>Ga0207867_1000120_pt1 | contig 93598 bp, 68 predicted proteins | sample HigsolmetaAR206D_FD_184838 | JGI IMG/M metagenome (GOLD analysis project Ga0207867, IMG submission 184838) | Ionic liquid and high solid enriched microbial communities from the Joint BioEnergy Institute, USA - AR20-6-D (SPAdes) (version 2) ...
CGCGGGGGCGGCCGTGCCGTTGGGCGGCCCGCGCCAACGCGCCGTGCTGGCGGCGCTGCTCCTGCGGGCGAACCAGCTGGTGACCGCGCAGTACCTGATCGAGGCGGTCTGGGAGACGCCTCCGACCAGTCCCGAGTCGAACCTGCGGACGTACGTCGCCGGGCTGCGGCGCCGACTGCAGCGGGCGGGCGAGCCCGAATCGCGTCTGGTCACCGGGGCGGGCGGCTACCTGTTCCGGGTGGCGCCCGGCGAGCTGGACGTGGACACCTTCCACGAGCTGGTGGAGCGGGCGCGGCAGGCACGGGCCGGGGCGGACCTGGCGGGCGCGGCGCGCTGCTACCAGGACGCGCTGCGGCTGTGGCGTGGCAAACCCCTGGACGGGCTGCCGCTCGGCCCGCAACTGTGGGCCGCGCTCGCACAGCTTGAGGAACGCCGGCTCCGCGCCGTCGACCAGCACGCCGAGGTCAGGCTGGCGCTGGGTGACCACGACACCGTCATCGACGACCTGCGCCGCCTGGTGGTGGAGTATCCGCTGCGGGAGAACCTGTGGGCGCGGCTGATGGGCGCGCTCGCCGAGGCCGGTCGCACGGCGGAGGCCCTCACGGCCTTCCAGGAGGCCCGCCGAATGCTGCGTGAGGAGCTCGGCACCGAACCCGGCGGCGAGCTGCAGGACCTCCACCGGCAGATCCTGCGGGGCGCGGCCCGGGCCGCCCCGTCCGGTCCGCGCGTCGAACCGGCCGCCGTGCCCCGGCAGCTCCCGTCGGACGTCCGCGGCTTCACCGGTCGGGCGGGCGAGCTGCGCCGGCTCGACGCCGCGCTGACCGCCGAGGCCGCCGGGCCGGCGACCGCGGCGGCGGTCTGCGCCGTCTCGGGCACCGCCGGGATCGGCAAGACCACCCTCGCCCTGCACTGGGCCCACCGGGTGGCTCACCGGTTCCCCGACGGACAGCTCTACGTCAACCTGCGCGGCTTCGACCCGACCGAGTCACCGCTCGACCCGGCCCAGGCGGTCCGCACCTTCCTGGAGGCGCTGGGCGTGCCGCCGCACCGGATGCCGACCCAGCTCGACGGGCAGGTGTCGCTGTACCGCAGCCTGCTGGCCGGCCGGCGTGTTCTGATCGTGCTGGACAACGCCCGCGACGCTGCCCAGGTCCGGCCGCTCCTGCCCGGGGCACCGGGCTGCGCCGCCGTGGTGACGAGTCGGACCGACCTCTCCGCCCTGGTCGCCACCGAGGGTGCACACCTGATCACCCTGGGCGTGCTGACCGCCGACGAGGCGCGCACGGTGCTGTCCCGGCGGATCGGCCCGGACCGGGTCGACGCCGAGCCGGAGGCGGTCGACGAGATCGTCGCCCGGTGCGTCGGGCTGCCGCTCGCGCTGGCTGTGGTCGCCGCGCGCGCCGCCGTCGACCCGCGTCGGCCGCTGGCGGAGCTCGCCGCCGAGCTGCGGGAGACCGCCGGCAGCCTCGACATGTTCGAGGGGCCGGACGAGCTCACCGACATCCGTGCCGTCCTCTCCTGGTCGTACCGGACACTGAGCGGTCCGGCGGCCCGGCTGTTCCGACTCTGCGGCCTGCACCCCGGGCCGGACCTCACCGTGGTGGCGGCGGCGAGCCTGGCCGGTGTCCCGGTGCCGGTGGCCCGCCGCCTGCTGACCGAGCTGTGCCGGGCCAACCTGGTCACCGAGCACCTGCCGAGGCGGTACGGCATGCACGACCTGCTCCGCGCCCACGCCGCCGAACTGGTCGCCACGGTCGATTCCGCCGCCGAACGCGACGCCGCCGTGCGCCGGCTCCTCGACCACTACCTGTACACCGCCCACGCCGCGGACCGGCTGCTGGAGCCGCACCGGGACCCCCTGGTACTGGCGGACCCGCCGGCGGACGTGGCCGTCACCGACATCGCCGACGCCCAACAGGCGATGTGCTGGTTCAGAGCCGAGCGGCGGTCCCTGCTGGCCGCGGTCGACCAGGCGGCCCGCCTCGGACTGCACCAGCACGCGTACCGGCTGCCGTGGACGTTGGTCACCTTCCTGGACCGTCAGGGGCACTGGCCCGAGTATCTGGCCACCCAGCGGGTCGCGTTGCGGGCCGCGCGGCACCTGGCGGACCGGGACGGCGAGGCCCGCGCCCACCGGTTCATCGGCAACGCGCTCAGCCGGCTCGGCCAGCACGACGACGCCGATCGGCACTTCCACCGCGCGCTGGAGCTGTACGCCGGGCTGGGCGACCTGGTCGGCCAGGCCCGCATCCGGCGGGCGCTGTGCTGGTCGGCCGGGCAGCGTGGCCGGCACGACGAGGCGCTGCACCACTCGGTGCGGGCGCTCGACCTGTTCCGGGCCGCCGGGCACCGCAGCGGCGAGGCGCGGGCGCTGAACGCGGTCGGCTGGTACCACGCCCTGCGCAACGAGACCGGGCCCGCGCTCGCGCACTGCGAGCAGGCGCTCGCCCTGCACCGCGAACTCGGCAGCCGCGACGGCGAGGCGAGCACCCTGGACAGCATCGGGTTCATCCACCACCAGCTCGGCGACCACCGTCGGGCCACCGACTGCTACCGGCAGGCGCTGGCCATCCACCGGGAGCTCGGCGACCGCAACGGCGAGGTGGAGGCGCTGACCCACCTCGGCGACGCGCACCGCGACGCGGGCGACATCCGGGCCGCCCGGGACGCCTGGCAGCAGGCGTTGGAGATTCTCGACGAGTTCCACCACGCCGACGCCGACCAGGTCCGCGCCCGGCTGCACGCCCTGGTCGTCGACGCCGAGCGGCGGCCGGGCGGCGTCGGCTGACCGCCTGCGGCGGGCGACGCCGGCCGGTGGGCGGACGAGGGCCGGGCGGGCGCGGCCGGATCAGCCGGGCGGCCGGATTGAACCGGTGAGCAGTGGGTACGTGCGGGACCTCGGACGACGGAGGGGTCTCATGGCGGGACGACACACCATGCTGCGCTCGATGCACGACCTCGGCCTGGCCGCCTGGTTCGGCGGCTCGCTGATGGGCGCGGTCGGGGTCAACGGCGCGGCGGAGAAGGTCAACGACACGAAGCAGCGGCTCGGCGTCGCCTCGGAGGGCTGGGCGCGGTGGACCCCGGTCAACGCGGCGGCGATCGGCACCCACGTGGTCGGCGCCGCCGGTGAGCTGATCACCGAGAGCCCACGGGTGTTCGCCCAGTCCGGCGTCGGGCGGATGAGTGCCGTCAAGACCGGGCTGACCCTGGCTGCCCTGGCCGCCACCGGCTACAGCCGGCTGCTCGGCATGCACCTGCAGAAGGCCGCCGAGGCTCCGGTGGTGGCCGGCACCGCGCCGCACAACGGTACGCCGCCGGACATCGCCAACCGGCAACGGCAGCTGCGGGTGTTGCAGTGGGTGATCCCCGCCCTGACCGGGGCGATGATCATCGTGACGGCGTTCGCGGGGGAGCAGCAGAAACCGGGACAGGTGTTGCGGGGAGTGCTGAACCGGATGACCGGTATGACCGAGGTGACCAAGGGGGTGCGTAGGCTCGTCGGTCCGGGCGGCGCGGTGGTCGGGACGCGGATGGGCAAGCAGGCCCTGGCGAAGCTGCGGCGGTGACCCGCGGGCCCGCCGCACAGCGACGACGACGGCGACGGCCGGCCGGCACTCCGGCACGGCCGCCGCCGCACTGCACAACCGGGCCCGTCCCGCACCGTCCACACCGCCGCCCCGTGTGCCGGTCCGGCGGACGGGCCGGGACAGGTGGGGCGTGGTGTCAGCGCGCGGTCGTCACGTGTTCGAGCAGGTGGCGGCCGTACCGGAACTGTCGGGCGGCCTCCGCCACCCGGCGGCCGAGGTGTTCCGCGGTGCGCAGGTCCGCCTCCGGGGGAGCCACGTCGGGCCCCTCGTCCACGTTCGACTGTGCCGCGGCGCCGAGCCAGAAGCCGAGCCGGTTGAGGTCCGTCTCCGAGCCCCGTGTGGAGTTGTTGGCCGGCGGCAGGTCGAGGTTGACCCAGTGCATGCCGTGCTGGGCGGCGAAGATCGCCAGCTGGACCAGCGTCGCCAGTTTGTCACCCGCACGGGCGCCCGAGTTGGTGAAACCGGCCGCCAGCTTGTTCCGCCACCGGTAGCCCCGGGCCAGCACCGCGTGCGAGGTCGCGTCCTGGAACGCCTTGAACGGCGCCGACACGTTGCCGAAGTAGGTCGGTGTGCCGAAGATGATCGCTTCGGCGGCGGCCAGGTCGTCCCAGCGGGACGGGGCCTCCGCGACCTCCACCAGCAGCGGCTGCGCGCCGGCGACCCGGGACACCCCGTCCCGTACCGCCTCGGCCTGGCGCCGGGTGTGGCCGTACCCGCTGTGGTAGACGACCGCGACCGTGAAGTCCGGCGCGACACCCTCCCACGTCGCCGTCGGGTCCTCGTCCCGGTCCGTCGTGCTGCCGACTGTCAGCGTGCTCACCGTGGTGTCTCCCTGTGCCCTCGTCGCCGCCGCCGTCGGCGGCGACCTCCGTCACCACCTGTGACGTCAGCCGACCGGCAGAGGTGACCGTGACCGGTCGAGGACGGCGAGGTCGAGGTCGCGGAGCCGGGCCGGGTCGGCGACGACGTCGAACGCGGTGACCCGCTCGCCGTCGGTGGCGAACCGGAGAGCGATCCGCAGCCGGCCGCGCGGTGCGACGACGGCACCGACGACACCACCCACCAGCGCCAGGCGCGCGAGGCGGGCCCGCGCCACGTTGGCGACCGTCTCGGCCGCGACCGGACCGGCGCCGCGCAGCACGGCCGGGTCGCCGGGGCGCAGCGCCGCCCGGTCCGCCCGGCGTACGACGTCGGGGTCCAGCACGGCGAGCAGCGCGGCCAGGTCGCCGGCGCGGGCGGCGGCGAGGAACGCCTCCACCACCGCGCGCCGCCGGGCGAGGTCGGCGGCGGGGACGGCGGGGGAGCCGTGCACCCGGTGTCGGGCCCGGCTCGCCAGCTTCTTCGCCGCCACCGGGGTACGTCCGACGATCGGGGCGATCTCGTCGAACGGCACCGCGAACAGGTCGTGCAGCACGAACGCCACCCGTTCGGCCGGGCCGAGCCGGTCGAGGACCACCAGCAGGGCGAGCCCGACCGAGTCGGCCAACACCGCCTCCTCGGCGGGGTCCGCCGTGCCGTCGCCGGCGGGCGCCGGATCGAGCACCGCCGGATCGGTCGACTCCTCGCGGCGACGCTGCCGGGCGCGGAGCATGTCGAGACAGACCCGGCTGACGACCGTGGTCAGCCAGCCGGGGAGGTTGGCGATGCCGGTCGTGTCCACCCGGCTGACCCGCAGCCACGTCTCCTGGACGGCGTCGTCCGCCTCGTCGATCGAGCCGAGCATGCGGTACGCCACCGCGCGCAGATGGTCGCGGGACCGGTCGAACCGATCCGCCAACGCCGTCTGGTCGCCCATCGGTCACCTCTCGTCGTCGTCCGTCGTCACACCGGGTGGAAGGAGATACGGGGGTGACGCCGACGACGGATCGGCACGACAGGAGGGGTGCCCATGCTAGCGCGACGCTGACCGGGCCCGCCCACGTCGGCCCGGCGCGCGGCCGCCGCTACGGGCCGAAGGCGGCCAGGAACCGGTCGCGGAACTCGCTCATCCGCCACACCGGCGACGTCGGGCCCGGACGCAGCCCGTCCGACCAGCGCCACCCGGCGATCCGCGCCAGCACCGCCGGGTCGCGGGCGACGATCGTGATCGGCACGTCCCGGCTGGCGTTCTCGCCGGTCACCACCGGAGACGGCTGGTGGTCGCCGAGGAAGACCAGCACCAGGTCGTCGTCGCCGTACGTCTCCACGTAGGAGATCAGCGTGCCCAGCGAGTACTCGATGGAGAGCCGGTACTGGGTGCGGACCCGCGCCGGGTCGCGGTACACCTCCTCCCTGGACGGACCGGCCTTCGCCATCGGCCGGAAGACCGACCCGTCGCCGACCTCGTCCCAGCCGACCAGCCGCGGCAGCGGGGTCCAGGGCGAGTGGCTGGAGACGAGCGGGATCTCCGCCATCACCGGCGTCCGGTTCGGGGCGGACCGCTCCAGCCGTTGGAACGCCGCCAGCGTGTACTGGTCCGGCATCGGCGCGAAGCTGAATCTCGGGCCCCGGTAGCCGAGATCGGCGGCCCCGTACATCCGGTCGGTGTCGAAGAACCCGGCCTCCGGCCACGGCTGGGTCAGGGCGGGCATGACCGTGACGCTGCGCCAGCCGGCACGCCGGAACGCGCCGTTGAGGGTCAGCCGGTCTCCCGCGAGCAGGGTCCGGTAGCGCTGCTGGTTGTCGACCCACACCCCGGAGAGCAGGGTGGCGTGGGCCAGCCAGCTTCCGCCGCCGGCGGTCGGCGAGGTGAGGAAGGCGCTGCGGGAGCCGTACCCGGCGGCGGCCAGGCGCCGGGTGCCGGCGTCGAGGACGGCCCCGACCTGTGGGGCGAACTCCGGGTCCTCGACCGCGTCCCGGCCGTAGCTCTCGACGAAGGCGATGATCACGTCCTTGCCGCGCAGCGCGGTCAGCAGGCGGTCGCCCGGCACGTCCCGGTAGGCGTCGACGGCGGTCTCGGCGGCGAACCTCTCGCGGTCCCGCAGCGCGGCGTGGACCTGGAGCACCCGGTGGTAGGCGAGCCCGCCCGCGCTCTTGGCCGCCACCGGGACCCCGGGCACGATCTGCACGCCGAGCAGCGCCAGCCCGACCCAGGCGGCGCCGAGCACGGCGGCGCCGCCGGCCGCCCTCCCGCGGTGTCGGGCGGCGACGCGGGCCAACCGCCGCACGGCCAGCGCCATCAGCACCGGTACGCCGACCGCGAGCAGGACCGCCACGACCGTGGCACCGACCGCGCCGGCCCGGCCGACCGCGTCGGCGAGGAACGCGACCGCGTCGTCGAGCAGCACCCAGTCGGCCGCCGGGTCGAACTGCCGGTCGAGGGCGACGTAGAAGCCCATGTCCAGCAGTTTCAGCAGGGTCAGCAGGCCGATCCCCACCCCGATCAGCGCCGCCGTGGCGCGGCGGACCCGGCCCGGCACGAGCAGCAGCACGGCAAGGCCGAGCACCGCCTCGAGCGGGACGCGCAGGAACTGGCCCGGGGTGAACCGGGCGAGCTGGTTCGGCGCGACGAGGGCGGCGAAGACCAGCAGCCCGGCCAGGGCGGTGAGGAGGCCCGCCGCGAGCCGCCGTACGGCCCGGCGCCGCTCCGGCCCGACGTCCGCCGCCGGGGCCGGCATGTCCCCGGCGGCCAGCCCGGCGCTCATCGGGCGAACCCCGCGGCCGGCGCGGGCCGCCGCCCGACGCGCGGGCGCCCCGTCCCGGGCTGGGCGGCCCCGGCCGGCCGGTCGCCGTGGCGGTGCCGCCACCGCCAGCGGACGTCCCGGCCGAACGACTCGACGAGCAGGGCCAACGCCGCCAGCAGCACGGCGACCGTCACCGGCCGGGGCAGCACGCCGGCCGTCGCGACCACCAGCACCACGCCCTGGGTCGCCGCCACCACCTTCCGCCAGTAGCGGGGCGGCAACGGCCCGGACAGCCAGGGGAGCAGCCACATCGCCGCGACGAAGGCGTACCGCATGCCGCCGATCGCGAGGACCCAGGGCCCGACGGTCGGGGCGGCGTGGACGCTGAGCACCAGCAGCAGGACCGCGTCGACCTCCATGTCGAAACGGGCTCCGAGCGGGCTCGCGGTGCCGGTACGCCGGGCCACCTGGCCGTCGACCCCGTCCAACACCAGCGCCGCCACGGCCAACCCGACCAGCGGGGCCACCGACGTCGGCCGGGTGACCGACTCGGCGGTCAGGGCCGCCACCGCGCCGACGAGGGTCGCCCGGGCCAGGGTGACCCAGTCGGCCGGCCCGGGGCCGGGCGATCCCGCACGGGCGAGACCCCGGGCGAGGAGGGCGCAGACGGTCACCCCGTGGGCGAGGCCCACCAGCCAGCCCGCGACCCCGAGGCCGACCGTCGCGGCGAGACCGGCCAGCAGGAGGACCTGGACGACCAGTCCGGCGAGCGGACCGGATTGAACCTTCGACATCGTTCCTCCGTGACTATCGTTGCGTCCCTGCGCGCACGGGTACGGAAAATCCGATCGATCAGTTCGATCAGGTATTTGGGACTTGACAGACTTTGGAGGTAAAGGACGGATCAGTCCGGTCTTGCCCTGGGTCCGTCTGGGATGTCCGAGAGGGGAGTGGATGACGTACGACGCCCACGCCTTCTGGCTGCGTGCGCCCGGGGAGGGCGAGATCCGTCCGCTGACCCTGCCCGACCCCGGGCCCGCCGAGGTCCTGGTCCGCACCCGCTACTCCGGGATCAGCCGGGGCACCGAGACCCTGGTCTTCACCGGTCGCGTCCCGGTCGGCCAGTACGCCGCCATGCGCGCCCCGTTCCAGGAGGGTGACTTCCCCGCCCCGGTCAAGTACGGCTACCTCAACGTCGGCGTCGTCGAGGCGGGCCCGGCCGAGCTGGTCGGCCGTACCGTCTTCTGCCTCTACCCGCACCAGACCGCGTACGTCGTCCCGGCCTCCGCCGTCGTCCCGGTGCCGGACGGGGTGCCGTCCGCCCGGGCGGTGCTGGCCGGCACCGTGGAGACCGCGGTGAACGCGCTCTGGGACGTCCCGCCGCTGGTCGGCGACCGGATCACCGTGGTCGGTGCCGGCATGGTCGGCTGCGCGGTCGCCGCCCTGCTCGCCCGGTTCCCCGGGGTCCGGGTGCAGCTCGTCGACACCGACCCCGGCCGGGCCGCCGTCGCCGCCGCGTTCGGCGTCGACTTCGCGCTCCCGGCCGACGCCGAGCCGGGACGGGACCTCGTGGTGCACGCCAGCGCCACCGCAGCCGGCCTGCAGCGGGCGCTGGACCTGCTCGCCCCGGAGGGAACCGTCCTCGAACTGAGCTGGTACGGCGACCGCGAGGTCTCGCTCGCCCTCGGCGGGGCGTTCCACTCCGGACGGTTGAGCATCCGCAGCAGCCAGGTCGGCATGGTCGCGCCGGCCCGCCGGGCCCGCCGCAGCTTCGCCGACCGGCTCGGGCTCGCCCTGGACCTGCTGCGCGACCCCGCCTTCGACGTCCTGCTCACCGGCCGCTCCCGGTTCCGGGAGCTGCCGCAGGTGCTGCCCCGACTCAGCACGGGCGACCTGCCCGCGCTGTGCCACGTCATCGAGTACGCCGGAGAGTGATTCGTGTTCAGCGTGACCGTCCGGGACCACATCATGGTCGCCCACAGCTTCCGGGGCGAGGTGTTCGGGCCCGCCCAGCGGCTGCACGGGGCGACCTTCGTCGTCGACGCGACGTTCCGTCGCCCCGACCTGGACGCCGACGGGATCGTGGTCGACATCGGACTGGCCGCCGCCGAACTGAAGGACGTGCTCACCGAGCTGAACTACCGCAACCTCGACGACGAGCCGGCGTTCGCCGGGGTCAACACCACCACCGAGGTGCTGGCCCGGACGATCGCCGACCGCCTCGCCGAGCGGGTGCACGCCGGGCGGCTCGGCGCCGGGGCACGCGGCCTGACGGGGATCACCGTCACCCTGCACGAGTCGCACGTCGCCTGGGCGAGCTACGAGCGGACCCTGTGACCCGGGCGGTGCGGTGAGGACGCGGAGTGAGCGGGGTGTGCGCACCACCCCCGCGGTCGCCGGCGGGGCCGGCGCGGCGAGGGTGGGCGGTCGCGTCGCGCGGACCGTCCACGTCATCCTTCCCAACGACATCGACGACCCGAACAGCCCCAGCGGGGGCAACCACTACGACCGCCGACTCTGCCAGTGCCTGACCGCCGCCGGATGGGCGGTCCACGAACACGCCGTCTCCGGCGGCTGGCCCCGCCCCACCGTCGCCGAGCGGGCCAACCTGGCCAACGCGCTCGCCGCGCTCCCCGACGACGCGGTGGTGCTCCTCGACGGGCTGGTCGCCTCTGCCGTACCGGAGGTGCTGGCCGGGCAGGCCCGGCGGCTGCGCCTGGCCGTCCTGCTGCACATGCCGCTGGACGCCGAGGACCCGGCGCTGCGCCGGGGCGAGCGGGCGGCCCTGGCCAGCGTCGCGGCGGTCGTCGCCACCAGCGGCTGGACCCGGCGGTACCTGCTCGACCGGTACGCGCTGCCGCCCGACCGGGTTCACGTCGCGGCGCCCGGGGTGGACCGGGCGCCGCTGGCGCCCGGCACCGGGGCCGGCACCGAGCTGCTCTGCGTCGCCGCCGTCACCCGGCAGAAGGGGCACGACGTGCTGGCGGCGGCCCTGGCCCAGGTGGCCGACCTGCCGTGGCGCTGCCGGTGCGTCGGGTCGCTGCGCCGGGACCCGGAGTTCGTCGACTCGCTGCGCCGGCGGCTCGCCGCCGACGGTCTCGCCGACCGGGTACGCCTGCTCGGCACCCGCACCGGGGCGGAGCTCGCCGCCGCGTACGCCGGGGCCGACCTGCTGGTGCTGGCCTCGCGCGGCGAGACGTACGGCATGGTGGTCACCGAGGCCCTGGCACGCGGGATCCCGGTGCTGACCACGGCGGCGGGCGGGCTGCCCGAGGCCCTCGGGTCCGCTCCGGACGGCAGCCGCCCCGGCCTGTTGGTCCCGCCGGACGACCCGGGGGCGCTGGCCGCCGCGTTGCGCCGCTGGCTCGGCGACGCCGGCCTGCGCGCCCGGCTGCGCCGCGCGGCCCGGGGCCGACGGACCACCCTCACCGACTGGACGGTCACCGCCGCGCGGGTCGCGGACGTGCTGACCGGGCTACGGACGGCCCGCGCCGTCCGCTCCCAGGGAGGATCGCGATGACCACGCCCAGCCGCGGCGCTGCCGCGGGCCACGTCCCGCGGCAGCGCCCTGACACCGCCGCGGGCGACGTCCCACAGGCGCGCGGGAACACGGCCGCGGGCGATGTCCCGCAGGCGCGCCGGGAGGTTGGGGCGGGCCCGGAGCTCGCCTTCGCCGACTGGCTCAGCCTCCGGGAGGCCGCCGACGCGGCGGCCCGAGCGGTCGACCTGGTGGCGCCGGTCCGCCGGCACCTGGCCGGGGTGGACCGGGTCGTGGTCCACGACCTCGGCGCCGGCACCGGTTCGATGGGCCGGTGGCTCGCCCCCCGCCTGCCCGGACCGCAGCACTGGGTGTTGTACGACCGGGACGCCGACCTGCTGGTCCGGGCCCGCGCCGGGATGGTCGACCGGGCCGGCGACGGCACGCCGGTGACCGTCGAGACCCGGCTGCGTGACATCACCCGGCTCACCGCCACCGACCTCGCCGACGCCACCCTCGTCACCGCCTCCGCGCTGCTGGACATGCTGACCGGTGAGGAACTGCACCGGGTGGTGGCGGCCTGTGCCGACGCCGGTTGTCCGGCCCTGTTCACCATCTCGGTGATCGGCCGGGTGAGGTTCAGCCCCGCCGACCCGCTCGACGGCGAGATCGCCGAGGCGTTCAACGACCACCAGCGGCGCACCGTCGACGGCCGGACGCTGCTCGGGCCGGACGCGGTCGAGGTCTGCGTCGCGGCGTTCGAGCGGCGCGGCGTCCCGGTCACGGTCTGGCCCAGCCCGTGGCGTCTCGGCGCGAACCAGGCCGACCTGGTCGCCGAGTGGTTCGCCGGCTGGCTGGCGGCCGCCTGCGAGCAGCGGCCGGAACTGGTCGGCCGCGTCCGGGCGTACGCCGCCCGCCGGCGGGCGCAGCTGGCGGCGGGGCAGCTCGACGTCGTCGTCGAGCACCGCGACATCCTCGCCGGGTACACCGGGTACGGGATCACCGGAGGCGGATGAACCGCCCACCGGGCACGGATGAACTGTTCGCGGCCGGAACACGTATAGCAGGTCGATGTCGACCACGGAGAGCCTGTCCGCGCAGCGTCGCGACACCGCGTACCCGGTACCGGGCGAGGCGGGGACGACGGGCGCGTGGCCGGCCTCCCGGGCGCCGGGTGACGCCGGCGACCCGCTGGCGCCCCCGCACACCCCCGGTCCGACGCCCGGTCCGGCCGGGCCACCCCGCCCGGCGGAACGGCGTCGCGGCTTCGCCTGGGCACGGCCACTCGTCGGGGTGGCGATCCTCGGCCTCCTGCTCTGGCGGGTCGGCACCGGCCCGTTCCTCGACGGGCTGCGCCTGATCGACGGCACCGCGCTCGTGGCGGCGCTCGGCATCGGCCTGGTCACCACCGTCTGCTGCGCCTGGCGGTGGAGCCTGATCGCCGGCGGGCTCGGCGTGCGGCTGCCGCTGGCCAGCGCCGTCGCCCGCTGCTACCGGGCGGTCTTCCTGAACGCCACGTTGCCCGGCGGGGTGCTCGGGGACGTGGACCGGGCGGTGCGGCACGGGCGCGACGCCGGGGACGTCGGCCGGGGCGTCCGGGCCGTGGTCTGGGAACGGGCCGTCGGGCAGGTCGTCCTGCTCGTCGTCGCGGCGGTCCTGCTGCTGGTGCTCCCCTCACCGGTACGGCCGTACCTGCCGGCGGTGGTCGCGCTGCTGGCGGCGGTGGCGGCCGGTGTCGCCCTGCTGCTGTGGGCGCTGCCCCGTCACCGGTCCGCGCGCTGGACCCGGCCGCTGCGCACCCTGGCGGCCGACCTCCGGTACGGGGTGCTCGGGCGGCGCACCTGGCTCGGTGTGTTCCTGGCCTCCGCCGCCGTGGTGGCCGGCCACCTGGCGACGTTCGTGGTCGCGGCCCGCACCGCCGGATCCACCGCCCCGGTGGCCGAATTGGTGCCGCTGACCCTGCTGGCTCTGCTAGCCATGGGGGTACCGGCGAACGTCGGCGGCTTCGGACCGCGCGAGGGTGTGGCCGCCTGGGCCTTCGGCGCCGCCGGCCTGACCGCCGCCCAGGGGGTCGCCACCGCGATGGTGTACGGGGCGCTGGTGCTGGTCGCCAGCCTGCCCGGCGCCGCCGTGCTGCTGGTCCGGCGGCCCGGCCGGGTGGTGGCCACGCCCGGGGCGGGTCGCGGCCCGGCTTGGCACTGACGAAGGAGAAGCATGTCCGCACCACTGCCGATCGCCACCGTCCGGACCCAGGTCACCGTCCCGCTCCGGTTCCCCGACGGGTACGCCACGACCGCACGGGTCTTCTCCTTCGACGGACTGGTGGACGCCCGGGAACACCTCGCCTTCGGCCTCGGCGACTGGAAGGCGGCGCGGGACCGGGCGGCGTCCGACGGGGCGGCACCGCTGGTCCGCCCACACAGCGAGTGCCTGACCGGTGACGTCTTCGGCAGCCAGCGCTGCGACTGTGGTCCGCAGCTGCGGGAGGCGGTCCAACGGATCTCCGAGGTGGGCGGCTTCCTGCTCTACCTGCGGCAGGAGGGTCGGGGGATCGGACTCTACCCGAAACTCGACGCGTACGCGCTGCAGGACACCGGCCTGGACACGTACGAGGCGAACGTGGCGCTCGGGCGCGGTGAGGACGAACGTGACTACACGGCGGCGGCCCAGATGCTCGCCGCGCTGGGGGTGCGGCGGCTGGCCCTGCTCAGCAACAACCCCGACAAGGCCGAGCAGCTCACCCGGCTCGGGGTGACGGTGACCGAGTTCGTGCCGACGGGCCTGTACGTCTCCCCGGCCAACGCCGGATACCTGGCGGCCAAGGCGAGCCGGGCGGCCCGCGCCGCCGACCGTCCCGTCGTCGCGTGAGGCGGTGGCGGCACCATGGGCCTGCGAACCGACCAGCTCGACGAGCGTCCGTACGTGCTGCTCAGCTGCGCGACGTCGCTCGACGGCTACCTGGACGACGCCACCGACCAGCGGCTGCTGCTGTCCAACGACGAGGACTTCGACCGGGTCGACGCGGTCCGGGCCAGCTGTGACGCGATCCTGGTCGGGGCGAACACGGTTCGACTGGACAACCCCCGGCTGCTGGTGCGTTCCCGGCGGCGGCGGGCCAGCCGGGTCGCCCGCGGTCTGCCTCCGTCACCGATGAAGGTCACGGTGCTGGGCCGGGGAGAACTCGACCCCGGTGCCCGGTTCTTCACCGAGGGCGACACCGACAAGGTCGTGTACTGCCCGACGACGATCGTGGAGAAGGTCAGGGAACGCCTCGGCGACCGGGCCATCGTGGTCGACGGGGGAGGTGGCCCGGTCGAGCCGCGGCGGATACTCGCCGACCTCGCCGCCCGGGGGGTGCGGCGGCTGCTGGTGGAGGGCGGGGCGACCGTGCACACCCAGTACCTGGCCGCCGGGCTCGCCGACGAGCTGCACCTGGTGATCGCCCCGTTCTTCGTCGGCGACTGCCGTGCACCACGGTTCGCCAGCGACGGGCGGTTCCCGTGGCGTCCGGGACGGCCGGCCAGCCTGGTGGAGGTCCGGCAGCTTCACGACGTCGTGCTGCTGCGCTACGCGCTCTCCGACCGGTTCGACCCCACGCTGGTGGGGGCTGCCGGCTGCGTCAGCTAGGACCCGGACCGTGTCGGCCGTCACCCGGGCAGGGGGCCGAGGGTGTGGGGTGTGGTGCCGGCGGCGTCCGCCGTGGCTCCGACGTCCCGGTGCCCGTACGCGCGGCGACGTCGACGCCGGGGCGGCAGCGCGAGGACGACCGCCGCCGCCGCGGCGGTGACCGCCGCGGTGACCGTGGGGTGGTAGTGCGACCCGGCGTTGGGGAACAGGGACCAGGCCACGTTGAAGGAGGCGTGGCAGATCGTCGGCGCGACCACGCTGGCACCCGTTTCGGCGTACAGCGACACCAGGATGACCCGGAACAGCACCGTGAACGTGCCGTGACCGGCGATCCACGCCAGGTCGTGACCGGTCTGGAGGTGCGGCACGACGTGCCATGCGGCCCAGACCACGCCGATCACCAGCCCGGCGGCGAGGGTGCCCCACCGGCGTCGCAACGGCCCGGTGGCGTACCCTGACCAGCCCAGTTCCTCCGCCAGCGCACTGACCAGGAAGATCACGGCGAGCAGCGGCGCGTGGGACCAGCGGATGACCGGCGACTCGGGCAGCGGCATCCCGGCCCCGCGCATGACCAGGTACGAGAGCACCATGATCAGCGGTGGCAGCAGCGCCGCGACCAGGTACCAGACCACCTGCCGTCGCCGCGGCGGACGGAACGCGGCCGACAGCCAGGCCCGCAACCCGCGGCGCCCACCCCGGCGACGCACCAACATGACGGCCGCGACCGCCGGGCAGACGAACATCAGAGCGCTGGCCGGCAGTCGCGCCCCGATCCACGGCAGGTCCCCGGCCAGGAACCCCACCAGATAGAAGGTGCCCGACAGGGCGAGGACCAGTCCGAAGAACACCGTGGGAACCGACCGGGTCGCCGACCCACGCGCGGGCTTGTCTGGTTCGGCCACGGTGGGAAGGCTAACCAACGACCCCGGTGCTCCCGCGCCGGCGTGCGACGGCCGAGGCCACCCGACAGGGTGGACGCCGGCGCCGCCCGCCGCCTCCGGTGGCGGGGCGCCCGGGTGGACGACCGGTCAGTCGAGCTCCCCGGCCAGGACGGCGCTGCTCACCGGTCCCTCGTGCGCGCGCTGTTCGGCGTAGGTCACCACCAGCCCCACCAGCGACAGCACGTCGACGGGGAGACTCAGCAGCTCGGTGACCGCGAGTGCCGCCACCACGCCGACGGCCGTGCCGGGACCGGCGAGCGGGTCGGCGCCGAACGGGGCGGTGGCCGCGCTCTGCACGGCCCCGACGAGCAGGTCGCCGACGAGCACGACGGCCACCACCAGGGCAAGCCGCCCGAGCACCATCCCGAACCGTCGGTGGAACATCCCGAAGGCCCGACCGATCGGGTCACGCCGCTCGAAGAGGTAGACGGGGCCGGCCAGGCTCAGCGCGAAGGCGAGGTAGATCCCGGGCACGACGCACAGGCACAGGCCCACGCCGACGATCACACCTGCCAGCAGGGTCCAGCCCCAGAGGCCGGGCGCCCGGCGCAGACCGTAGCGCAGTGCCGTCCCCACGCCGACCGGCTGACCGACCGCCTGGCGGGCGATCACCCAGCTCCCGCCCGCCCAGCCGAGGCACTGCACGAACATGATCAGCACACCGCCCGCGGCGGACACCAGGAAGAGGACGGCCAGGTCGCGAAGGAAGCCGTCGGGCAGTCCGCTCGGATCCTGGGCGAACGACGCCTCCCAGTGCGCGCCCGGATCCACGCCGAGGCTGAGCACCAACAGCACGACCGCCGGAAGCACGTGGGTGATCAGCAGGATGGGCAGCAGCACCCGCCAACCGCGGCGCACCACGCCGACGCACCGGTCGTACCAGCCGCCCAGACCCGCCCCGGGCGGGCTCACCAGCGGGTCGGTGGGATCGACGCCGGGGGCGTACCAGCCGGCGGGCCAGGGATACCAGGACTGCCCGGGCGGGAAACCCGTCCCGGCGGGCGGGTACCACGGACCCTGCGCCGACGGGCCGGCCGGCGGTATCCCGCCCGGCGTGGCCGCCGCCTGCCCGTCGGGTGCGGCCACCGGCTCCCCGCCCGGCGTGACCGCCGCCTCCCCGCCGGTCGGCCCGGCCGACCCGGGCTGGCCGGGGTGTGGACCGGGCTGCCCGGACCCACCCGGAGGCGGGGCGGCCGGGGGTGGCAGGTAGGCCATGAACCCTCCTCGTCGACGGCTGTGTGGCGGGATCATTGTGCATTCACCGGGCGACCGCCGGGACGGCCCCACGACGGGTCGGGACCGTCCCCGGCCACCCGTCGTGTCCCGCCCGATCCGAAGTCGTATCCCGCCCGATCCGAAAAGGTCCCGACGCGGGGTGGCGGTCAGCGGTCAGCCGGGAGCGCGGCCGCCTCGACGGCGGACCGGCGGCGACGCAGCACCAACAGGGTGGCCAGGCCGGCGAGCAGACCCCAGAACGCGGCGCCGACGCCGAGCACGGCGACCCCCGATGCGGTGACGACGAACGTCACCACCGTGGGCAGCAGCAGGTCCGGGTCGGAGACGGCGTTGGTCAGCGACGAGCCCAGGGCGGGCAGGAGGGCCAGACCGGCGACGGCGATCACCAACACCGGTGGGGAGAGCAGCACGAGCGCGGTCGCCACGCCCGCGCCGAGCCCGAGCAACACCTGCCCGCCCGCCAGAACCAGGGTGGCGGTCCAGCGCCGGCGCGGGTCGGGGTGCGCCTCGGGGCCGGCGGTGAGCGCGGCGGTGATGGCGGCGAGGTTGATCTGGTGACCGCCGAACAGGGTGCCGACGGCACCGACCAGACCGGTCGTGACCAGCGCGGGCCGCAGTGGTGCCGGGTACCCGTAACTGGACAGGACGGCGGCCCCGGGGACGTTCTGGCCGGCCATGGTGACCAGGAACAGCGGTAGCGCGATGCCCACGATGGAGTCGAGGCTGAACGTGGGCGCGGTCCAGACCAGGTCGGGTCGCAGGGCGGCGTCGGCGAGGCCCGTGTCCCGTCCGGTCAGGGCGATCGCCACCACGGCCGCGACCAGGGCCCCCGGCACCGCCCAGCCGCGCGCGTAGCGCAGCAGTACCGCCCAGGTCACGACGACCGGGACGGCCAGTGCCGGGATGTCCACCAGGGCCCGGACCGGCGCCGTGCACAGCGGTACGAGGATGCCGGCGAGCATCGCTCCGGCGACCGGACGGGGAATGGCCGCGATCGCGCGTGCCAGCCACGGCACCAGGCCGGCGACCACGGTCAGCGCCGCGCAGACCAGGAAGGCGCCGACGGCGGCGGGGAAACCGCCCGCCACCGGGCCGGCCCCGACCAGCAGGGCCGCACCTGGCGTGGACCAGGCGACGGCGATGGGCATCCGGTGGCGCAGGGTCAGCACCGCACCCGCGATCCCGGAGCCGAGGCAGGTGGCGAGCAGCCCGGAGGCGGCCTGGGCGGGGCTGGCGCCCACGGCCTGCAACCCGGCGAGCACGAGGGTGAACGAACTCGCGAAGCCCACGATCGCGCTCACCAGGCCGGCGACGACCGGCCGCGCTCCAACCATCAGCGATCCTTCCCCCCACCGTTCCGAGAACAGAACGGATGTCGGGTGGCACGATACGCACGTGGCCGCGCGCGGAACAACTTTTCAGCACCACGGGGCGGCGGTGGGCCGGCGGCTGCGTGAGCTGCGCGAGGCGCGCGGGCTGACCCTCTCCGAACTGGCCCGCCTGGCCGGCGTGGGAAAGGCGACGCTGTCCGGCCTGGAGAACGGCACCCGCGACCCCCGACTGGAGACCCTCTACGCGATCGCCGCCGCGCTCGGCGTGCCGATGAGCGCCCTGACACTCGACCGCGGCGCCCCCGCCGCGACCGCCGTACCGGTGCGGGGTGAGGCGGTGGTGTCGACCCTGCTGGAGGTCTTCGAGGAGCCGGCCGCCACCTACGAGCTGTTCGCGCTGCGCATCGTCGTCGGCGCCGAACAGGTCTCGCCCGCCCACCCGGTCGGGGTGACCGAACACCTCACCGTCTTCCGCGGCCACGCCCGGGTCGGCCCGGTCGGCGCGCCGCTGACGGCGGGTCCGGGCGAGCACGTGTCGTGGTCGGCCGACACCCCCCATCTCTACGCCGCCTCCGGCTCCGAGGACGTCGAGGCCAGCCTGCTGATCCGTACCCCCGTCGCCCCGGCGCGCCGGGCCGGCGCGCCGGCCGTCGTACCCCGCTGATCCGGCGGAACACCGCGACGGCACGGACACCGACGCGGCCTGCCGGGGCGGCGACCCGGAAAACCCACTGGCCCCACCACCCCGTGCCGTGCGATCGTCGACACCCGGGCCGCTAGCCCAACTGGCAGGGCGTCCGGCTGAGTAGCCCGTCCGCTTCCCGCCGGTGCGGTCATGGAAGGGCTTCCTTCTCATCACGGACCGGATGGTTCGGGGTTCGAGTCCCCGGCGGCCCACCCTGCGGCGGTACGCGAACCATGCCGCCGGCCGGTGGTGACCGCGGGCTGGCCCCGGGGCCAGCCCGCGGTGGGTTCCTCTGACATCCCCGCCCACGAGCGCCGGTCGGCCCACCGGTGGGGCGGTCGGACACCCCCGGGTCGATCTCGTCCCGGGCCTGGGTGCCGCACCCGCGTGGCCACCGGCCGGCCCCGGTGTGCAAGCCGGCGACCGGCGCGGGGTCACCCGCACCTGGTCACGTCGTGGCGGCCGGCACCGCCCGGTCGTCACGGTCGGCGGCCGGTGGGTCACGTCGCTCCGGTGCGCGGGCGCCGGCGCCCGCGGGCCGGCGGAGGACGACGACGGCGATGACGACGGCGCCGACCAGGAGGACGGCGCCGAGCGCCATGCCGAGCCCGTACCCGTTGCTGACAGCCTCCAGCGAGGCCGCGTCGCCGGTGCGACGCTCGGCGACGGTGCTGAGGACGGCCAGGCCGAACGAGGCTCCGACCTGGCGCGAGCTGTTGAGCAGGGCGGAGGCGGCACCGGCCTCGGCGGGATCGACGCCGGCCGTGGCGGTGGAGACGACCGGCCCGAGACAGAGGCCGAATCCGACGCTGCTGACGATCTCCGGGCCGAGGACGTCGGAGAGGTAGGAGCCGTGGACGTCCATCCCGCTGAACAAGGCGAAGCCGGCCGCGGTCAGCAGCCCGCCGCAGATCAGGAGAACCCGGGGAGCGACGCGGTACCCGAGTTTGACGGCGATGGCGGAGCCGACCGCCACGCCGAGTGCGAACGGCAGGAACTGCAGGCCGGTCAGGGCCGGGCCGTGCCCGAGCACGCCCTGCAGGTAGAGCGAGACGAAGAAGAAGGACGAGGCCATGGCGGCGCCGAGGAGGAGGTTGTAGCCGTTGGCCCCGGCGACCGAACGGTTGGCGAACAGTCCCAGCCGGATCAGCGGGTCGCGCGCGGTGGTCCGCTCGACGATGAGGAACGCGGCCAGCAGCACGAGGGCGGCCGCCAGGGTGATCAGGGTACGCGCCGAGGACCACCCGTGACGGTCGGTGCGGACGATGCCGAACACGAGCAGGGTCATGCCCGCCGTGGCCAGAACGGCGCCCAGCACGTCGGGACGGCCGGTGGGCGCGACCGGAACGTCGTGTGCGATGCCGCGCCAGGCCAGGGCGAACGCGATGGCGGACATCGGGGCACTGACGAACATCACCCACTGCCAGCCGGCGTACTCGGTGAGGACACCACCGATCAGGACGCCGAGGGCACCACCGGCGGCGTTCGTCGCCGCCCACACGCCGAAGGCCCTGACCCGGGCCCTGCCCGAGGGAAACGCCGCGGAGAGCAGCGCCAGCGCGGCCGGCGCCAGTGCGGCGGCGCCGACGCCCTGCACGGCGCGGGCGGCGACGAGATGGCCGGGCTCCTGCGCGAACCCGCCGGCGAGGGAGGCGACGAAGAACACGCCGAGCCCGACCAACAGGATCCGTCTGCGGCCGAACCGGTCGGCGAGCTTGCCTCCCAGCAGGAGGAGGCCGCCGAACGTCAGCGCGTAGGCGTGGACGACCCAGGTCAGACCCAGTGGGCTGAAGCCGAGCGCGACCGCGATCCTCGGGAGGCCGACGTTCACGACCGACAGGTCCAGCGACACCATGAACTGCACGACGGCCACCGCGGCGAGGAGCAGGCCCGGTCGGATGGCCCCGTTGCTGGCCGAGCTCTCGTCCGCCGGCGCCGGTTTCGGCACCGGGGCCCGGCACTCCGAATTTTCGAACATGTTCCTAAATTAGCACCGGGCGGGTTGGCCGGCGAGCGGCCGGGGCCGGGGCGCGCCGCTTCGGCTACCGGCATGATGGGGAGGTGGCGAGATCTCCTTCCCCGAGCGGACGCGCCGGCCGGCCGCCTCTGACCTCCCGTGGGCAGATACTCGCGGTGGCGCGTCGGCTCATCGACGCACACGGATGGGAGAAGCTCAGCATCCGGCGGTTGGCCGCCGAGCTGGGCATCGCGCCGACAACCCTGTACCACCACGTGAGGGACAAGGAGGACCTGCTCCTCCTGCTGCTTGACGAGTACGCGGACCAGATACCGCGCCCCGAGCTGCCCAGCGAGCCCCGGGAACGCATCGTCGCCGCCGCAACCGCGATGCACGACGCCCTCGCGGGCTGGACCTGGGCCGCCGAGATCCTCACCACCGACGGGTTCATCGCCCGCCTCAGCGACTCGGCGCGGTGGTTGGTCGAGGCCATCGTGGCCGGGGCCATCGACCACGGTTGCAGCCCCAGCAGGGCCGTCTACGTCTTCCGCAGCATCTGGTACTACACGGTCGGCGAGATCCTCGTCCGCGCGCACTCCACCGGCAGGCGCTCCCTGGGCGGCGACGACGATCGCGGCGGACTCGGCGCGTCCGGGCTGCCACGCCTGGCCGCCATCGGCGACCAGTGGGCGTCGCTGGCCGCCCAGGACACCTACGTCGAGGGACTGCGCGCCTTCGTCGACGGGCTGCTCGCCCAGGTCACGACGAGATAGCAACCCGTGGTGCGGACGGCTGCCGGCCCGCGGCGTTCGGGCGTGCCCACCGCGGTGGGCACGCCGCCCCTTCGTCCGCCGTCGCTGTCCGAGTTCGCGGCGGACCTGTGGCAGGACCTCGGTGCCGAGCAGCTCGATGCTTTCGAGGAAGACGCCGTGGGGCATACCGCCGACGTCCATCTGCAGGATCTGACGGCTGTGCCCGGGTAGTTCGTGCAGGTGCAGGATGCGGTCGGCGATCTCGTCGGGCCCACCGGCGAAGACCATGCCCCCGGGTTCGTACGTGTCGCCCCGGCCGGTCGGCGGCGGGCCGGGGCGGCGCAGCTCGCGGGCGGCGGTGGTGAACATGCGCAGCTCGTGTTCGAGGAAGGTGGCCTTCGCCCGCCGGTTGTCGGCGGCGACGAACCCGTGCACGGCGACGGCGATGTCGGCGGTGTCGGCGGGGTGCCCGAGTTCGGCCCGGGCCTGGCGGTAGGCGGCGCCGTACCGGGCCCAGTGCTCCGCGGTGCCGCCGAGGATGCCGAGGAACATCGGCAGGCCCAGCTCGGCGGCCCGCAGCACCGACCCGGGGCTGCCTCCGGTGCCCAGCCATATCCGCAGCGGCTGCTCCGGCCGCGGCACGACCAGCGCGTCGACGAGGGGTCGCCGCCGGTGCGGGCCCGTCCAGGTGACCCGGTCGTTCTGGTTGGCGGTGACCAGCAGGTCGAGCTTGGAGCGGAAGAGCGTGTCGTAGTCGCGGACGTCGAGGTCGAACAGCGGGAAGGTGATGTCGGAGGATCCGCGTCCGGCCACCACCCCGACCCGTCCGGGGGCGATCGCCGCGGCGGTGGCCAGCTGCTGGAACACCCGCAGCGGGTCGTCGGTGGACAGCACGGTGACGGTGGTGCCCAGCCGGATCCGTCGCGTGGTGGCCGCCGCGGCGTTGACCAGCGAGGTCGGAGCCGACAGGGGCATCGAGGGGGTGTGGTGCTCGCCGAAGCCGAAGAAGTCCAGGCCGGCCTGTTCGGCCACGTGCACGGCCTCGAGCACGTTCCGGATCGCCTGGGCGCTGTTCCCGTCGGCCGGGGTGTTGCCGAACGAGTAGACGCCGAGTTCGAGGGTCATGTGGGGCGCTCCTTGGTCGGTGGCCGCTCGCGCTGGTGACGGGTGGCGCGCAGCATGGCCCGGTACATCTGCCGGGGTGTGGGTGGGTCGGGTAGCGGCTGTGCGGCCTGCGCGGCGCAGGCCTGGATGAGGTAGCCGACGAGCCGGCGCCAGGTGTCGGGGGCGGCCTCCGCGGTCGCGGTGAGGACGCCGGCGTTGGCCGTGAGGAACATCGGCACGTCCTCGGCGACGAAGTCGGCGCGCAGCCTCCCGGCAGCCTTGGCGCGTGCGATCAGGGTGGTGAGGTCGGCGTAGGCCCGAGCGGACCGGCGGTGAACCGGTCAGGGCGTGCACCGGACGTACGGCCCCGGTGGCGCCGGGGTCGTCCCCGGCGCGTAGAAATGAGGTTCGGGTTCTGCCGCGTCCGGTCCACACTGGCACACGGGTGGGCCGACACCGGCCACAGTCGACGTCCCGGCAGGCCTCCGCCGTGCCGCGTCGTTCGGGTCACCAGCAGCGCAGGGGAGGACGCGTGCTCGAGAAGCTGATCATCCAGAGGACCCTGCGCGTGCCGGCGAGCACGGGCCCGGCCGGCGACGGCACGGCGGTGGCCCGGCAGCTGGACGCGGCGCTGCTGGACGTCGGGTTCTCCGCGTCGCGCGCCCTGCTGGAGCACGTCGGAGCCCTGGCCCCCGGACCGGCGCTGGACCTGGCTGCCACGGTGGTGTCCGCAGTCCGCGAGCTGGTCGGCGACCACGTCGCGCACAACGCCTACTTCATCAACTTCCCGGACGGCGTGCCGGACACCATCGAGTTCTGGGTGGAGCGGCTGCGGGCGGCCGTGCTCGCCGGTGGCGGCACGGCGACCGACGCACAGCTGCGGGAGATGGTCGGCTCGGGTGTGGTGAACCTGCTGGACCTGCCGGCCTACGGCACCTACCAGCACACCCACGCCGAGCTGTTGGCCGCGCACGACGCACTCGTCGCCTCGGCCGACGACCGGGTGACCGTGCTGCACCTCGGCGACACCGTCGACGTGGAGGCCGAGCGGCTCTACCTGGCCCTGGCCGAGAGCACGACACCACTGGGCGAGGCGGACCTCGCGATCCTCAGCGAGCTTGCGGTCGCCTGCCTCGACGGAGCGCAGCCGGTCGGGATCCCGGTGCGGGAGAACCGGGCCGTCCTCAACGGGATCCGGCTCGTCCTCGGCCGCCCGCTGGTCGCCGTGGACACCACGACCGACGTGCTGCGCGTGGCCTGCCAGGCCTCCGGAGGGGACGTCTCGCTCGCCACGCCCACGCGGTTCCGTTCCTTCCGGCGCCGGGAGCGGCGGATCCTGCTGGCGGCGTTGGACGCGGTCGTCGCCGCCAGCCCGGACAAGCTCGGTGACGTCGTGCGCCACGCGGAGCGGTGGAAGCGGCTCGGGGAGCGGCTGCACCCGCACGAGTACGACCAGTGGCCGCACGCCCGGGAGGTGTTCGCGGTCGCGCGCGGGGAACGGCGGGTGTCCACCCTCGCCGGCCGCGCCGAGGCGGCGATCCGCGCCGGAGCCGTGGGCCGGGCCGCGACGGTGCTGTCGGCCGCACCCGGCCTGCTCCTGCGGTCCGCGGACCGGCTGCTGCGGCAGGCGTCGGCGGCGGAACGGGCCACCGTGGTCGAGGCGGTCACCGACGCACTCGGCGCGGCGTCGGGCCGGGTGCTCCTGTCCCTGCGGGAGCATGTCGGCAACCGGCTCGCGCCCGCGTCCGTACGGATGTACCCGAGTCGGTCGCGGCGTGCCTGGGTCGAGCCGGACCGGCGGCCGCCGCTGCCGGCCGAGCTGGTGGCGGAGCTGTCGGCGCGGCTCGACGCGGAGATCAGCGCCCGGCTGCCGGAGCCGCAGCGGCCGCTGGTGGTGGACCCGGAGGTGCTCGACGTCGCCCTGCCGCTGTCCGGCAGGGCCTCCGAGAGCGGGTTCGCGGTGCTGCCGAGGGGTTCGCGGGCAACGGTCTCCGGTGAGCTGCTGCGCTTCTTCATGTACTGGCGCCAGACCAGTCGCCGCACGGACTACGACCTGTCGGTGCTGCTGCTCGACGACGACTACCACACCGCGGGCCAGGTGTCTTGGACGAACTACCGCCATGACGGCGTGGTGTACTCCGGCGACGTCACCGACGCGCGCGACGGCGCGACCGAGTTCATCGACGTACCCCTGACGGTCCGCGCGCGCTACGTGGTCCCGCAGGTCAACATCTACACGGGCGAGTCGTTCGACGAGGTGGCCGAGTCGATGTTCGGGTACCAGACCCGTACCCGGGACCAGCGTGGTGCCCCGTTCGAGCCGCGTACCGTGCGGGCGCGCTCGCAGCTGCGCGGTCGGGGCAGGGTCGCGCTGCCGGTGGTGTTCGCCCGGGGCGAGCAGGGCTGGCAGGCCGTGTGGCTGCACCTGTACCTGCGGGGTTGGCCGTCGTTCAACCGGGTGGAGGGCAACACGTTCACCACGGCCCACCAGGTCCGCGCGCTGATGGAACGCACCCACCTCACCGTGTCGTACCTGGTCGACCGGTGGCGTGGACGGGCCGAGGTGAGGACGTGGGACGGCCGCCTGCCCGAGGAGCCGGTCACGTTCGTCGGCATCGACGCTCCCGAGGGCCTGCCGGCCGGCTCGGAGGTGTATACACTGGACCGGCTCAGCGAGCTTGTGCCTCGGTGAGCGGTGACGGCCGAGGCCATGGGGGCGCTTCCTGCTATCCGTCTCGGACCTTGGTACCCAGCGCCCGCGCTCTCCTCGGCCGTCTCCGCCGCGCTCCGGCCGGCGGTCATCACCGGGATCTTCCTGCCCCTGGCGGTGCGGCGGAACCTGCGGCTCAGCCGCTGACCGGCGCGGCCGTCACCCCGACGGGGCGGGGGCCCGGCGCCCGCCCTCGTCGTCGCCGGCCTGTCCCGAACCGGCCACGCCTCACTCGGGCGGGCAGTTCCTGCTGGTCCGGGTGACCGTGTACTCGGCGTCGTCGTGGGTGATGCCGGAGGGTTCGCCGTCGAAGTACGTCTCCACCTTCCGCCACCCCCGGCGCTGTTCGTAGTGCAGGTGCGGCGCGCTGGAGTCGCCGGTGCTGCCGACCCGGCCGATCTGGTCGCCCTGCGCGACCCGCTGGCCGACCTTCACCAGGGGTGGTTCGAGCAGGTGGAGGTACTGCGTCTCCCAGCGGCCGCCGTGGTCGATCTTCACCCAGTAGCCGCCACCGCGACCGCGCGGACCGTTCGGGTTCTCCGGGGTGCGCCCCCCGAGCGACCCGTTGATGCCCGCCGCGGTGACCGTGCCCGCGTAGGAGGCGAGCACCGGTCGGCCCCACGCCTCACCCTCGGTGGGGAACATGTCGACGTCGTAGTCGTCGTGGCCGGGATAGGTGCCCAGCTGCCACGTCTCGCCACACGGGACGGGAAGCTGGAAGAGCGGACGCGGCCCCGGCGGCAGCAGCAGCGGCACGGCGAGGGCGGCGACGGCGAGGACGCACGCGACCGCGCCGAGGGCGAGCAGGAGACGGACGGCGGGTCGTCGGGCGCGGCGGTGGGCGCCGCCACGGCTGCGCGGGTGGCCGGTCATCATCGCCTTCGAGGATGTCAGATGTCGGCAAGGTCCGGACCGCCGGTGACACCGGCCGTCGTCGCCCCCACCACCGCCGCCGGGCTGGTCGCGTATGGGTGACGCGGCCCGGCGGCACGGTCTCGCGGCGAGCCGGGGGTTCGGGGCGGGACCGGCCGGCTCGGCCGTGCCGTCAGCCCGGCCGCGGGACCGGATCGGCCGTGGCCGCCGCCCGCGCCGCCCACTCCTCGTCGGCGACCTGCTTGCGGGCCAGGCCCTCGCGGCCGTCGTAGCGGACGAGCGCCGGCAGCGCCGCCGCCAGCGCCAGCGTGCCGACGACACAGAGCACCCCGCCGGAGACGATCGACCCGCCGACGCCCAGGAACCGGGCGGCGACGCCGGAGCGGAGCTGACCGAGCAGCGGTCCGCTGGTGTACGAGACCATCTCGATTCCGGCCAGCCGGCCGCGCAGGTGGTCGGGGATCGTCTGGTTCCAGATGGTCATCCGGAAGATGCCCGAGATCATGTCGGCCGCGCCGGCGAACGCGAGGAAGAACAAGGCAGGCCACAGTGAGCTGGCGAGGCCCACGCCGATGATGCCCACCCCCCACAACGCGGCAGCGATCACGACCACCAGCCCGTGCCGGTGCACCCGTCCGGTCCAGCCGGAGGTCACCGTCGCCAGCAGCGAGCCGACCGCGGGTGCCGCGTGGAGCAGGCCGAGCACCGCCGGGCCGCCGAGCCTGTCCGCCATGAACGGGTAGAGCGCCTGGGGCATGCCGAAGAACATCGCGTTGATGTCGACCAGGTAGGTGCCGAGCAGCTCCGGCCGGCTGCGCGCGTACCGCAGGCCGGTCATCACCGACCGCAGCGACGGGCGGTCGGCGGCCGGCGGGGGCGGCACCGCCCGCACCATTGACAGGCAGACCAGGGAGAACGCGAACGTGGCGAGGTCGACGGCGTACACCCAGGCCATGTCGACCGAGGCGATGAGCAGGCCGGCGACGGCTGGGCCGCCGAGCTGGGCGAGCTGCATCCGCAGCGAGTTGAGCGCGCTGGCCGCCGGGATCTCGTCGGGGGCGACGACGCGCGGGGTGAGACCCTCCAGCGCCGGCCGCTGGATGCCGTCGACCGCGGCGCTGAGCGCGGCGACCAGGTAGAGCAGCCACAGGTGCGGCCGGTCCACGAGGGAGTTGACCAGCAGCACCCCGCACAGCGCGGTGAACGCGACCTCCGCACCCAGCACCAGCGCGCGGCGGTCGAGGTAGTCGGCCAGGGCGCCGCCGACGAAAGCCGTGACCAGCAGGGGTACGAGCTCACAGACACCGAGGAGGCCGACCAGGAGCGGGTCGTCGGTGAGGGCGTACACCTGGAAGGGGATGGTGACGTACGTGATGAAGGAGCCGAATCCCGACACCCCGCCCGCCGCGAAGAGGAGCCGGAAGTCCCGGGATGTCCGCAGCGGCGTGAGGTCGAGTGTCACCCGGCGAAGCAGACGTTGCACACGCCGGGATGTTTCCCAGCTCGCGGGCTGTTGTCGATCGGATTCCCGCCGCCGTCCCGCCGCCGCCGCCCATCGACGGTCAGTTCCGGCGCAGGAGACGCCCGACGGCGGCCATCATCTCCGCGACCATCTCGTCGGCCCGTCCCTCGGCGGCGCCCTCGTGCATGCAGTGCCGGGCATGCCCGTCGAGCAACCCGAGAGCGACCTTGTCCAGCGCCGCCTGGATCGCCGAGATCTGGGTGAGGACGTCGATGCAGTAGCGGTCGTCCTCGACCATCTTCCCGACTCCGCGGACCTGGCCCTCGATGCGTCGGAGCCGGGCCAGCAGCTGCTCCTTGCTGGCGGTGTAGCCCCGGACCGGGCTCGCGGAGGCTGCGGTCACGGGCTCACACTATAGCCAACCCCCGGGGGGTATGAGGGTCGCGTGATCACGGCGTGGCGCGGTGCCGGGCCGCCGCGCACGTGTGCGGAAAATGTGCGGAACGCTTGGCACCCTCGGAGCGATCCGCGCCAGGAAGACCCGTGCTGGTGCGCCGGGCGGCAGCGGACGTGCGCGGTGGAGGGCGCGATGACCCCTTGGGTTGGGATCACCGGTTGGTCGACGACACTCGTGACGGCGCTCGTGGTCGGCGCCGCCGTTCCATCTGGTCCACCGCCTGCCCCGGCGGCCGCCGGCGGGGCGGTACCGCGGTCCACCACACCGGTCGCCGAGGCCGCGGCCGCCGGCGGCGTCGAGGGCGCGACCGAGGCTGCGCGGGCGGCCGAGACGGCACGCCGGACGGGTGAACCGGTGGAGATCGTCGGCGAACGCACCGAGACGTCCCGCGTCTTCGCCAACCCGTCCGGCACCCGCACCCTGGAGCAGTACGTGCTGCCGGTGCGGGTCCGCCGCGACGGACGGTGGGTGCCGGTCGACACCCGGTTGGTTCGGGACCCGGACGGAACCGTCTCGCCGGTGGCCACCCCGGTCCGGCTGCGCCTCTCCGGAGGCGGCACCGACCCCCTGGTCCGCGCCGAGCAGGACGGTGCCGAACTGGCGCTCACCTGGCCGGCGCCGCTGCCGGAGCCGGTCCTGGCCGACGACACCGCGACCTATCCCGAGGTGCTGCCCGGGGTGGACCTGCGGGTACGGGTCAATCCGGTGGGATTCTCCCAGGTCCTGGTGGTGAAGAACGCGGAGGCGGCGAGGAACCCGGCGCTGCGGAGGATCCGGTTCGGCACCCGGACCCGTGGACTGACGCTGCGGGCGGGCACGGACGGCAGCACCGTGGCCGTGGATCCGAGCGACCGTCCCGTCTTCGCCTCCGGGCCGCCGCTGATGTGGGACAGCACCCCGGAGGCGGTCGAGGAGGACGGCGCGTCCGCCGCCGCAGTCGGAAAGGCCGGTGCCCGTACCGCCGGGGCCGAGCCCGCGCCCGCCGGAGCGGACCCGGCGACGACGGGTCGGCGACGGGTGATGGGCCTGGAGGTGAGACCGGGAGAGCTGGTGGTCGTCCCGGACCAGGAGTTGCTGACCGGAGCGGACACCCGCTACCCGGTCTACATCGACCCGTCCTACAGCGCGGCCCAGTACCGGTGGACGATGGTCAACCACGACAAGCCCACCACGTCGTACTGGACCGACGACTACTACCGCAAGGACGTCCGGGTCGGCACGGTCTACGGCACCGGGGACGGTCCGTGGCGGACGTTCTTCCAGATGCGCGTCGCACGGCTGCCCGGAGCGACGATCCACCGTGCGTGGTTCTCCATCACGATGACGCACAGCGCCAACTGCGCGGCGACCACCGTCGAGCTGTGGCACACCAAGCTGATCGATCCCGCCACCGCCGTCACCTGGAACAACAGCAGTGGCAACTGGCTCGGCGGCAAGGCGCTGTTCACCCAGTCGGGCAAGGCCAACAAGTCGGCGTGCGGCCAGCCGCCGGCACTGCTGGAGTTCGGCCTGAACCCGGACACGGTCACCCCGGTCGTGCAGGAGGCCGTCCGGGGCAGCAGCGGACCGCAGGAGGCGATCGGGTTCGGTCTGCGCATCCCCTCCGCGCACGAGAACGACGGCCTCTACTGGAAGCGGTTCGACCCGTCCACCGCCCGGCTGAACATCGAGTACAACACGCCGCCGGAGAGCCCGACCGACGTGTCGACCGTGCCGCCCACCCGCTGCGGGACCGCCGACGCGCCGACCGCGCTGAACACCGCCACCCCGACGTTCTCCGGGGTCGGATACGACCGGGACGGCGACAACCTCGTCAACGAACTGGAGGTGCTCTCCGGCGAGACGGTGCTGACCCGGCTCCAGTCCGGCACCGTCGGCACCGGCACGGTGACCCGCTGGTCGCCGGTACCCGCGGGCGTGCTGCCCACCGATTCGCCCGGGACCGTCTTCAGCTACCGGGCCCGCAGCCGCGACGCCGGCCTCACCGGTGGGTACAGTGCCCGCTGCTACTTCACCGTCGACACCAGCCGACCGGCCCCGCCCGTGGTGTCGTCGACCGACTACCCCGGCCCGACCCCGGCCATCCCGCTCGGCCAGGCCGGTACGGTGACCTTCCGGCCGGGCGGAGCGGAGACCGACGTCGTCGGCTACCGGTACGGCTTCAGCCCCGACGTCACCACCATGTACGTGGCCGCCGGCGCGGACGGCCGGGCCAGCGTGCCGATCACGCTGTGGCCGTCGGACCCCGGTGAGGTCGGCGAGATCCGCCGCACCCTGTACGTGCGCGCCATCGACCGGGCCGGCAACGTCAGCCCGCTGAGCTCCGGGTACGAACTGGTCGCCCGGTGGAGGACCGTGTCCGACCCGCCGGTGCGCGGGGACGTCAACGGCGACCGGCGCGGTGACGTGACCGCGCTGGTGGACCACGGGTACGGGCGGACCGCGGTGTGGAACCTGCTCGCCGCCCCCGACGGCTTCCACCCCGGCTACATCGGTTGGGACACCGACATCAACGGTGGGTTCCCCGCCGACCTGGTGCGCGGCGCGGCAGGGGACTTCGACGGGGACGGGCGCACGGACCTGGCGGTCTTCCGGGAGGACGCCGACCAGGTGGTGCGGCTCTTCCTGCTCCGCTCCGACGGCAACCGGTTCTCCGCGGTCAGCGAGCCGGTGTGGAGCGGCACCACGTTCCGGCTCAGCCACCTCAAGGTGGTCGCCGGTGACTTCGACGGCGACGGCGACGACGACCTGGCCGTGTACCAGGGGTTGGCGGACAACCGGGTCCGGCTCTGGACCTTCCGGTCGGACCGGGTCGGCTTCTCCGCGCCCGTGTCGCACTGGGACAGCGGTGCCGGCGGCCCCGGCCTGGCCGGCGCCAACCTGGTCGCCGGTGACTTCGACGGCGACGGCGACGACGACGTCGCCGACGTGCACGACGCCGGTGGCGCCCGGACCCGGCTGATGGTGCACACCGCCACGGGCGGTGCGTTCGGCGCCCCGGTGCAACGCTGGGACAGTGGTGCCGGCGGCCTCGACGCGGCACGGGCGCGGTTCGTCGCCGCGAACGTGACCGGGGACGCGGCGGGCGTGGCCGAGGTGGTGGCGCTCGTGGACGACGGCGCCGCGACCGCCCGGCTGGTCACCATCGTCAACCAGGGCGGTACGTGGACGGCGACGACCTGGTGGAGCAGCGGTGCGGGCGGATTCGACGCCGCCCGGGGCACCCTGGCCGCCGGCGACTTCGACGCGGACGGCCGGAGTGACGTCGCGTTCCTGTCCGACGTCGGTGGTGGGAACCGGCGCCTGGTCAGCTTCGCCTCGACCGGCACGAGCTTCGCCGCGCCCCGGACCGGCTGGGAGGGCTACGTCAGCGACGCCACCCCGACGCTGTACCTCGACCCGGGCCGGAGGTACCGGATCCACCCGGTGCACAGCGGCAAGTGCCTCGACGTACCGGGCGGGAGCACCGCCAACGACGTGCTGATCGACCAGTGGGACTGTGTCACCACGGCGAGCTGGGAGCTGTTCCGCTTCGAGCGGATCGGGGGCTCGCCGTACTACCAGATCCGGACCGCGGCGGAGAAGTGCGTGGACCTCCAGGCCTGGAGTCTGCTGGACGACACGCCGGTGTTGCAGTACACCTGCCACGCCGCCGGGGTGACGAAACCGAACCAGCAGTTCCGTCTGGAGCTGGTGTCGGGCGGCGGGTACGAGCCGGTGGTGCGGCTGCAGGTGGTGCACAGCGGCAAGTGCCTTCGGGTCAGCGGCGCCAGCACGGCCAACGGTGCCCGGATCGTGCAGGCACCCTGTGCCGCGAACCCGGCGCCGGAGGCGCGGTTCGCGCTGCGGTTGGAGCCGTGACGGTACCCGGCGGCCCGGTCCGGTGAGCGGCCCGGTCCGGTGAGCGGTCCGGACCGGTGCGCCGTGCACGCCCCGTCAGCCGTCGGCGCCTGTGCGTTTCGTGTGCGATCCGGCCCGAAGATGATCCCGATCGTGGCATGTCGATTGGTCGATCGACCTGTTGACGGCCCGACAACGAGGGATCTCGGGACAGGAGACGGCATGGACCATGGCTGGAGACCGAAACGGCACCGCTGGCGGGCCGCGGGTCGAGAACCGGGACGGCACCGCATTCTCCGGTCGCTCCGGTACACGCTGGCCCCCGCACTGAGCCTGGTGCTGGTGGTCACCCTGGCGGACGCGCCCGCGTCCGCCCGACCGCTGCACGACGAGGAGCTCTTCAAGCCCGTCGCCGAGCGTTCGGTGCCCGGGCGCGGGGTGACCGTGCCGGAGCCGGGCCCCGACCCGGCGGAGCAGCAGGCGCTCCGGACCACCCCGAAGGTGGTCTGGCCGAGCCCGGGCGTCGCGGAGATCACGCTGGACGGCAAGGCCCAGCGGGCCACGCACGGCGCGGCTGGCTCGCTGCCGATCCGGGTGGCGCCGGCCGGCACCAGAGCCGGCGTCTCCACCGGTCCGGGTGGCGCCTCGGCCGAGGGCGACCGGGCGGCGGCCGACGCCGCCACGCCCGCCCGGGTACGGGTCGAGCTGAAGCAGCGGTACCTCGACGGGCTGCTGCTCGACGTGCGCCGCGCGGACGGGGTGGCCCGCGACGGCCGGGTGTCGCTGGAGGTGGACTACTCGGGCTTCCGTGACGCGTACGGCGCGGACTGGGCGGTGCGGCTGCGCCTGATGAAGCTGCCCGCCTGCGCGCTGAGCACACCCGAGCGTGCGGAGTGCGTGGGTACGCCGCTGGCGACCCGCAACGACGGTTCCGGGGTGCTGAGCGCCGACGTGACGGTGCCGGGCACGGCGGCGGTCTCGGCGCGGCCGGCCGACGCCGGGTTGTACGCCGTGGTCGCCGCGGCCTCCTCCGGAGCCGGTGACTACAAGGCCTCTCCGCTGGCGCCGTCGTCGACCTGGACCGTCGGTGCCGCCTCCGGGGACTTCGTGTGGAAGTACCCGATGGACACCCCGCCGGCCGTCGGCGGCCCGGAGCCGGAGCTGGAGCTGGCCTACTCCAGCGGAATGGTGGACGGCCGTACCTCGGCCACCAACAACCAGCCGTCCTGGGTGGGGGAGGGCTTCGACTTCACTCCCGGTGGCTACATCGAGCGCCGCTACACCAGTTGCGGCAACGACACCTCGGGCGGCAACAACAGCGGAAACAAGACCGGTGACCTCTGCTGGGCGACCGACAACGCCGTGTTCGCACTCAACGGCAGGGGCGGCGAGCTGGTCCGTGACGACGCCACCGGGGCGTGGCGTCCCCGGGTCGACGACGGCTCCCGGGTGGAGCGGCTGACCGGTGCGGCCAACGGCGACAACGACGGCGAGTACTGGCGGATCACCACCCGCGACGGCACCCAGTACTACTTCGGAAGGCACGAGATCCCCGGCGGCGAGGTGTCGAACTCGACCTGGACGGTGCCGGTGTACGGCAACCACGCCGGCGAGCCGTGCCACAAGTCGACCTTCGACGCGTCGTACTGCAACCAGGCCTGGCGGTGGAACCTCGACTACGTGGTCGACGTGCACGGCAACGCGATGACGTTCTACTACCAGCGCGAGACGAACCGGTACGGCCGCAACATGTCGGCGTCGAAGGTCTCGAGCTACGACCGCGGCGGTTGGCTGGACCGGATCGACTACGGGCAGCGGGTCGAGAACGGCGTCGTCGTCACGCCGCCGGTCGCCCGCGTCCAGTTCACTGCGGCCGACCGCTGCATCCCGGGCAGCGCCTGCGTGACGTCCCAGCCCGCCAACTGGCCGGACGTGCCCTGGGACCAGTCCTGCACCAGCAGCACGAGCTGCCCGAACAAGCACACCCCGACGTTCTGGTCGCAGAAGCGACTGGCGAGGGTGACCACCATGGTGCGGGACGGGTCGGGTTTCCGCAGCGTCGAGTCGTGGGAGCTGGACCACACGTTCCCCAGCCCGGGTGACGGCACCCGGGCCGGCCTGTGGCTCGACAGCATCCGGCACACCGGCCACGTCGGCGGCACGGCCAGCGAGCCCGAGGTCCGGTTCACCGGCAGGCAGCTCAACAACCGGGTGGACGGCCTCGACGGGATCCCGCCGATGAACTGGTTCCGCGTGGTCAAGGTGCAGCTCGAGTCCGGCGGTGAGGTGGCGGTCGACTACTCCCCGGGCGAGTGCGTGGCGCCGGGCAACCTGCCGACGCCGGACAACAACGAGATGCGCTGCCATCCGCTGCGCTGGACCCCGGAGGGGCAGCTCACCGAGCGCCAGGACTGGTTCCACAAGTACGTCGTCACCAGGGTCACCGAGACCGACCGGGTCACCGGGCTGGAGCCGGAGGTGACCACGGTGGAGTACCTCACCCCTCCGGCCTGGCGGCACGACGAGGAGGACGGTCTGGTCCCCGTCGAGCGCAAGACCTGGTCGCAGTGGCGCGGCTACGGCAAGGTGCGCACGTACAAGGGCACGGCCAACACGGTGCGCACGGTCACCGAGTCGGTCTACTTCCGGGGCATGGACGGCGACCGTACCGCCTCCGGCGGCACCAAACGGGTCGTCGTCCGGGACTCCTCGGGCGGCACCTGGCCGGACTCCGACCCGCTGGCGGGGATGGAGCGGGAGCACGTCACCCTCGACCAGAACGGGAAGATCCTGGAGCGGTCGATCACCGATCCGTGGGTGTCCGAACCGACGGCGGTGCGGACCCGCAGCTGGGGCACGACCCGGGCGTACCAGGTCGAGGAGGCCCGGGTCCGGCAGTCCGAGGCGACGGCCTCCGGCGGGTGGCAGGAATCCGGCGCGGACAACGTCTACGACGAGGCGGGTCGGCTGCTGTACTCGACGGACCACAACGACCTGGCCGACCCGGACGACGACGTCTGCACCCGCTACACCTACACCAGCAACGAGGAGGCGTGGCTGAAGGACCTGCCGGTCCGGGTGGAGACCCTCGGGGTGAGCTGCGACAGGACCCCGTCGTACCCGGACGACCTGCTCGGCGACGAGCGGTACTACTACGACGGTGCCACCACGCTCGACGCCGTGCCGACCAAGGGTGACGTCACCCGCAAGGACGAGCTGTCCGGCTGGGTCAACGGGGCGCCCACCTTCATCACCACGCTGCGGTCCAGCTACGACGTGCACGGCCGGCAGGTCGAGACGGTCGACGTGCAGGGCGGGCGGACCACCACCCGCTACACCCCGGCCACCGGAGGCCCGGTGACCGCGGTCGCCACCACCAACCAGCTCGGACACGTCACCACGACCGAGCTGGAGCCGGCGTGGGGCGAGGAACTCTCGGTCACCGACCCGGACGGGCGGCGTACCACCTTCCGGTACGACCCGCTGGGCCGGCTGACCAGGGTCTGGGAGCCGGGCCGCAACCCGGCGACCGACTCGCCGAGCGCCGAGTTCAGCTACCTGACCCGCACCACCGGTGCGAACGCGGTCACCATCCGGGCGCTGCAGCCGGACGGCAGCTACGAGACCGAGTACGAGCTGTACGACGGCTTCATGCGCCCCCGGCAGCGGCAGGAGCCGGCGCCCGGCGGCGGGCGGATCGTGACGGACACCATCTACAACTCCCGGGGCCTGGAGGTCAAGGAGAACGGACCGTACTTCAACGACGCGCCGCCCGGACCGGACGTGCTGATCGTCGACGAGGCGCTGCTTCCGGCCCAGACGATCACCGTCTACGACCACGCCGAGCGGCCGGTGTCGGAGATCTTCCTGGTCGACGGGGTGGAGCGGTGGCGCACCACCCACACCTACGGGCACAACCGGCACGACATCGACCCGCCGGACGGGGAGACCCCGACCACCCAGATCCTCGACGACGAGGGCCGGCTGCTGGAGCTGCGCCAGTACCACGGCGACTCGCCGACCGGACCGTACGACGCGACCCGGTACACGTACACCAAGCGCGGCCAGCTGGCCAGTGTCACCGACCCGGCGGGCAACGTCTGGCGGTACGTCTACGACCTGCGCGGCCGGGTGGTGCGCTCGGAGGACCCGGACCGTGGCGTCACCGAGTTCACCTACAACGACGCCGACGAGAAGGTGACCGCCCGGGACGCCCGGGGCGTCACGCTGGCGTACGCCTACGACGCGCTCGGCCGGACCACGGCCGTGCACGAGGGGTCGCTGAACGGCCCCAAGCGGGCGGAGTGGCGCTACGACACCCTCGCCGACGGCACGCCGGCCCGGGGCCAGCAGACCTCGGCGACCCGGTACGTGGACGGCAACGCCTACACGGTGGAGTTGACCGGGGTTGACGCGGCCGGGCGGCCCACCGGGACCCGGTACACGATCCCGGCGAGCGAGGGCGCGCTGGCCGGCACGTACGAGTTCACCACCACCTACCACGTCGACGGCGAGGTGGCCTCGCTGGGCCTGCCGGCCGCCGGTGGCCTGCCGGCCGAGCAGCTCCGGTTCGGGTACAACGCGCTGGGCCTGCCGTCGACCCTGACCGGGCACACGTCGTACGTCGTCGGGGCGGGTTACACCCCGTACGGGGAGCTGTCCCGGATCACCCTGTCGGCGGGCGGGAAGTGGCTGGTGTCGAACTACGAGTACGAGCGCGGCACGCACCGGCTGAGTCGGGCGGTCGTCGAACGGGAGACCTCCCCGAGCCGGCTGGCCGACCTGAGCTACTCGTACGACGCGGCGGGCAACGTCACCCGGATCGCCGACCGGGCGGACCCGGGCACCGGGGGCGGGGCGGAGACCCAGTGCTTCCGGCACGACCACCTGCGCCGGCTGGTCGACGCCTGGACCCCGGCGTCGGGTGACTGCGCGGCGGCACCGTCGGCGGCGAATCTGGGCGGTCCGGCGCCGTACTGGCACTCCTGGACGTTCGACAAGACGGGCAACCGGCTGTCGGAGACCCGGACCGATTCCAGCGGGGCCGTCACGACCAGCACCTACAGGTACCCGGAGGCGGGCCAGGCGGGGCCGCACGCGGTCCGGGAGGTGACGACGACCGGGCCGACGGGCACCCGCACCGACCGCTACGAGTACGACGCCACCGGCAACACCACGACCCGGGTCCGCGGCGACGGCACGCTCAACCTGGTCTGGGACGCCGAGGGCAACCTGGCCGCCACCACCGGAGCGGCGAACACGAGCTACGTGTACGACGCCGACGGCAACCGGCTGATCCGGCGGGACTCCACCGGCACGACGCTCTACCTCGGCGAGACCGAACTGCACCTGAGCACCGGCGGTGTGGTCACCGGTACCCGCTACTACGAGTTCGCCGGGCGGACCGTGGCGGTGCGGACCTCGGCCGACAACAGGCTGCACTGGTTGGCCCTGGACCACCACGGCACCCCGGAGATCGCGGTGGACGCCACCACCCAGCAGGTTCACCGTCGTCGGCACACCCCGTACGGGGAGCTGCGCGGGGCCGCGCCGGACTACTGGCCGGGCCAGAAGTCCTTCGTCGGGGGCACCAGCGACCCGACCGGCCTGATACACCTGGGTGCCCGGGAGTACGATCCGACGCTCGGTCGCTTCCTCTCGGTCGATCCGATCATCGACTACGCCGATCCACAGCAGGCCAACGGGTACGCCTACGCCAACAACAGCCCGGTGACGTACGCCGACCCGGACGGCCAGTGGGGCTTCATCACCCGGGTCTTCTCCAAGACGGTGGTGCGGACCGTGGTGCACAAGGTCGTCCACCACGTGACGAACCTGATCCGGGTGCCGGTGACCGTCGTCAAGGACAAGGTCAAGAAGACGGTCACCAAGCTGAAGGAAGTCAAGAGGAAGATCGTCCGCAAGGTCAAGAAGATCCAGAAGCGGATCGTCAAGATCAAGAAGAAGATCAGGACCGCGGCGAAACGCGTGGCCAAGCGGGTCGCCAAGAAGGTGGTGAAGAAGTGGAACCAGGCCAGGGCCGCGGCCAAACGGGCAGCCGCCAGGGCGGCCAGACTGGCGGCCCAGAAGGCGAAGGCGGCCCGGGACGCCGCGGTCCGAGGGGCCAAGAAGCTGGCCGCGGCGACGGCCTCGGCGTACCGGTGGACGAGGGACAACCTGGGACCGGGTAGCGCCTTCTGGGACACGGCCAAGATCGGACTCAGTGTCGCCGCCCTGATGGGCTGCTTCGCCTGCGGTGCGGTGGCCGCCGGGATGGCCGGGATAGACGCGGGCATCAAGGCGGCCAACGGCGACTACGTCGGGGCCGGGCTGGAGGCCGCCACGGTGTTCAGCGCCGGGATCGGCGGGCAGGTCAAGGCGGGACTGGATGCGGCCAAGGCCGTGCAGCGGGCGGCCGTCGCCCTGCCCAGCACCCGTGGGGCGGCGCTGGTACGCCGGGCCGCCGCCAACAGCGTCCGGGACTGGCAGCGGGCGACCCGCGCGGTCCAGGCCACCGACGCCGGGCTGTTGGTCACCAGCGTCGCCACGTACAGCCACCTGCCGAACTGACCGGGTCGGCCGGCTGACCCACACCGGGCCGGGAACCCGCGGGTTCCCGGCCCGGTTGCCGTCGGTCGCCGTGTGCCGACGCCGCCGTGCACGGGTGCGGCCGCCGGGCGGGGGAGTCGGGGCGGCCGGCGCGACGTCCGGGCCACCCCGACCCGCTCTCCGCCCGGTGCCGACCGAGGACGGACCTCCTGCCCGGTCCCGCGGTCAGCCGGTCAGCGTGCAGTCGTCGACGAGCAGCGTCGGCCCGCCCGGGGTGAGGTGGTGTGAGTAGACGATCAGCGGCAACAGGTTGTCGCTGGTCGTGGCGGTGTGGGTCAGGGTGATCTGGTACCAGGTGTTCGGGTCGCTCAGTGTCACACCCGCCGAGTCGATCGGCCCGGTGACCGACTGCCAGGTCGGGGTGTACTCCTGCACGCGGATGCGGGCGGTGATCGGGCTGGCCGACCGCACCCAGCACGACGCCGAGTAGGTCCGGCCGGCGACCGTCCGCAGCTGCGGGCTGGGGCTGGTCGCCCCGGCCGTGACCGGCGGGGTTCCGGTGGTGCTGATCTGCAGCGCCCGGGCCCCGGTCCGGGCGGTGCTGACCGGGGTGAGCACGGTGGCCGGGCCGAAGGTGTTCCAGACCGGCGGGTTGGCCTCGAAGCCCGGGTCGGTGAGGTGGTTCGTCGGTGGCGTGACCGTCGACCCGAACGGGATGCCGGTGGCGGAGGCGAACGCCGCGATCGTGGAGTAGCGGGTGCAGGTGCTCGACGGGCACCAGTGGATGGTCTGGTTGCCCGAGACCGTGTTGCCGGTCGCCTGTCCGATCATCTGGGCCGCGTTGACCTGCGCCGTACGGTTGGTCTCCATCAGCAGCGTGGTCGCCGACGTCCCGACGATGGTGTTGTCGGTGATCACCGTGTTGGTGGTGTCCCAGGTCAACCCGAGGCTGGCCGAGTACGCGTCGGTGGACGGCGACCGCGCGTCGTCGTAGATGCCGAGCTGGGTCCGGTTGCCGGAGAACCGGTTTCCGGTGATCGTCACGTGGTCGGAGCCGGAGACCTTCACGCCCCGCCCGTTGCCGTCGATCTGGTTGTCCGAGATCGTCGCCCGGGACGAGACCTCCCAGTAGATGCCGTTGTTGGAGTTGTTGACCACCGTGTTTCCGGTGATCACGCCGTTGGTGCAGCCCAGGTCACACCAGTACCCGGTGCCGTGGTTGTCGGCGAAGACGTTGTCGCGCACCGTCGGGTTGGCGGTGTGCGCCATCTTGAGCCCGGCTATCGTGCAGGCGTAGGTGCAGGTCGAGACGGCGAACCCGGCGGTGTTGTTCCGACTGAACGTGTTGCCCTCGACCACCACGCCGTGCGCCCGGTTGAAGCTGCCGCCCGTGCCACCGTTGTCGACCACCTGGTTGCCGGTCACCGTGATCCCGGTGTTGTAGACGCCGAGCGCCCGGCCCGCACTGCGGGTGAAGACGTTGTTCTCGATCACCGAGTCCGGCGCGTTGACGACGAGCACCGCGAGCTGGTCCTCGTTCCAGTGCGGCGCGTACTCGGTGAAGGTCAGACCCCGGATGACGCTACCGGCGGCCGACGGGTTGAGCAGCATGGCCCGCCACCGGACCGACGCCTCGATCACCGCGCCGGCCGGGTTGTCGCCCACGTACAGCGCCCGGCTGTCCGGGTCGACGTAGAAGGTGCCGGGCACCACCTCGGACCGCGAGCCGACCTGACGCAGCTCGACGCCGTTGCGGAACACCTGGTCGGGCTTGCCGGCCAGCGGGTACGCCGGGTCGATGGCGTCCTCGTCGTAGCAGGTCTGGCACAGCGGCGAGGTCCAGTTGGTCGCCCGCCAGTCGTCGCCGTCGGCGGTCCAGGCCGAGATGATGTCCGAGCCCTTGAGCTGCACGTTTTCGTTGGGGTAGGGCTGAACGGTGATCCGTTTGTTGATGCCGCCCAGTCCCTCGCGGTAGACACCGCCGCGCATGACGATCGTCCCGCCGGCCGACACCCTGCTGACCGCGGCGGTCAGCGTCCGCAGCGGTTGCGCCTCGGTGCCGGGGGCGCTGTCGTTGCCGGTCGGCGACACGAACAACGCCCCGGGCGGGATGGGGTACGCCACGGCCCGCGGCGACGGCACCCCGGCGGCGGCCGGGTCGGTCGTCCGCCCCGGACCCGGGGCGACGGTGGCCCCGGTGTCCGGAGCCGCACCGGCGGACGCCGTCCCCGGGACGGCGGCGAGGTTCAGCACAACCAGGCCGGCGGCGATCGCGACGCCGGCCCGGCGACGTCGACGCGCCCGACGTACGGCCGCACGGATCATGTTCGGTACTCCTTGGAGGTCGACGTGCCGACGGGACTGTCTCGCCGGGTCCGTCGCGACGCCCGTCGCGGCGTTTCACCCCTGCCCGGCAGCAGGCGAGGATGGTCAGCCGACGTGTGGCTGTTCCCTGAGGCCACTCCACCCCATCGGCACCAGGCTATGGTTGGCGCGGTGATAGTAGCGAGTGCCGACCGGTCCGTCCATTTCGGATAGGGCCGGTACCCGGTGCGGACCGTGGGTGAGGCGGGCGGCCACGGCCGTCGTCGTACCCGCCGTGTGCGTGCCCGGTCGTGACGAACGGGCCCGGTGCGGAGGGCGACACCTCCGTACCGGGCCCGCAGGAACCGGTGGGTGGGGACGCTACCGGGCGGCGCAGGTGGGCGTCATGCCCGTGCCGGTGCCGTCGCCCTGGAAGCCGAACTCGGTCGACTGGCCGGGGCCGAGAGAGCCGTTGTAGCTGACGTTGCTGAACTGGACCGTGCCGGAGTTGCCGCTACGGTTCGCGTTCCAGAGGTTGACGATGCTCGCGCCCGGCGGCAGGGTCATCGTCACCGTCCAGCCGCTGATCGGGGACGATCCGGCGGTGACCCGGACCGTGGCGACGAAGCCCCCGGTCCACGACTGCACCGACACCGTGGCCGAGCAACCGGCACCGGTCGGCGGGGTCGTCGGCGGGGTCGTGGGCGGTGTCGTCGGCGGGGTCGTGGGCGGCGTGGTGGGCGGGGTCGTGGGCGGGGTCGTGGGCGGCGTGGTCGGCGGCGTGGTCGGGCCGTCGGTGAGGGTCGGGGTCGTCCAGTCCCGCCACTGGGCCAGGTTGCCCGCCTTCCGGCTCGAGATCCGGAAGGTACCCGTCACGTTGCCCGTCTTCAGCAGGAACTTCTGGATGTACGCCTGCATCGGGGCCCGCCACTCCGACCGGTTGGCGCAGTGGGTGCCGTCCTGGACGTCGGACCAGTAGCTGATGTTGTCCCCCGCACCCAGCGCCCTGTAGACCTCCGCCCCGGCCAGGGCGGCCACGCTGCCGGACTGGGCGGCCAGCCAGTCGATGTGGGGGTTCTCCATGATGAACAGGCCGCGCGGCGCGACCATGGCCACCATCTGGTGCGTGTCGACCGGAAGCGCGCTCGGGTTGCCCGTGTAGGAGCCGAACGCGTCGCCCAGCCACGGCTGCTCCCCGTAGGCGCTGCTCAGGCTCTGCGCGCCGCCCTCCTGGGCGACCGAGCGGAACGCGGGAACGCCGGCGGTGCCCGACTCGATCGGCATCGTCAGCGCGACGCGCTGGTCCAGCACGCCGACCGCGAAGGCACCCTTGCCGTACCGCGAGCAGCCCGTGACACCGATGTCCGCCCGAAGGATGTTGCCGCCCGACTGCTCGATGACGTCGATGATGCGGCTGGCGCCCCAGGCCCAGGCGGCGAGCAGCCCGGTGCTGCTGGAGGAGCCGTAGAGGGTGTAGAAGGCGCCCTGCTTGTTGTTCCGTGGCGTGCCCTCCCGCCCGACGGCCAGCGGGTCGTAGCTGATGACGGCGGCACCGGAGTTCCTGATGGTGGCGGTGTCGGCGCCGAACCCGCCCACGACGATGACGGCCGGGAACGGACCGGTGCCGCTGGGCAGCTGCACGCCCGCCGAGAAGCTGGCGCTGCGGCCGTTGTGCGAGACGTTCACGGTGATGCTGGTGCTGGAGACCGTCCCGGTGACACTCGCGGGCTTCGGCGGCTTGTCACCGTAGACGTACCGTTCCACGAGTTCTCTGGTCTCTGCCCGGCGGCAGCGCCAGTCGGCCTTGGAGGTGATGCGTGTGCCGTCGAACCTCCTGAAGGGATCAGGAAGTCTGGGGTTGGCGGGGAACGAGCCGGGGACGGTCACCGGGCAGTCAGCGCCCTCGTCCTCGACGCCCGCGGCCAGCGCGACGCCGGCGGCCAGCGGATTGCCGGCCGCGGCTTCGGCGACCGTGGTCCTCGCGACGACCGTCACCGCTCCCGTGGCCGCGAGCGCCGCCGCCAGCGAGACGCACAGTGTGCGGAGCGTGGCGCGGCCCGAGCTGGTGTTCACGTGGGCTCTCCTTCCGGGGGTGGTGGAGGCGACGAACTAAATCGATGATCACAAATGTCAGCATGTTCAGTTTCGGCCAGGATGTCGAAACATGTCAATGCTGCTCCGATGTGTCGCCGCTGTTCACGCCGGGTCCCACCCGGTGGTGCCCCGCCGGCGACCGGCCGGGCGTCCGACCCGACGACCCGGCCCGGGGCCGGCGTCACCGGCGGGAACGGGAGCGCCCATCCGCTCGACCGCCGCGACGGCGGCCGAGCGGCTCAGCTCAGGAGAGCCGGTCTGAGCTCCGCACCCAGGTTGATCGCGCCGACCACCCGGTCACCGGTCGGGTCGTAGACGTTGATCGTGTTGTTGCGCCGCATCAGTTCCCGGACCGACGGTGGCAGCCGGGGCGGGTTCTCCATCGCCGCGCGTAGCTGTCGGGCCGTCGTGATCAGCCCGCCCGCCAACGACGCGGCGTCGACGTCCACCCGGATCCCCCCGTACTCCCATCCGGCGGTGGTGAGGTCGAACACCTCGAACACGTGCGCCAGCAGCGGAAAGGGGTCGGTCACCCGAACCACCCGGGGCGCCCGTGCGCCGACGACCGTGGCCGCCGCGGCCACCTGCGCGTACGGGTGGAAGCCACACGGCAACGTGAAGAGCGGCCAACGCAGCCACGGCCCGGCCTCCCGCCACAGTGGCCGGTAGTTGCGGCGGTTGACGACGAGGCGACGACCGGTACGGCGGTACAGGTCGGCCACCTGGGCACACAGGTCGGCGTACGCCTCGTCGGCGACCTCGCGCAGGATCCCGGCGGCCACCACCAGGCCGTCGTCGCCGTCCAGCAACCGGACCACCGCGTCGGCCTGCTCGGCGAACCGGACCCGCACGTGCGTACCGAACCGCTGCCGGACGTCCCGGAGCAACGCCGCCTGTCGGGCCGGATCGTGCTGGACCCGCTCCCCGCCCAGCAGACGCCGAAGCCACCGCATGTCGCCTCGTTTCCGCAGCCGCCGTGGAACGCGGCCATGCTACAGGACCCCGATCGGCGACCCGGGCACCCCGTTTCCCCGGCCGGCCGCGCCGTCAGGTCGTCTCGGGGGCCTGACCGATCGCCGCACGAAGCTGGGCGCACGCCTGGTCGGCGACGCCCACGAGGCGCGCGGTGGCGTCGGGCGTGAGGCCGCGCTCGGTCGCCGTCCAGCAGACCCAGGCCCGGGCGACGTCCGGTAGGACCCGTCCGACCGCCGGGTCGTCCTCGCCGGCGGATGCCAGGGCGGGCAGGCCGAGGACGACCAGGACCCGACGCGGGCCGAGCCGGAGGGGATGACAGGCGGCCTGCTCGACGAACTGCGTCACCAGCAGGTCGAGAGCCCGGCGCGTCGCAGCGTCCGCGGGCAGCGACGCCGCGGCCTCGGAGGCGAGAAAGTTCCGCTTGAGAAGTTCGATCTCCACGCTGGAGGGAAACGGCTCCGGTGGCGCGGCGGTGTCGCTGAGGGCGCGGGCGCGGGCCAGGGTCAGCGCACGCATCTTCCAGTACGCCTCCGGCAGGGGCCGCAGCCGGTACTCGGGATTGGCACTGAGCTCGTCGGAGGTGGCGACCGCGTCCTCGATCAGCCGCCGGGCGAGCGCGGGGTCGAGCGGCCCGCCCACCAGGCCGTCGCCGTCGTCCTCCGCACGGCGGATCAGGTCCAGCCACGGTTCGACCCGGGTGCCGAGGGTGAGTTCCCGGACCAGTCCGCCGCCGATCGTGCGATCGATCAACGTCAGGATGGCGTGTTCGTCGGCGCCGTCGTAGGAGAAGGCACAGAGGACGAAGGCGATCTCGTCGAACGGGTCGCGCGCCCACCAGCAGCCGTCCACCCGGACCCGGCCGATCGCGGGCGCCCAGGACGGCTCCGGCACTCCCTGCCCGACGAGCCGGTCGGCGTTCATCCGGGCGAGCTCGCGTTGGGTGTCGACGGTGCTCATCGCCGCGAAGGCACGCAACGCGGCCAACGCGGTCGGTGTCCGACGTCGGCCCAGCTCGTGGATGACCATGGCGTCGGCCTGCACCGCGTCGGTCAGGGACAGTGCCAGGCCCTCCGCGGTCTGGTGGGCGAGCAGCTGTGTCATCCCCTGCTCGACCGACCACGGTGAACTCCCTGCCATGATCGAGAAGTTCCACTCCAGGAAGTCCGCACTCCTGGCGGTACGACCGGCACGGGGATCGCTGCCATCCATGGGGCAATTGTCGCAGCCGAGGGTGAGCAGGCGACCGCGCTCGCGTGACCGGCGCGTCGGACCGACGGGCCGGCCCGCGCCGGGGTCGGCACGCGGGCGGTCACCCGGGCCCGGTCGGGCCCGGAGGCGACCGGTGCGGCGGTGTCCTGGCAGGCACGGCCGGCTCCGGCGGCCGGCCACGGTGAACACCGTGGACCGGCGTCCGGGCGCGCCGGTCAGCCGGGGCGGCCGCCGAGCCGGTGCCGCAGGTCCTCCGCCTCACGGCGGGCGCGGTCCGCCGAGGCCCCGTCGCCGAGGGCCTCGTACGCCTCGGCGAGCGTCTCCAACCCGGTGGCGAGCCAGTACGGCGAGCCGATACGCCGCCACACCGCGACCGCCTGCTCCGCGCGGCGGTACGCGGGCCGGGGCCGGCCGACGGCGAGCTGCGCGACCGCCAGCACCCACAGCGTCCCCGCCTCACCCCAGGCGTTGGCGAAGTCGCGGTAGGTCCACAGACAGCGGGCCAGCAGCCGCCGCGCCTCGGCGTGCCGGCCCTGGCGCACCCACATCTCACCGAGCCAGCAGCCGGCGTGGGCCGCGCCGAGCCGGTCGCCGAGCCGCTCGCTGATCTCCTTCGCCGCCTGCAGGCGTGCCGCGGCCACCTCGTACTCCCGACCGGCGCGTGCGACGTGCCCCAGGCAGCGCAGGGCCTGCGCCTCACCCGGCAGGTAGCCGGCCTGGCGGCTGAGCCGCAGGCACTCGGCGAAGTGTTCGGCCGCCTCGGTGAGCCGCCCGCGTTCCAGATGGACCACGCCGATCCCGCTCGTGGCGTACACCAGCCCGTTGAGGTTGTCGATCCGTGCGGCGAGCTGGCGGGCCCGCCCGAAGTCGCGCAGCGCCGCCTCGTACTCGCCCCGCAGCCGGTGCAGGTACCCGAGGCCGGCGGCGACCGCCGCCTCGTACTCGGGGTCGCGTGCCGTGCTGGTCGCCCGCGCCGCCTCGAAGTGGGCGATGGCGTCGGCGTACCGGTCCTGGATGGTGTCCAGCTCGCCGAGGCCGCGGTGCAGCTTCAGCGCGGTGCGCCGGTCGCCGGCGCGCTCGGCGGCGGCCAGGGCCCGGCTCTGCACCCGGCGCCAGTCCTCGAACCGGTTGCTGATCTGGAAGAACGTCGTCAGCGAGGCGGCGAGGCAGCCCGCCAGGTCGGTGACGCCGAGATCGAGCCCGTCGTCCACGACGGCGACCAGGAACGCGTGCTCGCGTTCGAACCAGGCCATCGGCTCGGCGGTGAGCCGGTCCAGCTCCGCCTGCGGCAGGCTCCACCGCGCCAGCCGGTGCCGCGAGACGCCCAGGAAGTCCGCGGACAGTCGGGCGTCGGCCCGCTCCGCCAGGGCCAGGGCGGCACCCACCAGGCGGCGCAGGGCGGCGGTACGGGCGTGCCCCGGCTCCTCGGCGGCCTGCTCCTGGGCGTACAGCCGGACCAGGTCGTGGAGTCGGTAGCGGGACCCGCCCGCCGGCTCGACCAGGCTCGCCGCCACCAGGTCGTCCAGCAGCCGCTCCGCCTGGGTGAGCGGGACGTCCAGCAGCGCGGCCAGCGCCCAGGACGGGAAGTCCCGCAGCCGCAGCAGACCGAGCCGGGAGAACGCGCTCCGCGTCGCGGCGCCCAGGCCGCGGTAGGTCAGGTCGAGGCTGGAGCGTACCGCCAGGTCGGCGACGGCCAGCTCGTCGAGCCGGTGCTGGGCGACCTCCAGCCGGTCCGCCAGCGCGGCCAGCGGCAGGCCGGGCCGGGCCACCAGCCGGGCGGCGGCGACGCGCAGGGCGAGGGGAAGATGCCCGCACAACGTGGCGATCCGCAGGGCCGCACCCGGGTCCTCCGCCACCCGCTCCGGTCCGACCAGGCGCCCGAGCAGGGCGATGGCGTCGGAGCCGGTGAGCACACCGAGCGGTACCCGGACCGCCTCGGAGAGGCCGAGGAGCACGTCCCGGCTGGTCACCACGGCGGCGCAGCCGGGGCCGGCGGGCAGCAGCGGACGGACCTGCGCCACCGACGCGGCGTCGTCCAGCACCACCAGGATCCGGCGCTGGGCGACCAGGGAGCGGAACATCGCCGCGGCCTCCGCCTCCTCGTCCGGCACGGCGGACGGGCGGACCCCGAGGGTCCGCAGGAAGCGGCCGAGCACCTCGACCGGGGGCAGGGGTCGCAGGCCCGGACTGGCGCCCTGGAGATCGACGTAGAGCTGTCCGTCCGGGAAGCCGTCCATGCTCGCCCGCGCCGCCGCCACCGCCAGCGCCGACTTGCCGACGCCGGCCAGGCCGTCGATGGCCACCACGACCGGGCCGCGCCGGCTGGCGGCGCCGGAGAGGAGCTGGTGCAGCAGGTTCAGCTCCCCGGTACGGCCGCAGAAGGCGTTCGTGCCGGCCGGCAGCTGCCGGGGCGACCCGGCGGCCGGTTCGTGCCGCCCGGACGTGCGGGCCGCGCCGGCCTCCACACGATCGGCACCGGTCCGGCTGCCGTCGTGCTCGGCAACCCGGTCAGGTCCGTGCAGAATCCGCTGGTAGAGCTGCCGCAGCTCCGGGCCGGGATCGGTGCCCAGCTCCCTGGCCAGCACGGCGCGCAGGTCGGCGTACGCGGCCAGCGCCTCGCCCGGCCTCCCGGCGCGCGTCAACGCCAGCATGAGGTACGCCCACAGCCGCTCCCGCAGCGGGTGTTCCGTGACCAGCCCACGCAGCTCGGTGACGACGTTCTCCGGACGGCCCAGGCCGAGCTGCACCTGCGCCCACTGCTCGGCCACCGTCAGGCGCCGCTCGTCCAGCCACGCCGCCTTCGCCTGCAGGGCCGGCCCGCACACCACGCCGTCGAGGGCCCGTCCGCGCCACAGCCGCAGCGCCTGCTCCAGGCGCTCGGCCGCCTCCGGCATACGCCCGGCCCGCAGCGCCTGGCCGCCCTGGTCGGCCAGTTCCTGGAAGCGGTCCAGGTCGAGCTCGCCGGGAAGCACGGTCAGCTGGTAGCCGCCACCCCGGACCGTCCGCAGACGCGACTCGCGTTCGCCCGGCACCCGCAGCGCCCGGCGCAGCCCGGCCAGGTAACCGCGCAGGTTGGCACCGGCGGCCGCCGGCGGATGCCACCACACCGACTCCACCAGCCGGTCGGTAGACAGTGTCTGGTCGGTGCCGAGCAACAGCGCGGCCAGCACGACCCGCTGCTTCGGCGCCCCGATGTCGAGGCGCTGGCCGTTGTGGTAGACGTCCGGTCGCCCAAGGATACGGAACTCCACGCCAAACCACCCCCCGGTCGACCATCCCGGTGTCGTACCGCCCACCTGCGGCTCGTGCCGGCCGAGCCGTGGGGCCGTCCACGATCACCATGCCCGGTCGCCGGGCGTGCGGTCGAGTGAGGCCGTCGGTCGGGACCGGTGTCCTGGCACGGCGCCGCCCGCGTCGGCGTCCGGGGCGGTACGGCCCCCTCCCACGCCGTACGTGTCCGTACCGCCGCCGGTCCTCATGGCGGGCGCGGCCTGACAGAAGCCAGCCACACCACGCGCGCGCATCCGGCCCAGCGGGTCGCGCGGCGTGTGCGCAATCTGTGCACGCCGTCGCGACAATCCCCGACGGGACGGAGGTGTGAGGTGTCTGGCGTGCGGGTTCCTGGGCCTCGGTCGGCAGGCGCCGGTCGGCACGTGCTGGCCGTGCTCGGTGTCCTGGCCGTCGTCGCGGCGACGTCACTGGCAACGGGGGCGCCGGCGACGGCGGCCGCCACCACCATCACCCTGTACGCCGGCGGTGGCGGCGACGACCTCGGCAACGTCTTCGCCAACATCCTCGGTGCCAATCACCGATACACCTTCAACGGGTACGACACGTGGAATCCCGCCACCGGCCAGGTCCGTCCCGACGTGGTGGACAAGGCCCGGCAGATGGGGATGCGGGTGCTTCGCTGGCCGGGAGGAACGGTCGGCAACACCGTCTGGTGGAAGGGCACGATCGGCGCCAACCGGATGTGCCAGCGCGACGGCCGGATCGCCGACCTGGGTGACGCGGCCGACCCGGCCGACGACGTGCTGATGGCCCGCGACCCGGCCTACGGGCTCGACGAGCACATGGCGTTCGTGGCCAGCATCGGTGCCGAGGCGCAGATCATGGTGCCGATGGCGATCGGCAACCCGATCGACGCCGCGGACCTGGTGGAGTACCTGAACACGCCGGCCGGGGACGGGATCAACCCGAACGGTGGCACGGACTGGGCCGAGGTGCGTGCGGCGAACGGGCATCCGGCCCCGTACGGGGTGCGCTTCTTCGAGCTCGGCAACGAGCACTACCACGCCAACCAGCGCTACTGGATGGCGCAGAACCAGCCCTCCGCCAAGCCCCCTGCCCGGGCCGCCATCGCCCAGTACATCAACGGTGGCAGCCGGCGCATCACCGGCGAACGGCTGGGGAAGCTGACCCGGCGCGACGCGGCGGGCAACCGGAGCTGCACCGGCTCCACGGCGGGCGTGCCCAGCGACGGTACCCCGGGACAGGTGTTCACCATCCGCTACCCGTCGGTGGCGGTCGACACCTTCGTCCTGCGCGTCGGCGGTGTGACCTGGCGGCGGGTGGACAGTCTCGCCTCCGCCGGTCCCGCCGATCGGGTGTTCGTGCTGCGCCCGCACATCGGCGAGGTGCAGTTCGGCGACGGGGTGCACGGCGCGATCCCGCCGGCCGGTGCCCACGTCGAGGCGGACTACACCTCCGAGCACCGGGGATTCGTCCACTTCTACGAGCGGATGAAGGCGGTCGACCCGTCGATCAGCGTGTGCGCCAGCTGGGGTCGGGCCAACTTCCCGGCACTGTTCGCGGAGCTGGCCCCGGCCGGGAGCCGGTACGACTGCCTCACCGCGCATCCGTACACCCACTTCACGGGCCAGGGCAAGGCCGACTGGGACAGTGCCGTGGAGGCGCACGACTGGCACATGCTCAGCGCCTGGGGTGAGCGGGAGGCGGTGGCGGAGCTGCGCGCGGCGGTGAACGCCCACACCTCGGCGCCGCGCCCGTACGTCGCGATCTCCGAGTACGGGGCGCTGTGGGGTCCCGAGACCGGCAACCCGTTCCCCGAGTACGCCCACGCGATGACCCACGCGCTCTACATGGCGAGCCAGTGGATCCACTGGCTGGAGCTCGGTATTCCCTGGGCGGAGGGGAACGACTTCGTGTCGCACGGCTGGTACACCCTGCTCGGGCCGGCCGGCAGCGGGTTCGTCCGCTCCGCCGAGGCGGTCACCCGGGAGGCGGTCGCGCCGATGTTCCTGGCCCGGGGCAAGCGGATCCGGCACACGGTGGCCGGTGACCCGCTGCGGGACCCGCCCGACGCCGTGATGTGCGACGGGGGCGCCCCGAGCTCCTGCACGGGGACGTACCAGAAGCTCAACGTCACCGCCACCCGGGCGCCGGACGGCACGGTCTACCTCATGGTGGTCAACCGGTCGCCGGTGGCCGGTGACGCGGTCACCGCGGACGTGGTCCTCCGCGGCTTCGCCACCCGCGGTGAGGCCACCGTCCGGCGTGTCGCGCCGAGCCACTTCACCAGCCACAACGACGTCGAGACCCCGAACGCGGTGACCCTGTCGGAGTGGCGGTGCCCGGTGGGGGCGGACCGGTTCTCCGAGACGTTCCCGCCCTACTCGGTCACCCTCGTCCGGCTTCCGCCGGCCACGTCGTCCTGATCCGCGGGGCCGTGATGACCGTCGACGCGGGTCGGTTGGCCGCCGGGTACGGGGGAGGGCCGCGCACGACGGACGGGGTGGGCGCCCGGACCGGCGCGCCACCGCCCGTCCGGGTCACCCGGCGGCAGGTGACGCGACCGGCGCGCGCCCGGGCCGGCAGGATGGCCGTCCGGCCGACCAGTGATGGCCAATCACGCAATTTTGGTGATCATCAGTGACCGCCAGACTCCAGCGGGTGGCCAGAAACCGTGACACCGCACTGCCGCACACTCCTCCGCGCCCGGTCGGGCCAGCCTGCGACGTCGCCCCGGACCACCGACCCGCGGCCGACCCGGGAGGTCGGCTGCCCCCGGACGACGCGTCCACCCGGATCCGCGGCACGTGGTGCGGGGTGGGCGGGGGTCCGGCCGGCGGTCGGGCGGTGGTGTGCCGATGAAGCACATGCTGCCCGACCCCGACCTCACCGAGCGTTTCCACCGGCGGCTCACCGGCCGGCCGGGTGGCATGGCGTACGCACTCGGCTGGATGTACTCGTGGACCGTGGCGATGGCGCACGACCACGCCGCGGGGTGCACCGCCGAGGAGTGCCGGACCTGCGGGGAGTTCGTCGCCGCGCTGTCGCTGTTCGCCGCGGTGTCCCGGGACATCCCGAAGACGCGGGGCGTGCTGGAGTGGCTGGCCCGCCCACCCCGGTAGTCGCCGGACGTCCGGCTTCCGCCGGGACGGCCGGGGTCCAGAGAGCGGGGACGTACCCCCGGGGCCGGACACCGCGCACCGCCCCCCGTGGGCCGGGCGCCTACCCGCCCGTCGTGCCGTCGACGGCGAGCAGCCGGGCGAGTTGCCGCAGCATCGCCGGCCGGGGTCGGTAGTACACCCAGGTGCCGCGTCGCTCGGCGTCCACCAGGCCGGCCTCCCGCAGCGTCCGCAGATGGTAGGAGATCGTCGGCCCGGACAGGTCGAACGCCGGGGTGAGATCACAGACGCAGATCTCCCCGCCGGGCGCCGAGGCGATCATCGACATCAACCGTAACCGGACGGGGTCGCCGAGCGCCCGGAACGCCGGAGCGAGCCGGTCGGCCGCCTCGTGCGAGATCCGTCGCGCGCTGAGCGGGGCACAGCACGGTTCGGCGGAGGTCGGGTCGACCGGGATCGTCCCCGTCCGTTGTTTCGTCACTTCTCTAAGTTGACAGATCTCAAGACAGCGTGCAAGCCTCTGATTCGAGAAACGTCAAGACAGCCTCCACGGTGGGGCGGGAGGGGAGGAGTCCTGCGATGAGCACGTCACCGGGCGAGCCGCCCGTGGTCGTGATCGGGGCCGGCCCGGTCGGCCTGGCCGCCGCGGCGCACCTGTACGAGCGAGGGCTGCCGTTCACCGTCCTTGAGGCGAAGGACGCGCCGGGCGCGGCCGTACGCGAGTGGGGACACGTACGGATGTTCTCCCCGTGGCGGTACAACGTCGACCGCACCGCCGCCCGCCTGCTCGCCGACAGCGGCTGGACCGCCCCCGACCCCGACCGTCTGCCCACCGGCGCACACCTGGTCGCCGAGTACCTCCAGCCGCTGGCCACCCTGCCGGCGCTCGCCCCACACGTCCGCTACCACGCCCGGGTGGTGGCGGTGACCCGTCTCGGCCTGGACCGGCTCCGCACCGCCGGCCGGGACACCACGCCGTTCCTGGTACGGCTGGCCTCCGGCGAGGACGTGCTGGCACGGGCGGTGATCGACGCCTCCGGCACCTGGCACACCCCCAACGTGCTCGGCGCGTCCGGGATCCCCGCGCACGGCGAGACCGACGCCGCCGGGTTCGTCGTGGGCGCCCTGCCCGACGTGCTCGGTGCCGACCGGGAGCAGTTCGCCGGCCGGCACACGCTGGTCGTCGGCGCCGGCCACTCGGCGGCGAACACGCTGCTCGCCCTCGCCGACCTGGCCGGCCGGGCAGCGGGTACCCGGGTGACGTGGGCGATCCGCTCGGCCAGTCCGGCCCGCACCTACGGCGGCGGGGACGCCGACGCCCTACCCGCCCGGGGTGCGCTCGGCACCCGGCTGCGGGAGCACGTGGAGGCCGGCCGTATCGCCCTGGTCACGGAATTCGCCGTCCACTCCCTGACCCCGCGGCCCGACGGAACGGTCGAGGTCAGCGACGGCACCCGGACGATCGTGGCCCACCGGATCGTCTCGGCCACCGGCTTTCGCCCCGACCACTCCATCGCCGGTGAGCTGCGTCTGGACCTGGATCCGATCATGGGCTCCACCCGGGCCCTCGCCCCACTGATCGACCCGAACCACCACTCCTGCGGCACGGTTCCACCGCACGGCGTCGACCAGCTCGCCCACCCGGAGCCGGACTACTACGCCATCGGAATGAAGAGCTACGGGCGGGCTCCCACGTTCCTGCTGGCCACCGGCTACGAGCAGGCCCGCTCCGTCGTCGCCGCACTCGCCGGTGACTGGGCCGCGGCCCGCGACGTCCGGCTCGACCTGCCCGAAACCGGGGTCTGCGTCGGCGATCCCGTCCGCGACGAGGACAGCACCCCCGTCGGGGGAGGCTGCTGCGGCCGCTGAGTTCCCGACGCGTGCTCCACACCGCCGGCGGGCCCGGGACGCCTCCACGCCGCCGGCCGTCTGCCGGTGGTCCAACCAGGAGCGCGGGCCGGTCCGGCAGCCGACCCTCGCGGCCCCGTCCGCCCCGCCGCGCCCCGGCGGCCGCGCCCGGTACGTCCGATCACCGGGCGGTGCCGGCGCGGCGGGCACGCCGGGTCGCGTAAACCAGCAGCAGCGCGACCGCGACCCCCTCGGCGACCAGGATCAGGACCGCCCCGACCGGCCCGACCCAGGAGGCCAGCGACGTGTACCACAGTCGGATCAGCAGTACGCCGACCGTGACGCCACAGCCGACCGTCGCCAGCCCGTACAGGGCGTACACGACGCGGTCCCGACGCGGGTAGCCGCCCACCGCACGCGGACCGCCACGCAACAGCCTGCCGTAGAAGCGGTACGTCTCAGCGCGCAGGTCGACCAGGTTGAGCGCGTGGGTGAGCATGTAGTAGCCGTCCAGCCGCAGGAACGGCACCAGGTTGAGGCCGGCCGACACGGTGCCGAAGAGCAGGACCGCGCCGGCCAGTCCGTGCAGCAGGTGCCCGGTCGGGGCCAGCGCCCAGACGGCGGCGAACGGCAGCAGGGCGAGCATGGTGGAGAACACCCCGGCGAACGCGGTCGCGACCCGTTGACCGGGCGGCAGCAGCACCACGTCGTCGACCCTGCAGTACGGGGCCAGCACCGGAAACCGCCACAACAGGCCGATCTCCCGCACCCGCCCGCCGAAGTGCCAGCAGGTCAGCCCGTGCGCGCACTCGTGCACGAAGACGAGCGACCAGGCGACGAGCACCCCGAGCACGGTGGGCAGGACGCCCCGCCGGTCCTCGGCGAAGACCACGTCGACCAGCCGTGACCAGTCGTACACCACGTAGCCGGCGAGGGCGAACACGGCGCACAGCGCCGGCACCACGAACCCCGGACGGAACAGCACGGCCAGCCGCGGCCCGACGCGGGCGAACAGCCGGTCGGGGTCGAACAGCGGAAACCGCGCGTGCAGCAGGCTCCGTCTCACCTCGGCGGCCGGGGGCGGGGCCGGCGTCTCGCCGTCGGTCACCCCGGCCAGCAGGTGCCGGCGGTGCAGCATCGCGAACAGCTGCTGCCAGCTCTCCGGGCCGAGCCGACGCCCGAACGCCTCGGCGTACGCGGCGCCCAGCTCGTCCACGGAACGCCGTCCGTCCATGCGGGACAGCAGGAAGTACTCCCGTGGGCCGACGCGGTAGAACCGGCCGGACACCGGGTCCTTGACGTGGTGCACCACGTCCTCGCCCCGACGCTGCGCGGGGCCCAGCACGACCTCCGGCCGCAGCCGGGGCCGTACCGCCGCGGTGTCAGCCGGCCGTGCCGCCGCGGTGTCAGCCGTGCCCACCACGCCTCACCTCCTCGGGCCGGCGGCCCGGTCGCGCCGCACCGTCCCGGACCGGCGTCACCACCCTCCCCGGCCGGTCGGTCACGCCGCACCCACCGGCGACAGGTCGTCGAGCAGCGCCTTCCGGATGACGTAGGAGAGGTAGATCTCGTCCAGGATGCTCACGCCGAGCCGGTTGTTGGTCATGTGCATGTACGAACTGAGCAGGACCGGCAGCGCGACGTCCGGGTCGGTGGTCGGGGTGGGGTCGCCGCCGCCGCGCTGGAACCACACGACACCGCTGGCGACCAGGTCGGTGACCCGGTTCCGGAGCTCGTGGCAGTGTGCCAGCCAGCGTTTCTCCACCCCGGCGGTCGTGTCGGCCTCCCCACGCGCGGCCCGGCGCAGCGCGGTCAACCGGTCGCGCAGCGAGTCCGCCATCCGCCGGTAGCTGGTGTCGAAACTGGCGTGGTACTCGTCGCTGGGTTCCTGGTAGGAGACCTCCCAGAAGCGTCGGTACTCCTCGAGGAAGTCGGCGATGCGTCGCTCGTCGCGCAGGAACACCGCGCACATCATCATCATGAGCTGGGTGGCCAGGCCGAGCAGCACCGGGCGGACGTGGACGTTCGTGGTGGCGAGCAGGTGCAGGACGACGTCGCTGGACTGCTCGAAGTGCCACTCGGCCAGCTCCACGCCCGCCGGGCCGCCGTACCGGCCGTACTCGCGCTCGTAGGGGATGTACGCGTAGCTGTTGTTCGGGCGCATCGGCATCACGCCGTCCGGCCCGTACGTCTCGTTCCAGCGCTGCTCGCCGTACTCGGCGAGGAACATCTGCCGGTAGAGGTCGGCCAGCCCTTCACTGTCCGCCTCGTAGAGCGCCGGCCGGCGGCGGAGGAACCCGTCGATGGCGGTGTCGACCTCGGCGCGCACCACGGCCGGGTCCACCCCGGGGGCGGGCAGCAGCCGCAGCCGGACGTGCGGTCCCTCCAGCCAGTACTTGATGAAGAAGTAGCGGCTGATCAGCCCCTCGGCGCGCAGCCGGTCCACCAGGGGCCGCACGCACTCCACCAGCATCGGGTTGGCGTTGCTGGCGTAGAACACGTGCACGCTGAGCCATCCGTGGTCGACCGGCGAGGGTACCTCAGTCACGTTCGCCCCCTCCGGTTCGGGTGCCGTTGAGTTCGACGGTGAGTTCGGTGACGTGGCTGCCGCCCGCGCCGCGCAGCACCTGCGCGTGGCGGCCGGGCAGCATCTCGGTGAACACCAGCCGGCTGCCGGCCTGGCGGGCGACGGCGTCCAGCAGCTCCAGGGAGAAGTAGCTGTCGAAGTCGATGTAGCGCGGCTTCCGGTCGAAGCGCACACCCGGCTCCCCACCCGCGGGACCGCCGTCCGCCGCCTGGGCGGGCCGGGCGCCCTCGGGGGTGGCGAAGACCCGTCGGGGCAGCCCGTTCTCCCGGCGCCAGCGGGCCCAGCCGAGGAACCACTCGGCCGCCGACTGGTCCGGGGTGCGTGCCCCCGGCAGGTAGTCCGGGTGCAGCTTCCACATCCGACGCTGCAGCACGACGCCGCGGTGCCGGATCCGGGGGTAGCTGGCGATGGTACGGCCGGGCAGCCGTACGTTCGTGCCGGCCCACAGGTCGGGCTGGGCCATGCCCAGGTAGGCGAAGTTGAGCAGCACCTGCTGCACCTCGGGCAGTGCCATCGGCAGGAGGAAACCCAGGTAGACCGGGATCACCTCGGCGTCCAGCCGGCGGGAGCGCAGCATCAGGCGGTCACTGCCCGGATCGTGCTCGACCACCAGGTCGTCCATGTGGATCTGCTCGTCGCGAGGGCGGAAGCTCATCTCGCCCGGGCAGACCAGCTCGTAGGGCGTCACGGCCGGGTGCAGGTTGAGGTTGGTCGCGTCGTACCCGCCCTTCAGCTCGGCGAGCACCGCGCCCGGCGGTTGCAGGCGGGCCAGCTCGGCGCGCAGCGTCTCGGCCAGCCGCGCGTCGTCGAACAGGTACGCGAACCGGGAGAACAGCAGGGTCATACCGGAGTAGACCCGGTTGACCACCACCCGGGGCTCGGTGCCGTCGTCGGCGATCTGCAGGAAGAACGACCGGGGGTCCAGCGCACCCAGGTTCGTCGGCACCAGCGCGGCGATGTCGGCCATGAACCGGTCGTCGAGGACCAGCTCCGGCGCGTCCGGCGGCAGGTTCGCGTACGCCTCGTCGATGCGGCGGGCCAGTTCGATCCGGGCGTCGTCCAACGCGGTGATCTCGTCCTGCCGGAACCAGTTCTCCTGGCGGACGTACCGGTTCTCCTCGTCGAACGCCCGACGGCGCAGCATCCGGGTGCTGTAGTGCGCGAAGAAGTCCTGCTGGAACTCGTGGGCGAAGGTGAGCAGGTCCGGGCAGCGGCCGCCGGGACCGTACCGGGCCAGGAAGAACCCCCGGGTGACCAGCCGTCGGGGCAGGTTGACGTCGAACAGCGGCATGATCCGGGCCAGTGCCCGCAGGCCGGGCAGGACGTCCCGCTCCCAGCGGTCGCGGTCGGCGGTCACCCGCGTGCCGGGCGCGAGGGTGGCGTCCTCGTACAGCAGGGTGCGCGGGGGCGGCACGTCGGCCCGGCCCAGCTCGGCGTGCGCGGCGGCGAGCTCGGCGCGGATGCGACCGAGCACGCGGCGCCGCCCCCCGAGATCCTCGTCCGGGTACGCGGCCACCAGCCGGTTGGCCGCCGCGACCCGGTCGGCCAACCGGTCGGCCCAGTCGGTGCCGATGCCGCGCAGCGCCGCCCGGTAGCCGTCGACCGGGTCGGCCGCGTGGATGTCCAGCTGCAGGTTGGGGACCACCAGCAGGCCGACCCGCAGGAGGTGGTGCAGGTACTGCTCGACCTCGGCGACCGGCCGGTCGCCGTCGGCGACGAGCGCGGTGACCAGGTCGCCCAGCCGGCGGACGCGTCCGCCGTCGAGCGCCGCCAGGACGTCGGCCAGCAGCCGGCCCGACGGCAGCACGAACAACGACTCGTGGATCGCCTCCAGGGTGACCGCCGCGTCGCCGTCCTCGGTGGCGGTGCGGCGCCGGCGCAGGTAGCGGACGCGGCCGTGCTCGATGCGCCACCCGGCGGTGACGGTGACCGGCAGGTCGGCCCGACGGGTCTCGTCGGCGAGCACGATCGCGGACAGCCGGCCGAGTGCGGCGAGGTTGAGCCGGGCCCGGCCGCGCCGGCCCGCCCCGCCCGGCCACTCCACCCGCAGCAGGTCGCCGGTGCCGGTGGTGAAGGTGCCGACGTCGACCGTGGTCAGCCGACTGAACGGGCTGGTCTTGCCGGCGGTGCGGTAGACGTACTCCAGAAGCGACCGTTCGACCCGTCGGGTCCGCTTGCTCCGGGTCCTGCCGTCCCGCAGGTACGTGTCGAGGTACTGGTCCAGAGACGGGGAGGCGAGCTGGATGCCGCCGCGCAGGTCGGGGTGGTCGGCGAGGCGGCGCAGCCGGGCGCGTCGCTCGGCGAGCTCCCGGTCGAGCAGGTCCGGCCCGGCGGACCGCTCCCGCTGGTAGGTCGACCAGGTGGTCAGCCAGTCCCGCAGCCGGGCGTGGACGTCGGAACCGAGCCGGTCGGCCGGCCACCGGTCCGGGTCGGCCGGCCGGGGCGCCCGCAGGTTGTACACGTCCCGGCGGAGTTGGATCAACCGCTGGCGCAGCGCGTCGTCGTCGAGGTTGCGACCGATCACCTCCCGCAGCGCGTCGGCCAGCTCCTGCCCGGTGCGGCGCAGCCGGTCCTCCAGGTCGAGCACCCGCCCCGCCCAGGCCGCGGTGGCCTCGCAGGCCAGCTCGTCGGCGACCTCCAGCGGCAGGGCAGCGGTGCGCAGCATGAACACCTCGGGCATCCGCCAGGTCAGCTCGGTGGCCGGTGCCCCCGGGGTCGTCGCCGTCACCGTCACGGCAGCCTCCTTTCTCGCCCGCACGCCCGCCTCGGCGCCGTCGGTCACAGTTGGTACACCAGCTCGGCGGCGTGGTCCGGCTGCCGGCCGAGCAACAGGAACAGCAGGGTCCGCTCGTCGGTGGCGTCGATGCCGAGGGCCTCGTTCATCGCGACGTTGTCGAACCCCAGCACCGCGCCGCAGCCCAGACCCTGGGCGGTCGCGGCGCAGTAGACGTACTGCGCCACCGTGCCGACCTCGGCGTTGAGGATCCGGTAGCCGCGTGGGCCGCACGCGGCCAGCACGGCCTCCAGCCGCCCGGTGATGGCGATCACCGCGCCGACCTGCGTCATCGCGTAGTTGGTGAGGAAGTACCGCTGCTGCAGGAACGCGGCCATGTCCGCCGGCGGCGCGGCGTCGGCCGGCAGCAGCGCGTGGTCGGCGGCACGGTAGGCGTACGCTCCCGGGGCCAGCCCGGCGACGTGGTTGGCGAACACCCACAGCCGGGTCAGCCCCGGCCCGTCCTCCGACGGCGTGACGTCGGCCGGGTAGCGCCCGCCGGTGGCGGCGAACGCCAGCGTGGTACCCACCTCGGCGACGGTCAGCTCCGGCGGCCGGCGGAACCGGCCGAAGCTGCTCTGCCGGGCCCGCAGCACCGTGGACAGCGGTTGGTCGAGCCGGTCGAGCTCGGGCGGCGGCAGCGGTGTCGGCGTACCGGACAGGTCGGCGACGGCGGCGGCCCGCAGCTCCTGTGGGGCGTCCCCGGCGACCGGTGCCATCGCCGCCCGGTGCACCGCGGTGACCTCGGGGAACGACAGGACCCTGCGGGACCGTTCGAACGCCACGTGCCGGACCCGTGGCCCGGGGGTCGCCCCGGCCGACGGCTCGACGTCCTGCCGTGGCACCTCGGGCCGCCGGCCGGCGGGCGGCGCGGTGGCGTCCACGGCCGTCCGCTCCGGGCCGGCGGCGGCACGGGCCTCCGGCGTCTCGTCGTCCGCCCAGTGCAGGGGGACGACCGCGAAGACGCTCTCCGCGTCACCGTCCAGCCCCAGCAGGTCGTCCAGCGGGCCCGGGTCGAAGGACAGGACCCGGCGCAGCGGCGCGCCGATCGCCCGGGCGAGCAGGTCCCAGGAGCCGAGCAGGGCCCCCAGGTCCTGGGTGACCACGTGGTAGCAGAAGGTGTTGTACTTGAAGGAGTTCTTCCAGAACCGGATGCTGAGCAGCAGGTAATGGTCGGTCCCGTCGGCCGCCGCGCCGAGCGCGTCGCGCACCACCGGCGTGACGTCCCCGACGAGCAGCCGCTCCAGCGCGTGGTGGCCGGTGGCGTAGTGGTAGACGCCGGGCAGCAGCGGGCCGGACGGCCCGGCGACCAGGTAGATCTCCACCGGGTACATGCCGCCGCCGGACGCCGTCGCCCGCCCCCAGACGGCGTGCGGAAAGTGCACCCGCTTGGCGATGTCCTGGTTCCAGTTCACCGCCAGCCGTCGGTCGAGCACCCCGTAGGAGAGCCGCAACAGGGTGGCCAGCCGGTCCAGCGTCCAGCCGCCGGCCGGGCGCTGCGGCCCGGTCAGCAGGTCACGCAGGGTGGTCAGCCGGGGCGGGTCGGTTGCCAACGGCACCCGCACCGCGTCCGGGTACGTCTTGTGCCGGGACGGCTGGTCGGCCCAGTCGACCTCGAAACCCGGCGGCTCCATGGGCTCGCGGGCACGCCGGAACACCGCCTCGGCGTACTGTCGGACGACCTCGATGGCGCCGTGCTGCATGGCGGGACGCTCCTCTAGGGGAAGGGGTGCGGGTGAAGGTTGCGCCCGGTCGCGCCGAGCCGGTCGGGTCCGTGCTGGCCGCGGGCCAGGTAGGCGGCGAGCCGGTCGCTGTACAGCACCCGTTGCCGCTGCCAGCCGAAGTCGATCGGGACCAGGGCCGGGGCCAGGACCGCCATCGTGTGTACGCCGGAGACGCTCTGCTCGGGACAGGTCTGGTCGACCGCGAGCACGTCGCCACCGAGCTCGGCGATCAGTCCGGCGACGAACTCCACGTCCTGGCGGAGATCGGTGGTCTCCGGACGGATGGCGAGCCAGTCGGCGTACAGCTCGGACATGGACCGCCGGGGCGGGTCGGCGAAGAGGAACTCCGCGTGCTTGGCCATCTCGGGCAGGCCGTACAGCAGCGCGTGGTGGCTCAGTTCGGTGACCCGGGTGTAGTCCTCGACCATCAGGCGCAGCTCCGGCTCGCTGGCCGCGACCCGCTCGTCGAAGCCGGGTACGTACGACGCGGTCTCGCAGAGCGCGGCCCGGACCGCGTCGTCGGGGTCGAGACTGGCCCCCGCGGCGAAGCAGAGCTGGCCGAGCCCGCCGTCGCGGCGCACCGCGACCGCGGTGACCACGGGGATCGGCAGGTCGGCGCGGGTGTCGAACAGCCGCACGTCGTAGCCGAGCAGGTCGACCCGGTCGAGCATGAAGTGCACCCGTTCGTCGCGGCAGGTGGCCGGGTCGATCTCGGCGAGCCGGGCCGAGCCGTACCAGGCGAGCAGGAACGCGTCCCGCTCGATCAGTTCGAGCATCCCGTGCAGCAGCGCCTCCTCCGGGCAGCTCCCGCTGGCACAGCCGTTGGAGCACTCCTGGACGAACTTGCGCTGTTCGGTACGCCGGTCGAGGTAGTAGACCAGTTGCTCGGGCACCAGCCGCGGCACCCGGTCGCGCAGCGAGTAGCCCCAGACCCAGTGCATCTTCTCCGTCGGCGAGTACGGCGCGTAGTAGAGCCCGTGGCCCTGGTAGAACGCCGGGTGGTAGCCGAGGCCGCTCGGGTCCATCGCGTGGGGCGCGAGGTTGGCGTAGCTGTCGTACACCACCGTCCGCTTGGCCCGGGGAAACTGCCCGGCGTACCGCTCCAGCCCTTCCAGCAGGGCGTACGTCTCGCTGGTCCGGTAGCTGGTGGCGTGCCCGCTCCACCACATCTCGTGCAGGTCGTACCGGCTGCGGACCCGGAAGTAGCCGCTCACCGGGGCGGTGGCGGTGGCGTTGTACGCCCGCAGCGCGCCGCCGCCCAGCGCGCCGGCGACCGGGTTGCTCAGCGCCGCCACCGGCAGGTCCAGCTCGTCGGGCCGGCGGAGCCGGTAGGTCGTCGGGGCGGGCTTGGGCCGTTCGGTGAGGACGATGACCGCCTCCTCGGCGCTGTCCGGCCGGGGCGTGGCGCACGACGGGCACTCCGAGTCGCGCATCACCTCGACGGTCGTCACCTCGAGGGTGTCCATCCGGAGCTGGTACAGCGCGCCGACGCCGGGCCGGACCGGCGCCCGGCGGCCGACGCGCAGGAACAGCTGCCACAGCGCCTCGACCGCGAACGGGGTCAGGTGCGGCAGCTCACCGGCGACCGCGACCGGCGCGCGGTGCTCCAGGGCGTGCCGCTCCTCCCGCAGCCGGATCGCCTGCCACCGGCGTTCGACGCAGGTCGGGCAGGGGCCGGCCGCGTCGGGGTCGCCGGTGGTGGGGCCGCACGCCGGGCCGACCAGAGCGGTGGCGCCGTACAGCCAGATGGGCACCACGGCCGCGCCGTCCGACGGTCGGGGGTCCGGTGCGACGGGGTGCCGAAGAACGTCGCCGAGGCCGAGGGCCGCGATGCGGACGGTGACGTCGCCGGCGGGCAGCTCGGGCCCGGACGCGCTGTCGGCCGTGCCGGGCGGCCGGATGCGCCGTTGGAAGGCGTCACCGAGCCGCCGGAGACTCGCGTCCCAGGCGGTGGCGGTGGTGCGGACGTCGACGATCATGCTCCTGCCTACCTGTGTGGACGTTCGGCAACCGGGGTCCCCGCCGGCCGGTCGGCCGGCGGGGACGGTCACGACGGATCAGCCGCCACCGCAACCGGTGCTCGTGCTGCTGCTGCAGCAGCTCGACGTGCTGCACGAGCAGCAGCTGGAGCACGAGCAGCTGGAGCTGGTCCAGTCCAAGACCAGGGCGTCGACCGCGTCGACCTCCTCGATCTCGAACGTCTCCGTCTCCAGCGCGCGCAGTTCCTCGGCGAGCTCGGGCATCCTCTCCCTCCTCTCGACAGCGCGGGGCCCGACGTGTTGGCCGCGCCGCCGGTAGCGCGACCACACCGTCCGACGGCCGTCGGTCAGCTGGTGCTGCTACAGCTCGACGAGGTGCAGCTACAACAGCTGGAGGTGCTACAGCTGGAGCAGCTGGACGTGCTCGTGCTGCTGCTGCAGATGTCCATCACGTCGGCGGACAGGTCTGCGATATCCTCGACCTCGAACGTCTCGGTCGACAGGTTTCGCAGCTCACTGCGTACCGACTCCGGTATGACGGCGGAGTACGGGTGCTGTGCCGGCATGGAACCCCTCCTTCGTTCCGGACCACCGTGACCGCAACCGCCCGGTGCCGCACCACCACGGGTTACCCACGAAGACGCGTTGGTGCTCGCCGGACGGGACGTCCGGGCCGGCGGCGCTTCTGCTGCGGACCGGTGCGCGGTCGGTGTTGCCTAGCGGGTGTGGTCGGCCACCGGATGTCAGCCGCAGCTCGACGTGCTGGTGCTGGTCGAGCAGCAGCTCGACGTGCTGCACGAACAGCAGCTGGAGCACGAGCAGCTTGAGCTGGAGGCGGCCAGCAGCTCGCCGCCGTCCTCGACCTCCTCGATCTCGAAGGTCTCGGTCTCCAGCTCGCGCAGTTCATCGGTCAGCGTGATCGGCATGTCTCTTCTCTCCCTCCTCTCCGCTTCGCCTTCCCCGAGCAGGGCCACCCCGGGGTGGTCTCAGGACACCGCCGCCCGCCGCCACAGCAGCACGACCCCGGCCATCAGCGCCCCGGTGGCCCGGATGTCGGGGGTGGTGTGCTCGACCAGCAACGCGGTGAGCCCCTGTGCGGCGAGCGAGGCGAGAATGTCGTCGGTCGTGGTGGTGTCGTCGCCCGCCGGGGCGTCGGCGGGTGACGCGGATTCCGTCGGCAGGACCGTGGCCGGGTCGAAGTCGCGCAGCAGCGGGTCGCCGAGGTCGGCGTCGATGCCCTCGAAGTGCCGGACCTGGATCAGCCCCACCAGGTCGCGCAGGGCGGCGAGCCGGGCCTGCCGCGCGGACAGCCCCGCGCCCACGGCCCATATCCGGTCGCCGCTGTCGTCCGCCGCCACCGCCAGTACGGCGTGCGCGGGAGCCGCCCCGGTCAGCGCGTACACCCGAAGGGTCCGCCCGAACCGGTGCGCCGCCTTGACGACCAGCGCGGTGTCCTCGTCGAGAATCAGGTCCTCCTCGGCGACCGGGACCACGCCGCCGCGGCCCCGGATCGCGCCGACGAGCGACCGGTAGGCCAGGGCGCTGGTCAGGCCGTCGGCGACGAGGGCGTCGCGCGAGGCGCCCACGGCGCCGCCGGCGACGGTGCGCTCGGCGTAGCCGTCCCGGTTCGCGTCGCTGAACGGCAGCGCCACGGCGGCGGGCACCCACACCGTCTCCGCGGTGTCGCCGCCCAGCACCCGGGCCGGCAGCCAGCCCAGCGGCCGGTCGGGCGCGTACGGCAGGGCGGCGGCGGTCTCCAGTGCGGTCCACGGCACCGGGGTCCGGCCCGTGGCGGCCAGCTCGGCGGCGGAGGCGGTGACGAGCCCGTCCGGCCGGGCCATCCGGCCCAGGTAGTCACGGATGGCGACCCGGTAGGCGGCGAGCCGGGCGCCCATCACCGTGTGCACGTCGAAGGCGGTCACCTCGCGGAATCCGGGGGTGGCCGGCACCCGCAGCCGGGCGGTCTTCAGCGGTGCCTGCTCCAGCGGGTCGTCGACGAACCGGGTGAACACGCCGGTGTTGGGTGAGACCAGGATCTCCGCCCGGCGGTAGACCTCCTCGTCGGTCAGCGGCGCCGGCGGTGCGGCAGGCTCGGGCGACGGACTGTGGCGGCAGATCGGGCACTCGGGGTGCCGCAACAGCGGCTCCCGGGTCGACTCCAGCGTGTCGGTGTCGAGCAGCACCACCGACGAGGTGGTGTCCGGGGGCACCGCGCCGGTCAGCGCCCGGAACACCTCGAACGCCGCGGCGTTGCCGACCATCCGGGCCGCCACCTCGTCCACGGGCGTGGCGCGGAGACCGACCGGGCCCAGGGCCATCAGCCGCCACGTCTCGGCGGCGACGGCCGGGTCCCCGTTGGCGGTGAGTCGTAGCTGTCCGCACAGCCAGCACGGGCCCTCGCCGGCACCGGCGGTGGGGCCGAGGACGGCCCGACCGGCGCTCCAGACGACGGGCACGAACAGCGGACCCTCGGCGTGGCAGCGGCGGGCCAGGTCGAGCACGCGCGGCAGGTGGGCCGCGTCCGCACAGCAGACCACGGCGTCGGCGCCGCTCGGGTCGAGGGCGCCGGTGCCGACCCGGACGGTGGCCGGCACGCCCTCGGCACGCGACTGCTCGACCTGCGCCTGCAGCGGGGCGCGGTACCGTTCCGGGTCGTCCTCGGGGTACACCGCGACCTCCGCGCAGCCGTTGCGCAGCAGGCCGAGGGCGGCCGACAGCAGGACGGGCCCGGACCCGCCGAGGGCCACGCGGGCGGTGTGGAAGCGTTGGAACCGGCCGGTGGGGTCGTCGGCGAAGTGGTCGATGAACTCGATCTGCGCGGCGAACCGCCGGGCGACCGGGGCGGGCAGGGTGCCGCCGCCCGCCGTGACGTTCTTGGCGAAGCCGCGGCTGGTCAGCGCGCGGACGAGGTTGGCCACCGTCCGTCGCTGTCCCTCGTCCAGAGGAGCGCAGATCTCCGCCACCGAGTGCTCGCCGGTCAGGTACGGGCGCAGCGTGGTCAGCCAGCGGAACGCCGAGCGGCCCTTGAGCATGACGGCGGTGTCGGTCCCGCGCAGGTACACTCCGGCGGGTGCTTCGAGGAAGACCACGTCGTGACGGAGCTTCGGACGCATTTCCCACACGTCGGCGAGATCCGGCGGAAGGCTCATCGCGGCTCCAATACAGAGCGACCCGGGTCGATTGTCGGAGCCTATCGTCCACATGGGTGCATGGCGAGTCAACAGTCCCGCGCGTATTGACGGATGTACCCTGAGTAATTTAGCCAGCTAAGCGGCCGTTAAGGGAAAGCCTTGGCATCTTCGCCGGGGTCTACAGTTGTTGCCCGATTGCCGATACCCTGTGGGCGGTCGCCCCGGCGGGGCTCCTGTTCGCGCAGGCTGTGGGCCAAGTGTCGCGTTCCGACGGGCTGTGGTCGCGTGCCCTGGCCCGTGTCCGAAAGGTGGCGGTTCGGGTGCGGCGGCGCAAACCCTGGGCAAGGTGCGGTGAAAACCGAGGAGGATTGGATGAAACGGACAGGGAAACCTTTCGCCGAGCTCGGCATAAGGCGTGCGTCATAACCCGCTGATATGGCCACGAACGACGACGTGCCGATTCGACTCGACGGCGTTGGCAAACGTTATGGTGTAACGACGGCGGTGGCCGACCTGAATCTGCAGGTCCGCGCCGGTGAGGTGTTCGGGTTTCTCGGGCGGAACGGCGCGGGGAAGACCACCACCCTGCGGATGCTGGTCGGGCTGGTCCGACCGACCAGCGGCACCATCCGGGTGCTCGGCGAGCCACCGGGGACACCCACGGCCCTGGCCCGGATCGGCGCCCTGATCGAGAGCCCCACCTTCTACCCGCACCTGTCCGGACTGGACAATCTCCGGCTCGTGGCCCGGTACGCGGGTGTGCCGGCCGACGCGGCGCACCGGGCGCTGGCCGAGGTCGGGTTGACCGGACGAGCCGACTCCCGCTTCCGCACCTACTCGCTGGGCATGAAGCAGCGCCTCGGCGTCGCCGCCGCCCTGCTCAAGAACCCCGAGCTCCTGATCCTGGACGAACCGACCAACGGGCTCGACCCCGCGGGTGTCGCCGAGATGCGTGCCCTGCTGCGCAGGTTCGGCGACAGCGGGCGTACGGTGGTGCTGTCCAGCCACGTGCTGACCGAGGTGGAACAGATCTGCGACCGGGTCGCGGTCATCGACGCCGGGCGGCTCGTCACCGAGGGCACGCCGGGCGAGCTGCGCGCCGCGCTCGGCACCGGCGGCATCCTGATCGACGCCGTTCCCGCGGACCGGGCGACGGCCTCCCTCCGGGCCCACCCGGCGGTGCGTGGGGTCGAGCCGGTCGACGGGCTGCTGCGGGTGGCGGTCGATCCGGGGTACGCCGCCGAGCTCAACCGACGCCTGGTCGAGGCGGACATCGAGGTACGCGAGCTACGCCCGCTCCGCCACTCGCTGGAGGAGGCGTTCCTCGAACTGACCGGAGCACAGCAGCCGGTGCCGGCGGCGGCCGGGCCGGCCCGGAAGGAGACGCCGTGATCGCCTCGATCAGTGCCGCCCTGTACGCCGACCGGAAGCGCCCGGCCGTGTGGTCGATCACGGTGACCTGGCTGGTACTCGCGCTCGTCTTCGGGATGGGCATCCCGTACGTCGTCTACCGGGCCCTCGCCGGGGACCCGGCGGAGGCGGAGGCGGCCCAGGAGCTGCTGGCCACCGTCCTGCCCGAGCGGCTGGTACCCACCGGTATCGGCCTGTTCCCCCTGTTCGGCGGGGCGATCGTGGTCATCCTCGGCGCCCTCGTGATCGGCAACGAGTACCGCTGGGGCACCCTGCACCTGATCTTCGCGCAGCGGCCCCGCCGCACCCAGGTGATCGGCGGCCACGCGGTCGCCCTCGTCCTGCTCACGCTCGGCCTGGTCGTGGCCACCTTCCTGGCCATGGCCGCGGTGGGCGCCGTGCTGGCCGGGGTGGAGGGACGCACCGTCTCCTGGCCCTCTCCCGGGGCGCTGGTACGTGCCGTGGCCGCCGGCTGGCTGATCTGCGCCGCCCACGCCAGCCTGGGATTCTTCCTCGCGATCCTGTTCCGCAGCACGGCCACCGCGATCGCGGTCGGTCTGGTCTGGACGCTGGTGATCGAGAACGCGGTCAGCGGGCTGGCGCTGGTGCTCCCGTCGTTCGAGGTCGTTCGGCACGTCCTGCTCGCGCCGAGCTCGGGCGCCCTGGCCGGCGCGCTGGGCGCGCCCTCACAGTTCGAGGGAGGCACCCCCGGGGTGATCGAGGCGTCGAACGGCTGGCTGCCCGTCGCCGTACTGCTCGGATACCTGGTGCTCACCGTCGGTGGGGCGCTGTGGGTGACGGCCCGCCGCGACGTCGGCTGAGCGACGCGCGACAGCCCGGTCGGCGAACCGTTCGGTCGGCCGTACCGGGCCGCCGGCTCGCGGCGGCGTGACCGACACCGTCCCTCGACCTCGCCGCCACCGGGCACGTCGAAAAGACCCCGCCCCCGTGGTCGTGCCGCGGGCGGGGTCTCGACGGGGCGGGCCCGTCAGGGCTTGCGGGCGACGCCGACGAGGTTGTGCAACGGGCGCGACGAACCGGTCGGGCCCAGGTCGGGCCGCCACTGCGTGACGTCCACCAGGCCGGGCTCGACGAACTCCAGTCCCTCGAAGTAGCTGGCGATCTCCTCGGGGCTGCGCATCGCGTACGGCGGGTTGGCCGTCTCGTTCCAGATGCGCATCACGTCGTTGAGTTCCGGGTTGGTGTTGGTGCCGTCGACGACCACCAGGTAGCTGCCGGGCACCAGGGCGGCCATGACCCGACGGACGACCGCCCGGGCCTCCTCGACGGTGGGCAGGTGGGCCAGGATCCCGGACAGGATGACCGCGACCGGCTTGGCGAGGTCGAGCGTCCGCGCCGCCTCCCGCAGGATGGTCTCGGTGTCGCGGATGTCGGCGTCGACGTAGTCCGTGGCGCCCTCGGGACCGCTGGTCAGCAGGGCACGGGCGTGGACGAGCACGAGCGGGTCGTAGTCGACGTAGACGATGCGGGACTCCGGAGCCACCGCCTGGGCCACCTCGTGGGTGTTGTTGGCGGTGGGCAGCCCGGTGCCGATGTCGAGGAACTGCCGGATGCCGGCCTCGCCGGCCAGGTAGCGTACCGCCCGGTTGAGGACCGCGCGGTCGGCGCGGGCGATGTCCACGATGATCGGGTAGGCCTTCGCGATCTCGTCACCGAGCGCCCGGTCGACCGCGTAGTTGTCCTTGCCGCCGAGCCAGTAGTTCCACACCCGGGCCGTCTGGGGCACCGTCGTGTCAATCTTGGATTTGACTGCCTGTTCCCGGTCGGACAGGGAGGTCTCATCAGTCACCGGAAAACTGCCTCTCGTCGGCCACCATCCACATGCTACGGGCCGAGGATACACGCGATCACCACGAGGACCGGTCGAGCTCCCAGATGAGCCGGTCCAGGATCTGGACGGTGTCCGTCAACGGCGCGGCCTCGACGAACAGGCGGTTCACCGCGTCGAAGTAGCAGTCGACGTCCTCACGCCGGTCCAGGTAGAGCGCGCTGGTCAGCTGTTCGATGTAGACCAGGTCGGGAATGTCCTCCTCGGCGAAGCGCAGGATGGTGAAGGAGCCGCCGGCCGCCGCGTGTCCGCCGGCGGAGAGGGGGAGTACCTGCAGCCGCACGTTCGGCAGCTTCGTGACCGTGCCGATCAGCGCCTCGAGCTGGTCGCGCATCACCCGCGGCCCGCCGATCGGGCGGCGCAGCGCGGCCTCGTCGATCACCGCCCACAGGGTCGGCGGATCCGGGCGGGTCAGCACCTGTTGCCGCTCCATCCGGAGCCGTACCCGCCGCGCGACCTCGTCCTCCCCGCGGGTTCCGGGGCCGAGGCGCACCACCGCCCGGGCGTACTCCTCGGTCTGCAGCAGGCCGGGAACGAACTGGACCTCGTAGGTGCGGATCAGGGTCGCCGTCGCCTCCAGACCCAGGTACCGGTGGAACCAGTTCGGCGTGACGTCGCTGTAGACGTGCCACCAGGCCGGTGCGTTGGCCTCCCGCACCCGGGCCAGCAGCGCCGCCCGTTCCTGCTCGTCGTGGACGCCGTAGAGGGACAGGAGGTCTCGTACGTCGCGTTCCTTGAAGCCGACCCGGCCCAGCTCCATGCGGCTGATCTTCGATTCCGAGGCGCGGATCGCCTCGCCGGCCTCCGCCCGGGTCAGGCCCTGTTGCTCGCGCAGCCGTCGTAGCTGCGCGCCGACCAGAATCCGAACGGCTGTGGGGCCATCGGCCGGGACGTCCCGCCGCGGCAGTCGACTCATACCGACCTCCCGTTCTCGCCCGCGGTCAAGCATGCCACCGGGGAGCGGTCCGAGTCACCGGTCGGCTACCGATGTCCTCGCTGACCGGCGCCGCGCGGCGCACCGACGGGCTCCACCAGCCGTCGTCGGCGACCGCCCCGTCGCCGACGGGCTCACCCACCGGCGCCACCCGACGACCGCGCCGCGGGATCTGCGGGCCTGTCGTACCGAGGCCCGCCCACTGTAGACGCCGGACGTGTCGACGCGGTCAGCGCGCCGTGGCGCCGTCGTCCTCCTCCTGCAGCAGCGCCTGGATGCGCAGGTCTCGCATGTGGCGGAGGTGATCCCGCATGAGGGCCTGGGCGGTGTCGGCATCCCGGTCGTGGATCGCCCGCAGGATCTCCGCGTGTTCCTCGGCCGACCGGTCGGCGGTGGTGGGCAGGGGTCTGCGGCGCGGGTGGAGGGCGAGCTGGTTGTCGAGTCGTTCGAGCAGCTCGGTGATGGTGGCGTTGTGCGAGGCGGCGCGCAGGGCCTGGTGCCAGAGGTTGTTGAGCGGGCCGAACTGGGTGGGGTCGGTCGCCGCCTGGCGTTCGGCGACCAGGTGGCCGAGCCGGGCCAGGTCGAACTCGGTACGCCGGGACGCGGCCAGGGCGGCGCTGGTGGTCTCCAGCGCGATGCGGGCCTCGTAGATCTCCAGGATCTCCTCGGGGGTGTACTGCCGCACCTGGAAGCCGCGGGTCGACCGGACGAGCAGCCCGTCCTGGGCGAGCCGGCTCAGCGCCTCCCGCATGGGGGTGCGCGAGACGCCGTACCGCTCGCTGAGCGCGGTCTCCAGGAGTATGGCGCCGGGTGGGATGTCGCCGTTGAGGATCTCCCTGCGCAGCCGTCCGTACTGCTGTTCCGCGGCGTCCGGTTGCCGTCCGTTGGATCGGCCCGATGGCAGCTGCGCGGTCACCGCCGGCTCCTCTTCGTCTGCTGGGTCACAGGGACGCCTCATGGTAGTGCGTTGACCGTTGCGCATACCAGCGTATACGCTCGTGTCCGCCAGAGTACGTGAGAGTGCGTGAGGGTACGCGAGGAACGGAGTGGGCGCGATGACGACGTACCGGACCGGCGGGTTCGTACCCGCGGTGCGCGTCGACGCCCGTGAGGTCGTCCGCAGGCTCACCACTCGCCCCTACGTCGACTTCTGCCGCGTCCGCGGCAGCCTCTGTCGGGCCTGACCCGGCCCCGCCGACCGCCCCTTCGCGGTCCTGCTCCGCCGGTCGCGAAGCGACCCGCCGTCCGACCGCGTCCACCCACCATCCGCACCGTCGCGGTCTTCGCCACCCCCTGTCCCGTCGATCCGCGTTCACCCCGTGAGGAGTGTGGTCATGGCCCCAGAACCGTCGACCAGTCGCGCCCCCACCGCGCCGTGGCACCCGCCGGCCGGTCCGGACGGCGCGGCTGCGGTGACCACGGTGGACGCCGCCCCACCGCCCGGCACGGTGCCCGCCCGCGGCACGGCGCCCGCCGCCGGGTCCGGCAGGTCGGTCCCCGAGGGCTACCGACACGTCGGGAACTCCGGCCTGGTCGTCTCCGAGCTGGCCATCGGCACGGCCGCGTTCGGCAGGGCCAACCGGATCCCCGGCGGCCAGCCGGCCGTCGACCGGATCGTGCGACGCGCACTCGACCTCGGGATCACCTTCTTCGACACCGCGGACGGCTACGGCGACGAGCCCGGCGTCAGCGAGACGATGCTCGGCCGGGCGCTCGCCGGGCGCCGTGACGAGGCGATCATCTCGACGAAGTTCGGCACCGACCTGCGCGGCGCCAACGGGCCGGACTGGAACGCCCGGGGCTCGCGGCGCTACATCCGGCGCGCGGTCGAGGCGTCGCTGCGCCGCCTCGGGACGGACTGGATCGACCTGTACCAGATCCACGTCCCGGACCGCACGACGCCGATCGAGGAGACCCTGTCGACCCTCGACGACCTGGTCCGGGAGGGCAAGATCCGGTACGCGGGCAGCTCGAACTTCGCCGCCTGGGAGATCGCCGACGCGCACCACACCGCACGGGCCCGCGGCCTTCGGCCGCTCGTGTCGGCACAGCACGAGTACAACCTGCTGTGGCGGGCACCGGAGGCGGAGATCCTGCCCGCCGTCGCCGCGTACGGCCTGGGCCTGCTGGCCTACTTCCCGCTGCAGAACGGGCTGCTCACCGGCAAGTACGCCCGCACGTCCGCGCCCGCCGACGGCAAGGTGACCCGGTTCAAGCCGCACCTGCTGCGGGACGCGCCGTGGGACGAGCTGGAGGCGTTCGCCGAGTACGCCCGGGTGCGCGGCCTGACCGGCGTCCACCTGGCGTACGGCTGGCTGCTGGCGCAGCCGCACGTGGCGAGCGTGATCACCGGGGTGACGAGCGTGGCGCAACTGGAGGCGAACGTGGCGGCCGCGCGCTGGCGACCCAGCAGCACGGAGGTCGACGAGATCGGGCGGTTGTTCCGCACCCGGATCAGCGGGCGACCCGGCAGGACGACGACCTGACCCCTCCGGCGTCTCCCGACGGCACCGGAACGTCCCAATAACCCACTTGTCCGATAGAACATACAGCTAATAGCTGGGATTGGATCACCCATGACAGCGACACCCCTCCGACGCACGGTCCGTGGCGTCGCCGCCCTCGCGGGTCTGCTCACCCTCACCCTCACCGCCTGCGGCCTCGACGCCGCGGAGCCCGGCACCTCGACCGGCGGCAGGGACCGCGTCCTCGTCGGCACCTCGGGCGAGTCGGCCGGCACCATGCTCGCCTACAACGTCGCCCGCGCCGAGGGCTACTTCGCCGACGAGGGCATCGAGATCGAGGAGGTCCAGGTCAACGGCGCCCCGCTCATCCTCCAGGCGCTCATGAACAACCAGGCCAACGTCGGGTTCCTGTCCCTGTCGACCGCGCTGCAGGGCCGCGAGCACGGCAAGAACATCAAGCTCGGCGCGGCCGTGCAGATCACCAACGACTGGACGCCGATCATCTCGCTGAGGTACCTGCAGAAGAAGGGCATCGACCCGACCACGTTCCAGCAACTGCCCCCCAGGGAACGGTTCGCCCGGATCAAGGGCAGCATCTGGGCGGTCAACGCGGCGGGCGGCCTCTACGAGCGGGCCACGGTGTACCTGGCCAAGCACTACGGCCTCGACGCGGAGCGGGACATCGAGATCATCCCGCTGGACCAGACCAGCCAGGTCGCCGGCATCAAGGACGGCACGGTCAACGTCTGGCTGTCCAGCCCACCCAACAACCACCTACTGGTGCAGTCCGGGCACGCGATCGAACTGCTCACCCACGAGGAGATCGTCCGGGAGACTCCGCTGGTCGCCAACGCCCGCTCGGCGGAGACCATCATCAACGACGACTGGGCCTCGGCGAACCGCGACGTCGCCCGGCGCTTCTTCGCCGCGTACCAGCGCGGCGCCGACTTCGTGGTGAGCCACTCCACCGAGGAGATCATCGCCTCGCTGCGGAAGATCTACCCGGACCTGTCCGACGACCGGATCACCGCGATCGTCGAGGCGAACAAGAAGAACACCCCCCGGGACAGCCGGCACACGGCGGAGGCGATCGAGGCGCAGATCGCGTTCGCGCTGGCCAGCGGCAACATCAAGCGGTCGTTCACGGTCGAGGAGGCGTACACCGACGCCTACCTCCCGCCGGTCGGGTGAGGGGCGGACGGCGACATGAGCGTCCTCACTGATCCCAAGCTGAGCACCGAGCTCGACAACCCCGCGACGCTGCTGCCGGAGAGGCGGCGCGCGGCCGCGGGGAGGTCCTGGCTGGTGAAGGCCGCGCAGCACACCCTCGTCGTCGCGGTGTTCCTGGCCGCCTGGCAGTACGCCTCCGGCCGGTTCGTCGACCCGCTACTGATCACCGACCCGGTGTCGGTCGGCCGGCAGCTGCTGGAGTGGACCGAGAACGGCCTGCTGCTGTTCCACCTGTCGTTCACGCTCCAGGCGCTGTTCTTCGGCTTCGTCAGCGGCGCGGTGGCCGCGCTGCTGCTCGCGGTGGTCTTCACCAGGCTGCCGCGGCTCGGCCGGTTCACCGAGACGTACATCATCGCGTTCAACGCGATCCCGAACATCGCGCTGGTGCCCATCTTCATCGTCTGGTTCGGCTTCGGCATCGAAACCAAGATCCTGATGGGCTACCTGACCGCGTCGTTCATCATCTTCATCGCCGCCTTCCAGGGGCTGCGCAACACCGAGGCCCGCTACCTCGAACTCGCCCGGATCCTCGAGGCGAACACGGTGCAGACCCTGCTGAAGATCCGGATCTGGGCGGCCATGCCGTTCCTGGCCTCGGCGGTCAAGATGGCGCTGCCGAAGACCGCCCTCGCGGTCGTCATCGCCGAGTTCCTCGGCTCCAACCGCGGCGTCGGCTACCTGGTCGTGCGCGCCAGCAACCTGCTGGACATCCCGGCCCTGTTCGCCGCGGTCGTGGTGCTCACCGTGCTGGTCCAGACCCTGTCGCTGGCCGCCGCCTTCCTGGAGAGCCGGCTGCTGCGCTGGATACCGAAGGAGAAGCGATGACGACGACCGAGCAGAGACCGCGCGCGACGGCGGAGACGTCCGGGACCGCGGCGGCCGGCACCGGCGCACCGGACCGGGCCACCCGCTCGGGCGGGGAGATCCTGATCCAGGGAGTCGGCCACGTGTTCCCGAGCGACACCGGCCCGGTGGAGGCGCTGCGCGACATCGACCTGCGGATCGCCCCGGGGGAGTTCGTCTCGCTCGTGGGCACCAGCGGCTGCGGCAAGTCGACGCTGCTCAACATCGTCGCCGGGCTGCTCAGCCCGACCAGGGGCACGGTCACCATCACCCCGGCCGCGCAGGACGCCGACGCCCGGCTGCCGCGCCGGGCGTACATCACCCAGGACGACCGGCTGCTGCCGTGGCGTACCGCGGTGCAGAACGTCGCGTTCCCCCTGGAGCTGCACGGCGTCGGCAAACGGGAACGGCTGGCCCGCGCCCACGAACTGCTCGACCGGGTCGGGCTGGCCGACTTCGCCCAGCGCCGGCCCAGCGAGCTGTCCGGCGGGATGCGGCAGCGGGTCTCGATCGCCCAGGCCCTGGTGTACCGGCCGGCGGTGCTGCTGATGGACGAGCCGTTCGGCGCGCTGGACGCCTGGACCCGCGAGTCCCTGCACGAGCTGCTGCTGGACGTGCAGGCCGAGCTCGGCACCACCACCGTGCTGGTCACCCACGACGTGTTCGAGGCGATGGGGCTGTCCGACCGGATCATCACCCTCGCCCCCCGGCCCGGCCGGATCCTGCGGGAGTACGTCCTGACCGACATCCCCCGCCCACGCAGCCACCGGGAACTCCAGACACCCCACTTCGTGGAGATCCACGAGCAGATCCGCGCCGACCTCGGCTTCCGCACCTGAGCGCCACCCGCCCGCGGCCGGTCCGACCGCCGGGTTCGGCCCGACCGCCATGCCCGACCGCCGGTGGCGGCCGGACCGTCACCCCGGCGGGCTCCCGGTCGGCGCGGCCCGGCCGGATCGCCGAGGCCAGCCGGACCGCCGGTCGGGCCGGCCGTGCGCGCCACCCGAACCGACTCCCGAACGACCGCGTACCACCCGAAACGACTCCGAGGAGACAGTGATGAGCGACGAGCGCAGACACGTGAAACTGGGCTTCTCCATCTGGGCCACCGGCTTCCACCCGGCCGGGTGGCGGCTACCCGAGGCAAACGCCCACGGCACCTTCGACCCCGACTTCCTCCGCGACACCGCCCGGGCCGCCGAGCGCGGCAAACTCGACTTCTACTTCATCGGGGACCGGGTCGTCGGGCTGCCCGCCTCACAGTACGAGAGCCCCAACGAGGTGCTCCGCCCCGAGGCGCTGACCACGGCCGCGTTCATCGCCGCGGTCACCAGCCGGATCGGCATCGTCACGACGGTCAACACCACCTACGCCGACCCGTACACGATCGCCCGGGCCACCGCCCAGCTCGACCACCTCAGCCGCGGCCGGATCGCCTGGAACATCGTCACCGGCAAGAACGAGGAGGCGGCCGGCAACTTCGGCCGCAGCGAGCACTGGGACGCCGAGAAGCGCTACGAGTGGGCCAGCGAGTTCATCGAGATCGCCCGCGGCCTCTGGGACAGCTGGGAGGACGACGCGCTGGTCGCGGACAAGGCGTCCGGGCTGTTCATCGACGAACAGAAGGTACACAAAATCAACTACCGGGGTCGCTACTTCTCCGTCGACGGGCCGCTCAACATCGCCCGGCCGGTCCAGGGACACGTGCCGATCCTGCACGCCGGCACCTCCGAGGAGTCGCACGAGTTCGGCGCCAAGTACGCCGACATCCGGTTCATCCTGTTGCGGGACACCGCCGAGGCGAAGGCCTACTACGCCGAGACGAAGGCCCGGCTGGCGAAGTACGGCCGTGCCGAGGAGGAACAGTCCATCGTCGCCGGCCTGCCGGTCTACGTCGCCGGCACCGCCCGGGAGGCACACGAGAAGTTCCGCCAGATCCAGCACCTGACCGTGGTCGAGGCGTCGCTGGCGCCCCTGTCGGCCGCACTCGGCGTGGACCTCACCGGCTACCGGCTGGACACCCCCATCGGGGAGATCCCCGAGCTGGCCGAGCTGACCGGACGGCCCGCGCTGATCCTCGACCGCGCGCGCCACGCGTACGGCGACGAGTCACCGACCCTGCGCGAGACCGCGCTGTTCTTCAAGCGCACCCAGGGCAAGCAGGTCGCGATCGGCGACGGCAGACAGGTCGCCGACTACATCGAGGAGCAGTTCCACGAGCGGACCGTCGACGGCTTCATCATCTTCCCGCCGTACCTGCCCGGGCCGCTGGACGCCTTCGTCGACCTGGTCGTGCCCGAGCTGCAGCGGCGTGGACTGTTCCGTACCGACTACGGCAGCGAGCGCACCTTCCGGGAGTTCTTCGGCCTCGCCAGGCCCGCCAACCAGTTCACGTCGGCGCCCGCCGCGACGGCCGCCGCCTGACAGGGAGCGTCACCGTGGCACGATCCGCGCACTTCGTCTCCGTCGACGAACTCGTCCGCCTGCTCGACGGAGACCGACCCCCGGTCGTCCTCGACGTCCGGAACGCCAACGGGCGGGACGACGGACGGGACGAGTACGCCGCCGGGCACATCCCCGGCGCCGTCTACGTCGACCTGCCCACCCAGCTGCAGGGCAGGCCGTCCGGCCTGTCCGGCAAACGACCCCTGCCGGACATCGCGCAGCTTGAGGCCGACGCCCGCTCCTGGGGGATCAACACCGGCGACGCGGTCGTGGTCTACGACAACGTCGCCGGCACCAAGGCCGGCCGGGCGTACTGGGTGCTGCGCTGGGCCGGGCTGACCGACGTACGCCTGCTCGACGGCGGCTACGCCGCCTGGGTCGCCGCAGGCGCGCCGGTGAGCGTGGAGATCCCCCGGCCGACCCCGGGCAACGTCACCCTGAGCCCGGGCCACCTGCCGGTGCTCGACGCCGACGGCGCCGCCGAGTACGCCGCCGCCGGACGGCTCTTCGACGCCCGCGGCGCTGCCCAGTACGCCGCGGGGCACGTGCCGGGCGCGGTCTCCGCGCCGACCAGGGACAACCTCGACGAGTCGGGCCTGCTGCTCGCCGAGGAGGTGCTGCGCAAGCGGTTCGCGGACCTCGGCATCGACGGGTCCCAGCCGGTCGGGCTCTACTGCGGCGGCGGGGTCGCCGCCGCGCACCAGGTCGCGGTGCTGCACACGCTCGGCATCGAGGCGGCGCTGTTCGTGGGCTCGTTCTCCGCGTGGTCGGCGGATCCGGCCCGCCCGATCGCGCGCGGCCAGTAGACGCGACCACCATTCCGACACCGACTGACCGACGGGAAAACGAACGCGGCGGCGACCGGGGCGTCACACCCCCGGTCGCCGCCGCGTCGCGTGCCGGGCCGGTGGGCCGGTGGCCGGCGTGTCGACGGACCGTCACCGAGCCGTCGACCGCTGGCTGCCTCGCATCGCCTGATGGCCGACCCGATTCGTGGCAGACATCACAACATATACAGACCCTCAATTCAGCTTGGTGACCGTCTGTAGTAGATCCACTCCACAGGGCGTTAGCCATTTAAAATAATCGATTATTCTGATCAACTTTTGGGTTGGTGACGTCGCCCGACCCTGCTACGGGGCTGCGAGGGACGTGGGCGACTGTCTATGGTCCGACCGCCGTTCATCGATCCATGTTGGAGTGTGGTGTGAGCTGTCGGTTGCGTCGTGGGCTGGCGGTGTGGGTGGCGGCTGTGCTGGCCGGGGCCGGGCTGGTGGTTGTCGGTCCCCAGCCGGCGGTGGTCGCGGGATGAAAGTGGCTCAAGTATTGGAATGGGCGGTTCTCGTGATCCTTGCAGGACTCGGGATCATCGTCGCGATGAGTCACTTATCGCGCTTCATGCCAAGCTGTTGTAGGAGCCTGGCGGAGCGTATGGCGGCGGCTGAAACCGAACGTCGGCATCGACATATAGTGAACCGAGGAACGCCGGTGGTCCTCTCGCTCGTTACCGGCGTTCTGGCGTTAACCATACTTGCGGGGCCTGCAGAAAAGCGTTCGGGTGGAATCATCATGGCAATGATATCTGTGTGTCGTGTGATTATTGGTCATTCGACATGATCGACGGCGTAACCGTAGGTGCGGGTCTCCTGGTGGGCGCGGCTGAAGATCTTGCATGGTCGGGTTGCGTCGGGTTCGTGGGTCAGTCTGGCGAGGAAGCTGTCGAGCAGGTCGTCATGGGATGGGAGTGTCAAGTTAACGGCTGGTCTTGGTTGTTGAGCCTACCGCGAAGTCGCCTTATTGGTGGTCTCATTCGGATGTGTAGGGTTGGCCGGGCGAAGCCGCGCCGACGTCTCGTCTGCTTCGGTGATTCATAGAAGTCGGCGTGGAGTGTCACAGATTATCTGGATGTGTCCTACATGTGGTTGCGGGCCGTAACTGATCGGGTTGTAGCAGAATTTTCCGCGATGGTCGGGCGGCGTGGGTGGCGGCTGGACTTTCGCAGTAGCGAGTTGGCTCTCTTCGTCAGGGAGTTGCAGCCAGACGTGGACGCCAGGCTGTCGTTGAGCCTCGCAGAGAGGGAGTGGGGGCTGTCCATAAACCCCGTACTGTCGGTTCGACACAAGGTTGTCTCCGATCTCTTCACTCGGTTTATCGGTGGGTCGGGCCTGCCTGCTTCTACCGTTGGCGCCGATCTGATTGGGCTGTTGTGGACGGCCGGGCGTACGGACAAGCTCCGGTGGATGGTTCGGGGGCCGGATGACGTGTCTGCTGTGGTGGCTGATATCTGGGCAGATTTTGAGCAGTACGGCTCAAGCTTCTATGAGCGGCACTCGTCGTTGCCGAAGATGATTGGCGCCATGGAATCGTTGGCGAGCGACAGTGTCAGGTGGGCTCATCTTGCGGTGGCGTACATGGTTGCGGGTCAGGGTGAGCGGGCATTGTCGGTGCTGGAGCGTCTGGAAGACATGGCCGAGACGGAGCCACCGTTGATGGCGGAGCAAACGAGGAGGTTTGTCAACTCTTTCCGGGCGTACTTCGACATCGCGAACACCGCGCACGGGCCAGACGTCGAGTGAGCTCCACAAGAACGGTGTCCCACGCACGCCCGGCCGGGGTGCTTCCCCGGCCGGCCACACAGGCGTGGTGAGAGCTGACAGGCGAGGTGACTCTACTGGGCGTTGGTCAGGTCAGAATGTTATCGATGCTCACGGCGCATACACATACTGACGAACATCAACCGATGTTCGTCGTATACCGAGTCCGACGCGCCCTTGTCTTGGTGTTGACGCCTTCGACGGGTTGTTGCGGTACGGAACCATGAGCGCGGCGTTCACCGCCTCGCGCTTCCGCTCCACGCCCTGGTGAAGGCGAGCGGATGAGGCAAGATCCGTCGCGTCGACCTGTCGTTGTCCATCGAGGTCTGGTGAGCTGCCGTACTGCCGAAGGTGAGACCGCGGTGGCAGGCGCTGGGCGACGACCCAGTCACGTCGCCGTCACTCTGGTCGGCGCTCGTCCTCGGCGGCGCGGTGGCGCGCAGGCGGCGGTGGGTTCGACGGCGGCGAGTGCGGCGGCGCGGGGTGGGCACTCGGCGGATAGACAGCCGTCGGAGAAACAACGGGAGGGTATGGGTACGCCGGGCCGTAGCGGTGCGGTTGCCGGTAGAGCACGGCACGGCGCTGGGCGGCGGTGTGCTGGCGGACAGCGCGGTACTCGCGGAAGAACCGTCCGGACGCGGGCCTGGCCAGCAGGATCGCCACACCCGCCAGCAGGAGCGCGGTGAGCACCGCCGTACCGGTCATGAGCCACCGGTGCCACGGGACCGCAGAGAATGGATCGGCGAGCACCACGGTGCTGGCGACGAACACCGACAGTGCGGTGTAGACCCAGGTCATCGAGCGTGCGCCTGACAAGCCGTAGCCGTTCGGCAGCGTCAGCAACACAGCCACCAGCACACCGATCACGGCGAGACCGGCTGCCAACAGGAGCAGTAGCGTCGCGATCGAGCCGGCGTCGGCATTCCGCTCCAGGTCGCTGTGGTGGCGGCGGTACTGCGGAATCGCGAACAGCGTGGCGACGGCGGCGGCCAGCCAGAACCCATGCGCGGCGGCCGGGACCGTACACTTCCCGCCGGCGGGTCGTAGCGCAGCGGTCGTCGCGTCCGGTCTGCAAACCGGAAGGACGCCGGTTCGAATCCGGCCGACCCGCCCCGGACGATCCTGACTATGCTGCCCCCCGGCGGGCCGTAGCGCAGTGGTCGTCGCGCCTCTATGGCATGGAGGAGGACGCCGGTTCGAATCCGGTCGGCCCGCACCGCGACGTGACAGGGACGGGGGAGATGGGACGCCGGGGCGATTGGCGCAGGTACGCCCGGGAACTGGCCTTGTTCTCACCTCCGGCGATGGTGGCGGCCGTGACCGAACGCCGCCGGGCGGGCGACTGGCGCGGCGCGTGCGCCGCCGCCCGGGTCGACGTCCACATCGACCTGCGCCACGTGGCCGCCCGCTTCGGCACGGAGGAGGCCGCGCGGATCGAGGCCGACCTGCGGGGGTTCGCACCGGACCTGCTCCGCCGCTTCCTGCCCCGGGTCCAGGGTTCGGCCGAGGGGCCGGTGCTGCTCCCACAGGCCAGCATCGTGCTGTCCCGTCGGACCGACCCGTTCCCGCCGCCGGCGGCCGAGGAGCAACAGTCCACCACGGACTCCGCCCGGCGGTGTGAGCCCGTCCCGGTGCTGATCGTCGAGACACCCCGCAGGGCGGTCCGGGCGCCGCAGCGCCTCACGCTGCGCGTCGGCGCCGCGCACAAGCTGACCGGCCGCTGGTACGACCTGCCCGACTGGTGCTGGCACGCCGACGCGGTTGCCGCGCGCCGCTGGGCGTACGGCGCCTCGGCGACCCGGCTCGCCTGGCACACGCCGGACGGGACCCCGCACCGCCCCGAGCAGCCGGGCACGGTGGCGTCACCGGCCGACCCGACGGCCGAGGTCGACCGGGCGGCGCAGGTGGAGACGATCGACGCGCTGCTCGCCCAGGGGCGGTTGGTCGAGGCGTACCGGGCCGCCGGCTGTGACGTCGAGCTGAACGTGGACGAGGACCCGTACGGCTGGCACCGACGGAGCCTGATCCGGCTCGCGTCGGCGTTGCCGGTCATCACCGCCGAGGTCCGCCGGCTCGGCCGGCGGTACGGCCGTACCCGGTTCCTCGACGGCTCCGTCGCCAGCGTCGTGGTCACCGCCGACGACGGGCGGACGACCGTCCGGCCGGTGACGTGGGAGAACCGCCGGATGAAGGGGCCGGCCCTGTGCGCCCTGCGGGCGCCGCGGGAGGCCGCCCTGCTCAGCCACGGGCTGCTCACCCCCGACGACCTGCACCCGCTGGTCCACGAGGCGCTGTTCCCGGCGCGGACCCAGAGTTGGCGGGTACCGTCGCCGCCCCCGCTTCCGGTGATCCGGGTCCGCTGCGGAGGCGACTGGCACACCCTCCGGGTCACCGACGGGCGGCTCGTCGCCGAGCAGCACACCGAGGAGGATCTGCGCCGTGAACTCCTCCTCGCCGGGCTCGGTGGCCCGATCAACGGATGCGCGACGGCGGTCCGGGCCTGGCGTACCGGGGCCAGGCCGATGCCGAAGCGGATCAGGCTGGCTCGACGGGACGTCTTCGGGCTCGCCCGGCACGGCGACACCGACACTCTGCTGGCCCTGCTCTCCGCCGGATTCGACCCGTCCCTGCGGGACGGTACGGGCGGCACGCTGATGCACTGGCTGCCGCACCTCGACCACACCAGGGTGCTGCCGCTCCTGCTCTCCGCCGGGCTCTCCGTCGACGAGTGCGACCGGGACGGCGACACACCCCTGCACCGGGCGGCCCGGGTCGGCGCCACCGAGGTCATGTCGGCACTCGTCGAGGCGGGTGCCGACCCCCGGGCGCCGGACGCGTCCGGCCGGACGCCGGCCGACATACTCGCCGAGGCCCACGCCCGAGGGGCCCGGTGGCCGGGCCCCGACGGCCCGCCGGGCTGACCCGCCGGCCGGCGCGGGCGACGAGGACCGGCCGGTTCGGTGGTCGGCGGCTCGGCTCGCGGCCGGTGGGTATGCTGCCGCACGGCGGGGCCGTGGTGCACAGGCCGACGCACCACGACAGGACGCACCGTGACAGTTGGCGTGGAGAACGCCGGTCCGAACCCGGCCGACCTCGCCCACACGCACGACGGGGAGGGGACGTGTCCGTCGACCGTGCCGAGGCGGCGGCCTGCGTGGCCGTCCTCGCCCGCCTCGACGACGCGGACCTCGACGAGCCGATCCGCGCCGAACTCGAACGCGCCGTGGCAACGGCGTACCGGGGGATGAAGAAGCGTGCCCGGGCCCGCCGCGCCGCGCAGGCCCGCGCGGCCGACCGGGCCCTGCTCGCCACCGCGACCCGTTTCCACACGGAGATCCCCGACACCGCACCACCCGCCGACGGCGCCGGACAGGGCGGCCCCACCGCACCGGCCACCGGTGGCGCCGGGCAGGCCGGCGCCACCGTGGCCGCGCGGCCAGCGACGCCGTCGGAGGCCACCGGCACGGCGTCGGCGGGCCCGGCGGGTCGGACCGGTGCCCGCATGCTGCGGCGGGCGCGCCACTGTTACGTCTGCAAGGCGCCGTACCGCCAGGTCGACGTCGACTACCACCTGATGTGCCCGCCCTGCGCCGACGAGAACCGCGCCCGGCGGCACGCCCGCTGTGACCTGAGAGGACGGACCGCCGTGGTCACCGGCGGCCGGGTGAAGATCGGCTTCCACACCGCGCTGAAGCTGCTGCGGGACGGCGCCGAGGTCATCGTCACGACCCGGTTCCCCCGGGACGCCGCCCGCCGGTACGCCGCGGTGCCCGACTTCGACGACTGGTCCGACCGGCTCTACATCCACGGACTGGATCTGCTCGACCTGCCCGCCACGCTCGACTTCATCGCCGTCGTCGGGCGGCGTTTCTCGGGGCTGGACATCCTGGTCAACAACGCCGCCCAGACGCTGTACCGGCCGCCGGCGTACCACCGTGAGGTCCGGCAGGCCGAGGCGGCGGCGCTGACCGGCCCGGCGGCCCGGGTGGCGATCGGCGGCGCCGCGGCCCCGACCGACGACGCCGCGCTGCCGACCGTGCTGGACGCCTTCTTCCCACCCGGCCGGCGCGACGAGACCGGAGAACAGCTCGACCTGCGCGAGGTCAACTCCTGGGTGCTCCGGGACGCCGACGTCAGCCCGCACGAGTGGCTCCAGGTGCACGTGGTCAACGCGTTCGCGCCGTTCCTGCTCACCTCGCGGCTGCGCCCGGTGATGGAGGCCAGCGCCCACCCGGACCGGTACGTCGTCCAGGTCTCCGCCATGGAGGGCAGCTACTCCCGGCCGGGCAAGACCGTGCGCCACCCGCACACCAACATGGCGAAGGCGGCCCTCAACATGCTGGTCCGCACGGTCGCGGCCGACTACCTGACCAGCGGGATCCACATGAACAGCGTGGACACCGGCTGGGTGACCGACGAGCGTCCCCACCCGAGCAAGAGCGTCCAGCGTGACCTCGGCTTCCGCCCGCCCCTCGACGTGATCGACGGCGCCGCCCGGGTCTACGACCCGATCGTGCGTGGCGTGCGCGGCGCGCCGGTGAGCGGACTGTTCCTCAAGGACTACCGGAGTGTGCCCTGGTGACCGGACCGACCCCGGTGCGATGCCCGATCATCGCCAACCCCGACGCCGGGCTCGCCGACCCGGCCGACTTCGACCCGCTGCTGGCCCGCCTCGCGGTGCCGGACGCGGTGGTCGGTGCCCCGGAGGTCTTCCCCCGCGGCACGATCCAGGCCGACGGGCGGCTCGACCTCTGCAAGCAGGGCCTGGGGCCGGTGCAGGCCGGCCGGGTCGTCTCCGCCGCGGTCGACTCGCCACTGGTCCGACACCTGCTGCTCGGCACCAACGGGCTCGGCGCGGAGGGCGCCCGGGCGGTGGCGGACGCGCTCCGACCCGGCCACCGGGTGCGGACGCTCTATCTCGGCTGCAACCGGATCGACCCGAGCGGGGTGGCGGCCCTGGCCGCCCGGCTCGAACACGACGACACGGTCCAGGCGCTGTGGCTCAAGCGCAACCCGATCGGTGACGACGGCGTGGCCCGGCTCGCCGCCGCGCTCGAGGCGAACACCACGCTGCGGACCCTCGACCTGGTCAACGTGGGGATGAGCGGACGCGGGCTGGCCGTCCTCGCCGAGGCACTGGTCCGGCGCAGCCGCCGGGCGCCACTGCACCGGCTCTTCCTCGGCGGCAACGGCTTCGGCCCCGAGACGGCGGCGGTCCTCGGCGTCCTGGTCCGCGAGGCCGGGGTCCGCGAGCTCTTCCTGGCCGCCAACCACCTCGGCGACGACGGTGCCGCCGAGCTGGCCCGGCTCGCCGACGGGATCGAGCTGACCCTGGGGTTGGGCGGCAACGGCCTCACCCCGGCCGGGGTCGCCGCGCTCGCCCGACACCTGGGAGCCTGGCGTGTCCTGGACCTGGCCCGGCCTCCCTCCGAGCGGGCCCTCGGGGCCCGGGGGAACGAGGTGGGCGACGAGGGTGCCGCCGCGCTCGCCGCCGTCCTGCCGGCGGCCCGGCTCCGCCGGTTGGACCTGCGGCGCACCGGGATCGGCGGGCGGGGCGCCCGGCGCCTCGTCGAGGCGATCGACGGGCACCCGACCCTGGAGTACCTCGGCATCAACGGCGGCGTACCGCGCCGCATGCGCCGTCGGGCCCGAGCGCTGCTCGCCGACCGGCCCACCGCCCCGCCACACCCGGACATCCAGGCGATCGCGAGCGTCTACCGATGACCACGTACCCGCCCGCCAACCCCGACGCCGGGGCCGTGCCGAGTCTGGCCGACGCCGACGCGCTGGTCGCCGCCATCCGCGCCTGGCGCACCGAGCCGGTGCGCGATCCGAAGGTGGAGGCGCTCGCCCTGGCGGTCTCGGCGAACCTGCCGGTGCTGCTGTGGGGCGAGCCGGGGATCGGCAAGTCCGCGACGCTGCAGCAGCTCGCCGCGGGGATGGGCACACCGCTGGAGACCGTGATCGCCAGCGTGCACGAGCCCAGCGACTTCGCCGGGCTGCCGATCGTCGGCGACTCGCCCGCCACCGACGGGGTGCCGATGGCGCCGCCGGACTGGGCGGTGCGTCTCGCCCGTGCCGGCTCGGGCCTGCTCTTCTTCGACGAGCTCTCGTCCGCGCCGCCCGCGGTGCAGGCCGCGCTGCTGCGGGTGGTGCTCGAACGCCGGGTCGGCAGCCTGCACCTGCCGCCCGCGGTGCGGATCGTCGCCGCCGCGAACCCGCCCACCAGCGCCGCCGACGGCTGGCACCTCAGCCCGCCGCTGGCGAACCGGTTCGTCCACCTGCGCTGGACCCACGACCCCCGGACCGTCGCCCGAGGGCTGGCCGGAACCTGGCCGGCGGTGTCGGTGCCGACCGTCCGGCCGGGCCGGGCGTCGACCGCGCTGGCGAGGGCGCGGGGCGCGGTCGCCGGGTTCCTCACCGCGCGTCCCGGCCTCGCCCACCACCTGCCGGCCGACGCCGAGGCCCGGGGCGGGGCGTGGCCCTCCCCGCGTACCTGGGAGATGGTGCTGCGGCTGCTGACCTTCCACTACTGCACCGGCACGGGCGCGGACGCGCTGGCGCTCGCCGTGGTCGGCGCGGTCGGGGACGGTGCGGGCCTGGAGTTCGTCACCTACCTGGAGAACCTCGACCTGCCCGACCCGGAGCGGGTGCTGGCCGACCCGGAGGCGTTCGCGCTGCCCGAGCGGGGCGACCGGCAGCTCGCCTTCCTCACCGCGGTGATCTCGGCCGTGCAGGCCCGCGTCGACCGGCGGCGCTGGGAGGCGGCCTGGGTGGTGTTGCAGAAAGCGGTCGAGGCCGGGGTGCCGGACGTGGCGGCCCGTGCCGCCATGGACCTGGCCGCGCTGCGCGACCCCGCCTGGCCGGTGCCGGCGGCGATCGACGCCTTCGTCGACGTGCTCCGGCTGTCCGAGCGTCTGCCGTGACCAGGGCGCTCGACCGGACGAAACTGCTGGCGGCCCGGTTCCGGGCGGCGCAGGACCGGCCGTACCTGGCCACCGCGTTGTTCAGCCTCACCGTGGTCGAGTCCCGGCGGGTGCCGACGATGGGCGTGGACCGGCGGTGGCGCTGCTACGTCTCGCCCGGGTTCGTCGACCGGACACCGGTGGCGCAGCTCGCCGCGGTCTGGATCCACGAGGTCGCCCACCTGCTGCGCGACCACCACGGCCGGGCCGACCGGCTCACCGGTGCGTACCGGTGGGACCACCACCGGGTCAACGTGGCACAGGACTGCGAGATCAACGACGATCTGGTCGCCGACGGGCTCCCGCTGCCGGCGAGCCGGGTCGAGCCGGGCACGTTCGGGTTGCCGACCGGGCTGCTCTTCGAGCAGTACCTGGTGCGGCTGCCGGAGGGCGTCCGGTGCTGCGGCGGGCCCGGCCACGAGGACGGCGAGCCGACCGGTGGCGGCGTCGACTGCGGCTCCGGCGCACACGGCCTGGACCGGTCCTGGGAGACGGGTACGGCCGGCGGGGTCAGCGAGGTCGAGGCGGCGGCGATCCGCCGCGACACCGCGCGGTCGATCCGCGAGCACGCCCGCGGCCGGGGCACGGTGCCGCTGGGCTGGCAGCGGTGGGCCGACGAGGTTCTGGAGCCGACGGTCGACTGGCGGCGGGCCCTGACCGGCGCGGTCCGGGAGGCCGCGGCCTGGGCCAGCGGGGCGGTGGACTACACCTACCACCGGCCGTCCCGGCGGTCGGCGGCGCTGCGGGGCGTGGTGTTGCCGAGCCTGCGCCGGCCGGTGCCCCGGGTGGCGATCGTGGTCGACACCTCGGGGTCGATGGGCCAGACGCAGCTGGCGGCGGCGTTGGCCGAGGTCGCCGGGGTGCTCCGGGCGGTCGGGATCGGCGGCAACCAGGTCACGGTGCTCGCCTGCGACGCGGACGTCCACGTGGTGCGGCAGGTCCGCACCGTCAGCGAGGTGCGGCTCGCCGGGGGCGGCGGCACCGATCTGCGGGTCGGGGTGACCGAGGCGCTGCGGAGCCGGCCACACGTCGTCGTCGTGCTGACCGACGGGCACACGCCCTGGCCGGAGCGTCCGCCGGAGTCGACCCGGCTCGTCGCGGGCCTGATCGGGGCCGACGCGCCGGAACCGCCGTCCTGGATCACCACCGTCCGCATCCCCGAGGAGCGGTAGCGCCCCGACGAGGAGCGGCGCCGGCCGCCGTCGCGCCTCCCGACCGCTACGGTGGCGCCCACCGCCACACCGTCTCCGCGCCGCGGCGGTCCGGCACCGGGTACTGGTCGGCGGGTCCGAGCAGGTCGAGCAGGGCCGCGCCGAGCTGCTGGCAGCGGGTGCCGAACGGGCGGTAGCCGTACCGGGGAACCAGCCACACCGCCCCGTCACCGCGCCCGTCGGCGACCTGGCGGGCGAGCCGGGCCGGGTCCTCGGTCTCGATGCGCCGCCGGTAGTCCGTCCAGTCCAGCCGGCCCGGCCAGTCCTGGTGGGGGAGGCTGAGCAGCCGTGGCCGGTGGTCCAGCAGGCGGACGACGTCCGGGGCGAGCTGGTCGGGGCAGAAGATCACCGTGTCGGCGTCGGTGAGCTGTCGGTCGAGGACCGCCGCGACGGAGGCGGCGTCGGTACGCGGGCGGGCCACCAGCACGGCGTCCACCGCCAGCCAGGCGAGGGTCAGGCCGGTCACCACGACCGCCGTCGCGGGCCTCGGCAGCCGGGCCGCCCCGAGGCGAGCAGCAGCAGCGCCAGTGGCACCACGACCGCGGTGTAGCGGCCGACCACCGCCGAGTGGGTGAGCCAGGCGACGGTGACGGCGAGCAGCAGGGTGGCCGCCCCGGCGGCGCCGACGAGCCGGGTGCGGCGGACGGCGCCGTCGGACGGTCGGGTGTGGTGGTCTCCGCCCGGCGGCCGGGTGCGGCCGCCGCCGTCCCGTGTCCGGGTGCGGCGGACGGTGCCGCCGTCCGGCCGGGCGCCGCGTCCGTCACCGAACGCGGCCCAGACCAGCAGCGGCCAGGTCACCAGCACGAGCGCCGCCGGTCGCACCTCGACGGCGGACCAGTCCACCAGCACGTGCAGGATCACCTGAGGGCCGCTCCGGCCGGCCCAGGGTGTGCCGGTGTGCCGCACCTGGTGCAGGAACGTCGGAAGCCAGGGGAGGAACGGCAGCGCGCCGGCGGCGAGCCCGGCCAGGGCCCACCCCGGCGTGGGTCGGCGGCCGGGCGGCGGTACGACGTCCCCGGTGCGGCGGTACCACCCGCGACAGCAGCCCGGCGCCGACCACCGCGTACAGGAAGAGCGCCCAGTGGTGGGTGAGCAGCAGCAGCCCGGTGACCAGGGCGAGCCCGAGCGCCCGCAGCGGCCCGGGGCGGCGCAGCACCCCCTCCAGCGTGAGGACCCCGAGCAGCACCACCAGCACCACCAGGGCATACGGGCGGGCCTCGGTGGCGTACCGCACCAGCCACGGGTTCACCGCCGCCAGGACCAGGGTGACCGTGCCGGCTCCCAGGCGCCGGCCCAGCAGGTGGAACAGCGGCAGGGTGGCGGCGGCGAACATCCCGGACAGGGCGCGTACCGCCGTGTCGCCGGTGCCGACGAGCCCTGTCCAGCCGTGCAGCAGCAGGTGGTAGAGCGGTGGCGCGCCGTCTCCGCGCAGCGCGGCGACGAGTTCCGCCGGGGCAGCCGGGCGATCGCCACGCTCTGCGCCTCGTCCAGCCACAGCGGCGAGGTGGCCCAGAAGCGCGACGCCACGCCGGTCGCGACCACCAGCGCCACGAGCGTGACCAGCCCCGCCGCCGGTTGCGGGCGTGGTTGGGGTGCGCCGGTGCACACCCCACCAGGCCGGCGGCGGTGACGGCCAGCGTCACGACCGCCGCGGTCAGCCGGGGCGCGGCACGCCCGGGGCCTACGGGAACCCGCGAGTGGTTTGTCCGATCTGCGTCGGGGGCGGGCTGACCTGGGCGCAACCCGTGGCCGCCGGCCGCTCTTCCCGGCCGGGTCTCGCGACTCTCGCGACCCGGTAGCATGTATACGAAATCGTGCATGCGGGCGCAGGCCCGGTTTTTTCCGCGGGGCGCCGCCGGCCGTCCCGCCGTTCCGCGTCGACCGGTCGGACCGGGAGGGACGGGGAGTGAGATGGCCGTACGCAGTCCTGCCATGACCGACGTGGCGCGACTCGCCGGGGTGTCGCACCAGACGGTGTCACGGGTGCTGAACGGGCATCCGAACGTGCGCGAGCAGACGCGGCTGCGGGTGCAGGCGGCGATCGCGGAGCTGGGCTACCGGCCGAACCGGGCGGCTCGGGCGTTGGTGACGGGCCGCTCCCAGGTGATCGGCGTGGTGACGCAGAACACGACCCTGTACGGTCCGGCGTCGTTGTTGACGGCGTTCGAGCAGGCTGCGGCACGGGCGGGCTTCGCCGTCAGCGTGGGAAGCGTGCGGGATCTCGACCACCGGTCGATCTCCGCGGCCGTGGAGCAGCACCTGGCCCACCGGGTGGCGGGAATCATGGTGATCGCTCCGGTGGAGTCGGCGGGGGAGGCGCTGGACCGGCTGCCGCACGGGGTGCCGCTGGTGACGGTCGACGGTGATCCCCGCCGGTCGGTGCCGCAGGTGACGGTGGACCAGGTGGCGGGTGCCCGGGAGGCGACGCGGCACCTGCTGGCCGCCGGTCACGCCACGGTGTGGCACGTCTCCGGCCCGGCGGACTGGTTCGACAGCGCGGGGCGGATCGAGGGGTGGCGGCAGACGCTGCTGGAGGCGGGCGCGGAGGTGCCCCCGGTGATGCCGGCGGACTGGACGGCGGCGGCGGGTTACCGGTGCGGGCAGACGCTGGCGCGGATGCCGGAGGTCACCGCCGTCTTCACGGCGAACGACCACCTAGCGTTGGGGGTGTTGCGGGCGTTGCACGAGCACGGCCGCCGGGTGCCGGAGGACGTCAGCGTGGTGGGGTTCGACGACGTGCCGGAGGCGGCGTACTTCATCCCACCGCTGACCACGGTGCGGCCGAACTTCGCGGCGGTGGCCGAGGCGGGTCTGGCGATGCTGCTGGCCCAACTGGACGCGGACGGCGCGCCCGGGGCGCAGCGGCGGACCATCGCGCCGACCCTGGTGCCGCGCCGCAGTGTGGCCCCGCCACCGGCCTGACCCGCGCGACGCCGCGGCGGCGGAGGGCCGGCGGACCTTCCCTTCCCTCCGTGGGCGCCCGCGGCGCGGGGGAGCCCACGTCTAGGCCGCCGGGGCCCGGTCTGCCGCCACCCGGTCCGCGCACAGCTCGGCGACGGCGGTCCGCAGGGCGGCGACGAACGCCGGCCCGGTGTCGGCCAGCGACTCGTCGAGCAGTACGCCGACGTGCGTCGTCCTGCCCCAGCGCAGGATGCCGACCCCGATCGGCACGCCGTCGGCCAGCGCGACGACCGGCGTCACCCGCCGGACCGGGGCACCGGCCAGCCGCTGCGGGCGGGGATTCCCGCCGCTCATGTACGAGACGATCACGTTCATGAACCGGCTGTTGTAGACCCGACGGGCCAGCATTCCGTGTACCGGGAACGGCAGTGCTCCCATGGCCCGCATGACGAGCGTGGCGGCGACCGGCTGCCCGCTCGCCACGCTCCGGCGCAGCTGGTCGCGCACCATCGCCAAGCGCTGCCGCCGGCTCAGCCGCCCGAGCGGCAGGTCGAGGGCGACCGCCCCGGTCCAGTTGCCGTGGGTCCGTCCCCGGCTGCGGGGGTCCATGGAGACCGCGAACATCGCCCGCAGCCGGGACGAGGTCGTCCGGGGCCGGTAGGTGCGGTCCAGCGCCTCGGCGACCAGGCTGCACATCAGCTCGCTGAGGTGCGCGCCGCTCTCCCGGGCCACCCGCCGCAGGTCGTCGGTGGACAGGGAGGTGACGACGAGGGCGCGACCCGGGCCGGTCAGCGGGCGGTTGACGGCGGTGCGCGGTGCCCGGCCGGCCGAGGCCAGCCGGGCCAGCCCGCGTACGACGAGGTTGCCGCGCCGTACGCCGGTCCGGGCCAGCCCCGCGAGGGCCCGGACCCGGGACCCGGGTGCCGGTTTCCGGGGCGCGGGCTCGGCCGCGGCCGGCCGGGTGGGCCGGTGGTCGTCCCGGGGCGAGGGGTCGGGTCCCGGGTCCCGGTGGTCGGTGCGACGGCTGGTGCCGTCCGGCCGGTTGGCCCGGGCGCCGGGTCCGGCCGGTCCGGCGCCTCCCGCCGGCTCGGTGGTCTCGGGGTCGAGGAGCCGTTGCAGCGTGCCGATGACCGACAGTCCGTCGCCGAGGCTGTGGTGCAGCTTGACGGCGAGCCGGGTCCGGCCCTCGGCCAGACCGGTGACCAGCAGGATCCGCCACAGCGGCCGGTGCATGGCCAACGGCTGCGACCAGAACGCGTTGATCGCCGAGTCGGCACCGGCCTCACCGTCCTCGGGTGGCGCGTGGTACTCGTCCACGTGGTCGGCCGGGTCGACGGCGGGGTCGATCACCCAGCCGGGGCGCCGCAGGCGGCCACGCCCCGAGAGGCGTCGACGCAGGGTGGTGAGGGCGGGAAGACGTCGACGCAGCAGCTCGACGATGTCGTCCCGCCCGACGGCGCGACCGTCCGGCCGGGGGCCGAGTTCGAGCACGGCGCCGATCTGCTGTGCGACGGTCGCGGACTGGACGTGCAGGAAGAACGCGTCCTGGGCTCGCAACGGCCAGCTCGGTGGGGGTCGGCGCCGGCGGGGCCCGACCGACCGCCCGGCGGGCGGCCCGCCCACCCGGCCGGCGGACCGGCCGGTGCCGGTGCCACGGCTGGCGGTTCCGGGCGGGTTGGTGGTGTGGGCCGGTGCGGTGGTGGCGCCCGGGTTGGCGGCCGAGGTCGGACCGGCGGTGGGGGTCGGGGCTGCCGTCGACGGGGGCGTCGCGGCGGTCGCGGCCAGGGCGAGCAGCCCCAGCTCGTCCAGGCAGCCGTCGTCCGGCCCGGGGTGCGGTCGTGCCGCGGCGACCCGCTGGGCCCAGCGTACCCGTCGTACCAGGTCGGGCAGGTTCCGGCAGGTCTGTGTCAGGCCGCAGGCGGTCATCAGGGCCGCGTTGGCCGTCCCGTGCGCGGCGATGGGCCGGTACATCAGCATCGGGGTGCCGGTGACCCAGGCCTCCAGCGCGGTGGCCCCGCCGGCGTTGGTGACCAGCAGGTCGGCGGCGCGCAACAGGGCGGGCATGTCGTCCACCCAGCCGAGGACGGTCAACCGGTCCGGGGGTACGCGGAGCCGGTTGAGCCGGTCGACGAGCCGTCGGTTCTGCGCGCACACCACGACCACGTGGACGGGGTCGCCGAGCGTGCAGAGGCCGCGGACGGCCTCCTCCACCGCCCCGAAACCGAACGATCCGCAGGCGACCACGACGACGTACCGGGTGGGGTCGAGGCCGAGTCTGCGCCGGGCGTCGTCCCGGTCGCCGGGATGGAAGCGCCTCAGCACCGGCGGCGCGCAGACGGCGATCGGGGCGCCCGGCGCCGCCGCGTTGGCCAGCGGCACGGCGCGCGGGTGCACCACGAGGTTCAGGTCGAGCTGGGGGTAGACCCAGAACGGGTGCGGGGCGAAGTCCGACACCCAGGCCCCGATCGGCACCCCGAGCCCGCGGTGGCGCCGCAGCCAGGCCAGGCCGGCGCTACCCAGCGGGTACGTGGAGATGATGAGGTCCGGGTCGAAGGTCTCGACCTGCGCGGCGAGCCGCCTCCCGGCCCAGGAGCCGGTGAACGCCTTCGACGCCCGGGCCAGCCAGGGGTACCGCCACAGCGAGGCGTAGAAGAACTCGTACAGCCACGGCGTCACCTCGACGTTGGTGATGTAGATGCGCCGGAAGGCGGCTCCGACCCCCGGTCCCATCACGTCGAGGGTGTCCAGCCACCGCACCTGGCTGCCCGGCCACAGCTCCAGCACCCGTTCCTGCAACGCGCGGCCGGTCGCGTGGTGCCCGCCCCCGATGTCGGCCGACACCATCAGCACCCGGCGCGGGGTCGCCCCGGGGATCACCGGTGTGTCCGGCCGGCCGGGGGACGGGCGGTCGACCGTCGGAGGGAACGTCGTCATGCCGCCTCCTCGTCTGGGCCGCCGTCGTGCCGGTGCTTCCTGTCTGTCTGGTTCCGCCACGGTGGGGCCGGGCGGTGACGGCGGTGGACCGGCCCCGCCGTCACGCCCAGATTGTCATGACGAGACATGTTCGGTCTGCCAGACCGGGTTGAGGCCGACGGTGAGCTGCGGTGCCTGCCAGGCGGCGCCGGCGGCGGAGAGCACCCGGTAGGCGGTTCCGGCGGGACCGTTGGTGACAGCCAGCGGCTGACCGTCGAGGAAGGCGACGAGGAGCCGCTGGGTCCGGGCGCGCCCGTAGTCCATGGCGTGCCGCTCCGGTACCACGACGACCGGGATCCGGGGGCGCGGGCCGGGCGGGTCCGCCACCGCGTCGAGCAACGGCAGAAAGGCGACCATCCGTACGCCGGGGACCGGCTGGAGCATCCGGTCCCGGTACCGCGGTCCGTGGTCGAGCAGCGAGCGGACGAAGGGGGCGTCGGCGCCGAGGTCGGCGCCGCCGGTCCGGTTCACCACCCCGAAGATGGCCCGCAACTGCCAACCGGCGGCGATCCCCCGGCCGGTGGCGCTGCCGGCCGGAGGGTAGTAGACCCGGGCGGGCCGCGGCAGTGGGCTCAGCAGCGCGACCGCG
>Ga0207867_1000123_pt1 | contig 92796 bp, 92 predicted proteins | sample HigsolmetaAR206D_FD_184838 | JGI IMG/M metagenome (GOLD analysis project Ga0207867, IMG submission 184838) | Ionic liquid and high solid enriched microbial communities from the Joint BioEnergy Institute, USA - AR20-6-D (SPAdes) (version 2) ...
GGTGGACTACTTCGAGCGGCGCGGCACCCCGTTCATCGTGGCGGTCAACTGCTTCGACGGCGCCCGCCGCTACGAGCTGGAGGAGGTGCGCATGGCGCTCAGCCTGGCGCCCTCGGTGCCGATCATGACGTGCGACGCCCGGGACCGCTCCTCCTCCAAGGAGGTGCTGATCACGCTGGTCCAGCACGCCATGCACCAGCGGCTGGGCACTCCGGCGGCCCGCTGAGCGGCCGCCACCCATGCCGGGACCGCCCGGCGGCGGCCCGGCATGGGCGGGGTCATGCGTCCCGGTCCCCGTGCAGGACCACGATGGGGCACTTGGCGTGGCGGATGCAGTAGTCGCTGGTGGAGCCGAGCAGGGCGCCGACGATGCCGCCGCGGCCCCGGCTGCCCACCACCAGCAGTTCGGCGTCCTTGGAGGCCTCCACCAGCGCCCGGGCGGGCTGGCCCTGCACCACCGTCGGCCTGACCGGGACCGCCGGCCGCTCGCCGAGCACCTCCGCCACGGTCTCCTGCAGCACCTGCCGCGCCGCGTCCGCCAGGTCGACGTCGTCGGCGTAGACCGGCACGCCGAAGGTGACCGGGATGTCCCAGGCGGTGATGAGCTCCAGTTCGGCGCCGACCAGCTGCGCCTGCCGCGCCGCCCAGCGCAGCGCCCGCTTGGACTCCTCAGAGCCGTCCACGCCGACCACGATGCGTTTGGCCGCCATCGATCCCCCCTTGATCAACTCGTGCCCACCGTAGCGCGGTACCCGGGGCCCGCCCGTCCTCACCCCGGGGCGGTCAGGCCGAGCGCCGCTGCTCCCGGGTCTCGGCGCCGTCCAGTCCGGGGATGGTCAGCAGCTTCTGGGTGACCACGGTCTCCTCCCGGACGATCCCGCTCTCCAGCATGGTGTTGCGGTGGCGGAGCCGGCCGTTGTCGCGCAGCAGCTCGTCCACCTCGGCGCGCAGCCGGGTGATCCGCCTGCTCAGCCGGGTGTAGGTCACCATGACGCCCACGGTGACGCCGATGGCGAACGCGGCGAGGGAGGGCGCCCACAGCGCCCCGATCGTCAGCACCGGCAGCAGGACGAGCATCGCCATCAAGCGACCGTGCTCTTCGGCCCAGTCCCAGACGGCGTTGACGGGCTTGGGAATCCTCACGCCCTGCTCCCTTCTAACCGATCCGACACTTCCGTTGTCGACCGTATGTCACGCCTCCGGTGCCTCTGCCGCACGGACGGTATCAACCAGCACAAACGCCCCCTCAGAGGGACATATGTGACGAACATCCCATCGCTCGGAGTGTGCAACGAATCCCGTGCGATACCGGAAGAACACGCAACAAACCACCATCAACGTGCAAGAACATCATCTTGGAGGCCGGTAGGGGCCTGCATAGGCTTTCGTTTCGTAACCTCTATAGCCGAGAGTGGGAGCCTGCATGACCGTATCGCCGGTAACGGAGCCCACACCCCTGGCCTCCGCCGTGCAGAAGCGGACGGCACGGCCCCGCCGCTTCCTGATGTGCCCTCCCGAGCACTTCGCCGTCACTTATGCGATCAACCCCTGGATGGACCCGGCGTCCGGCGCCGACCGGGCCCGGGCGCTCGCCCAGTGGGAGCGGCTGCACGAGGCCTACCTGGAGCTCGGCCACCAGGTGGAGCTGATCGAACCGGTCGAGGGCCTGCCCGACATGGTGTTCGCCGCCAACGGCGGGCTGGTGGTGGACGGCCGCGTCTACGGGGCGCGCTTCCGCCACCCGCAGCGGCGCCCGGAAGGCCCCGCCTACCTGGAGTGGTTCCGGCGCAACGGCTTCACCGAGATCCTGGAACCGGCGCACGTCAACGAAGGCGAAGGCGACTTCGCCGTGCTGGACGGGCTCATCCTGGCGGGCACCGGCTTTCGCACCGAGCAGGCCGCCCACACCGAGGCCCAAGAGCACCTGGGCCGCCCGGTGGTCACGCTGCGCCTGGTGGACCCGCGCTTCTACCACCTGGACACGGCGCTGTTCCCGCTCGGCGACGACAACATCGCCTACTACCCGGGCGCCTTCTCCCCCGGCAGCCGCGCGGTGCTGCAGCGCCTGTTCCCGGACGCGCTGGTGGCCGAGGAGGCGGACGCGGCGGTGCTGGGCCTCAACGCCGTCTGCGACGGCCGCCACGTGGTGATCAACGCCGAGGCCACCGGGCTGATCGCGCAACTGCGCCGCCGCGGCTTCGAACCCGTCCCGGTGGACCTGTCGGAGCTGCGCAAGGCCGGCGGCGGCCCCAAGTGCTGCACCCTGGAGCTGCGCGTGTGACCCACCCGATCCGCCCGGACTTTGCGGTCGGGATGCGGCTGCCGCCCGAGGCGAATATGGTCCGAAGAATGAGCACTCACTTTGACGTCGTGGTCCTGGGCGCGGGCCCGGGTGGATATGTCGCTGCGATCCGTGCCGCTCAGCTGGGGCTGCGGACGGGGATCGTTGAGGAGCGCTACTGGGGCGGGGTATGCCTGAACGTGGGCTGCATCCCCTCCAAGGCCCTGCTGCGCAACGCCGAGCTGGCCTACCTGTTCAACAACGAGCGCAAGCTGTTCGGCATCGAGGTCGACGGGCAGGTCCGCTTCGACTTCGCCGCCGCGGTGCAGCGCAGCCGCCAGGTGGCCGACGGCCGGGTCAAGGGCGTCCACTACCTGATGAAGAAGAACGGCATCACCGAGTTCCACGGGCGCGGCGTCTTCACCGACCCGCACACCCTGCAGGTGACGCCGACCGACGGCGGCCAGGCCCAGACCGTCACCTTCGACCACTGCATCATCGCCACCGGGGCGCACCCCAGGCTGCTGCCGGGCACCTCGCTTTCAGAACGCGTGGTGACCTATGAGGAGCAGATCCTCGCCGAGGAGCTGCCGGAGAGCATCGTCATCGCCGGGGCCGGGGCGATCGGCGTGGAGTTCGGCTACGTGCTGCACAACTACGGCACCAAGGTCACCATCGTGGAGTTCCTGGACCGCATGGTGCCGGGCGAGGACGAGGAGGTCTCCAAGGAGCTGGCGCGCCGCTACCGCAAGCTCGGCATCGACGTGCTGACCTCCACCCGGGTGGAGGCCATCGACGACTCCGGGGAGAAGGTCAAGGTCACCGTCACCGGCTCCGACGGGCAGCCCAAGACCCTGGAGGCCGACAAGGTCCTGCAGGCCATCGGCTTCGCCCCCAACGTGGAGGGCTACGGGCTGGAGAAGACCGGGGTCCGCCTCACCGACCGCGGCGCCATCGACGTCGACGCCCGCTGCCGCACCAGCGTGCCGCACATCTTCGCGATCGGGGACGTGACCGCCAAGCTGATGCTGGCGCACACCGCCGAGGCGATGGGCATCGTGGCGGCCGAGACCATCGCCGGCGCCGAGACCATGGAGATCGACTACCGGATGGTGCCGCGGGCCACCTACTGCCAGCCGCAGATCGCCAGCTTCGGGCTGACCGAGGCGCAGGCCCGCGCCGAGGGCTACGACGTCAAGGTCGCCAAGTTCCCCTTCACCGCCAACGGCAAGTCCCACGGCCTGGGCGACCCCAACGGGTTCGTCAAGCTGATCGCCGACGCCAAGTACGGCGAGCTGCTGGGCGGCCACATGATCGGCCCGGACGTCACCGAGCTGCTGCCGGAGCTGACGCTGGCCCAGCAGTGGGACCTGACCGTGCACGAGGTGGCCCGCAACATCCACGCCCACCCGACCCTGAGCGAGGCGGTCAAGGAGGCCGTGCACGGCCTGGCCGGGCACATGATCAACTTCTAGGTCCTCTTCCCGGCGGCGCCCCGCACGGCCTCGAACCCTCCCGGCGCCGGCGCGCGTACCACCTGCGGACGATCGCGATCACGCAGCCGGGAGGTGGAGCGTGCGGGGCCTTCCCCCATCGGGCGGCGCGACGGGCGACGCGGCCGTGCGCACGGCCGGCGGTGCCGCTCCCCCACCGGGTGAGGAGGCCGCGCCGCCGGAACCTGAGGGGACGCCCGGATCGCGAGGGCTGCTGCACCTGGGGGTGCTCGCCGCGGCGGCGGCGCTGTGCGCGCTGGCCGCCGCGCTGTATTTCGGGGGCGCGCTGACCACCACCGTGCCGTGGCTGGAAGGCTCGGGCGGGCTGACCCGGGGCGGGCTGCCCGTCGCCGAACTGGCGGTGACCGGGGCCGGGACGGTCACGGTGGGGCTGCTGCTGGCCGGGGCGGTGCTGCTGGCCGGGCCGGACGGGCGGCTGCCGCCGCCGGGGCTGCGCTGCCTGCGCCTGGCGCGGGTGAGCGCGGCGGTCTGGGCGGCGGCGGCGCTGGTCAGCGTGGCGCTGGGGACGTCCTACCTGCTGGGCAAGCCGGTCTGGCAGGTCACCGACGGCGAGCTGCTGAGTTTTCTGACCGACCTGGTGCGGGGGCGGGCGCTGGCGGTGGTGGCGGCGGTGGCCGTGACGCTGGCCGCGGCGGCCGGACAGGTCCGCAGTGCCGCCGGGGCGGGGGCGTTGCTGCTGGTGGCGCTGGCCGGGCTGCTGCCGCAGGCGGTCACCGGGCATCCGGCCTCTTCCGACGATCACGCGCTGGCCACGTTCGCGATGGCCGTGCACGTGGTGGCCGCCGCGGTGTGGGTGGGCGGGCTGGTGGCGCTGGTGGCGCTGGCCCGGCCCGCCGCGCGGCTGCTCGCGGTGATCGTCCCGCGTTACAGCGCGGTGGCGGGTCTTTGTTTCGCGGCCGTGACGGTCAGCGGGCTGGTCAGCGCCTGGGTTCAGGTGGGCGGGGCCGAGGCGGTGCTCGGCACCCGCTACGGGCTGCTGGTGGTGGCCAAGGCGGCGCTGCTGGGCTGCCTGGGCTGGCTGGGGTGGCTGCACCGCCGGGTGAGCATCCCGGCGTTGCGCGCCCGCCGGGAGCGGTGGGTCTTCCTCCGGCTGGCCTCGGTCGAGGTGGTGGTGATGGCCGCGGCGATGGCGCTGGCCACGGGCCTGTCGTGGACGCCGCCGCCGGCCGAGGACACCGGGCCGACCAACCCGGCCGGGGTCCTGCTGGGTTTCACGCCTCCCGGGCCGCCGAGCGCGGCGGCCTATGCGTTCGGCCGGCTACCCGACCCGATGTTCCTCACGCTGGTCGCAGCGGGGGCGGTGCTGTACCCGCTCGGGGTGCTGCGGCTGCGGCGGACCGGGACCGGCTGGCCGTTGCGGCGGACGCTGGCCTGGTACGGCGGGCTGCTGATCGTGCTGGCGGCCACGTGCGGCGGGCTCGCCCGCTACAGCCCGGCCCTGTTCAGCGGGCATGTGGCCCAGCACCTGGCGCTGACGCTGGTGGCGCCGGTGCCGCTGCTGCTGGCCGCCCCGGCCGAGCTGGCCTTGACGGCGCTGCGGCCGGCGTCCGGGGCGGTGGGCCGCTCCCCCCGTGACCTGCTGGCGGCCCTGCTGGACAGCCGGGCGGTGCGGTGGGCGGGGCACCCTCCGGTGGCGCTGGCGCTGGTGGTGCTCACCCTGTACGGCTTTTACACCACCCCGCTGTTCGAGGCGTCGCTGCGCAACCGTTCACTGCATTCGCTCGCCATGGCGGTGTTCCTGCTGACCGGGGTGTTCTTCGTGCGGGCCGTCATCGGCGGCGCGCGGTGGCTGCCGCTCGCCCTGGCCTTCTTCCACCTGTCCTTCGGGTATGCGTTCTTGACGGCGGCGACCGTGTTCGCCGAGGACTGGTACACGGCGCTCGCCCTGGTGTGGGCCCCTCCGCCCGAGCAGGACCAGCAGAGCGCGGGCCTGCTCGTGTGGGCGATCGGCGGCCTGACCACGGTGGCGCTGCCGTTGCTGAGCAGGCGGCGCGGCCCTGCCGTGCCGCGTTCTTGAGGGGTGTTCCCTTCGATGCGCCGTTCCCGCGAGCGGGGGCGGCGCGGCATGGGGCACTGCCGGTGTTTCTTTCTCCGAGTCAGAGGCGGTCAGGCGCGGTGGTCCGGGAAGGCACGCCGAGGCCCCGTTTCCGGGGGCCGCGGCAAGGTGTTGATCCATCGTTGGAGGATGGACGAAAGAACAGGCCGGGGTCGTACCCGGCATTCACGCCCCGTCCGCGGGGCATCCGTCCAAGGGGGCGGAGCGGAGGGGGTGCGTCGCACATGAGCCGCCGGGTGGCCGGGCCCGGCACGGGTTGCGGGGGTGGCGATGCCGACCGCTGAGGAGTCGCGGTGGCGCACCGAGCGGGAACGGCTCAACCGGCGGCGCGCCGAGCTCGGCGAGGAGGCCGCCCGGCTCTACCGGGGGGCGCACCGGGTCGGCTCGACCTCGCTGCTGTGCCGGCCGGAGTGGATACCGGACGTTCCGCTCCCCCTGGAGCGCGTCGAGCTGGTGTGGGAGGAGACGCCCGAGCCGCCCGTGGTGACGGGCGCGCAGGCTCCCCTGCCCCCCGGGTACCGCGCCTACAGCCAGGCCATGGGGGCGCTGGCGGCTCCGGCCGTGTTCGAGAACCGTCCCGTCTACCGGCTGCTGGAGGCCGATCTGGCCGGCCGCGGCGGGTCCGGGGCGGTGTTGCGGCTGTCGGGGGCGCGGTACTTCGACGGGGTGGACGTCGGGGAGGCGGTCGCGCACGAGCTGGCGGCCCGCGTGGCGGGGCTGCCGCTGCGGACGCTGGTGGGGGACCCGTGCGACCTGGCGCGGCGGACGGCGGTGCCGGCGGTCACGACCGTGACGATCCGGCGGCGGGCGCGGGACGTGGTGCTGCACCGGCGGGACCCGGCGAAGGTCGCCCATGCCGGCGGGCTCTACCAGGTGATGCCGGTGGGCGTGTTCCAGCCCGTCACCGAAGACCCCCGCGAGGACCTGGATCTGTGGCGGTGCATGGCGCGGGAGTTCGCCGAGGAGTTCCTGGGGGCGGACGAAGAGTACCGGCCCGGGTTCTCCTACCGGGAGTGGCCCTTTTACCGGCGGCTGGAACAGGCGCGTGCGGCGGGGGCGGTGCGGGTCCACTGCCTGGGGATCGGTGTCGATCCGCTGTCGCTGGCCGTGGACGTGCTGACGGCGGCCGTCATCGACGATGCGGCCTTCGGGGAGCTGTTCGGCGGGCTGGTGCGGGTCAACGCCGAAGGACGGGTCGCCATGGCGCCGCTGGAGGGGCCGGCGCCGCGGCCGATGCAGCCGGCCGGGGCGGCCGCGCTGGAGCTGGCGCGGCGCCACCGGGACCTGCTGCTCAGCCGTCGATGAGGCCCCTCAGCTCCCCCAGGGCGTCGTCGAGGTGGTCCATGATCTCCCAGGGGTCGGGGATCATCTGGCGGCAGGTCACGATGCCGACGTCGAGCTTGCCGTCATAGGACAGCACGGTGATGTTCAGCCCGCCGGTCAGGTCGCTGACCACCGAGATCGGGAAGTAGCCGAGCACCCGGGCGCCGCGCAGGTACAGCGGGAAGTCCGGGCCGGGCACGTTGGAGACCAGCAGATTGACCGGGCGCAGGTACTCGCCCGGCCGGGCCTGCAGGGCCAGCCGCAGCAGCGGGCCGGCCAGCGGGGCGGGCACCAGTTCGCTCAGCCCCTCCAGCCAGGCGCCCGAGGAGCGGGCGAAGCGCCGTTTGGCCGCCGCCAGGTCGCCGCGGATCGCGGCGAAGCGCTCGGCCGGGTCGGCCAGATGGGTGGCCAGCGGCGTCACCATCGCCGACATCCGGTTGCCGCCCGCCGCATCGCCGTCCCGGCCGCGGCGCAGCGACACCGGCACCGCCGCCACCAGCGGCCGGTCGGGCAGCTCGCCGCGCTTGTCCAGCCAGCGGTGCAGCGCCGTGGCCACCAGCGCCATCACCACGTCGTTGACGCTGCCGCCCAGCTCCCGGCGGATGCGCCGGATCTCCGCCAGCGGCAGCTCGCCGAAGGCCACCGCCCGGCGGGCGCTGATCGTCCCGTTGAACGGGGTGGGCGGGGCGACGGTGCGGGGCAGCGGCACGACGCCGTCGCGGCCGAGCGCCCCCTGGATCGCCCGGGCCAGCGGCTGCACTCCCGGCAGTTGCGCAAGGCCGGGGATCTCATCCAGGTAGGGGGCGGTGCGGGCCAGCATGCGGGCGCCGCGCACCGGGTGGGCGAGCGCGCGCAGCAGCCCGGTGCGCACCCGTTCGGCCAGGGCCGGCGCCTGCTGCGGCACGGTGTCGTCGGGGGGCAGCTCGCGCGGCTGCGGGGACAGGTCCAGCAGGGCGGCCAGGGTCTCGGTGGCCAGGACCCCGTCCACCGCGGCGTGGTGGACCTTGATGTAGACGGCGGTGCGGCCGCCCTCCAGGCCCTGGATGACCACCGCCTCCCACAGCGGCCGGGCGCGGTCCAGCGGCCGTTCGTGCAGCATCGCCACGACCTCGGCGAGCTGGGCGGCGTTGCCCGGGGCGGGCAGCCCGACCTCGAAGACGTGGCGGGCCGGGTCGAAGTCCGGGTCGTCCTCCCAGTAGGGCCGGTCGATGCCCAGCGGCACCGCGGCCAGCCGCATCCGCAGCGGCCGGGGGGCCAGGTGGGCGCGTTCGCGGATCACCTCGATGAGGTCCTCGGCGGTGAGCCGGCCGCCGGGGCAGGCGACCGGGTCGAGGATCCCCAGGCCGGCGATATGGGCGTGCGTGGTGCCGGTCTCGACGTTCAGGAAGTTGGCGTCCACCGCCGTCAGCTGGCGCATCCTCGATCCCCACAGTCCTCAGGTGCCTGGCCTGTCTCCTGAGCTATGCGGTACCGGGCGGTAGGTCAATGAAGGCGGGAAGGAAGTAACTCGAACTTAACGTAGTTATTCAAATGCACAGAGTAACAAAAGATGGCGCGGCGACGCCGATGGCGGCCTCCGGAACACCGCTCCGGGAGAACCCGGCGGGCGCCCGCCTGAGACGATCCGGGCCATTCGGTTCACCGCCGGGCGTTCCCGGCAGCCGCGACGATCGGGCTGCGGCACCATGATCGCGGCACTAGGGTTACCGGACATGACGGCACGACCGCTCTCGGAGATCGTCGAGGCCGGCTGGGCGCGCGCCCTGGAGCCGGTGGCCGACCGCATCGCGGCGATGGGGAACTTCCTGCGCGCCGAAGTGGCCGCCGGGCGGCGCTATCTGCCGGCCGGGGAGCACATCCTGCGGGCCTTCCAGCAGCCGTTCGCCGATGTGCGGGTGCTGATCGTGGGGCAGGACCCCTACCCCACCCCGGGGCACCCGGTGGGGCTGAGCTTCTCGGTGGCGCCGCATGTGCGTCCGCTGCCGCCCAGCCTGATCAACATCTTCACCGAGTACACCGCCGACCTGGGCCACCCCGAGCCGAGCACCGGCGATCTGACGCCGTGGGCGCAGCAGGGGGTGCTGCTGCTCAACAGGGTGCTGACGGTGCAGCCGTACAAGCCCGCCTCGCACCGCGGCAAGGGCTGGGAGGAGGTCACCGAGCAGGCGATCCGGGCGCTGGCGGCGCGCGGCGGCCCGCTGGTGGCGATCTTGTGGGGCCGGGACGCCCGCAGCCTCAAGCCGCTGCTGGGCGGCGTCCCGTGCATCGAATCGGCGCATCCCAGCCCGATGTCGGCCGACCGGGGCTTTTTCGGTTCCCGTCCGTTCAGCCGCGCCAACCGGCTGCTGGAAGAGCAGGGCGGGCAGCCCATCGACTGGAAGCTCCCCTGACGGAAGGCGGCTGTGACCGCGCGCACGTTTCCCGCGCGGTCTTCTCCGCATAGGTTGCTCTCATGACGGAGGTCGCCCGTCCGGCCTCGTCTTCACCTACCCGACAAATCAACCTTTTCGTGCATATTTCGCCAGATTAACCACGAAGATTCCCAGGTGGTTCGATAGCCCCGATAAAGCTCGTGCGGCGTAATTCGGTGGACGTTCCGCCCTGGACGCCCGATCATCGGAGGCATGTCGATGTCGCAGGAAAGGCCGCAGGAGATACTGCACCTGGTCGAAGTCTCCGCAAGCGAGCCCGACCTGGCGATGTCGGTCGTCTTCAACCTCAGCGACAACAATTCCCCCGCCGACGTGCTGGACGTGCTGTCGCTGCGCCCCTTCGCCACCGGCGAGCAGCCCTGGTCCAAGTCGACCCGGCTGGAGCATGTGAAGGCCGACGCCCCGCTGTGCCCGGAAGGCGGCCGGGTGCTGCGCACCGCCAGCGAGGACGACAAGCACTCGGTGCTGGCCGCGGGCGACGGCTGGACGCTCCTGGTCAACCGGTGGGACAGCGGCAACGCCTACGTGGCGGTCTCGGCGGTCAGCCGGGAGCTGGCCGAGGCGGTGCTGGCCGAGACGGTCCGGGACGCCACCGAGCCGCCGTCCCCCGACGAGACCCAGGTGGAGATGGGCTTTTGGCACATGGCCAGGCACGGCCCCAGCCGCCGCGAGCGGATCATCTCCGCCGACACCTGGGCGGACATCCGCGGCAACTACACCGCCCCCGTCGCCGAGGCCCTCGACCGGGTGATGCGGCTGAACCCGTCCCAGGTGTCCGGGCGGCTGCTGTTGCTGCACGGCCCGCCCGGCACCGGCAAGACCACCGCGCTGCGGGCGCTGGCCCGCGCCTGGGTGGACTGGTGCCAGGCCGACTGCGTGCTGGACCCGGAGGTGCTCTTCAGCGACCCCGGCTACCTGATGCAGGTGGCGGTCGGCGCCGATGACGACGGCGGCAAGCGGCGCTGGCGGCTGCTGATCCTGGAGGACTGCGACGAGCTGATCCGCGGAGAGGCCAAGCAGTCCACCGGCCAGGGCCTGTCGCGGCTGCTCAACTTGACCGACGGGATGCTCGGGCAGGGCCGGGACGTGCTGGTGGCCATCACCACCAACGAGGACCTGACCCGGCTGCACCCGGCGGTGATCCGCCCCGGCCGCTGCCTGGCGCAGATCGAGGTGGGCCCGCTGACCCGGGACGAGGCCCTGCGCTGGCTGGGCCAGGACGCCGACCCGTCGCTGATCGGCCCCGAGGGCGCCACGCTGGCCGAGCTGGCGGCGCTGCGCAAGGGCGAGCAGCCGGCCCCCGCCGCCGAGGCCTCCGGCCCGGCCACCGGGTTCTACCTGTGAGAATCCGCGGGGCCGAGCGGGCCAATAACGGCGATTGGATCTGTCGCCGCCGCCGGGGCGTCCGCACCCTGAAGGCATGGACGACCTTCACCGCGACCTTCACCCGCGCACCCGCGCGGCGCATCCGCCCCTGATCCGGCCGGTCGGCAGCCTGCCGCTGTCCACCCCCATCTACCAGGGGCATTTGTTCTCCTTCGAGGACGCCGAGGCGATGGCGGCGGCCTTCGAGGGGCCGGCCCGGGCCGATGAGGACGGCCATCGCGCCTTCTACTACAGCCGGATGGGCAACCCGACCGTCCGCATGTTCGAGGAGGCCGTCAACGACCTGGAGGGCGGCGCCGGGGCGCTGGCCACCGGCTCGGGCATGGGGGCGGTGAACGCCGTGCTGATGTCGCTGCTGCGCTCGGGCGACCATGTGATCGCCCAGCGGTCGCTGTACGGGGGCACCTACACGCTGCTGCGCGACCTGGCCGAACGGTGGGGCGTGGAGGTCACCCACGTCTCCGGGGACGACCTGCGGCAGGTGCGCGCCGCGCTGCGTCCGCGCACCCGGCTGCTCTACCTGGAGACGATCACCAACCCCACCACCGAGGTGGTGGACCTGCCCGCGCTGGCCGCACTCGCCCGGGAGGCGGGGGTGCTGACCGCGGTGGACAACACCTTCGCCACCCCGGTGCTGTGCCGGCCCCTGGAACACGGCATCGACATCGTGATCCACTCGGCCACCAAGTACCTGGGCGGGCACTCGGACGTGCTGGCCGGGGTGGTGGTCTGCGCCGACGCGGACCTTTACCGCCGCATCTGGCACCACTCCCTGGAGCTGGGCGCCGGCATCGACCCGATGACCGCCTGGCTGTCGGTGCGGGGAATGGCCACGCTCCCGCTGCGGATGGCCCAGCACTGCCACAACGCGCTCGGCCTGGCCCGGCGCCTGGCCGGGCATCCGGCGGTGGAGCGGGTGCACTACCCCGGCCTGGAGTCGCACCCCCACCACCGGGTCGCCCGGCGGCTGCTGGACGGCGGGTTCGGCGGGGTGCTGTCGATCGACCTGGCCGGCGGGCGGGAGGCCGGGCGGGTGTTCGCCGAGAGCCTGCGCCTGGTGCGCATGGCCCCCTCGCTGGGCGGGACCAAGACGCTGGTGCTGCATCCGGCCAGCACCTCGCATCGGGGGCTGGACGAGCGGGCGCTGGCCGAGGCCGGGATCGGCGCCGGCACCGTCCGGCTGGCCGTGGGCATCGAGGACCTGGACGATCTGTGGGACGACATCGAGCAGGCTCTGGCCAAGGCGAGCCGGACGGGCTGACCGGCGCCTGCGGCCGCCGGGCCGCGGCGTGGGAAACCGGGGCCGGGTGAACCCGGCGGCCCGGCGCGGATCCCCCTGCCCCCACGGCGCCGGGCCACGGGCCCGGTCAGGGGCTGCGCTCCCCGCTACGCAGCCTTGCGACCGCCCTTAGGATCGCCGCTCCGCGGCACGCCGAACATCCGGGATTCCACGGTCAAATCCTTCGGGCGACACGCAAATTCCGCCTACCGCCACGCAACCCGGGACGGAGGCCACGAGGCGGCGAGGGCCGGGGAGATCCCTGACCGGTGCGGGAACCCACGTACAGTCCCAGGGCTTCGCCGCCGGCCAGGCGGCAAAGTCACAGCCCGCGGCCGCCCAGCGCCGCCGGCCGCACCGGCGCCTCCCTCGCCCGCCATCGCGATCGCGCCGCCCGCGATCCCGTAGGCCATGGCGCGCGCCCGTTCGGCCGTTTCACCGGATCGCCCAATGACTAAGGCAAGCCCCATCCAGATGAGGCTTGCCTTAGTTGCATCGGGCGGGTGTGCAGTTCTCCTCGGCTGCTCAGTCCTTGGACTTGTCCTCCTTGCCGCCGGTGTCCTTGGAACCGCCGGCGTTCTGCCCGCCCTCCAGGTCGGTCACGTCGGTGGTGCCGTCGCTCTCGCGGCCGGCGGGCTTTTGCTGGCTGATCTTCCAGGTGCCGTCCTGGCGGACCAGGCTCAAGCTCAGATAGTTGCGCTTGACCTCCTGGGTGCCGCTGGTGCTCTGGAAGGTGATGTCGAAGACCAGCACGGCGCTGGCGAACATGTCGTCGACCCCGGCCACATAGACCTGGCTGGTCTTGGACGTCACCGAGAAACGGCTCTCATCCAGGCTCTTTTGCAGCTGGTCGATGTCGATCTGCCGGGCCTTGGTGAGGGCGTCGCCGGTCAGGAAGGAATGCGCCCGCTCCACCGAGTTCTTCAAGTCGGTGCGGTCGTAGCTGAGCACCGCGTTGCCGTAGTCGGTGACCACCTTGATCACCTCGCGGCGGGCCTCCTCCCGCTGCGACAGCTCGTGCTGGGACCGCCACAGCACGATCGACAGCGTGGCCAGGGCGGCGATGAGCACCACCGCGACGGCCGCCGGGACGGCCGGCAGGCCGAACAGCGACGCCCTGCGGGCCGGGACGTCTTCGGCCGGCTTCGGCTTGACCTTGGCCGGTTTCTTCAAGGGCTTCGTCTTGGACTCGGCCTGCTCGGGCTCGGTGTCCGACCCCGCCGGGGAGGCGTTCCCGTCCTCAGCCTCGGCCTCGGTCTTGTCCTCGGTCTTGTCCTCAACGGTCCGGTCGGTTTCGGTCTCGGCGGCCTCCCGCCCGTCCCGATCCGCCCGCTCGGCGCCCTCGCCCGGCTCCTCCTGCCGGTCGAGGACCTCCAACACGTCCCGCAGGTCGTCGTCCTCACCGTCGTCGATGACCTCGATGACCCGGACCCGGCGGACCTTCTTGCGCGCCGGACGGGCCTTAGCCGCGGCGTCGGGCCGGCCCTCCGCCGCGGCGCCCTCGGCGTCCTCGGCTGCGTCCTTGCTGGTCTTGGCTGTCATGTCGGCGCTCCTTGGGGGGTCACCTGCGTCGGCGCAGGCGGGACAGCACGGGGATCGAGCCCACTATGACCTTGGCCAGCACCAGCAGCGCAAGCAGCGGCGGCAGATACACCAGCCACATCGGCGGGCCGCCGGGCTCGGGCGCGGCGCCGGAAGCCGGGCGGGCCAGGTGCCGGCCGGCGGTCTGCTGCTGGGCGGACGGGTCATGGGGGGGCAGCGTATCGCCGGGGTCCTTGCCTTGGAAGTCCTTCTGCTTGGCCTTTCCGGGCTGGCGGCCGTCCGCGCAGGTGGGGATCTCGGCGACCGTCGGCTGCGGCAGCGGCTTTTTGTACTCCAGCGTCGCCTTGGCGTTGAAGGTCATCATGAACACGATGTTGAGGACCTTCTGGCCCTGGTCCTCGCCGATGATGTTGGTGAGCACGTTCACCAGCGGCCCGGCCATGACCAGGGTCTGCCGCAGGTCCTCATACAGGCCGGGGTTGTGCTTGGTGAGGTCCATGCCGGCCAGCGCGTCCACCGCGCAGTTGATGTCGGGGCCGGTCTCGGCCAGCAGCCCGTTGACGGTGGCCAGCAGGTTCGGGCCGCGGTCGCGCAGCCGGGCGATCTCCCCGCGCACCTGCCGCAGCGCGGCGGTCAGCGCCGCCAGATCGTCGATCCCCGAGCCCAGCTGCCGGCGGTTGTCGGCCAGCACGGCGGCGATCCGGCCCATGTCCGCGGTCAGCTGGTCCACCAGCTCGGTGTCCCGGGCGAACGTGGCGGTGATCTGGTCGCTTCCGGTGATGATCTGCCGCAGCGAGTCCTCCCGGCCGGCCCAGCCCACCGCCAGCTCGTGCAGCAGGCTGCCGGCCGAGTCGGGGTCGATCGCCTTGAGGGTCTTGTTGACCGCGCCGAACAGGTCGCCGTACTTGGGCGGGACGGAGGTGTCGGTGACCGGGATCAGCCCCGAGCCGTCGGTGGGCATCCGCGGGCCGTCGGCCTGGCCCGGCTTGGGGGTCAGCTCCACCACCGGCTCGCCGACCGCCGACTTGCGGGCCGCCGCGGCGGTCACCGCGCGCGGGATCCGCACGTTGCGGTCGATGTCCAGCTTCACCACCACCTGGCCGTCGCGCAGCCGGACCGAGTCGATCTTGCCGATCCGGGTGCCCAGGTAGTCCACCTCGAAGTTGGGGTGCAGCCCCGGCGAGGACTCGAACACCACGGTGATCTGGTAGGGCCGTTCGATGAAGTCGAACCGCACCACACTGCTGAAGGCCCAGACCACCAGGACCACGCCCAGGGCCGCGAAGGCCGCGACGTTGATCAGGATCCGGCTGTTCATCGGGGCCGCTCCCAGATGTCGTCGAGGTTGGGCATCGCCTCCCGGACCTTGGGCGGCACCGGGTCGGCCGCTTTGGTGCGCCGGACGCCGCCGCGGGCGGCCCGGCCGCCGGCCGAGCTGGGCAGGATCGTCCCGTCGTCCAGGACGAACCGCAGCAGCGGGTACAGCAGCAGCTGGCCGTCGTAGGTGGCCAGCGGCAGCTCGCGGGTGAACACCTCGATCCCGTCCACCAGGGCGCCCAGCCGCCTGCGGTCACCGGCCAGCTGGTCGAGCACCGGGTCCACCTGGCGGATGAGGTTCTTCAGCCGCAGCACCCGGCCTTCGAGGACCCCATCGCCCAGCAGCCGGGCGGTGCGGGTCAGCTTCTCGACGGCGCGCAGCATCTCCTCGGCGTTCTGGTTGAGCATCCGGGTGGTGCGCTCCAGCTCCTCCGGCGCCCGCCCCAGCGCGTCAGAGCCCTTGGCCAGGGCGCGGCCCAGCCGGGCGAACTCGTCGACCGCCGTGGTCAGCTCCGCCCGCTGGTCGGCGAACATATCCAGCAGCTTGGCGGATTTGGCGACGGCGGCATTCAGCTTGGGGCCGTTGCCGCCCAGGGCGGTGGCCCCGGCCTCGACGATGGCGGCCAGGTCGTCGCCGGCCAGCGCGTCCAGCAGCGGCCCGGCCCGGCCCACCACCTGTTCGAAGGACGGCTGGGTGCTGGTCTGGGTGATCCGGTCGCCGCTTCGCAGGAACGGGCCGGTGGACATGTCCCGGCCGGGCGGCAGCCGCAGCTCCACGAAGTTCTCCCCCAGCAGCGAGGTCACCTTGATCTCCGCCGAGGTGCCCTGCGGGATGCGGTGCCCGTCGACGATGGACATGGTGACCTCGGCCTTGTAGCCCGACACCAGTTTCACGTCGGTGACCGAGCCCACCTTCACGTCCGACAGCTGCACGCTGTGCCCGACGGTCAGCTGCTGGACGTCGTCGAAGACGGCGACCAGCGTGAGACCGCCCTTGGGCGCTCCGAAGGTGCGCACCGAACAGCCGGTGGCCAGCAGGACGGCCGCCAGGGTGAGGATGAGCGTCCGTCGCATCAGTCGCCTCCCTGCTCCCAGGGGCAGTTGGAGTTGGGCGGGGGCAGCGGACAGGGCACCTCATCGGTGCCCAGCAGGCCCGTCAGCCAGGTGCGCAGGAACACGTCCGTGGCGAAACGCAGGTTCAGCGCCTTGTACTTGGGGTTGTAACCGCCCAGCAACGCCGCGTCCACCTCCGGCAGCGACTTGATCAGCAGGGCCACCCGCTCGCTTTGGCCCTGCAGCAGCAGCGCGAACCGGGTGAGCACCGCCAGGTCGTAGGGCAGCTGTCCCTTGTACTTCTTCAGCAGCTCATCGCCGTGCTCGGTGAGCTTGAGCACCCCGCGCACCAGCTCCTGCAGCTGGCCGCGTTCGGTCGCCAGCACCCGGGTGGCGGTGCCGAAGTCGTTGATGATCTGGCCGAGGACCTCTTCGCGTCCGCGCACCACCCCGGCCAGCCGGTTGAGGTTGCGCGCCACCTCCAGCAGCTCCTCATCCTGGCCGGCGACGTTCTCCACCAGCCGGGCGGCCTGCTCCAAGGTGGCGTTGAAGGTCTTGCCGTTGCCGGCGAAGGACTCGGCGGTGCCTTCCAGGGCCTTGTTGACCTTGGTGGGGTCCAGGGCGTCGCTCAGCTCGGTGAACGAGGCGAGCGCATCGTCCACCTCCACCGGCACGCTGGTGCGCTCGATGGGGATCTCGTTGCCGGTCTCCTTGGGCTGGCCGGGCTTCCAGGCCGGGTGCAGCACCAGATTGCGCTCGCCGACCAGGTTCAGCGGGACGATGGAGGCCCGCACCCCCTTGGGCAGCGGGATGTCGGAGCGGACGTGGAAGCGGACCTCGATGTGGTCGCCGCGGTTGCGGACGCTGTCGACCCGGCCGACGTCCACTCCCATGATCTTGACCTTGGAGCCGGGGTAGAACGAGCGGGCCTTGGTGAAGCGCACGGTCATCTCCCGGCGGCCGCTATCCCCGCCGAGCACCGAGCAGCCGCCCAGCGCGGCGGCCAGCGAGACGGCCAGGGTCGCCGCCGCGGCCGCGGTGAGGAAGCGTCTCATCAGTCGCCCCCCTTCTTGGGCGTGGAGATGGGGCCGGGCGGCTGGAGCGGGCCCAGGCCGGTCATCATGCCCTCCACCCAGTTGCCGTTGCCCTTGACCTTGGCCACCTGGCTGAAGGTGGGGCCGAGCAGCGCGAACGCGGTGTTGAGGGCGTCGGTGTTGGAGGAGATCCGGGTGGTCAGCAGGTGCAGGTCGTCCAGCAGGGTGTTCAGCTCGCGCTGGTGGCGGGCGATCACGTTGGACAGCGTGCGCACCGTGCGCCCGCCGTCGCCGATGGCCGTGGCCAGTTCCTGGCGGCGCTGCACCAGCATGCGCAGCAGCGCCTGGCTGTGCTCGATGATCTTCTTCAGCTGGGCGTCCTTGGCCGCCAGCGTGCCGGAGATGTCCCGGCTGGCCGCGATCAGCCGCTCGATCTGCGGGGCGGACTCGTTCAGCGCGACCGCCAGCTTGCGGAAGTTCTCCAGCATCTGCTGCAGCCGGGCGGCGCTGGGCGACTCTATCTTGGCGACCGACTCCAGCAGCCGGTCGATGGTCTGCTCATCGAGCCGGCGGGTGAGCTCGGTGGCCTCGTCCACCGCGTCGGTCACGGTGTAGGGGACGGTGGTGCGCTCCAGCGGGATCCGCCGCCGGGACTTGGGAAGCTGGTGCAGGAAGGGGCCGTCGGCGGGGACCGGGCCGGACAGCTTCAGGTAACGCCCGCCCAGCAGGGTGGCGGTCTGGATGTCGGCGCGGGTCTGCAGGCCCAGCTCGACGCCGGAGTTCACGCGCCAGGTGATGACGACGTGGCCTTTGCCGAAGTCCGGTTCGATCCGCAGCACCCGGCCGGCCTTGACCCCGGCCACCCGGACGTCGTCGCCCTCTTTGATCCCGCCGGTGTCGGTGAACACGCCGCTCACCTCATAGCCGCGTTCCAGCAGGTGCAGCTGGCCGACGGCGAAGGCGAACACGCAGGCGGCGCCGATCACGCTCACCGAGACCAGGGCGACCACCCGCTGGTTGACGTCGCGCAACGACTTGAGCGCCATCAGCGGCCTCCCGTCGTCGAAGCGGCGGTGAGCATCTGCTTGAGCTTGTCCAGCTCCTCCTTGGTGGGGGCCTTGCCGGTGCGGGGGAAGCGCATCTCGAACGGGCAGGGGCCCTGGACGATGTTCAGGCACAGCGCGTTGCTGCGCAGGAAGTGGCCGCCGTTGACGGAGGCGAACAGCTGCCGCAGCGCCAGCGGGAGCTGCTGGACCATCCGCTCCAGGTTGTCGATCTTCCAGCGGGCGGTCTGGGTGAAGGACGCCAGGTTCTCCACGATCCGCGACAGCTGCTGTTCGTTGTCGCCCAGCACCTGGTCCAGGTCGGCGGTGAGCCGGGAGACCTCCACCAGGGCGCCGTCCAGCAACCGGCGGTTGGCGGCGAACACCTCCGTCAGCTTCTCCAGGTTGTCCACGGCCGCGGCGATCTGCCGGTCCCGGGCCTGCACCGCCTCGGCGACCGTCTGGTAGTCCTCCACCATGCGCTGGATGGTCTGGGCGCGCCGGCCGAAGGCGACCAGCAGCACCTCCATGTTCTGGATCATCGTGTTGATGTTCTGCTCGTTGCCGTCCAGCGCCTGGGCGAAGCCCTGCAGCAGCTTGTTGAGCATGTCCGGGTCCAGGCTGCCGGTCAGCGGGCCGAGCGAGTTGACGATCTCGCCCAGGTCCACCACCGACTGGGTGTGCGGGATCCGCCCGCCGTCGGCCAGCATCCGCTCGCTGGTGCCGGGCCGCAGGTAGACCACCCGCTGGCCCATGACGTTGCGCCACTGCACCGCGGCGGTGGAGTCGTCGGGGATGCGGACCTTGCGGTCCACCTCCATGACCACCTCGGCCCGGCCCCGCCGGATCTCGATCTTGTTGACCCGGCCCACCGGCACCCCGGCCAGCTTGACCTGGTCGCCGGTGAGCAGCCCGGTCACGTCGTCGAAGGTGGCGGTCAGCTCATAGCGGTCGCCCCAGCCGGTGGCCAGGATCTGCTGGGCGATGAAGACGGTCAGCGCGGTGGTCAGCGCGGCGAAGACGGTGAACGACAGCAGGGAGCGGGTGTCGGGGCCGCGGCCCCTTCTTCCCAGTCCTTTCCTGCTCAGCCGGCTCATCGCACACCTCCGGTGAGCCTCAGGTAGGTTCCGGCGGAGGCCGGGTCGGCCCGGCAGACGTCCACGATGATCTTGCAGACGTCCAGCGGGAGGTAGTCGACGGCCTGGGCCAGCAGCGAGCCCTCCGGCCCGGGGACGCGGATGATGTCCGACAGCAGCGTGAAGAAGCCGGTCAGCCCGCTGATCAGGGTGGGGATCTCCGCGCGTTCCCGATAGAGGACCTCGACCGCGCGGCCGCCGCCGTCGATGATCTCGCCGATGTCCCTGCCGTGCCGCTGCAGGGTGCTCGAGACCTGGTCCGACAGCCTGCCGGCCTCGTTCAGCAGCTGGCCGACCTTGTCGGGACGGTCGCTGAGGGCCGGGGAGACGGCGTTGAAGTCGCCGGCCAGCGCGGTGATGGCGGCGCCCCGGCCGCCGAGGGTGCCCGACAGGGCGGCGATGTCGTCGATCAGCCGCTGGATCTGGGCGCGGCGGCGGTAGGCGACCTCCAGCAGCTTGGTGCCGTTGTCGATGGTGCGGCGCAGCGCGGGTCCCTGCCCGTTGAGCCCTTCGGAGAAGGTGTGCAGCAGGGTGGCGATGTCCTGGGGGTCCAGCGCCTGGGTGAGCCGGTAGGCGGGCCAGGCCACGTCCGCCAGTTCCTCGGGGTCCTTGGTGCGGGTGATGGTGCCGCCGTCCGGCAGGTAGGGGCCCTTGCCCTCCTCGGGGCCCAGGTCGATGGTCAGGTCTTTGGGACCGAACACCGAGACCGGCTCGATGGCGGCCTGCGCGTTGCGGGTGATCTTGATGTTCTCGTCGATGCGGATGCGGACGGCGACCCGCCCGTCGGGCCGCAGCGTGACCTGCTCGACGCCGCCGACGGTGATGCCGCGGATCTTCACGTCCGACCGCTTGTCCAGGCCCTGGCCGGCCTTGCCGAAGGTGGCGTGGTAGTAGGTGGCGCCGGAGTGGTCGGGCTGGGTGCCCGCCAGCGCGTAGCCCGCTCCCGCCACCAGGACCGCGGTGCCGATCGCGCCGTAGAGCAGGCGCGACCGCAGGGACAGGTTCTCATCGTTCATCCGGTCAACCTCACGGTGCCGCCGTGGCCCCAGAAGATGTAGGACAGAAGCAGGTTGATCACGATGATCGCGACGCTGGACTCCCGGATCGCCCGGCCCGCCGCGACGCCCACCCCCACCGGGCCGCCGGTGGCGTAGTAACCGCGGTAGCAGTGGATGAACATGACCACGAACGCGAACACCGCCACTTTGATCCCGCTGTAGAGCACGTCGATGGGCGGCAGGTAGAGGTTGAAGTAGTAGTCGTAGATGCCCGGCGACAGCCCGAAGTACTGGACGGTGATCAAGCGGGTGGCGAAGAAGCTGGCGAACAGCGCCAGCAGGTACAGCGGGACGAGCGCGATGACGCCCGCGGCGACCCGGGTGCACACCAGGAAGGTCAGCGAGTTGATGCCCATGACCTCCAGGGCGTCGATCTCCTCGGAGATCCGCATGGCCCCGATCTCGGCGGTGAAGGCCGAGCCGACCTGGGCGATGAGCGCCACCCCGGCGATGATCGGGGTGACCTCGCGGACGTTGGCGAAGCTGGCCATCACGCCGCTGAAGGCCTCGGCGCCGATGCGCTCCAGCGACGGGTAGCCCTGCATGCCGACCATGGCGCCGGTGGCCATCGCCATGGTGGCGACCACGAAGATCATGCCGCCGCCGATCACCAGGGCGCCGACGCCGACGGTGATGTCGCTGATCTGGCGGAGCAGCATCTTGCCGTACTTGCGGCGCAACACGATGTCGACCACCAGGTGGTAGAGCACCCGGCCGAGGAAGACCGGCATGTCGAGGGCGGTGCTCAGGCCGGCCAGCCGGTCGCGGGCGGCCCGGCCGGCCCGGCGCAGCGGCGACAGTGCGGGGGATGTGGCGACCATCAGAACCTCGGGGGGACGAGGACCTGGTAGAGCATGGTGATCACGTAGTTGGCCGAGAACACCAGGATCGAGGTCACCACCACCGCCTTGTTGACCGCGCGTCCCACGCCCACCGGGCCCAGGTCGCAGTTCATGCCCGCATAGCAGGCCACGGCGGCGGCGATGAACCCGAAGATCCACGCCTTGAACAAGGTGACGACCAGGTCGGAGAACTGCAGCAGCGAGGTGGCTCCGTCGAAGTAGGCGCCGGGGCTGACCCCCTGCTGGATGACGTTGAAGTAAAAGCCCCCGGCGGTGCCCGACAGGATCACCACCGAGCACAGCAGCACCGCCACCGTGCTGGCCGCCCACAGCCGGGGGGTGACCAGGCGGTGCACCGGGTTGATGCCCATGACCTCCATGGCGGCCAGCTCGTCGCGGATGTTGCGGGCTCCCATGTCGGAGGTGATGGCCGAGCCGCCGGCGCCGGAGATCAGCAGCGCCGAGGCCAGCGGCGCCACCTGGGTGATCATGTTGGCCACCACCAGGGCGCCGGTGCCGGACTGGGCGCCCAGCTGGCGGGCGATGTCACCGGCCTGCAGCGAGATGGTGGCGCCCAGCGGGATGGCGATCAGCAGCGCCGGCATGCTGGTGACGCGGGCGATGAACCAGCACTGCTCGATGAACTCGCCCCACCAGGTCCGCACGTCCCAGGTGCGGCGCAGTCCCTCCAGGAAGATGACGAACAGCAGTCCGGTCTCATCCAGCGCCTTGCCGGCCCGGCGCAGCACGCGGTCGGGCGCGTTGTGCAGGCTCACTGCCATGTCAGCCGGTGCCCTTGCCTATGGGGGCCAGATCAAGGGTCAAACCAGCCTCCTTCGCTTTCGGACGCGGTGCCCATCCGATGTGACCGCCCTGGCTGGACGGCCTGCTCCGGTGGTGCCGACCGAGGTCGGTTGGATCACGGAAGGGTTGAAGGTCACACGTGTCGCTCCTAACCCACCCTGTGATCTGCAGCACTCTATTAGAACATGTTCTAAAAAGCGAGTACTTACCTTCCGCTGTCTCATTCACTAGGATTCGCCGGGTGTGCACTTCTCCGGCTCGCTCCGCATTTGCGCTGGTCACAGCAATGACATGGGGGCGAGACCGGATATGGAAGCCCCTCTGCCCGCCGCGACCTTTTTGAGCCCCCATGCCGGAACCCGGCCGCATGCCCCGCCTCGACCCGCTCGCCGTCACCCGGGCGCGCTGGGCCGAGCAGACCCTGCCCGGCGACCCGTGGCCCTTCCTGGCCACCGGGTCCCTCAGCCGGCTGCACCAGATCGTCAGCCGCGCCCTGGACGACCGGCTCAAGCCCTTCGAGCTCAGCCGGACCGGTTACTTCCTGCTGACCACCCTGTCGTTGATCAAGGGGGAACGGGCCCGGCTGGGCACCCTCAGCCGGTACCTGATGATCCATCCGACCACCGTCACGCTCACCGTCGATCAGCTGGAGCGGGCCGGGCTGGTGACCCGCGAGCGCCACCCGCACGACCGCCGGGCCACCCTGGTGCGCCTCACCGGGTCGGGGCTGGAACGGGTGCGGCAGGCCAACGCCGCGCTCCAGGACGACGCCGCCGAAGGGCCGCTGGGCGAGCTGACCGGGCGCTACCGGAAGCTGTTCGAGGCGCTGCAGGAGGTGCGGGCGGCGGTGGGCGACACCGATTTCTGAGTCCCCGGACTGGTCGTCACAACACTCTGCGTCACTTTTCGCCCGGCCGAACCGAGCACACGTCACAATGCGTATCGTTAAACGGCGAGCAGTCCACCGGTCAAAGGCAGGGCGGTCCATCCCCATGCGACATAGTCCAGGCCGAATTCCCGATCCGCCGCGGCGGCCCGCACCCCGGCCCGGGGCGGCGCACCGTCCGCCGCGCCCGCCGCATCCCCCGCTTCCTCCGGCCGGACGGTCCGGCCGGCGCCGCAAACGCCGGCGGCTGCGGCTGGTCCGGCGCGTCCTCACCAGCAACGTCACCATCACGCTGGCGGCCATCGCCGGGCTGCTGGCGGTCGCGCTCAACATCACCTCCCTCAATCCCTCCGAACCCAAGCCGCCGGCGCTGGCGGCCGAGCTCGACCTGTCCACCAACGAGCTGGTGGCGCTGCTGACCCGCACGGACATGGACGCGGTCGCCGCCGACGCCATCGCCCAGGCCAAGCGCCGCGCCCACTTGCAGCAACTGGAGGAAGAGCGCAAGGCCCGCGAGCGCGCCGAGTGGTACCGCAAGAACCGCGACAAGATCGAGGCGGCCAAGCAGGCCGAGAAGCTGCGCGCCATCAACCCCTCCGCCGCCCAGAACAAGGCCTACGGCAAGCTGATGAACAAGCTGAAGGGCTGGGAGGAGTGCTGGCCGTCGCTGGAGAACCTCTGGGAGCGCGAGAGCAACTGGAACGAGCGGGCGCGCAACCCCTATAGCGGCGCCTACGGCATCCCGCAGGCGCTGCCCGCCGAGAAGCTCGCCTCGGCGGGTGCCGACTGGCGCACCAGCTCCCCCACCCAGATCGCCTGGGGGCTCGGCTACATCAAGGCCCGCTACGGCAACCCCTGCAAGGCCTGGCAGTTCTGGCAGGCCAACCACTGGTACTGAGCCGAGGTCTCCGGCCGGGCGCCCCCGCCCGCTCAGGTCCCCGGACGTGCCACCGGGAGGCGGTGAGACCATGAGGTCATGGGGACCAACGGCCATGAAGGAGGCAGCGGACGGCAGTGGGCACGGGCCGACGCCACCCGGCAGGCTCTGCTCCAGGCCGCTCAGGAGGTCTTCGCCGACCGCGGCTACCACGACGCCGGGATCGCCGAGATCGTCGAGCGGTCCGGGATCAGCGTCGGCAGCCTCTACCACCACTACGGCGGCAAGGCCGGCCTCTTCATGGCGCTGTGGGAGCACTACAACCGCGCACAGGAGGAGGGGGCCACGCGCGCGGTCGCCCAGGCCCGTAAGCGCGGTGAGAAGGACCCGATAGCGCTCTTCATCGCCGGGGCCCGCGCCTATCTGCGGGTGTGCTGGGAGCAGCGGGACGTGGCGCACCTGTTCCATGAGGGCGAGGGGCCGTCGGGGTTTGCGCTGATGCGCCGCAGCCGGGCCCGGCAGTGGGTGGCGCAGAACACCAAGCTGCTGCGCGGCCTCAACGGCGATGGCGAAGAGCGGGGCGGACGCCGCCGCCAGGTGCTCAGCCTGGTGCTGACCACCGTGATCGGGGAGGCCGGTCGGGAGATCGCGACGGCCGAGAGCGAGGAGGCGGCCAACGAGATCGTCGAGGAGGTGTGCCGGATCCTCATCCGGCTGGCCGGCGGGTCGGCCGACTGACCGGCCGGGCGGCGGCCGGAAGCAGTGGCCGGAATAGGCCTCACCGACCGGAATCCACCTGCCGCTTCGTAAAGACGCGCATACGCGCCGTCCGGCCGGAACCCGCTAACCTAACCGCCAGGCCATAACGCTCTGACGGAAAGCGAACTGTCAATGCCCACCTCCACCTGGTTCCGGCTGGACGTCGCCAAGCGCAATCGGGTGCTGCACGCGGCCATGCGGGAATTCGGGGAGAACGGCTACTCGACCGGCAGCCTCAACACCATCGCCCGTGAGGCGGGCATCGCCAAGGGCTCCCTGTTTCAGTACTTCACCGACAAGCTGGAGTTCTTCGCCTACGTCTGCGACGAGACCTCCCGGCGGATCCGGGAGGAGATGGAGCGCCGGATCGCCGCGATCGACCTCGACCAGCCCGTCGACGAGTGGCTGTTCGACGCCTTTTGCGAGTGGACCGAGTACATGGCCGACCATCCCCTGGAACGGGGAGTCACCGCGGCCACCAACTTCGAGCTGGACAACAATGTGCGGGCGGTGGTGCGCGACACCGCCAACCAGCATTACCTGCAGGTCATCCACCCGGTGCTGGAGCTGTGGAAGGAGCGCGGCGACATCCGCCCGGACGCCGACCTGGACATCCTGGCCTCGCTGCTGCTGATGACGCTGCCGTTCCTGGCGCTGGCGCCCTATTACGACGGGCTGGACCCGGTGCTGGACATGCGCGGCCGCACCCCCGAGCAGCAGCGTCCGATCATCCGCCGGCTCATCGCCGGCATCACGCCGTTGTTCGTGGCGGCGAAGGAAGACGACTGAGGGAACGCACGGGGGCTTTCTGCACGCCCATGCCGTCCGTGCCCGGGGACCCGTCGCGGTCCCCGGGCACGATGGGTCAGCTCACCACGTAGTCAGAGGCCTTGACCCGGCGGGTGCCCGCCCAGTACTCGAAGGCGAAGCCCGGCCACAGGGTGCGGTTGACGCCGTTCTCGTCCAGGTACCAGCTCTGGCAGCCGCCCTCGTTCCACACGCCCTTGCGCAGCCGCCGGTGCATCCGGTCGTTGTAGCGGCGCAGCGCCCGGCGGGTGACCTCGATGGTGTCCCCGCCCTGGCGCTGGATCAGCCGCAGGCAGCCCAGGATGTGCTGGAACTGGGCCTCCATCATGAAGATCATCGAGTGGTGGCCCAGCCCGGTGTTGGGGCCCATGAGCATGAAGAAGTTGGGGAAGCCGGGGATGGTGACCCCGTGGTAGGCCTCGGCGCCGTCGGCCCAGGCCTCCTGGATCTTCAGCCCGTTCCGGCCCACGATGTGCTGGGAGGCCAGCGTCTCGACGACCTTGAAGCCGGTGCCGTAGATGATGCAGTCCACCTCCAGCTCCCGGCCGTCGCCGGTGACGATGGCGTTCTCGGTGACCTCGCCGATGCCCTCGGTCACCAGCTCCACGTGGGGCAGGTTGAAGGTCGGGTAGTAGTCGTTGGACAGCAGGATGCGCTTGCAGCCGATCCGGTAGTTCGGGGTGAGCTTGCGGCGCAGCTCGGGGTCGGGGATCTGCCGCTTGAGGTGGGAGCGGGCGCTGTGCTCCAGCGGTGCCATCAGGCGGGGGTCGAGGGCGAACCCCAGGGCGCGTCCCTCCAGGATCCAAAAGAGGGCGTCGCGGAAGACGCGGGCGGTGCCGGGCACGTGCTCAAAGAGCCACTGGGCCGACTTGGGGATGGCCACGTCGGGCTTGGGCTGGATCCACGGGGCGGTGCGCTGGAAGACGTACAGCTGAGAGGCCTTCTTGGCGACCTGGGGGACGAACTGGATCGCCGAGGCGCCGGTGCCGATCACCGCCACCCGCTTGCCGGTCAGGTCGTAGTCGTGGTCCCACTCGGCGGAGTGGAAGGTCTTGCCCTGGAACTTCGGCAGACCGGGCAGGTCGGGGTAGGAGGGCACGTGCAGCGCGCCGATGCCGTAGATCACCGCCCGGGGCCGGTAGCGGCGGCCGTCGGCGACGATCACGTCCCAGCGGCGGGCCTGGTCGTCATACTCCAGGGCGTCGACCCGGCTGTCATAGCGCAGGTACTTCTCCAGGCCGTACTTGGCGGCCACATCCCGCATGTAGTCCCAGATCTCCTGCTGCGGCGCGAACAGCCGCGACCAGCGCGGGTTGAGTTCAAAGGAGTAGGAGTACATGTGCGAGGGCACGTCACAGGCGCAGCCGGGGTAGGTGTTGTCGCGCCAGGTGCCGCCCAGCTCCTTGTCCTTCTCCAAGATCACAAAGTCGTGGAACCCGGCCTTGATCAGCTGGATCGCCATGCCCAGGCCGGCGAATCCGGAGCCGACGATGACGACCGAGGGGTTTTCGCTCATACTGCCCGCCCTTCCCGATAACCTACTCGGAGTAAGTTACCACCAGTAGATTACTGGCGGTAGGGCCGGATCGGATAGGGTTTCGCCGTGAGTGGTGCCACGTCCCGGACCCGGCGACGGATGTCGCGGGCCGAGCGCAAGCGTCAGATGCTCGACGTGGCCGAGCAGGTTTTCGCCGAACGCGGCTACCGCGCCGCCTCCATGGACGAGATCGCCGAGCGCTGCGGCGTGTCCAAGCCGATGCTGTATGAGTACTTCGGCTCCAAGGACGGCCTGCTGATGGCGGCGATCGACCGCGCCAAGGCCGAGCTGTATGAGGTGACCAGCCGGGCCATGGCCGAGGCGGACACCCCGCAGGAGATGGTCTGGCGCGGCATGCTCGCCTATTTCGAGTTCATGGACTCCCACAGCCACTCGTTCGCGATGCTGCTGCAGGAGCCGATGGTCGGCCCGCCGGCCACCGGGGAGGCCCTGGAACAGGCCCGCCGCCAGCAGAGCGGGCTGATCGCGCCGATCATCGCCGCGCTGGCGCCGAACATGCCGCCGCAGGCGGTGGACGCCTACACCGAGATCATCATCGGCGCCTGCGAGCGGCTGGCGGTGTGGCGGCTGCGCCACCCGCAGGTGACCGCCCGCGACGCCGCCGCCTACATGGCCGACTTCACCTGGAACGCCATGAAGCACCACCTGCCGGAGCACGCCTCCCTCCCCACGGCCGTCCCCGGCGTGCCAAGATCGGAAAGCCCCGCGGACTGAAAGACACCGCACCCGGAGGTCGCCATGCCCGTAGCCCCGTTCGACGGTGCGCTGGCCGTGGTCACCGGAGCCGGCAGCGGCATCGGCCGGGCCACCGCGCTGGCGCTGGCCGGGCGCGGCGCCACCGTGATCGCCGCCGACATCGACGGCGAGGCCGCCGAGCGCACCGCCGCGCTGGCCGGCGCGCAAGGCCCGGCGGCCACCGCCTACCGGGTGGACGTGGCGGACGCGGCGGCGATGGAGAAGTTCGCCGCCGACGTGCGGGCCGGTCACCGGGTGCCCGACATCGTGGTCAACAACGCCGGCATCGCGATCAGCGGCCCGTTCCTGGAGACCGGCGTGGCCGACTGGGAGCGGATCCTCGGGGTCAACCTGTGGGGGGTGATCCACGGCTCCCGGCTGTTCGGGGCGCAGATGGCAGAGCGCGTCCGGGCGCTGCCGGTCACGCCCGACAAGGGCGGCCACATCGTCAACATCGCCTCGGCCGCCGCCTATGCGCCCAGCCGGGCCATGCCGGCCTACTGCACCACCAAGGCCGCGGTGCTGATGCTCAGCGAGTGCCTGCGCGCCGAGCTGGCCGGGGCGCGCATCGGGGTCACCGCCGTCTGCCCCGGCTTCGCCGAGACCTCGATCATCGACAACGCCACCATCGTCGGGGTGTCCGCCCCGCAGGCCGAGCGCCTGCGCGAGCTGGGGCGGCGCGGCCTGCGCCTGCGGCGCTACCCGCCGGAGAAGGTCGCCGAGCGCATCGTCGAGGCGATCGTCAAGAACAAGGCGGTGGTGCCGGTCAACTTCGAAGGCCACCTGCTGCGCGGCCTGTCCCGGCTGTCCCCGCGCGCCCTGCGCCTGCTGGCCCGGGTCCCCATGCCCACGCCCCGGGTCCGGTGACCCCCAAACGGGCTCAGGCCAGCAGTGAGGCGGCGTCCCGCTCATGGACGCGGGCGTCCGGCTGGTCGATGAGGGCCAGGCAGGCGGCATAGCCGGGCCCCGGTTCCAGGGCGTGCATGGTGATCCGGGAGGCCATGCCGGCACGGCCCTGCCAGTCCCGCAGGCGGGGGTGCTCGTCGGGAGCCGACACCCGAAGGTCGGCCAGCGGCACGCGCAGCCCGTCGCCGGTGGCCTTCACCACCGCCTCCTTGCGGGTCCAGTACTCCAGCAGGCCGCGGCGGCGGGCCTGCGGCCCCAGCCCGCGCAGGTCGGCGGCCTCCTCGGGGTCGAGCACCTGGGCGGCGATCTCGTCGGTCAGCCGGTCCGACAGCTCCTCGACGTCCACGCCGACCGGGCCGCCGCCGCTGAGGGCGACCACCACCCGCTCCCCCGAGTGCGACACCGACAGGTGGGGCCCGCCCTCGATCACCGGACGTCCGTGGGGGGCGCCGCACCCCGAGCAGGTACGGTCCAGCGGCACCCGCTCGGGCGGCACGCCCAGCAGCTCCCCGGCCGCCAGCCGGGTGACGGCCGCTCCCAGGGTGAACCGGTCCCGGTCGTCCGGGCGCAGGTAACGCTCGCGGCGGCCCCGTTCGACCTCGTTGAGCAGCTCGGTGTGCCAAGGCCGCACATCGGTCAGCCTCGCCCACCACACCTGACACTCCAGCACGGGGCCAAGGTACACGTACCGGGACGAAAGGCTCTTGACTGTCAGTCTTATAGCGGTGACCTTGAAGGCCGGACACCGACCGATCGGTCGGGCGGGCACACACAACGGCAGGGGTCACGGCATGACGACGGGCGTACGTTTCGGCGAGCGCAAGCGGGCCTATGAGGAGCTGCGGGCCCGTGCGGCGCGGATCGCCACGGGGCTGGCGGATCTCGGCGTGGGCTCGGGCGACCGGGTCGCCGTCATGCTCCGCAACGAGCCGGCCTTCCTGGAGGTCACCGAGGCCGCGCAACTGCTGGGGGCGCTGCCCGTCCCGGTCAACTGGCACTGGCGGGGCGAAGAGCTGGCGCACCTGTTCGGCGACAGCGGCGCCAAGGTGGTGTTCGCGCACACCGATCTGGTGCCGAAGGTGGAGGAGGTGCTGCCGGAGGACGTCGGGCTGGTCGAGGTGCGGGTGCCCGACGAGGTGACCGCCGCCTACGGGCTGCCGCCCAACGGGGTGACCCGGCGCCATCCGACGCTGGAGGCGCTGATCGAGTCCAACGAGCCCTGGCGGGAGCCGGCCGCCCAGGCGCCGCCGAGCGTCATCTACACCTCCGGCACCACCGGCAGGCCCAAGGGGGTCCGCCGCAAGCCGCACTCCCCCGAGGACACGGTCAAGATGGCCATGGGGATCTTGGAGGTCTTCGGGCTGTCGCCCGAGATGCGCACGCTGGTCCCCGCGCCGCTGTACCACAGCGCCCCGAACGTGCACGCGCTGCTGGCGAGCAGGCTGGGCATCGATCTGACGATCATGCCGAAGTTCGACCCCGAGGGCCTGCTGCGCACCATCGAGCGCAACCGCATCGAGCACATCCAGATGGTGCCGACCATGTTCATCCGCCTGCTGCGGCTGCCGGAGAAGGTGCGCAAGAGCTATGACCTGTCGTCGCTGAAGGCGGTGGTGCACGCCGCCGCGCCGTGCCCGGTGGACGTCAAGCAGGCCATGATCGACTGGTGGGGGCCGATCCTGCGCGAGTACTACGGCGGCACCGAGACCGGCATCATCACCGCCAGCGACTCGCAGCAGTGGCTGGCCCACCCCGGCACCGTGGGCCGCGCCGTGTGGGACTGCGACGTGAAGATCCTGGACTCCGAGGGCAGGGAGCTGCCCGCCGGGCAGGTGGGCGAGGTCTACCTCAAGCCGCCGTCGTTCTGGCCCGACTTCACCTACATCGGCGATGACGCCAAGCGGCGCGGCATCGAGCGCGACGGGTACCTGACGGTCGGCGACATGGGGTACCTGACCGAGGACGGTTACCTGTTCCTGTGCGACCGGGCCGGCGACATGGTGATCTCCGGCGGGGTCAACATCTACCCGGCCGAGATCGAGGCCCATCTGCTGAAGCTGGAGGGCGTGCAGGACGCGGCGGTGTTCGGCATCCCCGACGCGGAGATGGGCGAGGCGCTGGCCGCGCACATCGTGGCCGATCCGGCGGCCGGGCTGACGGCCGAGCGGGTGCGCGAGCACGTGCGGGCGGGCATGGCCGGCTACAAGGTGCCCAAAGTGGTGGTCTTCGAGCAGTCGCTGCCGCGGGAGGAGACCGGCAAGCTGTTCAAGCGCAAGCTGCGCGACCCCTACTGGGCCGGCGCGGGGCGGCGGATCTGACGCCGCTGCCGGCAGAACCCGATTCTGCGGAAACCCTTTTCACGCTGGGCAATTCGTCGTCACGACGATAAGCGAGGGCAAAGCCGTTCGAAAATCTTGAAAAATCCTCATCTCCTGCCCCAGGAGATATGCGGCGATCACCATTTCACACGGCCCCGACATGACTTTCTCACCGTGCGTGCCGGAGATGTCACGACAAGGCTCGCCCTCATCCGGCGCATGACGTCTGCGAGCGGGCCGAACGCCCCGGAGAAGACGGGCGCGCAATGGCACCAAGTGCAATAAAGCGAGGGCCGCCGGTCGGTGCATCGACCGGCGGCCCTGCCGCCGTGTTGTACTTTCTCTGCCGAGGCGCCCCGGGATCAGACCCAGGACACCCCACCCGGTCGCGCGGCCACCTTCTGTGTCTCCTCCTCCCGGGCACGAGCCTCCCCTCCGCCCGTGCCCGATGCCGAACGATACCCCCCGTGAATGGGCTTACACCCGCATTTACCGCAATATTCTAAAGGCGCTTCATCGGTGTCATGCCAGGTTCCGCCGGTCCGCGGGAACAAATGCCTTAACGGAGGTTCCGCAGCACTTCCCGGGCCACCGCGGCGGCCTCCTCCAGAGACCTTTGCCGCTGCCGGGCCGAGGGGGTCCCGCCGTCCGTCCGCTCGGTGTAGCGCACCGTTATCACCACATTGCCGCTGCGCACCGCGACCTCCCCGATGGCCAGCGGCCGGCTCCGGTCCACCCGGAATCAGCGGTAGGCCTGGTCCCCCAGCCCGGGCTGCTCCTCCAGCGTCACCGTCCGCTCCTCGGTGACCTGGCGGGCCAGCCGCCACTTGATGTCGAAGTGCCGGCGGGCGCTGTCCACCGGCGTGATCGCGCCGGTGGCCGAGTAGAGCCGGCTGTCGATCTCCAGCCAGCGCTCCGCGCCCCGGCCGGAGGAGGGGCCGTACCCGCAGTAGCCGAAGGTGTTGTTGCCGCTGGAGGTCCGCTCGGCCCCCGGCACCAGCCGCTCGACCGTCGCCTCCGACACCGTCCGGCAGGCCGGCGGCAACGCGGTGTAGACCGGGCCGCCCGCCGCCTTGGTGGCCGCGGCCGGCGGACGCGACGCCGACGCTCCCCCACTCGGCCCGGACGCGGAGCCCTCCTCGTCGCCGCCCAGCGGCAGCAGCCACCACACCACCGCCACCGCGGCCGCGGCCACCCCCACGACCGCCGGCAGGGTCACCAGCCTCGACCGGTGTGCCGTATCCGGAGGCTCTGGAGGCGAGTAGATCCGGTCGAAGCCCCCCGGCGGCCGTGGCAGGCCCACTCTCACCCCTCCCGCGCTGCTGCTCCCCTCCGAAGGCTAGGCAAAGCCCGCAGCCCTGACCAGGCCGGTGGCTCAGCCGGAGAAGTGGATGGGGTTGACCAGGTCGGCGTAGATGAGCAGGGCGCCCATGAACAGCATGACCAAGGCCATCATGTAGGTGAGCGGCAGGGCCTTGGCGACGTCCACATAGCCGGGGTCGGGACGGCGCAGCAGCCTGGCGAAACCGCGCTTGACCGCCTCCCAGAGGGCACCGGCGATGTGACCGCCGTCCAGCGGCAGCAGCGGGATCAGGTTGAAGGCGCCGACGCCGAAGTTGACCGCGGCCAGCACCGAGATGAACCAGGCGATCTTGTCGGTGGTGGGGTGCTCGGAGGCGATGATCTCACCGCCGATCCGGCTGGCGCCCACCACCCCGATCGGGCCCTCGGGGTCGCGCTCCTGCCCGCCGAAGGCGGCGTGCCACACGTCCACCATCCGCTGCGGCAGCAGCGCCAGCGCCACCACGGTGCGCTCGGTCATCTCGCCCATGTGGGCGGCCACCGCGCCCGGCCCCAGCCGCTCCCGCTCCACCAGCGGGGAGATGCCCAAAAAGCCGACCGTCTCGATCTTGTCGGGGTCGTCCAGGGAGCGCAGCCGGTTGGTGGTGACCGGCACCTGCAGGGTGCGGCGGACGCCGTCGGCGCCCTCCACGACGACCTGCACGGTGCGCCCGCCGGAGTCGCGGATCAGCTTCTGCAGCTCGGTGTAGTCGGAGATCTCCTTGCCGTCGTAGGAGATGAAGCGGTCACCGGGCCGCAGGCCCACCTGCGCGGCGGGGGTCAGCGGCTCGTCGGGACGGCACTCGCGGCCGGCCTCGGCGGCGGGGATGACGCACTTGGAGACCGAGCTGATCACCGGCTGCGGCCGCTCCACCCCGAACCCCATGATCAAGATGGCGAAGAACACCACCGCCAGCAGGATGTTCATGGCCGGCCCGGCGAACATGATCAGCAGCTTCTGCCACCACTTCTTGGCGTAGAAGACCCGGTTCTCATCGCCCGGCCCGACCTCCTCCAGCGCCGCGCCGCGGGCGGAGTCGATCAGCCCCTGGAACGGTCCGGTGCGCATGGAGCGCACCCGGATGGTCCCGTCCGGCCCGACGACGTCGCCCTTGCGGGGCGGCAGCATGCCGATCATCCGGATGTAGCCGCCGAGGGGCAGCCACTTGATCCCGTACTCGGTCTCCCCCTTGCGGACCGACCACAAAGTGGGCCCGAACCCGACCATGAACTGGGTGGTGCGGACGCCGAAGAGCTTGGCGAAACTGAAGTGCCCCAGTTCGTGCAGCGCGATCGACAGCATGAGCAGCAAGAAGAACAGCAAGGCGCCGCCCAGCACGATCAGCGATTCCATGTGCCCTCCGGGTTATCCGCAATGGGGACAAGCGTATGTCATGTCATACGGACGAACCCCCTGGCGAGATGCCCGCTTCCGGCCGCCCTCATGGGCGCCGCGGCGACCGTCCTGCACGCGGCGGGGATGGGGAAACCCGCCGGGAAGGCCGCGCGGAGAACTCAGGTGAGGAAACCGCGCAGCAGGGCGGCGGTGCCCTCCAGGTGCTCGACGACCGCGATCCGGGCCGCCTCCGGGTCGCCCTCCAAGATCGCCGCCACGATGGCCTCGTGCTGCTGGGCCGAGTGCTCGATGTTGCGCTTGAGCACCGGGATGGCGTTCAGCAGGTCGGTGACCCGCATCCGGGCGTCGGCGCAGGCGGCCGACAGCAGGGTGGAGCCGGTCAGCTCGGCGATGGTGAGGTGGAAGCGGGCGTCCAGCCGCCGGTAGTCGGCCTCGTCGGCGTTGTTGGCCTCCTCCAGCGCCCGCCGCAGCCGGGCCGTCTGCGTCTCGTTCAGCCGCATGTCGGCCAGCAGCTGGGCGGCGCCGGTCTCGACCGCCATCCGGTAGGTGAGGGCGTCGGTGAGCTTTTCGACCTGCCCCTCGGCGACGCGGGCCAGATCCCCGCTCTGCGGACGGGGCGTGCGGTAGATCACGAAGGTGCCGCCGGAACGGCCCCGGCGGGACTCCACATACCCCTCCTGCTGGAGCGCGCGGATCGCCTCCCGGAGGGTGACGCGGCTGACGCCGAGCCGGGGCGCCAGCTCCCGCTCCGGGGGCAGCCGCTCGCCGTGCGCCACCACTCCGAGCTTGATGATCTGCAAAAGCCGCTCGACGGTCTCTTCGAAGGCGTTGCCGGCCCGGACGGGGCGGAGCACCGCGGCGAGCGGGTCGCTGGGAGGCTCCTGCGGCGAACCGTGTGCCTGATCGTCGATCTCGCTCAGCATTACCGCCCTTCGGTGCTGGTTGAGGCCGTCCGGGGCAACGTTACCGCTCGATCGGCCGCTCGCCCATCGTCGCCGCTCCCGCCCGGGCCCGCCGCCGCGCGCGGCGGCGGCTACCCTGGCCCGCGTGGCGGTGCAGATCGCGGTGTGCGGGCCGGGCGAGTGCTCGCCGCGGGAGGAGCGGTGGGCCCGCCAGGTGGGCCGGCTGCTGGCCGAACGGGGCGCGGTGGTGCTGTGCGGCGGCTACGGCGGGGTGATGGCGGCGGCCGCCGCCGGGGCGCGCGCGGCCGGCGGCACGGTGGTGGGTCTGCTGTCGGGCGCCGACCGGCAAGGCGCCTGCCCGGATCTGACGGTGGTGGTCCCCACCGGGCTGGGGCAGGCCCGCAACGCGGTGCTCGTCAACTCCGCCGACGCGGTGATCGTGGTGGGCGGTTCGTGGGGGACGCTGTCGGAGCTGGCCCACGCCATGCGGCGCGGCACCCCGGTCGTGGCGCTGGGCGGCTGGCGGGTGATCGACGCCGCGGGCGGCCCGGTGCCGGGAGTGCGGCATGCCGCCACCCCGGCCGAGGCGGTCGAGTCGGCCTGGCCCGCCGCCTGACCGCCCCTGTGACGGAAAGCGCGCTCTGCTCCGCTCCCGTGCCCATGGGGGCGGGCTGCTAGCCTGAGGCCCAGCCGTCGACCCCGTGCGGGAGAGTGCCCTCGCAGCCGGCGGGGGACGCCGAAGGAGCAACCCCTCCCCGGAACCTCTCAGGCCCACGGACCGCGCGGGACAGGCGACCTCTGGAAAGAGGGGACGCACGTCCCCCGCCGAAGGTGAAAGCGTCCCGGGCCGTGGGGCGTGAATCTCTCAGGCGCCGAGACAGAGGGGGAGGCACCGTCCACACCTGGTGCGGGTGGGAACATGAGACCAGCGCACCGTGACAAGGAGCCGACCCGTGTCTGCCGACAACACCACCGCCAAGAAGACGCCGCTGTATGACGTCCACCGTGAACTCGGCGCCACCATCGTCGACTTCGCCGGTTTCCTGATGCCGCTGCGGTACGGCGGCGAGACCGCCGAGCACCGTGCGGTGCGCACCGCGGCCGGCCTGTTCGACCTGTCCCACATGGGGGAGATCTTCGTCCAGGGCCCGCAGGCCGCCCAGGCGCTGGACTACGCGCTGGTCGGCCGGCTGTCGACGGTGAAGGTCGGCCGGGCCCGCTACACCATGCTGTGCGCGCCGGACGGCGGGGTGCTGGACGACCTGATCGTCTACCGGCTGGCCGACGACCGCTTCCTGGTGGTCGCCAACGCCGCCAACGTGGCGACGGTGCATCGGGCGCTGACCGAGCGCGCCGCCTCCTTCCAGGCCGAGGTCGCCGACCGCTCCGACGACTACGCCCTGATCGCGCTGCAGGGGCCGCACTCGCAGCGGATCCTGTCGCGCTTCACCGACGTCCCGCTGGCGGAGGTGAAGTACTACGCCTGGGCCGAGGGCGCCGTCGCCGGCGTGCCGGCGCTGATCGCGCGCACCGGCTACACCGGCGAGGACGGTTTCGAGCTGTTCGTGGCCGCCGGCGACGCCGTCCGGCTGTGGCGGGAGCTGGCCGGGGCCGAGGGCGTGCTGCCGGCCGGGCTGGCGGCCCGGGACACGCTGCGGCTGGAGGCGGGCATGCCGCTGTACGGCAACGAGCTGACCGCCGAGACGACGCCGTACGAGGCGGGACTGGGCCGGGTGGTCAAGCTGGACAAGCCCGGTGATTTCGTGGGCAAGAAGGCACTGGCCGCCTACGCCGACACCCCCGCGGGCCGTAGGCTCGTGGGGTTGGTGGCGCGCGGACGCCGGGCGCCCCGCAAGGGGTACCAGGTGGTGCGGGCCGACGACGGCGCCGTGTGCGGCGTGGTGACCAGCGGCGCGCCGTCGCCCACGCTGGGCAGGCCGATCGCGATGGCCTACGTCGATCGCGGGGCCGTCGGGGCCGAGCTGGCCGTCGACGTCCGCGGCAGGCGGGAGCGGGTCGACGTGGTCGATCTGCCGTTCTACAAGCGTTCTGAGACGTCCTGAAGGCGCGTATCCGGGAGAGAGAGCAATCGTGAGCGTTCCAGAGCAGCTCCGTTACAGCGAGGAGCACGAGTGGGTGGCCGGGCTCGGCAACGAGGACGGGGTGGTGACCATCGGCATCACCGCGCACGCCGCCGACGCGCTGGGTGAGATCGTCTATCTGGAGCTGCACCGCAACGAGGGCGAGACGGTGGAGGCCGGGGAGCCCTGCGGGGAGGTGGAGTCGACCAAGTCGGTCAGCGACATCTACTCCCCGGTGACCGGCGAGATCACCGCGATCAACCAGGCGGTGATCGACGAGCCCAAGGTGATCAACGACGACCCCTACGGCGAGGGCTGGATCCTCAAGGTCCGGGTGGAGGAGGAGCCCACCGACCTGCTGGACGCCGAGTCCTACGCCAAACTGATCGAGGAGTCCTGATGAGCTTCGGCCTGCACGACTCGCTGGCGGAGGTGGATCCGGAGGTCGCCGAGGCCGTCCGGGCCGAGCTGCACCGCCAGCAGTCCACCCTGGAGATGATCGCCTCGGAGAACTTCGCCCCGGTGGCGGTGCTCCAGGCGCAGGGCTCGGTGCTGACCAACAAGTACGCCGAGGGGTACCCCGGGCGGCGCTACTACGGCGGCTGCGAGCACGTGGACGTGACCGAGCAGCTGGCGATCGACCGGGCCAAGGCGCTGTTCGGCGCCGAGCACGCCAACGTGCAGCCGCACTCGGGCGCCCAGGCCAACACCGCGGTGTACTTCGCGCTGCTGGAGCCCGGTGACACCGTGCTGGGCCTGGACCTGGCGCACGGCGGTCACCTGACGCACGGGATGCGGCTCAACTACTCCGGCAAGACGCTCAACTTCGTCCCCTACCACGTGCGCACCGAGGACGGCCGGGTGGACATGGACGAGGTGGAGCGCCTGGCCCGGGAGCACCGGCCCAAGATGATCGTGGCGGGCTGGTCGGCCTACCCGCGGCAGCTGGACTTCGCCGCCTTCCGGCGCATCGCCGACTCGGTGGGCGCGCTGCTGATGGTGGACATGGCGCACTTCGCCGGGCTGGTGGCGGCCGGGCTGCACCCCTCGCCGGTGCCGCACGCCGACGTGGTCACCACCACCACCCACAAGACGCTGGGCGGGCCGCGCGGCGGGCTGATCCTGTGCCGCGAGCAGTACGCCAAGAAGATCAACTCGGCGGTGTTCCCGGGCATGCAGGGCGGCCCGCTGGAGCATGTGATCGCGGCCAAGGCGGTGGCGCTGAAGATCGCCGCCTCCGAGGAGTTCCGCGAGCGGCAGGCCCGCACCCTGGAGGGCGCCAAGATCCTGGCCGAGCGGCTGCTGGCCGCCGACTGCGCCAAGGCCGGGGTGAAGGTGCTCACCGGCGGCACGGACGTGCACCTGGTGCTGGTGGACCTGGTGGAGTCGGAGCTGACCGGCCGGGACGCCGAGAACCTGCTGCACTCGGTGGGCATCACGGTCAACCGCAACGCGGTGCCGGGCGACCCGCGCCCGCCGATGGTCACCTCGGGCCTGCGGATCGGCACCCCCGCCCTGGCCACCCGGGGCTTTTCCGCCGACGACTTCGCTGAGGTCGCCGACATCATCGCGCTGACCCTGCAGCCCGACCCCGACATCCCCGCGCTGTCGGCCCGGGTCCGCGCCCTGGCCGAGGCGCACCCGCTGTACCCGGAGCTGTGACCGGCCCCGCCGTGGTCCCGCAGCCGGGATGCGCCCGGTTGCGGGACCACGTGCGGCCTTCCGAAATCGCAGACGATCGCGTTCGGTGTCGCGGCATATCCGACGCTGGAGGAAAAAGCCGCCGCGCCGCTTCACTCGATCATCTGCAACCATCCGTTCGTCGATGGCAACAAGCGAACGGCCTGGGCGGCCGCGGAGATCCTGCCGGTCGCGAACGGGCATGCCTCCGGCCTGACCGAGGACGAGGCGTTCGACCTCGTGCTCCGCGTCGCCACCGCGTGCTCTCAGATCGAGATCAAGGACATCGCGGCGTCGCTACGAGTGGTCCCCTACGATCCCGGGCGGTGAACGGCCGTCAGGGCGTGATGTTCATGCCGGCCAGGACGCGGGTGGCCAGCGTGGTGTCGCCGGAGACGGTGACGGTGACCTGGTCGGGGGTGCGGCGGCCGGTGGACAGCAGCAGGTAGGTCTCCCAGTCCATGCGCAGCGAGGCGGTCGGGTCGGTGAGCGGATCGACCTCGGCGGCGCGGCCGCTTTCCCCCACCGCCGCATAGCGGGTGAAGGCGATGGGGCCGGTGACCTCCAGCCTGAGGGACTGGCCGGGGCGGGCGCCGGCCCTCTTGGCCAGCACGTACGGCAGGCCGGACAGGAGGTGGTCGCGGGTGAGGCGGGCGGCGGGGGCGTCGAGGTTGCCGGAGCGGCCCACCGCGCGGCGGATGTCCTGTTCGTGGGTGTAGCAGTCGAAGGCGCGGATCCGGATGAACTGCACGTACGGGCCCGGCTTGCCGGTGGGCAGGATGACCTCCTGGTCGGGGTCCATGCCGGGCAGCTGGGCCAGCCGCCGGTCCAGCACCTCGGCCAGCTCGGCGACGACCTTCTCCGGCGGCAGCGGGCGGCGCACGTCCACGTCGATCTCCAGCATGCGGCCGAAGTCGTTGCGCACGTGCGGCAGGTGCTCGGGCAGGCGGTGGTCGGGCTGGGGCTCGCCGAGCATCATGCGTTCCACGCCGATCAGGTGGGAGAGGACATCCTTGACCGTCCAGCCGGGGCAGTCGGTGGGCCGGTCGTAGTCGGAGGGCTGCAGTTCACCGGTCAGCGCGAGCGTCGAGCGCAGGGTCTGCTCCCAGGCCGCCACGCTTTGAGCCATGTCCTCTCTCATGGCATGGGAGGGTCTCACGAGAAGGTTGCTTCAGGCAACCCTTCAGTTCTCCAGCCAGATGTAGCCGGCGAACCGGCCGGTGCGGCCCTCCCTGCGGTAGGAGTACAGCTCCGGGGACTCCAGGGTGCAGCGCGCATCGTGCCGGACGTCGGCGACCCCGGCGGCCTTGAGCTGGGCCTCGATGCCGGCGCGCAGGTCCAGGGCGGGCGTGCCGCGGCGGGTGGTGGCGCGGGCCTGCGGGACCGCGGCGGCGACCTCCTCGCGCAGCTCGGCGGGGACCTCATAGCACAGCCCGCAGGCGGCCGGGCCGATCAGCGCCGTCATCTGGGCCGGGTCCGCGCCGCGCGCGCTCATCGCCTCCACCAGGGCGGGGACGACGCCGAGCGCGGTGCCGGCCCGGCCGGAATGGGCCGCGCCGACCAGCCCGGCGACGGGGTCGGCGACCAGGACGGGGGCGCAGTCGGCCACCAGGACGGCCAGGCCCAGGCCCGGCCGGTCGGTGAAGACCGCATCCAGCCCGGGCGGATCGTCCCCGAAGGGCTCGGTGACATAGCGGACCTCGGCGCTGTGGACCTGCCGCATGAAGACCACCCGGGCGGGGTCCAGTCCCAGCTCCCGGGCGGTGGCGTGGCGGTTGCGCCGGACCGCCTCGGGGTCGTCGCCGACGGAGCCGCCGAGGTTGCGTTCATCGAACGGCGGGGCGCTCACCCCGCCCTTTCGGTCGGTGATGGCCGCCCGCACCCGATCGCCCAGCCGCATCGCGCCAGCCCTCCGTCCCCGTGCGCCGGGCTTTTCGCCATGCCGCCCGGCTGCAGACCCACCGGCTTCGCTTCGCCGGAGAGGTTATCCCACGGCGGGCGACGGGCCGGTGGCGCGCTCGGGCGCACCACCGGCCCTGAAGGATGCGCGCGGTTACTTCAGCTTGCCGCGGGCCTTGTCCCGGGCCTGCTGGGCCTTGCTGCGGGCGTCGTCCATGATGTCCTGGGCCTGACCGGCCTGGTCCTGCCGGTCGGGCCGCATGGCCTCGGCCCGCTCGCCGCTCTTCGACCGCTGCGCCTTATTGCTTTTCGCCACGACAATTCCCCCCATTAAGTGCGACGTGGCCTTGCGCCCCCTATATACCCGGGGAGTCGAAATCATGCGCCGAACTTTCGAACTTTCCAGACGCCCGTCAAATGTGTTCAAATCGGATGATTATCGGCAGATCGGGCTTGTTCGTCAGGGCGCGGCAATGAGCGGCCGGTCCTTTTTCTATCGCCGTATAAAGCTCCGCCAGATCTGCTTCTTCGGCGCAGCCGACGGTCATGGTCACCCGCGGCCGGAAGGCGGTTCCGGCGACGCGGGCCCGGGCCGTGCGCACCCCCGGCAGCCTGCGCGTCTCCGCCGCCAGGCGCCGGGACGCCGCGGCGATCGCCGCGGCGTCCCGGCGCGCCGCAGTTCTGCCGGCCCATGCCCGCATCGCGGCCCACCATGGAGCCTTGCTCCGCCTCTCCTTCAGGGCACCGGTTCGCATGCCCCTTTTCTCACCCGGGGAAGGGCAAAGACACCCATGGGCGCGGCGGATCAGCGGAACACGACGGTTTTGTCGCCGTTGAGCAAGATGCGGTGCTCGCTGTGCCAGCGGACGGCGCGGGCCAGCGCCAGGCATTCCATGTCGCGGCCGACCGCCATCAGATCGGCCGGGCTGTGGGTGTGGTCGACCCGGGCGACCTCCTGTTCGATGATCGGCCCCTCGTCCAGCTCGGGGGTGACGTAGTGCGCGGTGGCGCCGATCAGCTTGACGCCGCGGGCGTGCGCCTGGTGGTAGGGCCGGGCGCCCTTGAAGCTGGGCAGGAAGGAGTGGTGGATGTTGATGATCCGGCCCGGCAGCTTGCCGCACATCTCGTCCGAGAGCACCTGCATGTAGCGGGCGAGCACCACCAGGTCCACCCGGTAGTGCTCCACCAGCGCCAGGATCTCGGCCTCTTGAGCGGCCTTGCCGCCCGGCCCGATCGGCAGGTGGTGGTAGTCGATCCCGTACGACTGGGTGAGCGGGCGCAGGTCGGGGTGGTTGGAGGCGACCGCCACGATGTCGATGGTGGACAGCTGCCCGGAGCGGCGGCGGTACAACAGGTCGTTGAGGCAGTGCCCGGCCTTGGAGACCAAGATGAGCACCCGGGTGGGCACGGAGGCGTCATACAGCCGCCAGTCCAGGGCGAACTCCGGGACCAGCGCGGCCAGGGCGGTGCGCAGCCCGTCGGCGACGGCGCCGGGCTCGGGGCCGGGGACGGTGAACTGCACCCGCATGAAGAAGCGGCCGGTGATGGGATCGCCGTACTGCTGGCTTTCGACGATGTTGCACCCGCGCTCGGCCAGCAGACCGGAGACCGCGGCGACGATGCCGGGCCGGTCCGGGCACGACAGCGTCAGGATGTAGTCAGAACTCACGTCAAGGCTTTCTGAGCTGGCACTACGGGACGGGCAAGGCGCCGTCTTCTCGTGGTGTGACCAATGTATTACAGCCCTGCGGCGCCGCTTGAGCAGGTGGCCTGCGGTTTCGCCGGGCCCGGCGCGCTCCCTCGGCACACCGAGCCGCGACCGGATCACCCTGATTCGCCGGAATCACTCTCGCTTGAGTGTTCTCATGGCGCTCATCCCGGTTAGAGTCGCCGGCATGCGATGGGCCGCGCTGCTCGCGCTCGCCACCGTGCTCGTGACGGCCGCCTGCGAGGCGGAGACCGGCGCGAAGGGCGGTGCCGACCGTCCGACGCAGGGGACGCCAGGGACGCCGACGAAGACGCCGCAGAAGCCGGAGCGGGTGCCCGAGAAGGTGGCGGGCATCCCCACCAAGGCCGGCACCCACGTGCTCAAGCTGGACTTCGGCGGGCCGCTGGGACGCCAGTACCGCCTGCGCGTGCCGCCCCGGCTCGCCGGGGGCCGCTGGCGGGACGGCAGGCCCGCCAGACCGCTGCCGCTGGTGGTGGCCATGCACGGCGGCGCGGCCAACGCCGCGCAGATGGAGCGGCTGAGCGGCTTCAACCGGGTGGCCGACCGCGAGGGCGTCCTGGTGGCCTACCCCGAGGGGTTCATGTTCAGCTGGAACGCCGGTTTCTGCTGCGGGCCGGCCAAGCTGGCGAACAGCGACGACGTCGGGTTCGTCACCGAGCTGGTGCGCACGCTGACCGAGGCGGGGCTGGCCGATCGCAGGCGGGTGTACGCCACCGGTTTCTCCAACGGCGCCGGCATGGCCTACCGGCTGGCCTGCGAGGCGCCGGGCACGTTCGCCGCGATCGGGGTGGTGGCGGCGGCCATGGCGATGAAGCGGTGCGACCCGGCGCCGACCTCGGTGCTGATCATGCACGGGACGGCCGACCGCAACGTGCCCTACCACGGCGGCGGGCGGCGCGATTTCAACGACTCCCGGCCGTTCCCGCCCGTCTCGCACGCGGTGGACTACTGGCGCAAGGTCAACGGCCTGCCGCCGCCGCGGCGCGCCCTGACGGTGGCCGGCGGGCCGGACTGCCGTACCAGCGGCAAGGGCGAGGCGGGCACCGAGGTGGCGCTCTGCCGGATCGAGGGCGGCGGACACGTCTGGCCCAAGGGGGCACAGAACACCATTTGGGCGTTTTTCGACGCCAATCCGCGCCGCCGCTAGAATGTGAAGAGTTCTCATATTAATTTCCCGTCCCCTGCACTCCCGGCGGTGACCTCCCGCATGAACCTCCGCAAGCGGTACGACACCGCTACGGCCGCGCTCGAAGCCCCCCTGGCGATCGTCGACCTGGACGCCTTCCGCGCCAACGCCGCCGACCTGGTGCGCCGGGCCGGCGGCAAGCCGATCCGGGTGGCCAGCAAGTCGGTGCGCTGCCGGGAACTGCTCACCCAGGTGCTGGCCATGGACGGCTTCCGCGGGGTCATGGCCTTCACGCTGCCGGAGGCCCTCTGGCTCGCCGCGCACCGGGTCAGCGACGACATCCTGGTCGCCTACCCCACCGTCGACCGCACCGCCCTGGCCGAGCTGGCCGCCGACGAGCACGCCCTGTCGGTGATCACCGTGATGGTCGACTGCGCCGAGCACCTGGAGCTCATCGGCCAGGCCGCCGCGCGGGCCAAGGCCCCGCTGCGGGTGTGCATCGACATCGACGCCGGCTACCGCCTGCTGGGCGGCCGGGTGCGCATCGGCGCGCTGCGCTCCCCGATCCACGACCCCGCCCAGGCCGCCGAACTGGCCCGGCGGATCGAACGCAACCCCGCGCTGCACCTGGCCGGGCTGATGGCGTACGAGTCCCAGATCGCCGGGGTCGGGGACGCCCCGCCCGGCAGCCCGCTGCGGGCCGGGGTGATCCGGGCCATGCAGTCGCGCTCCCGCATCGAGCTGGCCCGCCGCCGCGCCGCCATCGTCCGGGCCGTCCGGCAGGTGCGGCCGGACCTGGAGTTCGTCAACGGCGGCGGCACCGGCAGCGTGGAGAAGACCGCCGCCGAACGAGCGGTCACCGAGGTCGCCGCCGGGTCCGGGCTCTACCAGCCGCACCTGTTCGACTACTACACCAACTTCCGCGGCCGGCCGGCCGCACTGTTCGCCCTGCCGGTGGTGCGCCGGCCCCGGCCGGGCGTGGTGACCTGCCTGGGCGGCGGCTACCTGGCCTCCGGCCCGGCCGACCGGCTCCGCCTGCCCCAGCCCTACCTGCCCGAAGGGCTGTCCTATGACCCCAACGAGGGCGCCGGAGAGGTGCAGACCCCGCTGCGGGGCGAGGCCGCCGACCGGCTGGCCATCGGGGACCGGGTGTGGTTCCGGCACACCAAGGCCGGCGAGCTGTGCGAGCGGTTCGACGTGCTGCACCTGGTGGAGGGCGAGACGGTGACGGCCACCGTGCCGACCTACCGGGGCGAGGGCCGCACCTTCCTGTGAGCGGCCCGGCCCGTGGCGGGCGCGCGTAGATTGGGCACATGAGCGACGCTCCCGTCATCAGCGTGCGCGGCGAGGCCGTGCTGGAGGCCGACCCCGAGATCGCCCACCTGTCGGTGTACGTCCAGGCCGAAGACGACGACCGCCGTGCGACGCTGGAGCGGCTCACCGAGCGCAACCGGCGCTGCCTGGAGCTGGTGCGCTCCTACGGCGAGGCCGTCGAGCGCCTGGAGACCGGCGCGCTCACCATCACCCCGGTGCTGCGGCGCCGGCGCCGCGAGGGCGAGATCCGCCGCTACCAGGGCACCGTCTGGATCAAGATCACCATCGGTGACCTGAGCGTGCTCGGGGAGCTGGTGACCCGGCTCGGCGACCTGGAACGCACCCGGGTGGACGGGCCCGAGTGGGCGCTGCGCCCCGACAGCCCCGTCCGCGCCGAGGCCGCCCGGCAGGCCGTCCGGCAGGCGGTGCAGCGCGCCCACGACTACGCCGAGGCGCTCGGTTGCCGCCTGACCGGAATGGTGGAGCTGTCCGACGAAGGGCTCGGTCACGGACGTCCGGAACCCTTCGAGCCGGTGCCGGTGGCCTACGCCGCCGCGGTGGAGAGCGCCGACGCCGAACCGGAGGCCATCTCCCTGGAACCGGCCGTGCAGATCGTGCGGGCCGCGGTGGAGGCCCGCTTCACCGCCACGCAACCCCAGCTCATCACCCGTGGGGAACGAGCCGCCCGCACCCCCTCCGACAGTTAGGCCGCCCGGACGGGCATGGCCGGCGCGGGAGGCTTCGATGAACATTCGAGCCGATTCACCGGTGTCCGCCAAGTAATGTCAGTGCCATCGGTCAGGATCGTGCCCGGGGACGTCCGAAAAGGGCACGAGCCGGCGAAGGGCGGGAAAACAGGGCCTCGACGGGAGGTGCCGATGGCCGCACCGGATGGGCAAGCCGCGGCGCAGCCGCCCCTGGACGACCCCTGCGGCGAGCGGACGCAGGCCGGGCGGCCGCTGCGCGCCGGCGGCGCGCGGGCCGACGACGGCCTGGATGTGTTCCTGGCCGGGCGGGTGTTCATGGACATGATCTTCACCGGGCTGCCCGGGCTGCCGCCGCCCGGCACCGAACTGGTCACCGACGGGCTGGGCTCGGCGCCCGGCGGCATCGCCAACATCGCGGTGGCGATGAGCCGGCTGGGCCTGCGCACCGGGCTGGCCACCGTGATCGGCGACGACATGTTCGGCGCCTACCTGTGGCGGACGCTGTCGGAGCAGGAGGGGGTGGATCTGACCTGGTCGCGGCGGCCGGCCGGGTGGCCCACCCCGGTCACCGTCTCGCTGGCCTACGACTCCGACCGCAGCATGGTCACCTACGCCCGGCCGCTGCCGCTGACCGCCGACGAGCTGGTCGCCGTCCCGCCCCGGGCCGCCAGCTGCTTCGTCGACATCGACCGCCCGCTGCCGTCGTGGGCGCTGACCATGCGGCGCAGCGGGGCGCTGGTGTTCGCCGACATCGGCTGGGACCCCACCGAGACCTGGTCCACCGACGTGCTGGACCGGCTCGCCGAGGTCGATGTGTTCCTGCCCAACGCCGTGGAGGCCATGGCCTACACCCGCACCCGCACCCCCGCCGAGGCGCTGGAGGCGCTGGCCGAGCGGGTGCCGGTGGTGGTGGTCAAACAGGGGGCGCTGGGCGCCATCGCCATCGACTCCACCACCGGCGAGCGCGCCTCGGCCGCCGCCCTGCCGGTCCGGGCGCTGGACACCACCGGAGCCGGCGATGTGTTCGCCGCCGGGTTCGTGTTCGGCACGCTCGCCGGATGGCCGCTGATGCAGCGGCTGCGCTTTGCCAACCTGTGCGCCGGGCTGTCGGTGCGCCACCACAGCGGCTCGCTGGGCGCGCCCTGCTGGGGCGAGATCGCCGCCTTCGGGGAGACCTCCGACCTGCCCCCGGAGGTGCTGGCCGACTACGAGTTCGTGATCCCCTACATCCCCGCCGCCGAGCTCGGCAACGGCCCGGAGTCGGTCACCCGCGCCCAGCCCACGCTCCGCTGAAAGGACGCCCATGAGCATCAAGATCGCCATCGTCGGGGCGGGTAGCGGCTACATGCCGGGAGTGATCCGCGGACTGCTGCACCGGGCCGCCGACCTGGCCGGCACCGAACTGGCCTTCCACGACATCCACCGCGAGCACCTGGCGCTGATGGCCCGGCTGGCCACCGCCATGTTCGCCGCCCGCGGCGCCGACTTCACCGTCACCTCCCACACCGAGCTCAAGCCCACCCTGGACGGCGCCTCCTACGTATTCACCACCTTCCGGCCCGGCGGGATGGCCGCCCGTCACCTGGATGAGTCGATCCCCCTCAAATACGGCGTGGTCGGGCAGGAGACCGCCGGTCCCGGCGGGTTCCTCATGGCCTGCCGGTCGGTGCCGGTACTGCTGCGGATCGCCGAACTCGCCGACCCGGACGCCTGGATCGTCAACTACACCAACCCCACCAACATCGTCACCGACGCGGTGCTGCGGTACCGGCCCGGCACCCGCATCATCGGATTGTGCGACCAGCACGTCGGCGACACCGAGATGTGGGCCGAGCTGCTGGGCCTGCCCGCCGCCGGGCTGGAGGCCGACTGGATCGGCCTCAACCACGCCACCTGGGCCGAGCGGGTCCGCCTGCACGGCGAGCCGCTCGACCTGCCGGCCCTGCTGGCCGACCTGGAGATCCCCGGCGGGGGCGCCACCCCGTGGCGCGACCCGTCCCGGATGGCCGAGCTGGCCCGCGCCCTGGGCCTGCTGCCCAACTCTTACGCCAAGTACTACTTCTTCCACGACGAGGTGGTGCGAGAGCTGCGCGCCAAGGGCACCACCCGGGCTCAGGACATCTCGGCCATGCTCCCCGGCTACTACGCCTCCCTGGCCGCCGAGGCCGCCAAGCCCGACCCCGACCCCAGCCGGGAGCGGGGCGGCGGCGAGCACGGCGAGTTCGCCGTGGACGTCATCTGCGCCCTGCACCGCGACGAGGACCGCCGCATGATCGTCAACATCCGCAACGACGGCGCGATCTCCTCGCTGGACGACGACGCCGTCGTGGAGGTGCCCGCCCGCATCGGCCGCAAAGGTCCTCTCCGGTCGGCCATGGGCCCGCTCCCCCTGCCGGTGCGCGGCCTCACCCAGGCCATCTGGACCTATGAGCGGCTCGCCGCCGACGCCGCGGCGACCGGCGACCGGCGCACCGCCCTGCAGGCGCTGATGGCCCACCCGTTCGTGCGCGACAAGCACACCGCCGAACGCATCCTCCACGAGGGCCTGGCCGCCCACCGCGACCACCTCCCCCAGTTCGCCCGCTGACCGCCCGGGTTGAACTGCACGGCCGCCGCGGCCGTACACCCGGGTGGGGATGCACCGGCGGCCGCCGGGCCACCGCGGGCGGCTTCACCGCGCAAGGCTCCCGGCGGCTCGTCATGGACCTGTCCTCCGGCCTGGAGCCCCGGCACGCCGCCGCCTTCGGCCTGAGCACGGCCGGCGGCCGGCCCGTGCTGCGCACGCCCATCCCCCGTCCATGACAAAGCGCCGGCCCCGCACGGAGCCGGCGCTTTCTTGCGCACCCTCGGCTCAACGCCGGCGCCGCCGGCCGCGCCGCCACAGCATGAACGCGGTCACGACGACCACGGCGCCGACGCCCACCGCGATCACCCTGCGGTCGACCGGCCCCGCCTCGCCGTCGGTCTCCCCGGGCGGCGCCACCAGCGCGCCCACCGCGGCGATGACCTGCCCGGTCTCCTCTTTCAGCCGGGTCACGCCGCGCTGCGCCACGTTGCGCGGATTGACCCGGTCGACGATCTCGTCGATGGTGCGCGCCAGCTCTTCCCGGGTGCGCTCGATCTCCTTCTCCAGCGCTTCCGGATCGGGAGCCTTGTCAGCCATGCCGTGTCCTTATCGTCCGAGCCTCCTGCGGCAGACGATCAGTGTTGCAGGTACCGCGGCGCATCGCCCGTCACACCCCGCCGGACGCGCCGCCCGCACCGGTACGGTGGGAGCCGATCCATCGCGCCGGGGAGCGTCCGCGGCCCTGCCGGTTCGGGCCGGGCGTTCCCGAACCGCCGCGATCGTCCGTCCCTGCTGAACGAATCCGCTGAATGGAAAGGCACAAGCCGATGTCCGAACGGCTGCAGCCCGGCGACGTCGCCCCCGACTTCGAGCTCCCCGACGCCGACGGCACCACGGTCTCGCTGTCCTCGCTGCGCGGGAAGCGGGTGATCGTCTACTTCTACCCGGCGGCCATGACCCCCGGCTGCACCAAGGAGTCGGTGGACTTCCGCGACAGCCTGCCCGAACTGGAGGCGGCGGGCGTCGCGGTGGTCGGCATCTCCCCCGACCCGCCGGCCAAGCTCGCCAAGTTCCGTGAGCGCGACGGCCTGACCTTCCCGCTGCTGTCCGACCCCGACGCCAAGGTCCTGCGGGCCTATGGCGCCTATGGAGAAAAGAAGCTGTACGGCAGGGTCGTGGTGGGGGTCATCCGCTCCACCTTCGTCATCGACCCCGAAGGAAAGGTCGAAAAGGCCTACTACAACGTGAAGGCCACGGGACATGTGGCCCGTCTCCGCAAGGACCTCGGCTTGTAGCGGTTTCGCGGATTTGTGCGGGCGGGGGGACTCGAACCCCCACAGTGTTGCCACCAACAGATCCTAAGTCTGCCGCGTATGCCAATTTCGCCACGCCCGCCCGGCCGCGTGGAGGCCGTGATCACAGCTTAGCCTCCCTCGCGAGCCCGGTGCATGCGCTCACGGCGGGGCCGGTTACGGCCATCTGAAAAACTCGGGCGTACCGGCCTGTCGTATGGGATTACGCTGACTGGGGGTCCGAGCGCGGTCAGGAGGGCTTGGTGAGCGGTTGTTCCACCCGCCGGCTGCTCCCCTGCGGCTACCCGGGTCCCCTCCCGCCCGTTCTTCCCGGGCGCCTCGCCGCCCCGCCGGTGGCCGATGGCGCGTCGGCCCGCCCGGACCCGCCGCGGGCGTGCGCGGGCCGCTCCCCGTCGCCTTCGTCTCCGGTCCCGGCGAGGCCGCATCGAGCGGGCACGGGTGGCCCCCGGTGAGGTCGCCGTCCCCCCGTCCCGCAGACCGCCTGGAGCACGACGTGCTGGTGTACGGCGGCCTGGAGGAGTATCTGGCGGCGACGGTGCCCCATCTGCGGGAAGGGGTGGAGGCCGGGGAGGTGCCGCTGGTGGTGGTCCCCGAGCCGAGGCTGAGCGCGCTGCGGGACGCGCTGGGGGCCGACGGACGGGAGGCGACGTTCGTCGACGCCGACGAGTTCTATGCGCACCCGGTGCGGGCACTGCGCGACTATGACCGGATCCTGCGCCTGCACGCACCGCGCCGGCTGCGGGTGGTGGGCGAGCGGAACTGGTCCGACGATCCGCTGGAGACGGTGGAATGGGCCCGCTACGAGTCGCTGGTGAACACGCTGTTCGCCGCCTCGGGCGCCCGGGTGATCTGCGCCTATGACCGGGACGCGGTGCGGCCGCAGGTGCTGGAGCACGCCCTGCGCACCCACCGGCGGCTGATCGACGGCCGGAGCGAACGGCACAACGACGCCTACCCCGAAAGCGACTACCTGGAGCCGGCCGGGTTCGGCGCGGACGGCGCCTGGAGCCCTCCGCCCCCGGACGCCGCGCACCTGCCGTTCGGCGCGATGGAGGATCTGCAGCGGGTGCGCAGGTTCGTGGCGGCGCGGGCGAGCGGGCACGGGCTGGACGAGAAGCGGATCGCGGCCCTGGAGACGGCCGTCACCGAGGCGGCGACCAACGCGCTCAAACACGGCGCCGCGCCCAGATGGGTGCGGGTGTGGCGGCGGCCGGGCGAGTTCGTCTGCGAGGTGAGCGACCACGGCCGCTGGCGCCCGGGGGCGCTGGCCGGTTTCACGCCGCCGGTCTCGGCGCTGGAGCGCGGGTTCGGGCTGTGGACGGTACGGCTGCTGGTGGACGTGGTGCGGCTGCACGCCGGGGAGGACGGCACGTCCGTCCGTCTGCTGATGCGCAGGTGAGCCCCGTCCTTTCCGGGGCGGAAGAAGCGGAATTCACCGATTCCGCTGGGCGGAATGACCGCGCTTTTGCACGTGCGTCTCAGATAACCGCAAATCCTGTTTGCAATGTGGTCCCCAACGCGGTGAAGCCGGGCGTACTCTGGAGGCTCTCCCTGTGAAACGGCGGTGAGAGCGCGATGTTTTTCCCCGGCCCGGTCCGCAGGATGGTCAGTGATCTACGGCCGGGCGATCACGCCTGGTTGGCCTTCGCCGGTGAGGACGAGCGGAACCTGGTGGTGGGCTCGTTCATCGACACCGCCCTGGCCGGTGAGGACAAGGTGGTCGTGCTGGCCGGCCGGGAGGAGATCACCCTGCCCACCGGGGACCGGGTGACCGTGGTGCCGCTGAGCGAGCACCCCTCTCAGGCCCTGGATCCGCGCCGGCCGGCGCAGGTGCTGCGGACGGAGATCGACCGGGCGCAGCGGGCGGGCTACCGCGGGGTGCGGATCGTGGCCGATCTGACCTGGACGCTGCGCACTCCCGGCGGGGCCGGGCTGGTGCTGGACTGCGAGCGGCACATCGAGGAGGTGGTGGGCCCGAGCACGTCGGCCATCGCGATCTGCCAGGTGGACCGGCGGGCCTGCCGGCCCCGCGAGCTGGCCGCGCTGAAGGACGCGCACCCGGTCACGGTCACCGCCGACCCCGACTTCGCCGACTCGGTGCTGCGCATCGACCGCACCTTCCACCCGCTGGGGCTGGCGCTGAGCGGGGAGCTGGACGCCGCCCGGCACGCGGTGTTCGGGGAGGCGCTCTCACAGGCGCTGGCCCGCGCCAACGGCTCCCCGGTGCACGTGGACATGGCGGAGCTGAAGTTCATCGACGTGGGGGCGCTGGCCATGCTGGCCAGGGCGGCCGACGCCCGTCCCCGAGGCGGCCCGCTGGTGCTGGACCGGATGCCCGCCCCGGTGCGGTCGATGGTGGAGATGATCGGGCTGGACCGGCTGCCCGGCCTGCGGCTCGGCATCCCGCATCCGGACGTCCACGGCCCCGACCCTTAAGGGCCCGTCCCGCCGCTCAGGCGGGCCGGACGCCCAGGACCTCCGGGAGGATCTCGGCGAGCGCGCGCAGCGCCTTGCCGCGGTGGCTGACGGCGTCCTTTTCCTGCGGCGACAGCTCCGCCGAGGTGCGGGTGCCCCCGTCCGGGACGAAGATCGGGTCATAGCCGAAGCCGCCCTCGCCCCGGGGCCGGTCGATTATGCGTCCGGTCATGCGGCCCTCGACGATCCGCTCGATCCCGCCGGGGGTCACCAGCGCCACCGCGCAGGCGAAGTGGGCGCCGCGCCGCTCGGGCGGCACGTCGGCGAGCTGGTCGAGCACCAGCTCCAGGTTGGCGCGGTCCTTGTCGCCGGCGGCCTGGCCGAACCGTCCCGACCAGCGCGCCGACAGCACGCCGGGCATGCCGTTCAGGGCGTCCACGCACAGTCCGGAGTCGTCGGCGATGGCCGGCAGCCCGGTGTGGGCGGCGATGGCGCGGGCCTTCAGCAGCGCGTTGCCGGCGAAGGTGGGCTCGGTCTCCTGGACGTCGGGGGCGTCGGGGAACTCCTCCAGCCCCACCACCTCGATGCCGCCCAGGATGCGGCGCAGCTCGGCGACCTTGCCAAAGTTGCGGGTGGCGAGCACGATCTTGGTCATCGGTTCAGCGCCTCCTGCTGCAGCCGGGTCAGCTCGGCGCAGCCGCCGGCCGCCAGATCCAGCAACGCGTCCAGTTCCGCGCGGTCGAAGGGCTGCCCCTCGGCGGTGCCCTGGACTTCGACGAATTTGCCGTCCCCGGTGCAGACCACGTTCATGTCGGTGCCGGCCTCGACGTCCTCGGCGTAGCACAGATCCAGGCGGGGCTCGCCGTCGACCACGCCGACGCTGACCGCGGCCACCGAGCAGATCAGCGGGTCGCCCTTGATCAGCTCACGTTCGCGCATCCAGGCCACCGCGTCGGCCAGCGCCACATAGGCGCCGGTGATGGCGGCGGTGCGGGTGCCGCCGTCGGCCTGCAGCACGTCGCAGTCCAGCACCACGGTGTTCTCGCCCAGTTCCTTGAAGTCCACGCACGCCCGCAGGGAACGGCCGATCAGCCGGGAGATCTCCTGGGTGCGCCCGCCGAGGCGGCCCTTGACCGACTCGCGCTCGCCGCGGGTGTGGGTGGCCCGGGGCAGCATCGCGTACTCGGCGGTCACCCAGCCCAGGCCGCTGTCGCGGCGCCAGCGGGGCACCGAGTCCTGCACCGAGGCCGCGCACAGGACGCGGGTGGCGCCGAACTCGATGAGCACGGATCCCTCGGCGTGGTCGAGCCAGTTGCGCTGGATGCGGACGGGCCGAAGCTGGTCGGGTGCGCGGTCGTCAGGACGGGCCATGGCCTTCACCCTAGTACCCGCCCGCCCCCGCCACGTCCCGATGCGGCGAAGGCGCCGGCCGCGCTCAAAGCTCGTAGACGGTGCCGACCTGGGCGAGCTCGATCGGTCCCGAATAGTCGGCCATCTTGGCCTCGGCCAAGGTGACCGCCGGGTCGTTCCAGGGCAGCAGGTGGGTCAGCACCAGGCGGCCGACACCGGCGCGGGCGGCGTGCTCGGCGGCCTCCCGGCCGGTCAGGTGCATGTCGGGAGGGTTGGGACGGCTCTCCACGAAGGCCGCCTCGCACAGGAACAGGTCGGCGCCGCGGGCGATGTCGATGAGGGCCTGACAGCCTCCGGTGTCGCCGGAGTAGGCCAGCACCTTCCCCTCGTGCTCGACGCGCAGCCCGTAGGCCTCGACGGGGTGGTTGACCCGCGCGGCGGTCACCCGGAAGGGGCCCAGTTCGAACGGCTCGGCGGGGAATTCGTGGAAGGTGAACGCCTCCCCCATGTCGGGGTTGGGCTCCAGCTCATAGGCCTTGGCCATGTGCTCGGCGGTGCCCGCGGGGCCGTAGACCGGGATCACCGGCGCCTTGCCGAACGGGCAGTAGACGCGGGCGATCCAGTACACCGTCAGGTCCAGGCAATGGTCGGGGTGCAGGTGGGTGAAGCAGATGGCGTCGATGTCGAGCACATCGTGAAAGCGCTGCAGGGAGCCGAGCGCGCCATTGCCCAGGTCGAGCAGCATCGAAAAGCCGTCCGCTTCGACCAGATAGCTGGACGCAGGACTCTTCGGCCCGGGAAAGCTGCCGGAGCAGCCGATCACTGTGACCCGCACGCTCAACTCCTCCTTCGTGCCACGAGGAATTCAAGGGGTCAGGGCGGCGCCCGCGACGGCCTCCACCAGGCCTATCTCGGGCCCCAGGAACCTGCGTCCCAGCCTCGCGAACTCCGCCGGATCCCCGGTGACAAGGAACCGGTGCACGGGTGGGGACGCGGTCTCGGCGCGGGCCAGACCCTGGTCTTGAAGCACTCGGTATACGTCCTTAGCGGTCTCCTCGGCACTTGAGACCAGTGTGACCCCGTCCCCTACCACGTAGGAAATGGCGCCGATGAGCAAGGGGTAGTGGGTGCAGCCGAGGATGAGGGTGTCGCAGCCCGCATCCACGATCGGCTGAAGGTAGGAGCGCGCCACCGACAGCAGCTCCGGCCCCTTGGTGATGCCGGCTTCGACGAACTCCACGAAACGGGGGCAGGCGACGCTGGTGAGCTCGATGTGCGGGGCGGCGGCGAACGCGTCCTCATAGGCCCGGCTGGTGACGGTGGCGTGGGTGGCGATCAGTCCCACCCGCCCGTTGGTGGTGGCCCGTGCGGCCCGCCGGGTGGCGGGCTTGATGACCTCCACGATCGGCACGTCGTAGCGTTCGCGCGCGTCCCGCAGCATCGCCGCGCTGGCGCTGTTGCAGGCGATCACCAGCATCTTGACGCCCTCGGCGACCAGCTGGTCGAGCATCTGGAGGGCGAAGGCGCGGACCTCGGCGATCGGCCGGGGGCCGTAGGGCTGACGCGCCGAGTCGCCGAGATAGAGGATCGGCTCGTCCGGCAGCTGATCGAGAATCGCACGGGCGACGGTGAGCCCTCCGTAGCCGCTGTCGAAGATCCCGATCGGCGCGTCAGACATGGTCCTTTAGGCTAGGCGACAGTTCCCTTGCAAAGCGCGTGTTGCGTCGCACATCACACGTTCACGTAACCGTCATATGACGTGTTCGTTCAAGGCGGCCCCGACATATTCGGCAGCGGTGGTCATATCGCACCTCTGGCGCGGTGCCGCCCGGTTTCGGCCCAGGGCGCGCCGAAGCGGCGGGCGGCCGGCGCGCATTCGTCCCGCCCCTTGCTCGAACGTGTTGTCGTCGCAGGTCGGACCGGGTGGTCAAGACGAGCCGCGGCCGACGCGGGCGATCTGGCGGCTTTGGGCGACCAGCCGGCCGGCGGAGTCCCACACCTCCACGTCCTCGTCGAACCAGCCGTCTCGCACCAGCCGTCCGGTGCCGTACAGGGTCAGCGTGCCGGGGGCGGGCAGGGCGCGCATGTGCCAGGTCAGCTCGACGGTGGGGGCCCAGCCGGAGAAACCGGTGTTGAGCACCACCGGCGGCAGCGCGTCCACCGCCAGCGCCAGCAGGAAGGGGTCGGGGGCGTAGTCGTCGTCGCGCAGCCGGAAGTAGCCGCGCATCTCCAGGCGGCCGTGGGGCCGTCCGTCGAGCCATCCCATGGTGGCCGGGTCGAAGCGCATGTCCACCCGGTCGGCGAAGCCCCGGTCCTTGGCGGGCGAGGGCATGCGGCCGACGCACTCGTCGATCGGCGGCAGCGCGGGGGGCGCCTGGTCGGCCCAGTGCGGTTCGGCGGCCGGGTCCAGGGTGCCGGTGACGACCTGGGCGTCGATGACCGGCTGCCCGTCCTGGGAGAGGGTGGCCCGGACGGTGGCGGCGGTGCGGCCGCTCTTGCGGGGCTCCACGGTGATCTCGGCCGGGCCGGGCCTGCCCACCCGCAGGAAGGCGGCGCTGGTGGAGATCGGGTGGGCGTGCGGGGCGGCGTCCATCGCCGCCCGCAGCAGGACGGCCATCAGGTAGCCGCCGTTGAGCGCCTCACCGATGCGGAAGCCCGCGTCGAGTTCGGCCTCATAGCGTCCCTCGGCGACGCGCTCGACCGCCGTGGCGTTCCCGAACCGGCTCATCTCAGCACCTCAGCTCCGCCAGATGGAAACCGTATCTAGAATCACATTCGAGAACGAACCCTACCCTCTTCCGTTCTGCGCACTTGATGCGGCCGGGAGGAAATCGTCCCGGCGTGACGGCACTACTCTGGTGATCCCACCGATGCCGGAGTAGATCTGTGACGCCGCACGAGCCCAAATCCACCGCCTACCACGATCCCGGTCACCTCGGCGGCCCGCACCCGTTCGGCGGCGCCGAAGGCGCCTCCCCCGCCGCCGCCGCGACGGACGCCCTGGGCGGCACCGGAGCCGCGGGGCTGCCGCCGTCCTATGGCGGCCCGCTCACCGGGTCGAAGGGGACGGACGATCCGCTGGCCGGGGTGAGCGGATCGGCGGGCACGGCCGCCGCGGGCTCCCGGGGACGCCACGCCTACCTGGAGGAGGCCGCGGCCTACCTGAGCGAGACGGCCGCCGCGGTCCCCCAGGCCCAGCCGGCATCCGCCCAGCCGATCTCCCGGCGCTCCCAGCGCGCCCTCTACAAGCACGCCACGCTCGGGCCGCTGCGGGCCGAGGACCCCTCGGCGTCCGGGGAGGACTTCTTCGACCTGCTGGCCCGGCTGGCCGAACCGGAGGAGTGGGGCGGCGCGCCCAGCGGCCCGGCCCAGGTGGCCCGCAGCGACGACACCTGGGTGCTGCGCGAGTACATCGAGCAGACCTTCGAACGGCTGTACCGGCAGCGCCGGATCCTCACCTCCCCCGACGGGGCGCACAGCGTCTTCAACACCGGCCTGGTCACCTCCCGCCAGGAGGAGATCTACGGCCTGTTCGTCCCCAGCCGCGACCCGGACGGGGCGCCGTGGCGGCTGCAGGGCTGGTACACCGAGTCCGAACGGGAGCTGCAGACCCACTTCCCCGAGCTGCCCCCGGCCGCCACCTACGCCGAAGAGCCCGCCGAGCTGGTCTACGACTGGCGGTGCGAGCTGGTCGTCAACGCCGGCCGGCTGCTGGAGTCCGCCGAGAACCTGGCGGCCCTGCCCGCCCCGCTGAACGCCAACCCCTACCAGGCCGGGCTGGTGCTGGAAGGGGCGGTGCGCCGGGCTCAAAGCCGGGCCCGGCGCGACTACCGCGCCGCGGTCCCCTGCTGGGACCCGCTCTCCGAACGGGTGCGGCTGCTGCTGCCGCTGTCGCTGACCAGCCCCGACGCGGTGGACGCGGCGCTGATGGTCGGCCGGGAGGACGCCCAGGAGGTCTACCGGGGACACCGGCTGCTGGCCCTGGACATCGCCTACGCCCGGGCGCGGCAGCTGGCCCGGCCCCACGACTGGCTCACCCCGCCCGCGGCGTCCTCCTGATCGGGCGACCGTTCACAGGTCGGGGTCGGTGCCGTAGGTCTCGAAGGCGGCCTCTTCATACAGCCGCATGTTGATGTCGTGCGCCCACTCGGCGGCAAAGCGCTTGACCCGCCGGATCCGTTCCGCATCCAGGCCGTGGCGCTCGAACTCGGCCTCGGGCATCTGCTCCTGGCAGGTCAGCCGGTCGGCCAGGCGTTCCAGGCAAAAGTCGGGGGCGTTGCAGCCGCCCAGCCACTCCAGCCGCTCATAGCCGTAATCGCCGGCCACCGCGGCCACGTCGATGAGGTCGCAGGCGACCAGCCGCCCGGCCAGCGCACCGACCTTCAGCCCGATCGCGTCCTCGTAGGCCACCACCGGGCAGCCGCCGATCCGCACCGGCCGCAGCCGCAGGGGGACGCGCAGCACGTTGACCCGGCAGGTCCGGCCGCCGCCGGGATCGGTGACCGCCAGGGTGAGGCACGCCTCATCCCTCCGATCGCCGCCCTGTACGCGCAGCCCCCGGTCCCGGTAGGCCGCGGTGATCGCCGCGGCGGCGTCCTCCAGCGGCAGCGGCTCGGCGGTGGCGAAGTCGACATTGCCGTGGGGACGGTCGATGAGCCCGTGCGCGCGCAGCGCATGGCCGCCGGCCAGCGCCAGGCAGAACTCGGCGCACACCGCCGCGGCGGCCTCGATCAGCAGACGGTGGAAGGGATCCATCACGGCGGGACGGCGGAGGGCGCACCGGCCGTCAGCGGACCGGCGACGGTCACGCCCTCACGCCCACAGCTGGCCTTCGAGACGCTCCTCGGCCTCTTCCAGGGTGCCCTCATAAGCCCCGGTGGACAGGTACTTCCAGCCGCCGTCGGCGACGATGAAGACGATGTCGGCGCGCTCGCCGGCCTTGACCGCCTTGCGGGCCATGCCCAGCGCGGCGTGCAGGGCGCAGCCGGTGGAGATGCCGGCGAAGATGCCCTCCTGCTCCAGCAGCTCACGGGTGCGGCGCAGCGCGTCCTGGGAGCTGACCGAAAACCGGGTGGTCAGCACCGACTCGTCGTACAGCTCGGGGATGAAGCCCTCGTCGATGTTGCGCAGGCCGTAGACCAGCTCGCCGTACCGGGGCTCGGCCGCCACGATCTTGACGTCCGGGACGTGCTCGCGCAGGTAGCGGCCCACGCCCATGAGCGTGCCGGTGGTGCCGAGCCCGGCCACGAAGTGGGTGATGGTGGGCAGGTCGGCCAGGATCTCCGGGCCGGTGGTCTCATAGTGCGCCTGGGCGTTGGCCTCGTTGCCGTACTGGTAGAGCATCACCCAGTCGGGGTGCTCGGCGGCCAGGCGCTTGGCCACCCGCACCGCCTCGTTGGAGCCGCCGGCCGCGGGCGAGGAGATGATCTCCGCGCCCCACATGCGCAGCAGCTGGCGGCGCTCCTCGGAGGTGTTCTCCGGCATCACGCACACCATCCGGTAGCCGCGCAGCCGCGCCACCATGGCCAGCGAGATGCCGGTGTTGCCGGAGGTCGGCTCCAAGATGGTGCAGCCGGGGGTGAGCAGCCCTTCCTTCTCCGCCTTGTTGATCATCCAGAGGGCGGGACGGTCCTTGACCGAACCGGTCGGGTTGCGGTCCTCCAGCTTGGCCCACAGCCGTACCTCCGGTGACGGGGACAGCCGGGGCAGCCCCACCAGCGGCGTACGGCCGAGGGAGTCCAGCAGCGAGTCGAAACGCATTACCGGGGGCCGCCGTGCGGTGCGCCGCCCGCCACCGCGGGCAGCACCGTGACCGTGTCCCCGTCGGAGACCTTGGTCTCCAGGCCGCCCAGGAAGCGCACGTCCTCGTCGTTGAGGTAGACGTTGACGAACTTCCGCAGCTTGTCGCCCTCGACCAGGCGGTCGCGCAGACCGGGGTGGCGGGAGTCCAGGTCGGTGAAGAGCTCGTCCAGCGAGCTGCCCTCGCCTTCGACGGACTTGGCGCCGCCAGTGAGGTTGCGCAGGATCGTCGGGATCCGGACCTCGATCGCCATCGCGATTGTTCTCCTTAGCGTCACAGGGGCCCACCGTCCGTGGGATGTCAACACGGGAGGGCGCCGGGGGATTCCGGGGCTGCTACGGGCGGCTTTCAGGAACAGTCGTAGACGACCTCGGCGCGGCAGTGCCCGAACAGGAAACTCTGCACAGGCGGGACACACATGGATTCGAGTTTACCGAGGACCTCACCGCAGGCCGGAAGCCGACCCCTGCGCCCTGACCGGTTCGGTGACCCTCGTCGGCCCGCGGTCCCGGCGCTTTTCCGACGAGACGGGCCGCCCAGGGTGCTCAGTACGAGTCGACGATGCGGACCTCTTCCTCGGTCACCTCCCCGTCCACGATCCGGAAGGAGCGGAACTCCGTCACCTCCGGATCCCGGGTGGAGACCAGCACGTAGTGGGCGTTGGGCTCGGAGGCGTACGAGATGTCGGTGCGCGAGGGGTAGGCCTCGGTGGCGGTGTGGGAGTGGTAGATGACGACCGGCTCCTCGTCGTTGTCGTCCATCTCCCGCCACACCCGCAGCTGCTCCATGGAGTCGAAGCGGTAGAAGGTCGGGGAGCGCTCGGCGTTCGTCATGGGGATGAACCGGGTCGGCCGGTCCGAGCCGATGGGGCCGGCGATCACTCCGCACGCCTCGTCGGGGTGGTCAGCGCGCGCATGCGCAACGATCTTCTCGTACAGGGCCCGCTCGATCGTCAGCATGCTCCGAAGGCTACCCGCCCGGCCGTCCCGCGTGATCGGCGGCCGCCGCGACAGTCCGCTCACCACACGGCCCGCACCAGCTGCTCTTGCAGCATGGTCAGCCAGTCGTAGGCGGCGTACATGGGAAAGCGCGGGTCGTCGCGGTCCAGCTCGGCGGCCTGCTCGTACCACTCCTCGGTGATGTCCAGCCGGGTGCCCAGCGCCAGCCGCACGTCGTTGAGGGCCCGCAGCCACGCCTGCGCCTGCTCGGCGTCCAGCACCACGTCCTCGCCGGGCCGCAGCGTGGCCAGCACCACCCCGGCGGCCTGGCGTTTGCCGTCGCGCAGCCCCGCCTCGGTGTAGCGGCGGAACTCCCGGGCCGCCTTGTCGTCTTCGGTATAGGCGTCGGGGAACAGCCGGGCCAGCACCGGATCGTCGGGCTTTTCGGCGTTCTCACGGATGCCGAGCGCGGCGGCCAGCGGGTCGGCGGAGGAGTCGGGCTCGCCGAGCAGGTCCAGCATCTGCTCGGTCAGGCTCCTGACCAGGGCCGCCTCGGCGTGGTCCAGCCGCAGCCGGACCCCCTGGCGGACGCGTTTGACCTGGCTCATGTTCCTCTTCCCGCGCGCCGTCCGGCCGCGATCGGTTCACTCATCGCGCTTGACGGTGGCCCACAGCCCGTAGGAGTGCAGGATCTCCACGTACCGCTCCATCTCCTCACGGCCGCCGCTGGCCACCACCGCCCGGCCCTTGTGGTGCACGTCCAGCATCAGCTTCTCGGCCTTGGGCTTGGGATACCCGAACACCGTCTGGAACACGTACGTCACATACGACATCAGGTTGATCGGGTCGTTCCAGACGATCGTCAGCCAGGGCAGGTCGGGCCGATGGTCCTCATCGGAGCGCGGCCGGTCCAGCTCCACCGGCGCCGGCGCGGTCATCGCGGATGCCCCCTTCCCCATGCGACTGACATGGCATACGACAGACCTGTGCATCCATGGTGCACACACCGGTCCGTAGTCTTCCACTTGTGGACCTTGGTTACAGTACGGCGCTGCTGACCGACCATTACGAGCTGACGATGCTGCAGGCCGCCCTGCGCAGCGGCACGGCCGGGCGGCGCGCGGTGTTCGAGGTGTTCGCCCGCCGCCTGCCGGCCGGGCGGCGCTATGGGGTGGTGGCCGGGGTGGGCCGGCTGCTGGAGATGATCGAGCAGTTCCGCTTCGGCGAGCGCGAGCTGGAGTTCCTCACCTCCCGCGGCGTCGTGGACGAGTCCACCGCCCAGTGGCTGGCCGGCTACCGGTTCTCCGGCGACATCCACGGCTATCCGGAGGGCGAGTGCTACTTTCCGGGGTCCCCGATCCTGACGGTGGAGGCGCCCTTCGGCGAGGCGGTGCTGCTGGAGACGCTGGTGCTGTCGGTGCTCAACCACGACAGCGCCATCGCCTCGGCGGCCTCCCGGATGGTGAACGCGGCCGGGGGACGCCCGCTGATCGAGATGGGGTCGCGGCGCACCCACGAGGCCGCGGGCGTGGCCGCCGCCCGCGCCGCCTACGTGGCGGGTTTCGCCACCACCTCCAACCTGGAGGCGGGCCGCCGCTACGGCATCCCCACCGCCGGGACGAGCGCGCACGCCTTCACTTTGCTGCACGACAGCGAGCGGCACGCCTTCCAGTCCCAGCTGGAGTCGCTGGGTGAGGGCACCACGCTGCTGGTGGACACCTACGACGTGGAACGGGCGGTGCGCACCGCCGTGGAGCTGGCCGGGCCGCGCCTGGGCGCGGTGCGCATCGACAGCGGGGACCTGGCGGTGGCGGCCGGCCGGGTGCGCGCGCTGCTGGACTCCCTGGGCGCCCGCGACACCCGGATCGTGGTCACCGGCGACCTGGACGAGCACGGCATCGCGGCGCTGGCGGCCGCGCCCGCCGACGCCTACGGGGTCGGCACCGCCCTGGTCACCGGGTCGGGGGCGCCCACCGCGGCCCTGGTCTACAAGATGGTGGCGCGGGCCGACTCACCCGACCCGGACGCCCCGCTGCGCCCGGTGGCCAAACGCTCGGTGGGCAAGCCCACCCGGGGCGGGCGCAAGACCGCGGTGCGGCGGCTGGACGCCCACGGGGTGGCGTGCGCTGAGGTCGTCTCCACCGGCGAGCTGCCCGCCGGCCCGCGCGACCGGCTGCTGCCGGTTCCGCTGGTCCGCGGCGGCGAGGTGGTCGGCCGCGAGCCGCTGGAGGCGGCCCGGGAGCGGCACGCGGCGGCGCTGCGGGAACTGCCGGCCACCGCGCTGCAGCTGTCGGACGGCGAGCCGGCGATCCCCACCGAGTTCATCGACGAGATCGTGTTCCCTTAGCGGTTCCCCTGAAGGTTTCCCTGAGCGGACGGGAGTCCCGGCCCATCCGGTCGGGTAGCGTCCCTATGCAACGGGGGTGATCGAAGGCAAGGAGCGGTCATGGGCAGGGCACTGATCATCGTTGACGTGCAGAACGACTTCTGCGAAGGCGGCTCGCTGGCGGTCGCCGGCGGCGCCGACGTGGCCTCGGCCATCTCCCGGTACCTGCAGGAGCACGGCGACGCCTACGACCACGTCGTGGCGACGCGGGACTTCCACCTGGACCCGGGCGACCACTTCGCCGACGAGCCCGACTACGTCGACTCCTGGCCGCCGCACTGCGTGATCGGGACGCCGGGCGCCGACTTCCACCCGAACCTGTCGCTGGCCCCGATCGAGGCGGTCTTCAGCAAGGGCCACCACAGCGCGGCCTACAGCGGTTTCGAGGGCGCCGCCGACGACGGCACCTCCCTGGCCGACTGGCTGCGCGCCCGCCGGGTGGACCAGGTGGACGTGGTCGGCATCGCCACCGACCACTGCGTGCGGGCCACCGCGCTGGACGCCGCCCGCGCCGGTTTCCGCACCCGGGTGCTGCTGGAGCTGACCGCCGGGGTCGCCGAGGCCACCACCGAACGGGCGCTGGAGCAGTTGCGCGCCGAGGGCGTCGAGCTGACCGGCGCCCCCGTGGTGCGCGCCTGACGATGCCCGCCCCGCTCCCGCAGGTCGTGGTGGTGACCGGCGTGTCCGGCACCGGCAAGTCCACCGTCGGCGGGCTGCTGGCCCGCACCCTGGGCTGGGAGTTCGCCGACGCCGACGACCTGCACTCCGCGGAGGCGGTGGCCAAGATGGCCGGCGGCGTGCCGCTCACCGACGCCGACCGGCTGCCGTGGCTGCGCAAAGTCGCCGCCTGGATCGACGGCAGGCTGGAGTCCGGCGGGCAGGGGGTGATGGCCTGCTCGGCGCTCAAGCGCTCCTACCGCCGGATGCTGGTGCACGACGTCGAGCGGGTGCGGCTGGTCCACCTGTCGGCCGACCGCGCCCTTCTGCAGCGGCGGCTGACCGAGCGGACGGGGCATTTCTTCAAGGCGTCCATGCTCGACAGCCAGCTGCGCGACCTGGAGCCGCCCGCCGCGGACGAACGCGCCGTCACCGTCACGGTCACCGCCGATCAGACCCCGCACCAGGTCGTCGGCCGCATCATCGACGCGCTCGGCCTGCACCGCCCGCGGGCCGCCGGGCATTGAGCCGCCGCACCGGCCTTCAGCGGCGTTTGGCGGCCCACTCGCGGATCTTGGCGATGCGCTTGCTGATGTCCTCGGCGGACGCCTGCGCCACCCGCGGCCCTCCGCAGATGCGGCGCAGCTCGTTGTGGATGACGCCGTGCGGCTTGCCGGTGCGGTGGCTCCAGGCGCCGACCAGGCTGTTGAGCTCGGTGCGCAGCCGGTGCAGGTCCTCGGCGGCGGTGCGCTCCCCGGCGGGCTCGGCGGTCTCTTCGGCCTTTTGCTTTTTGCGGCGCTGGGCGGCCAGCTGCTCGGCCTGGCGGCGGCGCAGCAGCGCGGCCACCTGATCGGGCTCCAGCAGGCCGGGGATGCCCAGGTACTCCTCCTCTTCCAGGGAGCCGGGGGCGGCCTGGGTGCCGAACTCGCCGCCGTCGTAGACCACCCGGTCGAAGGTGGCCGAGGCCTCGACGGTCTCAAACGGCAGCTCCTCGCCGATGACGTCCTTGGTGTCGCGCTGCCGGTTGGCCTCTTTGAGCAGCTCGTCGTCCAGCCCCTCCTCCTGGCCCCCGACACGGTCCAGCACGTGGTCGCGCTCGGCCTCCAGCTCGGCGGCGTGCCCCATGAGCACCGGCACCGACGGCAGGAACACCGAGGCCGTCTCGCCTCGCCGGCGCGAGCGCACGAACCGGCCGATGGCCTGGGCGAAGAACAGCGGGGTGGCGGTGCTGGTGGCGTAGACCCCGACGGCCAGGCGGGGGATGTCCACCCCTTCGGAGACCATCCGCACCGCCACCATCCAGCGGTCCTGCGAGTCGTTGAACTGCTTGATCTTCTTGCTGGCGGTGGGGTCGTCGGAGAGCACCACGGTGGCCGGCTGCCCGGTGATCTCGCGGATCAGCCTGGCGTAGGCGCGGGCGTCGTCCTGGTCGGTGGCGATCACCAGCCCGCCGGCGTCGGGCACCCCGCGGCGGACCTCGGTGAGCCGCCGGTCGGCCGCCGCGAGCACCTGCCGGATCCAGTCGCCCTTGGGGTCGAGCGCGGCCCGCCAGGCCTGGGACATCTGGTCCTGGGTGAGCGGCTCGCCGAGCGTGGCGGTCAGCTCATCGCCGGCCCGGGTGCGCCAGCGCATCTCCCCGGCATAGGCCAGGAAGATCACCGGGCGGACCACCCCGTCGGCCAGCGCCGGCCCATAGCCGTAGGTGTAGTCGGCGCGGCTGCGCCGCACGCCGTCCGGGCCCTCCTCGTACTGCACGAAGGGGATCGGGTTGACGTCGGTGCGAAAGGGGGTGCCCGACAGGCCCAGCCGCCGCGTCGCCGGCTCGAACGCCTCCCTGATGCCGTCGCCCCACGACAGCCCGTCCCCGGCGTGGTGGATCTCATCCAAGATCACCAGGGTTTTGCGCATCTCGGTGCGGTTGCGGTGCAGCGCCGGGCGGGCGGCGACGGTGGCGTAGGTGACCGCCACCCCGTGGAACTCCTTGCCCACCTTGCCCTGGGCGTTGGTGAACTCCGGGTCGAGCCGGATGCCCACCCGGGCCGCCGACTCGGCCCACTGCCGCTTGAGGTGCTCGGTGGGGCACACCACGGTGACCGCGTGCACGACCTTGCGTTCGAGCAGTTCCTTGGCCAGGCGCAGGGCGAAGGTGGTCTTGCCCGCGCCCGGCGTGGCCACGGCCAGGAAGTCGCGGGGGCCGTTGGGGTGAGCCGGGCCGAAGTACTTCTCCAGCGCCTGCTGCTGCCAGGCACGAAGCGACGACGCGGTTCCCCAGGCTGCTCGCTCGGGGAAGGCGGGAGGCATGCTCGAAGCAGCGAAGGTGCTCACGGTCCTGAAAGGGTAGCGAGCCGTGCTGACAGCGCGTGGGACGGCGAAAAGGCCCTCCGGCTACCCGTCGGCCGCGGCGCGGAAGGCCGCCCACGAGGCGCGGATCCGGCGGCCCTGCCCTGCGGTGAACTCCCGCATGCAGGTGTCCCAGGAGTAGTCCATGAAGTTGTGGATGGGGTCGGCGCCGGGAGACGGGCAGGTGTCCTTGGTGTCGGGGCAGCCGTCGGTGGGCGTCGCCTCATAGGGGGTGTCGTCCACCCCGTCGCCGGGCTCGCTGCAGCCGTTTTCGAAGGTGTGGAACAGTCCCAGCCAGTGCCCGACCTCGTGAACGGCGGTGTGACCGCGCGAGTACTCCTCATACGATCCGCCCGGCAGGCTGCGGTAGTCGACCACCACGCCGTCTTCGCCGGGCCGGCTGCTGTAGTACTGCGGGTAGGTGGAAAAGCCCAGGACGTCGATGCCCACCGCCGCCGTGTACAGGTTGAGGGTGGTCGCGCCGCCTTTGTTCAAAGCGGCCTTCATTTGCCGCTCGTAATGAATGGGGTATTTGAACCAGGTCGCGTTCGTGGTGACGTCGTAGCTCACCAGGCGGAACCGCACGCCGGTGTCGACCGCCCCTTTCCTGCGGCCGGCGTAGGCGGCGTTGAGGACGGCGATCTGCCGGGCGGCCCGCACCCGCGACACCTTCCCCCGCTCCCCGTCGGTGATGACATGGAACCGGACCGGGACGATGATCTTCCCGGTCCGGCGGGCGGCCCGGGCGGCGGCGGCCTCATTGGCGGTGCCGTACCGCTCGACCAGCTTGCGCCGCAGCTCGGCGAGCATCGCGGTGACCTGGTCGCCGCTGAGGGCGGCCGGGTCCCGGGCGGGGTCACGGCCCGGCGGCGAGGGCCGCAGTCCCCGCGGCAGCCCGGCGAACAGCCCCACGGCCGGCTCCTCGTGCGGCGCGGCCCGCCGCAGCGCGCGATCCCGCCCGCCGCCCGCCTGTGGTGGGCAGGAGTCGGCGGCCGCCGAAGCCGCCTGGGACGCCGGCCGAGCGGCGGACGAGACCTTCCAGGCACCGTGAGCGCTCAAGCCGGCACTGACGGTGACAGCCAGAGCGCACACCCCGACCCGGACGCCACACTGAACCATGACTCCCCCGACCCGTCGTAATCACATGGTGACAGGCCGAACTATCGCACGGTCGGCATGGCGCCCGTCGGGGTTTTCCGCGACAGGGCGGCCGCAGAGCGCCGCTTCAGCGCCCCGAAGCGGGCGAAACGGTCACTCCTGGCCGTCGCCGTCGCCGGGCTGCAGCCCGTCGTAGATCTCCTTGCACTCGGGGCAGATCGGGTACTTGCTGGGGTCCCGGTTCGGCACCCAGACCTTGCCGCACAGGGCGATGACGGGGGTGCCGGTCACCGCGCTCTCGGTGATCTTGGCCTTCTGGACGTAGTGCGCGAAACGCTCATGGTCGCCGTCGCCATGAGACAGATCGGGCCGCACATCGCTGTCGGGAAGAATCTTGGTGCTCATCTCGACCAGGTTAGTTCAGGCTCGGGTCCTCCGGAAACGTGGCCACGAACGCCAGCTCGCTGCGCTGCCGCCGCAGCACCGTCTGCCACAGCCGCTCCGGCTCGCCGGCGAACACATCGGCCGCCTCGCCCGCCACCACGTACCAGGCCCCCTCTGCGATCTCGGCGCGCAGCTGGCCGGGGGCCCAGCCGGCGTAGCCGGCGAACACCCGCATCTGGATGATCTCGGCGGCGATCAGTGCCGGCGGGGCGTCCAGATCGACCAGCCCCACCCGGCCCACCTCGGTGTCGCCGTCGAGCGCCCGCCAGCCCAGCGGCTCCTCCGTGCCGGGCACCCGGGCCAGGGCCAGCGGCGTGTCCACCGCCACCGGGCCGCCCTGGAAGACCACACTGGGGCTGGTGGTCAGCTCGGCCCACGGCGGCAGCACCCGGTCCACGGGCACCTCCAGCGGCCGGTTGAGGACGACGCCCAAGGTGCCCTCGTTCTCGTCGTGCTCAGCGATCAGGACGACAGTGCGCCGGAAGTTGGGGTCCTCAAGATGGGGGGTCGCCACCAGCAGGCGTCCCACCGCGATGCCGTCGTCCATGCTTCCATGATGCTCGGGCCCGGCCGCCGGCGGCATGCGCCCCGGCGAGTTGAGCCGTAATTGATTCACGCCGACCCGGGTATCGGGAGAATATTGAACGACCGGGAAACGATCTGGCACTGGCAGCCGCGGATTTGACGCGGACCGACGGGGCGGGAGAACGCGATGCAATTGCCCAGGGTCATCATCGCGGCGGTGTTCTTCGTCATCGGGTTGCTGATCGCGGTGCCCGCACTGGTGCGCACCGCCTCCTCCAGCTCGAACGCATCGGAGAGCCCGTCATCGGTCGGCGGCTCCACACCGCCGGCCACCGAAAGTCCCAGCGCCTCACCCAGCGAGGGGCAGCCCAGCCGCTCCCCCTCCAAGAGCCCGTCACCGACCCCGACCCCCACCGGCACTCCCGCCCCGACCCCGACCACGCCGCGGCCCGGCACCCCCGCACCGCCGCTGAGCGTGACGATCGGCCGGGTCGACTGCCCCGGCCGCACGGTCGAGGTGACGGTCCGCAACACCGGCACCACCCCGCAGGACTACACCATCGAGACCGACGACGACAGCCCGCCCAAGGGCGACCGCCTGGAGGCCGGGCGAACCCGCACCACCGAGCTGACCCTGCGCGAGGACCGCCGCACCCGGGTGACCGTCACCTGGCGGAACGAACCGGTGAAGCGGGCCACCCGCACGGCCGACTGCCGGCGGGCCGCCCCGGCGCGCGAGGAGCTGCCGCACACCGGGTCCGACTCCGGCGTGCTGTGGACCCGCACCATCACCGGCGTGGCCGCCATGATCACCGGCGCCATCATCTTCTGGTACGGCGGCATCTGGCCGCGCCGCCGCGAACGCGTCTTCCCCGACAAGAAGAACGCCGCCTGAGGCGGGCCGGCCCGGCCCCCGTCCGGGCGGGGGCCGGTCAGGACCCGGCGCGGACGGCGGTGGCGGCCTCGCGGACCGCGGCGGCCACCGCGGGCGTCACATCCGGGTGGAAGACGCTGGGCACGATGTAGTTGGGGCCGAGCTCCTCGTCGCTCACCACCGCGGCCAGCGCCCGCGCGGCGGCCAGCAGCATGTCCTCGTCGACCCCCTTGGCCTGGGCGTCCAGCAGCCCGCGGAACACCCCGGGGAAGGCCAGCACGTTGTTGATCTGGTTGGGGTAGTCGCTGCGGCCGGTGGCCACCACGGCGGCGTGCTCGCGGGCCTCGTCGTAGGCCACCTCCGGCTCGGGGTTGGCCAGCGCGAACACGATCGCGTCGTCGTTCATGGCGGCGATGTCGGCGCCGGTGAGGATGCCCGGGGCGGAGACCCCGATGAACACGTCGGCGCCCTTGACCGCCCCGCGCAGGTCGCCGCGGTAGTCGCCGGCGTTGGTGTGCTCGGCGATCCAGCGCAGCGAATCGTCCAGGTCGTCGCGTCCGGCGTGGACGGCGCCGCGGTGGTCGCACACGATCACGTGCTTGGCCCCGGCGTGCAGCAGCAGCCGCAGGATGGCGCTGCCGGCCGCGCCCGCGCCGGCCATGGTGATGTGCACCGACGACAGGTCCTTGCCCACCACGCGCAGCGCGTTGGTCAGCGCGGCCAGCACGCAGATGGCGGTGCCGTGCTGGTCGTCGTGGAAGACCGGGATGTCCAGCAGCTCGCGCAGCCGGGCCTCCACCTCAAAGCAGCGGGGGGCGGAGATGTCCTCCAAGTTGATGCCGCCGAAGGCCGGCGCGATGATCTGCACCGTCCGCACGATCTCGTCGGTGTCCTGGGTGTCCAGGCAGATCGGCCAGGCGTCGATGTCGGCGAACCGTTTGAACAGCGCGGCCTTGCCCTCCATCACCGGCAGCGCCGCCTGCGGGCCGATGTTGCCCAGCCCCAGCACCGCCGAGCCGTCGGTGACCACTGCGACGCTGTTGCGCTTGACCGTCAGGCGCCGCACGTCCTCGGGGTTGCGGGCGATGGCCAAACTGACCCGCGCCACCCCGGGCGTATAGGCCATGGACAGCTCGTCCCGGGTGCGCAGCGGCACCTTGGAGCGCATCTCGATCTTGCCGCCGAGGTGCATCAGGAAGGTGCGGTCGCTGACCTTGTGGACGCGCACCCCCTCGATCGCCTCGACCGCCGTGACGATCGCCTCGGCGTGCTCGGTGTCACGCGTGGCGATGGTCACGTCGATGCGCATGGTCTCGTGGGCCGCGGTGTTGACGTCCAGGGCGGTGACGATGCCCCCGGCGTTCTCCACCACGTGGGTGATCTGGCTGACCGCCCGTCCTCCGGCCGGGACCTCCAGCCGGACGGTGATCGAATAAGACACGCTTGGCGCGGTGGCCACGACGATTGCCCCCTACTTACGACGTGATTGCACATCAGCCGGGGTGACAAGACCCCCGGTACCCCCGGCGCCGCGCCAGGAGAAAACGGCGTTGTCCCACCCTCATCGTCGCACGACGGCCTTGGTCGGCGGCTCGAATTGGAGTAGCGCACCGGGTGGTTCACAGCGACCGGGCGGCCGTGACGATCAGTGAGACGACCGTGTCCGCCGGCAGCACGGTGCTGTCGATCACCAGATGGTAGAGCCGAGGTGAGGCCGGGTCGACCCGATAGAAATGCTTGACATAGGCGGCACGGGCCCGGTCGTCGTCGTCCAGGAGGCGGCGCAGCGCCCGCCGCCGCTCCTCGGCGGGGTGCTCTCCGGCATCGTCCGCCGCGCCGCGCAGCGCCTGCTCCAGCCGCCGGTCGGCGGGGCCGTCCAGCCGGACGTGCAGGGTGCGGGGACGGTCGCCGAGCACCGCGGCGGCGGCCCGGCCCAGGATGACCCCGCCGTCCCCGGCGGCCAGCTGCCTGATCACCCGTTCGGTGTGGGCGACGAACTCCTCGTCGGGGATCAGCTCCCGGTCCGGCAGGTAGACGTCCATGCCGCCGAGCGTCACCCCGGGCACCCGGGCGGCGCCGGCCAGGATGCGGGCCAGGCCGTGGGCCGCCCGGTCGTCATGCGCCAGCGCCTCCTCCAGCGAGCAGCCGATCTCGGCCGCCACCGCCATCGGCACCGCCCGGTCCACGAACGGCAGCCCGAGACGCTCGGCGACGGCGGGGCCGATCACCTCGCCCCCGGCGCCGAACGTGGCCGAAATCGTCACCACCCGGGCGGGCACATCACCATCATGCCCGCCGGGTCCTCGCCTCCGAACGTCCCGCAAGGGGAGCGCCGGTCAAAACAGCGCGGTCTGCAGGCGGCGGCGGGCCTGGGACACCCGCGGGTCGTCCGGCGGCAGCACCTCAAACAGCGACAGCAGGTGCTTGCGGGCGGCGTCGCGGTCCTCGCCGGCGGTGCGGCGGACGGTGGCCACCAGCCGCTCGAAGGCCTCCTCGACCCGGCCGGAGAGCATCTCCACGTCGGCGGCCTTCGTCTGCAGCGCCACATCGGCGGGGGCGGCGTCCGCCTCGGCCAGCGCCCGCCCGGGGTCGAGCTGGCGGGCCCGCAGGTGCAGCTCGACCTCGGCCAGCCCGCGCTTGGCCCCGGCGTCCTGGGGGGAGGAGTTCAAGATCTCCTGGAAGGCCGTCTTGGCCGCCTCCAGGTCGCCGCGCTGCAGCGCCTCCTGCGCCTTGGCGTAGACCGGGTCGGGCTCGGGCTGCGCACCGGCGGGCCCGCCCTGCGGCAGCATGCCCTCCCTGCGCAACGCGTCCATGAACTGGCCGATGATCTGGCGCACCTGCGGCTCGGGGTAGGCGCCCGGCAGCAGGGGCATCAGCCGCCCGCCGACCACCGCGGCCACGAACGGGATGCCGCGCACCCCCATCTGCTGCATGTAGGCGGCCAGCTGGGGGTTGGCGTCGATGTCGACCTTGGCGAGGATCCACTGGCCGGCGGCCTCCTCGGCGAGCCGCTCCAGGATCGGGCCCAGCTGCTTGCAGGGCCCGCACCACTCCGCCCAGAAGTCCACCAGTACCGGGACCGACCGGGAACGCTCGACCACCTCGGTGTTGAAGGTCGCATCGGTGACGTCCACGACGTAACCGCCGGCCGCACCGGGCCCGTTCCCGGAGGTCTGCGCGGCCCTGGCCGCCTGTTCCTGCTGCTTTTTGAGCGCGGCCTGGCGGGCACCGAGATCGATCGCCCCGCGTATCGAGAAGTCCCGAGAAGCCATGGATCCATCCTGCCCCATCGCGGCGGCGCGGCGTGCACCTGTCCGCCATCGGCGATCGAGGCCCGCCGGCCCGGTGCGGCGGCCCGCTCTGGGCGCTCCCGCCCCGGCTCGCCCCGTCAAATCCGCTCATCGAATGAATTCGAGCATTTTCTGAAGAGTAAACAATCACGTTCACCCGACACGCCTTCTCGAAAAGGAAGCTGACGACGCTCGCCAAGCGCGGTTATAGTGCTGGGGTCGATGCGTGTTGCGACGGCAAAGGGGCACGGCCCGCCGCCCGCCCAAGGTCAAAGAAATCGGCACGCACTTTGGGATGGCCGCATCCGTCGCGATGCATGGCATTTTTGGGGGTTCAATGATCGCGGACTGCTCCGCGATCGTGGCCCGCGGGATGGGCGTCCGCCGCGCTGGGCGGTGGCTGCTGCGCCCGGCGGACTTCGACGTCACCGGGGGCGTGATCGGCATGGCCGGTCCGCCGGGCACCGGCAAGTCCACCCTGCTGGCCACGTTCGCAACGCTGCGCCGGCACCATGCCGGCACACTGGGAATTCTCGGCCACGAGATTCGGAGCGCGCGCGATGCGCGCGCCATACGGTCCCGGATCGGTTATCTGCCGGCCGATTTTTGGTGGACGCAGGGATTCACCGTGGCCGAATTCGTCGCCTATTCCGCCTATTACCGGCGGGTTCCGGCCAGTGCCGGGCCGGCGATGCTGCGGCGGCTGGAACTGGCCGACGTGGCCGAAGTGGAGGTGGCGCTGCTGCCGCCGGAGGCGCGGCTGCGCGCCGGGCTGGCCGCGGTCTGCGTGCACGAACCCGATCTGGTGCTGCTGGATGAGCCGCTGACCGGGCTGACCGGCGGGGAGGCCGACGCGCTGACCGCGCTGCTGGGCACGGTGGCGCCCACCGTGGTGGTCACCGCCCGCCGCGTCGAGGAGCTGGCCGGCTGGTGCGACCGGGTGCTGGTGCTCAGCCGCGGCCGGCTCACCGAGCACACCGCCGCCTCCCCCGTCCCGGCCGAAGAGGGTCCCGCCCGCCCCGCACCGGCCGAGCCCGCCGGGCGGGCCGTCCAGCCCGTCTTGGAGCGGCCCATCCGGCCCGCTCCGCTGATCGTGGGCAGCGGCGCCTGTGTCTGAGCTGGGACAGGTGCTGCGGCTGGACGCCCGCCGCATCGCCCCGCTGGTGGCGGTGCCCTCCCTGGCGCTGGTGGGAGTGGTGGCCGCCTGGCGGGCGATGACCCCGGGAGTCGCCGGCTGGGACAACGCCCTGGTCGCCCTGACCGCCTCGGTGCGCTGGACGGGCCCGCTGGCGGCGATGCTGGCGGCCTGGCTGGCGGTCCGCGAGCACCGGCTCGGCTACCTGCGCGACCTGAGCGCCCGTTCGCCGGCCACCGGGCCGCTGCTGGACATGCTGTTGCTCACCCACACGGTGCTGCTGTCCTACGGGGTGACGGCGGTGGCGGTCATCGGCGAGACGGCGCTGACCCAGCGGCCGGGCCCGGCCCACCCGCTGGGCCTGCTGGCCGGTGCGCTCGCCCTGGTGCTGCACGCGGTGGTGGGGTATCTGGCCGGGCGGCTGCTGCCCTATCTGCCGACCGTCGCGGCCACGGGCGTGGTGAGCGGGCTGTGGGCGGGGCTGCGCGGGCCCGGGTCGTGGGCGGCTCTGCTGCCCCCCGCGGCGATCGGACGGCTGGAACCGTTCACCACGCTGCACGCCGCGGTGCCCGCCGCGCAGCTGCTGTGGACGGCCGGCCTGGTGGCGGCGCTGGTCACCGGCTATGTGTGGACGCTGACCAGGCGCCGGGCGCTGGTGGTGGCGCTGGTGTGCGCGCTGGCGGCGACCGCGCTGGGCACTCACCGGCTGGTCTCCCGGCAGGAGGCCGTGGTCCCGGCCCGGGTCGGGCATGTGTGCCGGCAGTGGCCGCTGACGATCTGCGTGCACCCGGCGCTGGCCGGGGCGCTGCCGGCGCTGGAGACCGCGCTGACCCCGCTGGCCGCGCGGCTCGGCGCCACCCCCGGGGCCTTCACCCGCGTGGTGCAGCGGCCCGACGGCGAGCCGACCGGCATCCACGGCGGGGTGGCCTTCGTCCACATCCCCTCGCTGAACCCGGGTTTCGAACGCCAGGTCGTCCGGCAGATCCAGACCGCGCTGACCGACCGGCGCTCCTGCGCCGACCCCCGGAACGCCCGGGGCCTGGCCTACCGGGCGCTGGTGGACGTCTGGCTGCGCGGCGAGGAGGCCCCGCCGGCGGCCCCCTCCTCCTCGCCCAAGCCGGCCACCGGCAACCTGGAGCGGGCGTCGGTGGCCGCCAGCGTCAGCGCCCCGGCCGTGGAGCGCCTCACGCTGGCCGCGCAGCGCTTCGCCGGCTGGGACGAGGCCCGCCGCCGCGCCTGGCTGGCCGAGAACTACAGCGCCTACCGCTCCTGCACGCTCACCCTCCGGCACTTCCGCTAAAGGATCGGACGGGACGTCCCGCGCCCGATCCCTTGGGGCTTTCGCGGCCGGTTCGGCGCGGGATGCCGGATGGCAGAAGGCGAGGTCAGGCGCTGTGCGGAGCGCTCTGCCCCGTTGCGTTCTCCTCCTCGAGGGGGCGCAGCCACTTGCGTTCCACGAAGAACGGCGCCACCGGCAGGACCGCGGCGCCCAGGGCCAGCACCAGCCGGCCGTTGCTCCAGCCGGTCTGCGGACGGGTCAGGAACGCCAGCCCCACATAGGCGATGACCAGCACTCCGTGAATGGGGCCGAGCACCGTCACGCCTTCGGGGAAGTCCGCGGCGCGCTTGAGGACGCTGGCCACCAGCAGCAGCAGAAAAGAGGTCGCCTCCACCAGCGAAACGATGCGGAAGACGCGCACGGAGTCCACGAGAACCTGCTCTTTCTCCGGAAAGACTTTCGGCTCCCAGGCTATGGGCACCCCCGCCAGGGTCCGTTCAGGGGTGCCCGCCGGCGCTCCAGTGAGTGTGTCCCCGCCGTCACGTGATGCGCTCTTGGCCGGGGGAATGCCCTCTGTTTCGGCAGGATCGAAAGCGGACGGCGAGAAGCGGGCCGCCCCGAGCCGGAACCGGCGGCGGCTTTACGCGCCGGCCGTTCGGCGCGCCCGGCAGGCCGCGGAAGAGAGCGGACTGCGCGAGCGCGCCGACCGCAACACCCGGCTCGTGCCGGAGGGCCCGCCGAGGTCGCTCGGCTTCCCCACCGTCACGGTGACCGCCGTGGACGCCCGGCGAGCCCCCGTGCGCCGGTGCTCAGGCGCGCGGGACGCGGACGATGAGGGCGTCGCCCTGGCCGCCGCCGCCGCACAGCGCCGCCGCGCCGACCCCGCCGCCGCGCCGCTTGAGCTCGTGGGCCAGGTGCAGCACGATGCGGGCGCCGGACATGCCGATGGGGTGGCCCAGCGCGATGGCCCCGCCGTTGACGTTGACCTTCTCCGGGCCGACGCCCAGGTCGCGCATGGACTGCACGGCGACCGCGGCGAACGCCTCGTTGATCTCGATCAGGTCCAGGTCGTCCACGCCGATGCCCTCCTTGGCCAGGGCGTGCTTGATGGCGTTGGACGGCTGGGAGTGCAGCGAGTTGTCCGGGCCGGCGACGTTGCCGTGGGCGCCGATCTCCGCCAGCGGGGTCAGCCCCAGCTCGGCCGCCTTGGCCGCCGACATCACCACCACCGCGCAGGCGCCGTCGGAGATCTGCGAGGAGGACCCGGCGGTGATGGTGCCGTCCTTGGTGAAGGCCGGGCGCAGCTTGGCCAGCGCCTCGACGGTGGTGTCGGGCCGCACGCCCTCGTCGGCGGTGAACAGCACCGGCTCGCCCTTGCGCTGCGGCACCGGCACCGGGACGATCTCCGCGTCGAACACCCCGTTCTTGATCGCCTCGGCGGCGCGCTGGTGGGAGCGGGCGGAGAACTCGTCCTGCTCGGCGCGGGTCAGCCCGAGCTTGGCGTTGAAGCGCTCGGTGGACTCGCCCATGGGCAGGTGGTCGAAGGCGTCGGTGAGGCCGTCGTAGGCCATGTGGTCGAGCACTTCGATCGACCCGTAGCGGAAGCCCTGGCGGGACTTGGGCAGCAGGTGCGGGGCGTTGGTCATCGACTCCATGCCGCCGGCCACCACGATGTCGAACTCACCGGCCCGAATGAGCTGGTCGGCCAGGGCGATGGCGTCCAGCCCCGACAGGCAGACCTTGTTGATGGTGATCGAGGGCACGTTCATGGGGATGCCGGCCTTGACCGCGGCCTGGCGGGCGGGCAGCTGGCCGACGCCGGCCTGCAGCACCTGCCCCATGATCACGTACTGCACCTGGTCGCCGGTGATGCCCGCGCGCTCCAGCGCCGCCTTGATGGCGATGCCGCCCAGGTCGGTGGCGGAGAAGTCCTTAAGCGAGCCGAGCATGCGGCCGATGGGGGTGCGGGCTCCGGCGACGATCACCGAGTTCGCGGGCATGACAGGGGGCCTCCACAACTGGTCCACAACGTCTTTGTCACGATACCCACAGCACCGTGGCCGGTTTCGGCCGGGCCGTCCCTGCGCCGGATCCGGCGCGCGGCCCGGCGCGCAGCCGGCCGCGCCCGCCGTGACCGGCCCCGACAAGGAGGACCCGCCCATGCTCACCCGGATCGACCACATCGGCATCGCCTGCCGCGACCTGGACGCCGCCGTGGAGTTCTACCGGCGCACCTACGGGTTCACCGACGTGCACACCGAGGTCAACGAGGAACAGGGCGTCCGGGAGGCGATGATCAAGATCAACGACGCCGGCGACGGCGGCGCCACCTACCTGCAGCTGCTGGAGCCGATCCGCGACGACTCCCCCATCGCCAAGTTCCTGGCCAAGAACGGCGAGGGCGTGCACCACATCGCCTTCGGCACCGACGGGGACGTGCAGGAGGAGGCCGACGGCATCGCCGCCAAGGGCATCCGGGTGCTGTACGACTCCCCCCGCCGCGGCTCGATGGGCTCGCGCATCACCTTCCTGCACCCCAAGGACTGCGGCGGCGTGCTGACCGAGCTGGTCCAGGCCGCCAAGCCCGCCGGGCACTGACCCGCCGCCCGGCCCGCGGGAGCCGGCCGCATGCCCGGTGAGCGGGCCGGCCGTCGAGCCCGCCGGTTCCGCCGCCCGCCCGGGCGGCGGAACCGGCTCGCGAAGCGATGAGGGCGCTTCCGGCCGCGGGGTGTTCCGCGGCCGGAAGCGCCTCAGCCGACCGGCAGGTCGTCGATGGTGCCGAAGGCCGGGATGTAGAACGACAGCCTGTCGGTCTTCTGGCTGGGCTGCGGGAAGAGCGCCCAGCCGTACTTGACCGCGCCGACCTTCTCGTTGCCGCCGAGCCAGTCGCGCATCGGCACGCCCCGGCCGGTGATCACCACGCTGAGCTCCTCGCCGTGCGCCTTGTCGATCAGCGTGGCGTGGTAGCCGTAGCCGTCGAACCCGTTGGTGTCGCCGTCGAACAGCGCCGGGTAGTTCAGCCCGCTCGTCCCCCGCTGGGCGACCAGCCGGGTGCGGTAGCCGACCTTCAGGAAGGGCCCCTGGCGGCGCAGCTCCACCACGTCCAGCCGGACCGTCCAGGTGCCGTTGATGGTCCGCTGGGTGGAGGCGAGCGGGGCGGGCTCTCCCGGCAGCGGGCGCAGCCCCGGGTCGGGGGCGGTCTCGGTCACCGGGACCGAGATGTAGCGGGGGTCGGGCCGGGGCGGAGGGTCGCCGGAGGCCTTGCCGTACAGGATGGACACCCTCCGGTTGCGCTGGCGCGCCTGCGGGGAGGTGCCCTTTTCGCGCGGCTCGCTCTCGCCCTTGCCCTCGGGGATCAGGGTGATGCCGGTGTTGGCGAGCTGAGGCTGCATGGCCTGGACCACCGCCTCGGCCCGCCGCTTGGACAGGGCGAGGTTGTCCTCCGGCTCGCCGACGTCGTCGGTGTGGCCGACCACCTGGACCTCTCCGGTGACGTTCGCCTCCTTGAGCTTGGCGACGACGTCGGCCAGGTACTTTTCGGCGGCCGCCGACAAGTCGGCGCTGCCGGTCTTGAACAGCACGTCGGCCTGGAGGGTGAAGGACTTGCGTCCCTTTTCGGTGGTCTCCTCGATCGGCGTGTAGTACTTGCGGTTCTGCTGCAGGGTGCCGGGCGGCGGGATCGCGATCGTCTTCGGCCGCCCCTCCCCCGCCCGCCGTCCGGAGCCGTCGGTGCCCGGCTTGGGCCAGGACGAGGGGGACGGGGAGGGGGCGGCGACGGCCGCCCCGCCGAGCGGCACGGCCAGCAGCGCGGCGAGGGCCGCCGCGGTGAGGGCGGTGCGGGTGCGCATCAGGAGATCTTCACCCCCGGCATGGGGCCGACCACCGGCATGACGACGGTCAGCTCCTTGACCTCCTTCGGCGGGGCGGGGTAGTCGGCGTACAGGACGGTGGGCTGGTCCAGCGGGTAGTCGCCCAGGCCGGTCGAGCAGGCGCACCGGGCGTCCTCGCCGCTGCCGATGGTCAGGCTGTCGTACACCCGCAGGTTCTCGGTGTCCAGGAGGAAGGGGGCGCCGGCGTTGCCGCTCTGCCAGTTGCCGCCGAAGGTCTCCTTGGGCAGCGCGTCGCTGTCGGTCTTGGCGCGCGGGGTGACGGCGTACACCAGCCGCAGCACCTTGTCGTGGCGCTGCAGTGACAGGACGTCGACGTAGACCTCCTTGCCCGCATAGGGCTGCACGGCCTTGGCGATGGCGCCCTTGACGTGGTTGTCGGGGCCGATCTCGGCCTTGGGCGCCTGGGTCGGGGGCGGCTCGCCGCCTCCCAGCAGGCCGCAGCCGGTCGCCGCCAGGGCGGCGAAGATGAGAACGCCGGCTCCGAGAGCACGACGCATTCGGTCACCTCCGTGGGGGAAGGAAAGTGATCATCCGGGGGCCGGACGGGAGCATGGGCCCACCGGAGCTTCGCGCTTCATACGACGACGATCCGCCGATGTCGGTTGATGACCGGATTGTGACGTGATCGATATCACAGACCCTACTGGGCGGTTGTGCGCGGTCACAGTGTGGTGATTCAGGCTGCAGTGGGGGGTTTGCCCCCGGCTTCAGAGGCACTCCCGGAACGCCTCCAACAGCCCGACAAAAGGGACATTCCACGCAGCACGTTAAGATGAGCCCCCAACGAGGCAGTGGCGGGAGTACGCTGCTCTCGCCGGAAGAGGTCTGGGGCCGTCAGGTACGAAACCGCAAGTCCAGGCGATCAACCGGTCCCGGAACCCCGTAGCCCCGTCACAGCCAGGATTGAGCCACATGCAGTCCGACATCGACGCCCAGCTCAGCAACTTCTTCGAGGAGACTCCCCCACGCGAGTTCGACGTGGTGCTTCGCGGCTACGACCGGCACCAAGTCGACGAGCACATCAAGCAGCTCGACAACGAGGTGCGCCAGGCCCGCGAGCAGATCCAGGCGCTGCAGCGCGAGCTGTCCGACGCCCACCGCCAGCTCCAGGAGCAGGAGCGGCCCACCTACGCCGGGCTCGGCGCCCGCATCGAGCAGTTGCTGCGGCTGGCCGAGGAGCAGGCCACCGAGCTGGTCCAGATGGCCCGCTCGGAGGCCAACGAGATCAAGGCCGCCGCCAAGGTGGACGCCGCCGAGCTGCGCGCCACCGCCGAGAACGAGGCGGCCGAGCTGCGCGCCCAGGCGCAGCGGGAGGGCGAGGACCTGCGCCAGGCGGCCGAGCGCGAGGCCGAGGAGGTGCGCACCGCCGCCCGCCGCGAGGCCGAGGAGCTGACCTCCACCACCGAGCGCGAGGTGGCCAAGCTGCGCGCCACCGCCGACCACGAGGTCGCCGAGAAGCGCGCCGCCGCCGAGCGGGAGATCGCCAAGCTGCGCACCACCACCGAGCGCGAGGTCGCCCAGCTGCGGGCGTCCACCAAGCGCGAGCGGGACGAGATCCTCACCACCGCCAAGCGCCAGGCCGACGAGATGCGCGCCCAGGCGCAGCGGATCCTGGAGGAGAGCGAGGCACAGCGGGCCCAGGCCGAGGCCGAGTTCGAGATCCAGCTGGCCGCCCGGCGCGAGGAGGCCGACCGGCAGGACGCCGAGCGGCACGCCGCCGCCCAGGCCGCCACCCAGAAGCTGGTCGCCGAGGCCGAGCAGCGCGCCGCCTCCGCCGAGCAGCGCGCCGCCAAGGCCACCCAGCAGGCCGAGCAGACCCGGCGGGAGGCCGACCAGCACGCCAAGCAGCTGCTGGCCAACGCCCGCAAGAACTCCGAGCAGATCATCGCCGAGGCCAAGGCCCAGGCCGAGCAGCTGCTGGCGGAGACCAAGGCCGAGGCCGAGCGGATCCGCACCGCCGCCCAGCGCCAGGTGGACGAGCTCACCCGCCAGCGCGACAGCATCACCAGCCACCTCAACCAGCTGCGCCAGCTGCTGGGCGGTGGCGGCCCGATGATGCCGCCGCTGGGCGCCACCCCCACCGAGGAGGTCTCCGCCGCTCCCGAGAAGCCGGCCCTGTCGTCGGCGGAGTCCAAGCCGAAGCCCAAGCCGGCCCCGGCCCAGGCCAAGCAGCCGGCCGCCGCCAAGGCCGCCGCCAAGAAGCAGGAAGACGACGACGAGGACTGGTGGCAGGAGTGATCGGCTCCCGCTGATCGGCGTCTTTTCAGCGCATACCGCGAACCGAGAAGCCTGGAGGGAAATCCCCTCTAGGCTTCTTGGCGTCTAAGGGGAATATCACTGAGGACACAGCCCCGGCCGCGGCGTCCGGCGCACCCCTGCGAGCAGGTAGAACGAGGAGAAGTCGTGTCAGACGACATTCCCGGCGCGAACCGACCGGTCACGCCGTCCGCCTTTCCCGCCGCTCCCCCCGACGACGCCGTGCCCCCGCCGGCGGGCCCGCAGGACGAGACGCCCCGGGCCGAGGGACCGGGCGGCCGTGACGAGGCCGCCGCCCCCCGAAACGACGCAAAGAGCACATCCCCCCTCCCGGAGGAGCCGGACGGTTCTCCTTCCGGCGAGCCGCCGGGCGGCCCCGATGAGCGCCAAGCCCGGCAGCGGCCCGCTTCCGCCGCCGGGGGTTCGGACACGGGGCCCTCACGCGAGCGGGAATCCGCCAAGGACCGGGACGCCGGCGAGGAGAAGCCCGCCCACGGGAGCGGCCAGGGCCCTTCGGCCGGGCGGGCCGGGGAAGAGCCGGGCACCGCCGGGAGGCGGGCCGGCGCCTCCTTCGCCGGTGACGGCCCGGCGCGGGAACAGGCGGTGGAAGAAGACCCGGAGCCCACCCCGGACCCGCTGGTCGACCTGGAGCAGCGGCGCAAGGAGGCCAGGGCCGACAACCTGGCGCCCTTCGGCAGGCCCGGGTCGCCCCTGGGCCGGACGCACCCGTTCATCTTCGGCTTCACCGGCGCGCTGGGGGTGATCTGCGCCTGGCTGCTGTTCGAGGCGGTCACCAGCGCCCGCGGCGTGATCGTGCTGATCGTGGTGTCGATGTTCCTGGCCGTGGGGCTGAACCCGGCGGTGGAGCGGCTGCAGCGGGCCAGGCTGCCGCGCCCCGGGGCGGTCGCGGTGGTGTTCCTGGGACTGGTGCTGGCGTTCGTCGCGGCGGGCTTCGCGGTGATCCCTCCGCTCACCGAGCAGATCACCAACTTCATCAACCAGCTGCCCTCCTACATCGAGCAGCTCGGGCAGAACGAGCGCATCCGGGAGCTGGACCGCGAATACCAGGTCCTGCAGAAGGCCCAGGAGGCCGTCACCAACCCCGACTTCGGCCAGTCGGCCATCGACGGGGTGCTGGGCGTGGGCCGCGCCCTGGCCGGCGGGGTCTTCAACACCCTGACGGTGCTCATCCTCACCCTGTACTTCCTGGGGTCGCTGCCCACCATCAAGACGTTCTTCTACCGGCTGGTGCCGCGCTCCCGGCGCGCCCGGGTGGCGCTGCTGGGCGATGAGATCCTCGCCCGCATCGGCGGTTACGTGGCCGGCACCCTCACCGTGGCTTCCATCGCCGGCACCACGGCCTACATCTTCCTGTCGATCATGCAGGTGCCGTTCGCGCTGCCGCTGGCGCTGTTCGTCGGGATCACCGCGCTGATCCCGCTGGTGGGCGCGACGATCGGCGCCGCGCTGGCGTGCACGGTGGCGTTCTTCGACGGGATGTTCACCGGCATCGCCTGCGTGATCTTCTTCGTGGTCTACCAGCAGGTGGAGAACTACATCATCCACCCGCGGGTGATGAAGCGGGCGGTGGACGTCCAGCCGGCCGTCACCATCATCGCCGCCCTGGTCGGCGGCACCCTGCTGGGCATCGTCGGCGCGTTGCTGGCCATCCCGACGGCCGCCGCCCTGGCCCTGATCATCCGCGAGGTGGTCCTCCCCCGCCAGGAGACCTTGTGAGGCGGCCGGCGCGTTGACCGGTCGGCGGCGTCCACCGCACGGGCCGACCGCGTCCGGTGGACGCCGCCGGGGCGTGTCGTCACAACAGCCGCACGGAGCCCATGGGGGTCCCGGCCCCCGGGCCCCGGAAGGGGAGTCGTCACAGCAGTCGCACGGAGCCCATGCTGCCGGGACCGGCCCGCCGGCGGGACGCTGCGTCGTCACAGCAGTCGCACAGGGCCCGCTGGGCGCGGCCATGCCCGCAGCGCGCAGGTCACCCGCCGGCCGCGACCGGGCCGGCCGCCCCGCTTCGGCCGGCCCGGTGCCTTGGGGATCTCGACGACGGGCCCTAGCGGGGCGTGCGGGCCAGGGCCGCCACGAACTCGGCGACGATCTGGTTGAACAGGTCGGGCTGCTCGACCGCCGACAGATGGCCGGTGCGGGGGATCACCTGCAGTTCGGCGTTGGGCAGGGCCTCGACCATGGCGCGGGCGTCGGCCTGGGGGGACAGCTCGTCCTCGGTGCCGGTGATGACGAGCGCGGGGGCGTGCACCCCGCGCAGCGTCTCGAAAGAGTCCGGACGGGCGGCCATCGCCCGTTGCGCCCAGGCCGCCGCGGCGGCCGGCGCCGCCTGCACCAGGCCGCGCACCCGCCCGTACACCAGCGCCCGCTGCCGCATGGTGGTGGGGCCGACCAGGAGCGGCAGCACCTCCTCCACCAGCACCCGCGAGGTGCCCTCGCGTTCCAGCCGCTCGGCCTGCCGGAGCCGGTTGCGCCGGCCCTGCTCGGTGTCCGCGCTCGCCTTGGTGTTCGCCAGGATGAGCCCCAGCACCAGGTCGGGGTGCCGCCGGCACAGCGCCATCGCCACATAGCCGCCCATGGACAACCCGCCGATCACCGCGCGGTCGATGCCCTTGCGGCGCAGCAGGTGGGCCACGTCATCGGCCATCACGTCCACCGAGGGCTCCTGCTCGCCCAGCATCGAGCCGCCGAAGCCGCGCAGATCGGGAGTGATCACCCGGAAACGGCCGCCGAGCCCTTCGCGCTGCGCCAGCCACATCGCCGACGACAACGGGAACGCGTGCAGCAGCACAAGCGGCGTCCCCTCGCCGACGTCCCTGGCGTACAGCTGAACGACCATCGGGCCTCCCACACCCGGCACATCCGCCGATCCGTGACGGCGCGTGCCCTCTCCTCTCACTAATTCCGACAACCGCCATATACGTGACGGTCAGGTAATCGTCACCCGAATCGGTCGAACTCGAAAGGAGTGGCCACGATCGGACGCAGACGTTTCGGCCTCGCCGGCATCTCCGAAAGCACCGCCCCACCCGGCGAAGGCGTTCAGCCCGCGGGCCACTCCTCCGGCAGGGGGTGGGCCTGCGGCGCCACCCGCTTGACGATCTCGTTCAGCACGATCCGCACATACGGCTCTCCCACCCACAGGTGCCTGGCGCCGTCCACCGCGACGATCTCGGCCTGGGGGATCCGCTTGAACCGCTCGCGCGCCTCGGCCGGAGGCAGGTAGTCGTCGTGCTCGGGCACCAGGACGATCACCGGCCGCCCGTCGGCGCCCCAGGCGTCCAGGTCGGCGTCGGTGGCCCGGTGCAGCGGAGGGCTGAGCAGCAGCAGCCCTTCCACCAGGGGGTCGCGCCCCCATTTGAGCGCCAGCTCCGTGCCGAACGACCAGCCGAGCAGCCAGGGGTGGGGCAGGTCGTGATATTCGGCGTACTCCAGCGCCGCGGCGACGTCGTACTTTTCGGTCTCGCCCTCGCCGAACTCGCCCTGACTGGTCCCCCGTTCGGACGAGGTGCCGCGGGTGTTGAAGCGCAGCACCGCCACCCCGGCCATGGCCGGCAGCCGGTAGGCGGCCTTGCGGAGCACGTGGCTGTCCATCATCCCGCCGTGCGTCGGCAGCGGGTGCAGGCACACCAGCGTGGCCACCGGCTCCCGGTCCACCGGCACCGCCAGTTCCCCGACCAGCTCCAGTCCGTCGGCGGTGTGCAACGTGATGTCCGTCCGCGTGGCGGGCAGCACCGTGCTCGCCTTGATTATCCCCATCACCCTCCTCTTCTCTGGGACAACCGTAATGCCCCGCCCCATCCCCGCCGGGCGGCCGACGCCACACCGCAAAGCCGCCGAGGAGCACCTCTCTTCCCAGGCCGCCGTGCGCTTTTGCGCACCACCCCTCCGCACCGCGGCACCGCCTCACCGAGCCGATGCCGCCGATGCGAGTCCGGTCGGCGCTCAAGGTCCCGGCAAGCGCCTCGACCGGGCGCCTGGCGGCGGTTCACACCCTGTGGACGCGGCGACGCTCAGTAGCGGGGTGCGTTGCGCGACCTTTGGATCTTGGGGCCGCGGTGCAGGCGGGCACGCCAGCACGGCTTGTGCCAGTGACGACGCTCATCCGGCCCGCCCCAGTCGGCGGGCCAGGCCACGACATGCCCCACACCCGGCGCGATCTCCTGATCGCACCCCGGGCACCGGTAGACCTTGACGGCATTGGCCGGGGCGATCTCCCGGACGATCCAGTCCCCGTCCGGCCCCTCCTCGCGATTCTCCAGCCCGAATGACCAGGCGCCGCTGGAAGGCCGTGGGTTCTTCCGTGGACGACGCCTGTTCCTGCGCGGGCTCATGCCGATCAGCCTAAGGCCGCCCCGCCCCACCCAACGGCGGTACCGGCAGCGAACCTCCTCCGGCACGCGCTCCCGGAAACCTCAGCGCCCGGCCCGCGCATCCGCCCACCCACGCGAACACCCCACAGGCATTCCTCGGCGACACCAAAACGCAGCCCTGGCCATCCGGTCCTGGTTCGCCGATTTGTGGGCTTTGTGTTGGTCGGCGGCTACCGGTGTCTTCGGCGGCGGGCCGAGGGGGTGTGTGAGCGGCGGAGAGCGGCGAGTTCGGCCTCGATGCGGTGCAGCCGGGCGGGGGCGGGGTTCCAGCCGCGGTGCAGGAGGGTGGTCGTCAGGGCCTCCAGGAAAGGGACGGGGTTGAACAGGATGTCCTCCTTGGTGACCACGATGATCTCCCAGCCGTGGTGGTCGCGGATCCAAGTGCGGCGGGCGGCGTCGCGGTGGCGGCGGCCCCGGCCGGTGTGGAACTCCTCGCCGTCGTACTCGACGGCGGTGAGGTGCTCTGCGTACCCCATGTCCAGGAAGAACCTCGGGCGGTCGGGGCGCCCTACCGGGATCTGAGTGCGGGGGCGCGGCAGGCCGGCGTCCACGATGCACAACCTGGTGTAGGTCTCGCCGGGGAGCATCGCCCCGGGATCGGAAAGGGCGAGGATCTCCCGCAGACGCCGGGCATTGGGGCGGCCGGCCAGCAGCCGTGCGCGTCTGCGGAGCGACGCGGCGTCGACGCCGGCGCGTAAGAACTGGTCGAGGGCGGCCACCGCCTCCCGGCGGGGGAGCCGGCGTGCGCAATCCAGCGCGGTGCGTTCGAAGGTGGTCAGGCGTATGCCATCCACCTCGGTGACGTCCGCATCGGGCAGGCGAGTGCGGCGCACCCGGCAGCCAGGCGGGTCGGGAAGGGGGCGGTCGGCGGGGACGGCCAGTTCGATGGGCCAGGTGGCCCGGTCGGCGCCCATGGGGAGGGCGTCGATGCCCCACAGCCAGGCGGCGGCGCGTTCGGCGATCACGGCGTGCGCGGGCGCCGCCTGCCACAGGGAGCGGATACGGGCGGTGAGGACGTCGTCGGCGGAAGCGCATCGCATGCCCTCCAGCCTCGGCCCGGGGACACCCCGTCAACAGTGGAACGCGGTTCTGTGGACAACCCTCGAACGTGCGCCGGCAACGCGACCGGCGGGCCGGTGAGCGGACCTCCCCCGGGCAGCCGGGTTCCGGGGCGTCCGCCGACAGGCGGCGAGCGGCCCACCGCCCCGGCGGAAGGCATCGGGGCGGTGGGCCGAGGATGAGGCGTTACTGACGGAAAGAGCGGCCTGCGGTCAGGTACTCCTCCAGCAGGGGCGCCGGAGCGAAGGCGTTCTCGCGGCGCTCGGCGTAGAGGGCCCGCAGGACGGCCACGGCGCGGTCCAGGCCGAGGCGGTCCAGGTCGGCGATCGGACCCGTGGGGTAGCCGCAGCCGAGCCTCATGGCGGCGTCGATGGAGTCGGCGTCGGCGTACCCGGCCTCCAGCATCCGGACGGCGTCGTTGAGGTAGGGGAAGCGCAGCGCGTCCACGATGAAGCCGGCGCGGTCGCGGCAGCGCACGGGGGTCAGGCCGAGGGCCGCGGTCAAGGCCACGGCCCGTTCGGCGGCCCGCGGAGCGGTGAGAACGGTGGAGGCGACCTCCACCAGCGGGCCGTCCGCCTCGGGGAAGTGCAGGCCGACCACGTCGGCGGCGCGCGCTGCGGCCGTCGCCACCTCGATGACCCCGCCGGTGTCGGCGAGGCTGGCCAGTACCGCGTCCGCACGGGCCGCGCCGGCGACGGCGGCCAGCACCGGGCGCTTGGCCGCCGCGTCCCCGGCGGCCGCCTCGACGACCAGGTCGCAGTCGGCCAGCGAGCCGGGCTCCGTGCCCACGGTGACGCGGGACAGCTCGTCCGCCGACAGCTCGGCCTGCAGGGCCGCCTGCGCGGACTCGTCCTCGGTGACATAGCGGACCTGCGCGCCGGCGCGGGCGCACCGGGCGGCGAAGGCGACGGCCTGGGCTCCGGATCCCATCACACCGACCAGCGGCTGGGGAGCCTCCTGCGCCGAAGCGGCGGTGCCGGCGTCGGAGGAGTCATAGGAGTAGAAGCCGCGGCCGGTCTTGCGGCCCAGCAGCCCGGCGGTGACCAGCTCGCGCAGGATGGGCGCGGGGGCGTGGCGGCGGTCGCGGGTCTCCCGGTAGATGGCCTCCAGCGCCTCCAGGCAGATGTCCAGCCCGATCATGTCCATGAGGGTGAAGGGCCCCATCGGCAGCCCGGCGCCCACCTTCATGGCGGTGTCGATGTCCTCGGCGGTGGCGTGGCCCTCCTCGTACAGGGCGGCCGCGTGGTTGAGGTAGGGCAGCAGCAGCCGGTTGGCGACGAAGCCGGCGCGGTTGCCGACGGTGACCGGAGTCTTGCCCAGGCTCTTCACCAGCTCGGCGACCCGGGCCAGGGCGGCGGGTTCGGCCAGCGGGGTGCCGATGACCTCCACCAGCTTCATCACCGGCGCCGGGTTGAAGAAGTGCACGCCGACGACCTGGGAGGGCCGCGCGGTGCCGACGGCGATCTCGGTCACCGACAGCGAGGAGGTGTTGGTGGCCAGCACCGCGTCGGCGCGGCAGACCTTGTCCAGCTCGGCGAACACCCGCCGCTTGAGGTCCATCCGCTCGGGGACGGCCTCGATCACCAGGTCGCAGTCGGCCAGGTCGGCGAAGTCGGTGGAGAAGGTGATCCGGTCCAGGATCTGCTGCTTGGCCTCCTCGGTGAGCTTGCCGCGTTTGACCGCGCGCCCGGTGGAGTTCTCCACATGCCCGCGGCCCCGGGCCAGCGCCTCGTCGTTGATCTCGATGCCCACGACGGCCAGTCCGCCCCGGGCGAGCACCTCGGCGATGCCCGCGCCCATGGTGCCCAGGCCGACGACCCCTGCCTTGCTGAACGAACCTCCACTCATGCCGGGCAGTCTCCCAAAGGCGCCCGGGACCGCCCTCCCCGGGTCCGGGCTGACCCCCGGCCGGCAGCGCAGGAGGCGCCGGGACGCCCGTCGCGGCCGCTCTTTCCGCAGGAAGAGCGGAGGTGCCGCCCGGCCGCAACCATGCACACGGCCGTGCCGGCCACCTCACGGCCCGGCACGGCCGCGCTCTTGAAAAGGGGCGAGTAAGAAGCGGATAACCGGTTGGTCATAATTCCGGTTCGCCGCGTCGCCCGGCCGCAGAGCGGCGATCTCGTGTCAGCAGTCGCGCAGTTCCGGCGACTGGTTGAGGATCTGCTCACGGGGGGTGATGAAGCGCCGGTACGCCTCGGTGTCGGCGCTGGGGAAAACGGCGACCCGGTGGCAGTTCTGGAAGGCCAGCTTGACGCCGAAGTAGCGTTCCAGCGCGCCCCGCATGGCGTCGCTGGCGAGCACGCGCAGGAGCTGGCCGCGGGCCTGCTCGTCCGGCGGCGGGGTCTGGTTGTCGGCGAAGTCTCCGCCGTCCACCTGGTAGCGGGCCACCAGGCCGCTGATCACGTCCCAGGCGTACGGCAGCGAAGTGCGAATGCACTCGACGAACGCCGCATCATCGATCTCTCCGTGCTGGGCCTTTTCGAGCAGTTCCGGGCTCACATCGAGAGACATGGACCGATTCCCTTCGGTAACGGCGGAACGGAACGTCGCACAACAGGTCCGTCTCCGGTGACGCTAACCAGCGTCCCGAGAGAATTCCAGCCTTGACAGGAAGAGGAATTGGTATATGAAGGCCCGGATCAGCCGTCCAGCGAGCGGCCCATCAGGATGTCGTCGACATAGCGGCCCTCGATGTGAAACTCACCGGGCAGGATGCCGTCCACGGTGAAACCCGCCCGCTCATACAGCCGCCGGGCCCGGGGGTTGGTGGACAGCACCCGCAGCCTGATGCGGCGGGCGCCCTCCCGCCGGGCGCGTTCGCACGCCGCGGTCACCAGCGCGTACCCCACTCCCCTGCCCTGTTCGGACGGGTCGACGGCCAGGCCCTGGATTTCGCGGATGTGGGCGTTGCTCGGCGCCGGCACCGGCTGCACCAGCCGGACGTAGCCGACGATGCGTCCCTCCCGGACGGCGAGCGTGTACTGCTCGGGTCGATGGGCCGGGTCGAAGAGCACCGCGTCCGGGCCCGGGCGCGGGAACACCCCGACGTCCGGGGACCAGGTGCGCCGGTCCAGGTCGAGCAGCGCCGCTTCGTCGCTCTCCACGGCCTCGCGCATCCGGATGCCCGCAGGCTGCTCCATGTGCCTCCTTCCCTCCCGCCTGAGCGGGGCTCTTCACGCGGTGAACGGCCGCCGGCGCGCGGTGCGTCCATCGCATCCGCCCACCGGATCGGCCGAAGGCTCACCGAACCCTTCACCACGCCGTCTCCGCAAGACGCGACAGGGCGCTGCCGCTGCCTGGAACGCCGTAGTACGGGACATCTTCGTGGTTCCCGCCCGCGCCGTCTTGGGCCATGCGCCGGCAAGAGTTCACTAGGCTGTGGCCCCGTGCGCCTCGTCATCGCCCGTTGCAGCGTCGATTACGCCGGGCGGCTCACCGCCCACCTGCCGCTCGCCCCGCGGCTGATCATGATCAAGGCCGACGGCTCGGTGTCGGTGCACGCCGACGACCGCGCCTACAAGCCGCTGAACTGGATGAACCCGCCGTGCTCGCTGCGCGAGGAGCGCTTTGCCGACTCCCCGGACGGCCTGGTGGCCCGCTGGACGGTCACCCACGGCAAGTCCGGTGAGCGGCTGATTTTGAACATCACCGAGTTCCTGCACGACTCCACCCACGAGCTGGGTCCCGACCCGGGGCTGCGCAAGGACGGGGTGGAGGCGCACCTGCAGGAGCTGCTGGCCGAGCACATCACCACGCTGGGCGAGGGCTGGACGCTGATCCGCCGGGAGTACCCGACCGCGATCGGGCCGGTGGACATCCTGTGCCGGGACGCCGAGAACCGGACCGTCGCGGTGGAGATCAAGCGGCGCGGCGAGATCGACGGCGTCGAGCAGCTCACCCGCTACCTGGAGCTGCTCAACCGCGACCCCCTGCTGGCCCCGGTGCGCGGCGTCTTCGCCGCCCAGGAGATCAGGCCGCAGGCGCGGGTGCTGGCCGCCGACCGCGGCATCGAATGCGTGACGCTGGACTATGACGCCCTGCGCGGCATCCAGCACGAGGGCACTTTGTTCTGAGCAAAGGCCCGGCGCCCGCCGCGCGGAGAATGTCGGTGCCCTCCGGGACGATGGGCCGATGAGCGTGAAAGCGAGCGGCACCTTCGATGTCACCGGCTGGGACGAGCAGGCCAAGGACACCAGGCCCGACGGCACGGTGGTCACCCGGGTCCGGGTGACCAAGACCTTCCACGGCGACCTCGCCGGCACCAGCGTCACCGAGATCCAGACCGTGACCACTGCGGCCGGGCCGACGGCCTATGTGGGCGTGGAGTGCTTCGAGGGAACCCTGCACGGCCGCAAGGGGACCTTCGTCCTGCAGCACAGCGCGGGCAACGACGCCGCCGGCAAGGAGTGGCTGAGGTGGCAGATCGTGTCCACCTCGGGCACCGGCGCGCTGGCGGGGCTGCACGGCGAGGGGCAGATCACCGTGGACGGTGACGGCCGCCACTTCTACGCCCTCGACTACGAGCTGCCCTGATCCGGGCGTCCTCGGCGCGGTCTCGGCCGGGGAGGGCGAACGGTAATCTTCCATGCATGGCGTCGGCGACCACGGACAGCACCCGGGAAAGGATCATCGACGCGGCCGAGGAGTGCTTCGCCCGATACGGAATCGCCAAGACCACCGTGGAGGACATCGCGGCGGCCGCCGGGCTGTCCCGGGCCACCGTCTACCGAAGCGTCACGGGGGGCCGCGACGAGCTGATCCTGGCGGTGATGCTGCGGGAGCTGACGCGGGTCCTGGACCGCCTGGCGGCCCTGCTGCGCCGCTCGGGGCCGGTGCCGGAGGCGGTGATCGAAGGCATCATGGACGTGGTCTCCCACGTGCGCAGCCAGCCGCATTTCGCGCACTTCCTGGTGCCGGAGGCGGCCGGGCACACCCAGGCCGTGGTGGCCGGGGCCGCCGAGCGGATCCTCGACATGTGCTGCGAGTACGTGCGCCCCTACTTCGAGGCGGCACAGCGCGAGGGCCAGATCCGCGAGGGCATCGAGGTGGAGGGCACCGTCGAGTTCCTGTTCCGGATCATCACCTCGCTGATCGTCCTGGACCGCGGCCGGGATCCCGAGGCCACCAGGAACTTTCTGCGCTCTTATGTCGTCCCGGTGATCGTGGGACCGTAAGGCGCCCCGCCATGGCCGAGGTGACGGCCGTCACCGAACGACGCATGCGAAGGGACGATTCATGGGAACGGTGCACACGGCGAAAGGCGGCCGGGCCGCGGTCAGGCCGAGCCCGGTGTTCCTCGCCATTCTCGGTGCCACCGTCATCTTCGGGCTGATGGCCTGGCGCTATGAGTCCTACTACGAGGAACGCGCCGCGCAGCTCACCCTTTTCGGCCTCGTCCTGGCGGGCTGGATCCTGTCGCTGTGCCTGCACGAGTTCGGGCATGCCTATCTGGCCTACCGCTCGGGCGACCGCAGCGTGGCCACCAAGGGCTATCTGACGCTGAACCCGCTCAAGTACGGGGACGTCACCCTCAGCTTCCTGCTGCCGGTGCTGTTCATCATGCTCGGCGGGATCGGCCTGCCCGGCGGCGCGGTGTGGATCGACCGGGGCCGCATTCCCGGCCGGCTGCGGCACAGCCTGATCTCGGCGGCCGGCCCGCTGGCCAATGTGGTCTTCGCCATCGCCCTGGCCGCCGCCGTCACGCAGCTGCGCTCCGATGAGCCGCTGGACCATCTGGTCTTCTGGTCGGCACTGTCCTTCCTGGCCTTCCTGCAGGTGACCGCCGCGCTGCTCAATCTGCTGCCGATTCCCGGCCTGGACGGCTTCGGCATCGTCGAGCCGTACCTGCCGCGTTCTTGGGTGCGCAAGGCCGACGAGGTCGGCGGGTACGCCTTCCTGGCGCTGATCGCCCTGCTGTGGATCCCGCCGGTCAACCGCGCCTTCTTCGACGCCGTCTTCACCGTCACCGATCTGTTCGGGGTGGACCAGGCCGCCGTCATCGACGGCCTGACCTGGTTCCGGAACGCCATCGGCATGTAACGTTCTACGCGCTTTTCACCTCTTTTGCCCGGCGCCGGGAATATTCTGCTCTTTACGGGCACCAATGGACGAGTCGCCATAACTGTCGGTGCGCGCAACCGACATATGACTCCCATGGGAACCGGACATGTGCAAACATCGGTTTCGGACCGCCCTGACGGCCCCCACCGGGCGCCCCCACCCCGCCGCCCGGCGATACCGGAACTCGACCCGCTCCGCGCGATCACCGACATCGCCGCAACCCCCTGAAGGAGGCGCATGGAGCTGGAAAGGCGCGCGGTGTTCGGCTGGCCGGCCACGGCCGCCGGATACGCCCCCTGTGATAACGGCCTGGTAGTCCACTACGACGGCAGCGACCAGGGCCTGGCCGGCAAAAGCCATCAGGCGTGCCGGCAATACTGGAAGAACACCCGGAAATTCCATATGAACAGCCGCGGGTGGGCCGATATCGGCTACTGCGTCGATGAGCAGACCGAAATCCTCACCACAGGCGGCTGGCGGACCTTTCGCGAGATCGAGCCCGGCGACATCGCCCTGACCCTCGACCACCGCACGGGGATGTCGCAATGGCAGCCGGTGGAGGAGGTGTACCTCTTCCCCGCCATGCCGCGCGAGATGATCCGCATGCAGGGCCGGCGGCACTCCTCGCTGACCACGCCCGGCCACCGCTGGCCGGTGGAAAGGCCCGCCGGAGCCGGGCGGGGCCGTGAACGCGCCTGGGCCACCACGCAGACCCTCACCTCCCACGACCTGATCCCGGTCGCGGCCGAGTGCGCCGACATCCCCGCCGAGCCGAAGTGGTCGGACGCGCTCGTGGAGGCGCTGGCCTGGTTCTGGGCTCCAGAGCAGGTCGACCCCGAAGACTCCGGCCGCATCCCGGGCGCCGCGGTGACCGTGCGCCGCCGGGAGGGCGCCGAGGCGGCGCGCCTGCGGGCCGCGCTGCGGGCGCTCTTCGGCGCTCCGGCGCAGGCCCTCCCCCACGGCGACGACGCCCCCGCCTGGCGGGAGGTCCCGGCGGAGGGCGGCACGGTCGTCTTCGGCCTGTCGGCCGCCGCGGGCCGGCTGCTGCTGGAGCACGCGCCGCACCGCGTCGTGCGGCACGACTTCCTGCAGGCGCTGACCCGGGCCCAGCTGGAGCTGTTCCTCCAGGTGTCGCTGCGGGCCGGGGGCAGGGCCGCGCAGCGGCGCTTTACCCGGCGGGAGGAGGCCGAGGCGTTCCAGTTCGCCGCGATCCTGGCGGGCAGAGCGACCTCGATCCAGCATCCGCGGCCTGGGGAATGGGTCGTCCGCCTGCGGCAGGAAACCCATGTCGCGCCCCATCGCACCGGGGACTTCGGCATCACCACCGAACGTTACGACGGCCACATCTGGTGCGTGCGCACCCCGAACGGCACCTGGCTGGCCAGACGGGCGGGCACGGTGTACTTCACCGGCAACTCCTTTGCCGTCTGCCCGCACGGGATCGTCATGGAGGGCCGCGGCTGGCAGCGGGTGCAGGCCGCCCAGCCGGGGGGCAACAGCACCTGGACGTCGGTGACGTTCATGTCCGGGCCGAGCGAGGCGCCGACCCGGGCTCAGATCAACGCGTTCAAGCAGCTGCGGGCCTGGCTGCGCGGCAAGGGGCTGGGCGCCGGTATCCGCGGCCACCGGGACTTCATCTCCACCTCGT
>Ga0207867_1000130_pt1 | contig 90694 bp, 83 predicted proteins | sample HigsolmetaAR206D_FD_184838 | JGI IMG/M metagenome (GOLD analysis project Ga0207867, IMG submission 184838) | Ionic liquid and high solid enriched microbial communities from the Joint BioEnergy Institute, USA - AR20-6-D (SPAdes) (version 2) ...
GCAATTCTGGCCATCCGCCCGCGGCTCTCTGCTGTCCACATGCAAAGTGTGAATCACAGCCAAACCTCACACGCAAGCTATTCTCAAACGGGCTCTAAATTGTCTTGTGACGTCAACAACGCAGCCCCGAGAAACTGCCCGTATCATGATTTTAAATGACGTTCATACACCTGATTGAGGCGAAAAGTGCTTCAATCTTGATCATTACTCATGACATACAACACCCACTCCCGCCTTATCATTCAAGCTTTGATTGGGTGGTATAAAACCCAGGATATCATCTGTTGGACGACATCACCGTTGACGAGGAATTCGACATGACGCTATAGTCGAAGTATTCTATATTAATACTTCTATATTCCTCATGTTTTTAATCAATCCATTAACGAATGATGTCATATTCGGCACAGTTCCAGCATTAAAAAGAAAAGACCTAAACACCGAAGAAGGTCACATTCACCTGCTTCTTGGACAACACACTGGCCCAAACAGAGGTTACGGTGCTGTTCATATATGGGCAGAGCATCAAAAAGAGTTGACCCAGAAAGGTTGGACAACCCTCGAGGAGGTGCCTCGTTTCGTTGCCCACGTGCTCCAACCAAAGGTGAATTTACATTTTGAGGGCGGAAATTACAGAAAGACAAGAATAAACACAATTCGCCTAGGCGCAGGCAATTGTATTTTAGAATATTACCTTACCCCAAATCCACACTGGAGAGTTGTCACTGCCTATGTCGGCCGATCAGGAAAAGGCATTCTGGTTGGTACTTTAAAATAAAAGCCGCCCTTGGGCGGCTTTTATTGCGGCGTGTTAGCAGCGTTTCCTTAGCTTTAAGGGTCGGAAACCACCCGAAGTGTCACACGCACAGGTCCCTGGCCAACCTGCCATCCGACACGGTTGAGCCAATATGCCAGATGACGCTCAACCGATATGCTCTTTATGGCACTAATGGTGTAACCGATTCTACAGAAGAGAGTCAACTGCAAGTTGACGGATACTCAAGTTTCGTATGGGCGTATGAGCTAAGATTACTGGAAGCTGGAGAAGATAAAATTCCGATTTAATTCACACCAACCATCACGCCAATCTCACTTACTTGCAACTCAACATACCCCCGTGCCTCACGCGGCCCTTTCAATGAAAGGGAGGTGCAGGAGGGGCAAGCCCCTCCTGCGATGAAAGGCGAAGCCGGCAAGCGCCCTACAGGATGAACCGGCTGAGGTCGGTGTTCTTGGCGAGGCCGGAGAGCTGGCGCTCGACGTAGGCGCCGTCGATGGTGATGGTCTCGCCGGGCTTTTCGGTCGCCTCGAAGCTGATGTCCTCCAGCAGGCGTTCCATGACCGTCTGGAGGCGGCGGGCGCCGATGTTCTCCACCGTTTCGTTCACCTCGTAGGCGATGCGGGCAATGGCGTCGATGCCGTCGTCGGTGAAGTCGAGCGTCACCTGTTCGGTGGCCAGCAGCTCGCGGTACTGACGGATGAGCGAGTTGGTGGGCTCGGTGAGGATGCGGCGGAAGTCGTCCTTGGCCAGCCCCTTCAGCTCGACGCGGATGGGCAGGCGGCCCTGGAGTTCGGGCAGCAGGTCCGACGGCTTGGCCACGTGGAACGCGCCGCTGGCGATGAACAGGATGTGGTCCGTCTTCACCGGGCCGTACTTGGTGGCGATGGTGGTGCCCTCGATCAGCGGCAACAGGTCGCGCTGCACGCCCTCGCGGGAGACCGAGCCGCCCTGCACGTTGGAGACGGCGATCTTGTCCACCTCGTCGAGGAAGACGATGCCGTTCTGCTCGGTGGCGCGGATGGCCTCGCGGGTGATTTCCTCCTGGTCCAGCCGCTTGTCCGATTCCTCGGCCACCAGCACGTCCCACGCCTGATCGACCGTCATCTTGCGCCGCTTGGTGCGCGGGCCCAGCGCCTTGCCCAGCATGTCGCCGATGTTGATCATGCCGACGGAGGCCCCGGGCACGCCGGGGATGTCGAAGGTGGGCATGCCGCCGGTATCGACCACCTCGATCTCCACTTCCTTGTCGCCGAGCTGGCCGTTGCGGCCCATCTCGCGGAAGCGCTCGCGGGTGGCGCTGGAGGCGTCCTTGCCGACAAGGGCGTCGAGCAGCCGCTCCTCGGCGGCCTTCTCGGCGGCCTCGCGCACCCCGGCCCGGCGGGTTTCCTTGACGAGGCGGATGGCCTCCTCCACCAGATCGCGCACGATCGAGTCCACATCGCGGCCCACGTAGCCCACCTCGGTGAACTTGGTGGCCTCGATCTTGAGGAACGGCGCGTTGGCCAGCTTGGCGAGACGGCGGCTGATCTCGGTCTTGCCGCAGCCGGTCGGCCCGATCATCAGGATGTTCTTGGGAGAAACCTCGTCACGCAGCTCGGCGGGCAGCTGCTGACGCCGCCAGCGGTTGCGCAGGGCGATGGCCACCGCCTTCTTCGCCTCCTGCTGGCCGATGATATAGCGGTCCAGCTCGGCGACGATCTGCCTCGGCGTCAGCTCCGCCATGGCGCGCGCCTCCGCCGACCCCGCCATGGCGCTGCCGTTGCTCCCGGGTTGGGCCGGATTCTGGGACTCGTACATGACTAGCCTTCAATCTTTTCAATGGTCAGGTTGTTGTTGGTGTAGACGCAGATATCCGCCGCAATGGCCATGGCCTTGCGGACGATGGCCTCGGCGTCCATGTCCGTATCGATGAGGGCGCGGGCGGCGGCCAGCGCATAGTTGCCGCCGGAGCCGATGCCGATGATGTTGTCCGAGGGCTCCAGCACGTCGCCGTTGCCGGTGATGACCAGGCTCACGCTCTTGTCCGCCACCGCCATCATCGCCTCCAGGCGGCGCAGGTAGCGGTCGGTGCGCCAGTCCTTCGCCAGCTCGACGGCGGCGCGGGTCAGCTGACCGGGGAAGCGCTCCAGCTTCTGCTCCAGCCGCTCGAACAGGGTGAAGGCGTCTGCCGTCGCGCCCGCGAACCCGGCGATCACCGAGCCGTCGCCGATGCGGCGCACCTTGCGCGCGTTGCTCTTGATGACCGTCTGCCCGAGCGACACCTGCCCGTCGCCGGCGATCACCACCGTGTTCCCCTTGCGCACGGCCAGAATCGTGGTTCCGTGCCACTGCGACGCATCAAACGGACTGGGCTGGGACAAGACAAACTCCTTGAATGGCTTCGAACAACGAATGACGGCGAACAACCGGGACCAGTTGCGAAACGCCCCAACAGGCCGCTCAGTCCGCGATATGGGAACTGCATCCGGGCCTGAAAAGGGCTGCGTCCCGGCAAGCCTGACCGCCGCGGCGGCAGGGGCGGCAACGCCGGTGCGCGCCCGATACATAGAGCGGAGAAACAGGACCGCCAAAAGATTTGGAGTCTCGCCCGGGAGCGGTTATAGCCGCGCACAAGGGAGCAAGGCCATGCGGACAGCAACACTCGAGCGCAAGACGAACGAAACCCAGATCAAGGTGACGGTGAACCTGGATGGCACCGGCCACTATCAGGTCTCTACCGGAATCGGTTTCCTCGACCACATGCTGGAGCAGCTCTCCCGCCACTCGCTCATCGACCTGACGGTGGAGGCCAACGGCGACACCCACATCGATTTCCACCACACGGTGGAGGACACGGGCATCGCCATCGGCCAGGCCGTGGCCAGGGCGCTGGGCGACCTCAAGGGCATCACCCGCTACGGCGACGCGCTCATCCCCATGGACGAGACGCTGACCCGGGTGGCGCTGGACATCTCCGGCCGCCCCTATCTGGTGTGGAAGGTGGAGTTCACCCGCGACAAGCTCGGCGAATTCGACACCGAGCTGTTCCGCGAGTGGTTCCAGGCGTTCGCGTTCGCGGCGGGCATCACGCTGCACGTGGAAAACCTCTACGGCGTCAACAACCACCACATCATCGAGAGCAGCTACAAGGCGCTGGCGCGGGCGCTGCGCACGGCCGTTACCATCGACCCGCGCAAGGCGGACAGCGTACCCTCCACCAAGGGCACGCTGGGCGGCACTCTGTAACCCCGGAGCAGGAGTAGCGGGCGCGTGGCCGAAACCCTCGTTCTCATCGATTACGGCTCCGGCAACCTGCGCTCCGCCGCCAAGGCGTTCGAGCGCGCCGCGGGCGACCTGGGGCTGGACACCCGGGTGACTGTCTCCGGCGCGCCGGAGGACATCGCGGCCGCGGACCGCATCGTGCTGCCGGGCGTGGGCGCCTACGGCCAGTGCTCGGCGGCCCTGCGCGCCGTGCCGGGCCTGGTGGAGGCGCTGGAGCAGGCCGTGCTGACGCGCGGCCGCCCGTTCTTCGGCATCTGCGTCGGCATGCAGCTGCTGGCGAGCCGGGGGCTGGAGCACGGCGAACACCGGGGCCTCGGCTGGATTCCGGGCGACGTGGAGCCGCTCGCGCCCGCCGACCCGGCCCTCAAGATTCCGCACATGGGCTGGAACACGGTGACCCTCACCGAGGAGGGCCGCCGTCACCCGGTGTTCGGCAAGCTGCCGGACGGGGGCTATGCCTATTTCGTGCACAGCTATCACTTCCGCGCCGCGGACGACGCCCACGTGCTCGGCCGCACCGACTATGGCGGACCCGTGACGGCGCTGGTGAGCCGGGACACCATCATCGGCACCCAGTTCCATCCTGAAAAGAGCCAGGGCTACGGCCTTGGCCTCCTGCGTGCCTTTCTGGAGTGGCGTCCATGAGCGTATCGAACTTCCGCATCTTCCCCGCCATCGACCTCAAGGGCGGCCAGGTCGTCCGCCTGCGCGAGGGGCTGATGGACCAGGCGACCGTGTTCGCCGACGACCCCGCCCTGCCTGCCGCCGACTTCGCCCGGGCCGGGGCCGAGTGGCTGCACATCGTCGATCTGGACGGCGCGTTCGCGGGCCACGCGGTCAACGCGCAGGCGGTTGAGGCCATCCTGCGTGCCTTCCCGGGCAAGACCCAGGTGGGCGGCGGCATCCGCGACATGGCGGGCATCGAGCGCTGGCTGGGGCTGGGCGTCGAGCGCGTTGTCATCGGCACCGCCGCGCTCAAGAACCCGGCGCTGGTGAAGGACGCCGCCGGCCGCTACCCGGGCCGCATCGTGGTGGCGGTGGACGCCCGCGACGGCATGGTGGCGACCGACGGCTGGGCCGCCGTCTCGGACGTCTCCATCGCCGAGCTGGCCCACCGCTTCGAGGACGCGGGCGTTGCCGCCGTGCTGTTCACCGACGTGGGCCGGGACGGCCTGCTCAAGGGCGTGAACCTGGAGGCGACGGTGCAGCTCGCCGAGGCCACGTCCCTGCCCGTCATCGCCTCGGGCGGCGTGGCGGGCATCGAGGACATCGAGGCGCTGATCGCGGCGGCCGGCACCGTGAAGGGCCGGATCGAGGGCGTCATCACCGGCCGGGCGATCTATGACGGCCGCCTCCGGCTGGAAGAGGCCCTCGAACGGGCGAAGGCGGCGTAGGCCATGCTGACCAAGCGCATCATCCCCTGCCTCGACGTGAAGGACGGCCGCGTCGTCAAGGGCGTGCAGTTCGTTGACCTCATCGACGCGGGCGATCCCGTCGAGCAGGCCAAGGTCTACGACGCCGCCGGCGCGGACGAGCTGTGCTTTCTCGACATCACCGCCTCCGCCGAGAACCGGGGCACGCTCCTCGACGTGGTGGCCCGCACGGCGGAAGCCTGCTTCATGCCGCTGACCGTGGGCGGCGGCGTGCGCACCGCCGAGGACGTGCGCCGCCTGCTGCTGGCGGGCGCGGACAAGGTTTCGCTCAACACCGCCGCCGTCAACCGGCCGGAGGTGGTGAAGGAGCTGGCCGAGCAGTTCGGCAGCCAGTGCATCGTGGTGGCGGTGGACGCCAAGCGCGTCGGCGACCACTGGGAGATCTTCACCCACGGCGGCCGGAAGGAAACCGGCATCGACGCCGTGGCCTTCGCCAGACAGGTGGCCTCGCTGGGTGCCGGCGAGATCCTCCTGACCAGCATGGACCGGGACGGCACCCGCAGCGGCTTCGACAATGCGCTGGTGCGCGCCGTCTCCAGCGCCGTGCCGGTGCCGGTCATCGCCTCGGGCGGGGTCGGCACGCTCGACCACCTGGCCGATGGCGTGCTGGAGGGCGGGGCCGATGCCGTGCTCGCCGCCTCCATCTTCCACTTCGGCACCTACACCATCGCCGAGGCCAAGGCGCACATGGCCTCCCGCGGCATTCCGGTGAGACTGACCCCATGACACAGACGCCCGACTTCCTCGCCGAGCTTTACGCCACCGCGCTGTCCCGCAAGGGAGCGGACCCGGACAGCAGCTACGTGGCCAGGCTCTACGCCAGAGGCCGGGCCAAGATCGCGCAGAAGGTGGGCGAGGAAGGGCTGGAGACGGCCCTCGCCGCCGTCGGGCAGGACCGCGCGGCGGTGATCGCCGAGTCCGCCGACCTGCTGTTCCACCTTGCCGTGCTGTGGGCCGACTGCGGCATCGACCCCGCCGACGTGGCGGCGGAGCTGGAGCGGCGCAAGGGCACGTCGGGACTTGTCGAGAAAGCCAACCGAAAGGAGTGAGGCCATGGCCGTTGACGCGCGTTCGACCTACGATCCCAACAACGTCTTCGCCAAGATCCTGCGCGGCGAGATCCCCTGCAAGAAGGTCTACGAGGACGCGTTCGCCCTCGCCTTCCACGACATCAACCCGCAAGCCCCGACCCACGTGCTGGTGATCCCCAAGGGCGAATACGTCTCCATGGCGGACTTCACCGCCAACGCCCCGGACGCGCTGGTGGCCGGGTTCTTCCGCGCCGTCGGCAAGGTGGCCGAGGAACTGGGCCTGGTGGAGGGCGGCTACCGCATCCTCGCCAACGCCGGCGTCAACGCGCACCAGGAAGTGCCGCACCTGCACGTGCACATCTTCGCGGGCGCGCCGCTCGGCCCCATGCTCGCCCGCAAGATCGGCTGAGCGCACGCCGGCAGGCGCTGCAACAGGCGCCCCGGCGGCCCCACCCGACAGCCCCACCGCGACATTCCGAACCGGAAAAATGGCGGAGTTCCGCCAGCTTTTCGGTCGAACCGAGCCGTCGTTGAAATTTTATGACTTTACGGGGCGGCTCACCTCGCTAGCTTGGGCGACACGAAACCCACGAAGTCAACACGCCCTCAAGGGGGAGGAGACGAACATCATGAACTGGCGGGTCAAACCGCTTGAGCAGATCATCGAGGGTGCGGGCCGCAAGAGCCTGCATCGGTCGCTCGGCGCATTCCAGCTTACCATGCTCGGCATCGGGGCCATCATCGGCACCGGTATCTTCGTGCTGACGGCCGTCGGCGCGGAACGCGCCGGGCCGGGTCTGATGCTGTCCTTCATCATCGCGGGCACGGTGTGCGGCTTCGCCGCCCTCGCCTACTCCGAACTGGCCGCCATGGTGCCGGTGGCCGGCAGCGCCTACACCTACTCCTACGCCGTGCTCGGCGAGATCGTCGCCTGGCTGGTGGGGTGGTGCCTCATACTCGAATACGCCGTGGCCGCCGCCGCCGTGGCCGTCGGGTGGTCGGGCTATGCGGTGGGCTTCCTCAATTCCGTCGGGATGGGCCTGCCCCACGTCCTCACCGTCGGCCCGCACGCCGGCGGCATCATCAACCTGCCCGCCGTGTTCATCACCGTTGTGGTGAGCGCCCTCCTCATCATCGGCACCCGCGAGAGCGCCTTCGTCAACGCCGTGCTGGTGGCGCTCAAGATCGTCGCGCTGGTGGCCTTCATCGTGCTTGCCGGTCCGCACATCGAACCGGCCAACTTCCAGCCGTTCATGCCGCTCGGCTTCTCCGGCGTGATGGCCGCCGCCGCCCTGATCTTCTTCGCCTACGTGGGCTTCGATGCCGTCTCCACCGCCGCCGAGGAAACCAAGGACCCCAACCGCAACGTGCCCATCGGCCTCATCGGCTCGCTGGTGGTGTGCACCCTGTTCTACGTGCTGGTCACCGCCGGCGCCGTGGGCGCCATGCCCTGGCAGCAGCTGATCGGCAACGCCGAGCCGCTCGCCCACGTGATGCGCGTGCTGGGCTACAACAGCGCCGCCCAGCTGATCGGCGCCGCCGCGATCATCGCCATGCCCACCGTCATCCTGATGATGCTGTTCGGCCAGACCCGCATCTTCTTCGTGATGGCCCGCGACCGCATGCTGCCGGACTTCTTCGCCCAGGTGCACCCGCGCTTCAAGACGCCGCACATCGTCACCATGATGACCTGCGTGTTCGTCTCGGCCGTGGCCGGCTTCTTCCGCGTGGACGAAATCGCCGAACTGTCCAACACCGGCACCCTGTTCGCCTTCATCTGCGTGTCCATCGGCGTCGTCGTGCTGCGCTACACCCAGCCCGAACGCCACCGGCCGTTCCACTGCCCGGCCGTCTGGGTCGTCGGCCCGGCATCGGTGATCGGCTGCCTCTACCTGTTCATCAGCCTGCCGCTCCACACCATCGAGCGCTTCTTCATCTGGGTCGCCATCGGCGCCGTGGTCTACGCCCTCTACGGCTACCGCCGCAGCCCGCTGCGCGACGGCGCCTCGGCAAGCGAACCCGCCGCCTGACGCGCTGCCACCCAGGGGCAAACAGAAAAGGCCGGTGTGGCAACACACCGGCCTTCTTCGTTTCAGGGAATTTTCTTGCAGGGGGTCTGTAACCCCCTGCACCCCCTTTCGTTTTTCGGGCCGCGCATCAGGCGCTCGCCCGGGAAACGCGGCCCGATCATGCTCTTTTGAAACGGACGTGGTTCCAGCATGTGCTGGAGGCGCCTTCGGAAGACGAACGGGGTGCAGGGGACAAGTCCCCTGCTTTCCTCGATTGCGCGCCTCCGCGCGCAGGGGACAAGTCCCCTGCAAAAAAAACTTACCTGGTCAAAGAAAACTACCCCAGATGCGCGGCGGCCAGCGCCTTCAGGTCCGCTTCCGGGCGGGCGCCCACGTGGCTGATGATCTCGGCGGCGCAGAGGCAGCCGAGGGTGCCGCAGTCGGCGAGGCTGCGTCCGCTGGTGAGGCCGTGGAGGAAGCCGGCGGCGAACAGGTCGCCCGCGCCGGTGGTGTCCACCACCGTGACGCCGGGGACGGCGGGGACCGCGTGGCGATCGTTGCCCGCCAGCACCCAGGCGCCGTGTTCGGAGCGGGTGACGGCGACGATGGCGCAGTCGCGCGCGGCCTGCGCGGCGGCGGCCCCGGCGTCGTCCGTCTGGTAGAGGGATTTGATCTCCGCCTCGTTGGCGAACAGGATGTCCACGTGGTCGCGTACCAGCGCCAGGAACTCCGCCCGGTGGCGATCAACGCAGAAGCTGTCGGACAGGGTGAAGGCCACCCGGTTGCCCGCCGCCTTCGCCATGCCGATGGCGTCGCGGATGGCCTGCTTGGCCTCCGGCGCATCCCACAGGTAGCCCTCCACGTAGATCACGTCCGCCCGGGCGATCTGGTCCGGCGTCAGGTCGCCGGAGGTCAGGCGGGTGGACGCGCCGAGGAAGGTGTTCATCGTCCGCTGGCCATCGGGCGTGATGAAGATGAAGCAGCGGGCCGTCGCCAGACCGTCGGTGGCGGGAGCCGTCCGGTACTCCACCCCCTGGGCGCGGATGTCGTGGGTGAAGACCTCGCCCAGCTGGTCGTTGCGCACCCGGCCGATGAAGCCGACACGCGCGCCGAGGGCCGCAAGGCCCGCCGCCGTGTTGGCCGCCGCGCCGCCCGAGACTTCGGTCGCCGGGCCCATCTGGCCGTAGATCTCCTCCGCCTCCGCCTCGTCGATGAGGCGCATGGCGCCCTTCACCATGCCCTTCTCATGCAGGAACGCGTCGTCGGTGCGGGCCAGCACGTCAACGATGGCATTGCCGATAGCAAGTACTTGCAGGCGATCCGTCACGCTCGTCCTTTCGCGGTTCTCTCAGCCAGTGCAGACTCCTTGCGTAACGGCATGGCGCGGCCCAGGCAACCGGTCACCGATCGCCAGGGGTGACAGCCGCCATATGGTTGACGGCCGCGGCATGGTTCGCCACTCTCCCGGACGATGCTCCGCGCTCTCGCCCTTTCCACCGCCCAGCTGCACGACAAGCGGTTCCTGCGCGTGTTCTTCGGCGCAACCGCCCTCGCGCTGGTGCTGTTCGGCCTGCTGTTCTGGGGCGCGAACTGGACGCTGACCTCCCTCGACACCGCCACCTGGCCCCGGTGGCTGGCCCGCACCTGGGACTGGATCGACAGCGTTCTGGCCGTGCTCGGCCTGTTCGCCGCGCTCTGGTTCCTGTTCCCCGCCGTCGCCACCGGCATCATGGCCCTGTTCCTCGACAGCGTGGTCGATGCGGTGGAGGACCGCCACTACCCCGCCGCCCGGGCCCCGCGCGACCCCAGCCTCGCGGAGAACGCCTGGCTCGGCGTGCGCTCGTTCCTGCGGCTGATCGTCTGGAACCTGCTCGCCCTGCCGCTCTACGTGGTGCTGCTGTTCACCGCCGTCGGCCCGCTGGTGCTGTTCCTCGCCCTCAACAGCGCGCTGCTCGGGCGGGACCTGATCGAGATGGTGACCATCCGCCACCTCGACCGCCACACCCGCGAGGACTTCCGCCGCCAGAACGGCTGGCTGATCCTGCGGCTGGGCCTCGTCACCACCGCGCTGTTCCTCGTGCCCTTCGTCAACCTGTTCGCGCCGCTGATGGGCGCCGCCATGGCCACCCACGCCTTCCACGGCGCAAGGGGCGAGAAACCCCTGCCCTGAACACCCATCGCCTGACCCGACAACCCCCGCCACCCTCACCCGACAACCCCAACCACGGACAACCCGCTATGCCGAGGCTCCCGCTCCCGCTGCTGGCTCCCCTGCTGCTGGCCCCGCTGCTGATGGCAACCTCCGCCTGCACCCCCGCCGCCACCTCCAGCCGGCCCGCAACCGCCCCCGCGCCCACACCCGCGCCGCAAACACCCGCGCCAGACCCGAGCCCGGCCGACACACCCCAGCCCCGCCCGCTCGGCACGGAAGACGTGCTCGGCAAATCCCCGGAAGCCGTCACCCAGCTGCTCGGCCCTGCCAGCCTCGACCGCACCGAAGGCGCCGCCCGCCACCTCCAGTTCGGCGGCGGCCCCTGCATCCTCGACGTCTACTTCTACCCCGGCGACAACGGCACACCCGCCGTCGCCACCTTCGCCGAAGCCCGCATGTTCGATGGCCGCGACGCCGACGCCAGCGCCTGCATCAACCGCCGCGTCCGCGACCGGGAACTGGAAGACACCAACCCGCCTGCGGTGTGAGCAGTGCCTGGGGTCAGGTATTTTGGAGAATAAGGATTTTCTTGCAGAGGGACTTGGTCCCTCTGCACTCCCGTTCGTTTTTCGGGCCTCGCTATCCGTGCACACGCGGGAAACGCGGCCCAATCACTCTCTTTTCAAACGGACGTGTTTCCAGTGCGCGCTGGAGACGCCTTCGGAAAAACGAAGGGGGTGCAGGGGTCCAGGACCCCTGCAAAAAACCTTCCAGATCAAAATCCCTGAGAACCTCAGGCCACCCACTCGCGAGCAACGTCCGGGTCGGGCTCGCCGGGCAGGCGGGCGGATCGTTCCGCGTCAACGGCCTCCGGGGAAGCCAGTTGGCGGAAGGCCCAGACGGCGGTTGCGCGGACGACGGGTTCGGGGTCGTCGAGCAGCGGGCGGATGTGTTTGAGGAGGGCGGGCTGGCCGCTGTTTCCGGCGGCGATGAGGGCGTTGCGGGTGAAGCGGTTGCGTCCGACGCGCTTGATGGGGGAGCCGGAGAAGATCTGGCGGAAGGCGGCGTCGTCGAGCTGGAGCAGGTCGGCGAGGGCGGGTGCGGTCAGTTCGGCGCGGGGGGCGAAGGCCATTTCGCGCGCGGTTCGGGCGAACTTGTTCCAGGGGCAGACGGCGAGGCAGTCGTCGCAGCCGTAGATGCGGTTGCCGATGGCCTTGCGGAAGTCCGCGGGGATGAGGCCCTTGTGCTCGATGGTGAGGTAGGAGATGCAGCGGCGGGCGTCGAGCTGGTAGGGCGCGGGGAAGGCCTGTGTCGGGCAGGCGGTCTGGCAGGCGGAACAGCTGCCGCAGCGGTCGGCGTGGGGCTGGTCGCAGGCAAGCTCGGCCGTCGTGTAGATGGCGCCCAGGAACAGCCAGCTGCCGTGCTGGCGCGAGACGAGGTTGGTGTGCTTGCCCTGCCAGCCGAGGCCCGCGGCGGCGGCGAGCGGCTTTTCCATGACGGGGGCGGTATCGACGAACACCTTCACGTCCGCCTGATCCCCCAGCTTTCCGGTGCGCTCGACGAACCAGCGGGCCAGTTGCTTGAGGCGGCGCTTGATGAGGTCGTGGTAGTCTGCCCCTTGCGCGTAGACGGAGACGACGCCCACCTCCGGGTTCCGTGCGTGGCGCAGCGGGTCGAGCGCGGGCGCGTAGGACATGCCCAGCATGATGACCGAGCGCACCTCGGGCCACAGCCCCCGGGGGCTGCTGCGGTGGTCCAGCCGCTCTTCCATCCACAGCATGTCGCCGTGGCGGCCTTCGGCCACGAACGCGCGCAGGCGGGCGCCGGCCTCCGGGCAGGCGTCGGCGGGGGCGATGCCGACCGCATCGAAGCCGATGGCGCGGGCCTCGGCCTTCAGGGCTTCGGTGAGGGTGCGGGTCAGAAGTCCAGCTTCTCGTAATAGCTCGGCGGCACCAGGCCGGGCATCCGCTCCCCGAGGAACGGGCGGAAGCTCGGGCGGGACTTGATCGCCGAGTACCATTGCTTCGCCTGATCGTGCGTCTTCCAATCGATGCCGCCCAGATAGTCTACCACGGAGAGGTGCGCGGCGGCGGTCATATCGGCCAGACTGAAGGTTGCGCCGCCCAGCCAGCGGCGATGGTCCAGCAGGTACTCGATATAATCAAGGTGAGTCTCGATGGCCTGATGCGCCTGCCGCAGGAGATGCGTGTTGGGCGGCTGGCGCGTGACCAGCCGGTTGTACATGCGCTCCTGGAGCAGGATGACGCCCACCTCGGCGAAGAACTTCTGGTCGAACCAGGCAACGACGCGCCGCACCTCCGCCCGCTCCAGCGGCCCCGAGCCGAGGAGCGGGTTTTCCCGCACCGTCTCCTCGAAATACTCGATGATGGCGGTCGAGTCGCACAGCACGCACTCGTTGTCCTTCCAGACGGCGACCGGCGTCTGCCCCGCCGGGTTCATCTCCAGAAAGGCATCGCGCCCCTGCCACGGGAATTCCTCCACAAGTTCAAAGCTTACGCCCTTCTCGGCGAGCGCCAGCCGAACCTTCCGGGAGAATGGACACAGGGTATAGTGATAGATCCGCCACATAGGGCCGCCACCATAGCCGCCCGGTTCCTGAACGTGAAGGGCGCGCGCGCAAGTATTGCGGGGGTGATGTTATTGGAGGGGTCTTGGCCCCCCGCGCGCGGCGGCGCGCAATAGAGGAATGCAGGGGACTCTGTCCCCTGCACCCCCTTCGTTTTTCCGAAGGTGTCTCCAGCGCACGCTGGAACCACGTCCGTTTGAAAAGAGAAGGGAGGTCGCCAGGAGGGTCCGCGACCCTCCTGGCAAACAATACCCCAGACCTTCGCGGGCCCTGACGTTGCCCGGCCTTACTCCGCCGGCACGCCGAGCGCGACGTTTTGCGGCGCGTCGGAGAGCGGGTGCGGGATGCGCGAGACCATTTCCTTCGGGCACACCTGCCAGAAGCGGTTGCGTTCGGTCTTCCAGTTGTGGAGCAGGTCCGACGCCCAGCGGGAGCCGGTTTCGGCCACGTGCTCCTCGATGAGGGCCTTTAGCACGCCTTCCCAGTGGGCCGAGGCGAGCCGCTGGTAGACCACCGATTCGGGGTTCACCCGGCCTTCGAAGTCGTCGAAGCGGTCGTAGACGAAGGCCATGCCGCCGGTCATGCCCGCCGCGAAGTTGTCGCCGACGCCGCCGAGGATGACCGCCGTGCCGCCGGTCATGTACTCGCAGCCGTTGGCGCCGCAGCCTTCCACCACCACGGTTGCGCCCGAGTTGCGGACCGCGAAGCGCTCGCCCGCCTGGCCGGCAGCGAACAGCTTGCCCGAGGTGGCACCGTAGAGGGCGGTGTTGCCGAGGATGGTGTTGTCCTGCGTGTCGAGCGGGCTCGAGACCATGGGCCGGATCACGATGGTCGCGCCGGAGAGGCCCTTGCCCACGTAGTCGTTGGCGTCGCCGAACACTTCCAGCTTCAGGCCCTGCACCGCGAACGCGCCCAGCGACTGGCCGCAGGTGCCGCGCAGGCGAACGGTGACGTGGCCCGGTTGCAGGCCGGTCATGCCGAACTTGCGCACGATCTCCGACGAGAAGCGGGTGCCGATGGCGCGCATGGTGTTCCGCGCCATGTAGGTGAGCTGCATCTTCTCGCCCCGGGTGAACACCGCCTGCGCGTCGGCCAGCATCCGGGCGTCCAGGCTGTCCGGCACCGGGTTGCGGTGGGTGGGGATGTTGAAGCGGCGCAGCTCCTGCGGCGCGTCCACCTTGGCGAGGATCGGGTTGAGGTCCAGGTCGTCCAGGTGCTCCGCGCCGCGGCTGATCTGGCGCAGCAGCTCGGTGCGGCCGATCACCTCGTCCAGCGAGCGCACGCCGAGCTTGGCGAGGATCTCGCGCACTTCCTCGGCGATGAAGCTGAACAGGTTGACCACCTTCTCCGGCGTGCCCTCGAACTTCTTGCGCAGCGCCTCATCCTGCACGCAGATGCCGACCGGGCAGGTGTTGGAGTGGCACTGGCGCACCATGATGCAGCCCATGGCCACCAGCGACAGGGTGCCGATGCCGAACTCCTCCGCACCGAGGATGGCGGCGATGACGATGTCGCGGCCGGTCTTGAGGCCGCCGTCGGTGCGCAGCTTCACCCGGTGGCGCAGGCCGTTGAGGGTGAGCACCTGGTTGACCTCGGCCAGGCCCATCTCCCACGGTGTGCCTGCGTACTTGATGGAGGTGAGCGGCGAGGCGCCGGTGCCGCCCACGTGGCCGGAGACCAGGATGGCGTCCGCGTGCGCCTTGGCGACGCCCGCCGCCACGGTGCCGATGCCCGCCGAGGAGACCAGCTTCACGCACACCCGGGCATCCGGGTTGATCTGCTTCAGGTCGTAAATGAGCTGGGCCAGATCCTCGATCGAGTAGATGTCGTGGTGCGGCGGCGGCGAGATGAGGGTGACGCCCGGCGTCGAGTGGCGCAGGCGGGCGATCATCTCGGTCACCTTGAAGCCGGGCAGCTGGCCGCCCTCGCCGGGCTTGGCGCCCTGGGCCACCTTGATTTCCAGCTCCTCGCAGGCGTTCAGGTACTCGGCGGTCACGCCGAAGCGGCCCGAGGCCACCTGCTTGATCGGCGAGTTGGCGTTGTCGCCGTTGGCGTAGGGCTTGTAGCGGATGGAGTCCTCGCCGCCCTCGCCCGACACCGACTTGGCGCCGATGCGGTTCATGGCGATGGTGAGCGTCTCGTGCGCTTCCGGCGAGAGCGCGCCCAGCGACATGCCCGGGGTGATGAAGCGCTTGCGGATCTCGGTGATGGATTCCACCTCCTCGATCGGCAGCGGGTCCCGGGCCCAGTTGAACTCCAGCAGGTCGCGGAGCGACACCGGCGGCAGATCGCGCACGCCGCGCGAGAACTGGAGGTAGGTCTGGTAGCTGTCCGTCGCCACCGCCGTTTGCAGCAGGTGGATGAGCTGGCCCTGATAGGCGTGCAGCTCGCCCCCGGCGCGGTAGCGGTAGAGACCGCCCACCGGCAGGGTAACGACGTCGTCGTTGAACGCCTTCTCGTGCTTCTCCATCACGTTGCGGTAGATGGAGGTGAGGCCCATGCCCGAGATCTTCGTCGGCATGCCGGGGAAGAACTCGGCGACCAGGGCGCGGGACAGGCCCACCGCCTCGAAGTTGTAGCCGCCGCGGTAGGACGAGATCACCGCGATGCCCATCTTGGCCATGATCTTGAGCAGGCCGTCGTTCACCGCCTTGCGGAAGCGGGCGACGCACTCCTCATAGGACAGGCTGCCGAACAGGCCGCGCCGGTGACGGTCGGCGATGGCTTCCTGCGCCAGCCAGGCGTTGACCGTGGTGGAGCCGACGCCGATGAGCACGGCGAAATAGTGGGTGTCCATGCACTCGGCCGAGCGCACGTTGATGGAGGCGAAGGTGCGCAGGCCCTTGCGGACGAGGCTGGTGTGCACGCCCGCCGCCGCCAGGATCATCGGCAGGGCGACGCGGTCCTTCGAGATGTTCTCGTCCGTCAGGAACAGCTGGCTCTTGCCCGAGCGCACGGCGCGTTCCGCCTCGGCGCGGATGCGGGCGATGGCCTCCTTCAGCCCCTCGGGGCCGGAGCCCGCCGGGAAGGTGCAGTCGATCACCTGCGCGGCGTCGCCGAAGTGGCGCAGCAGCGCATCCCACTCGCCGTTGGTGACGACCGGGCTGTCCAGCACCATCACGTCCGGCTGGCGCGCGTCGCGGTCCAGCACGTTGGCGAAGTTGCCGAAGCGGGTCTTGAGGCTCATCACGCCCACTTCGCGCAGGCTGTCGATCGGCGGGTTGGTGACCTGCGAGAAGTTCTGGCGGAAGAAGTGGCTGAGGCAGCGCGGGTTGTCGGAGATGACCGCCAGCGGCGTGTCGTCGCCCATGGAGCCGATGGCTTCCTTGGCGTCCTCCACCATCGGGTGCAGGATCAGCTCCAGATCCTCAAGGGTGAGGCCGGCCGCCACCTGGCGCTGGCGGAGCTGGTCGCGGTCCAGCTGCGCCGGCTCGCTCGCGCCCTGGGGCAGGATATCCTGCATGGTGCGGAAGTCCTTCACCCACTCGGCGTAGGGCTGTTCGGAGGCGATGCGGTCCTTGATGTCGCGGTCGCGGTAGAGCTTGCCCTCGTCCAGATCGACGGCGATCATCTGGCCCGGCCCGAGGCGGCCCTTCTCCTTCACCGCGTTCTCCGGCACCAGCACCATGCCCGCTTCCGAGCCCGCGATCAGCAGGCCGTCGGTGGTCAGGGTGTAGCGCATCGGGCGCAGGGCGTTGCGGTCCATGCCGCCCAGCACCCAGCGGCCGTCGGTCATGGCGAGCGCGGCCGGACCGTCCCACGGCTCCATCACCGAGTTGAAGAAGGCGTACATGTGCTGGTGGCTCTCCGGCATGGACGGCTTGTTGGACCATGCCTCCGGCACCATCATCAGCTTGGCGGTGGGCGCATCGCGGCCGGCGCGCACGATGGCCTCGAACACCGCGTCGAACGCCGCCGTGTCGGACGCGCCCGAGGGGATCACCGGCTTGATGTCCTCCGAGTATTCGCCGAAGGCGAGGCTCGCCATGCGGATCTCGTGGGACTTCATCCAGTTGGTGTTGCCGCGGATGGTGTTGATCTCGCCGTTGTGGGCGACCATGCGGAACGGCTGCGCCAGCCACCACTGCGGGAAGGTGTTGGTGGAATAGCGCTGGTGATAGATGGCGAAGCGCGAGACGAAGCGGTCGTCCGTCAGGTCCGGGTAGAACACGGACAGCTCTTCCGCCAGGAACAGGCCCTTGTAGATGATCGACCGGCTCGACAGCGAGCAGATGTAGAAGCCGTTGATCTGGGCGGCGACGATCTTCTTCTCGATGCGGCGGCGGATCAGATAGAGCTGGCGCTCGAAGGTGGCCTGATCCTCGTCCTCGCGGTCATTGTAGATGAGGATCTGCTCGATCTCCGGGCGCGACAGCGCCGCCTTGGCGCCGATGACCGAGGTGTCCACCGGCACCTGACGCCAGCCGTAGATGCCGTAGCCGAAGTCGATGATCTCGCTCTCGACGATCTGGCGGCAGGTTTCCTGATCGCTCATGTTGCCGCGCGGCAGGAAGATCATGCCCACGGCGAAGTGGCCGGGGCGCGGGGTGTGGCCGGTGTTCTCGATGTGCTCCTCGAAGAAGCCGCGCGGCAGTTCCAGATGGATGCCCGCGCCGTCGCCGGTCTTGCCGTCGGCGTCCACCGCGCCGCGGTGCCACACCGCCTTCAGCGCCTCGATGGCGGCCGTCACCACGCGGCGGGAGGGCTTGCCGTCCACCGCCGCGACGAAGCCGACGCCGCAGCTGTCGTGCTCCTCGTCCTGGCGGTAGAGGCCCTCGCGCTCCAGCCGCTCACGCTCGGCTTCCATCCAGGCAACGATATTGGTCTGTTCGGTCATGGGGCGCTCCTCGTGCGCTCGGAAATCTTGAAAGGGTCGGACGGGGGTCAGGCCGGGCTCAGGCGGCTTTGGCCGCCACGCGCGCCGCCAGATAGTCGTGGATGGCGCGGGCGGCGTCGCGGCCGTCGCGGATGGCCCACACCACGAGGCTCGCGCCCCGCACGATGTCGCCCGCGGCGAACACGCCGTCGAGGTTGGTCATCTGGGTCTGGTGGTCGACGCGGACCGTGCCCCAGCGGGTGACGCTCAGCTCCGGCGCGTGGAACAGCACCGGCAGCTCCTCCGGCTCGAAGCCCAGTGCCTTGATGACCAGATCCGCCTCCAGCAGGAAGGAGGACTCGGGCTCCGGCTCGGGCAGGCGGCGGCCGGTGGCGTCCGGCGCGCCGAGGCGCATGCGGATGACCTGCACCGCCTCCACCGCGTCCTTGCCGTGGAACGCCTCGGGGGCGGAGAGCCACACGAACTCGACGCCCTCCTCCTCGGCGTTCTTCACCTCGCGCATGGAGCCGGGCATGTTCTCCCGGTCGCGGCGGTAGAGGCACTTCACCGATTTCGCGCCCTGGCGGACGGCGGTGCGCACGCAGTCCATGGCGGTGTCGCCGCCGCCGATGACCACCACGTTCTTGCCCGCCGCGTTGAGGGTGCCGTTCTCGTACTCGGGCACGGTGTCGCCCAGCGACAGGCGGTTGGAGGCGGTCAGATACTCGAGCGCGGGCACGATGCCGGCCAGGCCGCTGCCCGGGGCCTTGAGGTCGCGCGCCCGGTAGACGCCGGTGGCGATGAGCACGGCATCATGCTTCTCGCGCAGTTCGGCAAGCGTTGCGTCGCGGCCCACCTCGAAGCTGGTGTGGAAGATGATGCCGCCCTCGGCCAGACGCTTCGTGCGGCGCTCCACCACCTGCTTCTCCAGCTTGAAGCCGGGGATGCCGTAGATCAGCAGGCCACCCGGGCGGTCGTGCCGGTCGTAGACGTGCACCTCATAGCCCTTGAGGCGCAGCTGCTCGGCGGCGGAGAGGCCCGCCGGGCCCGCGCCGATGATGGCGACCGACTGGGACGAGCGGTCCGCCAGCGGGCGCAGCGGCTTGACCCAGCCGTTCTCCCAGGCGGTATCGGTGATGAACTTCTCCACCGAGCCGATGGTGACCGAGTTGAAGCCCTTCTCGATGACGCAGTTGCCCTCGCACAGACGGTCCTGCGGGCAGATGCGGCCGCAGATCTCCGGCATGGACGAGGTGGCGGAGGAAATCTCGTAGGCTTCCTCCAGCCGCCCCTCGGCGGTGAGCTTCAGCCAGTCGGGGATGTTGTTGTGCAGCGGGCAGTGCACCGAGCAGAAGGGCACGCCGCACTGGGAGCAGCGGCTGGCCTGCTCGGTGGCCTTCTCCGCGATGTAGCCGCCGTAAATCTCCAGGAAGTCGCTCCGGCGCACGTCGGCGGGGCGTTTTTCCGGATAAGCCTGATCCACGCTGACGAATTGCAGCATCCTGGACTTGGCCATGGGCGACTCCTGTTGTTCTCGCTGAGCAATAAAAATTCACCCCGACGCTCCGTTCGGGTCAGGTGATTGCGTGACTACAGGAACTCAGCCCGCCGTTCCACTGAAAAATGGCCATTATGGCAGCAATACTGACTAAATTCGCAATTATTTTACACAAAAGACCAGCCGGAGCCCGCCGGTTCCCGGTGGGCGCTGTCGGTTTCAGACCGATATAGTACCGGATCGGACCTATTTGCCGAGGAACAGTAGCGCGAGGGCGAGTCCGCCGATGACGATTCGATACCAGGCGAAGGGCGCGAAGCCGTGCTTGCCCACGAACGCCACCAGCGTCTTGACCACCGCCAGCGCCGAGGCGAAGGCGAGGACGAAGCCGATGACGATGTAGGCGCCCTGGCTGAAGTCCAGCACGTCCCACTGCTTGTAGAGGTCGTAGACCGTGGCCGCCGCCATGGTCGGCACCGCGAGGAAGAAGGAGTATTCCGCCGCCGCCTTGCGATCGACGCCCATGAGCAGGGAGCCCATGATGGTCGCGCCCGAGCGGGAGACGCCGGGGATCATGGCCAGGCACTGGACGAAGCCGATGCGCAGCGCCAGCCCCGCGCTGAAGTCCTCGACGCGGGCGTATTGCACCCGCTTCACCCGCCGCTCGATGGCGAGGATGGCGATGCCGCCGATCACCAGCGCCCAGGCGACGCCCCAGGGGTTGTTCAGCAGCGCCTTGATGTTGTCGTAGGCGACGACGCCCACGAGCATGGCGGGCAGGAAGCCCAGCAGCACCACCGTGGTGAAGCGCAGGGCCTCCCGGTCGCGGCGGACGAGGCCTTGCGTCACCCACGCCAGCTTTTCGCGGTAGGCAACGCAGATGGCGAGAATCGCGCCGAGCTGGATGGCGATCTTGAAGGTGTTGCCCGCGTCCTCGAAGCCGAGGAAGTGGCCGCCCAGCACCAGATGGCCGGTGGACGAGACCGGAATGAACTCGGTCAGCCCTTCGAGCAGACCCAGAACGATGACCTTGATGAGTTGGATGCCTTCCACGGAGCCTCCCGTTCGCAACAGTCGCGATTCGGCTCCCTTAGAGCACAAAAGGCCCACCGGAAAAACAGACGAGGCGCGCCATTCGGCCGGCCGGTCCCCCGTGCCGCCGAACAGCGCGCCTGCGCTGGAATGGTCCGGGTCTCAGCCCCTGGACGGAAGGGTGTCGATGGGCCGCGAGAAGCTGCCCTTGGGGCGATAGAGCACCAGATAGCGGGGCGCGATCGCCTCCATCGGCGTCGGCTCGATGCCGAACGCGTCCAGCCCTTCGCTGCCCGGGGCCGCCACATTGTCCCGCTGGAGCATCCGCAGCTGGTCGGTGGTCAGCGGCGCCCTGGGCAGGAGGCCGAGCACGGCGGCCTGAATCCGCGCCAGCGCGTCGGGGATGGTGACCAGTTCCTTCTTGCTCATGATCTCCTGGCGCACATAGGCGAGAATCTCGCGCATGGTGCGCACGGCCGGGCCGCCCAGCTCGAAGGTGCGGCCGCCGTAGCGGGCCGGGTCCAGAAGCGAGCGGGCGGCCGCCTCGGCCACGTCGCCCACGTAGACCGGCTGGAACCGGGTCGCGCCGCAGATCACCGGCACGAAGGGCAGCATCTTGATGAGACCGGCGAAGCGGTTGAGGAAGGTGTCCTCGGGGCCGAACATCACCGAGGGGCGAAGGATCGTCGCCTGCGGGAAGGCCTCACGCACCCGCGCCTCGCCCAGCGCCTTGGTGCGGGCATAGCCCACCTCGGACGCCGCGTCCGCCCCGATGGCGGAGACGTGGACCAGCGACCGGCACCCCGCCGCGGCCGCAGCGCGGGCCACGTTGGCCGCGCCGTCCACGTGCACCTTCTCGAACTTCTGCTGGCCGGATTCCGAGAGAATCCCCACCAGATTGACCACTCCCGTCGCACCGGCCACGGCGCGCGCCACCGATTCGGGATCGCGCACGTTCACCGTGACAATCTGGATCTGGCCGACGTGGCCAAGGGGCTTCAGAAAGGCCGCCAGATCGGGCCGGCGGACCGCAACGCGCACCCGGTGCCCCTGGGCAGCCAGCCGCTGCACCACATGACGGCCGAGGAAACCCGACCCGCCGAACACCGTGTACAAACCATAAGCCATGGGTAATGCCTCCGGGCGAGACTGTGAAAACGCGAGCCACTTCTGCCCTATGAAATTTATGATGACAATGTTGTTGACAAGCTGCCCGGCCCCCCTTAAACGCTCGCCTCGCACTTGAACGCATCAAGACTTTCTTAGCCCCGTGCCCAGGTGGCGGAATTGGTAGACGCACTAGCTTCAGGTGCTAGCGCCTTCACGGGCGTGGAGGTTCGAGTCCTCTCCTGGGCACCACCGCTCTCTCCCCGAGAGCGCGCAAGAAAGTTCTCCCAGAGAACACTCAAGAAACTCTCTCACAAGAAATCACGAGAGCAGAACAAAGCGCCCTGAAAACCGTTTCAGGAACGCGCGCGGACGCACGCCAACGGCAGAACCCTGCCGTTTTTTTGTGCCTGCGCAAAAGCTCCCCTCAAAAAAAATCGCCCCGCCCTGAGGTGCGCCCTGGCTGAGTCGCGCCCTGGCTCAGTCGCGGCACATGCCGATTCGCCCCCAAACGCAAAACGGCAGACGGGCCGGGGGTGCCCGTCTGCCGCTACGCGACGCAACGAAACGCGACGCAACGAAACGCGAACCGGACTTAGTCCGCCAGCGCCAGCCGCACGTCGAGGCCGCGGCGCGCCAGGTGCGAATAGGGGCACACGATGTGGGCCTGATCGACCAGCGCGCGGGCCAGCGCGGCGTCGATGCCCGGCAGCGCGATGGTCAGCGCCACGTCGAGGCCGAAGCCCTCGCCGTCGTCACGCTTGCCGATGCCGACGGCGGCGGTGACGGCGCTGTCCTCCGGGAGCTGCACCTTGCGCTGGGCGGCAACGAACTTGAGCGCGCCGAGGAAGCAGGCGGCATAGCCGGAGGCGAACAGCTGCTCCGGGTTGGCACCCGCGCCGCCCGGGCCGCCCAGCTCCTTCGGGGTGACGAGCGAAACGCTGAACGCGCCGTCGGTGGTGCGGGCCTGGCCGGTGCGGCCGCCGGTGGCGGTGGCTTCGGTGCGATACAGAATGTCCATCGGGGGTCTCCTTGTGCTGTCTGTTGGTCCTGCCTGCACGGTCCGTGCGGTTGGAACGGGTCGGGCTGCATCATTCTGCGATAACAGTTATCGCGATAACCATTCACATACGCCTCGACGGAAAGGTTTGCAACCGAATTTTTATCGCGATATGTATTTTGGCGAGAACAATGCGTCAGACCGCGGCGAACATCAGGAGCAAGGCCTTCGCCATGACCGACCAACCCAACCCGCCGCTGCCGCTGGATGACCAGCTCTGCTACGCCATCTATTCGGCCGGCATGGCCATCCAGCGCCTTTACAAGCCCCTGCTGGACACGCTCGGGCTCACCTACCCGCAGTATCTGGTGCTGAACGTGCTGTGGCGGGAGGACGGGCAGACCGTGGGCGGAATCGCCGAGCAGCTCGCGCTCGAGTCGAGCACGCTCACGCCGGTGCTCAAGCGGCTGGAGGCGGCGGGGCTGGTGCGCCGCACCCGCAACCCGGACAACGAGCGGCAGGTGGTCATCGCGCTGACCGACGCGGGCCGCGCCCTGCGGCCGCAGGCGGGCTGCCTGGGCGAGGCGCTGGTGGCGGCCTCCGGCCAGCCGCCCGAGGATCTGCACGCGCTCAACCGCAAGGTCAAAGCGCTGCGCGACGCGCTCTATGCCGGGATCGGCAAGTGGAGCCCGTCGCGCCCGCAGTCCTGAGCAGCAGTCCTGAGCAGACGGGTGCGCCCTACTCCGCCTTGAAGTGCAGCACGCCGCCGCCGCTGGGGGCGAGCGTCAGGCGGACCGGCGCGCGATCATTCGCGCCGAGCGTGCGCGTCTCGATGTTGAGCGCGGCCGGCGCGTCGCCATCGGTCCAACTGGTGAGCGCGTAACGGCCGTTCCCGAGGAAATCGAGCGGCACCTCGGTGGTGCGGCCCTGCTCGTTGGTCATGGCGCCGACGAACCAGTCCTTCCCCTTGCGGCGGGCGATGACGATGGACTCGCCGAACGCCCCGCCGAGCACGCGGATTTCATCCCAGGTGGTCGGCACGAGGGAGATGAAGTCCAGCCCCGGCTGGCCGCGCAGGTTGTCCGGGCTGTCCGCCACCACGCCGAAGGGGCTGTCATAGACCACATACATGGCCAGGCCCTGCCCCCGGGTCGTCTGCACGAACGGCGGGGCGAGGCGGATGGTGAAGTCCTCCGGCTTCACGTTGAGGAAGCCGCCGGGGGTGTAGTCCATCGGCCCCAGCAGCAGGCGGGTGTAGGCCAGCATCACGTTGTGGCCGGCGGTGATGCGCCGGGTCCACTTGTTGTACTCCGCGCCCAGCACGCCTTCCTGCGTCAGGAAATGCGGCCAGGTGCGGATGAGGCCGGTCGGCTTGTAGGCCCCGTGCAGGTTGATCATCAGGCGGTGGCGGGCGGTGGCGGCCAGCACCTTGTGGAACCAGTCGACCATCTCCTGGTCGTCCCGGTCCATGAAATCCACCTTGATGCCCTTGATGCCCAGCTTCGCGTAGAAGGCGAGCGCCTCCTCCATCTGGGCGTCCAGCGCCTGCCAGTTGAGCCACAGCCACAGCCCCACGCCCTTGCGGCGGGCGTAGTCCACCAGGAACGGCAGGTCGATCTCCGGCCGGGTGCGGGTTACGTCCACGCCCGGGCGCACCGTGCCGCCGCCGCCCGCGCCGGCGTACCAGCCCTCGTCGATGAGCATGTACTCCAGCCCCGCCTCGGCGGCGAAGTCGATGAAGGCCACGAGGGTTTCGTTGTTCATGCCCGCATCGGGCACGCTGGCCAGGGTGGGGCCGTTCCACCAGTCCCACGCCGCCTTGCCCGGCTTCACCCACGAGAAGTCGAGGGCGGGGTCGGGGTCCGGGTTGAGGTTGGTGATGAGGGTCGACTCGATCAGCCTGCCCGGCGTCTCGCCCAGCATCACCACCCGCCAAGGCGAGAGGATGTCCGAGCCGATGCGGGTGCGCACCGCCGCCTTGCGATCCTCCAGCCGGGGCGAGAGGCGCGCCTGCACCCCCAGCCCGCCGTCGGCCCGGCCTTGAAGGTACATGCCCGCGTAGTTCTTCAGATCCGCCTCGGCGATGGCGAAGGTGGTCTCGCCCGCGCCGGTGCGGCACACCAGCGACGCCTCATAAAGGTGGTGCGGGCGCATGTGCGAGGCCCGGACGGGGTCGTACTCGCCCTCGTGAGCGGTATCGAACCGGCCGAGGTTGAGGCCCCAGCAGGCATAGTCGGCGGGGAAGTCGAACTCGGTCAGCTCGCTGCGGATGACCACCGCCTCCAGCTCGGGCTGCTGCGGCAGGCGGTAGCGGAAGGCCGCGCCGTCGTCATAGGCGCGGAACACCAGTTGCAGCGCCCGGCCCGCCGCGCCCGTCTCGCGCAGATCGACGGCCAGCTCGTTGTAGCGGTCGCGGGCGATGCTGACCTTGGCGAAGGGCAGGGTGTAGGTGGTATCCGCCGTGCGCCGCACCGCGCCGGTGACGGTGAGCCCCGCGCCGAGCCGCCCGCCCTTGTCCAGGTTCAGCCCCAGCGGCGAGGGCGCGATGACCGTCTGGCCGTTGAAGGAGATGGCGTAGGTGGCCTGCTGCGCGGCATCGAGGTCGAACACGATCTCGACGCGGCCGTTTGGCGACGTGACCTTCAGCGCCTCCGCCTGCGCCGCCAGCGGCAAGGCGGCCGCCGCCAGGCCCAGCACAGCCCCGAGTGCGCGCTCCGTCCGCATGAGTGCCCGCCGCATCCGTCTCTCCATAGTATACCGTATATTATTCTCTGCGGCGGTGTATCGACTCCGGCGGCAAATGCAAAGCGTCTGCGCGCTCAATTCGTCGTGAGCAGGCACGATTTCCCCGGATCAGAAGGCGGATTTCGCAGGAATCGGGGTCAGGACATGGGGTTGGGCGGCGGCACGGGCTCGCCCGGCAGGGGAATGAACTCGCTGTTGTCGAGGTCCGGCAGCTTCATGCGCCCGGCGCGCCAGTCCGCCTTGGCCTGCTCGATGCGCTCCTTCGAGGAGGAGACGAAGTTCCAGTCGATGAAGCGCGGGCCGAGCGGCTCGCCTGCCACCAGCATCACCGAGGCCGGCTCCACCGCCGCGAGCGTGACCGGCTGGCGCGGGGTGAACACCAGCATCCGGCCCGCCTCATGGCGGCGGCCGCCCACCTCCACGCTGCCCGAGGCGATGTAGGCTGCCCGCTCGGTGTAGGCCTCCGGCACGGCGACGCGGCGGCCCGCCTGCATTTCCAGATGCACATAGGCCATGGGGGAGAAGGTGCGCACCCCGGCCTTGAGGCCGAAGGCCTCGCCCGCCACCACCCGGCCCCAGACGCCGTCATCCTCCCACACCGGCAGGGCCGCGCCGCTCACATGCTCGAAGCCGGGGTCGGTTTCCTCGTCCGCCTCCGGCAGGGCGACCCAGGCCTGGATGCCGTCCATCCGCCCGCCCTCGCGGCGCGCCCGCTCGAACCGCTCGCTGTGGGTGATGCCGCGCCCGGCGGTCATCCAGTTCACCTCGCCGGGGCGGATGGGCTGCTCCGTGCCCAGGCTGTCCCGGTGCATGATCTCGCCCTCGAACAGGTAGGTGATGGTGGAGATGCCGATGTGCGGGTGCGGGCGCACGTCGACACTGCGCGGCAGCCCGGCGGGAAAGGTGACCGGCCCCATGCGGTCGAAGAAGATGAACGGCCCGACCATGCGCCGCTTGGCATAGGGCAGCACCCGCCCCACCTCGAAGCCGCCCAGATTGCGGCAGCGTGTCTCGATCACCAGGTCGATCATGGGCGGTTTTCCTTTCCGTTTTTCGCGGGAAACAACGCCTTGCACCGCTGCGGGGTGCGCCCGCCAGTCTCCAAACCGGAAACTCTGAATTTCGATTGTCGCGGATTTCGCAACATGGTGGCCGCATTATTTTCGGGGTCAAGACGCTGATACACCCCGAGAGGCCAGCATGATTGATCTTCGCCCGTTTGACAGTCTGGGCCACGCCAACCACGGCTGGCTCCAGGTGCGCTACCACTTCTCCTTCTCCAGCTACTACAACCCGGCCCGCATGGGCTGGGGGCGGATCCTGGTGTGGAACGACGACACCATCGCGCCCCGCAGCGGCTTCCCGCCCCACCCGCACGAGGACATGGAGATCATCACCTATGTCCGCTCCGGCGCGATCACCCATCAGGACAACCAGGGCAACATCGGCCGCACCGAGGCGGGCGACGTGCAGGTGATGGCGGCGGGCAGCGGCATCGTCCACGCCGAGTACAACATGGAGCTGGAGCCGACGACCGTGTTCCAGATCTGGATCGAGACCGACCTGCCGGGCGCCCCGCCCTCGTGGGGGGCCAAGCCCTTCCCCAAGGGCGATCGCTCCGGCCGCCTCGTGGCGCTGGCCAGCGGCTACGAGGAAGACACGGACGCCCTGCACATCAACGCCCATGCCCGCGTGCTGGGCGCCACCCTGAAGGCGGGCGAGACGGTGGAATACACCCTCACCCCCGACCGCCACGCCTATCTGGTGCCCGCCGTCGGCGCGGTGTCGGTGAACGGCGTGCGCGTCAACACCCGCGATGGCGCGGCGATCACCGGCGAGCACACGCTCAGCATTTCCGCGCTGGAGGACGCGGAACTGGTGCTGGTGGACGCGGCCTGAAAGCGCTCCCGCCCCGGCCCTTGATCAAAAGGTCAGGGCCGGGGGAGCGCCCCTCCCGCTAGACCCTCCCGTTCGGTTCCCGTATCGCCTCCGGTCCGATCGACGCGGACCGGCCGGTGCGGGCGGCCGCAACGTCTTCGTTTGTCCTTGTTTAAGTCAGGTGGATTAAAGCAACATGAGCAAAGTGCTGGTTCTGTACTATTCGTCCTACGGCCATATCGAGAAGATGGCCCAGGCGGTCGCCGAAGGCGCGCGCGAGGCGGGCGCAACCGTCGACATCAAGCGCGTGCCCGAGCTGGTGCCGGAAGAGGTGGCGCGCAAGGCCTACTACAAGCTGGATCAGGAAGCGCCCGTCGCCTCCATCGAGGATCTGGCCAACTACGACGCCATCATCATCGGCACCGGCACCCGGTTCGGCCGCATCTCCTCGCAGATGGCCAACTTCCTCGATCAGGGCGGCGGCCTGTGGGCGCGCGGCGCGCTCAACGGCAAGGTGGGCGCGGCCTTCACCGCCACCGCCAGCCAGCACGGCGGCCAGGAGACCACCCTGTTCTCCCTCATCACCAACATGCTGCACTTCGGCATGGTGGTGGTGGGCCTGCCCTACTCCTTCCAGGCCCAGGCCCGCATCGACGAGATGACCGGGTGCAGCCCCTACGGCGCCACCACCATCACCGGCGGCGACGGCTCCCGCTGGCCGAGCGAGACCGAACTGGAAGGCGCCCGCCATCAGGGCCGCCACGTGGCCGAGGTGGCCAACCGCCTGTTCGGCTGATCGGCCGACGGGCGGAGCGCCCGCTCCCGAAGGTCAGAGAGGCCGGGAGATGGACCGGACAAATCCCGGACAAATCCCGGCAGCAGCGGGGCGGCCACCCGGCCGTCCCGCCTTTCTTTTGGTTGCCTCTCCCCGCCTTCGCGCCGAATGCTGCAAAAAAATTGCCGAACAGCCCCCACTGCGGCGCGTTTCACCATTGGCCTGCGCCTCTGAAATCGCTAAGCCTCCGCCATGGCAATCTATCTTCACGAGGGCGATCTGCCGGCCGGCGTTCTGACCGAGGGCACGATTGCAGTTGATACCGAAACCCTGGGGCTGGTCCCCTCGCGCGACCGGCTGTGCGTCGTGCAGCTGTCCGACGGCCAGGGCGACGAGCATCTGGTGCGGTTCCGTCCGGGACAGTACGACGCGCCGAACCTGAAGCGTGTGCTGGAGAACCCGAATCAGCTGAAGCTGTTTCACTTCGCCCGCTTCGATCTGGCGGTGCTGAAGCACTATCTGGGCGTCACGGTGCGCCCGGTCTACTGCACCAAGATCGCCTCCAAGCTGGTCCGCACCTACACCGACCGCCACGGCCTCAAGGACCTGGCCAAGGAGCTGCTGGGCGTGGACATCTCCAAGCAGCAGCAGTCCTCCGACTGGGGCGCGGACGTGCTCACCGACGCGCAGAAGGAGTACGCCGCCGGAGACGTGCGCTACCTGCACCGCATGAAGGCCGTGCTGGACGAGCGGCTGGCCCGCGAGGGCCGCACCGCCCTGGCGCAGGCCTGCTTCGACTTCCTGCCCTACCGGGCCGAGCTGGACCTGCTTGGCTGGCCCGACACCGACATCTTTGCACACGCGTGACGCCGAAATCGCCCCCTCTCCCCGACTGGCGCGCCGGCGCCCTGCGCGCCCCCCGGGTGGGCGGCGGCTACGACCGGTTCGTCCGGCTGATGCGGGTGCTCATGCCGGGCGCCTCGGTGCTGCTGCTGCTGACCGTGCTGGTGTGGCCGCTGGTGAGCGGGCAGGAGATGTCGTTCGTGCTGTCCAAGGACCGGGTGGAGGTGAGCCCGGAGCGGCTGCGCATGGAATCGCCGCGCTACCGGGGCACGGACGAGCGGGGCCGCCCCTTCGAGATCACCGCCCGCCGCGCCGTGCAGCGCACCTCCGCAACGCCGGTGGTGGAGCTGGAGGAGGTCTCCGCCCAGATGGCCATGGCCAACGACGTGGTGCGGGTGAAGGCTGAGACCGGCAGCTATGACCTGGACCGCAAGCAGCTCAAGGCGACCGGGCCCCTGGTGCTGACAACCGACCGGGGCTATCGGTTCACCACACGAAACGCTATCGTGGACTTGGCCTCCAAGACCGCTTACGGATCGGACGGCGTGGAGGGGAACGGCCCCCTCGGCACGTTCCGGGCGCAGCGCTTCCGCGCCGACATCAGCGCCGAAACGGTGGTTTTCGAAGGCCGCACCAAAATGCGGATCACGCCCCGGTCCTGAGGGGCGCTCGACAAGGAAAGAGGGCAGACATGCGCTGGTGGCTGGCAGGTTTGGCCGCAATGGCCGCACTGGGGGTCGGAACCCCGCGGGATGTGGCCGCACAGGACATCTCCGCCCTGCGCCGCCACGACACAGGCGCCACCATCGACGTGGACGCCGACCGCATCGAGGTGCGCGACAAGGAAAACCTGGCCGTCTTTCAGGGCAACGTGCGGGTGGATCAGGCCAACCTGACGCTCCAGGCCGAGACGGTGCGCGTCTACTACCAGCGCGCCGAGGGCGAGAACCTGGCCATCCTGCGCATCGACGCCAACGGCAACGTGCGGCTCAACTCCCCCTCGGAACAGGCCCGGGGCAACTACGGCATCTACGACGTCAAGCAGCGCCAGATCACGCTGGTCGGCAACGTGCGGCTGTTCAAGGGCGAGTCCGTGCTCAACGGCGACCGCCTCCAGGTCAATCTGGACACCGGCATCATGCGCCTCGACGGCACGCCGACCCAGACCCAGGCCGGCGAGAGTCGCAACCGCGTCTCCGGCCGCTTCGTGGTGCCGCCGCGCGACGAGCAGCAGCCCTAGGCGCACCTCTTCAACAGGCGCCCTCCTGAATCAGGCGCAGCGCGTGCATGGCACCCTTTGCCGGCTTTTCATCCCGCGGGCACATGCATATTCTGGGCCAGCTCGCGGGGGTGGAACACTATTTGTTAAACGTAATGCTTTAGCCACGACTCAAGGCGACGGTGAACCATGACAGACGGCACTCTCGGCAGGGACATCCAGACCGAACCGGCAGACACCGCCACGGCGGAGCAGGCCGGGCTGCATGTCGTCTCCATCGCCAAGTCCTACGACAGCCGCGCCGTCCTGCGCGACGTCTCCCTCTCCGTCCATCGCGGCGAGGTGGTGGGCCTGCTCGGCCCCAACGGCGCGGGCAAGACCACCTGCTTCTATTCGATCATGGGCCTGGTGCTGCCGGACCACGGCCGCATCATGCTGAACGGGCTCGACATCACCCGCCTGCCCATGTACCGCCGCGCCGGGCTCGGCCTCGGCTACCTGCCGCAGGAGACTTCCATCTTCCGGGGCCTCAGCGTCGAGGAAAACATCCTCGCCGTGCTGGAGGTGGTGGTGAAGGACCGGGACGAGCGCATGGCCCGGCTCGACCAGCTTCTGGAGGAGTTCTCCATCACCCGCCTGCGCAAGTCGCCCGCCCTGGCGCTGTCGGGCGGCGAGCGGCGGCGCGTGGAAATCGCCCGGGCGCTGGCGGCCGCCCCCTCCATCATGCTGCTGGACGAGCCCTTCGCCGGCATCGACCCCATCTCCATCGCCGACATCCGCGAACTGGTCGCCCACCTCAAGGACCGGGACATCGGCGTGCTCATCACCGACCACAATGTGCGCGAGACCCTGGATATCGTCGATCGCGCCTGCATTATCTATGACGGCAAGGTGCTGTTCGAGGGGACGCCCGCAGCCCTCGTCGCCGATCCGCAGGTTCGCCGGGTCTATCTCGGCGAGCACTTCTCGCTCTAGGGCAAGGGAGAAACCGCGCCTCCATGGTTCTGGGACCCCGCCTCGATCTCCGCCAAGGCCAGCAGCTGGTGATGACTCCCCAGCTGCAGCAGGCGATCAAGCTCCTGGCGCTGACGAACCTGGAACTGGAGAGCTTCGTCGCCGCCGAGGTGGAGAAGAACCCGCTGCTCGAAGCCTCCGACCCCGACGGGCCGGACGAGACGCCGGACCACGCCGCCTACGAGGACGGCAGGGGCGACAGCGCGGACGGGGACAGCCTGAACGGCGATGGCCTCAATGGTGACGGCCTCAACGGGGAGGCCCTGAACGGCGACGGAGCCGCCCCGGACGCGGACCTGTTCGACAGCGGCATCGAGGTGCCGACAACCGATGCCCTCCTCGACAGCGGCATGGCCGGCGGGGACGATGCCCCGCTCGACATGGACATCGACTCCGAGATCTACCACCACGACAGCGAGGCCGACCGCATGTCCGACGGCACCGCGCCCGAGGGCGAGCTGGGCTCCATGCTCAGCCTCAACGGCGCGGGCGCGGTCTCGGGCGGCGCGGGCGACGACGACCTGCCGGGCATCGACGGCCTCTCCGCCGACCGGCCCACCCTCGCCGAGCATCTGCACGATCAGGCGCGCGCCGCCTTCCGCGACCCCCGGTCCCACGCCATCGCCGCCTACCTCATCGATCTGGTGGACGAAGCCGGCTACCTCAGCGAGCCGCTGGAGGAGGTGGCCCGGCGGCTGGGCATCGATCTGGCGCAGGCGGAGGAGGTGCTGGCGGTGCTCCAGACCTTCGACCCCGCCGGCGTGTGCGCCCGCTCCCTCTCCGAATGCCTGAAGATCCAGGCGCGGGAGGCGGACCGGCTGGACCCGGCCATGGAAGCCCTGCTCGACAACCTGGACCTGCTGGCCCGCGGCGACCTGGCCGCGCTGCGCCGCATCTGCGGCGTCGACCAGGAAGACATGGCCGACATGATCCAGGAACTGCGCAGCTACAACCCCAAGCCCGGCCTCGCCTTCGGGTCGGTGACCACCCAGACCGTGGTGCCGGACATCTACGTGCGCAAGATGGCCTCGGGCGGCTGGGGCGTGGAGCTGAACGCCGCCACCCTGCCCCGGGTGCTCGTCAACCGCACCTACTACGCCGAGCTGAGCGCCCGCGCCTCCAAGGCCGAGCGCCTGTTCCTCTCCGAATGCCTCCAGTCCGCCAACTGGCTGGTCAAGGCGCTGGACCAGCGCGCCCGCACCATCCTCAAGGTGGCAACCGAACTGGTGCGCCAGCAGGAGGACTTCTTCGAGCACGGCGTGCGGGCGCTCAAGCCGCTCAACCTCAAGCACATCGCCGAGGCCATCGGCATGCACGAGTCGACCGTCTCGCGCGTCACGGCCAACAAGTTCCTCGCCTGCCATCGCGGCGTGTTCGAGCTGAAGTACTTCTTCACCTCGGCCATCCAGTCCGCCGACGGCGGCGACGCCCACTCCGCCGAAGCGGTCAAACAGCGCATCAAGGAACTGATCGACCAGGAAAAGCCCGGCGCCATCCTGTCCGACGACAAGCTGGTGGAGATCCTTGTTGCGGAAAAGTTCGACATCGCCCGCCGGACGGTGGCAAAATATCGCGAAGCACTGAAAATCCCCTCAAGCGTTCAACGCCGCAGGCTCAAGATGCTCGAGGCAGGTCAGAAGATGAACGGTCGCTAGGGAGCGGTTCGTCGCAACGCACACCCCCCGGGAGCCACGGCCCGGCGGGACGGCCTTGCAAGACTCTCCGGCCGACACGACATCTCAATCGAGGGCGAAGCGGAACCCGTCCCTTTCGCCCTCTGCGACGGCGCGGCTCCCCCTTCACCCGGGAAGCCGTTGCCCCAAGGACCAACCAAGGAGAGTGCTATGGACATTCGCGTCTCTGGTCATCAGGTCGATGTAGGCGATGCCTTCCGTACCCATGTGGAACAACGCCTGAGCCAACTGGCGGAAAAGTACTTCCCGCGGGCGATCAGCGCGACTGTCACCCTGGCACGGGAAGCGCGCGGCCACGGCTTCCGCCTCGACTGCCAGATGTACCTGCGTCAGGGCGTGTTCCTGAAGGCCGAGGCGACCGATTTTGATCCGTACGCCGCGTTCAACTTCACCAGCGAACGCCTCGAGAAGCAGCTGCGGCGCTACAAGCGGCGGCTGAAGGACGACCACAACATGGACCGCAACGGCGCGGCCCTGGCCAACGCCACCTATACCATTCTCCAGCCCGCCACCGAGGAGGAGGAAGACGCGGGCGAAGACCACCCGGTCATCGTGGCCGAAACCCTGGAGCAGATCCCGGAAGTCTCCGTGTCCGACGCCGTCATGATCCTCGATATGCGCCAGACACCCGCACTCATGTTCCGAAATGCTGGCAATGGCCAGCTGGCTATGGTCTATCGTCGCGCAGACGGTAATATTGGATGGGTAGAACCCCAGTTGCAGCAACAGGCCCAGAAGCAGCACCAGGCGACCCCGGCCTGACCGGAGCGCCGCGTATGCATGGACCCCGCCCGGAGGGGCGGTTTTGATTGACGAGCGAGAAAGATCGAAATGGAACTCGCGGATTTGCTTGTCCCCGGCGCTGTATTTGCCGGTGTCAAAGCGACATCGAAAAAACAACTGCTGAGCCACCTTGCGGCGCAAGCGAGCAAACTGACCGGACTGGACGAACGCCGCGTTCTGGAAGCCATCCTGGAACGCGAACGCCTCGGCTCCACCGGGCTCGGCGGCGGCATTGCCATTCCGCACGCCAAGCTGCCCTCGGTGCAATCGGTGATGGGCGTGTTCATGCAACTCGAATCCCCCATCGATTTCGATTCGCTCGACGGCAAGCCTGTCGATCTGGTCTTTCTCCTGCTGGCCCCGGAAGACGCAGGCGCGGAACACCTCAAGGCCCTCGCCCGGGTGTCCCGCCTGTTCCGGGACCAGGCCGCCGTGGCCAAACTGCGAGGCTCGTCCTCCAGCGACGCCCTCTACGCCCTGCTCACCGCACACGGGCAGCAAAAGGCCGCCTGACACAAGCCCGCAGACAAAACCACACGCAGAACCTTGCAGGGCCCGGTCCACCAACCGGGCCCTGATCGTATCCAGGGGCCTTCTGTCCAATAGTTTGTTTTTTCTGTCTTTTTTTGCAGGGGACTTGGACCCCCCGCGCGCGGAGGCGCGCAGTTCAAAAATGCAGGGGACTTGGTCCCCAGCACGCGGAGGCGTGCAATTCAGGATTGCAGGGGGACTCAGTCCCCTGCACCCCATTCGTTTTTCGCGCCGCACCCGGCCGCAGCCGATGCGCCCGCCGACCGAAGGGGGCTACCGGGCCTCTCCTGCTGGGTGCGCCCGAAGCCACAGGGGGCAATACGGACGTGCAGGCGGCCAGCGCAGGCGCCCTACTGCCCCTCGCATCTCCGTCGCTATCTCCGTCGCCACCTCCGCCAGCGGCAACCCGCGTGCCGAAGGCCTAAGCCCTTGAATGATTTTAAGGAGCAGGCGCAACGCTTCCGGCAGGGCGCGTTCCAATAAAGGGCCCATGGAACACGTGCGCCCGCCTGCCCGTACCCGGCTCATTCCCTGACCCCGATACAAAAAAGGGCCGCGCCCTTTCTGCAGGACACGGCCCTTAAAAACGAATTGGGGGTGCAGGGGGATCAAGATCCCCCTGCGTAACTTTCCCCTTTCGATCTCCCTTTCGAGCTCCCTTTCGAGCCCCCTTCCGAGGAGCCCCTTACGGCACCGGCTGGTAGATTTCCGCGCCTTTCTCGCGGAATTCGCGGGACTTTTCCTCCATGCCGGCGAGCGGGTCGAGGCCTGTGCCGCCTGTGGCCACGTCGTTCTGGCCCTTGGCGGCCTCGCGGATGTCGTGGCTGATCTTCATGGAGCAGAACTTGGGTCCGCACATGGAGCAGAAGTGGGCGACCTTGTGTGCTTCCTTCGGCAGGGTTTCGTCGTGGAACTCGCGGGCCGTATCCGGGTCCAGCGAGAGGTTGAACTGGTCCTCCCAGCGGAACTCGAAGCGGGCGCGGCTGATGGCGTCGTCGCGCAGGCGGGCGGCGGGGTGTCCCTTGGCGAGGTCGGCCGCGTGGGCGGCGATCTTGTAGGTGATGACGCCGTCCTTCACGTCGTTGCGGTCGGGCAGGCCTAGGTGTTCCTTGGGCGTGACGTAGCAGAGCATGGCGGTGCCGAACCAGCCGATCATCGCCGCGCCGATGGCGGAGGTGATGTGGTCGTAGCCCGGCGCGATGTCCGTGGTGAGCGGCCCGAGCGTGTAGAACGGGGCCTCGCCGCAGCACGCCAGCTGCTTGTCCATGTTTTCCTTGATCTTGTGCATGGGCACGTGGCCCGGCCCTTCGATCATCACCTGGCAGTCCTTGGCCCAGGCAATCTTCGTCAGCTCGCCGAGCGTTTCCAGCTCGCCGAACTGGGCGGCGTCGTTGGCGTCGGCGATGGAGCCGGGGCGCAGGCCGTCGCCCAGCGAGAAGGAGACATCATACGCCCGCATGATGTCGCAGATTTCCTCGAACGCTTCGTAGAGGAAATTCTCCTTGTGGTGGGCGAGGCACCACTTGGCCATGATCGAGCCGCCGCGGCTGACGATGCCGGTGGTGCGCTCGGCGGTCAGCGGCACGTAGGCGAGGCGCACGCCCGCGTGGATGGTGAAGTAGTCCACGCCCTGCTCGCACTGCTCGATGAGGGTGTCGCGGAAGATCTCCCACGTCAGTTCCTCGGCGATGCCGCCCACCTTCTCCAGCGCCTGGTAGATGGGCACGGTGCCGATGGGCACCGGCGAGTTGCGGATGATCCAGTCGCGGATGTTGTGGATGTTGCGGCCGGTGGAGAGGTCCATCACCGTGTCCGCGCCCCAGCGGATGGCCCAGACCAGCTTGTCCACCTCTTCCGCCACCGACGAGGTGACGGCCGAATTGCCGATGTTGGCGTTGATCTTCACCAGGAAGTTGCGGCCAATGATCATCGGCTCGGTTTCCGGGTGGTTGATGTTGGCCGGGATGATGGCCCGGCCGCGCGCCACCTCGTCGCGCACGAATTCGGGCGTGATGTAGTCGGGGATCTGCGCGCCCATCGGGTTGCCGTCGCGCTGGAGCTGTTCCTTCAGCTTCTGGCGGCCCAGGTTCTCGCGGATGGCGATGAACTCCATCTCGGGCGTGACGATGCCGGCGCGGGCATAGGCCAGCTGGGTGACCACCTTGCCCGGCTTGGCCCGCAGCGGCCGGTGGCGCACCGGGAACTCGGGCACCAGATGCTTGCCCTCGGCGAAGCCGTTGTCTTCCGGCTTGATGTGGCGGCCGTCATAGGCTTCCACGTCGTCGCGCCCCTCGATCCAGGGCGTGCGGATGCGCGGCAGGCCCTTGGTGATGTCGATCTCGACGTTCGGGTCGGTGTAGGGGCCGGAGGTATCGTAGACCACGACCGGCGGCTCGTTGGCGCTCGGGTGCAGCGCGATCTCGCGCATGGGCACCCGCATGGCGGCGCAGTTCTCGCCGCTCACGTAGATCTTGCGCGAACCGGCGATCGGGCCGGTGGTAACACTCAACTCCCTGGGTGATACAGGCTTGTTCATCGGGGACCTCTCCTTGGCGATGCCGAGAGATCCGGACCCCATTGCCGGGTATGAGGCCGGGGGAGAACGAACGACGCCCCCCGGTTTGCTCCATCCCTCCGCCGGTATGATCCGGATCAGGTTCTAAGGGTTCCCGCGCCCCGGTCTGTCATTCGCACCAGCGTTCCGCTGGCCTGATGGTTGCCGGTTTGGCGGTATCTCAGCCCCCTGCCGGGGCACCCCTTGGATGGTTCAGACTATCTCGTGCCGTCGAACGGGTGTCAATCCGGGGCGAGTGGCATTCGGCAACAAAATGTCCTATTCTCCCCCCAGCAGGGGTTTGAAAATGAACGCGACGAACAAGACTTCTTCCTCGCCGGGAAGCGGCAGCGATCAGCGTCGCTATCGCCGGCGGCCGGTGCTGTGGAAGGGGACTGTGGAAATCGCCCGCCACAAGCTGGAATGCCTGGTGAAAAACGTGACGCCCGCCGGAATGCTGGTGGAGCTGGACCTGCCGCTGGCCGCAGGGGCGGCGCTGCGGGTGGTGCTGCCCGACAGCCGGCCGCTGGCGGCGCGGATCGCCTGGTCATCGGGCCCGGCCCACGGCCTCGCCTTCACGGACCCGGAAGACGACGTGCTGGCCGCACTCGGCAGGCGGGCCGCCTCCCTCGGTTTCCCGGCGCCCCGGGAAGCCCGGGCATGATGATGCTGCCGCGCCTGACGACTCGCTTCTGGGTCTCCGCGCTGGTGCGGCGGTGCAATGCGGAAGGCGTACCCGCAACGGTGATCCGCCACGGCTATGACGAGGCCGGGGCCGTGCTGTTGCTGGCCCACCACCGCGACGGCCGGTGCCGCCTGTTCGGCGCGACCCTTCGGCAGAATGGCGACAAGGCCTGGCTCGCCCTCACCGGAGCCGAGCCGGTCAACCCGCCCGAGGCTGATGCGTTGATCGAGAAGCAGCGCCGGTTCGACCCGGACCTGTGGGTCGTGGAGCTGGAGACGGACCGGCCCGAAAACTTTCTCGACGAAGCGGTGATCGCTTCATGATCCGTTTCGCTCTATTCCCGGTTGCGCCGACCATCCTCCAGCAGGCAGAACAGGACATGCGTCCAGAAACCAGCGTGGAAACCGATGTCTGACCGAACCGCCGCCAGCTACGCCAGCGCCGAGCTGGTGAACAGCTACAAGGCGTGGACCGCGGACGCCGTGGCCCAGCTGCGCCATCTGGTGGACTCCTGGCGGCAGGAGCGCTGCCCGGGGGACGACGCCCGCCAGCGGATTCTGGAAATCGCCCACAACATCAAGGGCATGGGCTCCAGCTTCGGCCACCCGCTGATGACCGAGGCCGGCCGCTCGCTGTGCGCCTACCTGCGCCTCAAGGCCGGCGCGCCGGACGAGCTGCCGGTGGTGGAGGCCCACGTGGAGAGCCTGGACCGCATCCTTGCACTCGGGCCGGTGCCCCACGACAACATCACCCACGCGCAGTTCATCGCGCCGCTGCACCGCCTGACGGGCCTGAGCGAGATCGAAGCCTGAACCGGGCTTTTGTTCCCGGTTTGATCTGATACACTGGGCCCATGCCCGACGCCCCTTCTCCCGCCGCCCGGCTCCTCGACGCCCGTGACGTGGCGCGGGGCGTCAGCCGCCTGCTCTACCGCATGGGATGCGCCGCCCTGACGGAATTCCCGCTGGGCAACGGCCGCCGCGCCGACGTGGCCGGCCTCTCCCGCAAGGGCCAGATCACGCTCGTGGAAATCAAGGTCTCGCTCGCCGACCTGCGCGGCGACGCCAAGTGGCCGGAATACCTGGACTATTGCGACGACTTCTACTTCGCCGTGCCGGCCGGCTTCCCCCTCGACGACTTCCACACCCCCGCCTTCCTGCCCGAACGCGCCGGGCTCATCGTCGCCGACCGCTTCGAGGCCGCCATCCTGCGCCCCGCCGCCTGCACACCCCTCAGCGCCGCCCGCCGCAAGGCCGAAACCCTGCGCTTCGCCCGCCACGCCGCCCACCGGCTGTTCTTCCAGATGAACCCCGGGTTCGAGGGGTAGGAGTCCGGTGTTTTCATGATTTTTTGCAGAGGGTCCGAGACCCTCCTGCAAAAACCAATCACACCTCCAGGATCTCGCGGCCGCCGCGGTTGTCGATCACGTGGGCCATGGCGGAGAGGATCTGGGCGTCTTCCGGCTGGGCGTCCCGGCGCAGCAGGGCGAGGGCTTCGTCCAGCGGCAGGGCGTTGCGGAAGGCGCGGGGGCTGACCATGCCCACCAGCGCGTTGGCGAGGCGCAGCACGCGGGAGAGCGGCGAGGGCGACGGGGAGTCCACCCCGGCCACGGTTTCGGCCACCGGCCCGTCGAACGGCACGTTGGCGAGGATGCCCGCGCTCTGCGCCAGCGAGGCGCGCACTATGGCCCGCTCCTCCTCGGTGAGCGGCCCTTCCTTGGTGAGGATGCGGCGCGGCACCATGATCTTGCCGAGGTTCATGAGCTGGCCCGCCAGCCGCACGGTCTCGACCGCCTGCGCATCGAGGCCCAGCTCCGCCGCCACCGCCGCCGCCACGGCCGACACCTTCTCGGAGTGGTGGCGGCTGCCGGGGTCGCGGGCGTCGATGAGGCCGGTCAGCGCCAGCACCAGCGCCGCCATGTTGGCCTCCCGCCGCGCGCGCTCGGCCAGCAGCTCGGTGATGTCATGGGCGACGAGCAGCGTCTCGCCCTCGGGCATGGCGACCGCCTCCACCTGATGGCGGCGCACCGCGCCGTCGGCGTCCTTCAGGTCCACCAGCGCCTCGGCCGCCTCCGCCGTGCGTGCCTGGGCGAGCAGGTCGGCAATGGCCGGCCCGGCCTCGCCGAACAGGCGGGCGAGCGGCACGCCGTGGGCGTCCTCGCCCGCGTTCAGCCAGGCGCGCAGGCGGGCGTTGGAGAAGCGCAGCAGCCCGTCCTGATCCACCACGGCGATGAGCGTCGGCTGGCGGTCGGCAACGGTGGAGAGGAAGGCGCGCAGCCGCGCCTCGCGCTCGGCGGTCTCGCGCGCGACGGCCGCCGACTGGGCCGCCCGCTTGGAGGCCCCGTGCCGCCAGGCGAGCAGGATCAGCGCCGTCACCAGCGCCACCAGCGCCAGCAGCGCGAGAAGGCGCAGCCGCCACTGGAGGTTGACCGGCCCCAGCGCTTCCCCGGAATCGATGGCGCGCACCAGAAACAGCGGCGTGCCCGCCACCGGCTGCACCATGACCAGCGTGTTGCCATAGTCGTGCAGGCGGCCGGGCGCGGCAGCCATGGCGGCAAGCTGGGCAGGCGTCGGCAACCGGTCCGGGTTGCCCCGGACGAGGGCCCCGTCCGCCCCATCCGCGCCGCCTCGGACATAGAGCCCCGCGCGGACGGACTGGAACCGCTCGGACGCAGTGGTCAGCACCCGCTCCACATCGGCAAGGGCGCGCACGCCGTAGACATAGGCGACAGGCTCGCCGCCCTGCGGCTCGGGCACCGGCGCCAGGAAAGAGAGGGCATACTGCTCGCCCAGCCGGACGCCGTAATCGGTGACCGTGACGCCCTCCGCCGCCCGCGGCAGGGCCGCCTGCGCCTCCGGCAGCGGGCCGCCGAAACTGGCGATCTCGCGGCCGTCGCGCCCGAGAATGGCAAGGCCCGGCGCAACCGGAAGCTCCACATTGGCGCGGCGCGGCGGCGTCGCCTCGGCAAACCCGGTCTGGGCGACGGTGGTCTCCAGGAGGCGCGCCAGATATTCCGCCTGCCCCGCGCCCACGGCGGCGCCCCGCACGGCGGCGGGCTCCTGCGCCCCCATGGCGTAGATGGCGACAGCCGGATTGGCCGCGAGACGGTCCACAACGCCCCGCTGCTCGTTCAGCCAGACACTGACCGCCTGCGCGCGGCCGCTGGCGGCAAGCGCCATCTCCTGTTCGAGAAGCTGGATCTGGCGGTCCCGGTCACGGCCCGCCACCAGGAAAGCGAGGATCAGCCCCACGACAAAGAGAACCGCCACACCCGCCAGCCACACCCAGACCTGGCGCCCGAGACCATCGTTTTCGCTATTCAGCTTGGATAATGCCACGCCCCGCCTCCCATATGTTGACGGAGTATAAACCACTTTGCTCGATGAACGGAACCATGCGTAAGGTCATCCTCGCCGCTGTACTGCTGGGGGCTATGCCGTTCCAGGCCCTGGCAGCGCCCTCTGGCATTTTCGGCAGCAGCGAGACGCGCCACTCCAACATCGGCACCTTCCGCAAGTGGACCGACATGCTGGCACGCAACGCCCGCCCGGCCGCAGCGGACGAAACCTCCGGCCCCGCCCCCGGCGCGGCGGCGCTGGCGAACAGCGGCGCATGCCGCCCGGACTCGCCCGCCGGCTGCGCCCGGCCCTCGTGGTCCGCACTGATGGAAAGCCTCAAAGGCAAGGACCGGGCCACCCAGCTGCGCCTCGTCAACGACACCATGAACCGCGTGCGCTACGTGACCGACCGGGAAAACTGGGGCGTCAACGACTACTGGGCCACAGTGGACCAGTTCCTGGCGCGGGGCGCGGGCGACTGCGAGGACTTCGCCATCGCCAAGTACATGGCACTGAAAGCGGCAGGCGTTCCGCCCGAAGACATGCGCATCGTCGTGCTCCAGGACCTCAACCTCGGCGTGCCCCACGCGGTGCTGGCCGTGCGCGAAGGCAACGGCTGGCTGATCCTCGACAACCAGATCAAGGAAGTGATGCCGGACAAGGCCATCGTCCACTACCGGCCCATCTACTCCATCAACGAACAGAACTGGTGGCTGCACCAGAACGCCGACTGACGCACCCCGCCCGTGAGGGGGTGCGTCGCCTTGCAGGATTGAAGGATTGAAGGATTGAAAGATTGCAGGAGGGGCTTGCCCCTCCTGCATAGGGAAAACAAAAAACAAAAGACGCTCCAGAAAACGCTCTCGGTGCGTGGCGGAGCGGCAGGGTGTGTGGTCCCTTCTTTTCTCCCCCGGCTTTCCGTCCTCAGCGGGGCGAGCGTTTGGAGAGGATGCGCTGGAGGGTGCGGCGGTGCATCTTCAGCCGCCGGGCGGTTTCCGAGACGTTGCGGCCGCACAGTTCGTAGACGCGCTGGATGTGTTCCCACCGGACGCGGTCGGCGGACATGGGTTCCTCCGGCGGGGCGGGGCGTTCGCCTTCTTCCGCCAGCAGGGCCTTGACGATGTCGTCCGGGTCGGCGGGTTTGGCGAGGTAGTCGACGGCGCCGGTCTTGACCGCGGCGACGGCGGTGGCGAGGTTGCCGTAGCCGGTGAGGATGATGGCGCGGATGTCCGGGCGCAGCTGGCGCAGGTCGGAGACCACGTCGAGGCCGTTGCCGTCTTCCAGCCGCATGTCGACGACCGCGAAGGCGGGTTTGAGCTGGGCCGCCAGCTTGCGGGCCTCGGCGACGCCGGTGGCCGTGTTCACCGCGAACCCGCGCCGCTCCAGGGTGACCGCCAGGCGCTGCCGGAATGCCGCGTCGTCGTCCACCAGCAAGAGGCTCATGTCGTCCTTGGCAACCGAAGTCATGATTGGGTCTCCTCTGCGCTGAAGGCGTGGCGCGGCCAGCAGACGTCCACCCGCGCGCCCCCTTCGGGACGGTTGGAGAAGGTGAGCGTCGCGCCGGTGCGCTCCAGCAGGGTTGTGGCAATGAAAATGCCGAGGCCGGTTCCGCCCGAGCCGGACTGGGACGGGCCGAGGTAGGGTTCGCCCAGCCGGGGCAGGAGCACGGGATCGAAGCCGTCTCCATCGTCCCGGATCGTCAGGCAGACGACGTCGCGGTCGTCGGTGATCTCCGCCTCCACCCGGCTGCGGGCGTGGCGGACGGCGTTGGACACCAGATTGTTGAGGCCGTGGATCAGCTCGGGCGAGCGGGCGACGGAGACCGGCCGCCGGGCCGGATCGCGGCTGGCGTAGGTGACCGACAGCGTGATGCCCCGCCCCTCGAACGGCTGGAACACCTCCTGCGCCACCGCGTCCAGCGGCAGCTCGGGGAAGGGCTGCTCCGCCTCGGCGCGGCGGGCGATGCCGACGAGGATTTCCCGGCAGCGCGCCGCCTCGTCCCGGAGCAGGCGCACGTCGGAGCCGAAGTCCGGGTCGTTGCCCAGTTGATCGTCCAGCTCCCGCGCGATGAGGGTGATGGTGCCGAGCGGCCCGCCCAGCTCGTGCGCGGCCGCCGCCGCCAGCGAGCCCAGCGCCGACATCTTCTGCTCCCGCGCCAGTGCCGTCTGGGTGGCGACCAGCGCCAGCTGCCGCCGCCGCCCTTCCGCCGAGACCTGCCAGGCATAGGCGGCGAGGAAGCCCATGCCGAACACCAGCGCCATCCACTGGCCCACCCGGTAGGGGACGGGCAGCGTCAGCGGCTCGCCCGGCCAGGGCAGCGGCAGCGAGGTGAAGGCCAGCACGGTGAGGCACACCGTGGCCAGCAGGAACAGGAACACCGTGTTCCGCAGCGACAGCAGCGTCGAGGAGATGGTGACCGGCACCAGAATGAGCATGGCGAAGGGGTTGGTAAGGCCGCCGGTCAGGTACAGCAGCACGGAAAGCTGGAGCACGTCGAACGCCAGGTGGACCGTCGCCTCCCGCCCGGTGAGGTAGGCCTTGGCCGGGTGCAGCAGCGAGGAGCCGAGGTTGACGGCGACGCTCGCCGCCAGCGCCGCCAGCGTGGGCCAGAACGGCAGGGGGTACTGGAGGACCAGCCCGACGATGACGAGGGTGACGAACTGGCCGGCAATGGCGATCCAGCGGATCGTCAGCAGGGTGCGGACCCGCACGCCCGGCAGTCCCAGCACCAGTGGTCCGGTTGCCGTCTCGGTCTGGTCTCGGTCGTGCGTCACAGCTCCGCTATACGCCATCAATGCCTTCTCTCGATATGGGTAACTACAGGAGAACGCTCCGCCATTTCAGTCGTTAAGCCGCCGTTGCGACATTTTGTTCCCCGCGGGCACGGAGAGGCACCCCCGGGCTGTAACGCTTCGACCCGCGGAAGGCGGCCTGCCGCCTCCCGCGCGGCCTTGCCCCGCCGCCCTACTCCGCGGCCTTGGGCGGCGATTTCAGGAGGCGCAGGATCGCACCGGCCCGGCGGTTGCGCTCCGCATAGTCGATGGCCGAATAGCCTGTCACGTGGTCCGTCAGCTCCGGCTTGGCCCCTGCTTCCAGAAGCTGGCGCACCACCGGCGCGTTCAGCGCCTGCACTGCCTTGATGAGCGCCGTCTCGCCCGCGCGGTTGCGGTAGTTGACGTCCGCCTTGAACTCGATGAGCGTCCGCACGCCGTCGGTGAACCCCTGCGAGGCGGCCAGAATGAGCGGCGTGTTGCCGTCCCGGTCTTCAATGTTGGGGTTGGCCCCGCGGGAGAGCAGGTAGTTCACCCACTGGAGGTCGCGCCGCTTCACCACCATGTGGAGCGCGCCGTCGCCCGTGTCGGGGTCGCGGTAGTCGATGATTGCGGCGCCCGGCTCGTTCAGCAGGGTGTTGGCCTTGAACAGGTCCTTGTCCTTCACCGCCTTCATGAACTGGAAGGACGGTCCACCAATTTCCGCCATCGCCGGTGACGAGAGCGCAACCGCTCCCAGCACGGTAGCCGCAACGACCGGAAGCAGTCGCCCCAACATACGCGTCATTTTATCCTCTCCGTGACATCCTGGATTTTATATATCGGGTGGAGAAGGGGCGGTATACCCCTCGATCCATCCCAGTCAGGCAGAACGGGGCCGCCATGGCAGCGAAGCGCACCATTTCCTTTCCCATCATCGTCGCCGCACTGGCGGGGCTGTGCATGGTGGCGGGCATACTGGTCTGGCAGACCTGGCGCGCGGGCCAGCCGGGCGCCGACGGCCGGGTGCCCATCGGCGGGCCGTTCAGCCTGGTCAACCAGGATGGCCAGCCGGTGACCGAGAAGAGCTGGCCGGGCAAGCACCTGCTGGTCTACTTCGGCTACACCTACTGCCCGGACGTGTGCCCCGGCGACCTGCAGAACCTGTCGCTGGCGCTGACCACGCTGGAGGAGCAGAACCCGAAGGCGGCGGCGGCCATCCAGCCGCTGTTCATCACCATCGACCCGGAGCGGGACACCGTGGCCGCCCTCAAGGACTACGTCAGCCTGTTCCACCCCAGGCTGGTGGGCCTCACCGGCACGCCCGGTCAGATCGAGGCAGCCAAGCAGGCCTACCGGGTGTATGCGGTCAAGCGTGAGGACGACGGGTCCAGCGATTACCTGATGGACCACACGGCGCTTATATACCTCATCAGCCCCGAGGGGGCATACGAGGCTCACTTTACCTCCAACACGCCGCCGGCGGAGATCGCCCGGCGGCTGGGCGAACTGGCCGGATGACCGAACAAAGTCCCTTCTGGAAGCGCAAGCGCCTTGAGGACATGTCCACCGAGGAGTGGGAGTCCCTCTGCGACGGCTGCGCCAAATGCTGCCTGCACAAGCTGGAGTACGAGGACACCGGCGAGATCGCCCACACCAACGTGGCCTGCCGCCTCCTCGACCTGGACACCGGCCGGTGCAGCAACTACGCCCAGCGCAAGCGGCTGGTGCCGGACTGCCTCAAGCTGACCCCGCGGGACGTGCGGCGGCTTCCGTGGCTGCCGCGGACCTGCGCCTACCGGCTGGTGGCGCGGGGCGAGGATCTGCCGCCGTGGCATCCGCTGGTGACGGGCGACCCGCTCTCCACGGTGAAAAGCGGCGCGTCGGTGTGCGGCTGGACCGTCTCCGAACGGTTCGCCGGGCCGCTTGAGGACCATATCCTCGACGAGGAACCGTGACCGTCGAACGCCGCGAACTCACCGTCGCCGGGCGCACCATCCCGCTGGAGATCCACCGGGTGCCGCGCGCCCGCCGCATCATCCTCACCTCCCTGCCCCACAAGGGCGTGTTCCGCCTCAGCCTGCCCAAGCGGGTCTCGCTGGCCCGGGGCATGGCGTTCGTCGACGAGCGCCACGACTGGATCGCCGAGGCGCTGGCCCGCTGGCCCGCCGTCCAGACGGTGGGCCACGGCAGCCGCATCCCCTTCGACGGGGAGGAGCTGGTGGTGGAATGGGAGGAAAAGGCGGGCCGGCGCGCGGTGCGCGTGGGCAACAGGCTGATCGTCGGCGGGCCGGAGGCGCATGTGCCGGTGCGCGTCGCCCGCTTCCTCAAGGACGCGGCGCTGAAGGACCTGACCGAGCGCACCCTCGCGCTGGCGGCCCGGCACCAGCTCACGGTGGCGGACGTCTCCATCGGCGACCCCGGCGCGCGCTGGGGCAGCTGTTCGTGGCAGAAGAAGATCCGCTTTTCCTGGCGGCTGATCTGCGCGCCCGCGTTCGTGCGCCAGTATGTGGTGGCGCACGAGGTCGCCCACCTGCGCCACATGGACCACAGCGCCGCGTTCTGGGCCTTCAACGCCGAGCTCTACGGCGGCCCGGTCGCCCCGGCGCGCGCCTGGCTGCGCGCGCACGGCAGTTCGCTACATCGGATTGGCGTTTGAGGCGGCGCTGGCCGCACCGGCGGTCGCCGCGCGGCCGGCCCGGGTGTTGTCCTCCAGCACGCTCCTGAGCCAGGCGTCGTCGAGGCGCGGCGCGGCCTGCTGCGGCGCCGGGGCCGAGGCCGCGACCGGAGCGGATGCGGCGCTCGCGTCGGATGTCTGCTGGCCCGGCGCCTGGGGCTCGTTCCGGGGCGCTTCCGCCACCGCGCCGTCGGGCGCCGGAACCGGCGTGCCGTCCGGCAGGGTGTAGCCCTCCTCGCCCGGCGAGGCGATCAGCTCGCCCGCCTCCACGAGACCGTAGGCTTCCGCATCGGGCTCGCCCCCGTCGACGCCGGAGGCGTCCACGAACAGCGGCTGCACCGGCAGGCCTTCCGTCGCCTCGCGCATGAACGCCGCCCACACCTTTGCCGGTGCCGCGCCGCCCGCCATGCCGCGCACGGCCTTGTTGTCGTCGCGGCCCAGCCACACGCCCGCCGTCAGGTCCGCCGTGAAGCCGAGGAACCAGCCGTCGCGGTTGGACTGGGTGGTGCCGGTCTTGCCCGCCGCCGGGCGGCCGATGTCGGCGCGGCGGGCCGTGCCGGTCTGCACCGCCGCCTGGAGCAGGCGGGTCATGTTGGCGGCCACCTCGGGCGAGACCAGCTCGCGCGGGGCCTCGGGCTGGTACTGGTAGAGCACCTTGCCCTTCATGGTCTTGACCGTGCGGATGCCGTAGGGGCGCACCTCGACACCGCCGCGCGCCACGGCGGCAAAAGCGGTGGTCAGGTCGATCACCCGCACCTCCGACGTGCCCAGCGCCATGGCGGGGGTGGTGGCGACGGGCGTGGTGATGCCGAAGCGGCGGGCCATGGAGGCCACCCGGTCGAAGCCCACCTCGTCGGCGATGCGCACCGCCACGGTGTTGAGCGACTGGGCGAAGGCCTGCTCCACCGTCACCGGCCCCCTGAAGGTGCGGGTGCTGTTGGAGGGGGACCAGCCGTTGATGGTGACGGGCTCGTCCATGTAGACGTCCGTGGGGCGCACGCCCGCCTCCAGCGCCGCCAGGTAGACGAACAGCTTGAACGCCGAGCCCGGCTGACGGCGGGCCACGGTCGCCCGGTTGTAGGTGCTCGACACATAGTCGCGGCCGCCCACCATGGCCCGCACCGCGCCGTCGTGGCCGAGCGCCACCAGCGCGCCCTGCACGCCCTCGGGCGCGTTCTCCGCCAGCGCCCGCTCCGCCGCGCGCTGGGCCTTGGGGTCGAGCGTGGTCTCGATCTCCAGCGGCTCCACGGTCTCGTCGGTGAGGGTGTCGAGCTGCTCCAGCACCCAGTCGGTGAAGTAGCGCACGTTGTTCTCGCGCGGCTGGCGGGCGAAGCGCACCGCGGCCAGATCAATCCGCTCCGCCGCGGCGGGGGTGATGTCGCCGTTGTCCACCATCGCCGCCACCACGATGCGGGCGCGGTCCCGCGCCCTCTCGGGGTCGGACGAAGGCGCGTAGCGCGTCGGGGCCTTGACCAGACCGGCGATGATGGACGCCTCCGTCAGGCTGAGGCTGCGGGCCGAATGACCGAAGAACTTGCGCGAGGCCGCATCGACGCCATAGGCGCCGCCGCCGAAGTAGACCCGGTTCAGGTAAAGCTCCAGGATCTGGTCCTTGCTGAAGCGCGACTCCATCGCCAGCGCCAGCACCAGTTCGCGCACCTTGCGGGCGTAGGAGCGCTCGTTGGTGAGGAACAGGTTCTTGACCACCTGCTGGGTGATGGTGGAGCCGCCCTGCACGCTGCGCCCGGCCTGAAGGTTGCGCACCATGGCGCGGACAATGCCCTCGGGGTCGATGCCCACGTGGCGGTAGAACTTGCGGTCCTCGATCGCGACCATGGCGGTCTTGATGGTGTCCGGCAGCTGGCTGGAGGTGAGCCACTCGCCATAGGACGGGCCGATGGTGACGATGGTGGAGCCATCCATGGCCTTGATGACGATCATCTGGCCGCGCGGCTGGGTCTTCAGCGCCTCGAAGCTGGGCAGCGACTGCACGGCGATGCCGACGGCCGCCCCGAGCCCGATCGCGGCAAGCAGCACGATACCGCACACGACAGCCAGGGCGGTTTTCAGGAAACCCCGGCCCTTGCGGCGCTGCGCCGACGGTCCGCGCCCGGAGGCGCGCTGGGAGTCGTTATTTCTGGTCATGCGGCACAATCGCTACCGTGCATTCGCGCTGTCGGCAAGTTGAGCATCGTCATCCCCGGCCCGATCCCGGCACCGCCTCAAGTCCGGCACCGCCCCAAGTCCGGCCCGCCATCTCATGGTGCTGCTGAACCGGCCATGAATTGGATTGCCGGGGCACGTAACGCCTTGAATTGGTCAAAATGAAGGCGGTCGCCCGGGGGTGCGTCGCCCACCCCTTCCCCATAACCGACCGTTCGGTTATGATGATCTGTGAGTTCCGTGGCCGACCGTTCGGGTCAGGCCAGAAAGGCTTCAGGGGGGGAGAAGCAGATGGCGCGGCCAATCGTCAAGGACGCCGCCGCCCGCGATACCAGCATCGTGGACGGCCTGATCCGGGTTTTCAAACACAAGGGCTACGACGGCGCCTCGCTGTCCGATCTGGCGGCAGCAACCGGCATCGCCAAGGCCAGCCTCTACCACCGCTATCCGGGCGGCAAGCCCGAACTGGGCCGCACCGCGCTGGCCGAGGCCGGGCGGCGCTTCGCCAGCCTGATCCTCAAGCCCCTCCAAACCGACGCCTCCGCGCACGAACGCCTCGTCGCCATGCTGGACGGCGTCGCCGCCTTCTACGGCACCGAGTCGCCCGCCTGCCTGATGAACACCCTGACGCTGGGCGACGCCCTGCCCCTGTTCGGCCGGGACATCCGCAACACCCACAACGCCTGGCAAAAGCTCATCGCCCGCGCGCTGGAAGAACTGGGCCGCCCCGAGGCGGAGGCCATGGACGAAGCCGATGACATCATCGCCCGCATCCAGGGCGCCCTCGTCCTCTGCCGCCTCAGCGACCGCACCGGCAGCCTCGCCGCCATGCTGGACCGCATCCGCCGCCAGCTGGGGCTCGCGGCGGCGTAAGGGGGGGCAAGGTACCTGCAGGGGGAACCTGTTCCCCCTGCGCCCCCCTGTTCGTTTTTCGGGCCGTGTTTCCCGCGCCCTCCCGAAACGCGGCCAAAGGAAAAGGGCCGCGCCCTTCCTGAAGGACACGGCCCTTTGATCGAACGGGAGGTTGCCCGGAGGGTCCGCGACCCTCCTGCAAGACGCAAAATCAGACGTCCAGGTTCGCCACGGTCAGCGCGTTGTCCTGGATGAACTCGCGGCGCGGCTCCACCACGTCGCCCATCAGCTTGGTGAACATCTCGTCCGCCGCGTTGGCATCGTCGATCTTCACCTGGAGCATGGAGCGGTTGGCCGGGTCGAGCGTGGTCTCCCACAGCTGTTCCGGGTTCATCTCGCCCAGACCCTTGTAGCGCTGGATGGCGAGGCCCTTGCGGCCCACCGCCATGACGCGGTTGAGCAGGTCGGTCGGGCGGCGGATGGTGGCGTCGCCCAGCATGGCGGGCTGGACGTAGCTCTCCGCCTCCTCCTGCGCCGCCGCGTGCAGCTTGCGGGATTCGGCCGAGATGAGCAGGCCCCGGTCGATGACGTAGTGATCGGCCACGCCCCGCGATGTGCGGATGAAATGGTAGCCGCCGCCGTGGGCCGCCTCGCCGGTCCACTCCGCCTCATCCCAGGCGTTGAGACGCTCGGCCACCTTGCGGGCCTGCGCCGCCTGCTGTTCGGTGTTGCCCGCCAGCGCCGGGTCGAGACCGCCGGTCAGCGCCAGCTCCTCGACCAGAAGCAGGTTGTAGCGGGTCGGCACATAGTCCAGCAGCGTGCGGATGCGGCGGGCATGCTGCACCAGATGGCGCAGGTCCTCGCCGCCGCGCTGGCCGTTTGCGGTCACCAGCACCGCGTCCTGAAGGCCGGCGTCCACCAGATAGTTGTCCAGCGCCGCGTTGTCCTTCAGGTACACCTCGGAGCGGCCCTTGGTCACCTTGTAGAGCGGCGGCTGGGCAATGTAGAGGTGGCCCGCCTCGATCAGCTCGCGCATCTGGCGGTAGAAGAAGGTGAGCAGCAGGGTGCGGATGTGCGCGCCGTCCACGTCCGCGTCGGTCATGATGACGACCTTGTGGTAGCGCAGCTTGGAGAGGTCGAAGTCCTCCCGCCCGATGCCGGTGCCGAGCGCCGAGATCATCGTGCCGATTTCCTTCGACGACAGCATCTTGTCGAACCGCGCCCGCTCCACGTTCAGGATCTTGCCGCGCAGCGGCAGAATGGCCTGGAAGGTGCGGTTGCGGCCCTGCTTGGCCGAGCCGCCGGCGGAGTCACCCTCCACCAGGAACAGCTCGGACTTGGCCGGGTCGCGCTCCTGGCAGTCCGCCAGCTTGCCGGGCAGCGAGGCGACATCCAGCGCGCCCTTGCGCCGGGTCAGCTCGCGCGCCTTGCGGGCGGCCTCGCGGGCGACGGCCGCATCGACGATCTTCTGAACGACGGTGCGGGCAAGCGCCGGGTTTTCCTCAAGCCACTCGGCGAGCTTCTCCGACAGCAGGCTCTCCACCGGCGCGCGCACCTCGGAGGAGACCAGCTTGTCCTTGGTCTGGCTGGAGAACTTGGGGTCCGGCACCTTGACCGAGACAATGGCGGTGAGACCCTCGCGCATGTCCTCGCCCGAGAGGTCCACCTTCTCGCGCTTCATCAGGCCGGAGGAGTCGGCGTAGCTGTTCAGCGTGCGGGTGAGCGCCGCGCGGAACGCCGCCAGGTGGGTGCCGCCATCCCGCTGCGGGATGTTGTTGGTGAAGCACATCACCTGCTCGTAGTAGCTGTCGTTCCACTGGAGCGCGATGTCCACACCGATGCCGTCCCGCTCGCCGCGAATGGCGATGGGGTTCGGCAGCAGCGCCTGCTTGGCCCGGTCGATGTACTTCACGAAGGCCTGAATGCCGCCCTCGTAATGCAGCATGATCGTCTTGGGCTCGGCGTGGCGGTCGTCGGTGACGTAAATGCGCACGCCCGAGTTGAGGAACGCCAGCTCGCGGAAGCGGTGCTCCAGCCGGGCGAAGTCGAACTCCGTGACCTTGAAGGTGGCCGGCGAGGGCAGGAACGTCACCTCGGTGCCGCGCCGCTCGCGGCCCTGCTCGTCCACGCCCGCATCACCCACCACGGCCAGCGGCGCCTCCGGCTCGCCGTGACGGAAGCGCATGAAATGCTCCTTGCCGTCACGCCAGATCCGCAGCTCCAGCCACTCGGAGAGCGCGTTCACCACCGAGACGCCCACGCCGTGCAGACCGCCCGAGACCTTGTAGCTGTTCTGGTCGAACTTGCCGCCCGCGTGCAGCTGGGTCATGATGACCTCGGCCGCCGAGACGCCCTCCTCCGGGTGGATGTCCGTCGGAATGCCGCGGCCGTTGTCGCGCACCGTGACCGAGCCGTCCGGGTTGAGGATCACGTCGATCCGGTCGCACCAGCCCGCCAGGGCCTCGTCGATGGCGTTGTCCGTCACCTCGAAGACCATGTGATGCAGGCCCGAGCCGTCCTCGGTATCGCCGATGTACATGCCCGGCCGCTTGCGAACGGCATCCAGGCCTTTCAGAACCTTGATGGATTCCGCGCCATAGCTGTCGTTCGACGGCAGCGTCTCATCAGTCACGATGCTTCCTCGTACTAGAATGCAAGCCGGGTGGGTTTACCGGCTTCAATGGTCCAGAGCTGTGCACGCCCCTTGAGCCCGACGAATACGTCGGCGTCGGTTCCGGTCATCCACGCCTGCACACCCATGCTCATCAATATGTCAAATAGCCCGCCACGACGCCCCGCGTCCAGATGTGCCGCGACTTCATCCAATAAAAGAAGGGGCCAGCGCCCTGTCAGTTCTGCCACAAGCCGTGTCTGGGCCAAGACCAAACCGATCAGCAGTGCTTTTTGCTCGCCGGTTGAGCATCTTCCGGCCGGCATCGCCTTGGCCGCATGCGTCACCACCAGATCGGTGCGGTGAATGCCGCAACCCGCCCGGCCGGAAAGCTGGTCCGCCGCCCGCCGCTGGGCCAGCGCCTCGGCCAGCCATTCCTCCACATCGAGCGCCTTGGCGGTGTCGAGACGGGCCTCCACCTCGCCCTCCAGCGCCAGCACCGCCTTGGGGAACGGGTCCTGCCCGTCCACCGCGATCAGCCGCTGCAACGCCCCCAGCGCATCGCGCCGCGCCGCCGCCGCCGCCACGCCATGCTCGGCCATCTTGCGCTCCAAGGCCGACAGCCACGCCGGGTCCGCCCGCCCCTCCGCCAGCAGACGCCCGCGCTCGCGCATCGCCGCCTCATAGCGCGCCACATGGCCCGCATGGTCCGGGTACAGCGCCAGCACCATCCGGTCGAAGAACTTGCGGCGGTTGGAGGCCCCCTCGACAAACAGCCGGTCCATCGCCGGCGTCAGCCACAGCACGTTGACCACCGACAGCAGATCCGCATTGGTGGCCGGCGTGCCGTCGATCCGCAGCTGGCGGCGGTCCCGCGCCTCGGCCGTGGTGCCCGTGCCCACATCCGTCTGGCCATGGCGGCCCGCCAGCCGGGCCGCAACCGCCCAGCCGGGCGCATCCCCCTCCCGCTCCATCTCACGATAGGTGGCGCCGCGCAGCCCGCGCCCCGGCGACAACAGCGACACCGCCTCCAGAATGTTGGTCTTGCCCGCCCCGTTCGGCCCGGCCAGCACCACAGGCTCCGGCCCCGTCTCGAGGCTGGCCTCGGCATAGGACCGGAAACGGGTCAGCAGCAGCCGCGATACCCAGGTGGCGGAAGGAGCAGTCATGATGACATGCTCTCTAGCCGCCCGGCCGCCACGCGGCAAGGACGGGGGGTGGCACCGGGGGTTTTGCGCGGAGTTTGGAGTGGACGTCTGAGTGGAAAGGGGGTCTGTGACCCCCTTTCGATCCCCCCTTCGTTTGTCGGGACGCACCCGGTCACGGCCGCACGGCCCTTCTCTGCAATCGGGAGGGCTTCAATCGGCCGCACGCGGCCGCAGCCACAGCGCAAGCCGGAGAAACGCACCGCACCTGCTCCGTGAAATCATGCAGCAAACAAGCCCGCTGAACGCGGCACGGGGAAAGGCTGTCGGCGGAGACCGGGTGCGGCCCTGTTTCAAAAATCGGGAAACGGAAAGGGCCGCGCCCTTTGTGCAAGGACACGGCCCTTTGAGACGAAGGGGGTGCAGGGGGTCAAGACCCCCTGCAAGAAAACCCTTTAAACGATAGAAGTTTGCACGCCCCCGAACTCACACCCGCATCGGCATCAGCACGAAGATGGCGGGCGAGTCCGCGGCTTCGCGGATGAGCGTCGGCGAGGCGGCGTCGGCCAGGTGCACCTCGACGGTTTCGGTTTCGATCTGGCTGAGGATGTCCAGCAGGTAGCGGGAGTTGAAGCCCACTTCCAGCGGGCCGGCGCTGTATTCGGCCGAGATTTCCTCCGCTGCCGTGCCGGCCTCGGGCGAGGTGACGGAGAGGGTTACCTTGTTGGTGTCGAGGCTCAGCTTCACGGCCCGGGTCTTTTCGGTGGCGATGGTGGAGACGCGGTCCACGCCCGCCGCCAGTTCCTTGGCGTTGATGCGCAGCAGGCGGTCGTTCGCCGTCGGGATGACGCGGCTGTAGTCCGGGAAGGTGCCGTCGATCAGCTTGGAGGTGAGCACCGCGCTGTCGAAGGCGAAGCGGATCTTGGACTGGGACAGGGTGACGCGCACGTCCCCGTCCATTTCGTCGAGCAGCTTGCGGATTTCCGCCACCGCCTTGCGGGGGATGATCACGTCCGGCATGCCGTCCGCGCCTTCCGGCCGCTCGATGGCGACGCGGGCGAGGCGGTGGCCGTCGGTGGCGACGGCGCGCAGCGCGGGCTTCGCCTCATCCGTCACGTGCATGAAGATGCCGTTCAGGTAGTAGCGGGTCTCTTCGGTGGAAATGGCGAAGCGGGTGCGGTCGATGGTCTGCCGCAGCGTCGCCGCCGGAATGGTGAAGCCGAACGGCAGGTCGCCTTCGGAGAAGATGGGGAAGTCGTCGCGCGGCAGCGTCGCCAGCTGGAAGCGCGAGCGCCCGGCCGCAACCGACAGGCGGCCATCGGCCAGCGTCAGCTCGATCTGCGAGCCGTCCGGCAGCTTGCGGACGATGTCGAAGATGGTGTGGGCCGACACCGTGGTCGCGCCGCGCTGCACCGTGGTGGCCGGCACCATCTCGACCACCTGCAGGTCGAGGTCTGTCGCCATCAGGCGCAGGCCGTCGTCCTCGGCTTCGATCAGCACATTCGACAGAATGGGAATGGTGTTACGGCGTTCAACCACCGACTGAACGTGGGCGAGAGCCTTCAAAACTGCCGCCCGTTCGACCGTTACTCTCATCGATCCCTCATTCTGCGAAGCCGATTTTTACGGCCCGGTTCCTATACCGACACAGCATATCGGAGGCCCTGCCAGCAGACACCCTAAATATAGGATTTGCCCCCCATAAAGCTGTGGATATTTCTACCGAAACGGCGTTTTGGTCAAGCGTTTGCGCGCATGAGCCCCTATTCGGCGAGGGTTTCCAGCACCGTCTCGGGCGGGCGTCCCACCCGGGCCTTGCCGTTGCCGATGGCGACCGGCCGCTCGATCAGCCGGGGCGTCCCGGCCATGGCGGCGAGCAGCGTCGCGTCGCTCGCCCCCTTCAGCGCCGCCGCCTCCGGCTCCTTCCAGCGCACCAGCGATTGCACGCCCCCCGGCAGCAGGGCCGCGACGGCCTTCAGCTCCTCAAGGCTCGGCGCGTCCTCGAGGTAGAGCCGCAGCACCGGCTCCACACCCTTCTCCTGAAGAAAACCGAGCGCCTTGCGGGACGTGCTGCAGCGGGGGTTGTGCCAAAGGGTAATGCTCATGCCATCTCCAATGCCACCTCGAAGGCGGCGGTCGTCTTCGCCTTCACCTCGTCCACCGTGACGCCGGGGGCCAGTTCGATCAGCTGGAACCGCTGCCCCTTGGCGGGCCGGTTGAACACGGCGATGTCTGTAATCAGCATATCAACGACGTCAACTCCGGTCAGCGGCAGCTCGCACCGGGGCTTGAACTTGGGCGAGCCGTCCCTGGCGGTGTGCTCCATGACGACAACCACCCGCTTCGCGCCCGCCACCAGGTCCATGGCGCCGCCCATGCCCTTCACCAGCTTGCCGGGCACCATCCAGTTGGCAAGGTCGCCGCCCTCGCTCACTTCCATCGCCCCGAGGATGGTGAGGTCCACGTGGCCGCCGCGGATCATGGCGAAGCTGTCGGCGGAGGAGAAATAGCTGCTGTAGGGCAGCTCGGTGATGGTCTGCTTGCCGGCGTTGATGAGGTCCGGGTCTTCCTCGCCCTCGTAGGGGAAGGGCCCCATGCCCAGCATGCCGTTCTCCGACTGGAGTACCACGTGCATGCCCTCGGGGATGTAGTTGGCCACCAGCGTCGGAATGCCGATGCCCAGGTTGACGTAGAAACCGTCCTTCAGTTCCCGGGCGGCGCGGGCCGCCAGTTCATCACGTGTCCAGGCCATGTTACGCCACCTCCCGCTTGCGAACCGTGCGCTGCTCGATGCGCTTCTCGAAATGCGTGCCCTTGACGATGCGCTGGACGAAAATGCCAGGCGTGTGGATGTGGTCCGGGTCCAGGCTGCCGACGGGCACCAGCTCCTCCACCTCGACAACCGTCACCTTGCCCGCCATCGCCATCATGGGGTTGAAGTTGCGGGCGGTCTTGCGGAACACCAGGTTGCCTTCCGTATCCGCCTTCCACGCCTTGATGATGGCCAGATCCGCCGTCAGGCCGGTCTCCATCACATAGTGGCGGCCGTTGAACTCCCGCGTCTCCTTGCCTTCGGCCACGATCGTCCCGTAACCGGTGGCGGTGTAGAAGGCGGGAATGCCCGCGCCGCCGGCGCGGATGCGCTCGGCCAGCGTGCCCTGCGGGTTGAACTCCAGCTCCAGCTCGCCCGAGAGGTACTGGCGCTCGAACTCCTTGTTCTCGCCCACATAGGACGAGATCATCTTCCGGATCTGGCGGGTCTTGAGCAGCAGGCCAAGGCCGAAGTCATCGACGCCGCAGTTGTTGGAGATGACCGTCAGATTCTTCACGCCACTGTCGCGCAGGGCGGCGATGAGGTGCTCTGGAATGCCGCACAGACCGAAGCCGCCGGACATGATGGTCATGCCGTCGAACAACAGCCCGTCGAGGGCCGCGGCCGCGTCAGAGTAGACTTTACTCATTATTCCCCCTCCTCTATCGGGATTGGAATAGCTGGAAGCGCGGAAATTCGGACGGCGAATGCAACACAATCCCGAACCGCGATTCAACTTTTTTTGCCGCTCTTGGGAAGCTCCGGGCCATATGCTCCGTTCTCGTGGTCTTTTTACATCAGTTAGCGCGCGCCTGGCGGCCGTCACGCTCGCGGTGATGATGCCTGGGACCCCGGCAGCGGCGGCCCCGAAGGCGATCGGCGCCTATGGGGACTGGGGCGCCTTCCGCGAGGAGGGAAGTGCCCCGCGCTGCTACATCGTCAGCCCGCCCGCCTCGATCAGGACCAGCGCCGGCGGCAGCATCCGGCGCGGGGCGGCGGCGCTGAGCGTCGGCATCTGGCCGGACCGGGGCATCGACGGACAGGTCTATGTGGAAACCGGCTTTCCCATCGACGCGGGCGCGCCCGTCACCTTGAAGGCGGGGTCGCGCAGCTTCACCCTGCTGCCGCAGGGAGAGTCGGCCTGGGCGGAGAACGCGGGGGCGGACGCGGCCATCATCACCGCCCTGCGCGGCGGCAGCGCGGTGGAGGTGGTCGCCACCTCCCGGCGCGGCACGCAGGTGACGGACCGCTACGCGCTGAAGGGCTTCTCCGCCGCGCTCGAGGCCGCGCGAAACGCCTGCCGGGGCAAAAGCAGCGCCAAAAGCGGCAGCTGACACTGGTGAATCGGAGGGAAATCGCGTAAATCAGCGGCTTCAGCCCCCCATGACACGGACAAGAGTTTAAGCCCATGCAGATTCCCGGCAACATCGACCCTGTGGTGACCCCGCGTGCGCCCGTTCAGCGCGCCGACGGCCGCCGGGACGTGCTCGGCCTCGACCGGGACGAACTCAAGGCCGCGCTCATCGCGGTGGGCGTGCCCGAAAATCAGGCCCGGATGCGCGCCAGCCAGGTCTGGCACTGGGTCTACCACCGGGGCGTGACCGACTTCGCCGCCATGGCCAACATCGCCAAGGACACCCGGGCGCTGCTGGAGGAACACTTCGTGGTGAGCCGCCCGGAGGTGGTGACGGCCCAGGTCTCCAGCGACGGCACCCGCAAGTGGCTGCTGCGCGCGCCGGACGGCAACGAGTTCGAGATGGTGTTCATTCCCGACGCCGACCGGGGCACGCTCTGCGTCTCCAGCCAGGTGGGCTGCACCCTCAACTGCCGCTTCTGCTACACCGGCACCATGAAGCTGGTGCGCAACCTGACGCCGGGCGAGATCGTCGGCCAGGTGATGCTCGCCCGCGACGCGCTGGGCGAATGGCCCTCGGCGCAGGACGGCCGCCTGCTCACCAACATCGTGATGATGGGCATGGGCGAGCCGCTCTACAACTTCGACAATGTGAAGAAGGCGCTCAACATCATCATGGACGAGGCGGGCATCCAGCTCTCCCGCCGCCGCATCACCCTGTCCACCAGCGGCGTCGTCCCCATGATGGCCCGCGCCGGCGAGGAGATCGGCGTGAACCTGGCCGTCTCCCTCCATGCCGTCACCAAGGAGGTGCGGGACGAAATCGTGCCGCTCAACCGCAAGTACGGCATCGAGCAGCTGCTGGAAGCCTGCGCCGCCTACCCGGGCGCGAACAACGCCCGCCGCATCACCTTCGAATACGTGATGCTGAAGGACAAGAACGACCGGGACGAGGACGCCCACGAACTGGTCCGCCTGCTGCGCAAGTACAGGATCCCGGCCAAGGTGAACCTCATTCCGTTCAACCCCTGGCCCGGCTCGCCCTACGAATGCTCGGACTGGGACCGGATCGAACGCTTCTCCGACATCGTGTTCCGCGCCGGCATCTCCGCCCCCATCCGCACCCCGCGCGGACGCGACATCATGGCCGCCTGCGGCCAGCTGAAGTCCGAAAGCCAGAAGATCAGCCGCGCCGAGCTGGACCGCATCGCCGCCGAGAAGCAGGCGCAGATCATGGAAGAAACCGTTAATTGAAAGAATGGGTTGTTTGAATGCAGGAGGGTCTATAACCCTCCTGCACCTCCCATTCCTTTTTCCGGACGTGTTTCCCGCGCCGTCTGGAAACGCACCTGCTGCTCACATCCCTTTTATCCAGCTTGCACTTTGGCTAGGGCCATGCACGGCCCTTTGAAACTAAAGGGAGGTGCAGGAGGGTCCGCGACCCTCCTGCGAAAGAAAAAGGAAAAATCTGCAAGATTAATATCTTGCAAGACCAAACGGTGAGCTAAGCTGACGGCCGTGAAGCGCATTCTCATCATTGCCAACCCCACGGCAGGTCAGGGCCTTGCACCCGCCCACCGCATGGCGGAGCTTCTCGCCCGCTACGGCGCGCAGGCTGACATTGCGCCCACCGAATACGCCGGGCATGCCAGGGAAATCGCCCTGCAGGCGGCCCTGTCCCATACGGCCGATATCGTTGTCGCAGCAGGCGGCGATGGCACCTGCGGCGAAGTAATGACCGGGCTGATCGGCTCGCCTGTTCCCTTCGCGGTGTTACCCGCAGGCACGGCCAATGTAACCGCACTGTCGCTTGGTCTTCCCCGGGACGCCGACGCCCTGGCCCGGTATATTCTGAACGGCCCTGTCGTTCCATTCCGTCCAGCCCTTGCCAACGGCACACCATTCCTGTGCGTGGCAAGCGTTGGCTTTGATGCCGAAGCGGTGCACCGCGTCAGCCTTTCCCTGAAGCGTCGAATGGGCAAGCTTGCCTACGCCGCGGCTGGACTCTCCGCCTTCGCCGCGCCGCCGCCCCGCTTCGAGGCTCACGCCAACGGCCGCCACTTCGAGGTGACGCAGATGATCGTCTCCCGCGTGCCCTTCTATGCCGGCCGCTACCGTCTGTTCCCCAACGCCCGCCCGTTCGCCAACGAGCTGAACGTGCTGGTAGTACGCCAGGGCGGACGCGCCCGCCTGCTCCACTTCGCCGTGATGGCCGCCCTTGGCCGCCACACCGGTATGCGCCATGTGGTGCGCATTTCCTGCGAACAGGTCCACGCCACTGCCGCCACGCCCGTCGCCGCACAGGTGGACGGCGATGCCTTCGGCACCACGCCCGTCACCTTCTCGCTGTCACCGGAACACGTGCTGCTAAAGCACTGGGCTTGATGTAAAAGAGATTTCACTTGTGGTTTCTTTTCGCAGGAGGGTCTCGGACCCTCCTGCACCTCCCATTCATTTCAGGGACGCGCCCGGTCAGACGGTCCCGCCTGTCCGGCAAGCGCCTGAAACGCAGCTGGGAGAACGAACGGGGTGCAGGGGTCCAGGACCCCTGCAAAAAAGAAACAAATCCCTGTCAGAACACAGGAATTCCCGACCTTACTCATCCCCCCGGGTGCGCAGCCAGCCGGTGATGGAATAGCGCCGGGCCGGGGCGAAGGGTGCGACCGTGCTCACCGAGTGGGGGGTTGGCACCCGGAAGATGTTGAGCACGTTGAAGGCGGGCACGAGGCCGCGCGTCACCGCGCCGGAGTCGTCGTGGAACAGCAGCAGGCCGCCCCAGTCCGGCCGCCAGGCGGGTGTGAGGTTCAGCACGTAGGCGGCGCGGCGGTGTTTGCCCGGTATGTTGTCGTCGTGGGTGGTCAGGAAGTTTCCGGGGCCGTAGCGGCAGGCCTGGGCGTCGGCGAAGCAGATGTCCGGGTCGTCGCAGAGGCGGCGGCCGATGTCGAGGAAGGGCTCTGACGTCACCAGCGCCCGCACGCTCTCCAGCACCGGCGCGGCCACCGGAGCGGCCCCTGCCTCGATCGCCGGGATATGCTCGAAGGCATAGGCAAAGCCCTGCTGCGCCGCCGCGTGCGCCCGGCCGAGGGCAAAGGCGGTATCGGCGCCGGGCGGGACCGACCAGCTCTCGCCGCCCGCGCCGATGGAGGTGTGCCAGCCCTCCAGCCCCGCCAGCGTGCGGTGGAGGGCCTCCGCATCCTGCCGCGCCAGGATGTTCGGGATCTGCACCCAGCCGTGGGTCTGGAAATGCTCGACCAGTTTGGGCCAGTTGAACGTGCTCCGCAGTTTGAGCCCCAGCGCCGCGTCCATGGAACCTCCAAAACCGTTTACCGCGCCATATGTTCTACTAACCTTGCCTTGGCGCCTTGTCGGCCCTTTATTGGATTTCAGGCTCGGGACCGGAGGCCAGCGCCGGCGGAAGATAGACAGAAAAGATCACGTTGGGGATCGCTCTCCTGCCAAGCTGTGCTAGATTGAAGGTCTGGTTTTTGGAAGTGCTAACAGGAAGGGGTTTTTCATGGGCCCGCTCTCGGCACTGCTGCGTCGGGTTGTTCGCCACGGTGACCTGACGGTGATCGACGCTTCCGGCACGCGCCATCGCTTCGGCGACGGCCAGGGAACGTCCTGCGTCATCCGCCTGACGGACCGGCGCATTCCCTGGGCCATCGCCCTCAACCCCACGCTGGCGACCGGCGAGGGTTACATGGACGGGCGCATCGTTCTGGAGCAGGGCGAGATCCTTGATCTCATCGACCTGTTCACCAGCAACCTGCGCTGGCACCCGGACAACCGGCTCCGCGACCCGCTGAAGCGCACGCCGGGCTGGTGGACCGCCCTCCAGCAATGGAACAACCAGCGCACGGCGAAGAAGAACGTCGCCCACCACTACGATCTCTCCGGCAAGCTGTATGACCTGTTCCTCGACCCGGACCGGCAGTACAGCTGCGCCTACTTCCACGATCCGGGCAACAGCCTGGAGCAGGCCCAGCTCGACAAGAAGGCCCACATCGCCGCCAAGCTGCTGCTGAACCGGCCCGGCCTTTCGGTGCTGGACATCGGCTGCGGCTGGGGGGGCCTGGCGCTGTATCTGAACCAGGTGGCGAGCGCCCGGGTGATGGGCGTCACACTCTCCGAGGAGCAGCTGGCCGTCGCCCGCCAGCGGGCCGAAGCGGCAGGCGTGTCGGAGGACGTGACCTTCCACCTCCAGGACTATCGCACCATCAACCGGAAGTTCGACCGCATCGTCTCGGTGGGCATGTTCGAGCACGTGGGCAAGCCGTTCTACGAGACCTACTTCCGCAAGGTCGTCGACCTGCTGGAGGACGACGGCGTGATGCTGCTGCACACCATCGGCCGGGCGGACGGGCCGGGCGTCACCGACCCGTGGACCCGCAAGTACATCTTCCCCGGCGGCTACTGCCCCGCGCTGTCGGAGATCATGCCCGCCATCGAGAAGGCCGGGCTATATGTCACCGACATCGAGGTGCTGCGGCTGCACTACATGCACACCCTCCAGCACTGGTACGACCGGGCAAAGGCGCAGAAGCAGGCCATCGTCGCGCTGTATGACGAGCGTTTCTGGCGCATGTGGATGTTTTACCTCGCCGGAGCGCTTTGCGCCTTCCGCCACACCGGGCATGTGGTATTCCAGATCCAGCTTGCCCGGCGGGTGGACTCCGTACCCCTCACCCGCGACTACATGGGACAGGCGGAAGCAAGGCTGCTATCGGCGGAGCCATGGCCAAAGGTCGCGTCAACCGTACCCTAGACACCTCGCGGGAGCCCTCACCCGGCGCCTGGGAGAAGAACCACCAGTTCCTCTCGGAGCAGCAGAGCCGCAACGAACGGCGGCTGTGGCTGGTGATCGGCATCACCGTCGTGATGATGGTGGCCGAGATCGGCGGCGGCTTCCTCTGGGGCTCCATGGCGCTGCTGGCCGACGGCTGGCACATGGCGAGCCACGCCGGCGCGCTGGCCATCTCCGCCATGGGCTATGCCTTCGCCCGCCGCCACGCCCACAATCCGCGCTTCTCGTTCGGCACCGGCAAGGTGGGCGACCTGGCCGCCTTCACCAGCGCGGTGGCGCTGGGGCTGGTGGCGCTGCTGATCGCGGTCGAGTCCGTGGTCCGGCTGATCGAGCCGCGCCCGATCCACTTCGGCGAGGCGATGACCGTGGCCGCCATCGGCCTGGTGGTGAACCTGGTGTGCGCCTGGCTGCTGGGCGGTGATCATGACCACGGGCACGAGCACCACGGGCACGAGCACCACGGCCACGCCCATGGCCATGCCCATGACCACGGGCACGATCACGGCCACGATCACCACGATCATGAGCATGAGCACGACCATGCCCACGATCACGCCGACCACCACAAGGACCACAACATCACCGCCGCCTACGTGCACGTGCTGGCGGACGCCCTCACCTCGGTGCTGGCGATCGGCGCACTCGCCGTCGGCATGTGGGGCGGATGGCAATGGCTGGACCCGGTGATCGGCCTTGTGGGCGCCGCGGTCATCGGCCGCTGGTCGGTCTCGCTGATGCGCACCACCGCCGGCATCCTCCTCGACATGACGCCGGACCCGCAGCTGGTGGAGCGGGCGCGCAAGCTGCTGGAAACCGAGACCGATCACGTCACGGACCTGCACATCTGGCGGGTCGGGCCGGGGCATCTGGCGGCCATGGCGACCATCGTCTCGCAGGCGCCGCAGCCCTCCCACGTCTACCACGCACGGCTGAAGCCGCTCGGCGCCTTGTCGCACGTGACGGTGGAGGTGCACACCTGCGCTTGACGCGGCCCCCCCGCACGGTTACGCCGCGCGTCGAGACTCACGGGAGGCTGTAACAATGGCGCGCGATATCAAGAAAGTGGTTCTCGCCTATTCGGGCGGACTGGACACGTCGATCATCCTGAAGTGGCTGCAGACGGAATACAACGCCGAGGTCGTGACCTTCACGGCCGACCTGGGCCAGGGCGAGGAGCTGGAGCCCGCCCGCAAGAAGGCCGAGATGCTGGGCATCAAGCCGGAGAACATCTTCATCGAGGATCTGCGCGAGGAATTCGTGCGGGACTACGTGTTCCCGATGATGCGCGCCAACGCCCAGTACGAGGGCCTCTACCTGCTGGGCACCTCCATCGCCCGGCCGCTGATCGCCAAGAAGCAGATCGAGATCGCCCGCAAGGTGGGCGCGGATGCGGTCTGCCACGGCGCGACCGGCAAGGGCAACGACCAGGTGCGCTTCGAGCTGGGCTACTATGCCCTTGAGCCCAACATCAAGGTGATCGCCCCGTGGCGCGAGTGGGACCTGACCTCCCGCACCAAGCTGCTGGAGTTCGCCGAGCAGAACCAGATCCCCATCGCCAAGGACAAGCGCGGCGAGGCGCCGTTCTCGGTGGACGCCAATCTGCTGCACACCTCCTCCGAGGGCAAGGTGCTGGAGGATCCGTGGGAGGAAGTGCCCGATTACGTCTACTCCCGCACGGTGAACCCGGAGGACGCGCCGGACAAGCCGACCTACATCACCATCGACTTCGAGAAGGGCGACGCGGTCGCCGTGGACGGCCAGGCCATGAGCCCGGCGACGCTCCTCGCGCACCTCAACGAGCTGGGCCGCGTCAACGGCATCGGCCGCCTCGACCTGGTGGAAAACCGCTTCGTCGGCATGAAGTCGCGCGGCATGTACGAAACGCCGGGCGGCACCATCCTGCTGGCCGCCCATCGCGGCATCGAGCAGATCACCCTCGACCGCGGCGCCGCCCACCTGAAGGACGAGCTGATGCCGCGCTACGCGGAGCTGATCTACAACGGCTTCTGGTTCTCGCCGGAGCGCGAGATGCTCCAGGCCGCCATCGACCACTCGCAGCAGAACGTCACCGGCACCGTGCGCCTGAAGCTCTACAAGGGCTCGGTGAACGTGGTCGGCCGCAAGTCGCCCAAGTCGCTCTACTCCTCGAACATCGTCACCTTCGAGGAAGACGCCGGCGCCTACGACCAGCGCGACGCCGCGGGCTTCATCAAGCTGAACGCCCTGCGCCTGCGCCTGCTGGGCCAGCGCGGTTCGCTGTAAGGGCTGTGTGATCCAGGGAGTTTTTACGGCAGGAGGGGCCCCGTGCGCGGAGGCGCACAAACCATCAGGACCCCTCCTGCACCTCCCATTCGATAAAAAGGGCCGTGTCCTGCATTGAAGGGCGCGGCCCTTTTTTTGACAGGAAGAATAGGGCCGTGCGCGTGATGAAGGGTGCGGCCCGATAAAACGAACGGGAGCGCGAGGGTCCCCGTGCGCGGAGGCGCACAAGCCGTTGAGTCCCTCGCATTCTTTTTCTTTCACACCACCAACGGGCTACGCCGCGCGGGTGCGGAACCAGAGCCAGGCCATGCCGATGAGGCCGAGGAACGGCGCGAACATCCACAGCGTCGCCGTGACCACAGCCTTGAGGAACAGCATGACGATGGCATTCAGGATGAACAGATTGTCGCCCAGCATGAGGTTCCGCAGTTCTTCCCAGACCAGCTTGGCGAAGGGAAACAGGATCAGGCACAGCACGAAATAGCCCATGGTGAGGACGCGCTGTCCGGTCCAGCCGGTGGTGGTGATCGCCTGCCACTGCATCCAGGCCACCAGGGCGAAGAGGGCGGCGCTGATGATGTAGGCGCGCACCAGCCAGGCCGGACGCAGAGCGCCAAAGGTACGCGAGAAAAAGCTCACGGTTACACGCCTCCCGACAGTCTGTCTTCAGCCCGAGGATGCCCTGAGCGCGTTCATTGATCTATTGAAATGACATTATTCCTAGCAAGGATCTGCCGGGACCGAAGCGCGGGAGTCCAGCGGGCATGACTGTGGTTTTTTGCTCGGGTGCGGCAGGCGTGATCTTCGGATATTTACGTCTCCGGCCTGTTGTATCTGTCCAGAAATTTTACAAAAACTTTCCCGTTACGGATCAAAAACGGCTGAAAACTGCTGCTGGCATGGATCTTGCCTGAAAAATAATCTGATAAGATTATTCCGGGGGGCATGCCCATGAAGACTTTGCTTTCAGCCCTGGCGATCGCCACCACCCTGGCCACACCATCGCTGGCGGCACCTGTGATCTCCCTGACTTATGACGCCCATCAGGGGGAGTATAATCAGGCCCTGACCAACCTGGGCTACAGCTTCACCGCCTACGATTACGCCACCTCCGACTGGTCCAGCATCCTGTCCGGCACGGACGTGTTTCTGATCGGCGAAATCTCGAACCTGGAGCTCAACACCAGCGACGCGACCCGCGCGGCCGTGACCAGCTTCGTTCAGAGCGGGGGCACGCTCGTTGTCCATTATCCCATCGGAGCGACCAACGGCACGCTGGCCTTTCTGAACCAGACCTTCGGCCTGTCGCTGTGGCTCGGCTCATCCGGTTGCACAGGTCTCAACACCTACTACCTGAACGAGGACGCCGCCGCAGGCACCACGTTCGAAGGCGGCCACGCCTTGCTGCATGATGTCAGCTGCACCGCGTCGGTCAACTCCGACTCCCTGCCCGCTGAAGCGCTCAATCTCTACAGCGACGGCCGCTACACCTCGGTTTTCGCCCTGGGCTTCGGCGAGGGGCAGCTGGTTGTTCTGGGCTGGGATATGTGCGCCAGCTGCGTGTTTCCCCTCTATGCGGTACTGTGGCACGACGTGCTGGACCGGGCGATCCGGTTCAAGGCCAAAAGGGCGGAGGGGGAAGCCCCGGTCAGGGTGCCGGAGGCGGCAACCGTTGGCCTTCTCGGCTTCGGTCTCGCGGGCGTTGCCCTGGCCCGCCGCCGCCGCAAGGCCGCCTGAGCGGCAGCGCCGCCCGACAAATACCCCAAACCGCAAAGGGCGGCCCGCCGGGCCGCCCTTCTTTTTTCACTGGCGCGTTTGCGCCCGTCTCGGGTGCGCCTAGCCCAGGAAGGCGTTATGGATGCCGTCGAACACGAACTGGGCGGCCAGCGCGGCGAGAATGACGCCGAGCAGGCGGCTGATGACGGCGGAGACGGTCTTGCCCATCATCTGGAGCAGCGGACCGGCCGCCAGCAGGCCGACAAAGGTGATGGCGAGGACGCTCGCCAGCGCCGCCAGCACGGCGGCCTGGGCCTCCCAGCTGCCTTCCGCCCGCGTCATCAGCAGCACGATGGAGGCGATGGAGCCCGGCCCGGCCAGCATGGGCATGGCCATGGGGAAGACGGAGATGTCTTCCTCCTCCAGCGGGTGGTGCTTGTCCTCCGCTTCCTTCGCCAGCTTCTCGGCGCGGTTTTCGCGGCGCTCGGTGCGCTTCTCGAACACCATGTCGAGTGCGATCAGGAACAGCAGAATGCCGCCCGCCGTGCGGAAGGCGTCCATGCTGATGCCGAGCGCGCCCAGCAGCGGGTCGCCGACGAAGGCGAAGGCGAGCAGCAGCGCGGCGGCGATGAGCACCGAGCGGATCGCCATGGCGCGCTGGTGCGCCCGCGAGGTGCCCGCGGTCAGGCTCGCGAAGATGGGCACGCACCCCGGCGGGTCGATGGCGACCAGCAGGGTGACGAAGGCCGGAACGAAGATATCGAGGATCACAGTCCCTCCGGGTCCGGCAGGCCTGCCTGACGGCAGGCCGCCACCGTGGCGTTGCGAAGCAGGCAGGCGATGGTCATGGGGCCGACGCCGCCCGGAACCGGGGTCACCGCCCCGGCCACCTGGCTGACCTCGGCATAGTCCACGTCACCCACCACGCGGGTTGCGCCCTCGCCCTTCTCGGGCGCGGGGATGCGGTTGATGCCCACGTCGATGACGACCGCGCCCGGCTTGATCCAGTCGCCCTTTACCATGAGCGGGCGGCCGACCGCCGCCACCACGATGTCCGCCTGGCGGACCACCGCCGGCAGGTCCTTCGTGCGGGAGTGGGCGACGGTGACGGTGCAGTTCTCGGCCAGCAGCAGCTGGGCCATGGGCTTGCCGACGATGTTGGAGCGGCCGATGACGACGGCGCTCTTGCCCGAGAGGTCGCCGAGCACGTCCTTGACAAGCAGGAGGCAGCCGAACGGCGTGCACGGCACCATGGACTTCTGGCCCGTCGCCAGCCGCCCGGCGTTGATGACATGGAAGCCGTCCACATCCTTCGCCGGGTCGATGGCGTTGATGACCGCTTCCTCGGAGATCTGCCTGGGCAAGGGCAGCTGCACCAGGATGCCGTGGACCTTCGGATCGTTGTTGAGCTGCGCGACAAGGGCCAGCAGCTCCTCCTGCGTGGTGGTCTCGGGCAGGCGGTACTCGAAGCTGGCCATGCCCGCCTCGACCGTCTGCTTCGCCTTGGAGCGCACGTAGATTTCCGACGCCGGATCAGCGCCCACCAGCACCACCGCAAGGCCCGGCTGGAGGCCGTGGTCGGCCACAAGCCCCTTCACGACGTCGGCCACGCGGGCACGCAATCCGGCCGCGAACGCCTTGCCATCGATTACCTGTGCCGTCACGACGTACTCCTTTCCAACTCGGCGAACCGGGCCAGAAGGGCCTCCGTGTCGCCTTCAATCAACAGCAGCTTTTCGCGGGCGGTGTCACCGCGCACAATCGAAACGCGGGAGCGGGCCACCTGGAACGCCTTGGCAATCAACGCCACGACCGCCGCATTGGCCGCGCCATCGGCCGGCGGCGCGGACACCTTGACCGCAAGGCGGCATTGCCCCGCCTCGTCCCGGCTTGCGCCGGCCACCGTATCCCGCCCGCCCTTCGGCGTGACCCGCACCGAGACGCGCAGGCCGCCTTCCGATGGTTTGCCGGGGCGGGCCATGATGCGGGCGTCTCCTTACATCAGGATCATTTCGCGCAGCAGGCGGCGCAGGAACTCGATGGCCAGCGCCACCACCAGCGGCGAGAAATCCACACCCCCCAGGTCCGGCAGGATACGCCGCACCGGACGGCACAGCGGATCGACGATCCGGTTCAGCGTGTGCAGAACGGTCCGCACGAACGCGTTGTACGGATTGATGACGTTGAACGCGACCAGCCAGCTCGCCACCGCATTGATGATGATGGCGAACAGCAGCAGCTTCAGGACCGTGTCGATAAGCCAGTAAAGCGCAAGCATTGCGGATTCCCTTGGGGCAGTTCCTTCCGGGGTGTAGCTTGACTATGGCGCCTCGATCAACCCGGCGTTGCGACATTAACAACTTGGTAAGCGTCTCTGTCGCAGGGTAGAGAGTGGAGGACGTGCGTCATGGCGATCAATTTCTTCGGCGGCACATCGAAAACCTTCGGCTGGCAACCCATCCAGCTGGATCTTTCCGTGCTGGCGACGCCGGTCAACACGACCCCGCTGCTCTCCAACCGCGACCTCAAGAACTTCACCGCCCCCGCCGTCGTCGCGCCGTGGGCCGACCCGTCGAAGAGCGGCGAGACCTCCACCGAGGCGCTGGTCCGCAAGGCGCTGGCCAGCAAGAGCCTGTTCGACCGCAACGCGCCCGGCCTGAGCGCCGCCGGAGACAACAAGGATCTCAAGACCCTGTTCAGCCTCTACCAGGCGCTGAACACCCTCACCGCCCTGGCCGAGAAGGGCGCGAGCAAGACCATCTCCGACGCCTACCGCCGCCAGCTCAACGACCGCTTCCAGGCGGGGCTGGCGGAACTCCAGTCCTACCTGCTGACCGCGCCCACCGATCAGGTGAAGATGCTCTACGGCGGCAAGAAGGCCATGCTGGAGACGGTGACCATCCCCAAGGCCGCCCGCACCTACGACGGGCTGGGGCTGGTGGCCGAAACCGCCGCCGGCTCCATCAAGGGGCTGGAGGGCAACGAGAAATTCACCATCACCCTCTCCACCGGCACCCGCTCCGACACCATCACCATCGACCTGTCGGAGATCGAGGGGACCATTTCCGTGAACGCGGTGGTCAACCTCATCAACCGCCAGATCACCTCCAGGGTGATGACCGACTCCAACGGCGACCCCGTCATCAGCAGCAACGGCAAGACCATGCCGCTCTATGACACCCGCGCCGAGGCCTACAAGACCGAGGACGGCAAGTGGGGCATCCGCTTCAACGGCAACTCGGTGGAGACCATCACGCTGGGCGACCCGACGGTCGGCCCGTCGCTCTACGTGGCGACCGGCAACCAGAAGGGCAGCGAGGCCGCCGTCGGCGGGCTGCGGCGCATCGATGACGCGACCGGCACGCTGAAGACGCCCTACTACGGCAACACCGTGGTGGCGGGCATCGACTCGAACGCCACCGCCCTCGCCAAGGCGTCTGGCGCGACCGAGAAAAAGTCCGGCGAGACCGACGCCAAGGACCCCACGGTCAACGCTCCGACCACCGTGCGCAGCACCGCCGTCGACTCGAAGGGGTTCGTCTACGTGGTCGGCACCTCCTCCGGCGACTTCGGCACCCAGAAGAACGACGGCGGCAACGGGCTTTTCCTCACCAAGTACGCGCCGGACGGCTCGATGGTCTACTCCCGGCTCATCGCCGAGGGCGAGACCGAGGGCTATGGCATCGCCATCGACAAGGACGACAATGTGATCGTCGTCGGCAGCACCACCGGCAAGCTGACGGACCGGGACGTGTTCTCCGGCCAGGACAGCTTCGTGCGCCGCTACGGCTCCGACGGCACGCTGCACTTCACCGTGCAGCTGGACGGCGTCTCCGTGGACGCGGCCACCGCCGTGACCACCGACGCCAACGGCGACATCTACATCGCGGGCAACACCCGGGGCCCGGTGGTGAGCGGCCAGACCGCGCAGGGCAGCAGCGATATCTTCGTCGCCAAGATCGACGCCGGGCCGCGCGCGGTGGAGGGCATCCCCAGCCGCGTGCTCTCGGTCACCCAGTTCGGCACCTCCGGCGCGGACACGGTGGCGGACATCGCCATCGGCCCGGACGGCCAGCTTCTGGTCGCGGGCACCGAGAACGGCCAGGCCATCGTCCGCAAGCTGGACACCACGACCCTCGGCCAGCTCGATCAGGTGAACCTGGGCAACGCCACCCTCACCGGCATTGCCGTTGACGAGACCACCGGCGCCATCGCCGTCGTCGGCTCGACGACCACCGGCGCGCTGAACGCAGGCCCCGCCACCGGCGCGTTCGCCGGGGCAACCGACGGCTTCCTCGCCCGGCTGGACAGCGCGCTGACGGCGCAGGGCGTCACCTACCTCGGCACGGCGGGCGTCGACAGGATCAGCGACGTGATCGCCAGCAACGGCGAATTCTATGTCACCGGCACCACCTCGGGCGTGCTGGCGGGCACGGGCAAGAAGGGCTCGACGGATGCCTTTGTCTCGCGCCTCGACGCCGCCACCGGCGCGATCGAGGATACGATCCAGTTCGGCGCGGTGGAGACGGCCACCTCGGGCGTCTCGCTGGTGCTCAACCCCGTCGGCCACTCCAGCACGCTGGAGAAGCTGGGCCTGCGCAGCGGCGTGCTCAACCCGCCGCAGTCGGATGACCTGTTCAGCGCCACCGGCCTGAAGGCGGGCGACCATTTCTACATCTCCGTCGGCTCCACCACCCGCAAGGTGACGGTGCAGCAGGGCGACACGCTGGAGCGGCTGGCGGCCCGCATCCGCTCCGCCTTCCCCAGCGACCTGACGGTGACGGTGAGCAGCCTGTCGAGCGGCTCCAAGCTCCAGTTCAAGAACAAGTCCGGCAAGGAGATCACCTTCTCGGCGGGCGGCGCGGACAACGACGCCCTCGGCAAGCTGGGCCTGGCGCCGGGCAAGCTCTACAGCGCCGATGTGCTGTACGGCGTCGACACGCAGGGCAAGGACAGCAAGGGCAAGACCGTCAGCAACGCCCTCAAGCCCGGCGGCAGCTTCGCGCTGGAGCTGGACTCGAGCCTCGCCCTCACCAACGAAAAGGCGTCCGCCTACGTCGCCAAGGTGCTGGCGGACGCGGTCGAGACCATCAAGCGCGCCTACCGCTCGCTCTATTACGACCCCAACAAGATGGCGATGGAGCAGCAGGCCAGGTTCGCCGGCAAGGTGCCGGACTACCTGACCAAGCAGATCGCCTCCTACCAGGACGCGCTGGCCCGCCTGACCGGAGGCTCATGAGCAACCGACGTTCCCTGTTCCGGCTGGCGGCGGCAGCGGCGCTCGGCCTCCTGGCTGCTGCGCCGGTTGCACCCGCCGCCCAGGCCGCCCGCCGGACGGACGACGGGCTGGCCTACAATTTCGTGCGCTTCGAGCCGATCATCGTCACCCTGTTCGACAGCAACCGGGTGACCGGCCTGATGTCGGTGACGCTGGCGCTTCAGGTGCCGACGCCTGAGGACAAGGACGCCATCGAGGCGCAGCGGCCCAGGTTCATCGACGCCTTCAACGCCGAGCTGTCGCGGCTGGGGCGGCTGCACGTGCGGCCGGACCGCCCGCTCGACGTGGACCTGCTGGCCCGCGCGCTGGAGACGACCGCCAACCGCCTCTACGGCAAGAACCGGGTGCGCGCGCTGGTGCTGGACGCCTCCACCCGCCGCCACGGCTGATCCGGGAGGCCGGCGCCCCCGCGACGGCCTACTGCGCCGACAGGCCGCCGTCGATGTACAGCTCCGCGCCCGTCACGAACCGGGCCTCGTCCGAACACAGGTAGACAGCGGCATGGGCCACGTCGTCCGGCTCCCCCACCCGGCCGAGCGGGATCTGCCGGCCCAGCTTCTGGAGCAGCACCTCCCGCTCCAGCCCCCGGCCGATGCCATCGAGAATGGGCGTGTCAATGAAGGCAGGATGCACCGAATTGCAGGTGATCGGGTAGCCCGCCCGGGCGCAGTGCAGCGCCACCGACTTGGTGAGGTGGCGCACCGCCGCCTTGGCCGAGTTGTAGGCCGCCAGATTGGCCCCGGCCACCACCCCGGAAATGGACGAGATGTTGAGGATGGAGCCGCGCCCGCCATCGGCCCGCACCCTGCGGTTGATGACCGGCAGGGCCAGCTTGCAGCCGAGGAACACGCTGTCCAGATCGACGGCGTGAACCCGCCGCCAGTCTTCCAGCGTGGTCTCCTCCACCGTGCCGTTGATGCCGATCCCCGCATTGTTGACGAGGATGTGGAGGCCGCCGAACACCCGCTCCGCCTCGGCGAGCGCCGCCTCCCACTGCGCCGGGTCGGTGACGTCATGGGCGATGGCCGCCGCGCGCGCGCCCAGCGCCGCCGCCGCTGTCGCCGCCGCCGCGCCGTTGATGTCGGTGAGCACCACCCGCGCCCCCTCGGCCGCGAATCGCGCCGCCATGGCGCGGCCCAGCCCCGAGCCCGCGCCGGTCACGAGGGCGATCTTGCCCGCCAGCCTGCCCCCGCTGCTGCTGCTGCCGCCGCCGCTTCCCGATGGTCCGCTCATGCGCCTCGCCCTCCCGTTGGTTCCGCCCCTGTCCCGCTCCTGTCTAGCGGTGCCGGGGCGCGTGCCCACCTCTCAGAGTTGCGGGTTGGCAGCGGACGGGCAATCCCTCCCCCCTGCCGCGCCCCCTGCCGCACCCCCTGACGGGGACGCAGGCCGCGGAATCCGGGGCCTTCCGCGGAGGCGAAAGGTCGTAGACGGGCGATGTCACCCTTGCGGGGGCGGGAGAAAACGATTTATAGTTTTTACACGAAATATTATGAACACACTGATTTGAATGCCATTATTTTTGAACGTTTAAAAACAGCCATGCGGAACCCTCCGCGAGCCTTTATCGCCCATATTATTACGTAATGATTTGAAGAGACGGGAGACAAGCGAGAGTTAACCCCCAGATCCTTTACCGATTACTCGAGTATATCCCCCTTTTTTCCATCCCTTGCATTCCTGATTCCGGGCGCCGGACGATCTGTTCGCGCCCCTTATTCACGTGGGAGATCGCGCATGGGGCGCATCAATATGGGACGACCGCAGCGCATTCAGCCTCAGGCTGCCCTCGTCAGCCGGTTACGGGCCGCCGGATTGCGGCCGACGCAGCAGCGCATTGCCCTGGCCGCCCTGCTGTTTCAGGGCGAGCAGCCGCGCCATGTCACCGCCGAGCAGCTGTTCGCCGGGGCGACCGCCGCCGGCGTGCCGATTTCACTGGCAACGGTCTACAACACGCTGCGCCAGTTCACGGCGGCGGGGCTGCTGCAACAGGTGGTGCTGGAGGCCGGGCGCTGCCACTTCGACACCAATGTGGAGCCGCACCAGCATGTGATTCTGGAGGACAGCGCGGACATCCGGGACATCGACTCGAACGAGATCGTGTTCGCCCAGTTGCCGCCGCCGCCGGAAGGAACGGAGATCGAGCGGATCGACGTGATCATCCGCGTCCGGCCCGCCGTCGCGGAGCCGGTGGCGATGGAGGGCTGAGGCCCGGCGGCGGCCCCTCGCTCCGTCCCCGGGGCCGGGGCACTCGCCTCTCAAGCCTGAACATCAGGCCCGAACATCAGGCCTGAACCTCACGCCTGAGGGGCAACCTCCCGCTCCGCCGCCAGCTGGGCAAGAAACCCTTCCATGTGCGCGAACACCTTGTCGCGCACGGGCGCGTGGAACAGCCAGTGCCCCACGTTGTCCAGCTCCCGGTACTGCACCGGGCCGGGCAGACGCCGCGCGGTGGAGCGCGCCACCGTCACCGGCGTGATGCGGTCTTCCGTGCCGACAACCACAAGCCCGGGGCAGCGCACGAGTGCGTAATCCACCTTGGTGCGGCGCGACGGCGCCAGCGCGCCGAAGGCGACCTCGGCCAGAACCCGGCCGGATTCGGAGACCGCCTTCGCGTAGTCCTGCTCGGCGATGTCGGCGGGCACGCCGTTGAACACGCCGTAGAACGCCACCTCGCGCGGCAGCGTGAGGGCTTCGTCCCAGAAGCCCCAGCGGCTGAGGAGCGGCCAGCAGGTGCGGATGGGCTCCCACGCCAGCGGCAGGATGTCGGCGGACGGCGCGGGCGCGAGCAGCACCAGCCCCGCCGGCTTCAGGCGGGCCGCCAGGATCTGGGCGATGAGGCCGCCGAGCGAATGGCCGACAAGCACCACCGGCGCCTCGATCTCCCGCAGCTCCGCCTCCAGCGCGGCCACATAGTCCACGATGCTGTAATGGGCCAGCTCCGGCGGGGGCATCTCGCCGGGCTCGATGTCATGGCCGGGCAGCGCCGGGGCACGGGTTTTGTACCCCTGCGCCTCGAAGTGCGCGCGATAGGCCTCCCAAACGCGCGGCCCGGCCCACATGCCATGAATGAAGTACAGCACCGGCTTTTCAGCCATGACAGTCCCCCCTTCGGATCGCGTGCGTGCCGGGCCCCGCGCTCAGCGCAGGGTGCCTGCCGCCGCCAGCACCGCCATGTTCACCAGATCGGTCGCGCTCGAGGTCATGGGCACGATCTGGATCGGCTTGGACATGCCGATGAGCAGCGGGCCGATCACGCCGCCGTTGATTTCCTTCAGGAGCTTGGCGGTGATGTTGGCCGCATGCAAGCCCGGCATGATGAGAACGTTGGCGGGGCCCGTCAGGCGGCTGAAGGGATAGAGCGCCTTCAGCTCCCGGTTGAGCGCCACATCGGCCGAGACCTCGCCCTCGTACTCGAAGCCGGGCTGGCGCTCGTCCAGCAGCGCCACCGCCTCGCGCACCACGCTGGGGATGGTGCCGCGCGGGTTGCCGAAGTTGGAGTAGCTGAGGAACGCCACCCGCGGCTCATGGCCGAGGCTGCGCACGACTTCCGCCGACTGGATGGCGATGTCCGCCAGGGTTTCCGCGTCCGGGCGCTCGTGCACGGTGGTGTCGGCGATGAACAGGGTCTGGCTGCGGCCCACCACGATGTGCATGCCGAACAGCACGTGCTCCGGCTTGGGATCGACGGCGAGCAGGATCTTGTCCAGGCTCTGGCGGAAGTGGCGGGTCACGCCGGTGATCATGGCGTCCGCGTGCCCCATGGAGACCAGCAGGGACGAGAAGACGTTGCGGTCCTGGTTCACCAGGCGCTGGCAGTCACGGAGCAGGAAGCCCTTGCGCTGGAGGCGGCTGTAGAGCAGCTCCACCATCTTCGCCGTGCCCGGGGTGACGCGGGCGTTGTAGATCTCGAACTCGTCCGGGTTCTCGACGCCCAGCGCGCGCAGGCCCGCCTGCACCTGCTCGGTGCGGCCCACCAGCAGCGGAATGCCGTAGCCGCCGTTGCGGAAGCTGATGGCGGCGCGCAGCACCCGCTCCTCCTCCGCCTCGGCGAACACCACCCGCTTCGGGTTCTGGCGCGCCAGATCGAAGCTGGTGTTCAGCACCGCCGTCGAGGGGTTGAGGCGGGTTTTCAGCTCGGTGCGGTAGGCATCCATGTCGAGGATGGGACGGCGGGCAACGCCCGAGTCCATCGCCGCCTGCGCCACCCGGCTCGGCACCCACTCGATGAGGCGCGGATCAAACGGCGCGGGGATGATGTACTTCGGACCGAACGAGCGCCGGTCGCCGCCGTAGGCCGCCGCCACCTCGTCGGGCACGTCCTGCCGGGCCAGCTCCGCCAGCGCCTGCGCCGCCGCGATCTTCATTTCCTCGTTGATGGTGGTGGCGCGCACGTCGAGCGCGCCCCGGAACAGATAGGGGAAGCACAGGACATTGTTGACCTGGTTCGGGTAGTCCGAGCGGCCCGTCGCCACGATGGCGTCGTCACGCACCTCGGCCACCTCCTCCGGCGTGATCTCGGGGTCCGGGTTGGCCATGGCGAAGATGATGGGCTTGTCGGCCATGGACTTGACCATGGCCTTGGTCACGGCGCCGGCGGCCGAGAGACCCAGGAACACGTCCGCCCCCTTCAGGGCCTCCTCCAGCGTGCGGGCGTCGGTGGCGGCGGCGTGGGCCGCCTTCCACTGGTTCATGCCCTCCGTGCGGCCCTGGTAGATGACGCCCTTGCTGTCGCACATGATGACGTTGTTGTGCGGCACGCCCAGCGCCTTGGCCAGCTCGGTGCAGGCGATGGCGGCGGCGCCCGCGCCGTTCACCACCATCTTGATGTCCTTGATGTTCTTGCCGGTGATCTCCAGCGCGTTGATCAGGCCCGCCGCCGCGATGATGGCGGTGCCGTGCTGGTCGTCATGGAACACCGGAATGTTCATCAGCTCCTTGAGGCGGCTTTCGATGATGAAGCACTCGGGCGCCTTGATGTCCTCGAGGTTGATGCCGCCGAAGGAGGGCTCCAGCAGCTTGACCGCGTTGACGAAGGCGTCCGCGTCCTCCGTCGCCACCTCGAGGTCGATGGAGTCCACATCGGCGAAGCGCTTGAACAGCACCGCCTTGCCTTCCATCACCGGCTTGGAGGCGAGAGCACCCAGGTTGCCGAGGCCGAGAATGGCCGTGCCGTTGGAGATGACCGCGACCAGATTGCCCTTGGCGGTGTAGTCGTAGGCCGAGTTCGGGTCGGCGGCGATCGCCTTGACCGGGACCGCAACGCCGGGAGAATAGGCAAGGCTCAGATCGCGCTGCGTCGCCATGGGCTTGCTTGCCACGATCTCGATCTTCCCCGGCCGCTTGGCCGAGTGGAACAGCAGCGCCTCACGATCACTGAACTGCACGTCCTTGTTGCCTGCCATTCCCTCTCCCTTTCCTCGACGCGGAACGCTAGAACTGCCCTGATGTACAGAAACTCATCCGACACGTCTATCAAAGCCGACATGACCGCAACGGCCGGTGCAACGCCCATGATGGCTCAGTATCTTTCAGTCAAGGCCGAGTACCCTGACTGTTTGCTGTTCTACCGCATGGGCGACTTTTACGAATTGTTTTTCGAGGACGCCCGCAAGGCGGCTGCCGCGCTCGACATCGCCCTCACCCACCGGGGAAAGCACCTGGGCGAGGATATACCCATGTGCGGCGTGCCCATCCATGCCGCTGAAGGATATCTGGCGCGCCTCATCAAGCAGGGCTTCCGCGTCGCCGTCGCCGAGCAGATGGAAGACCCGGCGGAGGCGAAGAAGCGCGGCTCCAAGTCCGTCGTGCGCCGCGAGATCGTGCGCCTCGTCACCCCCGGCACGCTGACGGAAGAGTCCCTGCTCGACACCCGCGCCAGCAACTATATCGCCGCCCTTGGCGAAGCGCAGGGCGCGCTGGCGCTTGGCTGGTGCGACATGTCCACGGGCCGGTTCTGCACCATGGCCGTGGGCGCGGACCGGCTGGAGGCCGAACTCGCCCGCCTCGCGCCCGCCGAGCTGCTGTACCCCGACAGCCTCCAGCCGCCCGCCGTGTGCGAGGTGATCGGCACCGCCACCACCATCCTGCCCCGCCACCGGTTCGACAGCCAGAAGGGGGCGGAACGCCTGAAGGGCCTGTTCGGCGTCGCCAGCCTCGACAGCTTCGGCGAATTTTCCCGGGCGGAACTGGCCGCGGCGGGCGCGCTGGTGGACTATCTCGACGAGACCCAGAAGGGCGCGCTGCCGCGTCTCTCCGCCCCCCGGCGGGAGGAGGCGGCCACCGTCATGGCGATCGACGCCGCCACCCGGTTCTCGCTGGAGCTGACCCGCACCACCGGCGGCGAGCGCAAGGGGAGCCTGCTCTCCACCATCGACCTCACCGTCACCGGCGCGGGCGCACGCCTGCTGGCGGACGATCTCGCCGCCCCGCTGACCGACTGCGACGCCATCCGCCAGCGCCTCGATCTGGTGAACTGGTTCTTCGAGGACACCATCGCCCGCACCCGCACGCGCGACATCCTGAAGGAAACGCCGGACATCGAGCGCGCCCTCTCGCGCCTCTCGGTGGGGCGCGGCGGCCCGCGCGATCTCGCCGCCATCCGCAGCGGCCTTGCCCAGGCGCTGGCGCTGAAGGCGGCGCTGCTGGAGGCCTACGGCCAGCCCATCGCCGCCTGCACCTTGCTGGAGGACCAGCTGGGGCGCATCGGCGCGCACGGGGAACTCCTTGACCTGCTCACCCGCGCGGTGGTGGCCGAGCCGCCCATCAGCGTGGCCGACGGCGGCACCATCGCCGCCGGGTTCGACCCCACGCTCGACGAGCTGCGCAGCCTCTCCGCCGACGGCCGCCGCGCCATCGCGGCGCTGGAGGCGCGCTACCGGGAGGAGACCGGCATCGCCTCGCTCAAGATCAAGCACAACAACCTGATCGGCTACCACATCGAGGTGCCGGCCAGGGCCGCCGATGCCCTGCTTGCCCACCCGGACTACGTCCACCGCCAGACCATGGCGGGCGCGGTGCGCTTCTCCACCGGCGAGCTGGCGGATCTGGCGCTGCGCATCTCCCAGGCGGGGGACCGGGCGCTGGCGCTGGAGAAGGAGCATTTCGAGGCCCTGCGCTCGGCCGTGCTCGCCGACGGGCAGGCCATCGCCGCCACCGCCGCCGCGCTGGCCCGGCTGGACGTGGCCTCGGCGCTGGCCGAACTCGCCGCCCGGGACAACTGGTGCCGCCCGGAGGTCCACGCCGACAGCGGCTTCCACATCGAGGGCGGACGCCACCCGGTGGTAGAGGCGGCGCTGCGCAAACAGGGTCAGCCGTTCGTCGCCAACGACTGTGATCTCCGGGCCGAGAGCCGGGTGTGGCTCATCACCGGCCCCAACATGGCGGGCAAGTCCACCTTCCTGCGCCAGAACGCGCTCATTGCCATTCTCGCGCAGATGGGCTCGTTCGTCCCCGCCCGCAGCGCCGCCATCGGCGTTGTCGACCGCCTGTTCAGCCGCGTTGGCGCGGCAGACAACCTGGCGCAGGGCCGCTCCACCTTCATGGTGGAGATGATCGAGACCGCCGCCATTCTCAACCAGGCGACCGACCGCTCCCTCGTCATCCTCGACGAGGTGGGGCGCGGCACCTCCACCTACGACGGCCTCTCCATCGCCTGGGCGGTGCTGGAGCACCTGCACGAGCAGACCCGCTGCCGCACCCTGTTCGCCACCCACTACCACGAGCTGACCGCCCTGTCGGAGCGCCTGCCCGCGCTGGCGCTCTATACGGTGCGGGTGAGCCAGTGGAAGGACGAGCTGGTGTTCCTGCACGAGATCGCCCCCGGTGCGGCGGACCGCTCCTACGGCCTTGCCGTCGCCAAGCTGGCGGGCCTGCCCGCGCCGGTCATCCGCCGGGCGCAGGCCATTCTCGACCGGCTGGAGAAGCCGGGCAGCCCGGGCGGCAACGGCAAGGCGGGCGGCGGGGCCAAGGCCGCGCTCGAATCCCTGCCGCTGTTCGCCGCCGCGCCCGAGCCGGCCCCCGCGCGGGAGGAAAAGCCCGATCCGCTGCGCGAAGCGTTATCCGCCGTGCGGCCGGACGACCTGACGCCGCGCCAGGCGCATGACCTGCTGTACCAACTGAAAACGTTGGCAGAGAAACCCGATCCCTCGTAGGCTGGCATCCATGAAAGAGCTGTTCGCCCAGATCCCCAATCGCCGCGCCATCATCAACCGGCCCCTGCTTGCCGACCAGATCGCCGAGCTGGCGGCCGAGGGCGGCGAACCGGGCGATCTGAGGCGAAAGTGCGTCGTCCTGCTCAAGGACGCGCTGACCGCCGGCCGGAAGGAGCTGCGGCGGCGTATGCTGGAGGACGAGTCGCGGGGCAAGCTGCTGGCCCGCTCCTACGCCTTCCTCACCGACCAGATCGTGCGCCTCAGCTTCGATTTCGCCGCGCGCGTGCTCTACCCCCGCGCCAACCCCACCGAGGGCGAGCGGCTCAGCCTGTGCGCCGTGGGCGGCTACGGCCGGGGCGAAATGGCGCCGTTCTCCGACGTCGATATCCTGTTCATCACCCCCTACAAGGCGACGCCCTGGAGCGAGCAGGTCATCGAGGCCACGCTCTACATGCTGTGGGATCTGCGGCTGAAGGTGGGCCATGCCTGCCGCACCATCCCCGAGATCATCCGCTACTCCCGCGAGGACCTGACCATCCGCACCGCGCTGCTGGAGGCCCGCTACCTGTGGGGGGACGAAGCCCTCTACGACGAGGCCCGCACCGCCTTCTACCGTGACGTCATCCCCGGCACCGAGCAGGACTTCGTGCGCGACAAGCTGGCGGAGCGCGACATGCGCCACAAGCGCATGGGCGACAGCCGCTACGTGGTGGAGCCCAACCTGAAGGAGGGCAAGGGCGGCTTGCGCGACCTGCACACCCTGTTCTGGATCGGCAAGTACATCCACCGCACGGCGGACGTGAGCGAGCTGGTGGACAAGGGCCTGCTGTCCGCCGACGAGCTGCGCCAGTTCCTGAAGGCCGAGGCGTTCCTGTGGAGCGTGCGCTGCCACCTGCATGATCTGGTGGGCCGCGCCGAGGAGCGGCTCACCTTCGACGTGCAGCGCGAGCTGGCCGCCCGCCTGCGCTATGCGGACCGGCCCGGCGCCTCCGGCGTCGAGCGGTTCATGAAGCACTACTTCCTCGTCGCCAAGCAGGTGGGCGACCTCACCCGCCAGTTCCTGGCGCATCTGGAGGAAAGCCAGAAGAAGCGGCCGCTGTGGCGGATGCCCGCGCTCAAGCTGCGCTCGCGCAAGCTCTCCGGCTTCGTGCTGGCGGACGGGCGCATCTCCGCGCCGCGGGAGACCTTCTTCCGCGAAGACCCGGTGCGGCTTCTGCAACTGTTCCACCTGGCGGACCAGCACGGGGTGCAGATCCACCCCCAGACCGTGCGGCAGGTGACGCGGGACGCCTCCCTCGTCGGCACCGCCCTGCGCGAGAACCGGCAGGCGAACCAGCTGTTCCTCGAGATCCTCACCTCGCGCAACAACCCGGAGAACACCCTGCGCCTGATGAACGAGGTGGGCGTGTTCGGCCGCTTCGTGCCCGACTTCGGCCGGGTGGTGGCGCAGATGCAGTACGACATGTACCACCACTACACGGTGGACGAGCACACCATCCGCGCCATCGGCCTGCTCTCCCGCATCGAGAAGGGCGAGCTGAAGGACGACCATCCGCTCGGCACCAAGCTGATGGAAAAGATGGTCTCGCGCCGGGTGCTCTACGTGGCGGTGCTGCTGCACGACATCGCCAAGGGCCGCCGGGGCGACCACTCCGTCCTCGGCGCGGAGGTGGCCCTGCGCCTGTGCCCCCGCTTCGGCCTGACGCCCGCCGAGACCGAAACCGTCTCCTGGCTGGTGCGCTACCACCTGCTGATGTCGGACACCGCCTTCAAGCGCGACCTCGCCGACTTCAAGACCATCCTCGACTTTGCCGACCAGGTGCAGAGCCCGGAGCGGCTGAAGCTGCTGTTCCTGCTGACCTGCGTCGATATCCGCGCCGTCGGGCCCGGGGTGTGGAACGGCTGGAAGGCCCAGCTCCTGCGCGAACTCTACTCCTCGGCGGAGGAGGTGCTGCGCCTCGGCCACAAGACCGTCGGCCGGCAGGAGCGCATCGAGGCCAAGCAGAAGGCGCTTGCCGCCGAGCTGGGCTGGGACGCGGCGGTCTTCGACGCCTACCGCACCCGCTTCTTCGACGCCTACTGGATCGCCGAGCCCGAGGACGTGCTGGCGCTTAACGCTGCCCAGGTGCACGAGGCAGACGAGGCCGGCCAGCCCATGTCCATCGCGACGGTGGTGGACAAGGAGGCGGGAACCACGCTGGTCTCTCTCTACGCCGCCGACCACCCGGGCCTGTTCTACCGGCTGGCGGGCGCCATCTCGCTGGCGGGCGCCAACATTCTGGGCGCGCGCATCCACACCACGCGGGACGGCATGGCGCTGGACAACATCACCATCGAATGCGCCGCCGGCGGGGCGTTCGACGAGCCTGACCAGCTGGAGCGGCTGCGCCAGACCATCACGGATACGCTGGCGGGCAAGGTGAAGCTGAAGGACCGGCTGGCGGCCAAGCCGCTGATCCGGGCGCGCGCCGAGGTGTTCCATGTGGAGACCAGCGTGCTCATCGATAACCTGGCGTCCAACCGCTACACGGTCATCGAGATCAACGCGACGGACCGCCCGGCCCTGCTGTTCTCCCTCACCTCCGCCTTCTTCGAGGCCAAGGTGACCATCCACTCCGCCCACATCGCCACCTACGGCGAGCGCGCGGTGGACGTGTTCTACATCACCGACCTGATGGGTGCGAAGATCACCAACGCCAACCGCCTCAAGGCGCTGGAGCGCCGCCTGATCGCCGCCGCCGACGGCAAGGACAGCGAGGAAGACCCCGTCACCCCCGCCCAGATCGCCGCCGCACAGTGAACGGGGGCTTCCCCCGCCTCATCGGCTATGACAGACGGAGTAACGTGTAAAGAAATCGCGAAAATCTTTATACGTCACATCCGACATGCAAAGTTTTTTGCGGTTTCCTTTACAGGACAAGCCCTGCGGATCGGCAGTGCATCAGCATGAAAAAAGCCCCGCCTGAGCGGGGCTTTTTAACCGCACTGCAGCATGGCTTGGTATCGCCGCTCGCCACATTGGCCTCCGAAGAGGTCTTGAATGTGGATTTGCCGAGTGCTCCCACAAAGAGCCACTAACATCTATTCATATAGATGATACTACGCCTGGCGCCAGAGGGGCGGTTTCTTCATGCGGTCGAGGAAGGCGGCGTGGGCGGCCAGCTCCTCCTCGGTGGGCGCGTGCGGCCGGGGCGCGTGCCAGCTGCGCACGATCCGGATCTGCTCCACCACCTGCGTGGTCTCGGACACCAGCTCCAGCCGGTTCTGCCGCCCGCCCATCAGCTCCAGATAGACCTCGGCCAGAAGCTGGGCGTCGAGCAGCGCCCCGTGCTTCACGCGGGCCGAGCGGTCAATGCCGAAGCGGGTGCAGAGCGCATCGAGCGTCGCCTTGGCACCGGGGAACCTGCGCTTGGCGATCTCCAGCGTGTCCACCATGCGGCTGGCGGAGATGATGTCCCGCCCGCTGTTCCTCAGCTCCCAGTTGATGAAGCGGAAGTCGAACTCCGCATTGTGGGCGACAAGGGGCGCGTCGCCAATGAAATCCAGAAACTCGTCCACAATGGCGCTGAAGATGGGCTTGTCCTTCAGCATCTCGGTGGTGATGCCGTGCACCTCCACCGCCGCCGCGGGCACATCGCGCTGGGGATTGATGAGCAGGTGCAGCGTGCGGCCCGTGGGCAGCCGGTCGAACAGCTCGACGCAGCCGATTTCGATCAGCCGGTCACCCATGTCCGGGTCGAAGCCGGTGGTTTCCGTATCGAAGACGACCTCGCGCATGATCCTGCCTGTTGTCCCGCCTGTTGTTCTTGTTGTTTTTGGTGGTTTTTACGTCTGTTTTCTTCGCCTAACGGCACTGCATCCGACGCCGGGCCTTCCAGCCCGGCTGGCGCGGCGGCCACTGTCTCGCTTTTCTGCCGCGAAGGCAACGGATGATGCGCTCAACCGCAGCGTTGGCGGGCGCAAGGCCAAGGCCCGAGGGGATGATGAAGTCGGCGCGCGAACGCTTCTCCCGGTCCGGCATCTGCTTGGCGAGGATCTGCCGGAACTTCTCCTCCGTCATGCCGGGGCGGGAGAGCACCCGCTGGCGCTGGATATGGAAGGGCGCGCTGACCACCGCCGTTGCGTCGCAGACGCGCCAGCCGCCGCTCTCGAACAGCAAGGGCACGTCCAGCACCACCAGCGGACGGCGGGCGCGGGCCTGCGCCGCCAGCCAGTTCTGCCGCGCGGCGTGGACCATGGGATGGATGATGGCCTCCAGCCTCTTCAGCGCGGCCGGGTTGCCGAACACCATCGCCCCCAGCTTCTGGCGGTTGAGCCCTTCCGGCCCGGTGGTGCCGGGGAACGCCGCCTCGATGAGCGGCAGCGCCTTGCCGCCCGGTCCCTGGAGCCGGTGCACCACCGCATCCGCATCGAACACCGGCACGCCGTGACGGCGAAACATGCGCGTCGCCGTCGATTTGCCCATGCCGATGGAGCCAGTGAGCCCGAGGATGATCATGCCAGCAGCCGTGCCCTCAAGTCCGCCTCGCTGACCGGATCGCGCGGCGGCTCGGCGTCGAAGAACAGGCGGAAGGCATCCGCCGCCTGCCCCACCAGCATGGACAGGCCGTCAACCGTGCGCAGCCCCCGCGCCCGCGCCTGCCGCAGCAGGTCCGTCTCCAGCGGGACATAGACGATGTCATAGACCACCGCATCCTGCGCCACCGGCGCCAGATCCAGCTCCAGCGGGGGATAGCCCTTCATGCCGAGGCTCGACGTGTTGACCACAAGCGCCGCCCCCTCAAGCGCCTGCCCCGCCGCCTCGAAGCCGTAGACCGCGCCGGGAAGCCCGAACTCGGCCCGCAGCGCCTCCGCCTTGTCCCGCGAGCGGTTGATGAGGCGCACCTCGGAGACGCCCAGCGCCTTCAGCGCCGCCAGCACCGCCCGCGCCGCGCCGCCCGCCCCCACCACACAGGCCGGGCGGCCCGCCAGCGCGGCACCGCGCAGCGGCTCGGCAAAGCCGGTCACGTCCGTGTTGTAGCCGACGAGCCGCCCCTCGGCCGTCACCACCACCGTATTGACCGCGCCGATGGCCCGCGCCTCGGGCGTGATCTCGTCCAGCGCTTCCATCACCGCCTGCTTGTGCGGAATGGTGACGTTCACCCCCCGCAGCCCCAGCGCCGGCAGGGCGCGAATGGCAGTCTGCAACCCTTCCGGTGCCACCGGAAAACGCGCGTAATGACCGTCCATCCCCAAAGCCTCCAGCCAGAAGCCATGGATGACCGGAGACTTGGAATGGCTGATCGGCCAGCCAATGACAGCGGCTACAGGCGGATTGGGCCGGGTGTGGGATGCGGACATGAGCGACAGGACCGTTTCTCTTTGTTCTCTTTGTTTTTCTTTGCAGGGGTCATGGACCCCTGCGACCCCCTTCGTTTTAGCGGTACGTGTGTCCAGAGTGCGCTGGAGACACGGCCCTGTAAACTAAAGGGAGGTGCAGGAGGGGCAAGCCCCTCCTGCATAAAAACACTTACCGAATCAAAACCTTGCGTTCCCGCAGGTAGTCCAGCACCGCCAGCAGCGGCAGGCCGAGGATGGTGAAGAAGTCTCCGTTGATGCGGGAGAACAGCTGCGCGCCCCGCCCTTCCAGCCGGTAGCAGCCCACGCAGCCGAGGATCGCCTCGCCTTCGTGGGCGAGGTAGTCGTCCAGGAACTCTGGCGTGAAGGCGCGCATGGTAAGGGTCGCCGTATCGACGAAGCGCCACACCGCCTGGCCGTTCTGGGCGATGACGGCGGCGGAGATGAGCTTGTGCTCCTGCCCCCGCAGCATTTCCAGATGCTGGCGGGCTTCCTCCAGCGAGCGCGGCTTGTCGAGCATGTCCGCCTTGCCGAAGCTGAGCACCTGATCGCACCCCAGCACCAGCGCGCCGGGGATGCGGCTCGAGATCTTCAGCGCCTTGGTTTCGGCCAGCGCGTCGGCGATGGCGCGGGGGCTGGCCTTCTGCGCCTTGAGGCTGGCTTTCAGTTCGTCCTCGTCGACGCGGGGCGGGATCGCCTCGAACGGCACGCCTGCGGCCGTCAGCATGGCCTGGCGGCTGGCGCTGGTGGAGGCGAGGATCAAGGCGGGCGCGGCCGGTCCGCCCGGTGCCGGATCAGTTGCCATTTCCGTTCCCGTTCCCGTTTCCATTCCCGTTCCCGCCCAGCGCTTCCTGGCGCTGGACCAGATAGTTGAGGATCGCCGCCGCCGTTTCCTCGATCGAGCGGCGGGTCACATCGATAACGGGCCAGCCGTGCTGCGTAAACAGGCGGCGGGCGAAGGTGATCTCGGCCGACACCTCGTCCTCGCGCACATAGTCGCTGTCGGTGGGCTGGTTGAGGGTGAGCAGTCGGTTGCGGCGGATCTGCACCAGACGCTCGGGCGAGGTGGTGAGGCCCACCACCAGCGGCCGGGTGAGCTGAAACACCTCCGGCGGCAGGGGAATGCCGGGCACCACCGGCACGTTGGCGGTCTTGTAGCCGCGGTTGGCGAGATAGATGCTCGTCGGCGTCTTGGAGGTGCGGGAGACGCCGAGAAGCACGATATCCGCCTCGTTCAGCGTTTCCGCCGACTGGCCGTCGTCATGGGCCATGGTGAAGTGCATGGCCTCGATGCGGTTGAAGTAGGCCGCGTCGAGCGCGTGCTGGCGGCCGGGCAGACCGCGCGCGGCCTGGCCCAGCGTCTGGCTGAGCGCTTGCAACACCGGGTCGAGCACGGAAATGGCGGGCAGCCCCAGCTGCAGGCACCGGCTTTGCAGGCGGTCGCGCGTGGCCGGATTGACCAGCGTGTAGAGCACCAGGCCCGGCCGCTGGGCGATTTCCTCCATCACCCGTTCGATCTGCCGTTCGGAGCGGATCATCGGCCAGAAGTGTTTCACGGCCTGCACACCCTCGAACTGGGCAAGGCACGCCTTGGCGACGGACTCGAGGGTTTCGCCTGTGGAGTCCGACACGAGATGAAGATGAAGCCTGGTCATAAGCCTGTGGATAACTGTGTGGAACGCGCCTTGGTGGACAGGGTGTATCCCGGGCATCCACGCCAGCCGGTGAGTCGTGCCCAACTTATCCCCAAATTGTCCGCATGGGGATGAAATTTAAGGCTTCCTGGGGATATTGGGGATAACTCGGGGGAAGAAGCGGAATCCCTTGGCAAACGCGACCGAAAGTTCCATGGCCACGTTGTGGATTAGTGGATAAACCCGATTCACACCGCACAACCACAGCCACAGACTCTCAGATTCATAAAGGAAGGAAGTAGGTAGTGGAGACGAAGCCCCTGTTACGTGTGCTCGCCGGCGAGCGGCTCGATCCGCCACCTGTCTGGCTCATGCGCCAGGCCGGCCGTTACCTTGGCGAGTACCGCGAAGTGCGCGCCCGCGCCGGCTCCTTCCTCCATCTCTGCTACACGCCGGATCTGGCGGCCGAGGTAACGCTGCAACCGATCCGCCGCTTCGGCTTCGATGCGGCCATCCTGTTCAGCGACATCCTGGTGGTGCCGCACGCGCTGGGGCAGACGCTGTGGTTTGCGGAAGGCGAAGGCCCCCGGCTCGCGCCCCGCATGGCGGAGACCGCGCTCGAGGCGCTCACCCCCGCGCCCGAGCGGCTGGAGCCGGTGCTGGAGACCGTGCGCCAGGTGAAGGCGGCCCTGCCGCCGGAGGTGACCTTCATCGGCTTTGCCGGGGCGCCCTGGACCGTTGCCACCTACATGGTGGAGGGGCGCGGCAGCCGCGATCAGGCGACGGCCCGCTCCATGGCCTATCAGGAGCCGGAGCGGTTCGGGCAGCTCATCGACGCCATCGTTGACCAGACCATCTCCTACCTCCTCGGCCAGATCGCGGCGGGCGTGGAAGTGGTGCAGATCTTCGACAGCTGGTCCGGCACCCTCTCGCCCGAACAGTTCCGCGCCTGGGTGATCGCGCCCACCAGACGCATCGTCGATGCCATCCGCGAGAAGCACCCCGGGTTCCCCGTCATCGGCTTCCCCAAGGGCGCGGGTGCCAAGCTGGTGGAATACGCGCGGGAGACCGGCGTCTCGGCCGTCGGGCTCGACGAGACGGTGGACCCGGCGTGGGCCAATGCGGCGCTGCCGGAAGGGCTTCCCGTTCAGGGCAATCTCGACCCGCTCGCCCTGCGCGCGGGCGGCGCGGCGCTGGACCGCGCGGTGGACGCGATCCGGGAAGCCCTTGACGGCCGCCCGCATATCTTCAACCTCGGGCACGGAATTCTGCCGGACGTTCCGGTTGCGCACGTGGAGCAGCTGTTGTCCCGCTTGCGCGGTTAGGATTTGATACGTTTTGCGAGGGTCTCGGACCCTCACGCTCCCTTGTCATGACAGGGCCGCGCCCCGTCCACGCGCACGGCCCCATGAAACAAAAGGGAGGTTGCAAGGAGGGTCCGGGACCCTCCTTGCGAGGAAAACAGGAGACCAGTGATCGTGGAAGGGTTTCTCGGCGGCGCCTACCTGTGGGTGAAGGCATTTCATCTCATATCGGTAATTTTCTGGATGGCGGGCATGTTCATGATGCCGCGCTTCTTTGCCTATCATGCTGAGGAGAATGCGGCGCATGGGGTGGGCTCGGCCCCTGATCTGACCTGGCGCGAGCGCGAGCGCCGCCTGATGCGGATCATCATCAACCCGGCGATGATCCTCGCCTGGCTGCTGGGGCTTGCACTGGCGTTCGATCTGGGCTGGCAGGGCGGCTGGCTGCACGCCAAGCTGGTGATCGTGCTGCTGCTTTCCGCCTACCACGGCTTCCTTTCCCGCTGGCGCAAGGCCTTTGCGGCCGGGAACAACCCGCGCTCGACCCGCTTCTACCGGGTCGTCAACGAGCTACCGACTCTGGCGGTTGTGCTGATCGTCATTCTGGTGATCGTAAAGCCGTTCTGATCTGTTTTGTCGTCAAGCGACGCTTGACTTCTTCCACAGTGCTGCTTACGTGCACGGGAGCCCTGCGCCGTCCTGGCGCGGCTCCCTTCCCTACATCTTCCGCGTGCACCGAAACAGACAGACCGCGGACCCCTACCATTAGGCACAGCTATGCATTTGCATGACCTGAAGCGGAAAACGCCGGCCGAACTTGTGGCGATGGCCGAAGAGCTGGGTGTCGAGAACGCGTCCACCCTGCGCAAGCAGGACCTGATGTTCTCCATCCTCAAGCAGATGGCCGAAACCGACGTCCAGATCATGGGCGCCGGCGTCATCGAAGTCCTCCCGGACGGCTTCGGTTTTCTGCGGTCGCCCGAGGCCAACTATCTGGCCGGTCCCGACGACATCTACGTCTCCCCCTCCCAGGTTCGCCGCTTCGGTCTGAGAACGGGCGATACGGTTGAAGGCGAGATCCGCGCTCCCAAGGAAGGTGAGCGTTACTTTGCCCTGACCAAGGTTTCGACCATCAACTTCGACGAGCCGGAAGTGGTTCGTCACCGCGTCAACTTCGACAACCTGACGCCGCTCTATCCGAACGAGAAGTTCACCCTCGATCTCTACGATCCGACCCGCAAGGACATGTCCTCGCGCGTCATCGACATCATCTCGCCGCAGGGAAAGGGCCAGCGCGCCCTCATCGTCGCCCCGCCGCGCACCGGCAAGACGGTTCTGCTCCAGAACATCGCCCACGCCATCACCGCCAACCACCCGGAAGTCTACCTCATCGTTCTGCTGATCGACGAGCGCCCGGAAGAAGTGACCGACATGCAGCGCTCGGTGCGCGGCGAGGTCATCTCCTCCACCTTCGACGAACCGGCGGCGCGCCACGTGCAGGTGGCGGAGATGGTCATCGAGAAGGCCAAGCGCCTCGTCGAGCACAAGCGCGACGTGGTGATCCTGCTGGACTCGATCACCCGCCTCGCCCGCGCCTACAACACCGTGGTGCCCTCCTCGGGCAAGGTGCTGACCGGCGGTGTGGACGCCAACGCCCTCCAGCGGCCGAAGCGCTTCTTCGGCGCGGCCCGCAACGTGGAGGAAGGCGGCTCGCTCTCCATCATCGCCACCGCGCTGATCGATACCGGCAGCCGCATGGACGAAGTGATCTTCGAAGAGTTCAAGGGTACCGGTAACTCCGAAATCATCCTTGACCGCAAGGTGGCCGACAAGCGCATCTTCCCGGCCATCGACGTGGGCAAGTCCGGCACCCGCAAGGAAGAAATGCTGGTGGACAAGGCCACCCTGTCCAAGATGTGGGTGCTGCGCCGCATCCTCATGCAGATGGGCACCGTGGACGCCATGGAGTTCCTGCTCGACAAGATGAAGGACTCCAAGACCAACGAGGATTTCTTCGCCGCGATGAACCAGTAAGGCCGGACGGCGTCCTTTCCCGAAAAGGGCGCCGTCGGCTTTTGCGGCGGGTTCTTTCAGGCCGGTTACGGCCGAGCAGAGGACGGTATCGTGGAGTCAATCATCCAAGCCCTGTCGGATCCGGCGGCCCTGGCTGCCTTCTTCCAGGTGGTGCTCATCGACATCACCCTGGCGGGCGACAATGCCATCGTGGTCGGCGCGCTGGCGGCAGGCCTGCCGAAGCAGGACCAGAAGAAGGTCATCTTCATCGGCATCCTGGCGGCGCTGGTGCTGCGCATCTTCTTCGCCCTGGTGGCCTCCCAGCTGCTGGAGATCATCGGCCTCCTGCTGGCGGGCGGCATCCTGCTGCTGTGGGTGGCGTGGAAGATGTGGCGCGAACTGAACCCGGCCTCGCCGCACAAGGTGCAGGGATCGGACGAGTTCCCCGTGGACGAAGGCGTCAAGACGCCCAAGTCCTTCGCCCAGGCCGCCTGGGCCGTGGCGCTGGCGGACGTGTCCATGAGCCTCGACAACGTGCTGGCAGTCGCCGGCGCGTCGCACGAGCATCCGTGGGTCATGGTGTTCGGCCTGGTGCTGTCCGTGGCCCTGATGGGCGTGGCCGCCGGGTTCATCGCCCGCGTCATCGACCGGTTCCGCTGGCTCGCCTACATCGGCCTGCTCGTGATCGTCTACGTCGCCCTCTCCATGATCTGGGACGGCTGGCACCAGATCTCGCCCTACGTCGGCGGGTAAGACACAGCGCCAGACAGAAAACAGCGGGCGTCGGGAGCCATCCCGGCGCCCGTTCTGTTTTGGTTTATTTGATTTTTTCTTTGCAGGGGGATTTTTTGCAGGGGTCTTGGACCCCTGCACCCCATTCGTTTTCAGGGCCGCGTTTCCGGTGCGTCCCTTTCATCGCCTTGAAAGAACAGGGCCGCGCCCTTCGCCACACGCACGGCCCGATAAACAAGGTAATTCCTAGCCAAACCGGACCAAATCCGAGAGGATTTGGAGATGAAACGCTGTCCGGGTTGTGGCGGGTGTCGCCACTACAGGTTGAGCGATG
>Ga0207867_1000133_pt1 | contig 90005 bp, 80 predicted proteins | sample HigsolmetaAR206D_FD_184838 | JGI IMG/M metagenome (GOLD analysis project Ga0207867, IMG submission 184838) | Ionic liquid and high solid enriched microbial communities from the Joint BioEnergy Institute, USA - AR20-6-D (SPAdes) (version 2) ...
CGGAAGTCGAGGCGGCCGTCGTTGTCGACGCCGAACGGCACGTTGACGAAGTAACGGGCCTCGAAGTCGATACCCGAGGTCTTCAGCTCGCCGAGGTTGGCGTTCAGGTTGACGACATCCTCCAGCAGACCCGAAAGCGGGTTGCGCGGCGCGAGGGCGCACATCGCCGGGTCATACGGCGTGAAGTTGCTGTCCGCGTTGCCGTAGCAGGCGGCGATGATGGCCGGCGTACCCGGGGACGCGATGTAGTCCTCGATCTTGATGTTGTAGTAGTCGACCGTCAGCGAGAAGCGCGGCAGGAACCGCGGCTGGATCACCGCACCGATGGTGTAGGTGTCCGCCTTTTCTTCGTGCAGGTCCGGGTTGCCACCGAAGCGCGACTGGATCTGCGAGTTGGCACCCGGCAGAGACTTGCCGATGCTGGCCGCCGGGAAACCGTTGGCAAGGCAGGTCTGGCGCAGGGTCGGGTTGGAAGCCGCTTCCGGCGTCTGGCACGGGTCGGTCGCGGCCGGGAAGCCCACCGACTGGCCAGCGAACAGCTGGTTGACGGTCGGGGCGCGGACAGCGCGCTGATACTGGCCGCGGAAGGTGATGTCCTCGATCGGCGCATACATCAGGCCCGCGGAGTACGCCCAGGCCGAGCCCACCGCGCTGGAGTAGTCAGCGTAACGCACAGCGCCGTTGAACTCGAGCTTGTGGACAGCCGGAAGGTCGGAGAGCAGCGGGACGATAAGCTCGCCGAAGAACTCCTTCACGCTGTAGCCGCCCTTGGTCGGCTCGCCGGCGTTGAAGCCGATCACGTCACCCGATGACAGGTAGGTGTCCGGACGGTAGGAACCGCGCTCGGACCGCCACTCGGCGCCGAGAGCGATACCGACCGGGCCAGCGCCCAGGTCGAACAGCTCGCCGTTGTTCACGACGAAGCTGGCCACCTGCGACTGGATCTCGTTCAGGTTGGTGCTGCCAAGCGTGACGAAGTTCACGCCGTCGGGGTTGGCAACGCCAAGGCCAAAGATATTGAGTGGCACGCAGCCACCCGACGTATTGACGCAGGCATTCCCGTTGGTCAGCAGCGCTTGCTGGAACTTGCTGCGGGAAATGTTGCCATCCTGGGTCTGGATGTTCCGGTTGCGGGCGTAGCTGTAGTAGCCCTCGTAGGCCCACCCCGCCGCAATATCGCCGCGCAGACCGATCAGGGCGCGGAACGCATTGCGATCGTCCAGCTGGTGGCGCGGACCCGCCTCGTTCATGCGGCGGTAGACCGCCACACGGGCAACGCCGTCATTCGGGTTGATACCCGCATTCGCATTGGCCTTTTCGTTGGCGTCAATGGCACGCAGAATGTTGCGGGCGCTTTCCGTCAGGAACGGATTGTCGACGGAGACGTCAAAGTTGCCCGTGACCGGGGTCGGTGCCAGTTCGGTCTGGGCGCGGCTGTTGATGTACTGCATTTCAGCGAACACTTCGGCGTGTTCGTTGATCTCGTACTTCGCGAACGCGCCGATGAACCAGCGCTCGTTCGGCGTCTGCAGATAGTTGTCCGGCGCGTAGTTGTAGGTGGAGCCGTCATACGGCAGCAGGTTGCCATTGTCGGCAATCCAGGCATCGTCGCCGTTGATGATCAGGCCGTTCGGAATAACCGCGGAGCCGCCGAACTCGATGTTGCCGGCGCCGTCATCCGAGAGCACTCGACGGGTGTACGACCGGGCGTCGGCCATGATCCCCTTGCGCTTCGAGTAGCTCATGTAGGCGGTGATGTTGCCCTTGCCGTCCGCAAAGTTGCCGCCGATGATGCCATCGACCGTGTAGGTGTCGCCGTCGCCCTTCTCGTTCAGGCGGTAGCTGCCGCCCACCTGCACGCCCTCGAAGTCCTGCTTCAGGACGAAGTTGACGACGCCCGCGATCGCGTCCGAACCGTAAACGGCCGAACGGCCGCCGGTCACCACGTCAACGCGCTCGATCAGAGCGGTCGGAATGGTGTTGAGGTCGACCACCTGCTGCTCGTCGTAGGAGACGTAGCGGCGGCCGTTGACCAGCACGAGGGTGCGGGTCGCGCCCAGACCGCGAAGGTCGACGGTGGACACGCCATCGCCCGGGTTGTTCGAGGTCGCGCCCAACGACGGGATGACCTGCGGCAGCTCGTGCAGCACTTCTTCCACGTGGGTCGCGCCGGAGAACTTGAATTCCTCCGCGCCCACAACCGCAACCGGGCTCGACGCCTGGAGCTCGGGACGCGCAATGCGCGAACCGGTGACGACGATGGTCTCCATCGTCGTGGTCTCAGCCTGCTGCTGCGCAATGGCAGGAGATGCCGCTGCCATGAGCGCAGTGGCAACACCTGCCTTCAGAAGCGCCCTGTGCAGCACCAAATTGGTTGAACTCACCTTGAACTCCTCCCGTTAGATTGATCCTTGAAACCGCAGCTGCGAATGCAAGAGCCCCCTTTCCCGAATCACGTGTATTCGGGTTATGCGTGGTCATTTCATCCGCCGCTGGTAAGCACCGTTTAGGCCTGGGAGCAATCAAGCTGATGACGAGAGTCCAGTAAAGCTGGATACAACCATTAAGATGTTTTGTGCGAAGTCAGTGTGGCAAATACAGCACGACATTGTCATCTTATTCCCACACCATCTCATAGGCTTGAAATAAAATTCCGCACCCGGAAAGGATTATCCCCCCGGTGCTGGCGAGACTCGAGTAATGATTGCAGTCCGGTCGCAGTGCCGACGCAGCGAACAGCATCAGGGCGCCGGCCGGACCCACTCCAGCCAGCGCCCCGCGAAGCCTGCCCCGATCCGGGGCAATCAGAACCGGACGGTCGCGCTCAGGAAATAGTCGCGCCCCAGCACATCATAGAGGCCGGGGAAGGTATTGGCCTGTTCCTGCGAGTCGCCCGTCAGCGGCGGCTTGTTGTCGAACAGGTTGTTGATGCCGAAGGACAGCTCCACGTCTTCGTTGACGCTGTAGACGGCGGAGAGGTCGAAATAGTGATGCGCGCCGAGCTTGGGCTTGGCCAGCTGGCTGGCGGGCGTGTTCGCATTCTTGATCTGGTCATCCTTGAGCGCGTCCACCCACCGGTAGCGCAGACTGAGCTGCAAGGGCCCCGTCGCCCAGGTGGCGCGGGCGGTGAACCGGAACTCGGGGATAGGATCGTCGCAGGTGGGGCCGAACTGCCCGACGCAATCGATCGTGGTGGGCAGCTCGACCACCGGGGTGTAGGTCCATTTGTCCACCCAGGTGCCAAGGAAGAACAGGGTCAGGCGGCTTTCGTTGTCAGCGAACAGGCCGAAACCCAGGTCGAGCCCGTAGTCGATCTGTAGGTCGATGCCCGCCGTGGTCAGCGACGCCACGTTGGCGTTGTTGACGCGGACGATATCGATATCGCCGCCCGGATTGCGCTTGATGGCCTGGCAGTAGGGATTGTTGGCGTCCTGCACCACGTTGTAGCAGAGGTCGAGCACGTTATTGAGGCCGCCGCCCAGCTCGGTGATGTAGTTGTCCACCTTGATGTGGTAGTAGTCGACCGTCACGTTGAGCCCGGGCACGAAGCCCGGACGGAATACGACGCCGAGGGTATAGGTGTCGGATTTCTCCTCCTTCAGCTCCGGGTTGCCGCCGAAGGATCCCTCGATCTGGGAGTCCGGCTGCACGCCTGAGGTGAAGACCGACCCGGCCGGCACGCCGGTGGCGATGCACAGCGCCCGCACCGTGGCGTTCTGGTTTTCCGGGGTGCGGTTGGAGCAGGGATCATTTGCCGGCGGGAAGCCTTGCTCCTGACCGCCAAACAGCTCATCCACGTTTGGCGCGCGAATGGCCCGCTGGAACTGCCCCCGCAAGGTGACATCGCGGATCGGTGCCCACTCCGCCCCCGCCGCCCAGGTAAAGACGCCGCCCACCGCATCAAGCGAGTAGTCGGAGTAGCGGGCGGCGCCGGTCAGCTCGAGACGCTCGGCGAAAGGCTTCTCCGCGAGCAGCGGCACACGCAGCTCGCCGAACACTTCCTTGACCGAATAGCGGCCTGCTGTCGCCTGACCCGCGTTGAAGCCGCTGACGTCACCCGAGGCCAGCGAGAAATCCGGCAGGAACTGGCTCTTGACCGAACGCCATTCCGCGCCGAGCGCAAGACCGACCGCACCAGCCCCGAGATCGAACAGCTCGCCCGTAACGCTGGCACTCGCCACCTGCAATTGGGAGATCTCGCTGTTGGCGGCGCTGATGGCGAGATAGTCGGCCGCTTCCGGCGACAGGGCATCTTCGCCGAACACGTTGGCCGGCACACACCCCTGCGCTCGCGCCGCGGGATCGGCGCATTGCAGGGTGCCCGTCTCCGGGTCGATTTCCGTCCGCAGGGCCGAGCGCATGCGGCTGATGGAGATGTTGCCGTTCTGGATCTGGCTGTTGCGGGTGCGGGCAAACAGATAGTAGGCGTCGTAGGTCCAGCCCTTGACCACGTCGCCCGTCACCCCGCCGACGAACCGCCAGGCGTTGCGCTCGTCCAGATTCTGGCGCGGCCCCACCTCGTTCATGCGCCGGAACAGCGTGGCATTGGCAAAGCCGTCTCCCGCATCCGCGCCGGTCTCCGCCGCATCCGCCGCCGCAAAGGCAGCGCGCGCGGCAGGCGACAGGAAGGGGCTGTCCACATCGATGGCGACCGTCTCGGTAAACGGCGTCGGGGCCAGTTCGCCCGAGACGCGGTTGTTGGCGAACGTGCCTTCCATGTAGATGCGGATGTTGTCGGTCACGTCATAGTGCGCCTGCATGCCGATCAGCCAGCGCTCCTGCGGCACCATGAGGAAGTTGGACGGCGCATAGTTATACTGGTCGCCCGGGTAGATGAATTCCCGGAACCCGCCGCCCGGCTGGAACAGGCCGCCGAAGTCGCCGGGGAAGGTCGCGGGCCGTGTGGCGTCCGGCAGGGTGACGCGCCCGCCCGCCACGGTCGAGCTGCCGCCTGCCACCAGGACGGGGTTGCCGTTTGCGTCCACATCGTCCACCAGCGCGGTGCGGGAGAACCGGCGCGCGTTCTGGTAGATGGTGTCCCGCTTGTAGTAGTTGGCGTAGGCGACGATGTTGCCCTTGTCGTCGGCGAAGTTCGCGCCGAGGGTGGCGTAGACATCAATCCGCTCGCCGTCGCCCCGCTCCGTAAGGCGATAGGTGCCGCCCAGCTCCATCCCCTCGAAGTCCTGCCGCAGCACGAAGTTGACCACGCCCGCGATGGCATCCGAGCCGTAAACCGCCGAGGCGCCGCCCGTCACCACGTCCACACGCTCGACCAGGAAGGCGGGGATGTTGTTGATGTCGACCAGTTGGGAGGTGTCGAAGAAGATGTAGCGCCGCCCGTTGACCAGAACGAGCGTGCGCTCCTCCTCCAGGCCGCGCAGGTCGACCGTCGCCACACCTGTGCCCGGATTGTTGGAGAAGGATGTCTCGCCCGGGATCACCTGCGGCAGCACGTTGAGAACGGTTTCCACGTTCGTCGCGCCCGCCAGCCGGAATTCCTCCTGACCCACCACCGCCAGCGGGCTGGAGCTGCTCAGATCCGGCCGGGCAATGCGCGAGCCTGTCACCACGATGGTCTCCGTCGTGGCCTCCTGCGCATGGGCGTCCGTGCCGGGGATCAGGGTCAGGCAGATCAGGGCTCCCGCGGCAACTCCGGCTCTCAGCGCCACCCTTTGCCGCGCGGGGGATGTTCTCGTCATGACAGGTTCTCTCCTTCGTCGTGGCAAATCACTGCGGACCGTGGGGAGAGAGGGACGCGAGCCCCGGGCCTTCCGCACGGACCGCCAACCAGACGCAACCGGGCACCGGCGCAGCGCGGCAGCCGAGCGGTGCCGACGCAGCCCGAAGCCTTACGGATACGGAGACAGGAAAAGAGGCACCGGCAGGCCGAGGCCGGCCGGAGCGGACGCAGGAAACACGCACGACACGCCGTCCAGGTGCGCGAGGAACGGGCGGAACGATCGGCGGGTTTCAGGCAGTGAAGGCCGTCGTTGCGGAACGGATCACTTCGGCGACAGGTGTATCAAAATTGATACAGAAACACGCCCCAAAGGTGCGAAAAACCGCCAATTTTTAAACAAAACGATTCAAAATACCGGGCAGTGAAAAGCCGCCCGGAAGGCGCGAACCTGGCCGGGCGGCGGCAAACGCAGTCTGGAAGAAAGCAGGCGCTAGTTGGAGCCGGAGACCGGGGCGGCCGCGCTCTCCGGCAGCGGCGGCAGCCCCGGCAGCGTGGTCGGGTCCACGTGCACATCGCCCCAGCGCAGCCCCCAATGGAGGTGCGGGCCGGTGGCGCGGCCGGTCGCCCCGATGGCCCCGATCTGCTGCCCCTGGATCACGATGTCGCCCGGCTTCACGTCGACGCGGCTCAGATGCAGCATGGACGAGAACAGGTTGAAGCCGTGGTCGATGATGATGAGGCCGCCTTCCAGCGTGAAATCCGTGACGGCCAGCCGGATGATGCCCGATGCCGGGGCAACGACTGGCGTGCCGATCTTGTTGGCGATATCGACGCCATAGTGCGGCGAGCCCGGCACACCGTTGCGGATGCGCTGCGAGCCATAGACGCCGGAGATACGCCCGCTGGCCGGCCAGATGAAGGGCCGGGTCCAGTGCGTCTCCAGCGACGGGGCGGCGCGCGCGGCGGTGATCTGGCGCAGCTCCTCCTGACGGCGCGCCAGCATCTCAGGCGGCATCTGCACCGTCTTGGGCGGCAGGCCGTTGACGCGCTGGATGTTGAACGTGCGCGGGCTGATGGCAAGCCGGTGCTCGACCTTCGTGCCGTCGGCGAGGTGGGCGATAAGCGGCACCTCGCCGGTTGCATCCCGATGCAGGCCGATGACGAACCGGCCATCGGCGGTCAACGGCAAATCCTTGCCGTCAAAGACCAGCCGGGCCGTGCCTTGGGGCGCACGGCCGATCACGACCGCCCCTTGCGAGACCGGGCTTTCGATGCGGAACTCCGGGGCCGGCAGGTTCCTGTCCGGCTGGACGCGCTCCGGCAGCGCCTCGTCGGCCCGTGCGCCGCTGCCCGCGAGCACCACGCCGGCCGCTACCGCCGCTGCAACCGCCAACACCCTCAGATGCCGCGCCCCTGTCGGCCCGGCCTTCGTCACCCAACGCACCGCCCTCAGACTCCTGCCCGTGTTCACTCCGGCCCTGGCCGTGCGGACCCCGCCCGGGTCCGACCCTTCAGGACACCGATGGCGATCAGCCCGCCTTCTTCTGCAGCTCCGCGAAGCGGCGGGTGGCGATCTCCGCGCTGGCATAGGCCTCCTGGGTTTCCGCATTCCAGTAGCGCAGCTCCTGAAGCGGAATTTTCACCCCCGTCACCGCACAGACCACATGGTCGCCCGGACTGAGCAGGCGGAACGTGCCGGGGAGATACTGGACCCGCGCGGGGCGCTGAGCATTGGAATTGAGCATGGACACCACTTCATCTTGCCTTGGAGCCGATCGAAAGAAACCTTGCTGGCCGTCGCATGCGAGCAGGCCTGCTCAGAACAGGCTGCCTTGCCGCCCGTCCCCGGCCGGCCCGCCTTCCGGCGGCCTGGCGTCGGTGGGCCTGGTCTTGCCCGCCTTTGCCTTGGGCGGAGCCGGCGACAGGCTGTCCGCAAGCGCCGACGATGCGCCATCGACCACGGCGTCCACAGTCCCATCCCGAAGCTCGAGGGTCAAGGCTCCGGCTCCCTTCGCTGCCTCGGCTGTCGTCAGGACGCGCCCGTCGCGCGACCGGACGACGGCATAGCCGCGCTGCACCGTGGCATAGGGGCTGAGCGTCTCCAGCATCCGCACCGCCTCGGCCAGCCGCCGCGAGTCATCGCGCAGCCGCAGGGCCGTGACCCGCGCGAGGGCCTCGCCCGCCCGCTCCAGCCGCTCGGTGCTGCGGCGCCACTCCTGTGTCAGCAGGCGCGGCGCGAGCCGGTCGCTCAGCCGCTCGTAGCGGTTGCGCCAGACCACAAGGCCGTTGTTCAGGGACTTGGGCAGGCGCTCGGCCAGCTCGTCGAACCGCTGCTCGGCCAGCTGGAGCAGATGGCGCGGATGCGGCAGGCCCCGCCCCAGCCCCTTCACGGCCTCGGCCCGGCGCTCCATGCCCTTGGCGAGCGCCCGGTCCAGCCGGAGCCCGAACTGGCCGACGGTGTAATCCAGATCCGCCTTCACCGGCACGGCCATTTCCGCCGCCGCCGTCGGTGTCGGCGCGCGCCGGTCGGACGCGTAGTCCACCAGCGTCGTGTCCGTCTCGTGCCCCACGGCGGAGATGACCGGAATCCCGCTCTCCGCCACCGCGCGGATGACGATCTCCTCGTTGAAGGCCCACAGGTCCTCGATGGAGCCGCCGCCGCGCGCCACGATCAGCACGTCCGGCCGCGGAATCGGGCCGTCCTTCGGCAGCGCGTTGAAGCCGCGCACCGCCGCCGCCACCTGCTCGGCCGCGCCTTCGCCCTGCACCAGCACCGGCCACAGCAGCACATGGCGCGGGAAGCGGTCGGCAAGGCGGTGGAGAATGTCGCGGATCACGGCGCCGGTCGGCGAGGTCACCACGCCAATCACGTCCGGCAGGTAGGGAATCGGCCGCTTGCGCCGGGGATCGAACAGACCCTCGGCGGCCAGCTTGCGCTTGCGCTCCTCGAGCAGGGCCATGAGAGCACCGACGCCCGCCGGTTCCATCCGCTCGATGACCATCTGGTACTTGGAGCGCCCCGGGTAGGTGGTAAGCTTGCCGGTCGCAATCACTTCCAGGCCATCCTCGGGCCGGAAGCGCAATCCATTGACCATGCCGCGCCACATCACGCCGTCGAGGACCGCGCTTTCATCCTTGAGGCAGAGGTAGGCATGGCCCGAAGCTGCCTGCTTCCAGCCCGAAATCTCGCCGCGCACGCGCACCAGTCCGAAGCGGTCCTCCACCGTGCGCTTGACGGCGTTGGCGATCTCGCTGACCGAGTATTCGGGAAGATTGGGCGTTTCTGTCGTCACCGGCGTTGTTCCTCGGCCCTTGTCTAGCTACAAGCCGCCCAACCTCCAAGCCGAATCACAAGAGGGCGACATGAACGTACTAGTCATTGGCAGCGGCGGACGCGAACACGCCCTGTGCTGGAAACTGGCAGCTTCCGAAACGCTTGGCACCCTTTATTGCGCGCCCGGCAACGCGGGCATCGCCTCGGTTGCCGAACTGGTGGCGCTGGACGTGAAGGATCACGATGCCGTCATCCGCTTCGCGCGGGAGAAGGACATCGGCCTCGTCGTCGTCGGCCCCGAGCAGCCGCTGGTGGATGGCCTCGCCGACGCGCTCAAGCAGGCGAACATCCTGTGCTTCGGCCCGTCGCGGTATGCGGCCCAGCTTGAGGGCTCCAAGGGCTTCACCAAGGATCTGTGCAAGCGCCACAACATCCCGACCGCCGCCTACGAGCGCTTCAGCGACGCGGAGGCCGCCAAGGCCTACATCCGCCAGCAGGGCGCGCCGATCGTGGTGAAGGCCGATGGCCTCGCCGCCGGCAAGGGTGTGGTCGTCGCCATGACGCTGGACGAGGCGCTCGGTGCCATCGACATGATCTTCGGCGGCCAGTTCGGCGCGGCGGGCGCGGAAGTGGTGGTCGAGGAGTTCCTCGAAGGCGAGGAAGCCAGCTTCTTCGTGCTGACCGACGGCAAGACCGCCGTGCCGCTGGCGACCGCGCAGGACCACAAGCGCGTGGGCGACGGCGACACCGGCCCCAACACCGGCGGCATGGGCGCCTACTCGCCCGCACCGGTGATGACCGACGCGCTGGTGGAGAGAACCCTGCGCGAGATCGTCGAGCCCACCATCAAGGCGCTGGCAGAGGAAGGCCACCCCTATGTGGGCGTGCTCTATGCGGGCCTGATGATCACGAAGGATGGCCCCAAGCTCATCGAATACAACTGCCGGTTCGGTGACCCCGAGTGCCAGGTGCTGATGATGCGCATGAAGAGCGACCTGCTGCCCGTGCTCGTGGCCGCGGCCCGGGGCGCGCTTCAGCCCGACAGCGTCCAGTGGAAGGACGAGGTGGCGCTGACCGTGGTGATGGCCGCCGAGGGCTACCCCGGCGAGCCGCGCAAGGGCACCGTCATCAACGGCCTCGAGAAGGCCGGCGCCGTTGGGGGGGTCGTGGTGTTCCACGCTGGCACAAAGGCGCAGGACGGCCGCATAGTGGCCAACGGCGGCCGCGTGCTCAACGTGACTGCCCTGGGGACAACCGTCGCCGAGGCGCAGGCCCGTGCCTATGCTGCGATCGACAAGCTGGACTGGCCGGAGGGCTTCTGCCGCCGGGACATCGGCTGGCGCGCGATCGCACGGGAGCAGCAGAAGGCCTGATCCCGGCGCTCTCCAAGCGGGGGGACCATGGCCGACGACCGGCAGGCGCTCAACACCGGCACCACCGAGGTGCGCGCACCGCACCGTTTCGATGAAACCCGGCTGGACGCCTACATGCGCCAGCATGTGTCAGGCTACGAAGGTCCCCTCACCGTCCGCCAGTTCAAGGGCGGGCAATCCAATCCCACCTATCTGCTGGCAACGCCCCGGCGGCGCTACGTGCTGCGGCGCAAGCCGCCGGGCCAGCTGCTTGCCTCCGCCCACGCGGTGGACCGGGAATACCGGGTGATCTCGGCCCTGCACGCCACCGGCTTTCCGGTTGCCAGACACCATGTGCTCTGCACGGACGACAGCGTCATCGGTACCTGGTTCTACATCATGGACATGGTGGAGGGCCGGATCTTCTGGGACCCGGCCTTCCCCGAGGTTCCGGCAAGCGACCGCCCCCGCTACTTCGACGCCATGAACGAGACCATCGCCCGCCTGCACCGGGTGGATTACCGGGCGGTGGGGCTGGAGGACTTCGGCAAGCCCGGCAACTACTTCGCCCGCCAGATCGGCCGCTGGTCGAAGCAGTACCGCGAGGATGCGGAGGCGGGGCGCGTCCCCGCCATGGACCGTCTGGTGGAATGGCTGCCCGAGAACATCCCGCCGGGGGACGACAGCGCCATCGTCCACGGCGATTTCCGGTGCGACAACATGATCTTCCACCCGACCGAGCCGCGCGTGCTGGCGGTGCTGGACTGGGAGCTGTCCACCATTGGCCACCCCCTCGCGGACTTCACCTACCACCTGATGATGTATCGCATGCCGCCAGCCCTTGCGGCGGGGCTCCAGGGCCTCAACCTGGCGGCGCTGAACATCCCGACGGAGGCGGACTATGTCGCCGCCTACTGCCGGCGCACCGGGCGCACGGACATTCCGCATCTGGACTTCTACATCGCCTTCAACATGTTCCGTCTGGCGGCTATCCTCCATGGCATCAAGGGACGCCTGATTCGCGGCACGGCTTCCAGCGCCCATGCCCGGGAAATGGCGGACAAGCTCGAGCCACTGGCGGAACTGGCGTGGCAACAGGCAGAAAAGGCGATCAGGGCGGCGATATGAGTCTCTTCATTACCGAACGGGCCGGAGCCCCGGGCGATGCCGCCCATCCGCTGGTGTTGATCCACGGCTGGTGCTGCGACCACAGCGCCATGAAGCCGGTGGCCGACGCCTTCCCCGAGCGGCGTGTCCTCTGCCTTGACCTGCTGGGGCATGGCCGCAGCCCGGCCTCGAGCAACTATACCATCGAAGCCCAGGCCGCCGCCGTGCTGCAGGCCGTGCCGGAGGGCGCCATTCTCGTCGGCCACAGCATGGGCGCGCAGATCGCGGTGGAGGCGGCGGTCCAGGCCCCCGACAAGGTGGCGGGCCTTGTGCTGCTCGACCCCGCGCCCATCGTGCCGCACGACAGCGCGAAGGCCTACACCGAGGACATGCGCCGCCACATCGACCGGCTCGACCCCGGCCAGCTCGCCGACATGCTGGAAGTGTTCGGCCGCCGCCAGATCGTGAAGGCCGCCGACCAGACCGCCATCGAGGCGCTGATCGAGGTGATGACCCGCACCCCTGCCGCCGTGGTGCGCGCCTGCTGGGACGCGGTGTGCGACTGGGACGGCCCCACCGCTTTCGCGCGGGTGACCTGCCCCACCCTCGCCATCGTGATCGAGAAGCCGCTGAACCGGCCGATCAACCTGGCCCGGGTCAATCCGAAGGTGACCACCGGGCAGGTGGCGGGCGCGGGCCACATGCTCCAGTTCGAGGTGATGGATCAGGTGGCGCCGATGATGCGCCGCTTCTTCCTGCTCAACCGGCTGTAGGGACGCTGCGAGCAAGCACCACCCCGGAAACAAATAGTCCGGAAACGAAAAGGCCGGACCCGAAGGTCCGGCCTCCTCATGTCGATCTCCCGGCGATCACATGCCGGGGCTTGCTCAGCCGTTGGCGGCCTCGCCGATCGGGGCCTGCACGCCGTCGGCGGCATCCCGCTGCATCTGCTTGCCGAACAGCGTCTGGATGTGGTTCAGCGAGAACAGGTGAGCATACATCAGGCCCAGCGCGCCGGACTGCACCAGCTTGCGATGCTGGTCGCCGCGCAGATCCTTCATCTTCTGCTCGTTGATCATGCGGAAGCCACGGAACTGGCTGGCCGGACCGTTCTGCGGCTGAATCTGGGCCTCGCCCTCCATCAGCAGGTCCAGATCCTGCAATTCCTTGGCAAAGGCGCGGGTGCGCTGCACCGCCGCCTCGAACTGCTCGCAGAACTGCAGCACGCCCTTGGTGATCTCGCTGGGCTCGTTGCCCTCGAACAGGTTGCTCTTCTCGCCTTCGCTGAACAGCTCGTAGCTTTCGTCGAAGCAGAGGCTGAGGTCCGTGGACTCGGGCGACAGGCGCGCAAGGACGAACGGATAGCGGCGCACATAACCGGGCACGTAGACATCGGACTGCCACTTGCCGTCCTCGTCAACGAACAGGTTCTGGCCCTCCCGCAGGCCCACCAGCGCCAGCGGCACCGAGATCTCGCCCGGGCCGAAGATGATGGGGAAGTGGCGCTGGGCGATCACAAACTCGTCAACCGTCAGCGGGATAGCGTGAGTCTTGGCGGAAAACTTGAAATCACGGCGATCGGCCATCACCAGCTTCGAGTGCCGGGACGGCGAGAGCGGGACAATGGAATTATAAAAAAGCGGCAACCGCTGTTCGGCGGATGCGGGCGAATTGTTGGTCATGTCTACCCCTGAACAAAAACCGGCCTCCTCCTGGCCGGAAGCCGCGGCAGGTTAAGCGCGATCCGGTGATGGAGGCAATATGTTGATAGTCATATCCGCGCTTATAGCACCTTGCCCGGGTTCATGATGCCCCGGGGATCGAGCGCCGCCTTGATCGCCCGCATCGCCGCCAGCTTGGCCGGGTCGCCGGTGCGCGCCAGCTCGTCCCGCTTGAGGCTGCCGATGCCGTGCTCGGCGGAGATGGAGCCACCGTAGGACAGCACGATGTCGTGCACCCGCGCGCTGACCCGATGCCATTCCTCCAGGAACGCGGCGCGGTCCATGCCCGGCGGCTGGCGCAGGTTGAAGTGGATGTTGCCGTCGCCCAGATGGCCGAAGGCCAGCACCCGGCTGCCGGGCACCATGGCCTCGACGACGGGCGTCGCCTCCTCGATGAAGGCGGGCATGCGGGCCACCGGCACCGCCACGTCGTGCTTGATCGCCGCGCCGTCCTTCTTCTCCGCCTCGGGCAGGATCTCGCGGATGCGCCACAGCGCCCGCGCCTGCGCCCCGGTTTCGCCGAGCACCGCATCGCGGATCAGCCCCGCCTCCAGCGCCTCCGCCAGCGCGGCTTCCACCTGCGCCCGCACGTCCGCATCCGCCTGCGTCGAGGCGACCTCCGTCAGCGCCACCCACGGCAGGCGGGACGGCGCAGGATCGCGCACCTCGGGGAAGTGGGCGAGCACCAGATCGACCCCCTCGCGCGGGATCAGCTCGAAGGCGTTCACCTGATCGCCGGTGCGCTCGCGCAGCAGCGCCAGCAGCCGGACCGCCGCCTCAGGCGAGGCGAGCGTCATCCAGGCGCTGGTCGATGTGCGCAGGCGGGGGAACAGGCGCAGCGTCGCCGCCGTGACAATGCCGAGCGTGCCTTCGGCGCCGATGAACAGCTGGGTGAGGTCGTAGCCGGTGTTGTTTTTCCGCAGGGGCGTCAGGCCGTGGAAGATCTCGCCGCTGGGCAGCACGGCCTCCACCCCCAGGACCAGCGCGCGCATGGTGCCATAGCGCAGCACGTGGATGCCGCCGGCATTGGTGGAGACCAGCCCGCCGATGCGCGCCGAGCCCTCCGAGCCGAGCGAGAGCGGGAACAGCCGGTCCGCCGCCTCGGCCGCCGCCTGCACGTCCGCCAGCACCGCCCCCGCCTCGGCTACGAGGGAGAAGTCGTCCGGGTTTACCGCGCGGATGCGGTTGAGGCGCTGGAGACTGACCACCACCTGCTGGCCGGAGGCATCGGGCACGCCGCCGCGCACCAGCCCGGTGTTGCCGCCCTGGGGCACCAGAGGCACGCCATGGCGGCCCGCAATTCTGACGATTTCGGCAACCTGCGCCACGTCGCGGGGCCGGAGCACCAGCGGGGTTGCCCCCTTGAACAGCCCGCGCCAGTCCCGCTCATAAGGGTCGGTGTCCGCCGGGTCGCTCAGCCAGCCGCCCTCGCCGACCACCGCCTTGAAGGCGGCTTCCGCCTCGCGCCACGCCTCGATCGACACCGTCCTCACGCCTGCCTCGCTCCCTTGCCGGTTTGCGCCTGTTTAGCACAGGGCACCCGGGACGGGGCGCGTCAAATCGCAAGAGCCGACGGCGGCGTCAATGCACCGCCACACCCTCGGGAAGGGTGAGCCCTTCCTCCTCGACAATGCGGGCATGGATCGCCAGCCAGAGCGACAGGCCAACCGCGTCGCTGGCCGCGCGCATCTTCTCGATGGCGCGATGGGCCGCGGGCACGGCGCGCTCTCCCAGGTCGCGGCGCAGGGTACGCGCCACGTGCTGGACCAGCGGATTCTGCGCGTAGACGCCCGCGCCCATGTCCTGCTCAATCACCCAAGCCTGCTCAACCATCATCGGGACGCCTTCTCCGCTACCCAGCCCTCGGCCGACCGCCACGCGACCGCCGCCAAAGGCAACGCAAACGCCATGCCAGATCAGATTTGTTGCAAATTCAGACTATTGGATTGCGCGTTCCGGCAGGGTCGGCCAAAACTGCCCTGTTCCGCGCCGGGGGCGCGGCAGAAATTGCAGGAGCGGTGACTATGGATCGACTGACCGCAATGGAGATGTTCGTGCGGGTCGTGGTGGCGAAGAGCTTCTCCGGCGCCGCCCGCCAGCTTGGCGTGTCCAAGTCCGTCGTCTCGAAAGCCGTGGCGGAGCTGGAGGACCGGCTGGGCGCGCAGCTGCTCAACCGCACGACGCGGCAGATGTCCCTGACGGAAGTGGGCCAGGCCTATTACGAGCGCTGCGTCTCCATTCTTGAGCAGGTGGAAGACACGGAGCAGGTGGTCTCGTCAGGGGCGCGGTGTCCGCGCGGCCTGTTGCGGGTGTCGGCGCCTGTCACCTTCTCCGTGATGAATCTGGGCTGGCCGCTCTCGGACTTCATGGAGCAGTACCCGGAAGTCTCGCTCGAACTCACCCTCAACGACCGGGTGGTGGATATCGTCGAGGAAGGCTTCGACCTTGCCATCCGCATTTCCCGGCGGTTGAAGGACTCCAACCTCATCGCCGTGAAACTGGGGTCCGCGCGCACCATCACCTGCGCCTCGCCGGAGTATCTCAAGCGGCACGGCGAGCCCCGGCATCCGCGCGATCTGCTGCAACACCACTGCCTGCGCTATTCCAACCTGGGCCCGGCGCAGGAATGGACCTTCCGCGACCCGGAAAACGGCGAGCCGATCCAGATCGCCGTATCGGGGCGCATCATCGCCAACAACGGCGAGGTGCTGCGCGCGGCGGCGGTGAAGGGCGACGGCATCATCGCCGGGCCGAGCTTCCTCGCCGCCGAGGACATCCGCCAGGGCCGCCTCGTGCCGATTCTGAAGGAATACGCCGGGCCGCCGTTCGGCATCTATGCGGTCTACCCGCCCAACCGGCACGTCTCGGCCAAGGTGCGCCGTCTGGTGGACTTCCTCAAAGGGCTGTGGGGCGAATCCCCGCCCTGGGAGAAGGCCTGCGGCGCGTGCTGACGGCCCTGCGGGCGGAGCAAGCCGGGCGGGGCGGCCGGTCGGTCACGCCGGCCGCTCGTTGTCCCGGAAGCGGGCGACGAACTCGGGCGGCACGCGGGCAACCCGCTGGGTCGCGGCGTCGAGGATGACCCAAGTCGTCTTCGCCCGGGCGAGCAACTGGTTGTCCGTGCCGCGCAGAATCTCCACGTAGCGGTCGAAGCGCGCGCCCCGGGTCTCGCCCAGCCAGGTGCGCGCCACCAGCACGTCACCGGGCAAGGCGGGCGCGCAATAGTCGATTTCGTGGCGCTTCACGACCCACATCCACCGCGCCAGCTCCTCGGGCGTGGCGAGCGCCGTCCAGTGGGCCGAGGCGGCCTCCTGCACCCAGCGCAGGTAGACCACGTTGTTGACGTGCCCCTGCTCGTCGATGTCCTCCGGCTGCACGGCGAGCGGCACTTCATAGGTCTGGGCCATGAATTCCCCCTCTTGCAGACGGGCGCCGCCCCGGCGGCACGGCCGGGGCAGCGCAAGGGCCCGCCGGCCTATTCGGCGTCCGCCATCCCAAACGCCTTGAGGATGAAGACGTATTCCTCCGCATCCTCATAAAGGCTGGCGAAGCGGCCGGACTTGCCGCCGTGGCCGGCCCCCATGTTGATCTTGAGCAGCAACAGGTTGTCGTCGGTCTTGGTCGCGCGCAACCTCGCCGCCCACTTGGCCGGCTCCCAGTAGGTCACGCGCGGGTCGTTGAGACCGCCGGTGATGAGCAGTGGCGGGTAGTCCTTGGCCTCCACGTTGTCGTATGGGCTGTAGGCGCGGATGGTCTCGAACGCCGTCTTGTCCGTGATCGGATTGCCCCACTCCGGCCACTCCATCGGCGTCAGCGGCAGGCTCTCGTCCTGCATGGTGTTGAGCACGTCGACAAACGGCACGTGCGCCACCACCGCCCGCCACAGCTCCGGGTTCATGTTTGTGACCGCGCCCATCAGCTCGCCGCCCGCCGAACCGCCGGAGATGGAGATGTTCCCCGCCGAGGCATAGCCCTGCTGGATGAGCGCCCGGGCCGCATCGACGAAGTCGTTGAAGGTGTTCTGGCGCTTGTCCAGCTTGCCGTCGAGATACCACTGGTAGCCCATCTCGTCGCCGCCGCGGATGTGGGCGATGGCGTAGGCGAAGCCCCGGTCCAGCAGCGACAGCCGGACGGTCGAGAAGTTCGGCGGCGTGGCGAGGCCATAGGCGCCGTAGGCATAGAGGTGCAGCGGCTGGGAGCCGTCGCGCCGGAACCCTTTCTTGTAGACAATGGAGACGGGGATCTGCGCGCCATCCCGGGCGGGGGCCATGATGCGGACCGTCTCGTACTGGCGCGGGTCGTAGCCGCTCGGGATCTCCTGCACCTTGCGGGTGACAAGCTCGCGCCGGGAGAGGTCGTAATCAAAGGTGGTGCGCGGCGTCACCATCGACTCGTAGCGCAGGCGCAGCGCCGTCACCTCGTATTCCCGGTTCTCGTCGACCGAGACGGTATAGACCGGCTCGGGGAACGAGACGTAGTGCTCGCCGCCCCCGTAGTCGCGCATGCGGATCTGGTCGAGGCCGTTCACCCGCTCCTCGATCACCAGCGCATTGCGGAAGGAGATGAGGTCGCGGATGTAATGCTCGTCCGAGCCGGGGATCAGCTCCTCCCACGCGCCCGGGTTGTCCAGCCGGGCGGTGACGACACGGAAGTTCTTATGCGTGTCGTTGGTGCGGATGTAGAGCGTGCCCTCGCGCTCATCGACGTCATACTCCCGCCCCGTCTGCCGGGGCGAGACCAGCAGCGGCTTCGCCAGCGGGTCGGCCAGCGGCACCAGCCGCACCTCGGAGGTGACGTGGTCCGCCGTCGAGACCACCAGGAAGCGGCGGCTCTGGGTGTGGCTGATGTCGATGAAGAAGCCGCCGTCCGCCTCCTCGTAGACCACCGCATCCTGCGCCACCGGCGTGCCGAGGCGGTGATACTTCACCACGTAGGGCCGCCAGTTCTCGTTGACCAGCGTGTAGAAGAAGCCCTCCGAGGCCGCATCCCAGACCACGTCGCCGATGGTGCCGGGAATCTCCACGTCCAGATCGGCCCGGGCGTCCAGATCCCGCACCTTGAGGGTGAAGCGCTCCGAGCCGTTGGTGTCGGCCGAATAGGCCATCAGCCTGCCGTTGGGGCTCACCTCCAGCGTGCCGAGGCGGAAATACTCCAGCCCCTCGGCCAGCTGCGGCTCGCTCAGCAGCAGCTCCGCCTCGCCGCCCGCGACGGGCCGGCGATACCAGTCGCGGTACTGCGCACCCGGCTGGAACTGCCACCAGTACTCCCACGCGCCGTCCCTGGCGGGGACGCTGTAGTCGTCCTCCTTCAGGCGGGCCTTCATCTCCTCGTAGATCTTCTCGATGAGCGGCTTGTGCGGCGCCATCACCGCCTCAAAGTAGGCGTTTTCCGCCTTGAGGTAGTCCAGCACCTCCGGGTCGTTGACCTCGGGATAGTCCTCATCCTTCAGCCAGTGCCAGGGGTCCTCGATGGTGTAGCCGTGACGCGTGTAGCTGTAGGGCTTCTGCGGCGCGCGCGGCGGCTCCGGCCAGCGGGCGGCATCCGTCGCGGCTTGCGAGGCAGTGGTCATGCGTCCGGTCCTTTCCTGCAATGGTGGCTGCGCATGGACGCAGCCGGCTGCAAGCGCCACCAGGGCACCCAGCCAAACACAACGATTCATGCGGTCTCCCCCCGTCAATTATCCTTGTTCTCGGAGGACGCAACCGGCGCGCTCCCTTGTGAGAGGCACACCCGCGTCTTATGGAAAAGGTAACCACCAAAAAGGATTTCGTCATGTCGAATGCAAGAGAACGCTTGTCCGCGCTGCGCGCGGAATTGACCAAGCGCGGGCTCACGGGCTTCGTCATCCCCCTCACCGACGAGCACATGAGCGAATATGTGGGTGATTACGCCAAGCGCCTCCACTGGCTGACGGGTTTCAGCGGGTCGGCCGGCTCCGCCGTGGTGCTGGAGGACAGCGCCGCCGTGTTCGTGGACGGCCGCTACACGCTTCAGGTGCGCGCCCAGGTGGACGGCAGCCTCTATGAATACCAGAGCACGCTGGAGACCTCCCCGACTCAGTGGCTCGGCGAGCGCGTCGGCGCGGGCCAGAAGATCGGCTTCGACCCGTGGTATCACACCCGGGCGTGGGTGGAGGCGACCCGGCGCACGCTGGAGAAGAAAGGCGCGGCGCTGGTGGAGGTGGACAGCAACCCGGTCGATGCCGTCTGGACCGACCAGCCGTCGCCCTCGCTGGCCCCGATCCAGCTGCACGATATCACCTACACCGGCGTGAGCCTTGAGGAAAAGCTGGCCGCCACCGGCCAGGCCATCGCCAGCGCGGGGGCCGACGTCGCCGTGATCGCCGCGCTCGATTCCGTTGCCTGGCTGCTCAACATCCGCGGCACGGATGTGACCTGCACCCCCGTCCCCCGCGCCTTTGCCCTCGCCTTTGCCGACGGCCGCGCCGAGCTGTTCACCGAGCCCGAGAAGGTGACGCCCGCCCTCGCCGAGGCGCTGAACGGCTCCGTCACCATCCTCCCGCGCGAGCGCTTCGCCCGGCGTCTGGATGAACTGGGCGCGGCCGGCTCCCGCGTGCTGGTGGACCCGGACAGCACCGTCTTTGCCGTGTTCAGCCGCCTGCAGGCGGCCGGGGCCACGATCATCGAAGGCCGCGACCCCTGCGTCATGCCCAAGGCGATCAAGAACCCGGTGGAGATCGCGGGCACCCGCGCCGCCCACGTGCGCGACGGTGCGGCCCTGTCCCGCTTCCTTCACTGGCTGCACGTGGAAGCGCCCACGGGCACGGTCACGGAGCTGGACGCCGACGCCAAGCTGCTGTCGCTGCGGCAGGAGGCCAACCTGTTCCGTGAGGAGAGCTTCCCCGCCATCACCGGCGCGGGCCCGAACGGGGCGATCATCCACTACCGCTCGACCCCCGAGACCAACCGGCCGCTGAAGGTGGGCGAGCTGTTCCTCATCGACTCGGGCGGCCAGTACCTCGACGGCACCACGGACGTGACCCGCACCGTTGCCGTCGGCGCGGCCGGCAGCGAGGAGCGCGAGCGTTTCACCCGCGTGCTCAAGGGCCACATCGCGCTGGCCACCGCCCGCTTCCCCGCCGGCACCACCGGCCGCCAGCTGGACGTGCTGGCCCGCCTGCCGCTGTGGCAGGCCGGCCTCGACTACGACCACGGCACCGGCCACGGCGTCGGCAGCTACCTCTCGGTCCACGAGGGGCCGCAGCGCATCGGCAAGACGGTCAACGACATCGTGCTGACGCCGGGCATGATCCTCTCCAACGAGCCTGGCTACTACAAGCCGGGGGCCTACGGCATCCGCATCGAGAACCTGGTGCTGGTGCACGAGGACAGGCGGGAGGAGGACGAGCGCCCCATGCTCGCCTTCGAGACCCTCACCATGGCCCCGATCGACCTGGCGCTGGTGGAGCCCGCCCTGCTCACGCCGGAGGAGAAGGCGTGGCTCAACGCCTATCACCGCCGCGTGATCGAGACCCTGGCCCCGCTGGTCCCCGAGGACACCCGGAACTGGCTGGCCGAGGCCACCCGCCCGGTGTGAGGCGGTCAGGCGGCCTGTCGCAGGCGGTTGCAGGGGGAACCCGTTCCCCCTGCAACGCCCTTTCTCGCCCGGGCCTTCGCCCTATAATCCGCCCCTCTCAGGCATCGAAAGGGAGAGGACGCACGATGCTGAAGAAGATCACCGCGGTTGTGACCGCCCTGCTCACCGGCGGTTTCGCCTACAACTACGCCGTTCACGCCGAACCACGGACGGCGCCGGACGGCCGCACCGCCTACGACTTCACCCTGACCGCCATTGACGGCGAGAAGCTGCCCCTGTCCCGGTTCAAGGGCCAGGTGATGCTGGTGGTGAACACCGCCTCCAAGTGCGGCTTCACTCCCCAGTACGAGGGGCTGCAAGCGCTGCACGACAAGTACGCCGCCAGGGGCTTCACCGTGATCGGCGTGCCCTCCGGCGACTTCAACGATCAGGAGTTCGCCACCAACAAGGAGGTGAAGGAGTTCTGCGAGACCAAGTTCGGCATCACCTTCCCCATGGCCGAGAAGGCGCATGTGAAGGGCGAGCAGGCCATCCCCCTGTTCCGCTGGGCGGCGCAGACCCTCGGCCCCGGCTCGGAGCCGAAGTGGAACTTCCACAAGTACCTCATCGGCCGGGATGGCCGCCTCATCGGCTACTTCGGCACCCGGGTTTCCCCTGATTCGCCCGAGCTGACGTCGGCGGTCGAATCAGCGCTGTCCGAACCGGCCTCCTGAGCCGCCAGAGTGCGGGCACGGGCCGCTTCCTTGCGGCGGCGGAGGTTGGCGCGCAGCGCCTCCGCCAGCCGGCGGGTACGATCTGAAGCCTGTTTTGAGTTGTTCGACATAAATTTCCTCAAAAGACGCCACCTTTTCTTGACAAGCCGCAACGCGGACGGCAATAGACCGCGCACCCGATGAGTTCGGGACGCGGGTTCGCCCCGGTCCGGAGCCCAGAGGGCGCCCGATGAAGGGCTCCCGGTCGAACGGGCCGCCCGCATGAATGGGCTGCTGTAGCTCAGTGGTAGAGCACTCCCTTGGTAAGGGAGAGGTCGGTGGTTCAATCCCACTCAGCAGCACCATCTCTCCCTTATGTCTTCTCCCCGCACCTTTCCGTCCCGCTGCGCCGCTCGATGCGCCGACACCTTTGGCTGCGTCCGGGCACGCCTGGCGATTCGTCTTGCGCAGAAGAATCCCCCCCGGCACGACCGCTGCATCCTTCCCTGCAAGGCAGGCAGACTGCGACTCGCCGGTTGGGGGGGAACATCCTACGGTTCACACCTTGTTCACCACTCGAGGCTTAGGCAAGGTGAGGAGAAATTGAGCGGAATCCCATGCGCGTTGCCTTGATTACAGCGCTTCTGGTTGTGCTGGATGCGATGGCCCTGTCGTCGGCGCACGCGCAGAACTACCTGCGCCCGGTGGTGAAGGTGCCGGGCACGGCGGCCAACCTGGCCATGCCGGACGATCCGCCGCCCCAGCCGCCCAAACGCGCCCGCGAGCCGGACCCGGCACCCGGCGAGGAAGAGAGCGTGCAGTGCATCTCCATCGACGACATACGGGACGCGGACATTCGCAGCGACCGTGTCATCCGCCTGCGCATGCGGGGCAACGTCTATTACGAGATGCGCCTCCAGAATAACTGCCCGGGCCTGTCGTTCTATGACGGCTTCTATTACCGCACCACGCCCAACCGGCAGCTCTGCGGCGGGCTGGACATGATCATGGCCCGCTCCGGCAGCCGCTGCCCCATCGAATCGTTCGTCCGAATCAACCCCAAGCAACCGGCGGACGCCGACGACGCGTCCTCGCCCCGCCAGGGCGGGAAAAAGGAAAAGGCCGGCAGGCGCAAGGACTGAGGTTTCCGTCCTGCGCCCACCGGCCCGGCTTTTCGTTGCGGGATTCGGGCCCCTGCGCTCAGCGCGTCAGCGGCGCGGCCCCATCGGCGGCATCGGCGAACGCCGGTCGCGGCGGGGCAGCTGCGCCTGATAGGCCACCGCGCAGTGCTCGGGGCAATAGGGGAAGCCCGCCTGCACCGGCTTGCCGCAGAAGTGGAAGTCTTCCTCGCCCGGGTGACCGTGCGGCCACTTGCAGATCTTGTCGCTCAGGTCGAGCAGCGTGACCCGCTTGGGCTTGGCCACCACCTTGGGCTTCTTGGGCGCGGCAGCCGCCGCCTTCTTGGGAGCATCGGCCTTCACCGGCGACGGCCTCGCCTTCAGACCCAGACGGTGCGCCTTGCCGATCACGGCATTGCGGGTGACGCCCTCGCCCAGCTCCTCGGCGATCTGGCTCGCGGACAAGCCCTTCTCCCAGAGACGCCTCAAAAGATCGATCCGCTCGTCAGTCCAGGACATACAAAGAACCTCATTTGAGATATTCGCACCCTACATAGGGAAGGTCTGTTCAAATAGCGAGACCTTGTGGGCCGATTGGCCGCAGGTTAGCTGTGAGATCCCGCAAAGCATGAGGAAAACCGAATCCATGTCCAGTCCCGCCCGGAGCACTGCCGTAATGACCGGCGACGCGTCCCGATTCCCGGAACCCGGCGTTCAGCGCATCGGCATGCTGAACTGGTATGGCACGCGCACCCTGTATCTGAAGGAGGTCCGGCGCTTTCTCAAGGTGCACACCCAGACCATCTGGGCGCCTGCCGTGACCACCCTGCTGTTCCTCGTCATCTTCACCGTGGCGCTGGGCCGGGGCGGCCAGACCATCCTCGGCGTGCCGTTCGCCACGTTCCTCAGCCCGGGCCTCATCGCCATGGCCATGGTGCAGAACGCCTTCGCCAACACCTCCTCCTCGCTGATGATCGGCAAGGTGCAGGGCACCATCGTCGACATCCTCATGCCGCCGCTCTCCCCGGGCGAGCTGCTGCTGGGCTACGTGGGCGGCGGTGTCACCCGCGCCTTCGCCGTGGGCGCCGCCGTGTGGCTGGCCATCGCCCTGTGGCCGGGGGCGGACGCCACCATCCGCGCTCCCTGGGCCGTGCTCTACTTCGGCCTCATGGGCTCCATCCTGCTCTCGCTGCTCGGCATCCTCACCGGCATCTGGGCGGAGAAGTTCGACCACACCGCCGCCATCACCAACTTCGTGATCCAGCCGCTCTCCCTGCTCTCGGGCACCTTCTACACGCTGGACCGGCTGGGCGGCATCTGGTCGACGGTGAGCCACATCAACCCGTTCTTCTTCATCATCGACGGCTTCCGCTACGGCTTCCTCGGCATCGCCGACGGCCCGCTCGCCTGGGGCGCGCTCTACCTGCTGGCGATCAACGCCGCGCTCGGCGCCGTGACCTACGCCGTGCTCCGCACCGGCTGGCGGCTGAAGGCTTAGGCTCAAGACTTCGCTTGTTTTCGTGAAGGGGGTCTCGCCCCCCTTCGACCCCCAGTCGATGTTCAGGGCGCGTTCTCCCCGTCGAGGGCGCGCCCTTTTGCTTGCGCCAGGGAAAAGGGCCGCGCCCGCCAGCGCGGACACGGCCCCTTTGAAATGCCGGGGTGCAGGGGACTGACGCCCCTGCAAAGTTCCCGAAACGCCCGCCCGCTTACGCAGCCCGGGCCGGACGCTGCCCCTGCGGGCGGCGACGGCGGCGACGGGGACGGTGCGCCTGCTCCGCGCCCTGCTCCTGGGCCGGAGCGGCCTTGCGGATACCCTCCTGCCGCTCGGTGCGGGCGGCAGGCTTGCCTTCCGGCTCGCCCCGGCTCTCGCCGTTACCGCGGGGTGCGGGCGCGGTCATGGCCGCGGGCAACTCGCCGCCCTTGTGGGAGGTGGCGAAGATGGAATGACCGATCAGCCGCTCGATCTGCTTCAGGTACGGCTTCTCGCTGTCATCGACAAACGAGATGGCAATGCCCGAGCTGCCGGCGCGCGCCGTCCGCCCGATGCGGTGGACGTAGCTCTCGGCGATGTTGGGCATGTCGTAGTTGATGACGTGCGAAACGTTATCCACGTGGATGCCGCGCGCGGCGATGTCGGTCGCCACCAGGATGGGAATGCTGCCGTCCTTGAAGCCGGCGAGCGCACGGGTGCGCTGCGCCTGCGTCTTGTTGCCGTGCAGGGCGGCGGCATGGAGCCCGGCGCGGGTGAGGATGGTCACCAGCTTGTCGGCGCCGTGCTTGGTGCGGGCAAAGACCAGCGCTCGGTCCATGTTCTCGGCGTCGCGCAGGGTTTCCACCAGCAGCAGCCGCTTGTGCGGCTGGGCAACGTGGATCACCCGCTGCTCCACCTTGTCGGCGGTCTTGGCGACCGGAGTGACGGCCACTTCCACCGGGTCGGTGAGCAGGGTTTCGGCCAGCGCCCGAATGGCGGGCGGCATGGTCGCCGAGAAGAACAGCCCCTGCCGCTGCTTCGGCAGGGCGGCGACGATCTTCTTCAGCGGCTGGATGAAGCCCATGTCGAGCATCTGGTCCGCCTCGTCGAGCACCACGGCCTCGACTTCGCCAAGGCTCGCCGTGCCCTGCGCCATGTGGTCGAGCAGGCGGCCCGGCGTGGCAACGAGCACGTCAACACCCGCCGCCAGCGTCTGGCGCTGCGCACCCATGGGCACGCCGCCGAACACGCACGCGATCTTCAGCGCCGAACCCTGCGCCAGGTTGCGGAAGGTGGTCATGATCTGGCTGGCCAGCTCGCGGGTGGGGCTCAGCACCAGCACGCGGCAGTGCTTGTAGCTCACCCGGCGGGGCTGCTTCAGCAGACGGTGCAGCAGCGGCAGGGCGAAGGCCGCCGTCTTGCCGGTGCCGGTCTGGGCGATGCCGAGCAGGTCGCGCCCGTCCATCACGTGGGGAATCGCGCCCGCCTGAATCGGCGTCGGCGTTGTCAGACCATGACGGTCAAGGGATTGCAGCAGAGTCGGGTGAAGACCAAGGTCAGAGAAATTCGTTTTCATTTCAGCTTTCATGAAATCATGTCTGGCGGGCGTAAATCACATCCGTCCCGGATGCGCCACGCGCATCGCCAGGCTCCGTGCACCCTGCACACAAGGCTTGAGGCACGAAGGCTTGAGGGGAATGACCCTCCGCGTGATCTGGATGGCCGGTCGAATCAGGAAGGCTCTTAACTGGCAGCCACCCATACAAAGAAACAGGGCGGCGTCACGCGACCGGAGGACTTCCGAAGCTGCTAGGCAGCGCAGCACTCATGGGCCTCATCGGGGATAAAGTCAAGGAACATCGGCAAAAAATCGGGCCTGGCGCGACGAGGCCGGACCAGCGCCCGGCGGCCCGCTCAAACCCTTGGCGTGGCATAGAGTTCCATTGACTCCCGCGCGCTTCGCCGCCATTAAACCAGCCGTGGCTCCGGCGGTCCTTCACGGACCGCCTTTTGTCGTTTGGAGATCAAAGCATGATCACACCGGTGATGCCGACCTATGCTCGCGCCGATATCGAGATGGTGCGCGGTGAAGGCTGCTATATGTTTGATTCCAAAGGGCGAAAATATCTGGATTTCGCCGCCGGCATCGCTGTGAACGCCTTCGGCCATTGTCATCCCCATCTGGTGGAGGCGCTGAAGAAGCAGGCCGAGGCGCTGTGGCACACCTCCAACCTCTACCGGGTGCCGGGGCAGGAGCGCCTGGCCGAGCGCCTGCGCGAGGTGACGTTCGCCGACTCCGCCTTCTTCACCAACTCGGGCACCGAGGCGGTGGAATTCGCCATCAAGGCCTGCCGGCGCTACCACTACGTGAAGGGCCGGCCGGAGAAGTACGGCATCATCACCTTCTCCAACGCCTTCCACGGCCGCACCATGGGCGCGATCTCGGCGACGGACCAGAAGAAGCTGCGCGACGGCTTCGAGCCGCTGCTGCCGGGCTTCACCGTGGTGCCGTTCAACGATCTGGCGGCGGTCGAGGCGGCCATCGACGAGCATACCGGCGGCATCATGCTGGAGCCGCTCCAGGGTGAAGGCGGCATCTCGCCCGCCACGCCGGAATTCATGAAGGGCCTGCGCGCCCTGTGCGACAAGCACGGCCTCCTGCTCATCCTCGACGAGATCCAGTGCGGCATGGGCCGCACCGGCACCCTGTTCGCCTATGAGCAGTACGGCATCACGCCCGACATCATGACCGTGGCCAAGGGCATCGGCGGCGGCTTCCCCGTCGGCGCCTGCCTGACGACCGAGGAGGCCGCGGCCGGCATGGTGGTCGGCACCCACGGCTCCACCTACGGCGGCAACCCGCTGGCCATGGCGGTGGCCAACGCCGTGCTCGACCTGATGCTGGAGCCGGGCTTCCTCGACCATGTGCGCAACATGGGCGAGCGTCTGACCCACGCGCTGGAGCAGATGACGCCCAACCACCCGGACATCTTCGCGGCCGAGCCGGTGCGCGGCCTTGGCCTGATGCGCGGCATCAAGTGCCTGGTGCCGAGCCGCGATCTGGTCAACCACGCCCGCTCCGAGGGCATCCTCACCGTGGCCGCCGGCCAGGACGTGCTGCGCCTGCTGCCGCCGCTCAACATCGAGCCGGCCCACATCGACGAAGCGGTCGAGCGGCTGTCCGCCGCCGCCCGTTCCTTCCCCAAGGCTTGACGCCTCGCAGGACCGACAGCACATGAGCAACAGTCCGATCCGCCACTTTCTCGATCTGACCACGCCCGGCGTTCCGGCGATCAAGGCCATGCTGGCAGAAGCCCGCCGCCGCAAGGACGCCCGCAAGGGCCAGCCCAAGGGCCGGGTGGACCCGGACCGCCCGCTCGACGGGCATGTGCTCGCCTCGATTTTCGAGAAGCCCTCGACCCGCACGCGCGTTTCCTTCGACATGGCGATGCGGCAACTGGGCGGCTCGACCCTGACCCTGTCGTCATCCGAGCTGCAACTGGGGCGCGGCGAGACCATTGCCGATACGGCGCAGGTTCTGTCGCGCATGGTCGATGCCATCATGATCCGCACGTCGGCGCACGCCAAGATCGAGGAACTGGCCGCCTACGCCAGCGTCCCCGTGGTCAACGGCCTCACCGACTTCAACCACCCGTGCCAGGTCATGGCCGACCTGCTGACGGTGGAGGAAAAGCTGGGCGGTGTCGAAGGCACCACCTGGGCCTGGCTGGGCGACGGCAACAATATGACCCACTCGATCATCGAGGCGGGATCGCTGCTCGGCTTCACCGTGCGCGTGGCGGTGCCGGAGGGCTATGATCCCGAGCCGGCCGTGATCGAGGCCGCCCGCAAGGCCGGCGGCAAGGTGGAGCTGCTGCGCGATCCGCGCGCGGCGGTGGAGGGCGCGGACGTTGTCGTCACCGATACGTGGGTGTCGATGGGCCAGGCCGACAGCGAAGCCAAGATGGCGGCCATGATGCCCTATCAGGTGACGGCGGAGCTGATGGCGCTGGCCCGCAAGGAAGCCATCTTCCTGCACTGCCTGCCCGCCCACCGGGACGAGGAGGCCACCAGCGAGGTGATCGACGGTCCGCAGTCGGTTGTGTTCGATGAGGCGGAGAACCGCCTCCATGCTCAGAAGGCGGTGTTGCTGTGGTGCCTGGGACGACTGAATCCGTAAACAACGGAACGATCCGCCTCGACGGGGAGCGGGTGACCGATCTGGTGCTCCCGTTCCAGATCGACAATCTGGACGTGCGCGGCCGCATCACCCGGCTTGGCCCCACCCTGTCGGAAGTGCTGTCGGCCCACGCCTACCCGGCGACCGTGGCGCAGCTTCTGGCGGAAGCGCTGGCGCTGACGGCGCTGCTGGGCTCGGTGCTGCGCGAGGACGGCGGCCAGCTCACCATCCAGGCCAAGGCGAACGGCCCCGTCTCGCTGCTGGTGGTCGACTACCTCGCCCCCGGCGCGGTGCGCGGCTACGCCCAGTTCGACGCCGAGGCCATCAAGGCCATCGAGCCGGGCGCACCGCTGGAGACCCTGTTCGGCGAGGGCTATCTCGCCATCACCGTGGACAAGACGCTGAACACGGAACGCTATCAGGGCATCGTCGAGCTGCGGGGCAACAGCCTGGCTGAAGCGGCGGGCGCCTATTTCGAGAACTCGGAGCAGCTGCCCTCCCTCGTCAAGCTGGCGGTGCGCCACGACGGCCTGACCGGCGAATGGTTCGCGGGCGGCATGCTGATCCAGCACCTGCCGCGCGGCGAGGAAGGCGGCCCGCGCCACTTCGCCGCCGAAACCCAGCATCCCAACTGGCAGCACGCCACCATCCTGACCAACACCCTCCGGCCGGAGGAACTGACCGACCCCACGGTGACGCTGGAGACGGTGCTGTGGCGGCTGTTCAATCAGGATGAGCCGCGCGTCTACGATTCCATCGCCATCCATCGCGGCTGCCGCTGCACGCGGGAGCGCATTCAGGCGGTGCTGCGCCAGTTCTCGTTCGACGATCTGATGAACATGCGCGAGCCGGACGGCTCCATCCGCGTCAACTGCGCCTTCTGCTCCAGGGACTGGGTATTCGAGCGCCCGAAGGAGAAGGAATAGGGGAGCGGGATTGTGCCGAGGGTCGCGGACCCTCCGCGCGTCCTTCGCTGACAAGCGTTCGCTGACACTCCCTTCGCTGACAAAGGGCCGCGCCTGTCCCCACGGCGCGGCCTTTTCTTTTCCGGCTACTGCCGGACCAGCGTGGCGCGATAGGCCTTCACCTCCTCGGCGGTCACGTCGGACGGGTAGCATTTGGGCGCATACCCGCCGGGCCGGGAATAGGCGCTGCGCCGGCCGCAGCTGCGCCCGTTGCGCATGGTGCTGTAAGGGCAGGCGCACGTGCCGGGATAACGGGCGATGGATTGCCGGATGATCATTTCCTTGATCGTCTCGACGGAGGGACCGTTGTTCGGGGCCGCGGCCACGGGAGACGCAACGGTCAGAGCGGCAGCCACAAGACCGGCTGCCCGGAAGACACGACGCATGGGAAGAGATTGCCTCACTCAGATGGTTTCCGGTGAGGCCCTTAGAAAACTAACACATTAATATTAGTTTAATTGGCTGGAACAGGCCGCCGTCCGGCGCCGCCACAGGCCAGACCGGCCTGTTTCGTCCACCCCGGAGCGGCGAAAACGCGGCGTTGGACGTTTCCAACCCACCGTGCGGCATGCGGCGTTCCGCCGCTTCCCCCCGCAGAGCGGCGCAGACCTGACAATTTCCAGTTTGCCCTCAAGGCGTTGTCCGCTAGGAAGCCCACGCGGTTCTTTTGACGCATAAGAATTGCAGATCAAAGACACAAAAGGCAAGAAAGTTACAACAGTGAACCATGTAGATCCGCATACCGAACCCATTCTGGATGAAGTCCTTGCGGCCGTGCTGCGCCGCAATCCCGGCGAGCCCGAGTTCCATCAGGCCGTGCGCGAGGTTCTCGAAAGCCTGGGCCGCGTCCTCGCCAAACATCCCCGTTATGCTGACAACGCGCTTCTCGAGCGCATCTGCGAACCGGAACGCCAGATCATCTTCCGTGTCCCCTGGGTGAACGACAAGGGCCAAGTGGAAATCAACCGCGGCTTCCGTGTCCAGTTCAACTCCGCCCTCGGTCCGTACAAGGGCGGCATCCGGTTCCACCCCTCGGTGAACCTGGGCATCATCAAGTTTCTCGGGTTCGAGCAGATCTTCAAGAACGCCCTGACCGGTATGCCCATCGGCGGCGGCAAGGGCGGCTCGGATTTCGATCCTCGGGGTCGCTCCGACGGTGAGATCATGCGGTTCTGCCAGTCGTTCATGACCGAGCTGCACCGCCACCTGGGTGAGTACATCGACGTGCCAGCCGGTGACATCGGCGTCGGCGGACGCGAGATCGGCTACATGTTCGGCCAGTACAAGCGCCTGACCAACCGCTACGAGGCGGGCGTGCTCACCGGCAAGGGGCTGGTCTATGGCGGCTCGCGGGCGCGCAAGGAAGCCACCGGCTACGGTGCGGTCTACTTCGTGGACCGCATGCTCTCCGCCCGGGGCGACGCCATCGAGGGCAAGCGCGCCGTGGTCTCCGGCTCGGGCAACGTGGCCATCTATGCCATGGAAAAGCTCCTCGCCTTCGGCGCGCGGGTCATCGCCTGCTCCGACTCCAACGGCTACATCGTGGACGAGGACGGGATCGACCTCGATCTGGTGAAGGAAATCAAGGAAGTGCGCCGCCAGCGCATCTCCGAATATGTGCGCCTGAAGGGCGCGCGCAGCCACTATGTGGAGGGCGGCTCCATCTGGAACGTGCCGTGCGAGATTGCCCTGCCCTCGGCAACCCAGAACGAGCTGACCGGCAAGGACGCCAGAACGCTGGTGGACAATGGCGTGATCGTCGTGGCCGAAGGCGCGAACATGCCCTCGACCCCCGAGGCGGTGCGCGTGTTCCAGCAGGCGGGCGTGCTGTTCGCGCCGGGCAAGGCCGCCAATGCGGGCGGCGTCGCCACCTCGGCGCTGGAAATGCAGCAGAACGCCTCGCGTGACAGCTGGACATTCGAGCAGACCGAAGCGCGCCTCGCCGAGATCATGCGGGACATCCACGACCGCTGCGCCCGCACCGCCGAGGAATACGGCGCACCGGGCGACTATGTGCTGGGCGCCAACATCGCGGGCTTCGTCCGCGTGGCCGAGGCCATGGACGCGCTCGGCGTGATCTGACGGCCAGGGCCTGCGGGCCAGCACGCCTTTCGCAGGAGGGGTTCGCCCCTCCTGCGCCTGCCGGCCCAAGAGAGGTCAGTTGATGGTTCTGAGGGCAAACGGGCTGTCGAGCGAGAAGGCGGGGATCTCCACGTCGAAGCTGTTGCCTTCCTCATCCACCAGGCCGTAGGTCCCCCGCATGATGCCCGACGGCGTATTGAGCGGGCAACCCGAGGTGTACTCGAACACGTCGCCCGGCTCGAGGACCGGCTGTTCCCCCACTACGCCCTCGCCCTTCACCTCGTGCACCCGCCCATTGCCATCAGCAATGATCCAGTGACGGGTCATCAGCTGCACGGTGAAGCCGCCGTTGTTCTCCACGCGGACATGGTAGGCCCACACATAGCGGCTCTCCGACGGGTCCGACTGGTCGTCGATGTACGCGGGCAGCACCTTCACGGTAATGCTGCCGGTCGTGGCCTCATACGGGTAGTCCACGTCTTCAGGCAATGACGCCATCGCTTTGCCTCCCGCAGCCCAGGCGGTTCCTCCACACCACGCGGAGCCTGGCTTGATTCCATTCCGGCTGCACCGCCGCCCGCCCTCCCGATGGGCCATGGCGGCGGTTGCAGGCCTCGCCAGCTTTTAAAGAGTTAAAATCTTCAACGCACGGTCAAGGTCTTCGATCACATCCTGCGGATCCTCGAGACCAACCGACAGGCGGATCATGCCGGGCGTAATGCCAAGCTCCCGCTGGATCTCGGGTGCCACCGCCTTGTGGGTGGTGGTTGCCGGATGGGTGGCCAGCGAGCGCGAGTCGCCGATGTTGTTGGAGATGTCGATCAGCTCCAGCGCATTCAGGAGGTCGAACGCCTGCCGCTCCGATTCCAGATGGAAGCTGAGGATGGTGCCGCCCGCCGCCATCTGCTGCATCGCCAGCGCGTGCTGGGGGAAGTCCCTGCGGCCCGGATAGAGCAGCGTCGGCACGCGCCCGGCGAGGAAATCGGCCACCTTCGCGGCGTTCTCGCACATCCGGCGCACGCGCATGTCCAGCGTCTCCAGCCCCTTCAGCAGCACCCAGGCATTGAAGGCGGACATGATCTGGCCGGTGTGGCGGAAGTAGGCGTAGAGGTGCTCGTCGTCGAACTTCTTGTCGCAGAGGATGACGCCGCCCAGCACCCGGCCCTGGCCGTCGATGTGCTTGGTGGCCGAGTAGCAGACGATATCCGCGCCCAGCTCCATCGGCTTTTGCAGCACCGGGGTGGCGAACACGTTGTCCACCACCACCTTCGCCCCGATCTCGTGGGCAAGGTCGCTGACCGCCCGCAGGTCCACGATGTCCAGCGTCGGGTTGGCCGGGGTCTCCAGGAAGAACACCTTGGTGTTGGGCTTGCGCGCCTTCGCCCAGGCCTCGTTGTCGCGGCCGTCGACGATGGTCGTCTCGATGCCGTACTGCGGCAGCAGGGTGTCCACCAGCCAGCGGCACGAGCCGAACAGGGCCCGGGCCGCCACCACATGGTCGCCCGCGCGCAGCTGGCACAGCAGCGCGGTGGCCATGGCCGCCATGCCGGTGCCGGTGGCGCGGGCCACCTCCGCCCCCTCCAGCAGCGCCATGCGCTCCTCGAACATGGAGACGGTGGGGTTGGTCTGGCGGCTGTAGGTGAAGCCCTCGGCCTCGCCCCGGAACCGGGCGGCGACTTCATCCGCGCTCTCGTAGGAGAACCCCGAGGTCAGGAACAGGGCCTCGGAGGTTTCGCCGAAGTCGGAACGCCAGGTTCCGCCGCGAATGGCCTGGGTGGCCGGACGCCACTTCTGCGTGATGGAGCGATCAACACCGGTTCTGGGCTTCATGGGACTGACTTCCTGCTGACTTGCAAACGCTGGACCGCCGGGCTGCGTCGTGGAAGCGGCCAGGAAGCCGGGACCGCGGGTGCCCTGCGGACGCGGGCGCTCTTATGGAACAAGTGGACTCAGATTTCCACCTGGCTGCCAAGCTCCACCACACGATTGCTGGGCAGCTTGAAGAACTCCATCGCGTTGGTGGCGTTGCGCATCATCCACGAGAACACCTTTTCCCGCCACAGCGGCATGCCGGGCTTGCTCGATGTTACCAGCGTCTGGCGCGACAGGAAGAAGCTGGTCTCCATCATCTTGAAGACAAGGCCGTGATCGGCCGCCAGCGCCAGCGCCCGCGGGATGTCCGGGTCCTGCATGAAGCCGTAATGGATGATGATGCGGTAGAAGTTCTGCCCCATGTCGATCACCTCGATGCGGCGAGTCGCCGGCACGTAGGGCACGTTCTCGATCATCACGGTCAGGAACACCACCCGCTCGTGCAGGATCTTGTTGTGCTTCATGTTGTGAAGCAGGGCATGAGGCACGCCGTTGGAGGTGGAGGTGAGGAACACCGCCGTCCCCGGCACCCGGGTGGTGCTGGCGCAGGCCGACTTGATGAACACGTCGATCGGCATGGAGGACTGGGACAGCTTGTCCTGCACCAGCTTGCGGCCCCGGCTCCAGGTGGTGAGCAGGGTGAAGATGGACAGGCCGATGGCCAGCGGCACCCAGCCGCCCGCCGGAACCTTGGTGAGGTTCGCGCTGAAATAGGTGAGATCGACCACCAGGAACAGGCCGAGCAGGGCAAAGGCCAGATAGCGGTTCCAGCGCCACAGCAGGAAGATGACCACGCCCAGGAGGATGGTATCGATGGTCATGGCGCCGGTAACCGCGATGCCGTAGGCCGCCGCCAGGTTGGACGAGCTCTGGAACGCCAGCACCAGAGTCAGCACGCAGACCAGAAGCCCCCAGTTGATGAAGGGGATGTAGATCTGCCCCTGCGCCTCGGCCGAGGTGAACTTGATGCTGAGGCGCGGCAGGAAGCCGAGCTGGATCGCCTGCTGGGTGATGGAGAAGGCGCCCGAGATCACCGCCTGGCTGGCGATGATGGTGGCAAGCGTCGTCAGCACCACCAGCGGGATCAGCGCCCAGGACGGCGCCAGATGGTAGAACGGGCTGCTCACCGCCTCGGGCTCCACCATGAGCAGCGCGCCCTGCCCCAGATAGTTGAGCATGAGGGCCGGCATGACCACGGTGAGCCAGGACATGCGGATCGGCTGCTTGCCGAAGTGGCCCATGTCCGTATAGAGCGCCTCCGCGCCGGTGACGGCCAGCACCACCGAGCCCAGCGCGAGGAAGGCCTGGAAGCCGTCCAGGCTGAAGAAGTGGAGGGCGTACCATGGGTTCAGCGCCAGAAGCACCCGCGGCGCGGCGATGATGTTGGCGATGCCCAGCACCGCCAGCACGGTGAAATAGACCACCATGATCGGGCCGAACAGGGCGCCGACCCGCGCCGTCCCCCGCCGCTGGATGACGAACACGCCCACCAGCAGAACCACCGCCAGCGGCACCACCAGCACGGAGAAGCCGGGGTTGATGACGGTGAGACCCTCCACGGCGGACAACACCGAGATGGCGGGCGTGATCATGCTGTCGCCATAGAACAGGGCCGTCGCGAACACGCCGAGGAGCACGATGCCGGTGGTCCAGCGCGCGCCCGCCACCTTGTGGGAAATGAGCGCCAGCAGCGCCAGCGAGCCGCCTTCGCCCTTGTTGTCCGCCCGCATGGTGAAGACCACGTACTTGATGGTCACCACCAGAACCATCGACCAGAAGATCAGCGAGAGCACGCCGAGAATATGCGCCTGGTCGAGGGCAAGCTTGTGGTGGCCGGCAAAGGCCTCACGGATGGCATAGAGCGGGCTGGTGCCGATATCGCCGTACACAATGCCCATGGCGCCAACCATGAGCCTTGCGAGCGAGCCCTGCGCGTGAGGGTTCGAGTCTGAACCGGCCATAACTGCACCTTAGCTTACTCTGCTGTGAACGCGGGAACGCGCCGAATTCACCTGTGTCACGCTGGCCGGACGAGAACGGAACCGCAAGCGTTACCCTGACAGGCGCCGGAGCGTATTGCCGAATTCAAGTTCCGAGATTCAGTCGCCAACCTTCGCTGCAGCGCACAACATTCGTATTTCTGTCGCGGGTAGCACATGCCCACTCACGGGACAAGTCGTGGCGCATGACCCCGTAACAGAGCAGAAACCCCCTTCCGACTGGCACATCCGCCAGACACCGCAGCGAAGCGCACCCTATATGAGGAGGCGAACAGGTTGAGGAGAGACGTCTCATGCGCATTGGTGTGCCGAAGGAGATCAAGATCCACGAGTACCGCGTCGGCCTGACCCCGCCCTCCGTGGCGGAGCTGGTGATGGCCGGACACGAAGTCTACGTCGAGACCCAGGCCGGCGCGGGGATCGACTTCTCCGACGAGGAATACGCCCGGGCCGGGGCGAAGGTGGTCTCCAGCCCCGAGGAGGTGTTCGCCCTCGCCGACCTGATCGTGAAGGTGAAGGAGCCCCAGCCCCACGAATGCCAGTGGCTGCGCCCCGCGCACACCCTGTTCACCTACCTGCATCTGGCCGCCGACAAGCCGCAGGCCGAGGCCCTGATGGCCTCGGGGGCCACCTGCATCGCCTACGAAACCGTCACGGACCGGAACGGCCGGCTGCCGCTGCTGCGGCCCATGTCGGAAGTGGCCGGGCGCATGGCAGCGCAGGTGGGCGCCCACTATCTGGAGAAGGAACAGGGCGGGCGCGGCATCCTGCTGGGCGGCGTGCCCGGCGTGGCGGCGGCCCGCGTCGCGGTGCTGGGCGGCGGCGTCGCCGGCTTCAACGCCGCGCTCATCGCCTCCGGCATGAGGGCGGACGTGACCATCTTCGACATCTCCCTCGACCGCCTCGCCGAGCTGGACGCCTTCTTCGGCGGCCAGGTCAAGACCGCCTACGCCAGCCGCGCGGCCATCGCCGAGGCGGTGGCGCAGGCCCATCTGGTCATCGGCGCGGTGCTGGTGCCGGGCGCCGCCGCGCCCAAGATCGTCACCCGCGAGATGGTGGCCGGCATGAAGCGCGGGTCGGTGCTGGTGGACATCGCCATCGATCAGGGCGGATGCGCCGAGACCTCCCGCCCGACCACCCATGCCGAGCCCACCTACACGGTGGACGGGGTCATCCACTACTGCGTCGCCAACATGCCCGGCGCGGTCGCCCGCACCTCGACGCTGGCGCTCAACTCGGCAACCCTGCCGTTCGTGCTGCAACTGGCCAACCGGGGGCCGGTCGAGGCCATGCGCGCCAACCGGCATCTGGCGAACGGCCTCAACGTGGCGGAAGGCCATATCACCTACGAGGCGGTGGCGCAGGATCTGGACCTGCCCTACCGCTGCCCGGCCTGGCTGGATTGATTCAAACAGAAGGGATTTTTTGCAGGGATTTTTTGCAGGGATTTTTTGCAGGAGGGACTCAGTCCCTCCTGCACCTCCCTGCATTCCAGCAGCGACGTGCAAGCGGAAAGGAAGGCGCGAACGGGAAAGGGGCGCAGACGGGAAAAGGGCGGCCTCGGCCGGCGTGTCAGACCAGAACGTTGAGCCGCTGGCCCTTGGGGATGTAGCGGGGACGCTCGCCATTCGGGGCTTCCCGGGCGAAGCGGCGCGCATCGTTCTCGCGCTCCTGCGGATTGCGCGCGCCCGCCTCGTTCTGCGAGCGGGCCGACTGGGTGGCCGCCACCCGCTGGATCTGGGAAAGCGCCGCCTGGCTGTCGGCGGCGGTCGCTGACCCTGCCGGACCATCCACGCGCGTCGCGCTCCGGTCGGAGACAAACCGGGGGTCTCCGGAACGGGAGGCTCCGTTCAGCCAGGAAAGATCCGATCCAATGATCATAGCCACCTCACCTTATGCGGCGAGCGTAATATAAATATTAACGGGAGACAACCGGCGCCGCACCGGCCACCCCGCCGCCGGGAAGGCCGCTTTCGCCCCCCACCCCGGCCGCGATCATGGTGCGCGCGCCGCGCATCATGCGCTCGACGCGGGGCATCCACGGCGCGTCCGGCCGGGAATCGCGGGCCAGATCCTCAAGGGTCGAGAGGGCCTCGCGCGGGTTGCCGCTCTGGAGCCAGGAAAGGGCCAGATAGAACCGGGGCGCCGGATGATGCGGGGCCAGCTGGTTGGCACGGTCGAACGCCAGCCGGGCGGCGGGGGTGACCTGCCCGCCCGCATGGGCGGTCAGCGTCTCGCCGTAGCCGACCCAGAGGTCGGGACTGTCCGGCATGGCCGACAGCGCCACGTTCAGCGCCTCGGCCGCCCGCTCGGTCTCGCCCTTGGCGGTGAGCGCCATGGACAGGCGCAGCCACGCCGGCACATCCGCCGGATTTTGCAGCAGTTCGGCACGGGCTTCGGCGAAGGACTGGTCGGCCTCGGGAGCGGCCTGATGCGGCACCGGGCGGACACCCTTGGCGGCCGGGCTTCCCGCGACGACGTAAAGGCCGCCGCCGATCCCCAGAATGACCAGTACGGCGATCGCCCAACCCGGATGGCCCTTGCTGGGTCCGACAAGCAGCGGACGCAGGATCAGCGCCAACACGACGGCAATCAGCAATGTCAGAACCAGTGCAATCATGCTCCCTCCTTCGGAGAGCGTCGCCGGAATATACGCCACACCAGCAGCAGCCCCAAGCCCAGGAATAGTGCCGGAGCAGCCCACAGAACATAGGTCTCGGGCTTGACCGGCGGCTTCAGCAAAACCCAGTCGCCATAACGGGAAACCAGATACGCCTTCACATTCTCCGGGCTGTCCCCGGCCGCCACCCGCTCACGCACCAGACGGCGCAGGTCAGCGGCGTAGTCGGCATTGGACTCCGCGATGGACTCGCCCTGGCACACCAGGCAGCGCACCTCCGTCATGATCGCGCGCGCCATTTCCTCCTGGCGCGGATCCGGCAGGGTTTCCGCGTCAAACGCCGCAAGGGCCACGGCGGGCCACAGCAGCAGACCGAGGAAAAGAGCGAGCCGCCTCATTGCTTCTGCGCCTCGGCAATGACGCTGAGCAGAACCGGAATGTGCTCCGGCCGGATGTCCCCCAGATGGCGGTAGAGCACCGTGCCGTCACCGGCCACCACGAAGGTCTCCGGCACGCCGGAGATGCCCCAGGCAATGGCGGCGCGGCCGTCATTGTCCATGCCGATGCGGCGGAAGGGATTGCCGTGCTCGGCAAAGACCTGCGCCATCTTCTCCGGCTTGTCCTTCCAGGCAATGGCATGGATGGTGACGCCATGCTCCTCTGCCAGCGCCCGCAGCTGCGGCAGCTCGGCAATGCAGGGCACGCACCACGAGCCGAACACGTTGACCAGCGTCACGCTGCCCTGGCGGAGATCCACGTCGGAGAGGCCGGGATGCTCGGCGTCATAGCCTGCCAGATCGAACTGCGGCGCGCTCTGGCCGATGAGCGCGGAGGGCGCAACCGAGCTGCCGCCCCGGCCCAGATAGACGAACGAGACAGCCACCAGCGCCAAAAGCACCAGAACCGGCAACCCAACCAGCAGCTTGCGACCCAGAGACATGCACACTCCCAATCAGCGGCTACTCGGCAGCCAGCGGAATCTTCTGCTCCGCTTCCGCGACGGCAGGCCGATGGGGCTGCAACAGCGCCACCCGCGACCGCCGCCGGTCGAGCATCGAGACGACACCGCCCAGCATCATCAGCGCCGCCCCATACCAGACCCACGGCATGAACGGCTTCCAGTGCAGGCGCACCTGCCAGCCGCCGCGCCCGTCCGGCTTGCCAAGTACGGCGTAGATATCACCGCCCCACAGCGGGGCAATACCGGCCTCGGTGGTTTCCATCGGCGGGCTGGTATAAGTGCGGGACTGCGGCTTGACGGTGGCCACCAGCTTCTCGCCCTGCCGCACGTCGAACCGGCCCTGAATGGCGGTGAAGTTCTTGCCCGCAACCGGCATCACCTCGGTCAGCGTGAAGGCGTAGGGGCCAACCATGACCGGCAGGCCGGGCTCAAGGGTCGTCATCACCTCCCGCTCCCACGCGCCCGACGCGGTTGCGCCGAAAATGGCGACCGCCACGCCCAGATGGGCGAGCCACATGCCGAACATGGCGCGGGGCTGACGGATCAGCCGCCCCCAGAACAGGCGCAGCGTGCCCCGGCCGAGACGGCACTGGCGGGCGATGTCGGCGAACACGCTGGCCGCCAGCCATGCCGCAAGGCCTATGCCGATGAGCGCCCACGCACCACGCGTATCGGCAAAGGCGTAGACGGTCAGCACGGCCAGCACGGCCAGGAGCAGCGGCATGGCCAGACGGCGGGCCGTGCGCCGCCCGCCTGCCGCCTTGCGCCAGGGCAGGAACGGGCCCACCGCCATCAGCACCACGAGCGGCGCCATCAGCGGACGGAAGGTGGCGTTGAAATAGGGCGCGCCGACGGAGATCTTCTCCCCCGACACGGCTTCCAGCGCCATGGGGTAGAGGGTGCCGAGGAACACGGTGCCGAGGATCGTCGCCAGCAGCAGGTTGTTGATGACCAGCGCGCCTTCGCGGCTGGTGGCGGCGAAGGTCGCGCCCGCTTCCACCGTGCCCGCACGCCAGGCGTAGAGCGTCAGCGCCCCGCCGATATAGAGGGCAAGCAACCCGAGGATGAACAGGCCGCGCTCGGGATCGACAGCAAAGGAATGGACCGAGGTCAGGAGCCCCGAGCGCACGACGAAGGTGCCGATCATGGACAGGGAGAAGGCCAGCACCGCCAGCAGCACCGTCCAGTTGCGCAGGGCATCGCGCTTCTCCAGCACGAGCGTCGAGTGCAGCAGCGCGGTCGCCGCCAGCCACGGCATGAGCGCGGCGTTCTCCACGGGATCCCAGAACCACCAGCCGCCCCAGCCCAGCTCGTAATAGGCCCACCAGGAGCCGAGCGCGAGGCCGCCGGTAAGCGCCGCCCACGCGGCCAGCACCCACGGGCGCATGCGCCGCGCCCAGTCCGGCGTCACGTTGTTTTCCACAAGCGCGGCGACAGCAAAGGAGAAGGTGACCGAGAGCCCCACATAGCCCAGGTAGAGCATGGGCGGATGGAAGGCGAGGCCGGGGTCCTGCAACAGCGGATTGAGGCCATTGCCCTCGCTCGGCGCGGGCAGCAGCCGCTCGAACGGGTTCGAGGACACCAGCAGGAACAGGTAGAAGCCGATGGCGATGAGCGCCTGCACGCCAAGCACGCGGGTCCGCAACCGCTCGCTCAGGCTGCGCTCGAAGGTGGCGACCGCCCAGCCGGACAGGGCCAGGATCGTCACCCACAGCAGCATGGAGCCCTCGTGGTTGGCCCACACGCCGGTGATCTTGTAGAGCGTCGGCTTCAGGGTGTGGCTGTTGGCGGCGACGATCCGCACGGAGAAGTCGGACGCCCAGAAGCACCACACCAGCGCGCCGAAGCTCACCAGCGCCAGCAGCAGCTGGGCCTGCGCCGCCGGCACGGCAACGGCCCGCAGACGGTCATCATCCCGGCGGAAGCCGATGGCCGGCAGCAGGAACTGGCAGACGGCGACCGCCAGGGCGAGCCAGAGGCTGAAATGTCCGATCTCGGCGATCATGTCAGCTCCCGGCCTGCGTCGCCGGCTTCCATTCGCCGGCGCGCTTGATGGAATCGGCCACCTCGGGCGGCATGTAGTTCTCGTCGTGCTTGGCGAGCAGCGACTGCGCCAGGAACACGCCCGCAGGGTCGAACTTGCCCTCGGCCACCACGCCCTGCCCTTCCTTGAACAGGTCAGGCACCAGCCCGCGATAGCGCACCGGCACGGAGTTGGCGGTGTCGGTAACGGTAAAGGCCAGCGTCAGGCCGTCCGCCTCGTGGCGCACCGAGCCCGCCTCGACCAGCCCGCCGAGGCGAATGGACTGGCCGGGCTCCACGCCCTTGGTCACCACATCGGTGGGCGAATAGAAATAGGTCATGGTATCGTTGAGGGCGGAGAAGCCGAGGGCCGCCGCGCCGCCGACGGCCAGCGCCGCCAGACCCACCAGAACCAGCCGCTGATGCTTGGCCTTCATGCCTGCCCCCGCTCCGACCGGCGCACCGCCCGCAGGCGGTCCGCCCTGCTCTCCAGCGCGCGCATGCGCCGCCAGCTGGCCAGGCCCAGGCCCGCCAGTCCGATCGCGGTCACTGCATACGCCGTCCAGACGTATGCGGCATAACCTCCCATCGAAAAGAACTCGTTCATTCTGCGCCTTCTAACGCCAGGGCCCGCCGTTCGGCGGCAACTTCGAGACGCTGGGCCGCCAATTCCGCCCGCATTCGCATGAGGAGCGTGGTGACGAAGAACAGGAGGTACGCCAACGCCATAACCAACAGAGGGACGAGCATGTCCGGGTGAATGGTGGGCCCGCCGCGCCTGAAAACGCTTGCCGGCTGATGCAGGGTGTTCCACCAGTCAACCGAGAACTTGATAATCGGCAAATTGATGGCGCCCACGAGCGCCAGAATCGACGCGGCACGTGCCGCCCGCTGGCGATCGTCGAAAGCCGACCAGAGCGCCATGTACCCCAGATACACGAACAGCAGCACCAGGACCGAGGTCATGCGTGCATCCCACTGCCACCATGTACCCCAGGTTGGCTTTCCCCAAAATGAACCGGTGATCAGGCAGATGGCCGTGAACACCGCGCCGATGGGTGCCGCCGCCCGGGCGCAGACATCCGCCAGCGGATGCCGCCAGACGATGGAGACCAGGCTCGCGATGGCAATGGTCGAGTAGGCGCCGAGGGCCATCCACGCCGCCGGCACATGCACATACATGATCCGCACCGTGTCGCGCTGGAGGTAGTCGATCGGGCTGGCCACCAGCGCATAGTAGAGCCCCACCGCGAAGGCCACGGCCATCGCCGCCGCCGTCCACGGCTGCACCGCGCGCGCAATGCGGAGAAAACGGGCTGGGTTTGCGAATCTGTGCATAGGTGCGCGCCGTATATCACTATTCCATCGCTGCGCGGAGCCCCGCGGCTGCGGCGAATGGGCTCACCGCCAAAGCCAGAAGGGTGGTCGCCGCCAGCCATTTGAGCGCCGAAGCGCCCGCCAGGGGATCGGAGACGCCCACCCCGAAGATGAGCGTGGGCACCGCCAGCGGCAGGACCAGCAGGCTGATCAGCACCCCGCCCCGCCGCACGCCGACCGTGAGCGCCGCCGCCACCGACCCGATGGCCGACAGCGCCGGGGTTCCCAGAAGCAGCCCCAGCAGCAACGTGCCCCACACCTCTACAGGCGCATTGAGCATGGCCGCCATGATCGGAGTCAAAATCACGAGCGGCAGGGCCGTGGTGAGCCAGTGGGCGATCATCTTCGCCACAGCGACGGACTCGAGGCTCTGGCCCGAGACCACCAGCTGCTCCAGCGTGCCGTCCTCCGCGTCAGGCTGGAACAGCCGCTCGAGGCTGAGAAGGCAGGCGAGCAGCGCCGATACCCATATGATGCCCGGGGCGATCCGCAGCAAGACCTGCGGCTCCGGTCCGACGGCGAAGGGGAACAGGCTGCCGACGATGACGAAGAAGATGAGCGCGATGGCGCCGCCGCCGCGCTCGGCCCACACCAGCGCCAGCTCGCGCCCGACGAGGGTGAAGACGCCCCCGCTCATGCCCGGCCTCCCAGCTCCAGAACGTCCGCGTCGCCCAGCGGCAGGGGGGTGTGGCTGGTGGCGACGATCATGCCGCCCCCGGCCCGGTGCCGCGCGAAGACCGGCCCGAGCCGCTCGACCGAGGCTGCGTCCAGCCCGACCGTGGGCTCGTCCAGCAGCCAGAGCGCGGCGTTGCTGGCCAGCACCCGCGCCAGCGCCGTGCGCCGCTTCTGGCCGGAGGACAGCAGCCGCGCCGGCACATCCCACAGCGGCGCGATGCCCACCGCCGCCGCGGCGGCCTCGGCGCGGGCCAGCGCCTCCCGGCGCGACGGCGCACCAAGCCCGGCCCAGAACAGCAGGTTTTCCGCCACGGTGAGCACCGGCTTCAGCGCATTGTCATGACCGAGATAGGCGATGCGCTCGGGCCGCTCGATGACGCCCGCCTCCGGGCGCAGCGTCCCCGCCAGCAGCTTGAGCAGGCTGGACTTGCCGGCGCCGTTCGGCCCGGTCACCAGCAGCGCCGCGCCGGGCGCAACGGCAAGGCTCACATCCGTAAAGACAGTGCGGCCGCCGCGCCGGCAGACCAAGGCCTCGGCGCGCAGCGACAAGGGGGGAGATGCAGTCATGGGCGCACCCTAGCGCCGGAGCTTGTCAGGACAAGCCCATTCTGGAAGCAAGCAACCACGGCGAGAGGAAGTATCGATAGTTTGCACCACAGGCACGAAGGCAGACGCGCCCCTGGCGGAGAAGCGGCTGCGTTCCCTGCCCATTGCGCCATGCGTCTTGTCCCCCGAAGTCCGCGTCCCGATGGTCCAAGTCCGGCAGATCTGCCTCGCTGCAAAAATATTCCCGAATCGGGTCGCAACGCCAGCGAAACTTGTACGTTCGACCAACACGTTACCGGGCCGGTTCGGGAACCCGCGCCGCGCCTTGCGCTTTGCGTTGTGTGCCTTGGGTTACGTGCGGCCGAGCGGCACGTTTTCCGCGCCAGCGGGCCTTTCAGGCCCGGGTTGCGGGAAAACTGCGCGTTCCTGCACAGCGGAGGTGCGTCTGCCAGCCCTTCACAAGTGCGCTGCATTGCGGCAAAAGGCCGGCGACGGATCGGACACGTGCATTTCGTACATTCAAGGAGAGCAGGTATGACTGCCGTGGGGCAAGATACCCTTAAAACGCGCCGCACCCTGACCGTGGGCGGCAAAGAGTTTTCCTACTACAGCCTCAAGGCGGCTGAGCAGCACATCGGCGACATCTCGCGCCTTCCCTTCTCGATGAAGGTGCTGCTCGAGAATCTGCTGCGCTTCGAGGATGGCGGCCAGACCGTTTCGGTGGACGACATCAAGGCCATCGCCGACTGGCTGCGCAACCCCAAGTCCGACCGTGAGATCCAGTATCGCCCGGCCCGCGTGCTGATGCAGGACTTCACCGGCGTTCCGGCCGTGGTGGACCTTGCCGCCATGCGCGACGGCATGGCCAAGCTGGGCGGCGACCCGAACCGGATCAACCCGCTGGTGCCGGTTGACCTCGTCATCGACCACTCGGTGATGGTGGACGAGTTCGGCAACCCGCAGGCCTTCAAGCGCAACGTGGAGCTGGAGTTCCAGCGCAACATGGAGCGCTACGAGTTCCTGAAGTGGGGCCAGAACGCCCTCAAGAACTTCCGCGTGGTGCCGCCGGGCACCGGCATCTGCCACCAGGTGAACGTCGAGTATCTGGCCCAGGTGGTCTGGACCTCGGAAGACACCTCGGGCGCGACCGTCGCCTACCCCGACACTCTCGTCGGCACCGACTCCCACACCACCATGGTCAACGGCCTCGGCGTGCTCGGCTGGGGCGTGGGCGGCATCGAGGCGGAAGCGGCCATGCTGGGCCAGCCGGTCTCCATGATCCTGCCGGAAGTCATCGGCTTCAAGCTGACCGGCAAGCTGAAGGAAGGCGTGACCGCCACCGACCTGGTGCTCACCGTCACCAACATGCTCCGCAAGAAGGGCGTGGTCGGCAAGTTCGTCGAGTTCTACGGCCCGGGCGTGCACACCCTGGCGCTGGCCGACATGGCCACCATCGCCAACATGGCCCCCGAGTACGGCGCGACCTGCGGCTTCTTCCCCGTCTGCGCCGAGACCCTCAGCTACCTGAAGTTCACCGGCCGCGAGGACCTGCGCGTGGCGCTGGTGGAAGCCTACGCCAAGGAACAGGGCATGTTCGCCGACGAGAACACGCCCGATCCGGTGTTCACCGACACGCTGGAGCTGGACCTCTCGACCGTCGAGCCGTCGCTGGCCGGTCCGCGCCGTCCGCAGGACCGCGTGAGCCTCTCCAACGCCTCCAACGCCCTGCGCGACGAGCTGACCAACTTCTACAAGAAGGGCGACGAGCTGGACCGTCAGGTGGACGTGGACGGCGCGGACTACAAGCTGGGCCACGGCAACGTGGTGCTGGCCGCCATCACCTCCTGCACCAACACCTCGAACCCGAGCGTGCTGATCGCCGCGGGCCTCGTCGCCAAGAAGGCGAACGAGCTGGGCCTGAAGTCCAAGCCGTGGGTCAAGACCTCGCTGGCGCCGGGCTCGCAGGTCGTGACCGACTACCTGGCCAAGGCCGGCCTCCAGGAGCACCTAGACGCGCTGGGCTTCAACCTGGTGGGCTACGGCTGCACCACCTGCATCGGCAACTCCGGCCCGCTGCCGGACCCGATCTCCAAGGCCATCAACGCCAATGATCTGGTCGCCGCCTCGGTGCTGTCGGGCAACCGCAACTTCGAGGGCCGCGTCAGCCCGGACATCAAGGCCAACTACCTGGCCTCGCCGCCGCTGGTCGTCGCCTACGCCCTGTTCGGCACCATGGCCAAGGACATCACCAAGGAGCCGATCGGCACCTCCAAGGACGGCAAGCCGGTGTACCTGAAGGACATCTGGCCGACCACGCAGGAGGTTCAGGAGACCATCCAGAAGGCCGTCACCTCCGAGATGTTCAAGTCCCGCTACGCCAACGTGTTCCGGGGCGACGAATACTGGCAGGGCATCAAGGTGGGCACGGGCCAGACCTACAGCTGGAACAGCCAGTCCACCTACGTGCAGAACCCGCCGTACTTCCAGAACATCTCCATGTCGAACGAGCGGCAGGGCGACATCGTGGGCGCACGCCCGCTGGCGATCCTGGGCGACTCGATCACCACGGACCACATCTCGCCGGCCGGCAACATCAAGGAAGCCTCCCCGGCGGGCCAGTACCTGCTGGCTCACGGCGTCTCGAAGGCGGACTTCAACAGCTACGGCTCGCGCCGCGGCAACCACGAAGTCATGATGCGCGGCACCTTCGCCAACATCCGCATCCGCAACGAGATGGTCCCGGGCACCGAGGGCGGCATCACCAAGCACATCCCCTCGGGCGAGGTCATGCCGATCTATGATGCTTCCATGAAGTATCAGGCCGAAGGCACCCCGCTGGTCATCGTGGCCGGCAAGGAGTACGGCACCGGCTCCTCGCGCGACTGGGCGGCCAAGGGCACCAACCTGCTGGGCGTGAAGGCCGTGATCGCCGAAAGCTACGAGCGCATCCACCGCTCGAACCTCGTCGGCATGGCGGTGCTGCCGCTCCAGTTCAAGGACGGCCAGTCCCGCACCACCTTCGGGCTCGACGGCACCGAGACCTTCACCATCCGCGGCGTCGGCAACCTGCGCCCGCGTCAGGACGTGGAAGTCGAGGTCACCCGCGCCAACGGCGAGACCTTCACCTTCACCGCGCTGTGCCGGATCGATACGGAAAACGAGATCGAATACTTCTACAGCGGCGGCGTGCTGACCTTCGTGCTGCGCAAGCTGGCAGCCTGACGTTTCGGGGATAGGTGCAGAGGGTTTCAAACCCTCTGCACGCCCCTGCGCTGGAACGGCCGTGTTTCCGGAAGCCCCTGGAAACACGGCCGTTTTCTTTATGACGCCCTGAAAAAAAGGGCCGCACACCTGATGAAGCGTGCGGCCCGGCACAGTTCCGAGCGGTTACCAGGAGGGTCCACAACCCTCACGCGACACGAAACGCAGACAAATCAGCCCCTTACCGTGCGGCCAGCATCTGGTTCGGGCTGCCGTCCGCATTGAGGGCGGTCACCTCCTCCACCTCGCCGCTGCGCTTGATGCGGCAGTAGAAGCGGCGGGCGCTGTCCTCCTCGCCCCGGGGCGCGGCGAGCCAGACCTTGTAGCGCCGCCCGCCGCCACCGATGCGGTCGAGGCTCAGGCCGGAGGCCGTCGCCTCGTCCACCTGATGCGCGACCGAGCGGATGCACGCCGCAACCGCGCGGGACTGGTCATCGGCCAGGGCGGGACGGGACAGGCCGATGACAGTCAGAGCGCACACCGCAGCAGCCGCAAAGGTCGTAAGCGACGAAACCGATACAACATTCTGCACCCCAGTCTGACGGCGGGACGTGTTGGGCATGTCGTCTCTCCTTCTTTCCCTGCGAGCGGTTGACCTGGCGGCGCGACCGGAGACTCAGCCGGAGACTCAACCGGAGATCCGGCCGGAGCGCCATTGCGTGCATATACAACCATATGCGGAGATGTTTGTATATGCAGTTATCGGCCCTGCTGGAGAGACCCTGTGTTTCCGTGGCAGCAACAATGGAAGGTCAGGCGGTGCGCAGGCGGCTGAGCGCGGTGTCGAGCGTGGTGTTCATGGAGGCAGCGTCCGCCGCGCCCAGCAGCTCGACCAGCCTGGCCTGCGCCGACTCCCAGTAGGGCACGCCGTCCCGCAGCGCCTTCAACCCCGCCTCGGTGAGGCTGGCTTCCCGCTGGCGGCGATCCGACTCGCTCACCTGCATCTTGATCCAGCCCTTCTCCACCAGCGGGCGCAGGTTGCGCGTGACAGTGCTGGGGTCCATCACCAGATGGTCCCCCAGCTGGGACACCGTGGGGTTCTTCAGAAACCACACGTGGGCCAGCAGGCTGAACTGGTTGGTGGACAGGCCGGTGGGCGCAAGGGCGTGGTCATAGATCTGCGTCACCCGGCGCGCGAGCTTGCGCAGCCGCAGGCAGGAGCAGTCATCCAGGCTGTAGGTCGAGGTCGGCTTCATCGCCCTTCCGTCGTTCGATGTATGTGCAAGTATCTTCCCGATCCCGCGCCGGGTCAAGCCGTTGCCAGCATCACCCTTTGGCCCGATCTGTGTCCTAATGTGGCCACATGGCCGCGCGAGAGTGCAAGCTGAGCGGAAAGGCCGGACCCTGCGCGCAGGCGACGGCCGAGCCGCCGCTCTCCCCCGAGTAACACAGTTCGAAAGCGCGAGATGAACGCCTACACCGCAGTAAAGGCCGCAGAGGTGGAAGCCGAAGCTTCGGTCGCCCGTCCGACCGAGGACCAGGAACTGCTGCGCGCGGCCGGCAAGATTGCGCGCGACCTCGGCAAGCCCAATCCTGCCATCTATTACACCGATCTGCTGGCCTGCGTGATCCTTGGCTACGGCGCGCTCGCGCTGACGATCGCCACCGCCGGCGTGTGGCTGAAGCTGGCCTTCGGCGCCTTCGCCGTGCTGGCGCTCTACCGGGCGCTCGGCTTCATCCACGAGCTGTCCCACCTCAACCCGCGGGCCATGCCGGGCTTCCGCCGCTTCTGGAACCTGATCGTCGGCGTGCCGCTGATGATCCCCTCGTTCATGTACGAGGGCGTGCACAACATCCACCACTCGCGCACGCGCTACGGCACGGCAGGCGACCCGGAATATCTGCCGCTGGCCCTGATGCCGCCGCGGATGCTGGCGCTGTTCCTGCTGGCCTCGGCGCTGGCGCCGGTGGGCCTGCTGCTGCGCTACGGCATCCTGGCGCCGCTCTCGCTGCTGTCGCCCCGGTTCCGCCACATCGTGGTGGAGCGCTACTCGTCGCTGGTCATCAACCCGGCTTTCCGCCGCGACCCCAAGGAGCGCATGGCGCACAAGGACTGGCCGCTGTGGGAGACGCTCACCAGCCTCTACGCCATCGGCTGGCTGGCGCTCACCGCAACGGGCGTGGTCCACTGGTCGGTGCTGATGACCGTCATGGCCGTGATCTCGGGCGTGGCCGTGCTGAACCAGGTCCGCACCCTCGTTGCCCACCTGTGGGAGAACGAGGGCGAGCCGATGACCCTCACCGAGCAGTTCCTCGACAGCGCCAACGTGCCGCCGCCCAACCCGCTCGCCGCCCTCTGGGCGCCGGTCGGCCTGCGCTACCACGCCATGCACCACCTGCTGCCCTCGGTGCCCTACCACAACCTGGGCAAGGCGCACCGCGCGCTCATGCAGCAGTTCGGCACCCGGGGCACCTACAACCGCGCCAACTACACCGGCCTGTGGGTGCTGTGCCGCAACCTCGTCAGCAGCTCGTTCCGCAAGGCGCGGGGACAAGCCGGATCTTGAGGGAATCCGTAATCCGGCGCACCATCAAGGCCGGAAGGAAAAGGGTTTCCAACATTCCGACTCTCCTTCTGGACAGCTTCTGAACAACGGGAGAAATCCCGCCAATCGCCGGAGCGGCCCGCCCGCTCCGGCGATTTCATTTTGGCGACAGCCCGGGCGCCAACCCAGGAAAACCAGCGCAAATTCAATGAATTAATTCAATGACATGCCCAAGGCGAGGGATGGCGCTGTCCCGCCGCCGGCTCCCTTTATGGTCGAATACCGACCAGAAATCGTCAAAAACCTATTGATGACGGAAACGCCCCATGGGAGAAGGGAGCGTGCTCGTGTTCCTGTTTGCGTGACGTGCGTGAGACCGGACTGCAACCAGGGGAGGCGGGTATGCCGGGGCTGTTCTGTTTTCTGCTGATGCTGACCGTGGCGGCGTTCGCGCCGGTCGCGGGCCCGCGCCTGCTGTTCTCCGTGCGCGGCCCGAGGACGGCAAGGGACACCGGCAGGAGGAGGGTGACTCCCCCTGCCTTCAGGCTTTCCGGAGGGATGGCGTTACTGCGCCAGACGCAGCAGCACGTCGCTCATGCGCCTGGCGAAGCCCGGCAGGTCGGGCAGCGGCTCGCCTTCCAGAATTCGGGCCTGATCCAGCAGCAGGTGGCTGGCCAGCGCGATGGTGTCGTACTGGCCTTCCTGCCCCGAGCGCGCCGCCAGCTGGCGGACCAGCTCGTGACGCGGGTTGATCTCCAGCACCCGGGGCGCGACGGTCTTGAGCCGGTCGTGGGCCTTGAGCATGCGGCTGAGGCGCAGGTCCATGTCGCCCTCGTCCGCCACCAGGCAGACCGGGCTGTCGGTCAGGCGCTCGGACGCGCGGATGTCCTTCACCGCCTCGCCCAGCACGCCCTTCATCACGGCAATGAGGCGGGCCACGTCCCCGGCGGGCGCGGCCTCGCCCAGATCCCCGGCCTCGCCCAGCGCGGAGAGGTCGCTGGCGGACGCCTTGGTGATGGACTGGAACGGCTTGCCGTCGAACTCGGTGACGACGCCCAGCCAGAAGTCATCGATGGGGTCGGTGAGCAGCAACACCTCGACGCCGCGCGCCTTGAAGCCTTCCAGCTGCGGGCTCGCGACCGCGCCGTCCTCGGTGGTGAGGTAGTAGATGGCCTTCTGGCCCTCCTTCATGCGCGAGACGTATTCGGCAAGGCTGGTCAGCCCCTCCTGCGCGGAGGACTTGAAGCGGGCCAGCTTCAGCAGCTCCTCGCGGCGCTCGAAGTCCTCATAGAGGCCTTCCTTCAGCACCTTGCCGAACTGCTCCCAGAATTTGGCGTAGGTCTCGGGCTCGTTCTCGGCCATGCGGGCGAAGTCGCCCAGCACCTTGCCGGTGATGGCCTTCTTCATCGCCGCCAGCACCGGGTTGTGCTGGAGCATTTCGCGGGAAATGTTCAGCGCCAGATCCTGCGCGTCGACAATGCCGCGCATGAAGCGCAGCCAGGCAGGCAGCAGCTCCTCGCAGTCGTCGGTGATGAAGACTCGCTTCACATAGAGCTTCACCTTCGACTTGCGCTCGGGATCGTAGAGGTCATACGGCGCCATGCCCGGCGTGAACAGCAGGCAGGTGTATTCCAGCTTGCCTTCCGCCTTGTAGTGCAGGGTCCGCAGCGGCTCGTCGAACAGGCCGGAGATGTGGCGGTAGAACTCCGCGTAATCCTTCTCCCCGATTTCGGACTTGGGCCGGGTCCACAGCGCCTGGGCGGTGTTGACCGTGTCCGCCGCCGCCGCGTCGCCTTCGGTCAGCTTGATGGGAATGGCGATGTGGTCCGAATAGGTGCGGATGATGGTGGAGAGGCGGTATTTCTCCAGAAACTCCGCCGCGTCCTCCTTCATGTGGAGGGTGATGGTGGTGCCGACCGCCTCCCGCTCGGCGGGCTCGACGGTGAAGCTGCCAAGGCCGTCCGACTCCCACGCCCAGGCTTCGTCCGACCCGGCGCGGCGGCTGACCACCCGCACCTTGTCCGCCACCATGAAGGCCGAATAGAAGCCGACACCGAACTGGCCGATCAGATCCGGCGCGCTGGCCGCCGCCTTGCCTTCGGCGTTCTTCACCGCCTCCATGAACCGGGCGGTGCCGGAGCGGGCGATGGTGCCCAGGTTCTCGATCAGATCGCTCCGGCTCATGCCGATGCCGCTGTCGGACAGGGTCAGCGTTTTCGCCTGCTTGTCGATGGTGATGAGGATCTCGAGCGGCGTATCGCCCAGCAGATCCGGCTGGGTCAGCGCCTCGTAGCGGCGGCGGTCGCAGGCGTCCGCCGCGTTGGAAATCAGCTCCCGCAGGAAAATCTCACGCTCGGAGTAAACCGAGTGCACCATCATGTGCAGCAACCGGGCCACCTCGGCCTGGAAGCCGAAGCTTTCTGGTTTCACCGCGTCACGATCGGCCATGGTGTCCACGTTCCCTCTTGTCGAATGATGCAGTCACTGCCCGCCATGTAAGAAACCGCCCGCTGTTTCGAAAGGGGCGAGAGCGGGACCGTCCGGCTGCCGCGCTCAGGAGCGCAGCAGCCCCTTCAGCTTGTCCGCCGTCTCGGGCGGCAGACGGAAGGCGAAGGCGCGCATGCGGTTGAAGCGCTCCGCCTCGGCATTCGCGGCGGCATCGGGCGCGCCCTCGCCCGGCGCCTGGTAGTGGGCGTTGACCCGCACCCACATCCCGTCCTCGCCCGACGCGCCGAGCAGCGTCAGCGCCACGCCGTCGAATGTCTCAGCCATGAGCATGGTCGCGCCGGTCCAGGCCAGCTCCCCCGCCTGACGCACCTGATCGTATGCCAGCCCCTCGACCGCCTCGAGCGCCCGCCGGATCGACTCGCCATCGACCGGCGCACCGGCGTCGCCCGCCACGCGCTGGAACGGCGCGTCCGGCGCCGCGCGCTCATAGGTCGTCATGCGGGCATCGGGCGTCATCACCCGCACCACGCGCACGCGCTTCGCCTCCAGCCGGGGGATGAACACGTCCGCCCAGTGCTCCGGCGAGAGGTTGATCTCCGGCACCCGGCCCGCGACCACCGGCGCGCCGCCTTCGGGCACCACCAGCGCCTGCCCCTCGGGCAGCCCCTCCCCCGGGCGCAGGGCAAACAGCGCGAGGGCAACCCCCGCCTCGTCCGCCAGGGCAATGGCGAAGTCGCCGGACCCGTCGAGACTCGACCCCGCCGGCCCGGCGGCCTTCTGCACCAGGGTCATGCCCGCCAGATCATCGAGCAGCGCCTCGGCCAGCCCCTCCCGCACCGGGGCCTCGCCCGCGGTCTCCACAAGCCACGTGCCGTCGCCGCCCTTGCGCAAGGTGAGCGTCTGGCTGTCATGCTGAATGGTGATTCGGGCAACCTTGTCCCGCTGGCTCGCCAGCAATGGCAGGGCGCGCTCGGCGAACAGGCCGCTCTGCACCACGAAGACGACAGCCAGCGCGATCAGCGCAATCGCCCCTGCCGCCAGCCCCAGCACCGTTTTCGACAGACGCATCGGCGTATTCTCCCTTCCCGAACACAAAGCAGGAAACGGGCACAGCACCCTGGCCGCGCCCGGTGGCTTCGGAAGCGCAGATTGTTAACGGGAAAATGCGCCAGGCCCAACGCCTAAACGCCCGCGCTTGCAAGGCCGGCTCCCGGAACAGGGGAAGGCAGGCGGCAGGTGGCGTCAGCGGCGTGACGTCAGACAGGTGGCGTCAAGCGGATGACGTCAAATGGATGGCGTCAAATGGATGACGTCAGGTTGGTGACGTCAGGCAGATGATGTCAAAGGGGTGACATCAGGTTGGTGATGTCAAACCGTGGACGGATGCTGCGGCAGGGAGTCGGGGCATTCCACCAGCACGGGGCGCTCCACGGCCGGCAGGGTCGGCAGGGCGTTGCCCGGCTCGTAGCCCAGCATCATCAGAACCGACTCGGACTGCTGATCGCGCGACGAGGAAAACAGCGGCTCCACATTGATGGCAGCCAGAATCAGCAGGCCCGTCAACACGCCGACAAGACCAACGATCCCGAGTTTTGCCCTGTTCATCTCAGCCGCTTTCTCTCTAGGATTTCTGTTCTAGCAATTCGAAAGCGGCAGGTCGAGCCTAATTCGCGGCCATCCAGGGCGGCACGGGCAGATTCCGCTCCCGCAGCCATTCGGGGTTGAAGATCTTGGAGAGGTACTGCCGGCCGGAGTCACACAGGATCGTCACGATGGTCTTGCCCGGCCCCAGCTTGCGGGCCAGCTTGACCGCCCCGGCCACGTTGATGCCGGTGGAGAGGCCCACGCACAGCCCTTCGTACTGCATCAGCTCGTAGACGTAGTGCAGACCTTCCTCGTCGGAGACGCGGAACCAGTCGTCAATGGGCGCGCCCTCCAGATTGGCGGTGATGCGGCTCTGGCCGATGCCCTCCGCCACCGAGCTGCCCTCGGCGCTCAGCTCGCCCTTGGCGTAATAGTTGTACAGCGACGCGCCGTAAGGGTCGGTGAGGGCGACAACGATGTCCTCGTTGAACTCCTTGAGCCCGAGCCCCACGCCCGCCAGCGTGCCGCCGGTGCCGACGGCGCAGGTGAAGCCGTCGATGCGCCCCTGTGTCTGCTCCCAGATCTCGGGCGCGGTCGTCTTGATGTGCGCCAGGCGGTTGGCGGTGTTGTCGAACTGGTTGGCCCAGATGGCGTTCGGCGTCTCCTCGGCGATGCGGCGCGAGGTGTGCACGTAATGCCCCGGGTTGGAATAGGGCGCGGGCGGCACGAGGATCAGCTCCGCGCCCAGCGCGCGCAGCGTGTCCTTCTTTTCCTGCGACTGGGTCTCGGGCATGACGATGATCGTCCTGTAGCCCTTGGCGTTGCCCACCACCGCCAGGCCGATGCCGGTGTTGCCCGCCGTGCCCTCGACGATCACGCCGCCGGGGCGCAGCAGGCCCTGCTCCTCCGCATCCTGAATGATGCCCAGCGCCGCCCGGTCCTTGACCGATCCGCCGGGGTTCAGAAACTCGGCCTTGCCCAGAATGGTGCAGCCGGTTTCCGCCGACGCGCGCTGGAGCTTGATGAGCGGGGTATTGCCGATGAGCGGCAGCACGCTCTCGGCTACGGCGGGGCGCTGTGAAATACGTTCCAGAGTCATGACTCTGGTGTACTGCGCCTGCCGGAGACCATCAAGGCAGGCGAGGGCGAGAAAATCCATCCGGCAACAAAGATTTTCTCGTCGGCAACATGTGTGTTCCCGAAGTGATCCGGCATGGCAATTCATGCAGGAACGGCTATGAACGGAGGAACCGCACCACCCTTGCAGAGTCCAGAGTGCAGAGACCAGGTTGAGATCATGTCAGACACGGCCGTGGCCCCCGCAAACTCCATGCCCCGCACCATTGACCCGCGCGCCTTCCGCACCGCCCTCGGCCGGTATCCGACGGGCGTTGCCGTCGTCACCGCCCTCGACGCCGCGGGCCGGCCCGTCGGCATGACCATCAACTCCTTCGCCTCGGTCAGCCTGGAGCCGCCGCTGGTGCTCTGGTCGGTGCAGAGGACCACCCCCTCGTCGGAGGCCTTTCGCAAGGCGCCCCGGTTCGCCATATGCGTGCTGGCGGCGGACCAGGAAGACATGGCACTGCGTTTCGCCCGCACGGACGAGAACAAGTTCCGCGACCTGACGGTCGAGACCGGCCTCGGCGGCCTGCCGCTGATCCCCGGCGCGCTCGCCACGTTCGAGTGCCGCACCTGGGCGGTCTACCCGGGCGGCGACCACGAGATCCTCGTGGGCGAGGTGGAACAGCTCTCCACCCGGCCGGGCGCACCCCTCGGGTTCCACGGGGGCCGTCTTCTCGCGTTCGACACGCCGCAGGACTGAGGCGTTACCGAAGGAGTACATTCCATGGCGCAGCGCGCCTCCAGGGGCCGACTGCAGGGCCGGCGACTGATCCGGGCGCTGGCGCGCGCCGCTGCGGGCGTGGGGCTCCTGCTGCTCGCCGCCTGCGGCGCAGGTCAGCCGGACGCCCCGGCGACGGGGCGCGAGCCCGGCGTGCTGGTGCGCCTCGGCAGCGACGAGGTGCAGAGCCTCGACCCGCACAAGGTCTCGACCGTGGAGGACGTGCGCGTCGCGCTCGAATTGTTCGAGGGACTGACCCGCTACGGCGCGGACGGGCAGGTGGAGCCGGGCCTTGCCGAGCACTGGACCGTCTCGGACGACGGCCTCGTGTGGCGCTTCACCCTGCGGGAGGGCCTGCGCTTCTCCGACGGCACGCCGCTCGCGGCGCAGGACGTGGTGGCGAGCTTCCGCCGCCTGATGACGCCGCAGACCGCCGCCCCCAACGCCAGCCTGTTCCAGGCCATCGACGGCGCGCCCGAAGTTGCGGGCGGAGCGGCCCCGCCCGAGCGGCTGGCGGTGCAGGCGGTTGACCCGCGCACGGTCGAGATCCGGCTGGCGCGCCCCTTCCCCGCCTTCGCCGAACTGCTCGCCCACGCCGCCGCCACCGTTCTGCCCGCCCGCCTGCTCGCCGAACACGGGGACGCCTGGGTGCGGCAGCGCCCGCTGGTGGGCTCGGGCCCGTTCCGGCTGAAGGAATGGCGGCTGCACAGCGCGCTCCGGCTGGAGCGCAACCCCCACTACCACGACGCGGCCAACGTGGCGCTTGCGGGCGTGACCTACCGGCCGGTGCAGGACGACCAGACCGCCCTGCGCCTGTTCCGCGCCGGCAGCGCCGACGTGCTCACCGATTTTCCCGCGCGCGACCTGCCGCTGCTGCGGCGCGAGGTGCCGGACGCCGTCCGCATCGCGCCCTACCGGGGCAGCTACTACTTCGCCTTCAACACCCGCCGCCCGCCGTTTGACGACGTGCGGGTGCGCCGCGCCCTCGCCATGACGGTGGACCGGGACATCCTGGTGGACAAGGTGATCGGTCTCGGCCAGCCCGTGGCCTGGGGCGTGGTGCCGCCCGGCCTTGCCGGATACGGCCCCGCCGTCCTGCCCTCCTATGCCCGCTGGCCCCGGCCCAGGCGCCTCGCCGAGGCGCAGCGTCTGCTCGGCGCGGCGGGCTACGGCCCCGATCGCCCGCTGGTGTTCGAAATCCGTTTCAACACGGACGTGGAGCACCGGCGCGTCGCCCTGGCGGTCAGCCAGATGTGGAAGCCGCTCGGCGTTATCGCCAGACTTGCCAATACGGAAGCGGCGGTGCACTTTTCGTCGCTCAAATCAGGTGATTTCACCATGGCGCGATCAGGCTGGATTGCCGACTATGCGGGGGCGGAAAATTTTCTCTCGATTTTCCTGTCGGATGCCGGCGCGCTCAACTATCCGGGGTATGCCAATCCCCGCTATGACGCGGCCGTGAAAGCCGCCCTCGCCGAAGCCGATCCGGCGGCCCGCACCCGCGCGCTGCGCGCGGCCGAGGCCATGCTGGTGGAAGACGTGCCCGTGCTGCCGCTTTACCATTACGTTTCCAAATCGCTGGTCGGCCCGGCCGTCGAGGGCTGGGTGGACAACCTCGCCAACGTGCACCCCTCGCGCACGCTGCGCCTGAAGCCCGCCGGAGCGGGCCCTGCCAACGCGTCTGCCGCCGCTTCCCGGGAGGCGCGGTCATGATGCTGCGGCGTCTCCTTCTCGCCCTGCTGGCGGTGGCGGTGCTGGCCGGATGCCGCGGCAAGCCGTCCGAGACGGAACAGGAGCACAACCTGCGGGTCACCGTGCTCGGCGTCCTCTCGACGACCGATCCGCATCAGGCCGAGACCACGCCGGAGCGGATTCTCGCGGGCGAGACCCATCTGGGGCTGGTGACTGTCGATCCCTCCGGCCAGATCGTGCCGGGCCTCGCCGAGAGCTGGTGGGTGAGCGAGGACGGCCTCAGCTACATCTTCCGCCTGCGCACGGTGCAGTGGGCCGACGGCAAGCCGCTGACGCCGGAGGACGTGGTCGCCTCCTTCCGCCGTATGCTCTCGCCCCAGACCCGGCATCCGCTGGCCAAGTGGCTGGCGCGCATCCGCAACGGGGAAGCGGTGCTCCAGAAGCGCATGCCCGCCCGCGAACTGGGCGTGCGCGCGCTGACCGACACGGTGGTGGAGATCACCCTCGAACAGCCCCAGCCCGCCTTCCTGGCGCTGCTCGCCGAGCCGTCCGTCGCCATCGTCCGGCAGGTGAAAAACCAGAACCAGACCACCCTGCTCGGCCTTGGGCCCTATCGCATCGAAACCCAGACCGACCAGCACCTCACCCTGCTGGCCAACGAGCAGACCGTGCTCGGCGCGCGCCCGGCCTATGGCCGCCTCGTCATTGACGCCGTGACCGATCCGCTGGACGCCATCCGGCGCTTCCGCGAGAAGCAGACGGACGTGGTGATGGGCGGCGCGACCAGCGGCCTCGCCGAGGCGCGGTCCGTGCCGAACCCGGCCACGGTCCGCCTGGAGCCGACGTTCGGCGTCTATGGCTACGTGATCCAGACCGCCAAGGGGCCGCTGGCGGACGTGGGCCTGCGGCGCGCGCTCAACATGACGATCGACCGCGCCGGGCTGTCCCGCCAGATGTTCAACATTCCGGCCATGGTGCCGGTCGAGGGCCTGGTACCGCCCGGCTTCAGCGGCTACGGCGAGCCCGCCCTGCCCTCCTGGGCCTACTGGTCGATGGAGCAGCGGCTGACCGAAGCCCGCCGCCTCGTCACGGAGGCCGGATACGGGCCGGACAAGCCGCTCAGGATGACCGTGCTGCTGCCGCCCGCGCCGGAGCACCAGAAGATTCTCGCCGTGCTCGCCAATGGCTGGGCGCCGCTGGGCGTCGAGGTGGCGGCAACCGTCGCCCCGGTGACCACCTACGAGACCATGGCGAAGTCGGGCGACTTCGACCTGACGCTGCGCCCGCTGATGCTGCCGATCGACCAGCCCGCCGTTTTCCTCGCCCCCTACCAGTGCGACGCGCCGGAGAACGTGGGCGGCTTCTGCGTGCCGGAAGCGGACCAGCTGATGCGGGACGCCAGCAGCGCCGACGACCCCGCCGCCCGCACCGAGCTGCTGAAATCCGCCGAGCAGCTGCTGGTGGAGGAAGCGCCGTCCATTCCGCTGTTCGTGCCGGTGCGCTGGTCACTGGTGAGCGAGACCGTGAGCGGCTGGACCGACAACGCCGCGGGCCGGCATCCGCTGGCCGCCCTGAAGCCGCAGACAAAACGCTGACCTCTATGTTCCGACTGATTTGTGGCCGCCTCCTGGGGGCCATTCCGACTCTGATGGCCATTGTCCTGCTGGGCTTTGTGCTGATGCGGCTGGCGCCCGGCGGCCCGTTCGACGCCGAGCGGGCCCTGCCGCCGGAAGTGGAGGCGCAGCTGCGCGCCCAGTATGATCTGGACGCGCCGCTGCACGAACAGCTCGCGCGCTATCTCGCCGACCTTGCCCGGTTCGACCTCGGCCCCTCGTTCAAGTACAAGGACTTCACCGTTGCCGAGCTGATCCGCGACGGCGCGGGCGTCAGCGCCGCGCTCGGCGGCGCGGCCCTGGTGCTGGCGGCCGCGCTCGGCCTCACCCTCGGCTGCGCGGCGGCGCTGAAGCGCGGCTCGCGCTTCGATGCGGCCGTGATGACGCTGGCGGTGAGCGGGCAGGTCATCCCCACCTTCGTCATGGGGCCGATCCTCGCCCTTGTCTTTGGCCTGTGGCTGCGCTGGCTGCCGCTGGCCGGATGGGGCGGCGGCCGGCCCGCCTTCCTGATCCTGCCGGTCATCACCCTCGCCCTGCCCTATGTGGCGGCCATCGCCCGCCTGATGCGGGCCAGCCTGATCGAGACCATGAACGAGAGCTACATCCGCACCGCCCGGGCGAAAGGCGCGTCGCCCGCGCGCATCCTCCTGTGCCACGCCCTGCCGCCCGCCCTCCTGCCGGTGGTGAGCTACCTCGGCCCGGCGGCGGCGGGCCTGCTCACCGGCTCGGTGGTGGTGGAGACCATCTTCGGCCTGCCCGGCATCGGCCGCTATTTCGTGCAGGGCGCGATCAACCGGGACTACACCCTCGTGCTCGGCGTGGTGATGCTCTACGGCGGCCTCATCGTCGTCTTCAACCTGGCCACCGACCTGATCTACGGCTGGCTCGACCCCAGGGTGCGGCGGTCATGAGCGGGGCGGCGTTTTCGGCCACCGGGCGGATCGGCTGGCGGCAACGGCTGCGGCGGCATCGCGGCGCGCGGGCGGGCGGCGCGGTCCTGCTGCTGATGGCGGCGCTGGCGATCCTCGGCCCGCTGCTCTCCCCCCACGGCGCGGACGTGGTGAACTGGGACGCCATCGAGCAGGCACCCTCCGGCGCCTACCTCTTCGGCACCGACAGCGTGGGGCGCGACCTGTTCAGCCGCCTGATGCTGGCCACCGGCATCTCGCTGGCGCTCGGGCTGCTGGCCACGGTGGTCAGCGTGGTCATCGGCATCGGCTGGGGCGCGGTCGCGGGACTGGCGGGCGGCCGGGTGGACGCCCTGATGATGCGGATTGTCGATGTGCTCTACGCCATGCCGTTCCTGTTCTTCGTCATCGTGCTGATGGCGGTGTTCGGGCGCAGTCTGTGGCTGATCTTCATCGGCGTCGGCGCGGTGGAATGGCTGACGCTGGCGCGGATCGTGCGCGGGCAGACGCTGCTGCTCAAGAACCAGCCGTTCGCCGAGGCGGCGCGGGCCTGCGGGGCGGGGCCGTTGCGCCTGCTCACCCGCCATATCGTCCCCAACCTGCTGGGGCTGGTGGCCGTCTATGCCACCCTCACCGTGCCGCAGGTGATCCTTGTCGAGAGTTTCCTCAGCTTCCTCGGGCTCGGCGTGCAGGAGCCGCTGACCTCCCTCGGCGTCCTCGTGAAGGAGGGCGTCGAGACGCTGGAGACCGCCCCGTGGCTGATCCTCATTCCCTCCCTCTGGCTGGCGGCCCTGCTCCTTGCCCTCAACCTGGTGGGGGACGCCCTGCGCGACGCCTTCGACCCGAAAGACCGGTAACCCTGTGTCCCTGCTTGAAATCGACACTCTCCGCGTCACCTTCGACACCCCGGCCGGACCGGCGGAGGCGGTGCGCGGCATCAGCCTCACCCTCGCGGAGGGCGAGGCGCTCGCCATCGTCGGCGAAAGCGGCTCGGGCAAGAGCCAGACCCTGCTCGCCGCCTTCGGCCTCCTCGCCCGCAACGGACGGACGGAAGGCTCGGTGCGTTTTGACGGGCAGGAGCTGATCGGCCTGCCGCCGCACGAGATGCGGCAACGGCTGGGGCGGGACATCGGGTTCGTGTTTCAGGACCCGCTGAGTTCGCTCACGCCCCACATCCCCATCGGCGACCAGGTGGGCGAGGCCCTCAGGATTCACGAAAGGCTCTCCCGCCGGGAGGCGCGGGACCGGGCCATCGACCTGCTCGCCCGCATGAAGCTGCCCGATGCGGCGGAGATCGCCCGGCGCTACCCGCACCAGCTCTCGGGCGGACAGCGGCAGCGCGCCATGATCGCCGCCGCGCTCGCCACCCGGCCGAAACTGCTGATCGCCGACGAGCCCACCACCGCGCTCGACGTGACGGTGCAGGCGGAGATCCTCCACCTGCTCGCCGACCTGCGCCGGGAGTACGGCATGGCGCTGGCCTTCGTGACCCATGACCTGGCCGTCGCCGCGCAGGTGGCCGATCGGATCGCCGTGCTCCAGCACGGCCGGATCGTCGAAAGCGGAGAAACCCGGACGCTGCTCGCCGCGCCGCGGCACCCCTACACCCGCCTGCTCGCCGAAGCAGCGACCCTGCCCGCCGCACCGGCCTATACCCCGCGCCCGGCGGCCCGTCCGCTGCTGGCCGCGCGCGGCCTGCGGGTGGACTACACCCAGCCCAGGGGGCTGTTCGGCCGGGAGACCCGCTGCGCCCTCGACGACGCCAGCCTCACCGTCTACCCCGGCGAGGCCATCGGCATCGTGGGCGAGAGCGGCTCGGGCAAATCCACGCTCATCCGCGCCCTCCTCGGCCTCGTGACGCCATCGGCCGGGGCCATCGAATGGGGCGGCCGCCCGCTGCACGCACCCTATCCCCGCCCGCTGCGGCGGGAGATGCAGATCGTCCATCAGGACCCCTTCGGCGCGCTCGACCCGCGCATGACCGTGGGCGCCTCCATCGACGAGCCGCTGTCGATCCACCGCCGCGACCTGTCGCAGCGGGGGCGCAAGGCGCTGGTGGCGGCGTGGCTCCACCGGGTCGGCCTCTCCCCGCAGCTGGCGGACCGCTACCCCCACGAGCTGTCGGGCGGCCAGAACCAGCGGGTGAACATCGCCCGGGCGTTCATCTCCCAGCCGCGCCTTGTGGCCTGCGACGAGGCCGTGAGCGCGCTCGATGCCCAGACCAAATCGGAAATCCTCGACCTGCTGGCGGACCTGCAACGGGAAACCGGGGTCGCCCTGCTGTTCGTCACCCACGATTTTCACGCGGTTGCCCGACTCTGCTCCCGGACGATCGTTTTGCACCGCAGCAAAATAGTTGACGCGGGCGAGACCTCGTCGCTTATGTCTAGGGCAGGACACCCCACAACGGGGGATTTGATCGCCGCCATACCCCGGCTGCCAGCCTGGGAGCGGCATCCTGCATAGCCGAAGAATGAGGGAGAGAGTGCAATGACTGCGGATCCCATAGTGATCGTCAGCGCCAAGCGCACGCCGATGGGCGGGTTTCAGGGCGAGCTGTCGAGCGTGAAGTCGGCGGAGCTGGGCGCTGTTGCGATCCGGGCCGCTGTGGCTGAGGCGGGCATTTCGCCGGAGGACATCGATCAGGGCATCATGGGCTGCGTGCTGCAGGCGGGTCAGGGCCAGGCCCCGGCCCGGCAGGCGGTGCGCTATGCCGGCCTGCCGGACTCGGTGGCCTGCACCACCGTCAACAAGATGTGCGGCTCCGGCATGAAGGCGGTGATGGACGCCCACGACATCCTTGCCGTGGGCTCGGCGGACATCATCGTCGCGGGCGGCATGGAGAGCATGACCAACGCGCCCTACCTGCTGCCCAAGGCGCGCGGCGGTATGCGGATCGGGCACGGGGAGGTGCTCGACCACATGATGCTCGACGGCCTTGAGGACGCCTACCAGCGCGGCCGGGCCATGGGCGTGTTCGCCGAGGCGACGGCGCAGAAATACCAGTTCACCCGCGAAGCGCAGGACGAATACGCCGTCCGCAGCGTGACCCGCGCCCAGAACGCCATCAACGGCGGCCTGTTCGACGCGGAAATCGTGCCGGTGACAGTGAAGGCCCGCAGCGGCGACGTGGAGGTCACCAAGGACGAGCAGCCGCTGAAGGCCAGGCTCGACAAGATCCCGCAGCTGCGCCCCGCCTTCGCCAAGGACGGCACGGTGACCGCCGCCAGCTCCTCCTCCATCTCCGACGGCGCGGCGGCGCTCATCCTGATGCGCGAGTCGACCGCCCGGGAGCGCGGCCTGACGCCGCTGGCCCGCATTGCCGGCCACGCCTCCCACGCCCAGGCGCCGGAGTGGTTCACCACCGCGCCGGTGGGCGCCATCGAGAAGCTGCTGAAGCGCACCGGCTGGTCCCGGAACGACGTGGACCTGTTCGAGATCAACGAAGCCTTCGCCGTGGTGGCCATGGCGGCCATCCAGGATCTGGGCCTCGATCCCGAAACCGTGAACGTCCACGGCGGCGCCTGCGCCCTCGGCCACCCGATCGGCGCATCGGGCGCACGCATCATCGTCACCCTGCTGTCAGCCCTGCAGCGCTACAATAAAACGAAGGGCGTGGCGTCCCTGTGCATCGGCGGCGGCGAAGCCACGGCCATCGCCATCGAGCGGCTGAACTGAGACGCCCGACAGCAGCATTGATCATCCAGAGGCCGCGACGCTGTTCTTGCCCGGCAGCGTCGCGGCTTTGCTTTTGCCGGACGCCGGTGAAGAAAAGGCGGGGCGCGCCGCGCGGGCTCAGCCGATGTCCGGCTTGGGTGTCGCCTTGTAGAGCGGAATGCGGTCCAGCTCCTCATCGATCTGCGCGATCATCTGGCGGTAGCGCTCGTCGTTGATGCTGACGTACTGCTCCTCGAACGCCTTGTAGGACAGGCCCTCGCGCAGCCTCCTGAGCGCAGCGACAGGCAGAAGCCGCTCGTCGCCCACATAGGCAAGGCCGTACTGAACCTCCCGCAGAAGCGAGAGATCGCCATTGGCGGCCATGCCGAGGCGCAGGCCCGCCCGGTCCGCCATCAGGTCGACGAAGGAGAAGCCGGTGCCGCCGCTGGCGGCGCTGTCGCTCAGCTCCTTCCACTCGCCCGCCGCGCGGGAGAAGCGGTCCGCGAACAGGATGGAGAGCGCCGCCGACAGGGAGAAGTGCTTGGGCAGGTCCGTGCGCCCGGCCAGCGTGAACAGGGACGGCTCGGGCACGCAGGGCGCATCGAAGGGTGCCACCATCCGCGCCAGGTTCTTGGCGTCCGGCCCGAGGGTAATCATGCTCAGCGCCACCAGCGCCGCCCGCGTCTCGGCCGCCGGGTCGCGCCGCTCGCTGCGCTGGACGACGATGCGGAAGGTGGTGTTGACGAAGGTGGCGAACGACTTGGCCCCGACGCCCGAGCGCAGGTCCCGGTCCAGCAGGGAGTTGTAGTAGAAGCGCACCAGCGCCGGATCGACCGAGGTGCTGAAATGCGGGGCCATGGCCTTGAGCCCCTCGAACAGCTCCGGGTCCGGCTGGATGTTGACCACCGCCTGCCCCGGCCTGGACACCACAAAGCGGGTGATGAAGCGATCAAGCCGGGCCTCGGGCGTCGGCGGCAGGTCGAGCGCGGTCACGCTGCGGTTGAGCAGCCAGCGGGTGACCTTGCTCGGCACCCGCACCGAGCCGATGCGCAGCGCCAGCGGCGGAAAGCCGTTCCGGCTCTCGCGCACATGGGCCGACAGGTTGAGATAGCCCTTCTGGCCAAGGTCGATGGTGATATCGGCAACGGCGCCGTTCTTCCCGATCTCGAACCGGGGGCGGATGGTGCCGACGCCATGGTTGACGAGGCGCTCCAGCGCATCCAGCTGCACCTGGGTGACGGTGACGGCGTGGTTGCGGCTGGGGTCCTGCAAGGCGTCGAGCAGGTCGCTGGCGAGCTGGTGGGCGTGCACGGAATCCATGGGATTCGGGTCGGGCGACGGCCCGACCCGCGGTTCGCTGCTGACCACTGCGGCCGTAAGGAAACCCAGAACCGCCAAAGCAACCAGCGGCAGACGAAAAAGCCAGCGCATCCAATCTGCCTCTTAGTGAGCCGCTCCCCAGGTTGCCCCCTGCCCCGCTTCCACGACCAATGGCACAGACAAGCGCACCGCAGGCTCGGCGGCCCCCGACATGACCTGCCGGATGACGGTGCATGCGGCCTCCGCCAGCGACTGCGGCGATTCAAACACAAGTTCGTCGTGCACCTGAAGCAGCATGCGGACCGGATCAAGCCCCGCTGCGTTGAGTGCTGGCTGCATTCGGATCATCGCCCGGCGGATGATGTCGGCCGCCGTGCCCTGAATGGGGGCGTTGATCGCCTGCCGCTCCGCGAAGTTGCGCTGGCTGGGGTTCTTGTCGTTGATGGTGGAGATGTAGGTGCGCCGCCCGAACAGCGTCTCCACGTAGCCATGCTGCCGGCAGAACTGGATGGTTGCATCCATATAGTCCCGGATGCCGGGGAAGCGCTCGAAGTAGCGGTCGATGAAGCCCTGCGCCTCGGTGCGCGACACCCCCAGCTGGCGGGCAAGGCCAAAGGCCGAGATGCCGTAGATGATGCCGAAGTTGATGGCCTTGGCGGAGCGGCGGACCATCGGGTCCATGCCCTCGACCGGCACGCCGAACACCTCCGAGGCGGTCATGGCGTGAATGTCGATGCCGTCGGCAAAGGCCTGTTTGAGCTGCGGGATGTCGGCAATGTGCGCGAGCAGGCGCAGCTCGATCTGGCTGTAGTCCGCCGAAATCAGCACCGCCCCCTCCGGCGCGACGAAGGCATGGCGCAGCTTGCGGCCTTCCTCGGTGCGCACCGGGATGTTCTGGAGGTTGGGATCGGTGGACGACAGCCGGCCCGTCGAGGTGGCGGCCATCGCAAAGCTGGTGTGGACCCGCCCCGTCTCCGGGTTGATCTGGGTTTGCAGGGCGTCGGTGTAGGTGCTCTTGAGCTTGGCGAGCTGGCGCCAGTCCAGCACCTTTTGGGCCAGGACAACGCCCTGACCGGCCAGCGTCTCCAGCACGTCGGCGTCGGTCGAATAGGCCCCGGTCTTGCCCTTCTTGCCGCCCTTCAGCCCCATGCGCTCGAACAGGATCTCGCCCAGCTGCTTGGGGGAGCCCACGTTGAAGGGGCCGCCGGCCAGTTCGTGGATCTCCGCCTCCAGCGCGGCCATGCGCTGGGCGAAGTCGCCCGACAGGCGGGAGAGGGTCTGGCGGTCCACCAGCACGCCCGCGCGCTCCATCTCCACCAGCACCGGCACCAGCGGCCGCTCCAGCGTCTCGTAGACGCTCGCCATGCCCTCCCGCGCCAGACGCGGCTTGAGGGTGCAGTGCAGGCACCAGGTCACGTCCGCATCCTCGGCGGCGTACTGGGTGGCCTTGTCCAGCGGCACCTCGGCAAAGCCGATCTGGCCTTTGCCGGTGCCGCACACGTCCGTGTACTTGATGGTGGTGTGGCCGAGGTGGAGGTTCGCCAGCACGTCCATGCCGTGGCTGTTGCGCCCGTTGTCCAGCGCATAGGACAGCAGCATGGTGTCGTCGAACGGCGTGATGTCCAGCCCCAGACGGCGCAGCACCAGGAGGTCGTACTTCAGGTTCTGCCCCACCTTGAGGACGGAGGGGTCCGTCAGCAGTGGCTTCAGCTTCGCCAGCACCGTCTCGCGCGGCAACTGGGCGGGCCGCTCCGCCAGCAGGCCGCCGCCCGCCGAGACATGGCCGACGGGGATGTAGCAGGCCTTGCCCGGCGCGATGGCGAGGCTGACGCCCACCAGTTCGGCCTTCATGGCGTCCAGCGAGGTGGTCTCCGTATCGACCGCCACCAGCCGGGCCTCGGTCGCCGCACTCACCCACCAGTCCAGCCGGTCCTCGGTGGTGACGCACTCGTAGGCGGCGGTGTCCACCTTCGCGACGACAGGCGCGGGCGCGCCGTCCTCGCCCACCTCCCGCGAGGCCAGCTTGGCCTTGAGCGAGCGGAAGCCGTGCTTGTCGAAGAAGGCGCTGAGCGGCTCGCGGGGCGGGCGCTTCATCACCAGATCGTCCAGCGGCATCGGCAGCGGCAGGCTGTCGTTGAGCGTCACCAGCTGCTTCGAGATGCGGGCCAGATCCGCGTACTGGATCAGGTTCTCACGGCGCTTGGGCTGCTTGATCTCGTGGGCGCGGGAGAGCAGCGTCTCAAGGTCGCCGTACTGGTTGATCAGCTCGGCCGCGGTCTTGGGGCCGATGCCCGGCACGCCCGGCACGTTGTCGATGGAATCGCCCATCAGCGCCTGCACCTCGATCACCTTCTCGGGCGGCACGCCGAACTTCTCCAGCACCGCCTCGGGGCCAAGGTGGCGGTTGTTGAGCGTGTCCAGCAGGTCGACAAAGGGCAGGTGCAGCAGCTGCATCAGGTCCTTGTCGGACGAGACGATGGTGACATGGTAGCCCGCCTCGCACGCGGCCCGGGTGTAGCTGGCGATGAGATCGTCCGCCTCGTAGCCCTCCTGCTCGATGCAGGGCACGGAGAAGGCGCGCACGGCGTCGCGGATCAGGGCGAACTGGGGCTTCAGGTCCTCCGGCGGCTCGGGGCGGTTGGCCTTGTAGTCGGCGTAGATATCGTTGCGGAAGGTGCGCTTGGCGGCGTCGAAGATCACGGCCAGGTGGGTCGGGTTCTCCGCGTCGTTCAGATCCTCCAGCAATTTCCACAGCATGGCCGTGAAGCCGTAGACGGCGTTGACCGGCGTCCCCGAGGGGTCGGTCATGGGCGGCAGCTTGTGATAGGCGCGGAAGATGTAGCCGGAGCCGTCGACGAGATAGAGGTGCTTCTGGGTGCTCATGGGGCGCAACTTAGCGGTGCTTCAGGGCGTTGACTACACTTGTGCCGGAAGAACCGCCCGCTTTAGCCGTGCCGCCCGCACAATCCGTCAGATCGGGCAGGCCGAAAGCCGCCGGGAGGACAGACTGCCAGCGCATCCGGTCAGTTCGCCAGCGGCTTGTGCTCGGACAGGTCTTCCAGCAGCGCCGCTGCGCCCACCAGATGGGGGTTGATCTGCGCCGCCGCCCGGAACGCCGCCGCCGCCGCCTCCGGTTCGCCGTTGCGCAGGCAGATCTGCCCCAGGCCGGCCAGGGCGCCGAAATGGCGCGGCTCCAGCTCCAGCGTGCGCAGGATGTCCGCCAGCGCCAGATTGTCCTCGCCGTCGATGAAGTAGAGCGTGGCGCGCTTGTTGTAGACCTCGGGCCAGTCGGGATAGAGCTCGGCCAGCTGGTCGAGCAGGTCCTCGGCCTCGTCCAGATGGCGCAGGGCGAGCGCCCGAATCGCCGCCTCCATGCCGTCGCCGGCCGCCGAATCCTCCTCCTCGGCCCAGACCTGCCAGATGAGATCCTCCACCTCGTGGGCGGACGGGCTCGGCGCGTCCTGCTTCAGCCGGTCGAACAGCAGGTCCAGCTCCCGGGGCAGGCTCGCGTGGGGTCGGCGTGACGGCAATTCGGCCAGCAACGTCATCAGACGTTGCAGCAGGTCATGATCCAGCATGTCCCCTCGCCTCCTCCGGCCTGCGCCGGGATCAGGATTCCGCCCAGGGCTCCAGAACCGTATCCCGCGCCTCCGGCAGCAGATCGGGATAGTCCAGCGTGTAATGGAGACCGCGGCTCTCCTTTCGGGCCAGCGCCGACCGGACAATCAGGTCGGCAACCGTCACCAGATTCCGCAACTCCAGCAAATCCCGCGTCACGCGGAAGTTGCCATAGTACTCCTGAATTTCGCGCCGGAGAAGCTTGACCCGGTGCTGGGCCCGCTCCAGCCGCTTGGTGGTGCGGACGATGCCCACATAGTCCCACATGAACTGGCGCAGCTCCGCCCAGTTGTGGGAGACAACGACCGCCTCGTCCGAATCCTCCACCCGGCTCTCGTCCCACGGCGCGGGGACCGGCGGCTCGGGCAGGCCGTCCATGCGGTGGCGGATGTCCTCGGCGGCGGCATGGCCGAACACCAGACATTCCAGCAGCGAGTTGGACGCCATGCGGTTGGCCCCGTGCAGGCCCGAATGGGCGGTCTCGCCGATGGCGTAGAGCCCGGTCAGATCGGTGTGGCCCGCCAGATCGATGAGCACGCCGCCGCAGGTGTAGTGGGCCGCGGGCACCACCGGGATCGGCTGGCGGGTGATGTCGATGTCCAGCTCCAGAAGCCGCCGGTAGATCGTCGGGAAGTGGGAGACGACGAAGTCCGGGTCCTTGTGGCTGATGTCGAGGTACACATGCGGCACGCCCAGCCGCTTCATCTCGTGGTCGATGGCGCGGGCGACGATGTCGCGCGGCGCCAGCTCCGCCTGGGCGTGGAAGCGGTCCATGAAGCGGGTGCCGTCCGGCAGCTTCAAGTGCGCGCCCTCGCCGCGCATGGCCTCGGTGATGAGGAAGTTCTTCACCTGCGGATGGAACAGGCAGGTGGGATGGAACTGGTTGAACTCCATGTTGGCGACGCGGCAGCCCGCCCGCCAGGCCATGGCGATGCCGTCGCCGGTCGAGCCGTCCGGGTTGGTGGAGTAGAGGTAGACCCGGCTTGCCCCGCCCGTTGCCAGCACGGTGGCGCGGGCGGTGAACCGCTCCACGTGGCTGGTCTCGCTGTTGTAAACGTAGGCGCCGTAGCAATGGCGCTCGCCGCCGCGGCCGGTGTGCCGCTCGGTGATGAGATCGACGGCAAAGCGGTTGCCGAAGAAGCGGATGTTGGGCTCGGCCAGCGCCCGGGCCATCAGCGCCTTTTGCACGGCAAAGCCGGTGGCGTCATCCACATGTACGATGCGGCGGCGGCTGTGGCCGCCCTCGCGGGTGAGGTGGAAGGGCTGGGAGGGCGTCTCGCCCGCATTGAAGGCAACGCCCAGCCGGGCGAGCTGCTCGACGGCCGCCGGCGCGCGCTCCACCACGAATTCGACCGCCGCGCGGTTGTTGAGGCCGGCCCCCGCCAGAATGGTGTCCTCGATGTGGGACTCGAAGGTGTCCCCTTCCTCCAGCACCGCCGCGATGCCGCCCTGGGCGCGGGCGGTGGACCCCGCCGCCATCTCCCCCTTGGAGAGCACCGCCACCTTGTACTGGCCTGCCAGGTCGAGCGCGAGGGTGAGGCCCGCCGCGCCCGAGCCGATCACGAGAACGTCGAACTGATACAAGTCCTCAGGCAACATGGACCGGCGCTTCCCTTTCCGACGCAGGCGATTGGGTCAGACGCAGGAAGACGTCCTCCAGATCGGCCTCCTCCGTGGTGACATCCTCGATGCCGAAGCCGCAGGTGGCAAGCGCCGCCAGCACCTGCCCCGAATTGACGCAGCGCTTGTCGTAGGTGACGGCGATGCGGCGGCTGTCCCGCAGCGTGGCGTTGAACTGCGACAGCACCGGCGGAACCTCGGTCAGCTCCCGGTCGATGGTCACCACCACCACCTTGTCGTGCGCCTGCGCCATCAGCGAGTCCTTGGTCGCGTTGGCGACCACCTCGCCCTTGTTCACAATGGCGATGCGGTCGCACAGCTCCTGCGCTTCCTCAAGGTAGTGGGTGGTCAGCACCACGGTGGTGCCCGCCGCGTGCAGCTCGCGCACATAGGCCCAGAGCTGCTGGCGCAGCTCGATGTCCACGCCCGCCGTGGGCTCGTCCAGCACCAGGATCGGCGGCGCATGGACCAGCGCCTTGGCCACCAGCAGACGCCGCTTCATGCCGCCCGACAGGGTGCGGGTGTAGGCGTGGGCCTTGTCCTCCAGCCCCAGCGCCCGCAGAATTTCCATGCTGCGGCGCTTCTCGCGGGGAATGCCGTAAAGACCCGCCTGCAACTCCAGCGTCTCGAACGGCGTGAAGAAGGCGTCGAACACCAGCTCCTGCGGAACAATGCCGATGGACAGCTTGGCGTTGCGGGGGTTGCGATCCGTGTCGAACCCCCAGATCTCGACCGACCCGGCCGTCTTGTTCACCAGCCCCGCCATGATGTTGATCATGGTGGACTTGCCCGCGCCGTTGGGCCCGAGCAAACCGAACAACGATCCCTGCGGAATCTCCAGCGACACGCCCCGCAGGGCCTGCTTGCCGTTACTGTAGGTCTTGACCAGGTTACGGATCGAAATGGCAGATACTGTCGTCATGGTGCAGACACATAACCCCTGTCGGCGCACTTGTCGAAGGTCGTGTGCGCCGCATCCGCCCGGCCGGGCAGACCCGCTCCCCGAACAGGGAGCGCAACAAAATCCCATATAATCAAATGACTTACCAAAGCCAAAGAGTTATACTGCCGCCCCGGAAACCCGACAATTCGCCCGTCAAGAACACTGCATTCGCATAAAAGGTTCGCGCAAATCACGCCGGAGGCGTTGCGCCAGGGCCAACCGTGAGGGCTCCGGCAGCCCGCACCACCAAAGGGGATCATCGCCCATGATCAGGGTTCGCGAAATCGATCATGTCGTCCTCCGGGTGAAGGATCTGGACGCCATGCTCCGGTTCTACGTCGAGGTGCTGGGCTGCCCGATCGAGCGCCGGCAGGACGAGATCGGCCTCGTGCAGCTGCGCGCCGGGCGGTCGCTCATCGATCTGGTGACGGTCGAGGGCAGGCTCGGCCGGATGGGCGGCGCGGCACCGGGCGCGGAGGGGCGCAACATGGACCACCTCTGCCTCAGGGTGGAGCCGTTCGATGCGGCCGAGATCCGCGCCTTTCTGGCCGCCCACGGGGTCGAGTCCGGCGAGCCGGCCCCGCGCTACGGAGCGGAAGGGGAAGGCCCCTCCCTCTATCTGCACGACCCGGAGGGCAACATGGTGGAACTGAAGGGGCCGCCCGACACCGGAAGCCCCGCCTGAAACCGCGCCAGAATCCGCGCCTGCAACCGCATCTGAAACCCGGGCGCGCCAGGGCGTTCATGACGCCCTGTACTTGCCCTTCAAACTCGGCATCAGCGGTGCTATCTGCTCATTCCGAGATCACTCTGGTACCAAACTGGGATTTGCTCGGCATGAACAACGCGCCTCCACCACCGGAAGTCATTTACATCGATACGCCGCAGGTTGCCTGCGATGGCGGCGAGGGCCCCCTCGGCCACCCGCGCGTGTACCTGAAGGTCGGGGCGAGCGGGAAGGTCGAGTGCGGCTACTGCGACCGCCTCTACATCCTGAAGGGCGGCCCCGCCGACGAGCAGAGCAACAAGGCGGCCTGAGCCGCCGGACGGCCCGGCCCGATCCCCGGGGCGACCCCGCCGGTGCGGGAGACGCCCCGCGGGCGCCACAACAGCGGGCGCCACAGCAGCGGGCGCCTCGGCAACACGACAAGCCGCCGGCCCTTCGTTCGGCCCGCCCCTTCGCGTTTCCGCCCGCCCGTCGTTTGGCCCACGCCATGAGACGCGATGACGGGCCGGTCGTTTTATTGAGCAACGCCGCTTCTGCCGGGTGAAAGGAATCCAGCCGTGTCGAAGACCCCCGCCGCCCTCGCCCGCGATCTGTTCTATACCCGCACCGACATGGACGAAGCGCGGGTGGCTGCGCTCGTGGCCGAGAAACTCGCGGGCCTCGACGATGGCGAGCTGTTTCTCCAGCACACCCTGTCCGAATCCTTCGGCTTCGATGACGGGCGGCTGAAAAGCGCCACCTTCGACACGACGCAGGGGTTCGGCCTGCGCGGCGTGCTGGGCGAGACCACGGGCTTTGCCCACGCCAACGAACTGTCCGAAGCGGCGATCCGCCGCGCGGGCGACACGGTCGCCACCATCCGCTCCGGCCGCGAGGCCCGCTGGGCCGACGCGCCGCCGCGCACCAACCGGATGCTCTACCAGCCGGACAGCCCGTTCGAGACCTTCCCGTTCGAGGCCAAGACGAAACTGCTGGCAGACATCGACGCCTACCTGCGCGGGCGTGATCCGCGCGTGGTGCAGGTGTCGGCCTCGCTGGTGGGCTCGTGGACCGTCATCGAGATCCTGCGCCCGGACGGCTACCGCGCCTGGGACGTGCGGCCGCTGGTGCGGCTCAACGTGCAGGTGATCGCCGAGCAGAACGGGCGGCGCGAGTCCGGCTACGAGGGCATCGGCGGGCGGCACGACTACACGCGCCTGTTCGCGCCCGAGACCTGGCGGACGGTGGCGGACGAGGCCCTGCGGCAGGCACTGGTGAACCTGGAGGCTGTCCCCGCGCCCGCGGGCGAGATGACCGTGGTGCTCGGCCCCGGCTGGCCCGGCGTGCTGCTGCACGAGGCCATCGGCCACGGCCTTGAGGGCGACTTCAACCGCAAGGGCACCTCCGCCTTCTCGGGCCGCATCGGCGAGCGGGTGGCCGCCCCGGGCGTCACCGTGGTGGATGACGGCTCGCTCGAGTGCCTGCGCGGCTCGCTCACCATCGACGACGAGGGCACGCCGACCGAGCGCACCGTGCTGATCGAGGACGGCATTCTCAAGGGCTACATGCAGGACCGCATGAACGCCCGCCTGATGGGTGCCAAAGCCACCGGCAACGGGCGGCGCGAGAGCTTCGCCCACGCCCCCATGCCGCGCATGACCAACACCTTCATGCTGGGCGGGGACAAGGACCCGGCCGAGATCATCGGCTCGGTGAAGAAGGGCATCTACGCCAAGACCTTCGGCGGCGGGCAGGTGGACATCACCTCGGGCAAGTTCGTGTTCTCCTGCACGGAAGCCTACGAACTGGAGAACGGCAAGCTCGGCCGCCCCCTCAAGGGCGCAACGCTCATCGGCAACGGCCCGGACGTGCTGACCCGCGTCAAGGCCATCGGCAACGATCTGGCGCTCGACCCCGGCATCGGCGTGTGCGGCAAGGGCGGCCAGTCGGTCCCCGCCGGCGTCGGCCAGCCGACGCTGCTGATCGAGGGGCTGACCGTCGGCGGCACGGGCTGACACGCGGGCACCGCCGGGGTGCCGGTGCGGTTCCTTCCGGCTGGCCGGAACGAAACGGGCGGCTGCGCATTCTATATTGCGGGCCCGAAGCCCGAGAACGCCCCCGAGGAAGCCCCGAGAACGCCCCCCCGAGAACGCTATCGCCCGGAGACACGCTTGCCAGATTTGCCCGAAGAGACCGACTGGGTGGAGATCGGCCGTTTCAGCACCCTCGCCGAGGCGCAACTGGTCAAGGCCATGCTGGAGGCCTATGGCCTGACCCCCGGCATCGAAGGCGAGAACAGCGCCCATGTGCTGGCGGGGATCGACCCGACCATGCGCGGGGTCATCGTGCATGTGCCCGTTCAGGAAGCCGAGCAGGCCCTCGCCCTGCTGAACGAACATCCCCCGGAACCCGCCGGGGGCGAGGAGCAGCAGGGCGACATGACACCGGGTGACGAGACGCCGGACGCCTGAGCGGGATGAGTCGCCGCGCACCGGTCGGGCCCAGCCAGACCAGGCTTTCGAACCAGAACGGGATATATTCGCCATACCCCGGCAATTGTACGGACTTAAATTGTTGTCACAAAACCGGCAACTATCTGAGGTTAAAGATCTTTCAACGATGCGCGTCACCACAGGCCGAGCCGTGGCCCGGATGCCGGGGCGCAAGGCCATTGTGGAATAATGCCCCTGTGATTACCCTCTAGCTTGGGAGGAGGGAAACACCATGAGCCTTAAGATGGTCCAGATCCCGCGAGAGGACTATGATGCCCTGTCTTCGGTTCTGGCGGACAACAGCCTCCTGCTTGGCGATCGGGAAGGCAGCGACCGGAAGTTTTTTGCGTTCGTTGACGAGGATGGCTGGCGGGTCGCCGTCGGCAGTCTGGAGATTTATGGCGACGCCGCGATCCTGCGCTCGTTCCTGACGACGGGCTGCCATCATGGCCAGGGACTGTGCGGCACCATGCTGGAGGAAGTGGCCGCCAGCGCGCGCCGGGAAGGCATCAAGACCCTCTACATCTTCACGGATGACAAGTCGGGCATCTTCTCCGAGCTTGGCTTCACCCCGTGCGAGGAAAACACCGCCCCCGACGGCCTGCGCGCGTCGGAGCAGTTCGCCGCCCTTTGCAAGTCCGGCGATTTCATGATGCGGCAGCTGTGAGCTGGAACGCGCCCATTCGCGAGAATTGAGCAAGGCCCATGACCGTGACGCCGCCCGCTGTCGCCCTGGCCCTGGGGGGCGGCGCAGCGCTCGGCTGGGCCCATATCGGCGTGGTGCGGACGCTGGTTGAACGCGGCGTCCGCATCGATGCCGTGGCCGGAACCAGCATCGGCGCGGTGGTGGCGGCGTGCCTCGCCGCCGACAAGCTGGACGCGCTGGAGGACCTGGCCCGCTCGGCCACGGCGCTGACGGTGCTGCGCTATCTGGATGTCAGCTTCCGGGGCGGCGTTCTGGGCGGGCGCACCATCGAGCGGCAACTGCGCCGCCACTTCGGCAACCTGCGCCTGGAGGACCTGGCGCTCCCCTGCGCCACCGTGGCCGCCGATCTCATCTCCGGCGCGGAGGTGGTGCTGCGGGACGGACCGGTGGTGGAGGCGGTGCGCGCCTCCCTCGCCATTCCCGGCATTTTCAAGCCCGTCCTGCGGGACGGCCGGATGCTGGCGGACGGCGGCCTCGTGAACCCGGTGCCGGTCTCGGCGGCGCGGCAGCTGAGCGCCTGCCCTGTCGTTGCCGTCAACCTCCAGGGCGATTACGTCAACCGGGCCGCCGCCGCCGGTTTCCGCCGCGCGGCCGGGACCACCCGCATCTCCGCCATCCGCACGACCCGCGCCTCGCTCGGCCTGCTGCTCTCCTCCCTCGCCAACCACGTGCTGACCGCCAATCCCGCCGACGTGGTGATCACACCGGCCATCGGACACATCGAGGTGGGGGACTTCACCCGGGCCGAGGAACTCATCCAGGCGGGCAGACGGGCAACCGAGACCGCCTGGCCCCAGATCAGCGCTCTGGCCGGCGCCAGATTGCATCAAAATTAGGCACATATTCCTAATTGATTATTTAATACGCAGAATCGTCCGCCCGCCAGGACGCCCCCTGCCCCGAAAACCCCCGGATATCCGCCCCTGAGGGCAACAGCCCCGTTTTGGCACGCCTCCTGCAATGCAACTCTGGCCGGCGACTTCCGATCCGCCGGTCAACAGGGAGGCGGGCATGAAACTGATCACGGCGATCATTAAGCCCTACAAGTTCGATCCGGTTCGCGATGCGCTGACTGCCATCGGCGTGGACGGGATGACCGTCACCGAGGTCAAGGGTTTCGGACGGCAGAAGGGGCATACCGAGATTTACCGAGGCGCAGAATACACCACCAACCTGGTGCCCAAGCTGAGGCTCGATGTGGTGGTGGCCGACTCCATGGCAGAGCGCACCATCGAAGCCATCCAGCAAGCAGGACAGACCGGCACCATCGGCGACGGAAAGATCTTCGTCACCGAGGTGTCGGAAGCGGTGCGCATCCGCACCGGCGAACGGAACGAGATGGCGCTGTAGGACAAGGGTAGCAACATGCAGAAACTTCTTCGTCACTTTGCGAGCGCCGCCGCCGGCATCGGCACGGCGCTGGCGGCCGGGGCGGCCTTCGCCCAGGAGGCTGCGGAGGCAACGCCCGCACTGGATACCGGCGATACGGCCTGGATGCTCATTTCCACCGTGCTGGTGGCCATGATGATCGTACCGGCCCTCGGGCTGTTCTACGGCGGCCTGGTGCGCACCAAGAACATGCTCTCCGTGCTGGTTCAGGTGTTCGCCGTGGGCTGCCTGATGATGATCCTCTGGGTCCTCTACGGCTACAGCCTGGCCTTCACCGACGGCAACGCCGTCTATGGCGGCCTCTCCAAGGCGTTCCTGGCGGGCATCACGCCCGATTCTCTCTCCGGCACCATTCCCGAGATGGTGTTCGTCTGCTTCCAGATGACCTTCGCGGGCCTGACCCCGGCGCTGATCCTCGGCGCGTTCGCCGAGCGCGTGAAGTTCTCCGCCGTTCTGTGGTTCACGGCCCTGTGGTTCACCTTCTCCTACGTGCCGATGGCCCACATGGTGTGGGGCGGCGGCTGGCTCCAGGGTGACGGCGCGCTCGACTTCGCGGGCGGCACCGTGGTGCACATCAACGCGGGTGTGGCCGGTCTCGTCGGCTGCATCATGATCGGCAAGCGGGTGGGCTACGGCAAGGAAGCCATGCCGCCGCACTCCCTCACCCTCACCATGGTGGGCGCGGCCCTGCTGTGGATGGGCTGGTTCGGCTTCAACGCCGGTTCGGCGGCCGCTGCGGGCGGCGGCGCGGCGCTGGCCATGATCAACACCTTCACCGCCACCGCCGGTGCGGCTCTGGCCTGGCTGTTCGTCGAATGGGCGGTCAAGGGCAAGGCGTCGCTGCTGGGCATCGTCTCGGGCGTCATCGCCGGTCTCGTTGCCGTCACGCCGGCGGCCGGCTTCGCGGGCCCGGTGGGCTCGATCGTCCTCGGCGCCATCGCCTCGGTGGTCTGCTTCTTCTTCTGCACCACCATCAAAAACAAGCTGGGCTACGACGACTCGCTCGACGTGTTCAACATCCACGGCGTCGGCGGCATCATCGGCTCCATCCTGACCGGCGTGCTGGTGGCGCCGTCGCTGGGCGGCACGGGCATCGACGACTTCAACATGGGTCACCAGCTCTGGATCCAGACCAAGGCGACCGTGGTGGGCGTTGCCTGGAGCGCGGTGGTCTCGGCGGTGCTGTACTTCATCATCGACAAGACCATCGGTCTGCGCGTCACCACCGACGAGGAACGCGAAGGCCTCGACCTCTCCACCCACGGCGAGCGGGCCTACCACTACTGATCCTCAAATCAGTCAGAGTGTGAAAACAGCAAGGGGGGCTGGAAACCAGGGTTTCCAGCCCCCCTTCGTTTGTGCCCCTGCTTGGGGGAGAGAGGATCACGCCTCCTCGTCGCCCCGGCCCGACAGCCGCTCCCGCCGGGGGGCGACCGGATCGGGGAAGGCCGGAAGGTGCCACCCCTTCAGCATGGCCCCGCCCCGGAGCAGGAACGACGCCAGAAAGGCAAGGACCATGGCGTAGCGCGCGGGAAGCCCTGCCGTGACCAGCGCCGCATAGCTGCCCGCGCCCAGAATGGCCGCCGAGACATAAATCTCGCGTTTGATGATGGACGAGGACTCCTTAGCCAGCACGTCCCGGATGACGCCGCCGAAACAGGCGGTCAGCATACCCATGATGGCGGCGATGAGCGGATGCACCCCGACCGCCAGGGCCTTCGATGCGCCAAGGATGGCATAGCCCGCCAGCCCGAGCGCATCGAGCCACAGCAGCGCCTGCTCCCGCCAGCGGCGCGGGCCGCCGGTGAACCACACCAGCACCGCCATGGCGAGGCAGACCGCCACGTAGCCGGGGTTGCGGACCCAGAATACCGGAACATCGAGCAGGACGTCGCGCAGCGTACCGCCGCCAACGCCGGTGACCGCCGCGAAAAAGGCGAAGGTGATGATGTCGCCCCGGATCTTGGCCGCGGCCAGCGCCCCGGTCGCGGCAAAAACGGCAACGCCCGCATAGTCGAGCGCGGTGAAGATGTTCTCCGGTGCCACCACGTGCATACTCCCCCCTGCCGCCCGTCGCGGCTCCCCCGTGGCGCGGACACGCTGCCCGCAACCCCTGCGCAAAGATCAGGAAATGGTCAGCACCAGCTTGCCGCGCACCTGCCCCGCCTCGCTCAGCCGGTGCGCCTCGGCAATGCGTTCGAGCGGCAGGGTCTGGATTTCGGGCAGGGGCACCGCGCCGGACGCCACCAGCGCCGCCACCTCCGCCAGCTGCCCGCCATCGGGCCGCACCAGCAGCTGCCGGGCCGACAGGTCCTTGTGGGCGCACTGGTCGAGATCCGGCTGCTCCACCAGGCTGACGAGCGTGCCGCCCGGCTTCACCACGCCGTAGGACAGCACCAGCGTCTCGCCGCCCAGGGTGTCGAGCACCACGTCAACGCCGTCCGCAGCCCGCGCCAGTATGGCCGCCGCCAGGTCGGGCGCGGCATCGTCGAGCACCGCATCGGCCCCGAGCGCGCGCACATAGTCCGCCTGGTCGGGGCTTGCGGTGCCGATGACCGTGGCACCGCGCTGGCGGGCAATGCCGACCGCCAGCGACCCGACGCCGCCCGCCGCGCCGTGGACCAGAACCGCCTGCCCGGCCTCGACGCGGGCGAACTCCACCAGCGCCTGCCAGGCCGTCAGCCCCGCCACCGGCAGCGCCGCCGCCTGCGGATCATCAAGGCTCTGCGGCGTCTGGGCGACAGCGCTGGCGGGCACCGCCACATATTCGGCGCACGCGCCCCACTGGACGACCGGCTGCCGGGTGCAGGCCATGACCCGCATACCCTTGGACAGCCCCGTCACGCCCTCGCCCACGGCGGCCACTTCGCCCGCCGCGTCCCAGCCGGGAATGATGGGGAAGGCGTAGGGCAGGGTGGACTTGAACGCCCCCTGCCGGATCTTCCAGTCAAGCCGGTTGACCCCGGCAGCCCTCACGCGGATCAGCACGTCACCGGCTGCCAGCGGGGGCTCCGGCAATTCACCAACGTTCAGCAGTTCAGCGCCACCAAACCGTGCGTAATAGGCCGCCTTCACGTCTACCTCACATGTTGCCCTGTTTGAGACGAGTCATCAGGCCCACCATCGGGCTCAGATCATAGCCTGCCTGGCCGGCGGTGGATACCAGCTCCTGCGGCTCCTGCCCCGCCTTCGCCCGGGCGAGGGCCCACAGCGTCGTCGAGCGCATGCCCGAGCGGCAGAACGCCAGCACCGGCCCCTCGGCCTGCGCCAGCGCTTCCTCGGTCCGGGTGATGTGGTCGAGCGTCAGGCCGCCCCCGCTCAGCGGGATATGGTGATACGCAAGGCCCGCCGCACGCGCCGCCGCCGCGATCGTCTCGGAGGCGGGCTGGCCGGGCTCCTCGCCGTCGGGCCGGTTGTTGATGACCAGCGTGTACCCCTGCGTTGCGGCTGTCGCCATGTCCTCCGGCTGCAACTGTCCCGCCACCGCAAAGCCAGGCGTCAGCACACGAAACATATATCTCTCCTGCTTTTGGAGCCTCATCCGTTTCTGCTTATATTAGGAATTTGGCATCCCGTTGCCAGCAGGAACGCTCGTGTACGTGTGCTCGTTGTCCAAAAAGGCTCTGTAGATGACGTTGCCGAACATCCTCTGCGTGTTGCGCCTGTTGGCGGCGCCCATTGTCGCGGCTCTAATCTACAAGGGCGAGGCGACACTGGCCGCGACCCTGTTCGCCGTCTCCGCCATCACGGACGCGGTGGATGGCTATCTGGCCCGCCGCTGGCGGCAGATCAGCGTGCTCGGGCAGATGCTCGACCCGCTGGCGGACAAGGCGCTCATCAACCTGTCCTACATCGCGGCGGCGGCCGCCGGTCCGCTGCCCTGGTGGCTGGCGCTGCTGGTGCTGGCGCGCGACGTCATCATCCTGGCGGGCGCCCTGCTCAGCCGGGCGCTGCACCTCGGCCATGACCTGCTACCGCTTGCTATTGGAAAGATTTCGACCGCCCTCCAGATGATCCTCATGGTGGTCACGCTCGGCAGCGGCATTCTGGGCGTCAACACCTTCGCCATTCCCGAGGCCCTGATCGTGGCCGTGACGGTGGTGACCATCGCCTCGGGCGTGCTCTATGCCGGCAGCTGGCTGCTGCATCTGGTCGCCCGGCGGCAGCCCGCGCCCTGATACCCCCCAAAAAAGAGAAGCGGCAAAAAAGAAGCGGCGCCGGTTTGCCGCCAGCGCCGCGTTCGGTTGAGCCCTCGGTTTGCCGCCTGCCTCAGGTCAGCTGAAGCCGGGCGATATACTGGCGCACGTCCGCGCCGATGTCCTCACGCTCCAGCGCGAAGGCGATGTTGGCCATCACATGGCCCGCCTTGTCGCCGCAGTCGAAGCGGGTGCCCTCGAAATGGAAGCCGTGGGTGGGGATCACCGTCAGCGCCTTGGCGATGGCGTCGGTCAACTGGATCTCGCCGCCCGCGCCCGACTGCTGGTTGCTGAGGATGTCCAGCACCACCGGTTGCAGGATGTAGCGGCCGATGACCGCCGTGCGCGAGGGCGCCTCCTCCGGCTTCGGCTTCTCCACCAGCCCCTTGATCTCGACGAGGCGGTCCTTCCGCGCCCCCGGCGCGACGATGCCGTAGCGGTTGGTGTGCTCCTGCGGCACCTCGGTCACGGCGACGATGTTGCCACCCACCTGCTCGTAGGCGTCCACCATCTGCTTGAGGCAGGGCACATCGCTCTTGATGAGGTCGTCCGCCAGCAGCACGGCAAAGGGCTCGTTGTGCACCAGGTGCCGGGCGCACCAGACGGCATGGCCCAGACCCAGCGGCTCCTGCTGGCGGGTGTAGGAGATGGAACCCGGCGGGCCGGGGATCTCGCGAAGCTCGGTGAGAATGCCGTTCTTTTCGCGGGAGCTGAGCACCTGCTCCAGCTCGGCGGCATAGTCGAAATGGTCCTCGATTGCGGTCTTGCCGCGACCGGTCACGAAGATGATCTCCTCGATTCCTGCCGCACGGGCCTCTTCCACAGCGTACTGGATCAGCGGCTTGTCCACGATGGGAAGCATTTCCTTCGGCATGGCCTTGGTCGCCGGAAGGAAACGGGTGCCCAGACCGCCAACGGGAAATACTGCAATGCGAACCGGTTTCATCTGACTCCTTTCTCGCCGACCGCGGGAAAGCGACGCGTTGTAACGGGGTCGGGTTCAAGTTTCAAAGCAATTCAGGGGGCGCAAGCTGCGCCGCAGCCTCCCAAACTTGGTGCGTAACGCGCCGGGGACAAGAGGTCCGAGCCGGGGACGAGAGGTCAGAACTGCCGCAGGAGGCGCAGGTAATAGGCGCGCTCCTCGGCGCTGCGGCGCGGATCGGCCGCCTTCTGCTCCAGCTCGCTGCGGATGGCATCGACCATGCGGCGCTCGCTGCCATCGGGCAGGCGGAACTCCGGCCCGAGGCCGCCGCCGCTGAACCGGCCGAGGGGATCAAGCCCGGTGCCCATGGCGCCGCCGGGCGACTGGCCGGAGGCCGCCTGCTGCTGTTGCGCCCGCAGGCTCTCCTGCGCGTCCGCCAGCGCCTCCATCGCCCGGCTCTGGGCCTGAAGGGCGGCCTCCACCCGGCCCTCGCCCAGGGCCTCGGCCGCCGCCGCCATGGCGCGGCGGGCCTGCCCCAGCGCGGGCGGCGCATTGAGGCCCGCCTGACGCAGACGGTCCCCCAGCGCCCCCGCCTCGGCCGAGAGCCGGGACTGCGTCTCGCCCAGATCCTTCAGCGCCTGATTGCCCCCGCCCAGCGCGTTGCTGAGGCCCGCGCCGATGGTCTGGCCCAGCGTGTCCCGCTGCCGGGCCTCAAGGTTCTGGAGGCCGGACAGGGCCTCGCCCAGCGCCGAGGCCTGCGCCCCCGCCATGCTGCCCGCCGAGCGCAGGTTCTCCACCAGCGCCCGCAAGGTCTCCAGCGCGCGGCGGGCGCCAGCCTCGTCCCCCGCCGCCAGCCGCTCGCGCAGATCGGAGAGCAGGTCGCCCAGCGCCGCCGCGTCGAGCACGCGCGCCCCCGCCATCTCCGCCTCGGAGGCCATGGGCGGCGCTGCGCTGATCATCTCGCTGAGATAGGCTGCCAGCGCCTGGGTGAGGCGGTCCGACATCTCGGCCAGCTCGCCCTCGCTCGCCTGCCCCATGCGGGCGGCCAGCTCGTCGAGGCTGCGGCGCAGATCCTGAAGCTGGCGGCCCTGATCCCCCTCCTCCACCGCGACCGCCACATCCCACAGCAGGCGGGCGACGGACCAGCCGCGCGGGTCCTCCCGGTCGTAGCGCAGACGCCAGAAGGCGCTGCGCAAGCCGGCGAACACGCTGAAGTCGCCATCATAGGCGCCGATGTCGGTGGCCGCCTCGGTCAGCTTCTTGCCAACGAGCGCCCGCGAGGCGGGCTGCTCCAGCAGCTCCTTGCGCAGGGCGATGATCCGCCGCGCGAAGGGATGGGTGAAGCGCCGCTCCGGCAGCGTCAGGGTGAGCGCCGTGCTCTGCCCCTTGTTGCCCGCCGCATCCAGCGCCACGAGCCGCAGCTGCACCGTGGAGCCCGCCCAGGGGTCGGGCGTGAAATCCATGTAGATGACCCCGTCCCCCTGCAACGGCGGGGCGGACGGGGTGAAGCGGCGGGTCTCGTCGCCCCGGGTGACCGCCAGATGCCAGCGGGTCACGCCGAAATCATCGGCAATGCGATAGGGCAGGCGCAGCGCCTGGGTGGCCGTGACGGAGGGCTCGCCCGTCAGCGCGACCCGCGGGGCCGTGTCGGGCGCAACGGCGACGTCGAGCGTGACGACGGTCCGCAACCCGTGCCGCACCCGCCAGATGCCGCCGGTTTTCACCGTGGCGCTGACCGAAAGACCATCGGCCACGGCCTGGAAGGGCAGGGCTTCCCCTTCCGGCGGCACAAGCGCCAGGGTTCCGTCCAGCCCGCGCGCCACCAGCCGCATGGTGCTGCCCGTCAGCGCGGAGACCGCCAGATGCCCGTCCCCCGCCACGGTGTGGACGGCGGCGGGGCGCCCGGTGTAGGCGGGCGGGGTGACGACCACCTCCACCGTGACATTGGCCAGCGAGGTGAGCCAGGGCGAGAGGGCGTCGTCGATGCGCCAGCGGGCGTCCTTGCCCGCCACCAGCGTGCCAAGCACCAGCCCCAGCACCACCAGCGCGCCGAGGCCCCAGCGGTCCGCCGAGACCACGTCGATGCGCGGCAGCGGCAGGCGGGCCCGCAGGGCCGCCCGCGCCGCCTCCTCCCGCGCCCGCGCCCAGAGCTGGCCGGACAGGCCATCCTCCGGCGCGCCGCCCGGGGCCGGGTGATCGTGCAACAGGGCAAGCTGGCCGCGCGGCAGGGCGGAGCGCGCCTCGATGAGGGCAAGCCCCTGCCGCGCCGACGGCCACGGATTGGTCCGCCACAGCCGCACGGCGGTCCAGAGCAGGAACAGGCTGACGCCCACAAGGCACAGCCAGCGCACGAGGCCGGGAACCACGGCCCAGACCCCGAGCAGGGCCAGCGCCACGAACAGCGCCCCGGCGGCAACCGCCCCCGCCAGCCGGGGAAAGGCCCGCTCCAGCCAGAGCGAGGCCCGGGCCAGCGTGACACGACGCACAAGCCCGGGCGGCAAGGAGGCCTCCTTGCCGTCTGGGTTTCCCGCGAACTGGCTCGGCCGGGCCATAGGGCCGCCTCCCGTGCCGTCAGGCCTGGTGTCAAACTGCCTTAAGAATTGAACCAGTGAGGCAGTCTGTCGAGTCCAATGAGGTCCTCATAGGTGGGACGGGGCCGGACAACGGCAAAATCCTCGCCCTTCACCAGCACTTCCGGCACCAGAAGGCGGGTGTTGTAGGTGGAGGACATCACCGCGCCATAGGCGCCGGCGGAGTGGATCACCAGCAGATCGCCCTCGCTCACCGCCGGAATGGTGCGGTCGGTGGCGAAGGTGTCGCCGGTCTCGCACACCGGCCCCACCACCGTCGCGGTCATCCGCGGCGTCACCGCCTGCGGCTCGACGACCGGGGCAATATCGTGGTGGGCGTCGTAGAGCGACGGGCGGATCAGATCGTTCATGGCCGCGTCGATCACGACGAAGGTCTTGTTCGCCCCCTTCTTCACGTAGACGACACGGGAGACCAGAATTCCCGCGTTGCCCACGATCAGACGGCCCGGCTCGAAGATCAGCCGCACGCCCAGGTTCTTCGTCACCCGGCTGACCATGGCGCCATAGGCCACGGGAAGCGGCGGCGCGTCGCTGTCCTGGTAGTAGGGAATGCCGAGGCCACCGCCCAGATCCGCCCGCTCGATGGTGTGGCCATCGGCGCGCAGCATCTGGATGAGATTGGCAACGCGGCTGAAGGCTTCCTCGAACGGGGTGAGGTCGGTGAGCTGGCTGCCGATGTGCACGTCAACGCCCACCACCCGGATGCCCGGCAGCGCGGCCGCCTTCGCGTAGATTTCCCGCGCCTGCTCCCAGGGGATGCCGAACTTGTTCTCCGCCTTGCCGGTGGAAATCTTGGCGTGGGTCTTGGCGTCCACGTCCGGATTGACGCGGAAGGCGATGTTCGCCGTCAGGCCAAGGCTGGCTGCCACCTCGGACAGGGCATGGAGTTCGGGCTCGGACTCCACGTTGAACTGGTAGATGCCCGCCTGAAGGCCCGCCGCCATTTCCTCGCGGGTCTTGCCGACGCCGGAGAAGACGATGCGCTCGGGCGGCACGCCGGCGGCCAGCGCCCGCTTCAGCTCGCCGAGCGAGACCACGTCCGCCCCCGCACCGCGCCGGGCGAGGGTGGCGAGCACCGCCTGGTTGGAGTTGGCCTTGACCGCAAAGCACACCAGCGCATCCAGCCCCTCGAAGGCCTGGGAGAACACATCGAAGTGCCGCTCGATCGTGGCGGTGGAGTAGCAGTAGAAGGGCGTGCCAACGGCCTCCGCCAGCCGGGCGACCGGCACGTCCTCGGCAAAGAGCTGACCTTCCCGATAAGTGAAATGACGCATGAATTCAGCTCCTCGGGCCGTCGGTCGTTGTCGAGGGCGTGGACAGCTCGCGCGAGGCGGGCGGCTGGGGATGGGCCGGGGCAGGCGTCGGCGGCTGCACGCCCCCGCTCTGCTCCACCCAGATGGGTGCGGGCGGCTGCCGCCCCTCGGGCGGCTCCAGCACACCGCGCTTGCCGCAGGCCGCCACGGCCAGGGCGCACATCACGACGAAAACGGCACGGCTCATAGGCCCAGTTCCCTCCTGGCGGCATCCACCTGCGCCCGCACCTGGCTCGGCGCGGTGCCGCCGTAGCTGGTGCGGCTGGCAACGGACGCCTCGACGGTGAGAACCGAATAGACATCCTCGGTGATGCGCGCGTCGATCCCCTTCAGCTCGTCCAGCGACAGCTCATGGAGCATGACGCCCTTGCTCTCCGCCAGCTTCACCGCATTGCCGGTGATGTGGTGGGCATCGCGGAACGGCACGCCCGCCGCCCGCACCAGCCAGTCGGCCAGGTCCGTGGCGGTGGAGAAGCCGGACGCAGCGGCCTGACGCATGGGCTCGGGGTTGAACACCAGCGTCTCCACCATGCCGGTGGTGGCGGCCAGACACAGGGCGAGGGTGTCGAACGCCTCGAACACCGGCACCTTGTCTTCCTGCATGTCCTTGGAATAGGCGAGCGGCAGACCCTTCATCACCACCGCCAGCCGCTGGAAGTTGCCCAGAATGTGCCCGGCCTTGGCGCGCACCAGCTCGGCCGCGTCCGGGTTGCGCTTCTGCGGCATGATCGACGAGCCGGTCGAGAAGGCATCGGGCAGGCTGACGAAGCGGTAGGGCTGGCTCGCCCAGATGATGATCTCCTCGGCCAGACGCGACAGGTGCAGGCCCGCCATGCCGGCCGCGGCGAGGAATTCCAGCGCGAAGTCCCGATCCGACACGGAATCGAGGCTGTTGGCGGTGGGCCGGTCGAAGCCCAGCGCCGCCGCCGTGTTGAACCGGTCGGTCGGGAAGCTGGTGCCGGCCAGCGCCGCCGCGCCGAGCGGGCACTCGTTCAGGCGCTTGCGGGCATCCTGGAAGCGGCCGCGGTCGCGGCGGATCATCTCGTAATAGGCCATCAGATGGTGGCCGAGGGTGACGGGCTGGGCCACCTGAAGGTGGGTGAAGCCGGGCATCACGGTCTCCACGTGCTCCTCGGCGCGCTTGACCAGCGCCACCTGAAGTTCGCGCAGGGCGGCGTCCACCTGATCGATGGCATCGCGCACCCACAGCTTGAAGTCGGTCGCCACCTGATCGTTGCGGGAGCGGGCCACGTGCAGGCGCTTGGCAGGCTCGCCGATCAGCTGGGCAAGGCGCGCCTCCACGTGCATGTGGATGTCCTCCAGCGCCGGATCCTCCACCAGCTTGCCCGCCTCGATCTCGGCGGCAACCTGATCCAGCCCGGCCTGGATGGCTGCGTTGTCCTCCGCCGAGAGAATGCCCTGGGCGGCAGCCATGGCGGCGTGGGCCCGCGACCCGGCGATATCCTGCTTCCACAGACGCTTGTCGAAGCCGATCGATGCGTTAATCTCCGTCATCACCGAAGACGGTCCGCCACTGAAACGACCGCCCCACAACTGGTTGGCCGCCTTGCTGTTCGCCATCTGCCTCATCCCGAATTCAGGAGCCTCTACAATGAACCGAGCACGCAACGCCTGGAGCCGCCCGGCCCGTCATGGCGCATACGTCCTTGCGCTCCTCGCCGCAAGCGCCTTGGCCCTGCCCGGCGCCACCCAGGCCACACCGACCGACTCCGCCGCCCCCGCCGTCACCGCCATCAAGGCCGGGCGTCTGGTGGACGTGGCGGCAGGCCAGATCCGCAGGGATCAGGTGCTCCTCATCTCGGGCGACACCATCCTGAGCGTCGGCCCGGCGGGCTCCACCGCCATTCCGGCCGGCGCAACCGTCATCGATCTCTCCAACGCCACGGTGATGCCCGGCCTCATCGACGCCCACACCCACGTCACCGCCAACCCCTACGAGGGCAGCTACGACGGCCTCGCCACCTCTGTTCCCCGCGCCACCGTGCGCGGCGTCGCCAACGCCCAGAAGATGCTGATGGCGGGCTTCACCACCATCCGCGACGTGGGCTCCCCCGCCTTCTCGGACGTGGCGATTCGGGACGCCATCGCCGACGGCGAGGTGCCGGGCCCGCGTATGCTGGTCTCCGGCCCGGCGCTGGGCATCACCGGCGGCCACTGCGACAACAACCTGCTGCCGCCCGAATACGCCGACACCAGCGACGGCGTTGCCGACGGCCCGACGGAAGTGCGCCGCGTGGTGCGCCGGAACATCAAGTACGGCGTTGACGTCATCAAGTTCTGCGGCACCGGCGGCGTCTTCTCCAAGGGCACCAAGGTGGGCGCACAGCAGTACACCGAGGAGGAGATGAAGGCGCTGATCGACGAGGCGCACATGCACGGCCGCAAGGTGGCGGTGCACGCCCACGGCACCGACGGCATCAAGACCGCGTTGCGCAGCGGCGTCGATACGGTGGAGCACGCCAGCATCATCGACGACGAGGGCATCGCCCTCGCCAGGAAGACCGGCGCCTTCCTCGCCATGGACATCTACAACACCGAATTCACCCAGGCCTACGGCAAGGCCAACGGCGTGCTGGAGGAATTCCTCCGCAAGGACCGGGAAGTGGCGCAGGTGCAGCGCGACAACTTCCGCAAGGCCCTCCAGGCGGGCGTGAAGATGATCTTCGGCTCGGACGCAGGCGTCTACCCCCACGCCGATGTGGGCCACCAGTTCGCGATCATGGTGGACTACGGCATGACGCCGATGCAGGCGATCCAGGCCGCCACCATCAACGCCGCCACCGCGCTCGGCGTCGAGAAGATGTGGGGCCAGCTCGCCCCGGGCCTCAAGGCAGACATCGTCGCCGTGCGGGGCGACCCCATCGCCAACATCCGGGAGCTGGAATCGGTCGGCTTCGTCATGAAGGGCGGCACAGTCTACAAGAACGAGCTGACCGCGAACCCGTAACCGCCTGACGCGATACTCTGCCGCAAGGGCGCGCAAGGGTTGGCCCGGCGCGCCCTTTTCGCCTAGCACAAGGCCAGGCTGACAGTTTGTGGAGGACCCGGGCGATGCCGCGCCGCGCAACCGCTTATCTGACCCTTGCTGCCTGTGCCGCAGGCCTTGCAACCCTTTCCCCCGCCGCACCCTTCGCGGCCGCCGCCGCTCCGGCCGGGGGCGACCTGAGCCGGTTTGCCACCGGCGACCTCGCGCGGCTGGACTTCAGCCACGCCGGCACGCCCGCGCCCGACACCCCCTTCGAGGCCAAGGGCGGCAAGACCCTCAGCCTCGCCGACTTCAAGGGCAAGGTGGTGGTGCTGAACCTGTGGGCCACCTGGTGCGCGCCGTGCGTCACCGAAATGCCCACCCTCGACACGCTCCAGAGCCAGTTCCCCGCACAGGACCTGGCGGTCGTCACCGTCTCCATGGACATGGCAGGCTGGCGGGCGGTCGAGCCCTTCTGGCAGAAGCGCGGCCTGCGGAACATCGCGCCCTACCTGGACAAGAAGAACCAGCTCGCCCTCGGCTACAAGGCGCGCGGCCTGCCGCTGACCGTGATCTACGACCGCAGCGGCAAGGAAATCGCCCGCATCGCCGGCCCTGCCGAATGGCACGCCAAACCCGCCACCGACCTCATCGCCGCCGTCGTGGGGTCGAAGCCGGGGGCCGGGAAGAAATAGGGATTTTCTGGACGGATTTTTTTGCAGAGGGTCGCGGACCCTCTGCACTCCCTTCGTTTTTCAAAGGGCCGCGCCCTTTGACGCAAGGACACGGCCCCTTGAATCGAAGGGGAGGTTGCCAGGAGGGGAGTGATCGTTTGTGCGCCTCCGCGCACGGGCCCCCTCCTGCAACACCAAAACTCACAGCTCGTACTTGTCGATCACCCAGGGTTCGGCCTTGGCGTCTTCCATCCACTGGACGACGAAGGGGTGGGCCATGACGGCGTCCACATAGGTCTGCGCCTCCGGCGTCAGCGCCACGCCATAGGTGACGAAGCGGGAGACAACCGGGGCAAAGTAGCAGTCCGCCGCGCCGAACGCGCCGAACAGGAACGGCCCGCCCGCCTTGGCGCCGAAGCGCTGGCGGCAGTCCGCCCACAGGGCCTGGATGCGCTCGATGTCGGCCTGCGCGGCCTCGGGCACAACGAAATTCGAATAGCGGCGGCGGGAATTCATGCCGAGGTTCTGGCGCAGCGCCTGAAAGCCCGAGTGCATCTCGGCGCAGACCGCGCGGGCAATGGCGCGGGCTTCCCGGTCGCGCGGCCACAGCCCGGCCTCGGGGGCGAGTTCGGCCACATACTCGATGATGGCGAGGGAATCCCAGATCCTCAGCGCGCCATGCTGAAGCTGCGGCACCTTGCGGTTGGGCGCGTTGGCCGCAATCCAGGCGTCCATTTCCTCGGTGTAGAGACCGTAGGTGGTCTCGGTGAACGGCAGGCCGGACGCCTTGAGCGCCAGCCACGGCCGGACGGACCAGGAGGAATAGTTCTTGTTGCCGAGCGTGAGGTGGAGTTCCGCCATCTGCCTTCTCCTTCCATGCAGGGAGGCGACGCCATGCCGCCTCCCGCTGCCTAGCGCAGCGAAACGGGATTGGGTAGCCCGCGCCGCGCTCAGGCCTTCGCCAGCTCGGCCTCGATCGCCGCGATGAGGCGGGGGTCATCGGGCGCCGTGTCGGGCGCGAAGCGGCCCACCACCTCGCCCGTGCGGCTGACAAGGAACTTCTCGAAGTTCCAGAGCACGCCCGGCTCCGGGTTCGGGGTGATGCCATAGCCCTTCAGCTGCTCCCGGAACCCGTCGCCCGGCACGACCGTGCCCGGCTTTGCCGACGTGAGCGCCCGGTAGAGCGGGTGCTGCCCCTCCCCGGTGACGGCGATCTTCTCGAACATGGGGAACTCGACGCTGTAGTTGGTGCGGCAGAACGCCTGGATTTCCTCGTTCGTGCCGGGCTCCTGCCCCGCGAAGTCGTTGGCGGGGAAGCCAAGCACCACCAGGCCCTCGTCCCGGTAGCGCTCGTAGAGGGCTTCCAGCCCCGCATACTGGGGCGTCAGCCCGCACTTCGAGGCCACGTTCACCACCAGCAGCACCTTGCCGGCGTACTGGCCGAGCGAGGCGGGCGCGCCCGCAATGGTCTTGAGCGGAATGTCGTAAAGTGCAGCAGTCATCTGTTCTCCCTCCCTGCGCGGCACAGCCTAGAAGAAAGGGACGAAACCACCAACGGCAAAGCGGAGCGCCCTCGCCAAAATGCCAAGGGCAAGGGCGGAAAAGGAAAAGGCCCGCCGGGCGGATGCCGGGCGGGCCCTGTTCCGCTGCCGTGCGGCCGCGCGTCAGAGCTTGGAGGTCATCTCCGGCACGGCCTGGAAGAGGTCGGCGACGAGGCCGAAGTCGGCCACCTGGAAGATGGGGGCCTCCTCATCCTTGTTGATGGCGACGA